>Ga0315289_10000049_pt1 | contig 191765 bp, 142 predicted proteins | sample YL17G11_40_MG_FD_203452 | JGI IMG/M metagenome (GOLD analysis project Ga0315289, IMG submission 203452) | Sediment microbial communities from Yellowstone Lake, YNP, Wyoming, USA - YL17G11_40 | ecosystem: Environmental > Aquatic > Freshwater > Lake > Sediment | place: USA: Wyoming | collected... | reverse complement strand
CATCTTGTCAAGGATGGTGAGTGGTTCTTGACGACTACGCCCAAAACTTGCACAGCACGCCGCCGCTCAACGAAAAAAACAGCGCGCGCCTCCCGCCGAACCGCGCCAAACTGAAGGTCAGTCAGGGGCGGGACCCTATCTCACTAGGCTGGTTCCGCGAGCGGCTGAGGCAGCGCTACGGGACGATGGCGCGGCTGAACGAGGAGTGGCAGACCCAGTACGCGAGCTTCGAGGCCATCGAGCCGCCGCCCCCCGCCGGCGACCCGACGGCGAAGGGGACGAGCCCGCTCTGGTATGAGTTCCAGCGGTTCCGGCAGGACCTGTTCATGGATTGGTGGGCCGAGTGCTACCGCACGCTCAAGGAGGCGGACCCAAGGCATGCGGTAGCGCTCGATAGCTGCGTGGGGTTCTTCGGGGGGAATGTGCCCTCGGCGGTCGATTGGTGGCGGGCGGCGAGGGAAGCGGCGGACCTGCTCTCCCACCACGATGGACGCGCGGGCTCCGAGGCGGACTACCTCGTCTACAGCTACGGGCGGCACTACCCGAGGAAGGGGCTCGGGCAGTTCGAGTACGTGTGGAACGGGCCGGAGTGCTGGGGCGATCCGGACGACGACGTGGTGTACGCCGCCGGGGAACGCAATCTCTGGCGTGGGGCGGCGCTGAACATCCGGATGTACGGCATGTACGGGCATAGCGACACATATGTTGGCTGGCCGAGCCGAACGCAATCGTCGTACAACAATCTGTCGGACTTCGAGACGGACTACACGCTCTTCCGGCCGTGCGCGGGCGTGGTCCCGCTGCTCCACCGCAAGCTGAACGCGCTGGGGAAGGTGTTCATCGAGTCGGAGGTGGTGGCACCGAAGGTGGCTATCCTGCAGCCCTCGGAGGCGCTGATCGCGGCGTTCCCGCCGGGCATCGTGGAGGCCGCGGCGAACGAGGCCCATCAGTGGCTCTACGAGGAGCGCGTCCACCATGCGTTCGTGCCCGAGGAAGCGATCCTCGAGGGCAAGGAGAAGCTCGAGGCGCTGAGAGTGATTGTGCTGCCGGAGGCTCTGGTTCTCCCGGTGGGTGTGCAGAGCCGTCTGCGGCGGTGGGTGGAGGGGGGCGGGCTGCTGATCGCGCTCGGCCCGTTCGCGGAGCACGACCGGTACGGACGGCCTGACGGAGTGTGGATGCGGGAGCTGTTCCCGCCAGGCGGGGAGGAACGCGTCCGCTCGGAGAGGTTGGGCAAGGGGGAGGTCAGGTGGCTCGCGAGTCACGAGCTTCTGCGGCAGCCGGAGGTCCGCGAGCAGTTGACGGCGGCGGTCGATCGAGCGGCGCCGCCGTACTGCCGATCGGATGGGAAACGGATCGGGTGGGTGCTGCGCCGGGACTCGGGAGCCAGGTACGTCATCTGCTTCAACCGCGAGCCCTACGTTGCGGCTGAGGAAACGCTCACGCTGCCGGGTGATGTGCGGGAGGTGCGCGATCTCACCGCGCCGGGTCAGACGAGGGTGCCGCTGGAGCGAACGGGGAAGGCAACGGCAGTGCGGCTGCGGCTCGAGGCGGGGGAGGGGACGGTGCTGGAGGTTCGGTAGGTGGAGTGTGTGACCGCGGCTGCCACTCTCTCCGGTCGTTCCGTGCCCGCGGGTCTCCCGACCCGCTCCCCCGACAGACGGCAATGGTAGTGCGGGTCGGGGGACCCGCGGGCACGGAGCGGCTAGAGGGGATTGGGAGGCTGTCGGGAAAGCTGCCGTCTCGACGGCGATCTCTGGGGCGCCATTGCCATGCACCGGGCCGTCGCGGGCCGGCCCAAGGGCCCGGGTCTCCCTGGTGGCGCCCCTGTGGAGTGCTTCATGGAGCAAGCTCTGCGCCGCGCCATTGCTTCCGCGGTGACGGCCGCTGTGGCCGATGGGTCCCTGCCCGAGGTCACGGTGCCGGACTTCGACGTCTCCGCCCCACCGCGCCCGGAGATGGGCGACTTCGCGTGCAACGTCGCGATGGCCCTTGCCGGCCAGGCGAAGCGGGTCCCGCGCGACGTGGCGCAGGTCATCATCGCGCACCTGCCGGCTGATCTGCCCCTCGACCGCGCCGAAGTCGCCGGCCCGGGGTTCATCAACCTCTTCCTGAGCGTGCGCTGGCTTCACGAGGCCCTGCGGCAGTGCCTCACCGAGGAGGGCCAGTACGGGAGCTCGGACGCCGGCGCGGGGGAGCGAGTGCAGGTCGAGTTCGTGTCCGCCAATCCGGTCGGCCCGCTGCACATCGGCAACGCCCGGGGCGGACCGTACGGCGATGTGCTCGCGAGCCTCCTCCAGTTCACCGGCCACACCGTCGAGCGCGAGTACTACGTAAACGATGCACGCGACAATACGCAGCTTCAGACCTTCGGACGCTCGCTGCGCCTGCGGTATCTCGAACTACTGGGCCAGGAGGTCGAGCTGTTCGAGGAGATGTACCGCGGCGAGTACGTCCTCGACTACGCTCGCGCGATCCTCGATGAGCACGGTGACTCGCTGCGTGACACGCCGGACGATGCCGAGGGTTGGGTGCGGTTCGCGGACCTGATCCTGCCGACCGTGCTGCGGAGCGTGCGCGAGGACCTGGAGGCCTTCGGCATCCACTTCGACGTGTGGTTCAGCGAGCGCTCGCTGCACGACTCGGGGGCGGTGAGGGAGGAGGTCGACCGGCTTCTCGCCATGGGCGCGGCCTACGAGAATGATGGGGCCATCTGGCTGCGCACGCAGGAACATGGGGACGAGGAGGACCGGGTGCTCGTGCGCCGCGACGGGGCGCCCACGTACATCGCCTCCGATGCCGCGTATGCGCGGAACAAGTTCGCCCGCGGGTTCGACCGCGCGATCTACGTGCTCGGGCCGGATCACGCGGGCTACGTCGCCCGCATGAAGGCCGCCGTCGAGGCCATCGGGATCGAGCTTGACCGCGTTGAGATCGCGGTCTCGCAGATCGTGCGTCTCGTGCGGGGCGGGGAGCCGGTGCGGCTCTCCAAGCGCAAGGGCCAGGTGGTGACCCTACGCGACTTGCTCGAGGAGGTGGGGACGGACGCGGCCCGCTTTCACTTCCTCACACGCGCGCTGGAATCGCACATGGACTTCGACCTCGACCTCGCGACGAGGCAGGCGAACGAGAACCCTGTCTACTATGTTCAGTACGCCCACACCCGGACCTGCGGGGTATTGCGCAAGGCGGAATCGGACGGTGCCCACATGCCGCCGCCGGGTGAGGCTTCCCTCGAGCTACTCACGCACCCCGACGAGTTGGCGCTGCTGCGGAAGATCGCCGACTTCCCGGGCGAGGTCGAGCAGGCGGCCTCCATGCGGGCGCCGCACCGGCTGACGCACTTCGCCCGCGAGCTGGCGGCGCTGTTCCACCAGTTCTACACCACGTGCCGCGTGGTCGATGCGGAACAGCCCGCCCTCACAGGGGCGCGTCTGTCGCTCGTCAGGGGCGCGCAGGCGGTGCTGTCGACGATCTGCCGGCTGCTGGGGATCGCGGCGCCGGAGACGATGTAGGCGGTGTCGCGGCGCGACTCGCCTGCGCGAAGGGCAAGGCAGCGGGAGTGCGAGTCGCGGAGCGGCTCGCCTACGCGGAACAGCAACGGCATTGCCGGTCGGGGACCGACCGGCTACGCGGACGGCAGTGCGAGTGGCGGCGGGACTCGCCTACGCGCTCTTGGCGGCTACAGGAGGATCGGCGATGGGGCGTCTGCTTGGTTTGGCTATCCTCGGCGCAATTGCCCTCTCCGGGTGGGCCTCCGCTCAGCTTTCCCTGTTCATCGATCGCTTTGACGCCTACGAGGCCGGGCAGCTTCTCGACCTGGAGTGGCAGGTGCAGTCCGGTAGCTGGGCGGTGAAGGATGGGCGACTGGTCGGCTCGTGCCGCGACCGCGGCGTGTGCTGGACGAGCGCCTCACCCGCGACCGCGGACCAGCGCATTGAGGTTCTGGTGACGCCGCACGGGCGGCAGGCGCCGGGCGGGTGGGCGGCGGCGGTCCTCGCGGTGTGGTCGAGTGCGTCCAACCACTGGCGGTTGGCCGTGGTGGAGGGGCCGGAGGGGAGGCGGTACGCCGAGCTGCTCGAGATGCGCAATGACCGGTGGCAGGCGCAAGGCGAGGCGGGCACTGCTCTCGACCAACTGCCCAACGGAGTCGACGGGTTCGAGTGGCAGACGGATCACACGTACCGCTACCGGCTGACGCTCCGGCCCGACCAGATCCTCGGTGAGATCACCGACGACGCCACGGGCGATCTCCTCTTCCGTCGGGGGTTTGCGCTGCCGCCGGGGGCCGATGCGGTGCGCAGCGGCCGGCCGGCGCTCGTCGTTGACTCGCTGGAGGCCGCGTTCGACGATCTCCGCGTCACGGGGAACGTTGTGCCGGCCGCCGGCGAGAGGCCGCGGCGGGGGGACGAGGCTGCCATCCTCGACACGGGCACGGGGGACGCGCCGCGTCAGTTGCTCACCGAGATGCGGAAGACGTTCACGGACGCCGGCGTCGCGTGTGAGGATCTCGGCGGCGAGAGACTGATCGCGGCCGGAGAGGTGCCGCCGGAAGTGGGGTTGCTGATTCTCCCGCACACCAGGAGGCTTCCGCTCGGGATGGTGGCGGTGGTGGATCGGTTCCTGCGGGCGGGAGGGAAGGCGATCTTCTTCGGCGGGCCCTACGGAGAGCAGCAGCTCGTGAGGCGTGGCGATCGGTGGCTGCCTCTCGCGGAAGCTCTGGCCGAGGCGCCGACCGCCCACCTCTTCGCCGACTTCGGCCGGGACCCAGCGGACGTCTGGTTCCGTGGCCACGGCCCTGGCGAGAGCAACCTGACCCGCGCTGTGGAGCCCGGGCCTCCCGGAGCGGGCAAGGCGCTGCACGTCGAGGTGGACCAACTGCGCGGCTGGGACACCCTCGGCCGGACCTTCGACGTGTCACCATTCCAGGAGGGCGAAGCGCTCACATGCTTCTGGGCGAAGGGCGGCCCGAAGACGCCCCACTTGGTCCTGGAGTGGCAAGAGAAGGACGGGTCCCGCTGGATGACGAGCGTGCCGCTCTCGACGACCTGGCGCCGGTACGTGCTGGCCGCCGATGACTTCAAGTACTGGGCCGACAACAAGTCCGTGGGGCGCGGTGGTCAGGGGGATCGCTTCCGGCCCGAGAACGCCGCTCTGCTCGCCTTCGGTCTGGCGCAGAGCCATGGGCCGCTTCCGGAGGGGGCGCACGCGTACTGGGTTGCGGACCTCGGCACCGCGCCCCTGCCGTTCGCCGTCAGCCCCGCACCGGCGCCGACCATGGAGGCGGTCAGCCCACCGTACAAGACGTATGTGCCGACGGTCGCCTCGGGTCTCGTCCCTGCGCTCGATCAACTCCTCGCTCCGGCTGACCTGCGCCTGCCCGCGCCGACCGGGCTCCGCTGCGCGATGCCTCGCAGCCGGGGCTTCGGCTTGAGGAAGGCGCGCTTCGGTCGCTGGATTCCGGTGCTCGTGGCCCGCGAGGCGAAGGGCCAACTGCGCGGGGTTGCGGCCTCGATCCACCTCTCGTTCGCCGACCCGTACCCGAATGCGGCCTGGGGCGTGGTGGGCACTGAGGATGGGGCCTATCTGCAAGGCCACTGGAACACTCTCGGTCCCGTGATCCTGGCGATGAGCCGCACGCTGCTTGGGGGCGTGCACCTCGTGAAGGCGGGCTCGGACCAGTTCAGCTACTTCCCGGACGAGACGCCGATCCTGGGCGGTCAGATCAGCAACTCGTCGAGCGCCCCGCAGGAGTTGACGCTCAGCGTGACGGTTACACCCAAGGGGCGGGAGGCGGTGCTCTTCCGGCAGAGCTGGCCGATCAGCGCGCTTCCCGGCGTGGCGACAGGCGCTTCGGCTCCGTGGAGCAAGCCGATGGAGCCTGGCGCGTATGTGGTGCGCACCGAGCTGCGACGCGGGCAGGAGCTGCTCGATACAAGCTCTCAGGAGTTCGTGCGGCTGGCCACGCCCGCGGCGCCCGCTGCCGACTTCGTGCGCCGGCAGGGCGATGACTTCCGGCTAGGTAACCGGCGCTGGCACCCGCATGGGATCAACTTCTGGCCCTCGAACGCGACCGCGCTCGAGCCGGCGTCGTACTGGCTGCACTGGCTCGACCCGACGAACTACGACCCGGAGGTCATCGAGCGGGACGTGGCGGCCCTGGCCGACCTGAAGCTGAACTCGGTCAGCATCGCTCTCGGTTCGCCCGATCAACTCCCCGCGCTGAACCACTTCCTGCTCCGTCTGGCCGAGAAGGGCATCAAGGCGAACGTTCACATCGGGGGGGCGTACCCGACGGCGCTCGACGTCAGCCGGCCGATCGAGCTGATCCGCGCCGGTCGACTGGCCGACAACCCCGCCATCTGGGCGTGGGACATCGCGTGGGAGCCGCACCTGGGCGACTACCAGGCGCGGACGCAGCTCGACGGCAAGTGGGCGGCGTGGATCGCCGAGCGCTACGGCATGGTGGAGAATGCCGAGAAGGACTGGGGCCTGCCCATGCCGCGCAAGCCGGATGGCTCGATCACCGGGCCATCGGAGGAGCAGATCCTCAACGACGGCAACCACCGGGTCATTGTGGCGGCGTACCGGCGGTTCGTGGACGACCTGATCAGCGCTACATATGGCGAGTGGGCGCGGCGCGTACAAGAGGTCGACCCGCGCCACCTCATCGGAGTGCGATCCGGCTACGGCGGCACCGGGCAGCCGTGGGTCGATGGGGTCATGGCCTACGATCTCGCGAGCGGCGCCAAGCATCTGGACTTCATCTCCCCCGAGGGCTACGGCCTTGGCGGAGGGTGGGGGAACTTCGAGCGCGGCGGGTTCACGACGGCCTACGGACGCTACGCGGGCGGGGGGAAGCCGGTCTTCTGGGCGGAGTTCGGGCTGAGCGTGTACCCCGGGTACGCGCCGGAGCAGCTCGAGGCGCAGCGTCTGCTCTACCAGCACATGTACCGGATGGCGCTCTGGTCCGGGGCGAGCGGCTCGGCGGGCTGGTGGTTCCCCGGCGGCTACCGCGTGGACGAGAAGTCCGACTACGGCTTCATGAACCCCGACGGCACTCCCCGGCCGAGCGCCCTCGAAGCACGCCAGTGGTCGCCGAAGCTCGCCGAGCAGCGGACCTTCCCGAAGGTCGACTACTGGATCACCATCGACCGCGACGTTCATCCGCGCGGCTACTCGCAGGTGTGGGCGCGCCACGGGGATGAGTACGTGACGGCTCGCCGCGGCGGGCACTTCGTGGGATTGCGGACGGAGGGCACGGGGACCGACTCGACCAACGTGCCGCTGATCGCCGTGGGCAACGTGCCGGCCAACGGGGCGAACCCGCCGAAGTACCTGAACGGCGAGTTCAACAGTGTACGGGTGCGCGTGGGTGACGAGTGGAGGGAAGTGACCCCGGGGGCGGTCACCGAGGTGCCGCGCAACCGTCCGGTCGAGCTGGCCGTGTCGGTCGGCAACACGGGGGAGGCGACCTGGCTGAGCCCGGCCCACGCGGGGACGAAGCCGGGCGGCGTGTTCCTCTTCGGCGCGCCGGGCACCGCCATCAAGGTACACCAGCCGATTGCCGGCGATGTGCCGCGCTACGGCGACGCGATGATCGGCCCGTTCGTGTTGGCCGAGAAGCTCGACGGCGAGGTTGCGATCGTGCTCGGCCTCGTCGCCGAGGGCCGGACGCCGTTCGGGGCGAAGGTCACGTTCACGCTAAGGCCGCGGTAGGGGCGAGCCGCGTGAGCCACTCACCCACGCAGAGGCGATCGAGGAGGTCAGCTATGCCTCATTGGGGTCGCTATGAGGAGCTTCGTCCAAGCCAGATCGATGAGATCATCGGCGAGACGGGGATGGCCTACCTCCCGTGGGGGGCGCTGGAGTGGCACGGGGCGCATTGCGCCATCGGCCTGGATGCGCTCAAGATCCACCATCTCGCGCTCCGATGCGCGGAGGTGACGGGCGGCGTCGTCCTGCCGGTTGTGTATGCGGGCTACCAGACGATGAAGCCGCACGCCGGGTTCAAGCATACCCTCGAGGTGCCGGCGGAGGTCATCCATGGGCTGGCCAACGCCTATCTCGATCAACTGGCCGACGAGGGCTTCCGGCTGGTTGTGCTCATGATGGGCCACTACGGCGGGGAGCATGTGAAGAACATCCGCTTCGCCGTCGAGAACTGGCCGCGCTACCGCGACCGGGGCACCGGCATGAAGATATGGGCCTTCCCGGAGTACGAGGTGGTCATCGACGACGGGTACCGCGGCGACCACGCGGGCGCCTACGAGACCTCTCTGCTGATGTACTTCCGGCCCGACCTGGTGGACCTGTCCGCCCTCCCTGCGGAGGGCCCGATCGTCCCCGAGCAGCATGGCGTTGGCGGCGAAGACCCGCGCGTCAAGGCGTCTCCGGCGTATGGCGAGGAGCTGTGCGCTGCCATCGTGCGCCGCGTCGTCGAGGGTGTGGGGGACAGACTGCGCGGGACTGACAGGACCTGACAAGAGCCGACACTCCCGGCCGCCGGAACATCGGCTCAGGCCCAGAAAACCGGGGTTCCCCAGCGGAAGCCCTTGCCACCTGTAAGGTGGCCGCCTCCAGAGAACCGCACAGTGAACCAATGGTAGAGAGAGGGAACGCGAAGAGGGCGGTCACGCTCCATCGCGGCGCCCTGTTCACCCCGACCGGGCGGCGGGAGTTCCGCGGCTGGGAGGACGGGTGCGTCGCGGTCGGGTCGGACGGGCGAATCGCGGCCGTCGGCGACTTCACGGCGGTCGCGGGCGACTACCCCTCGGCCCGGGTGACCGACTGGCGCCCCGCCGCCATCCTGCCGGGGCTCGTCGACCTTCACTCGCACGTGCCGCAGTACAGCGCCGTGGCCATGGACGGCTACGAGCTGCTGCCGTGGCTTGAGCGCTTCATCTTCCCCGCCGAAGCCGCCTTCGCCGATCGCCCTCGCGCTCACGAGGAGGCCGGGCGCTTCTTCGCCGATGCCCTCGCCACCGGCACGACGGCCGCCTGCCTGTATGTGACCGTCCACGAGGAGGCGACCGGTGCCGCGTTCGAAGCCGCCGAGGGGGCGGGCATCCGCGCGTGCATCGGCAAGGTGATGATGGACCGGAACGCGCCAGCGCCGCTGCTCGAGGAGACGGGTAAGTCGCTGGCGGCGAGCGAACGCCTGTGCCGCGAGTGGAATGGCGCGGCGGGCGGGCGGCTGCGCTACGTGTTCACCCCTCGCTTTGCGGTCACATGCACGCCGGAGCTGATGCGGGGGGCAGCGGAGCTGGCGCAGGCCCACGACGCGCTCATCCAGACGCATCTGGCGGAGAACCAGGACGAGGTCAACCTCGTGGCGCGGCTGTTCCCCGCCTCGGCGAGCTACACGGACGTGTACGGCGAGGCAGGCCTGCTCGGCGCGCGCACGATCATGGCGCACTGCGTTCTGCTTTCGGCAGGGGAGTATGACCTCCTCGCCTCGACGCGAACGCGCATCGCGCACTGTCCAAGCTCGAACTTCTTCCTGCGCAGCGGGATCATGGACATGGCGATGGCAGACCAGCGCGAGATGGTGGTGGGGCTTGGCTCTGATGTCGGGGCGGGCCCGTCGCTCTCCCTGTTCAAGGAGATGGCGAACGCCTGCTACGCTTCGAAGGCGCTGTACGCGATGGAGCGGCTCGGGCGCTCGCGGCTGGCTGACCTGGAGGCGGAGTTCGCGGGCCTCCCCTCGGGGCCGGAGCTCTACCGGCGCGTGACCGAGCGCCTGGGGCTGGCGAGCCCAGCCCGCCTCGTCGGCCCGGCCCAGGCCTTCTACCTGGCGACGCTGGGCGGCGCGGAGGCGCTGGGTCTGGCGGATGAGATCGGTAGCCTCGCGCCGGGCAAGTGGGCCGACTTCGTCGTGGTCGACCTCCGCGCGGTCGACCCGGCCTTCGGCGAGTACTCTCGGACGGCCGATGAGATGCTGTCCCAGATCGTCTTCCGCGCCGACCCCCGCGCGGTGGTGGCGACGCATGTGGCGGGGCGGCAAGTGCACGCCTCGGAGGCGGCTGTCACCCAGTGATCGTGGGTCGCGTCGGACCCGGCTGGTCGCCGAGGGCGTGAGCTCTTGCTAGCACCCAGCACGGGTGCTATAGTCGCCCCGCGATGGTCCGTGGGTCGGTCAGTTGCGGAACCAGAGGAGGACAACGATCATGTTGGGCGTGGATGTGGCAACGATCAACGCGTCGCTGGAGGCGATGGTCGTCTCCTGGCGCGAGCTTCTCGGCACAGAGATTCCCCTGGCGCTGGGGGAGGCTGCCGGGAAGCGGGACAGCCGCCGGTTTGACGTGATGGTCGAGGACACGATTCGGGAGTACCTCGAGGGATTCGACGACCACGCGCGCATCATCGCGGAGGAGAGGGGACGCGGTCACACGCCGCGGGGCGGACGGCAGCCCGAGTGCCCCTGGGCGAAGGAGCCGGGGTGCCTTCACCTGCGGAGGGGGGGACACGGTGACCTCATGTTCTTCGCCGACCCGGTGGATGGGTCGACCGCCCTGGAGAAGCGGTTGGCGGAGGCGATGGAGGCGGGGGCTGGGAGTCAGTCGAGGCCCCCGCACACGGTCGGCGATGTGCTCGCCGAGGGCTCGCCAGAGCTGTGGGCCTTCTACCCGATGATCTCGGTCACAGGCGTTCGCGGCGGGAGGCCTACGTTCAGCGGGATGCTGGACATCGGCACCCACCGCTTGTACCTCGCCTGCGAGGACTTCTGCAAGTCCATCGGCCTTTCCCCGGAGGGCGACCAGATCCCCACGAAGCAGAGCATCGAGAGCGGCGGCGCTGACGTCCGCTTCGACCCGGAGTGCAAGGGGACCGGCTACTTCACCTTCCACGTGGACAAGGACGATGCGCCGTACCGGAGCCACCTGCGGGAGATTCTGCAAGTCGACTTCCGAAGCCTGCTGGCCGGGGACCCCAACGTGCTCAACCCCGGGGAGGGCGACGAAGGCGCCATGGCGGGGCCGGGGCGGATCCTGCACCTGACCGAGGAGGGACGGCGGTTCGCCCGACTGCGGGGCGACAAGCTGCTGGGGTTCATCCTGTCGAACGGTGAGAAGATCACGGAGTTCCTGCCGTGGCTGGCCTGGGCCCAGTTCTCGAAGGAGCTGGTGGCGTATGAGCTCAGCGTGCAGAGGCCGATGACGGGGGACGACGGTGTGCTGATGGCCCCGCCGATCGACTACTATAGCGTGTTCGAGGAGGAGGACAAGGACGCCAACACGACCGTGCGGGTGAACGAGGACAAGCTCGCGCCCCTGGTTCGGGCGGAGCGGTACCGGGCCACCGTCATCGTCGTGCCGGAGTCGAACACGGCCTTCCGCAAGGCGCTGCACGCCACGAAGCCGGCCGAGGCCCGAAGGATCGTCTCACCGAAGCTGCGGCCGCGCGGGCAGGCGTGACGTGTAAAAAACAGGGACAGCCACCATTCTCCGGAAAGCCCGGAATCCCGGGCTTTCCGGAGAATGGTGGCTGTCCCTGTTTTTCGGCGCCCCGACGCGGGAGGGAAGCGTCGGGGCGCTGCGGGTTGTGCTAGGCCAGCAGCCTAGTGGACTGTGAGCGGGAGTCGGGCCTCGGCGCCCGTCAGCTCCATGGTCGCCCGGTAGAGGACCTCGCGGACGTAGCCGTAGGCTTCCTCATCCGTGCACCCCTCTTCGCGCACCAGCCTCCGCAGGACCTCCGAGGGCCAACATCGATCGTCGATCAACTCCTCGATGACCTTACGGGCCGGCGCGGAGAGATGGGTCTTGAGCTCCCGGTACGTACACGGCACTCCACGAGCCACCTCTGCGCCCCCCTTCACGCGACGGGTCCCGCGTCGGCGGGAACCGGAGCATTCCTGATTGGTACGACTATGTAAACGATCCATCCGCCACCAGGGTTGCGTTCTGGGGAGACCTTTCCGCGTCAGACCCGCGCCCCTGTGACGGAGGACACACTCCGGAAGAAGCCCATCATGAGCCTGGGCGACTTGGCCCCCGGCGCGGTCTCCACCCCGGAGGACACGTCGAGCCCGGCCGGCCGGACTCGCCGGATGGCCGCAGCGACGTTCCCCGGGCTGAGACCCCCAGCCAGGACGACCGGCACACCCGCGGCCTCCACGATCGCCGCCGCCGTATCCCAGTCCGCCGGAACCCCGGTGCCGCCGGACTGTCCGCCGCGCGCCGAGTCCACCACCAGCTTGCTCGCGCCGGCGGCACCGGCTGCCTGTGCCTCTGCAACGAACCTGCCAACGTCTGTGGCAGGCGAATCGGCGGGGATCGGGACGACCTGCCACACCTCTACGTCGCCTGTCAGCCGGCGGACCGCCTCCACGAGCGCGGGGCCCGCATCGCTGTGAAGCTGCACGACCGCTGGCCGAACAGCATCTACGAGCGCTGCGATCTCCGTCGCTTCGGTACAGGTGGTGACCAACGCCGGCGGCACGTGAGCGGCTCTGGCCATGAGCCGTGCCTGTTCCCGTGTCAGCGAGCGCGGGGAGCGCGCCACCTCCACGATCAGCCCCACATACGACGCCCCCAAGGCCTCCGCCGCGCGCAGGTGACCAACGCTGGTGAGCCCGCACACCTTGACGAACGGTTGCTGAGGCGAGTCCATCTTCACCTCTCCTCCTGCCGCTTCGCCTTTCGCCACGGCCGAGGACAAGCCCTGCAGATGGCGGGCGGCAGGAGACCGAACCGACCAGCACTCGTCCAGGCGAGGGGCAGGTCCGGGTGCTGGCAAGGCGCGGGCACCATTGCCCCCGGGACGAGTGTTGGACACAGGGGCGGGCGCACAGGTCGCCCCGAAGGGGAGAGCCATGGGCGAAGAGCAGGTTGCCGGACGGGCCCCGAGGCCACTGGAGCGTCTGGTGCTCATCATACCGTTCCTGTTGGTCGTAGCGGTAGCGGTGAACTGGGGGAGCATCCGGGCCATCGCGAAGCACGAGAAGACCGTCGGGGAGGTCGTCACGGGCAAGCAACGGGCGATGCCAGCCGTCACCTACAGCTTCCCCGCGCCCAGTGGACCAGCGACGGCCAAGATCAAGGTGAGCGTCGTCATCCGGGAGGGGGATTCCTGTCACCGGCCGCTGGTCGCGCTCTGGTTGGGGGTGGCGCAGCTCGAGCCGAAGCGCCTCCGCGTCGAGTTCCACCATCCGGGGTTGATGGTGAAACGGGAGGGAAAGGAAAGGCCCGTCGAGCTGGGATGCGAGGCCGGTGTGCTGATCAACGGGCAGAACAAGTTCGTGCTCGGCACGGGCAAGGACAAGCGGGTCCTCTACCTGAGCGGGCCCACGCCGACGATGAGGCCCGCGCCGGTCGCCGGGCCGAGCCGCGCCAGCCAGGCCGTCTCGGGCCACGGAGCGCCGGGGCACGGCTGGAGCGCGGACGACGTCGCCGCCATCCTCAACCGGCTGCTCAAGGAGAAGTACGGCCAGCAGGGCAAGCTCACGGGGAAGGCGATCCAGGAGGCCGCCAGCGCGGCCGACAAGCTCATACCCCCGCGGAAGGCGCCGACGGGCGACAAGCCGCCCGGCGCGACGGCGAAGGCCGGCTCGACCACGCTGCCCGCGGCAGCCGGGCCGAGCGAACAAAGCTCCCCCATGAAGCGTTAGTAGCGACAGGTTCGACGAGAGCGGACCGGAGTCGCGGGCGGCCCCCCCGCGTGGGGCGGTGCGCGGTTACCCCACTGGAGGGAGACCAACTGAGACCGCACAGGCAGACTGGGTTCACCCTGATTGAGCTACTGGTCGTGATCGCGATCATCGCCATTCTGGCCGCGATTCTGTTCCCCGTCTTCGCGCGCGCGGGCCAAGGCTCGGCAGGCATCATGCCTGTCGAACCTCCAGCAGTTTGGACTGGCGATTGACATGTACGCTCAGGACTACGACGAGATGCTGCCACCGCACAATGACAACGAACCCCCTACCCGCCGTACGACTGGAGGTACGACACGTTCATCTACCGGCTGCAGCCGTACGTCCGGAACGTGCAACTGACCAAGTGTCCCGAGGATTCGGGTTGGAGCGACCCCAGGACCAGCACGGCGCCCGATGACGGCAAGCGCTGGTGGAGCTACTGCTACAACCGAGGGATCGAATACGGGCCGCAGCAGCCCGGGTGGCTGTCGGCCTTGGAGGGCCCTGCGGGGACGGTGGTGATGTTCGACGGCGGGGAGCCGGATCACGGGGTGGAGCTGACCGATCAGGACTCCCTCGACCAACCTCTCGCCGGGATGAACGACTACGCGCGCCAAGCTTACGCCCGCCACAACCACGGGCTCAACATCCTCTGGGGCGACGGCCACGCCAAATGGCGCGGCGCGGAGACGATCAAGCACAGCGAGCTGACGGTGGCGGCGGACTAGGACGGCAGGAGTCAGGAGTCAGGAGAACGGCCACGGCAAGGGGAGCCGTGGCCGTCGCGCTGAATGCTGAGCGCCGGCCGCTGGCGCTACACCGTCTTCAGCTTGGGGTCGTCCTGTGTCATCACTCGACCCAGACCACGCTCGTCGGCGGCGATGCGGATGTGGGGGACGTCCTCGACCTTGCAGATACCGAGGATCTGGGTGCCGAGGGAGTCGCAAGCGACAATGTCGGTGCTGACGATGACCGTGCTGAAGTCCTTGACTTTCGACCCCGGGCCGCCCTTCGGGCCCTCGGTCAGGCAGCAGTTGGTGAGGTCAACGATGGTGAGCGTAGGCCGGACCGCGGAGGCAAGATCAGCGATGTTGACGTGGAGGTTGGGGTCCTTGGCGAAGATGTCGGTGTTCAGGTGGTAGTTCTGTGGACGCAGGATGAGGCCCATCTGGTTCTTCATCGCGCCACAGATCCCCGTCGCGCTGTGGTGCTTGAACTTGGGGCAGTTGATCAGCACGTCGCACTCGAGCACGTCGAGGGCGACCTGATCGGCCTTGGTGCTCTTGCCCGCCGGGAAGTCCACCTCCCTGTAAAGTCGCGGGTCCTCCCATCCCACGACCCGGCCGCCGGCGCCCTCGACGGCGTCAACCACCCCCGAGGTCTCCCTCACGGCCACCCACGCGTCGCACGAATGCTCGCCGACGAGGACCTCCTTGGCGCCGGCCTCCTTGCAGGCCTTGACGACGGCGGCGAGAATCTCGGGGTGAGTGTCCACGCCATCGGCGGGCCCCTTGGCCCAGCCAAGGTTCGGTTTGATGACGACCCGATCTCCCTGTCTGACGAAGGCGCTCATGCCGCCGTAGGCCGCGAGAGCGGTGGTGACCAGCTCCGGGCGGGGCTTGCCCTTGGCGATGACCGCCTCGACGTCGGGCCCGGCCGGCTGGCTGACCAGGCGGTTGGCGCCCCCCTTGCCGGATGGCGGCGCCGCGGCCGTGGAGGCGGACTTGGGGGTTGGGCCCGGGGCGGTTCCGGTCTGAGTCGGTTCCCGGCCGGGACAGCCGGCGAGGAGCGCGACGCCTCCGGCACCGACCAGCCCGGCCGAGGCTCTCAGGAAGCGCCTGCGGTCGAATGTGCTTGACATGGGTGATCCTCCGATGGGTCTGAACGGCAGCCGCGACGGGTACGCCGTGGTCGCCGTATGTTGCTGGGTCTCCCGGCCTACACGAGACCGACTAGCGTCGTCAGGCCTTACATTCGGCACTCCTGGGCTTCCGGCCTGCACGGCCGGGGGCACCGTCGCCGCGCCGATGTGACAACCCTCACAACGCGGCCGTTCGCAGGCGGGACTGTGGGGCATCGGGTCCGGTGTGGTATAAGCCCCCTGTGCGCATCCGAGAGGCGGGAACAGGGGCCCCCACGGATGAGGGCTGCATCCAGGAACGCCCGGAAGGCCTGGATACGACTTTGCTCGCCGGAACAGCCTGGTACCGGGCGTCAGTCCGAGGGGGTTACCGATGACCGCAGCAGTCATGCATCTCGTTGAGGTTGAGACGGATCCGCTGCAGACGCTCCTGGATGCTCTGGGGGCCGGGCAGCACATCGAGGAGGCACTGAAGGCGGCGTGGCGGTGGTTCAACCAGCATACCGACGCGGACGTGGTGGCCGTGGCGACCCTCGGCCCGGACGAGCCCGCGGTCTACGTCATCACGTCGGTCGTCATGGATGCCGAGGGTCGGAGCCGGCTGCTCGAGGAGATCGGGGACGCCACAGCGCGAGCCAATCCTTCGGTGTACCCCCGGCGGCTGTCTGACATGCGTCTGTGGGCGGTGACCGACTGCCTGCGGGTCATCGACTCGCCCACGGCGCTGGTCGGGCAGTGGTCGTTCGACCTCGGGGGGGCCCCGGCTGCGCTCGTGCGTGTGACTCGCTTCGAGGCGGGGCCCGTCGACCCGCGGATCGCCCCGCTCCTCGGCAGGGGGGCGCACATCGTCGCCCTCCACGTGCGCGCCCTCCAGGCGGTGCCCTGGGAGCCATCGGCGGCGACGGAGCACTCGACGTTCGAGGGTGTGCTGGAGTCCGAGGTCACGCTGGCTCGTCGGGTGCGCCTGCCGGTGTCTCTGGCTCTGGTGGAGGTAGGCAAGACGAGGGGTGGCGTCTGGGATGAGCCGCCAACCGAGGATGAGCTGGCTGAGATCGAGCAGGTCCTGCAGCAGGTGCTGCGTCACCGGGACCGCGTTCGCCGGGTCTCGGCGAACTGCGTTGCGGTCGTCATGCCGAGGACGGATGCCCGCGGCGCGCTCGTCGGAGCCGACCGACTGCAGGGCCATCTCCGCGAGCACTTCCGCGCGCGTCGCCCGCCCCTGGCGTTCCATGTTGGCATTGGCGGCCGGGACCCGGACGAGACCGAGGCCTCGGAGTTGCTCGCCCGCGCGTCTGAGGCACTCGCCCAAGCCCGCATGGCCCATAGCGAGACCGCCTTCCTGTACGTCTGACTCCCTCCCCTGGCCCGCCCGAGAGCGGCTCCGATCGCGATGAACTGTAGGGGCTCATCCCGACCGGAGCCGCTCTCCCGTTCTGGCCGGTCGGCACGCCCCAAGGCGCCCCCCGAGAGGGCGGAGGCCGTTCCTGCAGGGCGACGTGCCAGTGGCCGCGAACCCCCAGGCGGAGCACCCACAGTCCCAGCTTGCACTGAGGCGAGGACCCATGGCAGGAGCCAGCCAGCTAACAATCCGCGGCGGACCGAGAGCCGTGCAGACCGACCCCGGTGACATCTTCACCTGGCCCATCATCACGGAGGAGGACGAGGTGGCGGTGCTCGAGGTGCTGCGGGCGGGGAGGATGTCGGAGACCGACGTCACCGAGGAGTTCGAGCGGGAGCTGGCCGAGTGGCACGGTGTCAAGTACGCCCTCTGCCACAACACCGGCACGGCAGCCCTCCACGCCGCGATGTGGGCCTGTGGCGTCGGTGTGGGCGACGAGATCATCTCCCCCAGCCTGACCTACTGGGCATCGTGCCTCCCCGCCTTCTCGCTTGGCGCCACGATCGTCTTTGCCGACGTGTGCGCCGACTCCATCACCATCGACCCGGCGGATATCGAGCACCGCATCACCGATCGAACCAAGGCCATCATCGCGGTACACTACGCCGGGTACCCGTGCGACATGGACCCGCTGGTGGACATCGCAGCGCGGCACGGCCTGAAGGTCATCGAGGACGTCTCGCACGCGCATGGGGGGCTCTACAAGGGGCGGTTAGTAGGCACCATCGGCGACGTCGGCGCGATGTCGATCATGTCGGGCAAGGCGCTCCCCTGCGGCGAGGGCGGATTCCTCGTCACCCGCGACCGACGCCTGTGGGAGCGGGCGGTCGCCTTCGGCCACTACGAGCGCACCGGGCGGCTCGAGGACCCGGAGCTGAAGCCCTTCGCGGGCCTGCCGTGGGGCGGGCACAAGTATCGCATGCACCAGCTCTCGTCGGCGGTGGGCCGAGTGCAGCTACGGCACTACCGCGCCCGCATGGAGGAGATTCAGCGGGCGATGGACTGTTTCTGGGACCTCCTGGAGGGCGTGCCCGGCGTGCGGGCGCACCGGCCGGCGAAGGGCTCCGGCAGCACCATGGGCGGCTGGTATGCGCCGCACGGGCTGTACCGGGGCGAGGAGCTGAACGGGCTGAGCATCCACCGGTTCTGCGAAGCCGTCCGCGCCGAGGGGGTGAGCACCAGCCCCGGCGCCAACATGGCGCTGCACCTGCACCCGCTACTGAACGAGGCGGACATCTACGGCCACGGACGGCCCACCCGCGTGGCAAACAGCGCGCGCGACGTGCGCGAGGGGCCAGGGCGCCTACCCGTCACCGAGAGCATGCCGGAGAGGTGCTACTGGATCCCGTGGTTCAAGCACTACCGGCCGGCGGTGATCGAGGAGCACGGGCTCGCCTTTCGTAAGGTGGCGGAACACGCGAGCGAGCTTCTGTGACGGGGGCAGTCCCTAACGGCGCGGGGCCTCTGGACACGACCTCAACGGCGCCCAGACATGATCGGGCATCCCGTCACGCGGGCTCGCCCACGGAACGCGGCGCGTTGGGCCCTGTCAGTAGAAGTGGGGGACAGCCATTGTCTTTCTCTGAGGAGCGACCATGCCAACCGCTGCATTGAAGGCGCGTACGCCCTCGCTCGGTCTCTGGGGGGGAGTCGTCCTCCTGGGTCTGGCGGCGCTCGCGGGAGCGGCCCACGCGGCGGTGATCGCGGGCAAGGTGACGGCGGACGGCAAGCCGTTTGCCGGTGCGTGGGTTCAGTTGAACACAGGTGTCATCATCGCGACCGATGCGCGGGGCCGGTACGCTCTCCCACCGGTGCCGGCGGGGACCTATGCGCTGCAAGTGTTCGCGGCGGGCAAACAGCCCGTGGTGCGCGGCGGTGTCGTGCCCGGCAAGGATGAGATCGCCTTCGATCTGAAGCCGATGGCGGCCCCGCTCGGTCTGCTGCACCTCAAGGCGGTAAGGGCCGACCGAGCCGAGTCGCTGCCGGTGCGCATCGTAACGCGCTGGCGTCCGGCGGCCGACGCGCAGTTCGGCGCGCCGGAGGGACTCGAACTCGTCTCGACACTCGACGGGAACGGTCATCCCCTCATCCCCGACGATGCCGTGCGACCGTACATCACACCGTTCGCTCCGTGCCTGTGGACGCAGGGCGAGGCGGTGCTGGGCCTGCCCCCTGGCCAGGCCGAGCTGACGTGCAGCTCGGGCCCCCTGGTCACTGCCGCGCAGCAGGTGGTTGACGTGACACCGGGCGCGGTGACCGAGGCGACAGCAAGCATGACCCTTGGCATCGATCTCGGCGCGTTGGGGTGGTTGGCGGGCGATGGGCTGTGCCGGGTGAGCGGCGCGGGGCAGGGCCGGTACCTGGTGAACCTCGCGCTCGCCGCGGCGATCTGCCGGGCGGAGGGGATGCGGTGGGTCTGTTTCGCGCCGGGGTTCGGCAACGATCCCGCTCAGGGCGACCCGGCACAGGCGGCCGAGGAGGTCTCGAGCGACGCCTTCCAGGCGGGTCTGGTGTCGGAGACCACGGTCGGAGGCCGAGCGGTCGTCCTGGGCCGGGCCGATGTCCCACTGCCGAAGGGGGGCGGGCCCCAGGACTACCTCGCGTTGGCCCTCAAGCGGGGAGCACTCGTCTACACCGGGGCGCTCTCGGCAGCGGGCGGCGACTCCTCAGGCGGACTGGCCTGGGAGCTGCCCTTCGATGTCATCGCCGATCCGCTGAGCGTGCCCGCTCTGGATGTTCACCTGCTCAGCCCTGACAGCACCGACTACCTGCGCCTGTGGACGCTCCTGCTCGATCACGGACGGCATGTCGGGCCTGTGGCCTTCTCGGACGGCTGCATCGACGCGGGTAGGTTGCCGGTCGCGACGCGCACCTTCGTGCGACCCGAAGGCGGGCGCGGCCTCGTCGGGGTTCTGGACGCCATCCGGCAGGGGGCGACCCTGGCGACAACCGGGCCTGTCGTCAGCCTCGCCATCGGCGATGTGCTCCCGGGCCAGACAGCGCCAGCGGACGACCAGACGCGCATCGCCGAGATCGACGCCTGGCAGGGCTGCGTGCCTGGCGGAGGGATCGCGCGAGTCGAGCTGATCCGGAGCGGGCAGGTGGTCAAGACGTGGACCGCGCCGCAGGTCGGGCTGAACCATCTTCAGGCCCGGATCGTGATCCAGGAACGCGACACAACCTGGTTTGCGGCTCAGGCCTATGGGGCGGCGGCCGCTGGCTCGACGCCAACACTTTCCGCCTGCACTGCGCCGGTGTACTTCCTCAGGAAGGGTGACTCGCCGCCGGGGCCGATGGAGGTCACGATAACAGGCAGGGCTTGCGAGGCAGCGAGCGGGGCGCCGATCGCGGGAGCGCGGGTGACGGCCACACCGGCAAGCGGTAGGCCGGTGACCGCCGCGACAAGCGCTGATGGCGCCTACTCGCTGGTCGCCCCGGCGGGGTCGATGGTAGAGATCACCCATCCTCGCTTCGCGCGGGTGGCGACGGCGATGACCGGCGATGCCCGAGCGCGGGCGCGGGACACGGTGAAGTTCATGGCCTGGGACTGCCCGGCCGTCCATGAGGCGCTACGGACGGCCTCACGGAACGACCTCCTGTCATGGGAGCTGTACCAGCGGACCGAGGCGCTGGTGGCGAGCGCACACCTCGACTTCGCGCTCGTGCCACGATGAGGCCCCGTGGGGCAGGCGCGTCCGTGGGCGGGATGGGGGCGGGGAGTCTGGTCGTGTCCAGAGACCGCTCCCATTGAGTCCGGTGCAGGTCCGGAGTTCGCCACCGCCGATCCTCTGCGGCAAGGGCGAGCCCTCGAGCCGCGCCCCAGCCTCGAACCGCAGGTGGCCCCGGGCGAGCCGTAGGCCGCACCCCCTTTCCCCCAACTTCCCCCAGCGACGTTGCCCTTGGCAGGTGCCATGCCGGTGGTGCTCGCCTTCACGGAGAGGCCCCGGCACAGCTCTCTCCCGTGTCGCTGAGCGACGTGTCACACGCCCTGGAGGAGAGTGTGGTATAAAGGGCAGCGGGCGGGTAGGGCCGCGCGAAGAGGCCTGCATTGCCAGTTCGCGATGCTGCGGCGCCCATCGGTCGCTCGGAGGCCGTTCTCGGACTCGAGGCTACGGAGGACGATGTGGCATGGTCACCATCGGACCAACCGAGGAGCGACATGGCGGGGCACGGGGCTCGCCCGACTCCCTGACTACGGCTCAGCGATGCGTGGCGCTCTCCCGGGGGGCGGTGTTCGTCACCGCGCTGGTGGTCAAGGAGATGGAGCACTTCCTCGACTGGCACACCTACCTCGGGTCCAACTTCCTCACCTGCGTTGCCTTGGTATACATCGTAACGACCTGCGCACTCTCTTTGGGGCGGGGGGACGATCGTCGTCTGCAGCTGCCACTGCTCGTGGTGGACATCCTGCTCGTCACGGGGATCATCATCTCGACCGGGGGCACTCGGAACGAGTACTACCTGCTGTATTACATCCCGATCATGCAGGCGAGTGTCCGCCTGAACTTCCGGGACGCGGTTGCCACAGCGGTGCTCGCCGCCGCGCTCTATGGCCTGATCGGACTGACGAGCGGGCCGCAGCTGGTTGTGCCCGTGAGCGGGCAGATCCGGGCCCTCGCCTTTGCGGCGTCCGCGCTCTTCATGGCCGTCTTCTTCGGGGTGCTCGGGCGTGAGGTGCATGCTCAGATCACGCGGACCGAGGCCATCACGCGCCTGACACAGTCTCTGCACACCGCTTGCACTCCCCCGGGCGGTGAGGGGACGGCCGACCCGTCGGTGGCGTCGGGCGGTCTCGGGGCGAGCGGGCCCCTTGCGGCCTCACTGATGGCGGCCGAGGCCGCGCCGGCCAACATCCTGGCCTTCGCGGCCACGGCCCTGGGGGCCGACTATGGCGTCATGCGTCTGGAGGACATGCCAGGGAAGGACGTGACCTGGGTGAATGCCGCCAGCGCCCCCAACCCGGCGGCCGTTGCCGCGGGCCTGAAAGTCACCGAGCACCTCGTGGACAGTGCCGAAGCGCGCGGGGATGCCGTGCTGATCGGAGATGCCCGCGCGGAGCGCGGCCTGGTCCACCTGGCCCCAACAGAGGGCGATGCCAGCGCGCTCACCGTGGCCCTGACCCTGGGCGGTCGGAGGATTGGCACGCTCGGGCTGTATGGCAAACACCCTACGGCGGTGGCACCCAGCCAACAGTTCGACCTGGGCGATCTTCGGATGGCCTGTGTCCTGGCCGCTCAGGCAGGCGTGCTGCTTGACCACGCACGGCTGCATCGAAGCCTCTACGGCATCCTGCGGCGGGTGGTCGGCACGCTGGCGGCGGCCGTGGAGGCCCGAGATCCGCACACGAGTGGTCACTCCGAGAGGGTGGCTCGCTACGCGGCCTTCCTGGCCCGAGCAATGGGGCTGCCCGACGAGACGGTGGAGGCCGTGGAGCTCGGGGCCCTGCTGCACGACATGGGGAAGATCGGGATGGAGGACAGTCTTCTCAAGAGTACTGGAGTGCTGGACGAGACAGGCTGGGAAGGGGTTTGGCAGCACCCTCGCACCGGGGCTGACATCTTCGCCCACATGCCGGAGCTCTCATTCCTGCTGTCCGCGCTGCGCCACCACCATGAGCGGTGGGATGGGCGTGGGTACCCGGACAGATTGCAGAGGGACGGTACCCCGCTGCTGGGCCGGGTCATCGCCATCGCGGACGCCTTCGATGCCATGACGCACGAGCGAAGGTACCGGGAGGTGCCCCTCAACTTCCACGAGGCGTGTCAGGAGCTCCTCAACGAAGCGGGCGCGCAGTTCGACCCCGACCTGGCGCGGCTGTTCGTGCGCCATGCCACGCCCGAACTCGTGGCCCGGCCAACGGGCATGACGGAAATGGCGGGCGTGGTTGCGGCGCCCTCCCCGACGTAGCCCGCAGCCCACCGTCGTTATCGGTCAACCAGCAAGCTCTCGCCACAGCGCCCTGTAGTACCTGAGCAGTCGGTCGGGGTCGGAGCTCTCGGCGATCTCGGCGAGCGTGAACCGGTCGTAGCCGGACTCCTTGAGCAGCGTGAAGAGCTCGCGCCAGGGGTACGCATCGTTCGCGAGCTCGGTGATGTGACAGGACTTGATGTCCCTCTTCAGCAGGTCGAAGTAGGGCTTGACGGACCCGTCCTTGAGATCGGTCAGGTTGGAGTTCCAGCAGGCACCAACCTGCGGGTGGTTGCAGTGGTCGAGGATGGTGCGGATGTGGGGGGGATGCGAGGTGCCGGCGCCGTGCACCTCGAGCCAGATCTCGATTCCGTGATCGGCAGCGAGCTCCCCGCACGTCCGGAGTGACCGGCCGATCTGCTCCAGCGTCTTCTCCACCGGAACGCCCTTGCCTTCGTTCAGCCCGTTGGGTCGGACCTTGACCCCCACCGCACCGACGTCCGCGGCGAGCAGGACGAAGTCGCGGCAGATGGCGATCTGCTTCTCCACCTCCGCCGGATCGACGGCGTGGAACTCGCAGGTGCTGCCGAGCCCCCAGAGGGTGATGCCGGAGTCGGCGAAGCGTCGGCGGACCTCCTGGCGCTTCTCCGGCGGCAGGCTGGGCTCGACACCATGCGCGTGCGTCGTGCGAAGCTCGACACCCTCGATGCCGATGGCCCGGCACTTGTCGATGATGGCGGGCAGGTCCCAGTCATGGGCGATGTTGTAGGTCACGATCCCGAGCTTCATCCTGTCTGGTGACTCCTTTCGGGGCTCAGCGAAGAGGCGAGTACCGCAGACCGATGAGGCGGCGGCGCCGAGCACGGCGCCGGCGGTTCTCAGGAAGGCGCGGCGGCTGGGTGGGGGCATGAAGGGCTTCTCAGATGGCGGTCTGAGGTCCTACGACTCGGGCGCCATGAATGGCGCCCCTACACGATCGGGCGCGGTAGACCGCGCCCCTACACAGGTCAGCCGGCGTTGCGTCGACTCGACACTGCCGGCGGGTCGGCGTACTGCGCGTATGCCTCCGCGACCTGCGCCCCATCAGGTGTGGCCCGGTGGATGAGGACACGGTAGCGGAAGGTGAGCTCGTCGCCCTGGGGGATGGTGTAACGGCCGGCGCCGGTCTTGTCACCGGTGAAGTGCTTAAGACCGAACGGGTTGGCTGCGAAGAGGCCATAGTCGCGCACGTGCCAGTAGGTCGGGTGGCGCAAGTTCCGCGGGTGGTCGAAGATGCCGATGCCGACGATCTCGCCCTTGACCGGCCCGAAGTAGTCGCACCACTCGGCCGCCTTGCCCCAGGTGTCGCCATCCCTCTGGCCGGCGGCGTTGAGGATGTGCCCCTGGCCGCCCGCGAGCTGCATCGACGCAGCCACGCGAACACCGAACATGCCCTCCTTCGTGTCGCCGAACTCGACGGGGCCCTCGGTAGCGCGGATCGTGATCTCGAAGTCGAACAGACGCGCGTCGGGCACGCGGTACACGCGTAGCTGGCGAACGTCCTCGCACACCTTCTTCCCATCGGGGCCGATCCAGTCGCTGACAGCGCGCACCAGGCCGAAGATCGGCCCCCCCTCTACTGCCTCGAATTGCCGGTGGACCTCGCGGCCCGTGCCCGGACCCTCCCCCCAGAAGTCGATGCCATTCACCTCGCCGAAGGTGAACCAGAGGGAGCGGTGGTGGGGGTGGTCGTGCGACTCGCCGGGCACGTTCTCCATCGGGTACGCGCGGGTGACCGGGGCGCCGGTCGGACCGATGATCGGGTAGCAGTAGGGCTTCGGGCCGTCCCGGTAGACGTAGCGGGTGAAGAGGGCGCCGTCGATGGTGATCTCGACGGCGTCGGTCGCCTGCTCGGCGTGCACGAAGCCCTCGCCGTAGGGCCGCGTCTCGGTGGTGAAGGCGACGCGGTACGCGCGCGTCTCGCCCTGGGCAAGCTGGTCGAGAAGCCACGTGACCTCGGTCTGTTCGAGGCTGAGCTGCACGTCCTGGCAGGCGATCTGGCGCCCCGTCTTTGCCTCGGTGACGGTGACGACGCCGAACTCCGTCGGTTGCTTGGGAGCGGGCACAACGACGCGAACCGGGACCTGGTGGTAGGTCCGATGGGGCGCGCTGAGGGTCACGGTGTAGTGCGGCAGCTTGTCGGCGCATGCGACGGCCGTCGGGACACCAATGACCGCGCACAAGGTGAGAGGGACGAGGGAGCGAGCGGACACCCGATCACCGCCTTCGGGACGGCCTTGGTGCAGCAGGCGGGGAGTTCGCCGGCGATGGGGGCATGACCTGTTCGGAGGCGGCTGCGCGGAGGAGGGAGGGAGGCCTCCGCCACGCTCACGCGACGCCGATGCGGCCAGGCGCGGAGGGCTCGGCCTGGGGCTTGGACTCGGTGACGCGGATGGCCGCGCCGAGGGCGGTCGCCTTGGCCAGGAATTGCTCGTAGCCGCGGGCGATGTGGTCCACGCCGAGCAGGCGCGAGACGCCGTCGGCCACCATGGCCGCCATGAGGTGAGCGAAGCCGCCGCGGAGATCGGGCATGTCGAGCTCGGCAGGCCGGAGGGGCGTCGGGCCGTTGATGACACAGCTGTGGCGGTAGTCGTGGCCCGTGTACCGACACGGCCCCGCGCCCAGGCACTCGGTGTGCAGGCTGATGTCGGCTCCCATGTCCACGAGGCCATGGACGTAGCGGAAGCGATCCTCGTAGACCGTCTCGTGGATCAACGACTGGCCGTGGGCCTGGGTGAGGAGGACGGCGAGGGGCGGCTGCCAGTCGCTCATGAAGCCGGGGTGGTAGCTTGTATCGACCGAGACGCCGCTCAGATGGTCGGAGGCGCCGAAGAAGCGGATGGCGCGGTCGAGGACCTGGTAATCACCACCGATCTCGCGGAGACAGCCGAGCAGCGCCAGCAGGTCGCGCTGGTCGGCTCCCTCCACGGTCACGTCGCCGCCGGTGGCGATCGCCGCGCAGGCCCAGGAGGCGCACTCGTTCCGGTCGGTGCCGACGCGGTGGGAGAATCCGTGCAGGTGGTCGACGCCGCGGATGGTGATGGTGCGGTCGGCCTCGAAGCGAATGCGGGCGCCCATCTTGTGGAGCAGGGCGATGAAGTCGAGGATCTCGGGCTCGACGGCGATGCCTTTGAGGATCGTGGTGCCGGAGGCGCGGACCGCCGCCAGGAGGAGGGTCTCGGTCGCGCCGACGCTGGGGTAGGGAAGCTCGAACGAAGCCCCCTGAAGCCGGTCAGCGTGAGCCTCGACATGGCCATCGTGCTCCTCGATGACGGCACCGAGCCGCGCCAGCCCGTTCAGATGGTACGCCACGGGACGGGAGCCGATCTGGCAGCCTCCGCCATGGGGGACCCTGGCATGGCCCAGCCGGGCGAGGAGTGGGCCGAGCAGGAGGACCGGCAAGCGGCTCGAGCCCCCGTAGTCGCCAGGGAGTTCCGGGGAGTGGATCTCAGGTGTGTGGATGCGGACCGTCGTGTCGTCGAGCCACTCCACCTTCGAGCCCAGGCATCGGCACACGTCCAGCGTCCAGGTCACATCGCCGATGCGGGGCACGTTGGTGAGCGTGCACGCCTCATCGGTGAGCAGGGACGCAACGATGTCCTTGGGGGCGGAGTTCTTGCCCCCGCGAACATGCACGGTCCCGCGGAGTCGGACGCCGCCCTCGATCTCCCAGTACGTCTGATCGGTCATGAGGAGTCAACCCACCAGGCGGCCGGACGCAGCCTTGCCATCCAAGCCCTCGTCCTCGTTTCCTCGGTATTTTGCTGCCTCGGTGCGAATCTCCTGCTCCCGATGCCCTCTTTTTGGGCCCGGAGGTCGGTGGAGCCAGCTCCGCGAACGGTGCGGGCCCTGCCCATCGGCAGCAGGTGGGGCGACCCATCTACGGAGGCACTTGCGCCCCTCGCTGCCCCAGGAGGCCGCAGAAGCCTGCTACTTGCGGTAGGCGTCCAGGAAGTTGTCGCAGTAGATGCTACGGTTGAGCAGTAGCTCGGCGGTGATCATGGCATCCATCAGGTCCTTGTCGAGTGGATCCATGATCGCCGAATCCAGGCCCGCGGCGAGGCACATCACCAGGTAGATGCGGTTGATCAGGTTCCGCTGGCTGGTGCCCTGGGAGACGTTGCTCAGCCCCAGGGTGGTCTTCGGCGGCGGATCGGAGATGAGCTTGACCTGCCGGATCGTCTCGAGCACCTCGCCCGGGTGGTGCCCGGCGTCGGGCACGTTGCAGGGGATGATGACCGGGTCGATGTAGACGCGCTGCAGGTCGACACCGTGGATCATCGCCCGCTCGACGATGCGCATGGCGATCTCCATGCGACCGTTGGCGTCGCGGGGGATGCCGCCCTTGTCGATGGTCAGGGCGACGATGTTGCAGTCGTACTTGGCGGCGATGGGCATGTACTTGTCGAGGCTGTCTTCGTCACCCTTGCTGGAGTTGATCATGCCCTTGGACCCGATCAGCTCCATCCCGGCCTCGATGACCGCGACCTTGGTGCTGTCGACGGCGAGTGGGGCGTCGGTGACCTCGCGGGTCGTCTCGACCAGCCACTTCATGGCCGCCACGGCGTCCTCGGCCGTGGGGCCGACGTTCAGGTCGAGGATCCTGGCTCCGGCGTCCACCTGGCGCCGGGCCAGGTCCTGGATGACGCGCTTGTCCTGCTCGACAATGGCCTTCCCGACATCCTGGAACATTCCGTTGAGGCGTTCTCCGATGACCTCCATCAGGCTCCCTCCCCCATAAGGTCGGCGATGGTGCGCTTGATCTGGGCAACGGCCTGCGGGTGCCACATCACGAGGATGTGGGTGCCCCCGTGCAGGAAGAGGTTGGCGGTGGTCGCTTCCCACATCGGCCCGCGGACGGCCGCGTCGCCCCATTCGGGGGCTTCCTCGGCCGAGAGCTTCGCTTCCTTGGTCCTCCAGCACTCGGACCCGACGACGGCGAGCATGGGCATGGAGAGCATGCGGTCGCCGCCGAGAGCCGCGAGCCGAACGCGCTCCATGATCGAGTAGGCGTACTCGACGCCGTAGCCGAGGCCGCCGGTCGTCTGGTACATGATCATGTTCTCGGGCTTGACGCCCATGTCGGTCACGAGGATGTTGACCTGCTTGCCGATCTGGATATCCAGCGGCGCCTCGGTGATGACCAGGTGCCCGTCGGCGAGGGAGGAGGCGGCGATGGTCTTGTAGTTGTCCTGGACCGCCGACCCGAGCAGGCAGCGCTCCCCGGCCGCTGCCTGGCTGAGCACGGGGATGAGGTTGTTGTCCTTGTCGAAGTCGCCGCAGCCCCAGATGATGAGGGGCACGCCCACCGCCTGGAGGACGCTCTTCACGATGCCGGCGCACTCCTCGGGGCTGCGGTCCGGGCCATCGGGATGGGCGCCGAGGAAGCGGAGGCAGATCAGGTCCGCCCCGGACTGCTCCACGCACTTCTTCGCCCAGGCGGCGGGGTCGTCGATGACGTCCCCGAAGTGCTCCATGAGAGCGGGCGGCCACTCCTTCGGCGCGACGTCGAGCACCTCCATCGCCACGACCGGTCGGTTGGGCGTCGCACCCTCAAAGTGGAGGAAGGGGAGCGTCGCGTCACCCCCCACCGTCACCGTCGAGGTTCGGGTGCCTCCACTCGCCGCCGTCGCCCCCAGGGTGACGGCGTTGACCGCGCTGGACCACCGTTCGGTCGGGATCTCGAACGCCATACTCATCAGTCCCTTCGGGCAAGACGTCGTCGGGCTGCAAAGCCCGGTGTACGGCTGTCGGTCGCGGCCCTTCGGCAAGCTCCCCTCGACAAGCTCGGGACGGAGCAGGCCAGGGAGCGACTGACGTACGCGGACGGCAACGGCATTGCCGGTCGGAGGACCGACCGGCCTACGCGGCAGGGGTCAGTTGGTCGGTTGCTAAGTGACCGACGGGAACCGCTCAGTATCGGTGTGCGGGAGGAACATGCTGGCCACATACTCCTCCATGAAGCCCGGCTCCACGCTCAGCTCCACGTAGGTCATGGCAGCCGCAATCTCCCGTACCTTGGCCCGCGCCTCGCGGGACAGCACACAGAGCTGCGCCCCGGCGAGCGAGGTGTTACCCACATACTGGACCTGGTCGCTCGCGAGGTCCGGCAGCATGCCGATGGTGACAGCTCGGCGGACATCGAGATGGCTGCCGAAGGCGCCCGCGAGGTACAGCCGCGCGACGCTCTCCGGCTCCAGGTGCAGCTTGCGAAGCAGTGTTGCCAGCCCGGCGTGAACGGCGGCCTTGGAGCGGATGAGATTCTCGATCTCGCTCTGGCTGACGGCGATGTCCCGCTCGGCGCCGTACTCGCCGGCACGGCAGATCATGAACTCGGTCTCGTGCTCGCGCGGCCGCAGGCGCTCAGTCGGGGCATCGGCGACGAACTGGCCGCCGCGGTCGATCACGCCACCCTCGAACAGCGTCGCCAGGACACCGATGAAGCCCGTGCCGCAGACGCCGAGCGAAGGCCGGTCGCCGATGGTGCTGAGCGAGATGGCGTCCGTCGCCGGGTCATACGACACGCTGTCGATGGCACCCGAAGCGCCGTGCATGCCGCACTCGATGCCGACACCCTCGAAGGCTGGGCCGGCGGAACAGGAGGCGCAGACGAGCCAGCCGTCCTTCCCCACCACAATCTCGCCATTGGTGCCGACATCGACCAGAACCGTCAGCTCGTCGGTGTCGGCCATGCCGGTCGCGAGCACCCCGGCGGTGATGTCGGCGCCCACGAAGCCGCTGACGGTCGGCAGACACATGACCGGCGCGGGGCGCCAGACGTCGAGCTCAAGCTGCTCCGCGGTGAAGAGCGGCAGCCACGAGGCGGGCGGCGTGTGCGGGTCGCGGCGGATGGGCCCTGCCTCGATCCCGAGCAGGAAGTTCATCATCGTCGAGTTCGCCGCGCAGGCGACCGCGATGATGTCCTCGGGATTGATGCCGACCTGACGGCGCGCGTCGCCAATCACCTCGTTCAGCGTCTCGAGCGCCGTCCGCCGCATGGTCTCAGTGCCCTGGTCGTGCTCCTCGGACCAGATGATGCGGCTGATCACGTCATCGCCATAGCGCACCTGGCCGTTGCGGCGGCCGGCGGCCGCGACAACGCGGCCCGTCTGGAGACTGACGAGAGAGACCGCCACGGTACTGGTGCCGACATCGATGGCCGCGCCGAAGGCCGGTCGGCCAATGTCACAGGCGGGAGCGACCTGGACGAGCCGCGACTCGCTCGGCGCATCCACCACGGTTGCGCAGACCTTCCAGTCGGAGCTCCGCAGCACTCCGGGCAGCGCGCGCAGCGTCGCCAGATCAGGCGACAGTCGGCGGAGCGTCACGTCGGCCTCACGGAGGCTGTCCACGAGGCGGTCGAGGTCGGTGAGGCTGTCTCCCCTGTCGGGCGGCGCGATGGTCACGCACATGCGGCTCGCGAGCGGCCAACGAGGTGCCGTGGCGTGCAGTTGCTCGGCGGCCTTGCCCAGAGCCTGGGCGAAGGGGGCGAGGTCGGCCGCCCGGTTCTCGTCCGGTACCGCGATCGCGGCATCGCCGGCGACCACCACCTGGCAGGTGAGCACCTCGCCCGGCCCGATCGGCTGGCCATCCTTGGTCCGCAGCTCGCCGGACTCCAGCACGACGGCGCAGCGCCGGCAGGCGCCCTGCCCGCCGCAATCGGCGCGCAACGGCACGCCGGCTCGCGCGGCGATGAGGTTCAGCGCCTCGCCGTCCTCGGCGGCGACCGTGATGTCATCCGGATGGAAGGTGATAGACGCCATGGCGTTGCCGTAGGGGCGTCGCGCTACGAGGGGGCGCGACCGCCGCTGCCACGACCGAGTCTCGTGCAGGCCGGGAGACCTGGTACAGTCCCCTTTCCGCCTGGACAGCGGCGAAAAGGGTCCAGTCCCGGTTTCCCGACCTGCGCAGGACCCAGCAGGTCCTCAGTTGGCCGACCAGCTCCGCAGCAGGGCCGGGATGCCCGACGACTCACGCGAGCCGACCTGGACCTTCCAGCCCGACTCGTCTTCCAGCTTGCCGCTCAGCACCGCCACGCCGCCCGGGATGACGACCTTGCGGTGGCTGACCTTGTCCTCGACGCCACTCGACTTGATCGCGGCGGCGATCGTCTCCGCCGAGAACTTCTCGGAGGCCCAGGCAGTGAGAACCGACGTGCCCTCAGTGTCCACGACGACGATCCAGGTCGGGATCTTGCTGGACGCCACATCGCCCTCAACGGTGAAGTAGGTGAGCGAGAAGTTGGTGGTGACCAGGACCGGCGAGTCGCTGCCCGGCGTGCCGACCTCGTAGAGCTTGGCCTCGATCTGGATCGGCTTCTGCGGATCGGTGTAGATGTTCAGCCGGGCGGTCACGAGCGCGAGGATCGTGGGGCGGCTGTCGTTCGCCATCACCACAATGCCCGCGTACTTCGCGATGGCGAGCGAGCCGGCGGTCGCCGCGCCCAGCGGGTCGCTTTCGCCCACGACGACGAGCGTGGGGTAACCGAGCCGGCGGTCCTTCCTGGTCAGCGCCGCCCGGCGGATGATAGTCTGATGCGCGAGGACGTCGCCGGTGTTGGCCGGCTCCGTGGCCAGCACGACGTTCTGCACGCCGGCCTCGACGACCTTGGGCGTCAGCTCGGCGAGCCCGGCGGGATCCGCGGCGTTCACGACCAACGGGCACCCGTGCTCTTTGGCGAGAGCGGCCATGGCCGTCGCATTGTCGGCGGTGGCGGCGTGGATCAGGGGCTTCCTGTCGGCCAGCGCGGCCACGGCGGGCTTGAGCTCGTCGGCGGCCTGGCCCATGAGGATGAGCGGAAGGCCGATCTCGTCACTCGCACGCTTGGCCACCACGGCCAAGCGGTCGGCATCGCCCGAGCCCTTGACGGCCACCAGGTTGATGCCCACGGTCATGCCCACGCGGTCGAACTGGAGCGTCCTGAAGTGGGCGAGCCTCTCGCCGATGGCACCATCATCCAGGCCGGCGTCGAGTACGACCGCAATCCCGCAGGGGTGATGGAAGGTGTTCTCGTGACGGAAGAGGACCACTTCCTGTCCGATCTCCAGCTTCTTGTCGCCCATGCCGATCGCGACCAGGCGGATGGGCGGCGCGGACTCGCCGGCGAGGGCAGCCTTCGCGTCGTCGGTGACGTGAGGGCACTGGTCGAGAGAGGTCTGCTTCTGTGCCACCTTCATCGCGAAGGCCAAACAGGTGGGCACGCCACAGTCACGGCAGTTGGTCTTGGGGAGGTGCTTGAAGATGTCGACAGCGGTAAGAGCCATTCCCGAACTCACCTCTTCGCGGAGTACGGTGGAACCTCAGCACGCCCGGAACGGCAACGGCGGTCGCGGAGCGACCGACCCACGCGGACGGCGGCGTTAGCCGATCAAGGGCTCCATGGCCATGGCGGGGTGCTCGACCTTCATCATCCACTCCATGAGCCCCTCGAAGTCGGTGGTGACGCTCTCGTCGGCGATCTTGTCGATGAACCCCGGGATCTCGAGCTCCTCGGCGCGCTGCTCGAGCTTCTCGCGCATGGCGTCCTTCAGCTCTTTCGGCATCCAGGCAATGCGCGGAAGCCCACCCTCGGCCGAGATGAACTTGGGGCTGGCGAGATACAGGCGGCCGACCCCGACGAAGCCCGGTGTCTGGTGGCCGCCGCCGACGCTGCTCGCGAGGGTGGAGAACGGCATGCCGAGCGGGGTCTCGCCGGGGTACTCACGGTTCACGACCATGACGCTCTGCCCGTCCGGGAGCACCGTCACGATGCACTCGAAGCAGCCGCAGGAGGTCATGGGGTACTCCATCAGCGAGTAGGCATTGAAGCGCTCCACCCCGCGGTTCGACTTAGTGTAGACGAACTCGTTGACGTTCTTCCAAGTCCCCTTCACCGGGTCGAGGCATTCGCCCTTGGGCACCGGCTGGTTCGGGCCGTGGGGGTCGATCTCGTAGCCGGCGCGACCGTCGAGCCAGTTGTAGGCGCCACAGAGGCCCAGCCGCTGCGGGCTGATGATGCAGACGTGGTTCGGCGCGTAGGACTGGCAGAGCGTGCAGGAGTAGAAGGTGTCGACGCTCTCGTCGGTCATCCCGGCCAGTCGCGCATCGCGTTCGTTCCACGCCTGGCGCGCCTCGGCCAGATCCGCCTGCATCGCTTCCTCGTCGGAGTAGATGGTGACCTGCATCTTGTCGACCAGCGCCGGGAACTGCTCCATCATGAGGCCGCGGAGGACCTCACCGAAGTGCCGCAGCCGGAAGCCGGCCTGGTAGGCGGCTTTGCTCACCCGCACCCAGTTCATGTCCCGCTGGCCCATGTGGAAGATGCCCATCGCGTGGTTGATGAAGGTGTGGATGTGGCGTTCGAGGATGGGCTCGAAGTCCTTCTGCATCTTCCGGCCAGCGACACTGGCGACGATGGCCGTGGGCATGGCGCCGCCCTCCTCCACCGTGTCGATGTCCGGGCCGATGACCTCGATCTTCCCGTCCTCCACCTCATCCATCTCGCGCATCCGCAGGTACTCAAAGCCAGTCGAGTACTTGCCGCCCATCTGGCAGTACATGTCGGCCTTGCGGACGGTCTCGCCCTCGAAGGCCGCGGCGACGGGGACCGGCACGTCGAGGTCGGTGACCTTCACCTTGACGCCGCGGACTTCGATGGAGGTAGGGACGATCTTCTTGTGGTCGAGCTCGCGGACCAGCTCCTCGTAGGTGCAGACGCCCGTCGGCCGGATCTCGGGGATCTCGGTGTCACAGATGACCGGGAAGCCCATGTTGATCGCGCCGGCGCCGGAGGCATACTTCAGGTCATCGATGGTGCCGAGGCCGATGCCGAAGGCGAAGATGCGGGCGCGGGTGTAGTTGAGGCAGGCGTTCCAGTCGCCCTTCTTGTGGCCGCCGAAGGTGAGGGCGCCGCGGATGGCCCAGTTCAGCGCGTAGATGATCGACTGGGTATCGGGCCCGAGCGGGACGATGTAGATGTCCCAGCCGGCCTTCGGGTCGGTGGTGATGACGTTGGCTTCGAGTAACTGATCGCGGACCGTCTTCCCCTCGTGGTTGCCGATGAGGAAGGTGAGGATGTTGCGCTTCTGGAGCTCGCGCACGATGTCCACCGCGATCTCAGTCGTAGGCGCGGCGCCCACGATGGCGGCGAACCCGGGCATGCGGCCATCGACGAGCTGGATGCCGAGGGTGCGGAGGATCGTGTCGGAGATGAAGCCGTGCCACGTTTCGTCGTGCGGCTCGGTCCCCTCGAGGTAGCGCAGCACCTCGACGATCTCCTCCGAGATCAGCGTGCTGACACCGGCGTCGAGGGCCATCGAGAGGTAGGGGAGCCAGAGACGATCGGCGGGCGGTTCCTTGGGGGTAAGGTCGTTGCGGAGGTACTTCAGGATCGGCTCGAGCTGGTGAAGCTGGCTGATCTCCTCCCCCAGGAGCGAGTAGATCATGGGGAGGTAGTACGCCGTCTCGGGGAAGCCGACGGGCGTGTTGCCCTCGCGAGCCTCGATAGCCTTCCGGTACATCTCCTCCGCTTCCGCCAAGACCTGGTGGGCCCCCCTCACCGCGGCCTGGGTGACGATGCGTGACATCTGGTGCTGTCCTCCTTGAACGTTCCCGCTTCAAGGTCAGAATCGACATCAACGTCCGCAAGCAAGAATGCCTGCGCCACGATGGCGCAGTGGGCCGGAGGAGGCCCCTGCCCCATTCGGCCCCTCCGCACGGCGCGATCATGTGGCCGTCGCAACCCGCAGGGCGCTCACCGGCGCGGTGCACCGGATGGCGTCGGACGGGCAGACCAGGAAGCACGAGCCACAGCGGATGCAGCGGCTCGGGTCGATCTCGTGTGGCTGCTTGTTCTCACCCGAGATACACTGCTGTGGGCAGTTGCGGCGGCAGAGCCCACAGCCAGTGCAGGCTTCGGAATCGACCGCGTAGGTGGCGGAAGTGCCCTCGTGGATGACGAGGTACTGCCGGTCCGCCTTCGAGCCCTCGGGCTTCGGGCTCCCGCCCTCGACGAAGACGATGGCGCCCGTCGGGCAGGCCTCCGCGCACGCCGGCTCCAAGCCCGCGTCGAGCCGCTCGAGGCAGAGGTCGCACTTGCAGGCCTTGTCGCCCTCGCGCGTCATCCGGATGGCGCGGAAGGGGCAGGCGCGCAGGCACTTCTTCGCGGCCCGGCAGGCCTCGCGCGAGAGCAGCACCGGGTCCATCATGTCGCCGGCGCGGCTGAGGGCGCCCTCGGGGCAAGCTTCCCCGCACCAGGGGTTCTCGCAGTGGCGGCACTGGTAGGGCGCGGCAAGGTCGCTCGACAGGTACCGCACCCGGATGCGCGGCTGCGGCCGGGGATCCTCAGAGAGCGCTCCGAGGAGGGTCTTCGACCGCGAGTGCGCCACCGCGCACGCCGTCTCGCAGTTCTTGCAGGCGATGCACTTGGTGAGCTCGACTTTGAGGATGCCTCTCATGCGGTTGCTCCGTCGCGTCTGTTACGACGGAGAATGTGTCGAACACACTCCCCTGGTCACCCGGCGGCCCTCTCCTGCGGTTCGTACATCATGGGCTTGAGCTTCAGGGCTTCGCGCTTGCGGTCCATGTGAGCGATCATGAGGCGCGCGGCCTTGACCGGGTCGGCCTCGAAGTCGTAGTGCGCGCCCACCAGCTTCTCGACGTCCTGGAGGACGAACTTGGCGAGGTTGGGCCCCCCGAGGACAGGCTGCGGGTCGCCGAAGACGGTGTAGATGCCGGAGGCGATGACATACCACCCGATGGCGATGGCCTTCTCCGACATCCACTCGGGCGCGGCGCCGGCCACGGGGAGGTCGCTGAGGTCGTTGCCCAGCCCGCCCTCGTGGACCATGTTCGTGCAAGCGATGAGGATGCGGCTGTTGTCGACACAAGAGCCGACGTGGAGGACGGGTGGGATGCCCACGGCCTCGCAGATTTCCTGCAGGCCCTTGCCGGCCTGGGCGAAGGCCGTCTCCGGTTGAAGCAGACCCTCGCGCGCGGCGGCGATGGCCGAGCAGCCCGTCGAGACGCACAGGACGTCGTTCCGGATCAGCTCCTTCATCATCTCGACGTGGCCATAGCCCTCGCAGGTCTTGGGGTTCTCGCAGCCGACGATCCCCGCGACGCCGCGCAGACGGCCCTCGATGATGCCGTTGTTCAGCGGGCGATAGGACGGCCGGAAGGTGCCGCCAAGCAGTCGGAAAACGTACTCGGCCGTGAAGCCGGCGATCAGGTCGATCTCCTGGTCGGGAATCTGGATGCGAGAGGGGTCGCGGTTCGAGTAGTTCTCGATGGCCAGGTCGATGATCTGCTTGGCGACTCCGAGGGCGCGGCCCTCTTGGAACTGGATGTGCTGGACGCCCGGTGCCTTGGCGCGGTCGGACGTGGTGACGAGCTTGGTGTGGAACAGGCCGCTGAGCTGCGAGAGGGAAGGCATCCAGCACTGCACGTCGACGGTCATCACATCCACGGCGCCGGTCATGACCGCCAGCTCCTGCTGGAGGAAGCTGCCCGCCGAGGGGATGCCGTGGCGCATGAGGATCTCATTCGCGGTGCAGCAGATGCCGGCGATCTGGATGCCCTTCGCACCCTTGGCCTGAGCCTTGGCGACCAGTTGGGGGTCGCGGGCCGCCTCGACGATCATCTCGGAGAGTACGGGCTCGTGACCGTGGACGATGACGTTGACGTAGTCGGCCTTGATGACGCCGAGGTTGGTCTTGGCGCGGATCGGCTCGGGGCTGCCGAAGAGGATGTCCTGGATGTCGGTGGCCACCATGGCGCCGCCCCAGCCATCGGCGAGGGCGGTGCGCATGCCCTGCATCAGGAGGCTCTGGTAGTCGCAGTCGGTCCCCATGTTCGTCTGGTGCAGCGTGGTGACGATCTCGCGGTCGATGCCGCGGGGGACGATGCCGAGCTCCCGCCACAGCTTCACGCGCGGTTCGGGGGCGCGACGGATGTAGGTCAGCTCGCCTTCCTGCTGGCCGAACTCCTTGAGCGCGGCCTCGCCGACTGCCCTGGCGAGGGCGAGCGTCTGCTTGCCGGCGGGGTCGATGCCGAAGTACCCGGCGACCTGGCGGAGCTTCTTCTCATCCTTGATGGTGTAGTCGCCGCCGCCCTCGGCCGCCTTGAGCAACGTCATGGCTGCCGTGCGACCATGGTCGGAGTGAGCAGCGGTGCCGGCGGCGATCTTGCGCACGAGGTTCCGCGCGGCGATGGTGTCGGCGTCGGCGCCGCACACGCCCAACTGCGCGCCCTCGCCGAAGGGGTCGACCCGACACGGACCCATCTCGCAGATCGTGCAGCAGATGCCGAGGTGACCAAAGCCGCACTGCGGGAGCAGGCTTTCCAGCCGGTCCCAGGCGGTCGGCTGCTTCTCCGCGCCAGCTCGAGCGATCATCTGCTGGCTGGCGGGGTCAATTGACCTCTTGTCGGGTGCGCTCATTGCGTCTGTTCCTCTCCTGGTGGTTGGTCAAAGCCGGCCTCGCACAGGGCCGGGGCAGGCCGAACCGTCCGGGCGAATGGCGCCCGAACCTGCCTCATCCGACGGCATTCGCATGCGGCCTCTGCACGCTTGGAGACGCGAGAAGAACGGGAATCCTGACGGCAAAACCAACGGACTATACCACTATTCGCGCGCGCCCGTCAAGGAGACTATCCGCCGCCCTGACCGACCCCTTCCGGGGCCATATCGGCCGTCTGGGGGAGGTCGATGGAGGGGCCTTCTCCACGGTCTATCAGGCCTTTCAACGCTGGTGCGGAGGCGTTGTCCTCCGGGACCGCGATCGGGGCAGGCGAACCGCCTCACGAGGGGTGGGGGGCTTGCCAACGAGGGACGACGATGTCCTTGGCGGTGAGGAGGCCGGGAGGCGCCGCGAGGAGAGAGGGGATCACGTTGATGACGACCGCCGGCGTGGCCTCATCGCCCGGGATGCCGCCGTCGATGCGGACGGTGAAGGAGGGGCTGCCGACGAGCTGGACCTCGTCGTGGGCGTCGGGCGCATGCGCGTACAACGCCAACTCGAGCCGTATGCGCTCCGTGCCGCCCACGGTTCCCTCCGCCACCTGCCGAGACCCCAGCACCTGCCCGCGGCGGACCATGAAGTGGTGGGTCTCGGTCGGTTCGTCCGCGATAACCGGCTCGATCGTCTCGGTGACGGCCTCCGGCGACCAGCCGAGGCCGCTGGCCAGGAGGGCAACCGATTCGCGGAGCCCGACGTGTCCGATGGCGCCCTTCGCGGCGCGCAGGCGGTACTCGCGTTCGGTCAGCCCGATCCCCGTTCTCGCCTGCAGTTGCGGCCGTCGCCTGGCGGTGTCGACGATGCGGCGGGCCCGGACCGCCGCCACTTCCCGGCAGGGGACGGTCAACAGCATGGGGAGCAGGTCGAGCACGAAGCCGGGGTTGATGCCCGCGCCGAGCAGCCGTACGCCGCGCTGGCGGGCGAGGGCGTCGAGCTCCTCGGCCAGGTCAGGCGAGGACAGCCACGGCCAGGTGAGCTCTTCGGCCGTGGAGAGACAGCTCAGTCCGCGTTCGACGAACTGCCGCAGCAGCGGGCCGACCTGCCGGAGGTGCGAGGCGGTCGAGTGGAGGACGAGGTCCGCCGGCGGCAGGTCGCGAAGTGAGTCGCGTACGAGCACACCGGTGAGTTGCGCAAGGCCGGCAACGTCGGCAACGTCCCGCCCGACCTTGTCAGGGGCGATGTCGATGGCCCCGACCAGTCGCAGCCAGGGTCGCTCGGCCGCGGCGCGAACGATGCCGCACCCGGTCGGACCGAGACCGCACTGGATGTAGGTGGTGGGCCGCTCGGTCAAGGGCAGTCATCCTCGCCTGATCACCGGCACGCCGCGAGCGACCTTCGCGCCGGGAGGGAGGCTTCCCTCCGCCCAGAAGCAGAAAGCGCGCCACTTGGCGCGCCGTTGGCCGTTGGGGTCGGTCTGAAGTCTGGGGTCCGTCTTTGGCTGCCGGGGAAGGATTCGAACCTTCAACCTCCGGATCCAGAGTCCGCTGCCCTACCGTTGGGCCACCCGGCAGCTCCGGGGCCAATCCTACCGTACAGGCTGCGGTTTGTCAACCCACTGCGCGTCGGCCGCACCGCGGTTTGCGGCGGCGACGTCGAAGGAGGGAGCAGCCACTGTGGCGGCACTAGCGACTCCAGGCGGCAGTCGCACACGGCTCTCGTGCCTGCTGGTGTATGCCGGCGCGGTGGCCACCCCCGCGGTGCTGGCTGCCGCCCTCCACCGGGGTACAGGTGACGGGGTGGCCCTGCGTGGTGGACTCACCTGTGCGCTGCTGGGCTTCGCCGTGGTGGCGATGCAGTTCGTGGTGTCGGCGAGGCTGCACTGGGTCGAGAGGCCCTTCGGGCTGGACCGAGTCTACCGCTTCCACAAGACGATGGCCGTCGTGGCGACGGTGCTCCTGCTGAGCCATCCGCTGCTGCTGGCCCTGGGGTACCGGAGCTGGCTGCTGTTCGTCTCGCTTCGCCTGCCCTGGGCAGTCTACGTGGGCAAGCTGAGCGTGGTGGCGCTCCTGGTGACGGCCCTGGTCAGCCTGTTCCGTCGGGCGCTTCGCCTGAGCTTCGAAAGGTGGCGGGTCATGCACAACGCAGCCGGCGCCCTGGCGCTGCTGGGCGGGTTCGCGCACGGCCTCTCCATCGGCCGGGATCTCACCGTTCGGCCCATGCAGGTCGTGTGGGCGATGCTGTTGGGGGTGGCCCTCACGGCCTACGTCGTTCATCAAGGCCGGCGGCGCCGGGGGCCGGCTCGGGGTGGGTTCACCGTAGCCGAGGTCAAGCAGGAGACGCACAACGTCTGGACGGTGAAGCTGGCGCCGCCGCCCGGGACCTCGATCCCCGAGTACCTGCCGGGTCAGTTCCACTTTCTCACGCTCTACCGGGATCGCGGGCTGCCGGTCGAGGAACATCTGTTCACGATCGCGTCAAGCCCGACCGACAACCGGTTCCTGGTCTCGACGATCAAGGAGTCGGGCGACTTCACCGCGACCATCGGCGAGACGAAGCCGGGGGACAAGGCGGTCATCGATGGGCCCTACGGGCGGTTCTCGTACCTGCTCTACCCGGACGAGGGGGAGCTGGTCTTCATCGCGGGCGGGATCGGGATCACGCCCCTGATGAGCATGCTGCGGTACATGCGGGACACGCGGGCCGAGCGGGAGGTGCTGCTGCTCTATGGCAACCGCACGGAGGCCGACATCGTGTTCCGCGAGGAGATCGCGGCGATGGAGGCGGGCAGTCACCCGAGGCTCAAGGTGGTCCATGTGCTGCAGGAGCCCGGTGGGGCGTGGAAAGGCGGGACGGGGATCATCGATCGGGAGAAGCTGGAGTGGCTGTGCGGGCCGAACGTCGCCGGCAAGGCGTACTACGTCTGCGGTCCGGCGGGGATGATGACGAGCGTTCTCAGGACGTTGCGGGAGCTTGGGGCGCCGAAGGCGAGACTGCACTCGGAGCGGTTTGCCCTCTAGCGCCGTGCGCGTGGGTCAGTCGCTCCGCGACTGACACGGTGCGAGTCGCGGAGCGACTCGCCTACGCGATCAGAGATTGCACGGCGGTTACGAACTGGGGGGCGATGGCTTCCCAAGTGAAGTGGGTCAGGGCCCGTTGCCGGCCGCGCTCGCCCATCCGCCCGGCGTCCTCGGGGTTGGCGAGCAGGCGGGTCGCCGCCTCGGCGACCTGATCGGGGCGGTCCGGCTCGACCAGTAGGCCATTCAGGCCGTTCTCCACGGCATCCTCGACGCCGCCGGTTCGGGCGGCGATGACCGGCTTCCCACAGAGGTTGGCCTCGAGGTAGACGATCCCAAAGCCCTCCGGCGGCTCGGAAGGGATGTCGCGGCTCGGCATGACGAAGACATCGCAGAGCTGGAGGCAGGCCGCCTTGTGCGCGTCGGACATTGAGCCGAGGAAGTGCACGCGGTCCGCGACGCCGAGCTGGTCCGCCAGGCCGGCCAGACGCGCCTGATCCTCGCCTCCGCCGATGACGACGTACTGGACCTGCGGGATGCGTTCGGCCAGCAGGGGGAGCGACTGGATGACGGTGTCGATGCCCTTGCGACGTACGAGGCGCGCGATGGTGAGAAGGGTGGGTGCCGTGGGGAAGCCCGTCTCGCGGCGGGCTGCGTCGAGGTCGGGCACGGGCCGGAACTCGTCGGGATCGACCCCGGGGGGGACGATGCGGATGCGATCGCGGGCCAGGCCCGCGGCGGTCATCTGGTCCGCCGTGTAGCGGCTGATGACAATGGCGCCCGCGGCGGCGCGGAGGACCGCGCGCTGGGCGAGGGCACGCACGGGCCGGGTGCGCTCGGGGAGGAACTCGCGGCCGTAGCCCATGAGGATCATGGGCACGTCGCGCCGGCGGGAGGCGAGGTAGCCGTGGGCCTCAGGCGACCACTTGGTGGCGATGATGGCATCGGGCGCGAAGTCGGCCGCCATCTCCCGGCGCACAACCCGACCAAGGGAAAGCGCCGAACCGAGTCGGCCGCCGGCAGGGAAGCGGAGGGTGGGGACCGGCGAGACCCGGTCGAAGTCCCCGGCGCCGGGCTGCGCGGTGGCGATCACGTGCACGTTGTGGCCCAGTGCGACGAGGGCCCGGCACAGTCCGTGGTTGAGTTTCTGGATGCCGCCGAAGGCGGGGGGGAAGTCGCAGGCCAGGAAGAGCAGTCGCACGGGATCTCACAACCATCCGCGCGAACGGACCGGCGACCTGCCGGTCCGTTCGCAGTCACACGGTTCTGGCATGCCAGGCGCAGACCGGGGCGTCACTTAGTGCGAACGCCCATGCCCTCTTTCTCCTCCGGCACAGCCATGTTCGAGATGCCGTGTCGTTCGCCGGCCCCCTCACCCGCCTTCCGGCCGGCGGCTACCGCGGCGGCTTGCCGGGCGGCAGTCGTAGCGCCCCTTTGGGTGCCTCGCCCGCGCCGGCCTTGCCCGCGGCTTCGGGAGGCAGGGCCTGCGGGCCTCCCTGCCCCGACGACCCCGCAGCGGGGCCGCCGACCCCCGTCGGGATGGAGGGCTTCGCCTTGTGGGTCGCCTGGAACCAGATGACCACCACAGCAGCGAGAATGACGACAACGGCCACTACGGCCACTAGCTGGCGCTTCATGATGCTGAGATCCTCCCGTGCGTTGCGCGCCTTCGTGGAGGCGTCGGACTACCCGTTGTTCCCCCGGTCCCAGAGCAGAAGGCGCCAGTCGGTGACCCAAGGCCCGTTGGGGAAGGTCGTGCCGGCGGCAAGGGCGGGGATGTTGAGGCTCTTCACGTGTCCGTCGCAGAAGGCGACGTTCGCCATCAAGTTGTGACGGGGCCAAACGCCGCCCCAGCACAGCCACGAGTTCGGGTCGTTGTTCCAGCCCCCGAACCAGCAGGACGAGCCGGAACAACAGAACGTCGGCGCTTCGACGAACCAGTTGCCCCCACCCGCCGGCTGGCCACCGACCATGTCCCAGATGGTGTCAACGTTCATTATGCACATGGCCGGACCCTTGATCTCGGACGTGGCGATCCCTACCCACGTCGGGCACCCCCCGACCGGCTTGAACGGCGAGAGGTACATGTAGTTATAGCCGTAGTCGGTGCTCAGCCCGTTGTTGAAGTCCGCCTGTTGCCCCTGCGCTCCCGCCTGTTGCCCCGACATTCCCGCCCCCTGATGGGCGTTGCCATCAGAGGGGCAGACGTGCAACTGCCAGTTCTTGACGTACGGGTTGATGAGCTGAGGCCACGTGTAGTCCTTGGTCCAGTCATAGGTCCACCCGACGTTATTCCCCCACGTCGTGCAGGGAACCATGGTCTCGTCGTAGTCCTGAGCGTACATGATCATGGCCAGAGCGATCTGCTTCTCGTTCGATTGGCAGCTCGCTTGCCGCGCCTTCTCGCGTGCCCTGGCGAACACCGGGAACAGGATCGCGGCCAGGATGGCGATGATGGCTATGACAACCAGCAACTCGATCAGGGTGAAACCGCGTCTCATTGCCGATCTCCTTTCGCTTCGTGCGGTATCGGGTTCCGATCAGCCGAGTCTCGCTGGCCCAGTACGACGCGCCCGGCAGGGAATCCTCCTTCCGTGTGCGGTTTTTTTCGCTGGTTCCCCAGAAGACCCTATCCTCGGCCGGCGGGCGGGAGAGGAGAAGGCGTGGCTGGGCGCGAACTGCCACCGACGGCCAGTGGGTGGTGAGACCGTGCAGGCACAGGCCGCGGGGACGGTGAAGAGAGTTGCTGGGCGACCTGCTGATCGTGACCGACATGCTGCGGGGCTTCTGCGAGGAGGGGCACGCCCTCTACTGCGGACCCCAGGTGCGGGCCATCGTCCCCTTCGTCCGCGAACGGGTGGCGGCCTACGAGGCGGCGGGCAAGGGGGTCCTGTTCCTCGCGGACAACCATGCGCCGGATGACCTCGAGTTCCGGCGTTTCCCTCCTCACAGCATCGAGGGATCAGGGGAGCAGGAGGTGATCCCGGAGCTGGCGGAGTGGGCCCGGCCGGAGCGCATCGTGCACAAGACGCGGTACGGAGGGTTCTACGGGACCGACCTCGAAGAGAGGGTGCAGGCGATCCAGCCGTCGCTGGTGGAACTGAACGGCGTGTGCACCAACATCTGCGTGCTCTACACTGCAGAGGAGTTCTGCAACCGGGACATCGCGGTCCAGGTGCCGCGCGCCGGGGTCACCTCCTTTGACCTGGAGGCGCACGAGTGGGCGCTCAAGCAGATGGCGAGCGTGCTGGGGGCCAAGGTTTTCTAGGCGGTTGGGCCGGGAAAGGGTAAGGAATGCTCGGGTAGGTAGACACGTTTCCGGGAGGCACACCGTTGGACGCGCGAGAGAAAGTGACCCGCTACGTACACGAGAACGTGAGCCCCATGCTGCGGACCGGTGAGCCGAGCCTGGACGAAGGCGCCGGGCTGTGGCACGTGCCCGTCCTGAGCGACGCGGGAGGGCGGGCGGTGGTCCTGGGCACTTACGTCGTGGATGCCAAGCTGCGGTTCGTGCGGAATCCGGTGAGGCAGATCATGGACCGCCTCACCGATCATCTCTCAGGAGGAGCCATGGAAGGGTCGCTCAGCGAGGACGAAGCAGGCCCCGGGGAGACGCAACTGGGCGACACGGTCAGTCGACCGCGGCCGTTGGTGGACCACGCGGCGGAGATCAGCCCCGTCGACCCCCTGACGGGGTTGGCGACCGCGGGCGCGTTCCTGGTCCGGCTGGATCAGGAGCTGGAGCGGCTGAAGCGCTATAAGGTCCCGTTTTGCGTGTGTTTCCTGGACGTGGAGCACCTGTGGGACGTGAACCTAGCCCACGGCCCGCTCGTCGCCGATGCCCTGATCGCGCAGGTGGGGAAGGTCGTCGAGGGCGGGACCCGGGGGAGCGATTTCGTGGCGCACTGGGCGGGCGGACGATTCGCGCTGCTGCTCCAGGGACCGAAGGACGAGGTCCTCCTGGGATGCGAGCGGGTCCTGGCAGCGGTGCGGGCGTTCGCGCCGGTGGTCAGGGAGGGTGAGGCGCCGCTCTCGGTGTCAGCTCACCTGGGCGGGGCGTCGTGCCCGTCCCCTGACCCCAGCGGGCCGATGACCCCACCGGACCTGATCAAGGAGGCCCGGGGGATGCTGATGGCCGCCAAGGCTTCGGACGACAAGCGGCCGGTGGTGTCGTAGACCACCTACCACCGCGTTTCCCACAGCACCACCGACGGTGGCGCGTCCAGGACTGCGCCCTGCACCTGGGGTGCGGGGGCGGTGTCTGTGGGTGGCGGTGAGGTGGCTGGGGCGGGGTGGGTGTGCTTGTGCGGCGGATGATGCTTGACCCGCCCCTTGACGAACAACCCCTGGAACAGCCCCCCCTGTGAGCGTGCCGAGGCGTGCCCCAGGGCGTAGCCCAAGGCTGCGCCAGCCAGGGCCTGGAGGACGGAGTGGTCCTTCACCTGCACCCTCGACCAGGTGACGAGGGCGGCCGCCGTGTAGGCGTAGGGGCGGACCTTCGGGTTCTCCATGCTAGCCGACTCGGCGAGGGCCCAGGCGGCGGCGGCGTGTCCGCTGGGGAAGCCGTCCCTCGCCTTGGGGTCGTTGGGCCGGCGCGCGTGCGTCACCACCTTGAGGACCTCTGCAGTCGCGGCGGCTCCCACCACTGCGTCCACCATCCGCCGTCCCACTTGCTGGTCCTTCTTGCAGCCAAACACGATGAGGCCGAGTGGGCCGGCGGGCATGGCGTAGGAGCTTCCCTGGCTGACGGCCTCGGCGGCGTCGGTCAGCACGTCGGCTCGGCACGGCGGTCCGGCGGCGATCACCAGGAGCGGGATGAGCGGAGCCAGACTCGGTGACATGGGAGGATGCCTCGGTTCAGGCTGTCGTCGGTCGGGGTCTCTGGGTGCCCGCGGGTGTCCGAGCGACGTTCGTTCCTGCGAAAAGAGGGACGGAGCCTTCTCCCGAGAAGAGCCTGACACCAGGCTCCTCTCGGGAAAACTCCGTCCCTCTTTTCGGGAGAGGGCTCCGTCCCTGTTCTGCCGTCCCTTTCCCCAGCCCTACTGGGTCTTGAGGCGGAGACGGGGTTCGTTGAGGATGACGGCGCGACGCCGGAGGAGGCGGATGTACCTCAGCCGCTCGAAGTTCTTCAGCACGCGAGTGAGGGTCTCGCGCGAGGTGCTGACGAGGTTGGCCATCTCCTGTCGGGTGTAGGGGAGAGGGATGGCGATGCCCTCGGGCACCGGCGTGCCCTCCTGGTCGGCGCTGTGGAGGAGGAAGCGCGCGACCCGGCCCTGTACGTCGAGGAAGGAGAGGCTTTCGATCAACTCGTTCGCGGCCCGCAGTCGGCGGCTCATCGTTACGAGGAGGGTCATGGCGATGCGCGGGTCGGCTTCGAGGCTCCGGATGAAGTCCTCGCGCGTGCCCACCAGCACCGAGGTAGGTTCGATGGCGTCCGCTTGAGCTGAGCGGGGCTCGCCGTCGAGCATCGACATCTCGCCGAAGCAGTCGCCGTCGGTCAGGTAGGCCAGCGTGACCTCGCGACCGTCGGCCCCCTTCAGGCTGATGCGGACCCGGCCCTCCTCAATGATGAAGACGGAGCCCCCCGGGCCGCCCTCCTCGACCAGCGTCTCGCCCCGGGTGAACTGCTGGCGGCTGAAGGTGCTAACGAGGGCTTCGAAGTCGGCCTTGGGGAGGTCGGCGAAGAGGGAGGTCCGCGTCGCTGCCGGGCCGACGACCGGCTTGGTGTTCGCGTTGATCGTGGGCATCTTCGGACGGATTGTAGGCGAAGGGCGGCTTGCTGTCAACGGCCTCGTGTACACGGCTCTTGGGTTCGCCTGATTCCGGGCATCTCCCGCGCCCTCGCCCTGCTGCGTGTGAGTCCCGGTTTCGCTGTCGGCACTTTCCCCGGATTCCCTCCCACACCCACTAAGCTGGCTGGCGGCCGGGGACGCGCCCATGCCACGCCGCGGTACACGTTGGGGAGGGCCGAAGCGTTGCCGCCGCGAACCGGCTTGTCCGGCAGCGCCGCCAATGGACGCGCAGACCGGGTACAAGCCCTCGCGCCGGAGGGACCTCTGGTTCGGGAAGTGGTGGTACTGGCAGACCTGCCCCGCGCCCTCGTTCGCGATCGACCAGGTCGCGCTGGAGCCGAGGATCGAGGCGGACACCACGGACTACACGCCCAACGGCAACGGCCTCGCGAAGACCGTGGCGAAGCTCAAGGCCGGGCAGCCGGTGACGATTGTCACGATGGGCGATTCCCTGAGCGCCAAGGAGCACTGGGCGAACCGCGATGTGCTGTGGTCCAGTCTGCTCGAGAGGAAGCTCGAGGCGCAGTACAGCAGCGAGGTGACCATCGTTAGCGCGGCGATCGGTGCGACAACGCTCAACACGAACCTCGTGCTGATGCCGCGCTGGCTGAAGGCGACGCCGAAGCCAGACCTCGTGACGGTGTGGTTCGGGTACAGCGACTGGGACTCGGGGATGCGCGGCGCGCACTTCCGGGGGATGCTGGGGTATGCGGTGGACCGTATCCGGCGGATGACCGGCGGCACGAGCGAGGTTCTCCTGATGGCGACCTGCCCGTCGCTGAAGCGGTGGGATGAGATGGCGGAGCTTGCGGAGGCTGGGCGAACGGCCGCGTCCGAGAGACGGGCTGGGTTGGCGGACATCGAGGCGGCGTTCCACGCGGCGGGAGGCGACGAGACGGCGAGAGCGGAGCTGTATGCGTGGGATGGCACGCATGTCGGGGCGACGGGGCAATGAGCTGGTCGCGGAGACGGTGCGGCAGGCACTGGCGAAGTAGGCCGGCGCGAGATGGGACGAGGGTTGGCCCGATGGACGCGGCCCTGAGATTCGACAGCTAATCTCCCAGCCTACACAAGACTCAGTGGGGAGAACTCACCGGCGCGGCTCTGCTGCCCGGAGTGGCATGACGACATGCCGAGGAGGGAGTCTGACCGTGGGACAGCTCAGAGCCGGCGTCGCTGCGGTGCCCATCCCAACCGAGCCGGACGGAGGCCGGTCTCCCGCTCAGGAGGCCGACCTGCGCGTGGCAGCAGTCGTGCTGGATGGCGATCGGCGTCTCTGCCTTGTCTCCTGTGACACCCTCATCATCCCCCCTGATGTGATGGCGGCCGTGACGGAGCGCATAGTCGCCGAAACCGGCATCCCCTTCCCCAACCTGCTGGTGTCCGCCACTCACACCCATCACGCTCCCAGTACCCTTGACATCCTCGGCTGCAGGCGGGATGAGGGGTTCTGTCATCGCCTGCAGGCGGCGATTGTCCAGGCTGTCACGCAAGCCTGTCAGGCTCTCGACGACGCTCAGGTCCGCCCGGAGCAGACCTCCGTGGAGTTCCTGTTCGCCCAGAGTCAGGAAGCCACGGTCGGCATGAACAGCCGCTACCTGCTGAAGGACGGCACCATCGCCTGGTATGCGTACCCCTGGGAGGAGGTGGTCAGACCCACCGGGCCCTACGACCCCGACCTGCCGGTGTTCGCGCTCCGCAGACCGGGCGGCGAGATGGCGGGTTTCTGCTTCAACCACTCGGTCCACAACATCGGCACGCTCGCGAAGGGCGTGCTCTCTCCCGGGTTCTACGGACTGGCTGCGCAGGAGCTGGAGCGTCGCCACGGCGGGGTGGCGCCCTTTCTCCCTGGCGCCTTTGGCTCGACCCACAACACGGGAGGCTTCGGCTCCACGGGCAACATCCACGCCGTGTCGACGGCGGAATGCGTGCATCGCGTGGTCAGGGCGGTCGAGAGGGGGCTGCAGCGGGCGGAGCCGATGCCAAGCACACCACTGGTCGCGATCAAGCGTCCCTTCACATACCGGGTGCGGGAGTTCGCTGAGGCGAAGGAGGAGGCCGCGGTCACGTACTGGAGCAACAGGTACGCTCCCGGGAACCCCCAGGCCACGCAGCGGGTGTTCCGTGAGATGCGGGCGGAGATGGCCCCGCTCCAGGGCCAGCAACGGCAGACCTGGCTGCAGGTGATCCGTCTCGGCGAGATCGCGTTCGTGGGCATCCCCGGGGAGATGTTCGCCGCGCTCGGCCTCGAGATCCGTCGCCGGTCGCCGTTCAGGTACACGTACATCATCGGGCTGGCCAACGACACCATCGGGTACATCGGAGATAGGGAAGCATACGAGCTGGGGGGCTACCAACTGTGGGCCGGGCTTCACAGCCCCTCTGCGCCGGGGACGGGTGAGGCCATGGTCGAGGAGGCGCTGGAGATGCTGCGCGAGGGGCACACGGCCCCTCCCGGACAGTAGTCGAGGATCAGGATCCGGGGACGTTCATGATAGGTAGTTGTCAAGGGGGAAGCGGAGGTTTCGCCTTGACAACTACCTATCATGAATGTCCCCGGATCCCGACACCTCCCAGGGAGTGGCTCACGGGCTGCATGCGCCAGTCGCTCTTGGCGGATCGGGCAGTCTGGCGCAGGCGGCGCCGCGCTCAGGGCGAGACCGGCTACCGCGAGGTATGCGCAACGCCGGGCGACTGGCTACCGGCCGATCCATTCCGCGGTGTCCTCGATCACCGCCGCCGCCACGTGTTGGGGCTGCTCGTACTCGGCGGGTGTCGCCTTGCCCTTGCCTTCCGCGAACAAGTGGTTCAGGTCCGGGTAGAACCTGAAGGTCACGTCGCTCCGGCCCGCCAACGCCTTCTTCCAGCCGTCGAAGTCCTCGCTGGTCACCTGGTAGTCGCGTCCGCCCTGGAGCACCAGCATCGGCTGCTCGACGCGCTTGACGACCTCCAGCGGATGGTACGCCCGTAGGTCCAGCCAGTACCTCGCCGGCACCCCGAGCGGGAGCCGCGCCGCCGGCGTCCGCAGCGAGAGGTTCGGGTTCTTCACTCGCGCAGCCTGCGCCTTCACCTCGCCGAGCTGCTTCGTCGCTTCCTCGCCCTGCGCGCCCCCCAGCGAGGCGAGGTAGCCGAACTGCGCCACCATCACGTCCTCCAAGGGCCGGCAAGTGCCCGCCATGATGATGTAGCCCGCTACGCGGGGCGCGCCCATTGCGATCCTCGGGATGAGCATTCCACCCAGGCTGTGCCCGAGCACGAACACACGTCTGGGATCGATCCCCCTCGTCTTCCGCAGCAGCGCCGCCGCCGCCAGCGCGTCGTCGACGGTCTCCTCTCTCACCGTGAGCTTGGCCTGGATGGCCGCCATCTGCGCTTGGTGTGCCTTCGTGCGCTTGTCGTACCGCAGCACCGCGATGCCACGCGATGCGAGCCCCCACGCCACGTCCCGGAATGGCTTGTTCGGCCCGATGGTCTCGTCTCGATCCTGCGGCCCCGACCCATGCACCAGCACCACCGCGGGGAGTGGCCCCTTCGCCTTCGGCATGGTCAGCGTGCCCGGCAGCGCCCACTCGCCCTTCCCGACCACCACCTCGCTCTCCGTGAACGAGTCGGCCTTCACGTACCCCGGCGCCTGGTAGGGCTTGCCCGACCCGGCTGCCACAAACCACAGGCCTGAGACGCGCCCGTGTGCATCGTAGACCACCTTCACGTCCAGCGTGGCCTTCTTGAACTGGCAGGTCACGAACACGATGTCATACCCGCCTTGCTCCATCTTCTGCACATCGGTCTGCTGCTTGAAGGCGCCCGCCTGCGCCACGAGCCCTTCCCACGCCTCCCGCATCTTCTCTGCCGGCATCACCCGGGCCATCGTCTCGTCGAAACCTGCGACCGCCGTCGCGTAGTCTCCCTTGGCCAGGAGGTTGACAAACGTCTTAGCGGACGCCACCACGTCGGTCGCTGACGCGGCCTGGTGGTTCTGGGCGCGGCACGCCAGGCAGGACAGCAGACCGGCAACCAGCAGCAACGCAGCGGACCGTTTCACATCGCTCCCCCCAGAAGGCGGATTGCTGAGACGCGTATTCCCGGAAGGCCTGCACTCCGCCTGCCTCATCCCACGGGCTCGGCCGTCCTCCCCCTCCCCATCCGCGGAGGGCGGGCATCAGCATGATGCTCCGTGCTTGCTCTGCGCGGACTCGCCTCTCCTGTGGGCAGATCAGTGTGGTGTCGCCGTACCTCGTATCCCCAGTCGCCACGCCAATACGAGCACGCCCACCTCGAGGACCATGGAGGCGGGCAGGAGGGCTGCGCCGGCCCGCAATCCGGCTGCATCCCCGATCACTCCGATGAGCCAGGGGAAGGCCATGCAGCCGCTGATCCCCGCGGCGGCCAGCAGGGCGAACATGGTCGCGGAGCCGGCCTGCACCTTCTCCGAGGCCACCGCCAGGATCGTCGGCCAGAAGCATGCCACGAACAGCCCCCCGAGAGCGAACAGCGCCCAGGCGCCGCCGAGCGTCCGCACGATGCACAGCCCCGCCGTGGCCGACGCGCACAGCGCCGCCGACCCGATCATCAGGAGGAGAGGCCGGACCCGCGAGACGAGCCCTCCGGTCGCGAAGCGACCCAGGGCCATGAACGCTCCGAAGAAAGCGGTCGTCAGGGCGCCGCCGCGGGCGGAGGCGGCGAACTCGTGCTCCGTAAAGTTCGCGCCCCAGAAGGTCATCCCCGCCTCGCAGCCGCCGCCGAGCACCATGGCCACCGTGAGCACCCAGAACAGAGGGTGCTTCAGGAACGCCATGCCGCCGGCCGCGCTGATGTCGCCGCGACCCGCCCGGGGGTAGCCGCGCGTGGCGAAGAGAGCCGCCCCGATCAGCGCCGGCGCCACCCACAGCCAGAGCGTTGCCCGCCACGGGAGGTGCGCCTGGAGCATCTCTCCCGCGAGCAGAGCAGCCATGACCAGCCCCACCGAGAAGAGCCCGTTCGCGATGTTGAGGGGTCGCGCTGGGGCCTCCGGGTGTAGCTCGGCCACGAGGGGGTTGACCAGGGCCTCGAGCGCGCCCGTCCCCACCCCCGCCACGGCCTGGGCTGCGAGGAGCGCGCCGTAGCCGCCGGCCAACGACGTGGCTGCCATCCCCGCGGCAATCAGCACCATCCCGGCCGTCAGGAAGCGGGCCTTCCCAAACCGATCGGCCAGGTAGCCGGCCAGGAGGAGCGCCGCAAGCAGCGCCCCCATGCGCAGGCTACCGAGGAGGCCGCGATCGGCCAGGGCCAGATGGAACTCGGCGCCGATCTCGCGCAGGCAGACAGCGGGCGTGACGATCGAGGCGGCGAACACGACCATCGCGACGAGGCAGGCGATGTACAGTCGCCGGTGAGAGGAGGTCGTCGCTTGGGTCTCGGCGGTGGGTGCGCCCATGTGGAGTTGCCCGGACCCTTCCCCTGCCCCGGCGGCAGATGACCGGTGTTCCGCCACGAGAGGCCCATGACCTGCCGAGGCGAAGCTGCCGGTCACGCAGGCCCTCGCGCCCTGCGCGCCGAACCATGACACCGAACAGCGCATGCTACGGAGGTGGAGGTAGCCATGTCAAGTCAGGAAGCCGGAGCTACGCCTTCCCATCTGACGAGAAGGGGCTTCATCCAAGGGGTCGGTGCCACGGCCGCGGGGGTGGCTGTGGGGCTGCAGCTTGCGGCCCCAGCGGCCGAGCGCGAGATGGGCGCCGACGAGCGGCTGGGTGTCGGCCTGATCGGCTGCGGGGGGCGGATGGGGGCTCACATCGGGGTCCTTTTGGCTCTGCAGAACCAGGGCCAGCCGGTTGACATCGTGGCGGTGCAGGACATCTACACGCCACGGATCGAGGCGGCTGTGCAGCGTACGGGGGCCAAGCCCTACCGCGACCATCGGGAACTCCTCGCCGACCCGAAGGTGGACATCGTGGCCATCGCCTCGCCCGATCGGCACCACGCCCCGCAGGCCATTGACGCCGTTCTCGCCGGGAAGGACGTCTACGTCGAGAAGCCCCTCACCCACTGGCAGCAGTTTCCGGTCCTGCGGAAGCTCGCCCATGTTGCGGAGGAGAAGAAGGCGGTGGTGCAGGTGGGTACCCAGCGCGCCGCCGACAGCATCTGGCGACAGGCTCGCGAGCTGATCAAGGAGGGCGCCATCGGCAAACCAGTCCACGCTCAGCTCGGCTTCTTCCGTCAGGGCGACTGGGGCGAGCGTGGCATGCCGATCCTCGACCCCAACGCGCGACCCGGGCCGGACCTCAACTGGAAGGCGTTCCTCGGCGATGCGCCCTACCGGGAGTTCTCGGTATCCCGCTTCTTCCGCTGGCGCATGTACCTGGACTACGCCGGCGGGCCGCCGACGGACCTCTACCCCCATGTCCTCACGCCGCTCGCCATTGCCCTCGACCTCAAGTTCCCGACGCGTGTCGCGGGGGCCGGCGGGAAGCTCTACTACAACCACGAACGGGAGGTTCCGGATACCGCCAACCTCCTCATGGATTACCCCGAGGGCCTGTCCGTGGCCTTCCTGGGGACGCAGGTCAACGGCCGCGACATGGAGATGTGCGTCCGTGGTTCCGAGGCGACCCTCTGCTTCGACGGGCCGGGAATCCGCCTCTTCTCAGCCGACGGCAACCCCAAGCCTATCCGCGAGGTACCCCGCGAGCAGCCGGGCGACCTGCCCGAGCTCTGGGCGAACCTCCTGCAGTGCGTCAGGACTCGGGAGACACCGTGGAGCGACGTGCGCACCCAGTACCACGTGCAGACAGCGATCATCATGGGGATGCTCTCGCTGATGGAGGGCAAGACCGCCCACTTCGACTCGGAGCACGAAGCGATCCTGATGTGAGAGCGCTTCTGGCCTCCCCCTGACGAGGGGGCATGGGAGGGATCGGCTTGGTCGAGCTGCTGGCGCTCCTGACGTTGGGCTTCCTGTGCCGACCGGCCGAGGCGGCGGACCTCGACATCCGGCAGGTCGGGACCGTCTCGGAGTTCACCGCAGATGGTCGCCTGGTCCTCCGGTACCACCAGCCTCCCGAAGCCGCGAAGCCATTCATCGATCCTCTGCTCACGCCCGCCGGCCACTCGGTGACGACCGCCCGGTCGGCCCAACTTCACCACCACGGCCTGTGGTTCACCTGGGGCGGGCTCATGCTCGCGACCACGGGCGAGACGGTCAGCTTCTGGCAAGAGGGAGGCGATCCGGCGTCGACGGGTGAGGTGGTAATGAGACCGGGGTCGCGAGGGCACGCCTGGAGGGGGAAGGGTAGCGTGGCGCTGACCACGGAGTACGAGTGGCGGCGGAAGAGCGACGGTCTCGTTCTGCTGACTGAGCGACGCGAGATCGGGTTGCTCGATTCCGGCTCGAACCGGGCGAACCTGGTCACCATCACGTCGGAGCAGACGGCCGCACGGGACCTGGTGATCTCGCACCAGTCGAATGAACGGGTGGCCTACTACGGGCTGGCGCTGCAGATGCCGAGCGACATGAACTACGGGCTGGTCGTGAACAGCCAGGGAGGCGAAGGTCGGGCGGGCGTCGAGGGCCTTGGCGCGCCGTGGTGCGCCCATGCGACGAACGTTAGCCCGGCCCGCGGGGTGGCCATCTTTGACCACCCCGACAACCCTCGCTACCCGAACGCCTGGTTCACACTCGACAACGCCTTCCTGAGTACAAGCCTGGTCGCCCTGGAGGACTACCCGCTGAAGGCCGGCGAGACGCTGCGGTTGCGCTACGGGGTCCTCGCATTCGATGGGGACCTCGACGCGAAGCTCATCCGGCAGCAGTACTCACGCTGGCTGCGGTACAGCTCTCCGGCAACTGTGACCGGGCGGGCGTCCTCTTCGCCCTCGTCGGGTGGTTAGCCCTCGGTGATGAGGCGGTCCACGACGAGCTGTCGGAACTCGGGTGAGAGGCTGGCGAAGTAGGCGCTGAAGCCCGTCACGCGAACGATGAGATCGGGGTAGCGGCTGGGGTCCTGGTGGGCCTCGCGCAGCTTGTCGGCATCGAGGATGTTCAGGTTGATCTGGGTGCCGCCGAGTTCGATGTGGGTGCGGATCAGGTTGGCGATGGTGTCGACTCCCGTGCGGTCGTCGGACAGGCCGGGATCGAGCTCAAGCTGCAGGGGCGCGGCGTTGCCCCAACCGGGCTGGACCGCGGCAACGGCGCGGGCGAGGGCGGTGGGGGCCCCGTCGCGGCAGAAGCCCGGGTCGGGGTTGGCGCCATGGGAGATCGGAGCGCCGGCGCGGCGGCCGTTCGGGGTCGCTCGCAGGTTCTCGCCCATCGAGATGGCGCCGGCCCAGGAGAAGAGGCCCGGGATCATGTTGTAGCCCGCGGGGGTTGGCTTCTCCTTCACCAGGTCGGTGAAGAGGCGGGCGATGCGCGCAGCATAGGCGTCCCCCAGTGAGTCCCCGCTTCCGTAGCGCCGGATGTTCCGCATCATGAGACGGGCTCGTTCACCGTCGGAACCCTCCCAGTCGGCGTCCAGGTAGCGTTTGACCTCGGGCCAGGTGAGGCGACCCTCGATCTCGATGCGCTGTTCGAGGGCTGCGAAGGAATCGGCGACCGTCGCGAGAGCGGCGCCGTCGACGCACAGGTTGACGAACTCGACGCCGCCGTTCGAGGCGTCCAGGCCCTGCTCGATCGTGCCATGGCAGAGCAGGTCGAGGACAAGCTCGGGGAAGACCTCGTGCATGTGGGCCAGGTGGAAGTCGAGCCCCTCGGCCAGGACCTCGATGGCGCGGCGCAGGTGCCTCTCGAACAGGCCCCAGAGGCGCGCGACGGTGGGCGGTTCCGTGGGGTCGGGGAACAGGTCGTCCCAGGCGGCGAGGAAGACCGCGGCGAAGTTAACCTTGACGCAGTCGTTGAGGGTGTACTCCTGACCAGGGAGAGCCGACCAGTGACAGCCGGAGTACGCGCGCTGTCTCGCGAGTTCCAGGGGATAGCCGTTCCGGGCGAAGCCCTGCGCGAGGTTCTCCATCCCCAGGAACTTGGGCACGCCCGCTTTGTCCTCGACCATCATCTGGACGCCGCGACGGAGGAGTTCGGGGCTGCCGTTCGCGCCGACGCAGACGGCGAGGTTGGCGGGTATGCGCAGCCGGTGGGCGGCCTCGAGGACGAGGAAGGAGACGGGGTTGGTGACGTCGTGTCCGTGCTCATCCGGCCCGCCGAGCTGGATGTAGGCGGTGTCCATGAGGAGCAGGGAGGCGAGGTGGAGCACGGCCTCGTCGTCGGTGAGGAGGCCGGTGGAGGTGTCGCGCTCGTAGTACGGCAGGAGGAGCACGTCGAGCCGGCCGAGGGAGCCGCTCCCGTTGTACATGCGCGCGGCCATGTCGTACCAGCCGATCCACTGGCAGGCCTCGCGAAAGGTCGCCGGCGGCGCGGCGATCAGGCGCTCGTTCATGTCAGCCATCGCCAGCAGATTGGCGCGGGGGTTGGGGTCCGCCTCGCACTCAGCCCTCCGGCGGGCTTCGTCGATGTTGGTTCGGATCCAGGCGTGGATGCCGAGAACGACGTGCTCGAGGCCGTCGTAGAACTCGGCGCGGTCGGGGCCCTGCTGTGCGCGGCAGCGGCGTATCTTGTCGAGCAACCAACCGAAGCCAAGCTCGAGGCCGATGGCCAGATCCTGGCAGAAGTGCTGCACGGCGCCAATGCCCGTGGCGAGGCCGTACTTCTGCTGCTCCGGGACGAGGTGCGAGTAGTCGAAGTCGGGGTTCCAGCCGACCTTGCGGTAGGAGCTGAAGTTGACGCAGTAGCCGCCGAGGAGGGAGCTAACCGGGTCGGCGTAGGGCGGATGGGCCTCGAGCAGGGCGCGGAAGCTCTCACCGCACGCGCGAGCGCCGAAGAAGCCCCCGCTGGGGTGATTGCTGCGAGGCTCAACACCCTTGAGAAGCACATCGGTGATGGGCACGCCGGAGCCGCTGATCGTGCGGACGACCTCGCGGGCCGCGGGCGGCGGCAGGATCAGCGCCCAGTCATCGTGGTCCATGGCGCCGACGACCTGCTGCTTCTCACGGGTGTGCGCGAGCTTCGTCTCGCGGAGCGAGGCGATGCGGGCGTCGCAGGTCCAGTTCGCGGAGGTGGTTGCTGAGGTCACGTTGGCTCGGCCCATGGGCGCCGGACTGCGGCGAGGCCTCCGCCTCGCCCGATCGCCGCTCCCGGCGGCGGTTCGTCGTCTGGCCCCGGACACCTTCCGCCCTGGTCGCTCCAGTTTTCTGTCCTCGGAAGAAGGTGAACGGCCAGCGGGAGGCGAAGTAGGCCGTTGATAGCACTATCCTCTAGGAGGTGGTCGGCGTGCGACGCGGTTTCACCTTGATCGAGTTGCTGGTAGTGATCGCCATCATCGCCATCTTGGCGGCAATCCTCTTCCCGGTTTTCGCCAGGGCACGCGAGAAGGCGCGGCAGACGTCCTGCCTGAGCAACATGAAGCAGATCGGGCTGGGGATGATAATGTACGTTCAGGACTACGATGAAAGGTTCTCCCAGCTCCGCCAGGGCAACTGCAACAATGCCGCAGGCAGGAGGTACAATCAGGGGAACGGCCAGCGCTGCAACTACTGGATTGAGTGCATCGCACCGTATGTCAAGAACGACCAGATCTTCCGGTGCCCCTCGAACGATACCCGGGGCGACAACGGCGACTGGCACGACTCCTCACTGGCACACGGGTACGCGGAGAACGCCTATATCTGCGGCCTCGGGCAGGCCCAGGTACGCTCAGTGGCCAGCTGCGTCATGATCCTTGAGACCAGCTGGGGGTGCCCCGACCTGGGGTGCTGGAGCCTGTGCGGCGTCCCCAACGCCCACAACGACTTGAGCAACTGGACCTTCTGTGACGGGCACGCCAAGGCGATGAAGTGCCGCCAGACCGTCAGCCCGCAGTTCATGTGGAACCCGCAGGAGAACTACCCCTGGGGGATCGCGGGAGGGGTCACGGTCAACAACGTGGCCGAGGCGCAGGCGTACTGCCAGACCCCAGGTCACATGCGGCTCAACCCGGGCTGTGCAGATCCGCAGTAGCATAGCGACCGGGTGCAGCAGGGAACGGGGAGGCGGGGGGCAGGCCAGAGCTTGCTCCGCCGCCTCCCCGTGTTGCTCTCCCGTCCTTTCTGGCGGCCACCCTTGGGGCAGCCGTCAGGCGGGATGTGCCGCGGCCTCCCCGACGACCTCGAACGTGCCAGCGACGCACTCGCCGGCTGATCCACCGGGGATCGGTTGCCCGCCTCCCACCGAAACGGTGAACCTGCCGGGCTCGACGAGACGCTCACCGTCGTCAGCGTAGCAGGCCATCTGGGCGGGCTCAAGAGCAAAGCGCACAGTCGACTTCGCCCCAGGTTCCAGCCGAACCCGCTGGAAGCCCTGAAGCTGTCGGGTCGGGACCGGCACCGAGGCCTCCTCGTCCGTCACGTAGAGCTGGACAACCTCATCCGCGGCAGTCGGTCCCCCGTTCCGCACCTCGGCGGAGACCTCCACGCTCTCACCCGCGCGGACGGCCGACGGGGTAATCTGCAAGCCGCGGTACTCGAAGAATGTGTAGCTCAGGCCGAAGCCGAACGGGAAGAGCGGTGTGCCACGGAAGAAGCGGTAGGTGCGGCCCGCCATGTCGTAGCTCTCGAAGGGGGGAAGCTGGTCGACGGATTCGTACACCGTGACCGGCAGGCGGCCGGCCGGGCTGCAGTCACCGAAGAGCACCTCCGCCAAGGCAGTACCGGCTTCCTCGCCGCCGTACCAGGTCGCGAGGATGGCGTCGACGTTGTCCTTCGCCCAGCCTATCGCCACCGCGCTGCCGCTCAGCAGCACCAACACGGTCGGCCTGCCCAGCGAGGCTACCTCGCGCAGGAGTCGCTCCTGAACCTCGGGCAGACCCAGATCTCTGCGGTCTCCGGACTTGTCGATCAGGTCCATCTCGCCCTCCTCGCCCTCCAGACGAGGTGACAGGCCGAGCACCATGATGACCACATCGGCCCGCGACGTGGCCTCGAGCGCGTCAGCCAGCCCGTTCTCCGTCTCCTCGACCAGCCCGCAGCCCTGGACGTAACTGACCTCGATGGAAGCCCCCGCTCTCGCGCGTATGCCCTGAAGGGGCGTTACCGTCCGGGAGGGTGTGCCGTTGTAGTTGCCAAGGAGCGCCTCCGCGTCATCGGCGTTGGGGCCGATGATGGCCAGAGAACGCACGCTTGGACCGAGTGGCAGCAGGTTACAGTCGTTCTTGAGCAGCACGATCGACTGCCGGGCGGCTTCCAGCGCAAGCTCCCGGTGGGCGGCGCAGTCGTTGACCGAGAGGGGGATCTGCGCGTAGGGCACCATCTCGGGCGGGTCGAACATCCCCAGGCGCAAGCGCGCCTCAAACAGCCTGCGCAGCGCCCGATCGAGGTCGTCCTCCGCAATCAGCCCGTGCTTGACGGCGATCGTGAGCGCCTTGTACGTGCACCCGCAGTTCAGGTCGCACCCGCCCTTCACAGCCAGGGCGGCCGCGGCGTCCGCTGTGTCGGCCAGGCGGTGTCCCTGGCAGATGTCGTCGATGGCGCCGCAATCCGACACGACGTATCCCGTGAAGCCCCACTCACCGCGAAGGATGTCCTGCAGCAAGGTCTGGCTGGCGCTGCAGACTTCGCCGTTGACCCGGTTGTACGCCGACATGACCGAGGCGGCCTCGGCTTCCTGGACACAAGCCCGGAAGGCCGGCAGGTAGGTCTCGCGCAGGTCCCGTTGGCTGACTCGGGCGTCGAAGCCGTGTCGGTCCTTCTCCGGCCCGCTGTGAACGGCGAAGTGCTTGGGGGTGGCGACCAGCTTGAGGTAGTGCTCATGGTCACCCTGGAGGCCACGGACGAAGGCGACTCCCATTCGAGCAGTGAGGTGCGGGTCCTCCCCGTAGGTCTCCTGTCCGCGACCCCAGCGGGGATCGCGGAGGAGGTTGATGTTGGGCGACCAGAAGGTGAGGCCGAAGTACCACTCGGAGGCGCCGTCGGGTCCGAGCGCCGCGTGGTGCTTCGCCCGGGCCTCGTCGCTGATGGCGACGGCCACGCGGTGCATCAGCTCGGTGTTCCAGGTGGCGGCCAGGCCGATGGCTTGGGGGAACACGGTGGCGATTCCGGCTCGTCCCACCCCGTGCAGGCACTCGTTCCACCAGTTGTACGCGGGGACCCCGAGGCGCTCGACTGCCTCGGCCTCGTGCACCATCTGGCCGACCTTCTCTTCCAACGTCATGCGGGAGACCAGGTCGGCTGCCTGCATCTCAGTCGGCAGAGACGGGTCCTGGTAGGGCGGCAGGTCGCCATTCTGAGCCATGTTCGGAGCCCCTCTCACGTGGCAGCGCACGCACCGGCGCGACCGGAGGAGGGGCATCTTCCGGAGGCGTACGTTGTCGGCCGCGCGCCGTCAGGCGTGCCCAAGCCACCGGTCGAACCAGTCGAAGGCCTTCCGTCCACTCCACGCATGGCCGCCGGGATGGATGTCGGCATCCAGCCGGTCAGACGCGCCGGCCGCGGCGTAGATGCGCTCTACCTGGGCGTACGCGGCGCGCATGTCGTCGATCACGAAGCAGGTGTCGAGCTCGCCCATCTCGACCACGAGCGGCTTGGGCGCGATGAGGCCCGCCACCTCGGGGATGTCGCCGATGGTGAGCAGCCCGGGCATGTACTGCGCGCCGCAGAAGTTGCCCAAGCCCCGCATCGTCATCGCGTCCCCCTTGATGGTGCTCAGGTAGCCGCTGATGCAGGCGACCTTCAGGCGCGGCTCCAGGGCGGCGAGGTACGTCGTCATGGTGCCGCCGAAGGAGAGTCCGGCTACACCGAGCCGATCGGGATCGACCTCGGGACGGGACTGGAGGTAGTCCACGGTCCGCATCCCATCCCAGACTTGCAGCGCGAGCAGATGGTAGCCCAGGTAGCCGTGCGCCATGTAGTTCACATTGCACGGGTCGCGGCTCGGCCTCGCCCACTCGGGCGGGCTCAGCCGCTCCCCGAAGCCTCGCCAGTCGGGCGCGACGACCACATACCCGCGGCGGACGAACTGCCGGGCATAGTCGTAGTTGAGCGCCGTCACGTTGGCCTCTTCCTCGGGTGTCTCGGTCACGCCGCAGATGTCGGCCTTGCCGCGTCCGTGGCCGTGGGCCGCGAGGACACCGGGGCGCTTCTCGCCGGGCGGCAGGTCCTTGGGGATCAGGACATGCGCGGGCACGCTCGCGTATTCCTCGGTGTCGTAGACCACCTTCTCCCGCACGTAGTCGCCGCAGTCGTCGCGGGCCAGCACCTCCGCTGCCAGGGGGACGGGATCGGGGAAACGCCCGAGGTAGCCGCGCAGTCGCGCCTCAAACGTGCTGCGCCAACGGGCCCAGTCGTCGTGCGTCGCGCCGTGAAACGTGAGCTCCGAGGTCTCGTTGGCAATCCAGGCGGTCACGCCGTCGTAGGGGGAGAGGTAGCGTGTCTGCTTGCTCATCGTCGTTCCTTCCCACAGGGTCGGCCGCGCACGGCCATCGCGCGCGGGGTATTGGCCGTCAACGGCGGGCTGCCCTCTCTGCACGGGGCGAAGGCTGTAGGAGCCGGAGGCGTTTGGCCTAGCTGGTGAGCCGTCGGAGGGTGAGCCGCAACCGCTCTGCGCGGTCGCGACAGGCCAGGGCCCGCTTCACGAGAGGATGGTGCGCCTCCAGGTGGGGAGGGGGGAGGTCGAGCAACTCGGCAATGGCGTACTTCAGCCCGACCATCCGAGGCGGCGGGCAAGCGATCCACTCGTCCACGAGCAGGGGCCGGAAGGCGACCTCGATGTCCTGGAAGCGCAAGCGATGGGCCCCCTCCGACGACATGGCAACAGTGAAGATCTCGTAGATGCGCTCCCCCCACTCGCCGCCGGTCTGGCGCATCCGTTGCCAGTGGTGAAGGGCCTGCTCTACGTCGTCCCCACGGTTGCGCAGGTAGTGCGCAAGGCCGATGTTGGCGTGCGCGATGGCGTTGCTAGGCTGTTGGCGGAGAACGTGGGTGAAGGAGTGGATGGCGGCCGAGAGCAGCTTGCCGACCTCGGCCAGCATCTGGCCTTTGCGGATCGCGCCCAGCAGCGGGGCGGTCTGCGTGGACCTCTGCAGCTCTCGCGCTTGTCGCGCCTGGCCGATGGCCAGCACGTTCAGAACCTCCCACGGCGAGTCCGGCCGGGCTATCGGGCGGAGAACGGTGATGGCTTCCTCGTAGTCACCCAACAGGTAGTGCAGGATGCCGAGGTTGAGCCGCGCGGCGTCGGCGATCGCTCGCACGCCGACCGCTTTCGCCAGGTGCGGCCGGGCCTTCTGGAGGAGCTCCTGAACTGCAGGGGGCGGGGGCTCGTATCCGTCCGCTTCCGGGTGCTGTATCTCACCCGCCGACATGAGGTAGCAGACGGCGATCGGGTAGCTGAGCTCATCGCGGGTAGGCGTAAGCTCCGCGGCCGCGGTGAATGCCTCTGCCGCCTCTTGGTAGTCCTCACTCAGATACTGGGCGATGCCAAGGTCGACGTAGGCCTCGGCCATGGCTTCTCGGCCTCGGGCGATAGCCCCGCGGAAGCCGGCGATGGCCTCGGCGAGATCGCGCTCGCGGGCTGAGCCGACCCCGGCTCCGTCTTCGGGCTGTGTCTGAGCAGCGGCGACCAGAGCCACCAGGCCGCGGTCGAACTCCATCTCCTTCTCTGCGTGGAAGTACTTAAGGAGCAGGTCCAGCGCGCGCGCCGGGTGGCCGGCGGCGAGCTCAGCGCGAACGAGGTTGGCCTTGGCTGTCAGGTTGTAGGGCTGGCGGGCCGCCCGCTCCAGGTGCTCTCGGGCGTCGGCATACCGCCGGCGCAGCCAGAGGAGGCAGCCGAGGTTGTTGATGACGTCGGGGTCAGTCGGTGCGAGTTCATGAGCCGACAGCTGCTCGTGGAGCGCCGCCTCCTCGCGGTCGCTGGCGAGGAGAACGAGGGCCGCATTGTGGTGCGCCGCGGCGGACGGTCTCAGCTGAGTGGCCTGGGTGTACGCCTCGACGGCCTCCTCGCACCTTCCTTCCAGGGCGTAGGCATTGCCCAGGTTGACAAGCACATCGCTGTTGGCAGGGGAGATGGCCTGGGCTCGGCCCAACCACCGTCGTCCCAGACGCGGGTCGCCCGCCTCGCACAGGGCTGCGCCGAGGTTGCCATAGGCGGCAGCGTCACCGGGCCCGAGCGTCGCCGCCGAGGCCATCTGGGTCACGGCGAGGGCGTAGTCCTGTCGGCGGTAGGCCAGCACCCCCAGGTTGGCGTGGGCCAGGGCGTAGAAGGGACGCTGCTTGGTGGCGAGCGAGAGGGCCTCGTCAGCCAGGGCGAGGTCTCCCGCCTGCAGGAAGCGGACGCCAAGGTTGTTCAGCGTCTGGGGACAGGAAGCTTCCCGAACGTGAATCCAGAGGTCCTCGAGCACGTGATCATGTGGAGCCAGGGCCGCCACCAGAGCCAGATTGGCGTCCGCCGGGCCGTCGGGGCGTCCCAGCTCGCCCTCGAGCAGCCGCCCGACGTCGCGCCAGCGCCTCGTCTCCGTCAGCGCGGCCAGTAGGTTGTTGGCCGCCACCGAGGAGCGTTCGCGCTCGTGGAGGCGCTGCAGGGCGCCAACCGCGGCATCGTGGTGGGCCTGGAGACAACGGACGACGGCGAGATCGGATTCCGCGTCCTCCGCCGGGCGCTGTCCGGTCGCTGCTTCACCGAGCACGTCCTGGGCGACGGAGAGAAGATCGCCGAGCTGCTGGTCGCTGAGACGCAGGGCCAGCCGGGCCCACAACCTGCGGAGGGCGACCCAGGTGAGGACAGGTATGGCAATGAGGAGGAAGCAGGCGCAAGCGCCGCCGATCGTACACACCGCATACGCCGGCCACTCGGCCCTGGGCAGCATGAAGCGGGCGTAGGTGGCGCCGATCAGCGCGCCCAGGATGAGGCTGAGCGCGTCGAGCCGCAGGCCGCGCCGATACACCCGCAGATGCGGACCCGCCAGGCGCTCCCCGCGCCCCAGGCATCTGCGGGCCTCTGCGACTGCCGCCCCTGGAAGGACCCGCATGGCACTCAGCCCGTTTCTGCGCCGTGGCTACTGCCGCCACGCCGGCCGCGTGCGACGAGGGACGCACGGGACCCGCATTCGGCCGGCCGCCCCCCGTACCCCATGTAGGACAGGTTCGCCCCCGAGTGAGGGATCCCCTGCGCGGATCATGATAATGCCCTCAGCCTGCTAGGGCCAGGGGAACATGGGAGCAGACGTGCCGAAGCAAAAGGAGATCACGGTCCAGAAGACGGCCATGGTGAACTCGCCGAAGATGAGGCCCAGGAAAAGCGGGCGGAGTCTGACGTACCCCTTCAGACCGCCGTAACGCGTGATCGCCGCCTTGAGGACCCACGCCACGAGGGCCGGGAACCAGAAGACGCACATGATCCAGGTGACGGAGAGCGCGGCTCCCAGGGGATGGAGCGGCCACCACACAAACAGCCGGCGCAGGAGCCCCAGGCCCAGGCACAGCAAGACCCCCGCGCCGAACCACACCGGCCTCGTCGGCCGGTACTGCTCCTGGCCTTCGGCAACCGCCGCGTGCTCGCGCCAGAACTGCAGGTTGTTGCCCTGGTAGACGTAGCTGTACATGGTGACGCCGCCGCGGGCGTAGGTGATCTTGAGGTTCAGGTAGCCCGAGACGGTCACGGCGAACACGATCGCGATCAGGATCACGGGGAGGAGCTTGCGGCGGGCGAGACTGACACCGTCCCCCAGCTTCTGGGCATCGAGCATCCCGGTCAGCGCAATCCCGCGGAGGTCGCGGGTGAAGAGGGCATTGGTGAAGGAGAGCAGCGTGAGGTTCGTGGGCCCGACCTTGCGCCTCGCGCCGAAGAAGGCGAGCAGATCAAAGGGCGTGAAGGAACCCTCGGTCATCGGGGTGCCGGCTTCGCCAGTGGCGCGGGCCATGATGATGGCCTGGACGAAGAGGTAGACGCCGAACTCGAGCAGCGCCACCCACGCGTTGCCACCGGCCCAGTGCCACCAGATGAGGATCCCGAGGAGGGCGAGACCCACGAGCCAGGCGCCGGTGCGGAAGGGAAGCAGGCCGCCCTGGGCGTCCAGCCCCGCTGTGCTCTGCTTCCGAGTCTCGCGCACATAGGTCCAGCTCGTGTAGGCCATGAGGGCGACCAGGGTGAAGCAGACGCCCGTGGTCTCGTCGGCCACGAACAGCATGGAGCACGCATGGGAGGCGCCGGCCGAGGGGCCAAGCACCGCGCCGGCGACCACCTCTTGCACGCGCGCGAACAGGAAGAAGAACCACAGACTGAAGACCATCTCGGAGGGCAGCAGGTAGAACAGGCCGATGCCCGCCAGCGAGAACCACATGACCGTGTAGCCCATGTTGCGCCAGGGCATGGCGGTCGCCTGGATGGGGAAGGAGGTCCTGATCTCGGGCACCTGAGGCCAGATCTGGTGGAGGCCGTTGAGCCCGAAGTAGACCACCGGGGCGGCAAACCCGATCCACATGAGAGGATTGCGCAGGAAGTCGGTTGCCCCGGCCCGGGGGGAGACCATCTCCAGGGGGAGGCGGGTAAGCGGGAAGGACAGATGCTCCTCGTCCGCCCACCGGCGGTACGCGATGGCCGCAATCCCCAGGAAGGCCAGGTAGACCAGGCCGATGAGCAGGAGCCATACGGCGCTGGGCACGAGCCAGGATCGCCACGGTACCGGCGCGCCCTCGGGAAGGCCCTCGAAGTACTCCCGCACGGCCGCTTGCCTCGGCCCGCCGGTGGGGTCCCAGGGCACGAGCGCAGCCCGGACGTGATCGAAGAAGAGGCCCTGCCAGTGGTTGGCGGGGGTGGCGAAGTAGTTCAGGCCGGCGAGGGTGGGGAAGAGGTCCTCGGTCAGGCCTCTCGAGGCGATCATCGCGGAGAAGACCATCATGATGTAGACGACCGTCAGCTCCGCGCTCTCGAGCCGCAACCTCGCCCACAGCCGCCCGGCCAGCCGGTTCGCCAGGACGACGACGAACAGCAGCGCCACCGCGACCGGCGGAATCTGCAGGAAGCCGATCATGATGGTGCCGTTAACCCACTCCGCCCAGGCCACGATTCCGCACACCGCGGCGGACATCGCGAGACCGAGAGCGAGGGCTCGCGGCGTCACTGTCGCCGGGGAAGTCGTCGGCTCCTGGTCAGGTGGGGCTTCGTGAGCGGGGTCAGCCATCAGCTGGGAGCGCCTCTACGTGCCGAAGTGCTCGTCCTCACCGGCAACCCACCATGAGAGGTCGCGCAGCAGGAGGAGCCAGGATGACCACTGCCAGAAGGGCGTCTGGCCCTCGCGCGGGCTCCCCAGGCAGGCCATCGCAACGCAGGCGACGCGGCCCTGGCCGACGCGCCCGATGACGATGGCCGGTCGGTCCCCCGCGGTGACCAGCACCTGCGCGTTCGGGCGAGGCTGCACGTCGTGCAGGTAGAAGCACACCGAGCCGTCGGCGAAGTCGGTATACTCCGTCAGCGGGTGCAGAGCGCTCCTGGCGAGCGGTGCGCCCTCTGGGAAGTGCAAGAGAGGCGGGAGGCCCTCCCGGCAGGTGACGGGGAGGACTTCCTCGAGCAAGGAGCCCCGCATGGAGCCACGGTCGAGAGCCTTGTGGCCGCCGAAGACGATCAAACCGCCGCCGCGGCGTACGTACTCGGCGACCATGTGCTTCTGCCGGAGGGTCAGCCCGGAGACATCGACGTCGCACAGGTAGATGACGTTGTGGCCGAACAGCTCCGCGGGCATCTCGGGGAAGCCGGGGAAGCTCTGGGAGCGCGACTTGCAGACGGGAACGGTGTCCAGCTTCATGTCCCAGCCGGCCAGATGGAACGCATCAACGATGCGGAAGTAGTCGTAGGTGAGTCCGGCCACGAGGAGGCCGGTGAAGGGGCTGCCGCGTTTGGGCTTCAGGCCGGCCGGGATGGCGCCTTCGCTGCCGGGGTAGAGGTCGAGGAGCTGCCGGTCCTCAAGCAGAGCGAGGGGGAAGACCCTCACGGTGTCGGCGGTGAACTCCTGGTCGCCCTCGGTGTAGACGCGGAACATCCAATACCCCGCGGTGCGCAGGATGAAGTCCATGCCAAACTCTGCGTAGGTGTTGGCGGCCGGGAAGTCCTTGGGGCAGAGGTCGAGCTGCGCTCGGCCCGAGGCCAACTCCGAGCCTACGTCGACGGCGCCAACCTTCTCCGGCCTGGCCGTGTCCGCCACCTTGCTCCGGAGCACCGCGCGGTAGAGGCCCGGTGGCGTGCCGGCGAAGTAGGGCGAGTGGGCCATGATCCCTGGCCCCACGCCATCGGGGCTCGTGATGCTCGACCCGTACGTTGATCCCGGGTCGTTGACGATCGTGCTCCACTTGCCCCCGGCCATGTTCAACCGGGACAACTGGTACGCCTGAATGCGCGACGTGCTCACGCCCCCCTCGACGATGCGCGGCACCTTCTGCCGGGCCCAATCGGGCGTAGGTGGCGGGTCGTAGGGGCGGAGCTGCATCGCGTCGAGCCAGAGGCTGGAGGGGATGTTCTCGTGCGCGACGTCCTGGCTGCGGTTGCTGAAGCCGAGGGTGATGACCGCCTGAGCCGCCTGAGGGGGAGCCTGCACGAACTGGTCGCGGAGGTCCCACTCGGAGGCATTGTACGGGAAGCCCACCGCAGGCACGCGCAAGAGCCCGTTGCCGGCAGCGTCCAACCAGTCAATGCCGACGCTCGCGTCGACGCCGCTGAACTCCCCCACCGGCCCGAAGCCGGTGCTTCGGAAGGCTACGGAGAACAGGTAGCGCCGCCCGCCCTCGACGGGGATCGGCTTGCTCCGAAGGGACGCGGAGCCCTGACCGGGCAGGTCGGTCCTCAGGGCGCTCCCGCCGACCAGGAAGACCTGCGTGTCGACGCCGAAGGTGGCGCAACCAGCCGGCTGAGCGGAGAGGGTCCAGTCGGTCGGCATCCCGCGGTCGTCGGTTTGCTCGAATCCGGGGTTCGCGACGAGGTTCGGCCCGACCCAGGTCTGCTGGGCGGCAGCAACGGCTGGCAGGATGAGAGGAATGCCCCACTGCAGTGCCCATCGCCCCCTCTTCATGCCGGCCTCTACTCCGTGAAGTGCTCATCCCGACGCGCGGCCCACCAGAGGGCATTGCGCAGGACCAGGCACCAGCCGGGGTCCTTCCAGAATGGGGTCTGTCCGCGGGCAGGGCTTCCCAGCGGCGCGCCGAGGAGGCAGATGATGCGCGCTCTGCCGGGGCCGTACTCGCCGGCAACCATGAACGGCTTGCCGCCTACCTGCATGAGCACCTGCACGCCCGGCCTGGGCCGCGCTCGGTGCAGGAAGTAGCAGGTCGCCGCCGGGCTGAGGGTCGTATACCTCAAGAAGGCCGCCGTGTCGGGCCCCAAGGCGATGGGCTTGCCGCCCGTGGGCTCGAGGTCGAACACGCTGTCAGACATCTCGACCGGCAGTGCCTCGCCCAGCGTCGTGCCCCTGAGCTGCGACCGGCCGTAGGCGCCGTGCGAACCCAGGACGACCATGCCGCCGCCGGCCAGGAGGTAGTCGTGGAGCATTTCGATCCCGACCGGCTTCAGCCCGCTGCGGCTGACCCCGCCCAGAATCACGGCGTGGTAGGAGAGCAGCTTGTCGTAGTCGTAGGGGAAGTCCGAGAGCGACCCGAACCACGAGCCGCCGTAGCTGTAGTAGACGACATCGGACTGCTGCGTCCAGTGGGTGCTGTGCACCGCCGCGGCGACACCGTAATCCTCGTCGTGCAGCCCCTCGAAGTAGAGGTAGTGGTCGCCGTAAGGGAGCTTGAGCGCGAGCTTCTCGGGCTTGGACAGACTGAGCTTCTGAGCGGGCCGCTCCGCCGCGTAGACCGGCGTCCGCATGTCGGTCTGGATGTTGTCCGCCCACTTGTACGCGCCCGGGAAGAAGTCCTCGAACCGGGCGGTGAACGGTGAGCCGTCCGCCGAGACGCCTTCGGCAACGAAGCGGATGACGAGCGGATCGGGCGGCGCGCCGGTGTAGGAGACGGACTTCGACTGAGGCTGGTCCGTGAGCGCATCGAAGGCGACGGCGCCGGCGTCGGCCTGCCGGGACGTATTGGTAGCGCCGACAAGGGTGAGCTTGAGGCGCACGCGCTGCACCGCAGCCGCCGAGCGCTCGACTTGGAGTTCTACCTGCCCCCCTCCGACCTGGTCGGGCCGCAGGTGGTAGCCAACGACCATCTCGGGGCCGACGCACGCCACCTGGTCGAGGCCGACGATCGGGATGAGCTGCACCACGTAAGTGCGGCTCGCGCCCTTGGGCAGGTAGGTGGTGTTGAACATGAGCTCGTTGGTGAGGTTGCCGCCGCAGGCGTAGCTGATGCGCAGGTCGTCATAGCTCGTGGTCAGAGCCAGGCCGGTCCTCTTCTTCGTGTCAACCAGCGCCATCCAGCCTGCGGTGAAGTCGCGCAGCCACTCCTCGGCACCGTAAGGGCCGTTGTTCTCGCGACCGGTGTTGCGGACGCCGCGCGCGGAAGGGCGGAACGTGCGGTCAGTTACGGGATCGTAGTCGCCACCGGCGAAGCAGACGTTCTGCAGCCAGTAGGAGAGCACTTTGGGCTGGTCCGGCGGGGCCGTCAGCCTCACAGTGCAGGTGAGCGCAGGGGAGTCGGCGCGGAGGCAGTAGGTCTTCTCCAGGAGGACGCCGGACAGCTTCGGGTCGGCCAGCTCTCCGCGCCAGACGCCCGAAGCCTTCCGCCACACCAGGACCTCGGCCAGCTCGGGAGTCTGCTGAATGATCCTGTACTCGTAGGGCTGCTCGAGGAACTCGCCGGGCCACAGCTGCTCCTGGAAATGGTCGAGGCATAGCCCGTTGAACTCCTTCTGCAAGACGAGTTCCGCCGGCGCGAGCTTGTCGGAGTAGGAGGTCACCGCCCCGCCGCGGGTGGGGTCGATGGTCAACTGCAGGCGGTAGTTCTCCAGCTTGATGACCGGGTGTCCGTCCTGGTCGATGACGGTGAGCGTGACCGCCTCAGCCGCCCCGGCCAACGCGCAGCACAGGCCGGCGAGCGTCACGCACATCGTCGCTGTCGCTGCCGTCTGTCTCATGCTGGCTCACCTCCTCTCCGGACCGCGGGTTAGTACTGGAAGACGACCATCTTCCAGAAGATCACGCTGGGCACGGTGACGGCGACCTTCCCCTCGGGTGTCTCCCGGAGGTTCAGCTTGACGGCGCGGACCTCGTTCTCGCCGGTTGGCTCATCCGGTTCGGCGGCCAGGAGGTAGGCTGCCTGCGGCTTGCGACCCTGGTAGGGCGCGCAGACCACCTGGATGTCACGGACGGGAGGGTTGGTCTCAGACCGCGGGTTCTCTTCCACCTCCTCCACCTTCGGCGGGTTGAGGAGGTGGACGATGAGCTGCCGGCGGCCGTCGCTCGACTTGCTCCAGTAGACCATGTCCTGCCACCAGAGCGGCGCCTCGGCCCTGACCTGGACCTCCCCCTTGACCTCGGGCAGCCAATCCAGGTTCGTGCCATAGAGGTACTCGCTGAAGCGAGTGGTGAAGGCGCCGAGATCGCCGAAGGGCAGGCGGCTGTTGCAATAGAAGCCCATGTAATCGCGACCGCCGCAGATCAGGCGGATGATCGCGGAGTAGACGTTATCGACCACGTACTTGCCGCCGTTGCGGCGGAAGTCGAAGGGGTTGTAGACGCCGTCCCACTTGCGGATCTGGTCGCCCCAGGAGACCATGCGCCGCAGGTAGGGCTTCCAGAGATGGTAGGGCGAGGTCTTCTCCTGGTAAGTGCAGGGAATCTCGTCGAGCATCCAGGCGCCGCCCTCGCACCGCTCCTGCATGGTGAGCGGCATGTCCTTCGTCTCTTCGGGCGAGGCGTAGTTATAGCCGAAAGTGAAGTCGGGCAGCTCCTTGTGGACGAGCGCCTTGACGTTCTTCACCGCGGCCGCGCTGATGCGGTCGGCCTCCGGGTAGGTCTTCGCGATCTCCTGGCCCGCGAAGTCGCGCTCGCCGGGGTAGACCTCCAGGTAGCGGACATCGAGGCGGATGCCGGCGAACCCCATCTCCTTCCCGCACTTGATGAACTGGCGGGCGATGTACTCCTGGACCTCGGGCAGCGAGTGGTTGAGGACGGCCTGGAAGAAGATCGAGGGGTAGGTGTTGGGGTCGAAGTCGACGTCGTCCTTGCGCCGGTACCGCTCTCGGTTGTCCATGGAGTAGGTGGCGACCTCGCCGTTTGAGTCGTAGAGGAACCACTCGGGGTGCCGAGCGAACAGCCGGTACCCCGACTCGGCCCAGCAGGTGCCGTTCACGTAGGAGACCGGCCACATGCCCACGGACCGGATCATCGCGGTCTGCTGCTTGATGGTCTCTCGGCTGCGATAGGTGAGTCGACCCTCGCCGCCAGCGAAGGGGTCTTCCTGAGGGGCGAGGTCGGAGATGTCCCCCGGAGACCAGGAGAAGAACTCCCAGTAGACCTTGCGAAGCTTCTGCCAGAAGCGCACGGCCCTCAGGCTGTCCTGTCCCGACGCGGGGCTGACGTAGAACATGCTGTGCCGGTCGCCGGCGTAGTAGGAGTGGTCATAGCCGTTCCCGGCCGCGACCCAGAGCGGCAGCTTCGAGACGCCGAAGTACTCGGAGCCGGAGTCGACCTCCCTGCCGCCGACCAGGAGATGCACGCGAATCTCGCGGCCGTACTCCTCGGGGCCGAGCTGCCACTGGGCGCTCACCGTCTTCTGCTCGCCGACCGCCAGGGCGACCTTCTGGGTGAAGACCCCCCGCCGCAGGTCAAGGCCCCGCAGCTCCTCGCCGGCCAACGTCGCCTCGACGCTCTGCTGGGTCGGGTTGGCGATGGCGACTCGGACGGCGGCAGGCTCCTGAGGTGAGTAGCGAACCTTGGTGGGCGACACGTCGGTGATGATGGGTGTCTCGAACACCTGGCTCGCGATCTCGGCCTGGTCGATGTACAGCACTGGGGAGACGCCCTCGGACTCCGGGTGCCACTGGAGGATGATCTCCGGCCCGTAGGTGTCGGGAGACAGCGCAACGTCGAGGGGGAGAGTGATAGCCGAGTAGCCCTGCGGCTTCAGGTTGATGCCGTAGATGCGGGTCTCGCGGTTGTAGGCCCATTGGCCGGTCTGCTTGTCATGGGCGACCAGCGTGACGCCCATGCCGTCCGAGATCGCCGGCATGTTCTCCCCGCGCACGTACAGGGTGAAGAGGCAGCGTCCCCGGAGCTCCACGCTGGGCGTGCTGAGCACGACGTTCCAGCCTTGCGTACCGGCCTGGCAGGGGATACGGATGGCCTGGCCGCCGGAGGCCTGGGCGTCGTCCACGACGGCGGCGCCATGGCGCATGCCACCGTCGGTCACGACGGCCTCCACCTCTCCCTGCCAGACCGTCGTGGTGGCCGCCCACGTCTCGTGAGCGGCGGCGGCGAGCACCAGTGCAGCAGCCAGTAAGCATCCGCGCACCATCGTGCCTCCCTCCCTCGGTTGGCGGCGAGCGCCGTCGCTCTGGGAAGCACGCAGCTCCCCGTGTGCCCGCTACCGCCACAAGACACTCGCGGGTCGTCTGGCCGGCACGGCAAGGAAGGCCTCATCCGGCCAACCCAGCACGACGACGTAGTGTACCTGGTTCGCCGGCGGAATGCCGAGCCACTCCCTGAGGTCGGCGCGGGTCCGCAGCGCATCGGAGGCGAAGCCCGTGATGCAGGTGCCCAGCCCGTGCGCTTCCGCCATCAGGACCAGGGAGAGGGTCGCGAAGGCGCAGGCGGACTCCGGCATGACCTGGTCGTTCGCCGCGTGCACGACGATGACGACCGGAGCGCCGAAGAAGAGACGATCCCGCCCCGAATCTACGCTCTTGACGAAGGCCGGAACCGCGGCGAGGACGTGTGGGTGGGTGGCGGCCTCCGGGTCCAGACCCGACCCAGCGAGCCCCGCCGCGCGGTTCTCGCGGTCAGCCAGGCACTCAGCGAAGGCGCGGTAGTACTCCTCGATCCTCCGACGCAGCTCGGCGATCGCCTCGGGGGAGGTGAGCACCACGTACTCCTGCGCCTGGCAGTTCGCGGCGGTAGGCGCCCAGCGGGCGGCATCCAGAAGGTCCTCAACCACTTCGCGCGGCACGGGATCGGCCCGGTACCGACGCATCGTGCGGCGCCGTTGGATGAGCTGCTTGAGGTCCGGGGGGGGAGGGGAAAGGAGCCTCGCAGCGCGCCGGGGGCGGCTGGTCCTCATCGGCAATCGCCCCGACCGGGCAGACGGCCAGGCAGTGGCCGCACTCGATGCAGGCGACGCGGCCGATCCTGATGTGATCCCCCCGGCTGCGGACCATGTCGCTCGGGCAGGTCAGGATGCACGCACCGCAGAGGGTACACTTGCTGGTGTCAGTTGCGAGCCTCAACGGGGGTCCTCCTGAAGGCTCGATGTGACCGACTGCCGTCCATCAGGACGCGATCGGGGGTATGTTGGTGCCGGCGCGAGCGGCAGGGGGCCGACAGTCGCCCTGCGCGTCTCCTTGCCGGCCTCCGAACGGCAGCAGCGCGCGAGGGACGCGAATCGTCAACTCCCCTTCAGGGGCCGGCAGCGCCGATGACCTTCTCCCGCATCGCGCCATAGCCTGCTGCCGAGGTGTCAGGCCAGGCCTCCCGGCACTGGCCCCAGCCGCCGGCGGCTTGCGCGAGGGGGGCCTGGAGGACGCGGCTCTCCTCCGGGAGGGCGATGCTCACGAGAGCCGCGAGCGGCTGGTCCGGCAACGAGGCGTGGCACGACCTGCACTGGGCTCTGAGGTAGCCGCGGAGGGCATCGACGCCCGCGGCGACCGGCTCGCGCCGCTCGTGGCGCTCAAACGAGTAATCGCCGTAGTACTGGCCGTTCAGGTCGAGCCACTCGGCGATGCACGCGAAGCTCTCCGGGTCGAGCGGCGCCACGGCCTTGTGGGCGGTCAGGAGGAAGGGCGCGAGGCGGCCGGCATGGGCGCCATAGTCCTTCAGCTTGCTCGTATCGGTCTCCTGATATGGGTGGGCGAGTTTGGCCATTCCCGGCCGCGAGACGAGCGACTCGTAGGCCACACTGAACTGGTTGGTGGGCGTGCCGAGCAGATTGAGTCCGGCTTCGGTCCTCTCCAGGCCGTGGCAACGGATGCAGTAGCGGTCGAGCACCGGCTGCATCGTACGCGCGAAGCTGAAGCCTCCGTCGTACTGCCGCCCGGGACCCGTCGTGATGTCGCCGGCATGGGCAGAGACGAGGCCGAGCTCAGGCGAGGGTGCCGTCCCGCGCGGCTCGTGACAGCCGACGCAGCTCATCGTCTCACCGGGCTGGAGGTACACCTGGCTCCTCATGCTGAACGCCGACATGTTGTTCTCGTCGAGGAGCTGGAACAGGAGCGGCATCCGCGCCGGCGCGCGGAACGCGACGGAGCCCTCGGGGCTCACCGGCACCGTGCCGATGACGCCCTTGACGACCTCCTGATCGACCGCCCCGCGAGGAGGGACGCTGGCCGTGGGCTGCTCGAAGATGCGGACCACCCGCAGTCGCTTGATGCTGCCGCGGTCGAGCGGCTCCACGCAGCGGTAGATGTCCTGGATGAGAAACGTACCGTCCTGGCGGCCCGGCGAGACCGTGGAAGCCAGCACGGGTGGCTCCGCTCGCGGTTGGACTGGGATGGGCGACCAGCAAGAGGTCGACGGGTCCTGGTAGACTAGCTCGCGCCCGCCGAGGGTGTCCACGAGGTAGATGGCGTAGGCGTTCTCCCGCCCGACACTCCCTTGCGACACCAGCGGATCAGGCGAGTAGGCCGCCAGGTAGAGGTCCTCGGAGAGCGGCCACGGGGTCGCATAGTTGCCGAGGGGCCAACCCTCTGTCTCCGGGAAGCTGGCATCAGGCGTGATGCGCGCGACCGGCTCCAGACCCTCCTCGCCCCTCTCCCGGTCGATCATGATGATCGAGCCCGCGGTGAAGGAGTGATGGGCACAGGCGGTCGCGACGATGCGGCTGGAGCCGGGGATGGGTTGAGCCTCGGCCGCCATGCACGGGTTGCGCGTGTTGTTCTTGTAGTAGTGGGCGACGCCCGTGCCGTCGGGCCGGGTGGTCCACAGGCTCTGGAAGAAGGTGTTGATGCGGTTGATGTAGTCCCAGCGGGTGTAGAGGATGAGACCGTTGGGCAGCACGCTGGGAGTCCACTCGTTGGCCTCGCTGTAGGAGATCCGCCGGATGCTCGAGCCATCGGCGTCAGCGCGGTAGAGGACGTAGGATGGCGTGTACCGTCCGCCGTGGCAGCGACCGAACCCTTGGTTGCGCGTGGAGACGAAGAGGAAGCCCCCGCCGGGCAGGTAGCAGGGATCGTAGTCCTCGATGAGGACGGTCTGCCTACCGGCCTCTCCCTCCAGTAGGTCAACCCCAGGCTTGCCGGTCAACTGCCGCACAGCGGAGCCGTCCATATCAGCTTCGTAGATGAAGAAGCGGCGCTCGTTGACGTCCTGCACAGTGTGATCGCAGTAGCTGAAGATCACCCGCTTCGCGTCGTAGGAGAGTTCCGGGTGCAGGACCGCGCCGCGAGGCAGCTTCCCCTCCAGCAGCGCGCGTGCCTTCGGGTTGTCGCGCCACAAGTCGAGCACGATCAGCCCGTCGCCGGCGCGGCTATGCCGCCCCTCATACTGGTCGACCATGTGGCTGTAGAGCGGAGGCGGGCGCTTGACGAGGAGGAGCCTATCGAACGCCAGTAGCGGATGCGAGAGGATGATCCGCCGGCGCAGCCTTCGCACCTCGAGGTAGAGAGCTTTCCAGTCGGCATCCCCGCTGGCCTGGGCGACTTTGCCTTCTAGAGCCTTGAGCTCTGAGGCGGACTCCGGGCGCGGGCCGGTGCGCTCGACGAAGGCGAGGGTGCGCTTGGCGAGGTCGAGGGCCTCGGGCAGCGCCCGCCTCGCCGCGGCGGCCTCGGCCGCGCGGCGGACGTCCACGTCAGCAGCCGCGAGCTTCCGTGGCGTGTAGGTGGACCACGCACTGGTGCTGCTCTGCGTGGCGGCCTGGTTCAGCGCGAGGTCCTTCCGCGGGTCCTCCGTCCCGTACACCTCCACCTCATCGAGATGGAGGTAGTCGGTGCCTGGCAACGTCAGCCGAACGAGGCGTGCGCGCTCACCCTTCAGCGGCGCCACCATCGGCTTGCCGTCGGAGGCGCCATGGAACAGCGTTCCGTTGTTCTGCCAGGCCTTCTGCCACCTCTTCCCATCGTCAGAGAGGAGGATGATCAGGTGGTTGTTGCGCTCGGGGCAGATGCTGCGGTTGTACAGGACGGCGCGGTCGAGGGGGTACGTCTGCCCCAGATCGACCTGCCACCAGGGTTGGTTCTCGTACGCTGTGTGGAAACCCGTGCCGCCATCCTCGATACCGTCGCAGCCGCCGGGGGCGTCATCCTCGGGCGCCATCAGCCCGTTCTCCGCGCGCCGGTTCTGGCACTGCCGCACCCAGTCGAGCTCGAGGAGGAGGTCGTTGGTCTCGGTCGGGAAGTCCCGGGCGATCTGCGCAAGCACTGAGTCCTTTCCCACGTCCTGAGCGAAGGCGAAGCCCGAGCCGCCCTCGCCCTGGCAGATCTTCATCAGGAGATCGTTCTCACCGGCCCGGAGCCTGAGCGTGAGCCGCTCGTCTCCCAGCGTGCAAGCGCGGGTGACGTTGTGGGCGAGGAGCTGCGTTCCGTTCAGCCAGACCGTGATCGTATCATCGCTGCCGAGCAGAACGGGCAGCTCCTGAGCGACGGGGACCGTGATCGTGCGGAAGAGGTAGACGGCGATCCAGTCGTTGTCGTCGAAGATGCGAAGCGAGTTGACCTGCCCATCCACGAACTGCTCGCCGCGCAGCCAGCGGAGGGTCCGCCCGCCCTTGCCCCGGTACGAGGCGGAGAGGTCGACTGCCCGCTCCGGAGGGTAGACAGCGTCGAAGCCCGCACCGTTCGCGTGATCGAAGGGGCCGGTGTAGTACCAGGGCCCAAGGACGGGCCCGCTGCTTCCCGGCCCGGTCGACGCCTCCCAGGTCGCGCGGGCGGTGCCCCGCTTGACATAGACTGGCTGGGCCTGGGCACTGATGGCGAGGCAGACGAGGGCCGCGATCAGTGATGGTCCCGCCCGGCGGCAAGGCCTCGTCATCGCGTGGCTGACTCCGTTGGTTCCAGTGTCGACGAACCGGGCAGCGAGGGAGTTCGGGGCCACCTGGGAAGGCACCTTGTGGGACTGGATGTGGCGTTCTACCGGGCGATGTCGAAGACCTGAACGTCATTCGGGGGAACGTCCGCTCGGAAGCTGGCGCCCTCGGTAGGCGCGTCCACTCCCGTGGTCAGCTCCCTTGCCCGCACCGGTCCGCGCAGGCCCAGGTGCGCCGCGTCCAGCGTGACCGTGGCTGCGTGGGCCACTGTGTCCGTGTTGGAGACGGTGAACAGCAGGTCGCGTCCCCGCTCGCCACCGAAGCGCTCGAGGGTGACGGTCGGGACCTCGGACTTGGCCAAGGTGATCGGCTCCCAGCCGGCGGCCTGAAGCCGCTTCGCGATCGGCGCGTACTTCACCATCGCCGCACGATTCAGCATCGACTGGTAGTTGGCATACCCGCCGGGGAGGAAGCCGTAACGGAGGTGCCACTTGATCCAGGCCTCGTCCTTGTGCGCGTCCTGAACCGGCAGGCTGCAGACCGGCTTGTGGTAGGCAAGGGTGCGCCCGAAGGGAGCAATGCCCTGGAGGCCCCACTCGTACCCGTGGATGTCGAGCAACTGGTAGGTGAACGGGAACTGCGCGCTGCAGGTGTTGGCGATGATGAACTTGCCCTGCGGGCGCAATCGCTTCGCGGCTTCGTTGGTCCACTCGTAGGTGGTGAAGTTCTTGACGAGCACCGGGTCGCCGGTGGAGGTCTCAAACGTGAGCGGGATCGTCTCGTAGGGGAACTGCTCGCGCCGCCGGCCGAGCGCGGTATCGCCGACGTGGAAGTTGTCCATCGCGAGGCCGTCAATGTGCCCCCCCTGGGACTCCATCATCGCCTGGGTCTTGGGCAGCCAGAAGTCGAGGAAGAACTCGCCGATCCCGCCCGGCAGGTAGGGGTTTGCGTCACACGGGATGTACTTCGCAATCAGCAGGTCGAACTCGGTCTTCGTTGCGGACCCGTAGATGTGGCCCAGCGGGTCGAAGAGGAGCGACTTCAGGTACGCCGCCGCGCTGCGACGCAGGACCTGGTCGCGGTCGCCGAGCTGGGGGCCGTAGGGGTGGTCGTACTTCCACGCCGGCAGGGGTTCCTTGCGGTTGGGGTCGGCGATCCACTCGAGGCGCTTGATCACGTCCTCGCTGGTGGCGGAGGTGAGCTCCTCCATCGTTTGGTGCATGTTGGTGGCTTCGATGTAGGGGAAGGCGTAGAGGCCGTGGTCGTTGTCCCACTTGCAGGCGTCGGCCCCGGCGAGGCCCCAGTGGTAGGCGTAGCCGAGCTCCCCGATGTTCTCGACATCCGCGCCGTTGCCCCAGCACACCCAGCCGCCGTCGCGCTGGACGCGCCTCTCGAAGAAGCGTGGGAACATCCGGTAGTACTTGCCGGCGCAGGCGCGGAAGCCCCAGGTCGGTTCGAAGGTGAAGATCGAGAAGCTAAAGGTCGCTCGGGAGGGGAAGCTCGCAGTGGCCTCGGTGAGCGCCACGTCGAAGACGACGAAGAACTGCTGAGTCTCGGCGTCGTAGGTGAGCCGGGCGAGGCGCGGCTGGTCGAGGGGGATGCCGAGGGCGATCTCGGCGGGCCCGCTCAAGGCCGCGAACGGGTAGAGCGAGTTCAGGCCGTTCGCGCCCGCCGGGAAGCCGGTGTCGTTCGGTGCGGTCAGGTACTCCTCTTCCGCCGCGACTTCCCGCGTCGTCTCGACGCTGTCACCCCACTTCCACCGGCGGTCATTGCGGACCGGCAGCGCGAAGTAGGCGCTGATGGCGCGGTCGGTCTTCGTGAGGTCGGTCAGCTCGCCCGTCACATCGATGCGGTCGGCGAGCGCGGTGTACGTAGCCTTCAGCTCGACGCCGAGCGCGCGGCTGATCTGCACGAGGCCATGCTCGGTCCGGGTGACCCGGCCGCCGACCGGGGTGAACGGTGAACGCGCTCTGTGATCGCGCAGGAAGAGCCCGGTCAGCGGAGCATCGCCTGACGGCGGCAGCGCCTTGCCGCCCACGCGGAGGTCAGCGACGCGACCGTCGGAGGTGAACGACAGGGCCACGCCGTCACCGGTCTTCAGGGTGAGCTCAGGCCGGCGGGGCCTGGGATCGGTGAGCGCCGCGCGCGGGAACGAGCGCGCGTCGAAGATCACCTGGTCACCGAGGGCGGCGCGCACCTTCTGGTAGACGGCGGCGACTTCCTCGGCCGAGCGGGTGGCGAGCACGGTGAAGATGAGGTCGAGCGAATCGCCCTGGTTGAGCCAGGCGGTGCGGGGGTTGCAGATGAGGTAGGGGTAGGCGCCGATCTCGCCGGGAGCGGCGCCCTCGCCGGTGGCCGGCGCGCGGCCCACGCGGCCGTCGGCGATGATCCCCAGGCCGTCGCCGCTCTTCCTCTGGGACATGTAGATCCACTTCGCGTGCGGGCGGACTTCCCACTCAGTCGGCTGGAACTCCCGCGCGGGCACGCCGGCTGTCGTGTAGTGCGTCACCGGCGTGCCGAGGCCCCAGAAGTAGTAGCATTCGCCGCTGCCGACGCTCACGCGGCGTACACGCGAACGAACGGTGAGGCTCGGTAGCCCCGCCCGCACCTCAAGGTCCAGCTCGAGCTGGTACTTCGGCGAGCCCTCATCGAGCGGCCAGACACCGCTGACGACCTTCGTGTCGGCGTCATCCCGCACCAGCTTGGGCGAGGTGAGAAGCTTCGGGAAGACCCAGAAGGTCTTGCCCGTGGCATCCGCCTCGACGACCTGCATCTTCATGCCGAGCGGCTGGATGACGCCGTCATCGCCGATGGAGTAGACGCAGTCGCCCGTCCGAAGGGTCAGGATGTGATCGGCGACGGTCGCGGAGAGCGGTTGGGCGTGCGCGGGGGGCCCGGGGAGCAGAAGGGCTGCCAACACAAACCACCGCGGCACTGCAGTCACCTCCGATCTGGTGTGCCGTACGGGACTGCACCAGACTGGCGTCGGCACCTCGCCTCGCCAGCAGTCTATCGGTTCAGACCCTCAATCGCCTTCGCCACGGCCTCCTTCGCCCTGAACACGGCGTCCGGGTCGGGCAGGACCTTGGTCGAGTACCGGCCGCCGTCGTTGGGGATGGTGACGAGGTCGGAGGCGAGCTGCATGGCTTTCTCGGCTTCCGTCGTGTTCCGGCCGGCGGCCTTGGCTTTGGCGATCAGGTTGCGGAGCAGGTAGAGGTACTCGTAGTCCTCCACGCCCTCGCGGGCCTGCTCGAGGCGGACGGAGCTGACAGGGCCTTTGACGCCGATCGGGCCGCCCGGGTAGACGAGGAAACCGTCACCGTTCGGGTAACGCACGTAGTAGGACTTGCCCGGCTGGTCGCTCTGGAAGATGTACGAGTGCCAGCCGAACTCGTAGGGGTCGTACGTGAGCCAGTTGCAGCCCCAGAACTCGTAGGCCTCGACATCGTACTTGAAGCAGTAGTGCGGCAGGAGGCGCTCGACGCCGCAGTACGGTGTATCGGTGCACATCTGGCCGTCGGTGGTGTAACGGATGCGCGCGCCGCCCCGGCGAATCTCGGCGATCTTCTCGGGCGGCACGACGCCGTAATGCCCGATCCCCCACAGGTTGAGGTGCCCGTCCCACTCGGGCTGGTGGTGCCACGTGCTCACGTAGATCAGGATGCTCGGATCGACTTCGTGCACCATGTCACAGAGGGCGATCATCTGCTTGCGGATGTCGGGGCCGATCTTCGGGTCCCAGTCGAAGGGCTCGTCGGACATGTAGAGCACCCACTTGTCGCCCCAGCCCTTGGCCTTCATGTGGTCGGCGTACGCCTTGAGGCAGGCCTCGTAGGCGGCCTTGAACTCGGGGCGCAGCTGGCCCCGATCGGCGCCCTCGTAGGGGTACTTGCCCTCGTAGGGCGCCTGGCCGAACTTCTCGCCCGGTGGGAAGCCCCAACCGAAGCAGTAGAGGTACCAGGGCGTGTAGGTGTGAGGCAGCTTGAGGACGTCGAAGTAGTACTCCGCGGCCTTGTCAAACTCCGTGAAGTCGGCGACGACCTTTCCGTTCTCGTACTTCAGCACCGGATCGGGACGGATGCCGTCAGGACAGACGCGGTGCTCGGCCATGAAGCGCCAGAACTCGTGCTCGGTCTCCTCGTGAGTCTGGCCAGGGATCTCCCACCGACTGTCGATGCGCGTGTCGTAGATGGCCGCCGTGTGGGTCTCGTCGGGAAGCGTGAAGCCCCAGACGTGGACGGTGAAGGGCACCTCCTTCACCGGCTTGCCGGCGGCGGTCAGCCGGACCGTGCCGCGGTAATCGCCGGGCGCGGCGTCCTTGGGGACGGCAACCGTTACCCAGATCGGCTGCGTGGTGTTCGCTGCGAGATCGAACGTGTTCCGCGGCAGGAGCGGATCGGGCCACATGCCCGGCCAGCCATCGCAGGCGCCGGGGGAGGTGGGGTACTTCCGGTGCCAGGCGGGGCTGGTGGAGCTGTAGTAGCTGGTGGTGTGATCGATGGGTACGTAGCCGACGACCTCGACCTGGAGGTCGGTCAGCCTCGCGCCCTGGGCGTTCGTGGGGGGATCGACCTCCGCCATCACGCCCGGAATGGCCTTGGCGCTGCGGAAGGCAAGCTGCAGCGGCTCCCGCTCGTTGCGGGCGACCGTGATGCGAGCCGCTGGCGCTTCCCGTGGCGGCGGGTCGTCCTCGAAGACCTTCACCACGGCGTTGACGGGCCAGGCCACGACCGCGGCGACGCTGGCGGGAGTGCGCGACTCCAGCCGGCCGAGCGCTCCCGGCACCACCTCGGCCAGCACGACGCCATCATGCGACGCGGTCCCGGTCGCCAGCATCGTGAGGTGGAGCTGGAAGGTCGCGATGTCCTCGGGCATCGTGAACATGCCGGAGATAAAGGTCCAGTCGGTCGTACCACTGATCGCCGGGCCCGCGCTGGTCATCTGCAGAGTCTTGCATAGCTCGCCCGCCGCGTTCCGGTAGTGGGCGTGGAGCTGTAGCGACCCGTCCTGCAGGTCCTTGCACTTCAGCCAGGCGCCATAGAGGTACGTCTCGCCCGGCTCGACGGGCACGTCTTGGCGCCAGCCGGTCCAGGCCAGCTTCGACCCGTGGGGTATGTCGATCTTCGCGCAGCGCTTGCCGAACAGACCGGGCTGGTCGAAGCCCATCACCGTGCCCGCCGGGCGCTCACCCTCGGCGCCGCCGGGCCAGTCATCGGGGAGGTTCTGGCCAAGCTCGAAGCTGCGGTTCCTGACGAGGTTGCGGGGGCTGTCGAGGAGGGCCGCGTAGTCCGGCCCGGCGCCGAGCGCAGCGGCCGTCGCCTGGCTGCCGGGCAGCGCCGGATTGGGCGGGTTCTCCTTGGGGGCGGCCTGGGCGGGCGCGGACTTCGTTGCGGTCCGGGGCTGGGCCGCGGCGAGGTAGAGGTAGTAAGCCCTCACGGTGTGCGCCGGGGCTTCGCCCTCGAAGAGGAGGGTGTCCTTGAGCCGGTACGCCCTGACTGGCTGGTTGCCGCTGAGCACAAGCACTGCGCCCATGTCAGCTCGTCGCGTGAGTCGCGCGGCCAGTCCCGAGAGGTCCACCGAGATGAGGGCTGCGCTGGCGGGTCGATCGGTCAGGTTGAGCACCCGGATGGGCACGCGGTAGTCCCACTCCGGGCGGGGGGGCTTGGCGGCAGCAGCTCCGTCGTACCACGGCGCGTCGGCCCCCATCTCGTGCAGCTCCAACCTCTCCGGCCGGGCAGCCGTCGCACTCACAGCGGGCTTGTCGGCGCACTCGAGGGACACGTCATCGAACCACGCGGTTCCGGTGCCCCACAGGACGGTGCCCAGGTCGGCCTTGTCTGCGTCAACGGGGGCGGTGAACTCGGCGGTCACTTCCTTCCAGTCATAGGTGCCGCCGCCGCCGCTCAGCATGGGCGAGACGATCATGTAGTTCTGGTCGTTGCCCACGTGGATGTACCAGCCCGCGTAGCCCATCACGTTCTCAGCCTTCACCCACGCCCGCATGGTGTATTGGGCGCCGCCGATGATGTGCAGGCCGGACTGCCGTGTCGCGATCCAGGTCTCCTGGGCTCCTTCGGCGACGACGGTCTTGAGGCAGCGCTTCCCCGAGTGCGGATTCCCGGTGATCCAGAACACCCTATGCTGCTCGTCCTGAACGTCGTGTCGCCAACCGGCGGGACAATCGCCGGCGCCCTCCTCCAGGCCACCGTTCCGGACCCCCATCGCGACGTCGAGGAAGTCAGGCACGCGCCACGCCGACAGGTTGTCGAAGTAGACGTAGTACGTGGCCGCGCCGTTCGCGGGGCACTCGGCGGGCAGCGTGAGGGTGCTGCCGGCGGGGATGGGGCCCCTCACCATGGCGCTGCCGTCGGGCCCGCTGAGCCCGAAGAGCATCTCCGTGCCCTTGACATCACATACGCGCACGGCATCGGCCAGAGCGCCGACGAGGTCCGCTTCTCCCTCGGCCTTGCCGACGCGGAGGGCCACCGGCTCGCCGTTGGCCTCGCGGTCGCGGCCGTTGCGGATGTCCACTCGTACCCGCTGGCGCCAGACGCCGTCATTGCCCAGGTACAGGGAGTTGTGCCAGTCCTGAGCGCTGGCTGCGCCTAAGGCGCACAAGGCGATCGCAGCAGTGAACGCTCTCATCTTCCACACTCCGGTTGTGGCGTTCAGTCGACGGCTACCATCGGTAGTCAGGGACGGCAACCGGCGCGCCTCCCTGCCCTGCCGACAGGTGCGCGCAGACCCCGGGCACGACGTAGTCCAGTGAGTCAAACACGTCGAGAGGTGGGCTGGTGTCGGTGCGGATGCTCTCGATGAAGCCCTCGAGCATCACGATGAGCCAGTCGCGCCCATCCGCACGCGCGAACCACTCGGTCGGCATCTCCTGCCAGCCGCCGCCGTCGCGGTCCAAGTAGAGCCTGACCTCGGCGTCCCCGTAGTTGTAGCTCATGCAGCGCACGCTACCCTTCGTCCCGTAGAGGCCGATGAGGTAGATGAAGGGGTGCGCGACGCCGAACCCGTTAGTGAGGGTGATGACCCGACCGCCCTCCGTCTTGAGTACGGCGCTGGCGAAGTCGACGGTGCCGGCCTCGGGGAAGGTGCGGGAGCCGCTGTGGAAGGCGGAGACAGTGACGCAGCGGTCGTGCATCAGGTGCAGCAACGGCCCGAGCGTGTGGGAGGAGTACGTGAGCGGCGGCAGGTGCGAGGCGCGCCACGATGGGTGGACGCCGGCCTCTCCGCGCTCGGACCAGGGCAGGTAACGCCCCTCGGCGTCAACCAGGAAGATGCCGCGGCAGTCGTGCGTGTACTCGGCCTGGCCGGCGACGACCTCCCCCAGCTCGCCCGAGGCCACCAGCTCCTCCCACCGCTTCACCCACCCCATGAACACGTAGTCCTCGGCGAGCATGTACTTGAGGCCGGTGCGCTTCACGGCTTCGGCGACGGCGGCGGCCTCCTCCAGCGAGTAGACGCACGGGGTCTCGCTGATGACATGCACGCCGTTCTGCAGGGCCAGAAGCGACTGGGGGGCGTGATCCGGCCCCGGGCTGATGACGGCCAGCACATCGAGGCCGGCCTCGGTGATGAAGCGCTCGTAGTCGGTGAAGCCTGCGAGGCTTGGGAAAGCCTCGAGCTTCCCTTGGTCGGGGTCGCAGACAGCCACGACTTCGCAGCCGGGCAGAGCGCCCAGCTTCTCGACGAAGAGCCTGCCCCGGCCCAGGCCGGATACGCCGCAACGGAGTGTCTTCATGCCGGCACCACTTCGGGTAGGATGCGTCGAGCTTCGTCCGGGAACGCGGGAGGGCCTTCTCTGCCCGCTACTCGCCGGCATCCCCGAACTTCACCCGCGCCCGTGAGAGCACCGCATTCCCGCCGCGCGGGTTGCCCACGGATAGGCGCAACTCGCCGTCCGCGCTCTGCGTCTCGTCGAAGGGGAACCTCAGCCACTTGCCACGGGCGAAGTCGCGAACCTCGACCGGCGCGCCGCCCTCGAAGCTGATGTCCTCCGTGCGCACCCCTTCATAGTCGTAGGCATAGGCCTCGAGCACCCCGGCTGAGCCCTTCGGCACCTTCACCACGACCTCGAAACCGTTCGTATCGAAGACGCAGTGCGTGACCCCGCCCGGCCTCATCGGCCAGCCGCTGTAGGGGGTCCCGGTGAAGGTGATGTCCGTGCCGCCGCCGCGCGCGAGGAAGCGGATGCCACCATCGAGTCCAAGGAGGGCATCGAGCACCGCCGCTGGCGCAAGCGAGATGTCGGGCAGGTCCATGAGCCGTGTCTCGCCCGCGACGGCCGCGTCCTCGATGGTTAGCTCCAGGCCCTCCTGGAGGTCGGCGCGGAAGGCCTCTCGGTCCCTCGCGGGGGACGCGCTGCGCACGGTTACGCGGTCGTTGTCGTCGAAGCGCAGGGCCCCCTTGGGGATCGCGAAGTACAGGCTGTCCCACTCCTGGGGCGGCGACTCGGGCCGGCAGGGGTTGTAGTTGTGCGGGCACTCCTGCCCGTTGACCAGGATGCTGATCCTCGGCACCGACCAGTAGTCCGGCACCATGGACGGCGAGACGCGGCGGAAGTGGAACGAGAGAGTGCAACGGGCCAGGGCCTTCGGGACACGGAGCGGCGCGGTGCCATCGGTGAGGGCCGTGTTGACCTCGAACGGGCCGACCGTGGAGGTGGTGCAGGCCACGAAGTCTCTGCACCTGTCTCGCGCGAGCGGGATGGTCTCGCGCGGTAGCTGGCGCAGGCTGTCCGTCAGTTGGCTCCACCCACCCGAGCCGTTCGGGGGCGGCACGACCGCCACCAGGCCTTTCCCGATGGGTCTCGCTAGTGCATGCGCCCAGTTCGGCTGGAATCCGATGCAACTGGTGCGGAACAGCAGGTCGTCGGGGGTCTCCTCCTGCTCGCCGCCGATGAGCAGGGCCCAGTAGGGTGAACCGGGAGGTCGGAAGAGCCCCCAGTGAAGCCCCAGGGCCTCCTGCAGTTGGCCCAGCTCCGGCGACCACTCCTCCGGGGTGACGAGGACGACCCCCTTGCCGCCGCGAGCTTCGGCGATCAGCCGGTCAGCGGCTCCCAGTTGGGTCAGACGCGCCAAGGTGGACCGGCCGGAGAGGTAGAGCACGCCCGGGCTCCGCCAGTCGGGGCGCGGCCTCGGGGCCGCGGCTCTCGCCGGGCCGAAGACGATCCTCAGGCCCGCGGTTGGTCCGTCCGTGGGCACTGGGATGTGGAACAGGCCATCACCCAACTCCTCGATGGCCTGGGCCTGACCGCCAACCTCGGCCCGGGTCGGTCGCAGGCGAGGCGGCGAGAAGAACGTGAGGGAGAACGTTTGCCCGCGCACACCGGCGACGAAGTCAGCGGAGAGGGTCCGTGAGGCGGCGTCCCACTTGCGGCTAGCCAGCTCCGAGGCGCCCATGGTCACATGGCGGTCGGTGGCCACGATGAACGGCCGGTCGCCGATGGGGTGGATCGCGAGCGCGCGGCCCGTCGCCGGCGCCACGCGGAAGGCGAGCGCGCCGCGGAAGCGGCCCACCGCTCGCTGCGACCAGAAGTCGTAGACCAGGTACTCAGCGGCGGGATCAAGGCCGAGCTGCTCCAGGGGTATGAAGTGCGTCTCCTCGCACTCGAGCCCCCAGTTGAACAGCCCCGCCACCTGCCACAGCCGCTCCTCATCCTGCTGGTTCAGCACCCACCATCGCGGCAGCGCCCCGGAGGAGAACCGGTACAGGTCCATCGGCCGCGTCACCGCGATGGGCACGAGCTGGCGGAGCATCTTCAGGCGATCCGGGGGTATCTTCGGCAGGCCGATGTCCGTCGTCGTGAAGCCGATGCCCGAGAGCCCGAGCAGCGTGGCCATCGCGCGGGTCTGGTCGATCGTCTGCGGCCCGGCCGGGAAGTAGTCGTCAATGCACCGCCGCCACAGGTTGAAGTGACAGAGGTAGTCGGCGCGGGCCATGGTCGAAGCGACGAAGATCTGCTGCTCGGTCCAGTCGTTTTGGACGTCGGGCCCGGGCGCGTACACGTCGAGGATGCCCGCCGCGGAGTAGTCGGCCCACTCGGAGGCGCCGCTCCGCATCAGGATGCCGTCGCGTCCGGTCGAGAGCAGCCCGCGCTGGATCGCTAGGTAGAACTCGCGGAAGGCCTCGGGCGGGAAGTGCGTCGGGTCGTGCCGCGGGCGCGTCGGATGGTTGTTGTCGATCCAGTAGAAGTCCGGCCCGGTCGCCCCGAGGTCGGCGTACTGCTTCTCGACCCACTTCTGTACGCCCGGGTTGGTGTAGTCGAGCAGCCACTCGTCCGACCCCGGCTCGTGGGAGAACCACCCGTTCTTCGCGAACTCCGCGTGCAGTTCGGGGTAGGCTTGCGGCGGGATGTCGGGATCGGTCACCCAGCGCAGGACCTTGATGCCCTTGCTGTGCGCGTAGTCGCAGGTACGGCGGTTGCCCCCCAGGTACGCTTGCCGCGCGCTCTCGGGAGCGTACTCCGGGTTCTGCTGGGTAAGCGGCCACTCGCCGAAGCAGGAGAAACCCCAATCGCGGAGGTTCTCGGCGAGGAAGTCGACCTGCTCCTTGACGCGCCGGAAGTCCTTCGGGTCGGTGATGGAGACGAACGGAAGCTGCACCGGGGAGAGCGTCTTCCAGGGGAACGGTCGGTGCTTCGCCATCCACTCGCGAGGGATGATGTGGGGCTGTGAGGCTTCCGGGTGACCGTACGTGCTGCCGGTGTAGGCGGGGCGCCAGCCGAGGAGCGGCCAGACATCAAGAGCACGGATCGCAAGCCGCCCCGAGGCGAACCGGAACGTGTAGGACTTCTCTGCCGGTCGGAGGTCGACGGTCCGCTCTCCGGCATCGAGCAGCACGCCGCGGAAGGTGCCGGTGGCGTATACGGCGTTCATCCGCCGATTCGAAGCGCAATCCACCGCGATATCGAGGACATCGCCGCCGCCGTGAACCGTGGGCCTGCCCCTCTCGTCGAGGGCGATGCGGGCGGCGTAGAGGGGCGCTTCGCTGCCGGTCACCGTGCCGGCGAGCCCGCGCCAGCCGGGCGATGCCTGCTGCACCGTAAGTAGACATCCACCATCCACCAGTCGTGCCTCGACCTGGGTGGTCTGCGGCCCTGTCTCCAGGTCGATGGTCGCCGCACGCCCACTATGCGTTGACCGCGTGGTGCAGCGCCATCGGCTCCCGCCAGCCGGCGCCAAGGACACGCCAACGGTCTCGCCGCTCGCGACGGCCAGCGTCATCTGCACGGTGCCACGTTCGTCCACTGTAACCGTGCAGGTGGTGTTGGCGAGTGTAGGGGAGGCCGAGCCGGCGGCGCCGGCGAGGCCTGGCGAGGTGAGCAGGGCGATCAGGACCTGGAGCATGACCGATCGTGCCTCCGTCGACGGCGGATGGCCCTGGGGGATAGTTCGGATGCCTGCGCGACGTTCCCTCCCCCTGGGGAAGAGGATCGGCGGCGGCGCAGGGCGAAGTGCCTACAGCGTGCTTCAGGGGACTGGACGGGAGCTCGGGGGCGGGGGAGACCAGCCGAAGGAGGCAGCCCGCATGATCGTCCGCAGCCGAAGCCCTGTGCGCATCTGCGACATCGGCGGATGGACCGATACGCGCTTCGCCCAGCACGGGGCGGTGCTCAACATCGCCGTGACGCTCTTCAGCCACTGCCTGGTCCGCGATCGGCCCGAGGAGGGTGGTGCGGACCGTTCGGCCGTCATCCGGGCTCTCGACCTCGACGTCGGTGTCGACATCGCCGATGTCGAGAGGATCGAGTACGACGGCACGCTGGACCTGTTGAAAGCCGCGGTCAAGCGGATGGCGATGCCGGGCGGGTTCGAAGCGGCGATTTGGGCGGACGCGCCGCCGGGGTCGGGAGTCGGCACCTCCTCGGCGGTGAGCGTCGCGCTCATCGCTGCCCTCGGGCACTTCTCCGACCGGCGCCTCGCCCCTCACGCGGTGGCGCGGGTGGCCCACGAGCTTGAGACCCAGGAGTTGGGGCTTGAGTGCGGCGTACAGGACCAGTACGCGGCGGCGTTTGGCGGGGTGTGCTTCATGGAGATCGACTACCCCCGCGTCGAGCTGTCGCGGCTGCCGCTATCGCCGACCTTCCTGTGTGAACTCGAGGAGCGGTTCGTGCTGGTCTATGTGGGGCAGTCACGCCTGAGCGACGCGGTGCACCGCCGCGTGATCGAGCGGTACCAGTCGGGCGCGGCGGAGGCCGTCGCCGCGATGGACACGCTCCGGCAAGCGGCTCACGCGATGAAGGACGCGATGATGCGGGAGGACATGTCGCTGGTGGCGGAGGCAATCAACGCCAACTGGATGGCTCAGAAGCACCTCCATCCTGACATCAACAACGAGGCCATTGAGCGGGTCTTCGAGGTGGCGACGAGAGCTGGCGCGGTAGCGGGCAAGGCGAACGGCGCCGGTGGGGGCGGCACCGTCACCTTCCTGGCGGCGCCGGGCGCCGAGCTGAGCGTCCGGCAGGCGCTGCAGTCGGCACCAGACTGCACCGTGCTCCCCTGCCAGATCTGCAATGAGGGCGTCCGGAGCTGGGTCGTCGAGGCGTAGCGACGAGAGGCTACTGAGCCGCGTAGGTAGGGAAACCGGGACTGGACCCTTGCCGCCGCCGTCCGGGCGGAAAGGGGACTGTACCAGCTTTCCCTACCCAGAACCCGAAGGGGGCCGCGATCCGAGCTTCGCGGCCCCCTTCGGGTGTGCGGGGCTGGCCAGGCAACGACGCGCGCCGTCAGCGGGAGGGCTGGGGAAGCGCGCAGCCGACGGGGCCGTTTCCGGCCGCCGCGACGCCTGCGGGGAATGCTGGTTCGGGACACCGCGCCCCGACCACGCAGGCACAGCACGCTGAGAGAGCGAGGAAGAGGGCTGGGAGAGCGAGGATCAGCAACCAGATCATGACGGGATCTCCTTCGCTGCGGCTCCCTGCTCTCGCAGCGTTCGCCATACAGCGACTCCGTACCATGCCAGAGCAGGCTGCGGGAGCGAACTCACTGGGGCAATCGTGTAACGGAAAGGTAACGGACGTGAGGGACGCTACGAGCCGGCGAGGTCGCGGAGGAACTGCTTGAGGGGGTTCCAGACGGGGTCGTCCAGGTGGAGGTAGCCGGCCCGTGCCGCCTCACCGAGCTTCTTACCGGGCTCCTCGCAGGCCGCTAGGTAGGCGTGCAGCCTACGCTTCGGCCAAGTCGGTCGCAGAACGTTGGCCTTCCCCAGACACTCGAGATAGTAGTCGACGCAGCGAAGGGCCTCGCTTGCGCGAACCGGCGCCGTGCTCAGGCAGAGGTCCTCGAGCATCCCCGCCCTGACGCCGTCGGGCGCGATGAATGCGCCGACCCGCAACGGGCGCCCCGCGACCTCGCCAGCCATGACCTGGGCATGGGAGGTCAGGCCGGCCACGCCGAGGACATCTCGGAAGGCATCGGCGACGCTCTGAAGCGCGGACGCCGCCGCTGGCACGCATGTGTCCTGTCTCTGCTCCTCCGCATCCCGCATGACTCCCAGTGCCTGTACGCCGTCGAAGCCCGTGGTCACCAGCGCCGTCCCGAGGAAGGGACGGAGTTGAGTGACTCCCTTGAGCCGGACCACGTCGAAGCTGTCCGACAGACTGCACACGCACAACACGTGCCGGAGCAGGTAGTACTGATCCTCCCCCTCCACTGCCAGCACGCACGGCTTGTCGAACGACTCGAGCTCACGCCTGGGCGGGGCCATCAGCGCACCTCCAGGCTCATCTCAAGCGCAGTCGGCAGAGTGCTCCCCGCGTACGTGCGGCACACGATGTCGTCCTCCACCCGGTCCAGGCGGTGGTACAGGAACTCCTCCTCGCCCACACCCTCGCCAATGCCCTCCACCGCTGCCTCCACACACTCATAGCTGTGCGTCGTGGCGAAGACCTGAACGTCCAGGTCCTTCGCCGCGCTGGCGATGGCCGCCCACACCTTCGCCATGACGCTGTGGTGCAGGCCGTTCTCGATCTCATCGACCAGCAGGACCCCTCTCCGGACGTTCCACAAGGCCATCGCCAGGAAGGCGGCCCGGTTCATGCCTTCGCCAACCAGCGGCAGCGGGACGCGCCGTGGTCCGCCGATGTCTGCATACAGCAGCGGCAGGCCCCCGGGTGCCAGGAGGGTGACGTCGGTAAGACGTGGCTCAACGTGTGTCAGCACCCCGATGAGGAACTGCTCTTGCCGGTCCTCCTGCAGCTTGCTGAAGAGATCGGCCATCAGTTCGCGGCGGGGATGCTCCCGCGCCGGCAGCATGAGGCAGAGCCCAAGCAGACGCTCTGGTTCCCGTGAGAAGGGGATAGTCCTGCCGCTGAGGCACACCGTCTCACCTGGTTTCCCATCTACCAGCAAGTCGATCCGGCCGGCGCCCTGCCTATTGTGGAGTCGCAGGGCGTGCCCCTTGCCATCCCCGCTTCTCAGCGCGATGTCCGCGGACGCCCCGTCGCCGAAGTCGGTGAACCATACGCCCGGCCCAAGACTGGCCGCCAAGTCGATGCCCAGGCCCCTCGCCACGTACAACTCGCAGAACAGGGGCACAGCTTCCCGGGCATCCCCGCAGGCCAGGTGGAGCGCCTCCAACAGCGCCGTCTTCCCCGTGTTGTTCTTGCCGCCGATGAGGTTGATCCTGGCGAGCTTGTCGATCTTCAGGTCGCGGAAGCAGCGGAAGCCCTTGATGTGGAGCGAGGTGTACATGGTGGCGCCTCCACGCGGTGCAGCCTCGGTCTACGCCCTATTCGGCGAGTACGTCCGCAGTCCTGCCACGTTACGGTTGGGCGGCCTTCGCCGCAGTCGCCACAGCGCGTTTGGGCACCGCAAGCAGCAGGTTGTCGTAGGGGTCGATGTCGATGTCGCGCGGCTCGGTGGCGGTGAGGAAGTGGTACTCGTTCTGCGCGGCGACCAACTCCCTTGTCTGGACCTGCTTGCCCTGTGCCGTGACGAGCTGCAGGTCGATCGGTGTCTGGTAGGGCGGGTCGTTCTTCTGGGCGAGCACGATCCGGGTGTCGTACCGGCCGCTGTCGAGTCGGGTGGTCTGCCAGTCGTAGGTCAACTGGATGGTACCGGATCGCTCGAGCCATTGCCGGAAGAAGACGTCCAGCTTGCGGCCGGATCGTTGCTCGGTCTCTCGGCGGAAGTCGGCGATGGTGCCAATGCCGTAGCGGCGGCTGTCGAGGAAGCCCCTCAGCGCGGCGAAGAACGCCTGGTCGCCGATCACGTAGCGCAGCATGTGCAGCACATAGGCGCCCTTTTGGTAGACCACGCCGATGTACCCGCCTTGCTGGTTGAACGGGTCGGTCTCGATGATGGGCTCCTCCGGGGGGTTCTGCATGAGCACATGGTACTCTTGCTTCTCCTGCCAGAGCGCGCGGCGGAAGGCGCTCTCGCCTCGAGCATGGCCCAGGTAGAGCAGGCTCGAGTACTCGGCGAAGCCCTCGGCCAGCCAACCCGCGCCGGGCCCCTGCGGGAGGACGAGGTTCCCCCACCACTGGTGGGCGATCTCGTGGGCCAGGACCTTCTGTATGAGCTCCTTGTGATCGAAGACCAGCTCGCCCAGGAGCACCATCGAAGACGGGCTGTAGCCGCCGGGGAAGAAGGGGATCTCGGCAATCGCCAGCTTGCCGTAGGGGAAGGGCCCATACAGGGAAGTGAGGTACCGGACGACGCGCTGGGCCTCGGCGAGCAGCTTGGGCCCCTCGCTTGCGTGCTTCTTCCACAGGAGCACCGAGATCGGGAGATCGCCCTCCTTCCCCTCGAACGAGACCCACGGGCCGGCGGCGATGCAGACGCCCATCGCGTTCTCACGGCAGTCCCAATCGAGCGTCGTGCCCCCCGAGGGCGCCTTGGCCTTCGATACGAGTACGCCCGGCCCGACCGCGGACTGTCCCTTCGGGACGGTGATCCGCACCCGGACGGGGCTGCGGAACTCGAGGTAGCCGATCGCGGGACACCAGCGGGACTCGGGTCGGAGGTAGGTGCCCTCAGGGCTGATGACGTCGCCGGCGGGGAGCATGCGGCCCTTGCCGAAGCCGGTGTAGCGGACGCGGACGTTCGTGTCGCGGCGATCGGTGACGGCGCTCTTCGGCGTAACTTGGACCCACTCGTCTGAGCGCGACGTCGCAGCCGGCTGGCCACCGGCGGTCATGGTCTCTATCTTGCAGAGCGGGCTGAGGGCGATCTCGAAGCTCGTGAGGCTGCCGCGCTTGGCGCGGACCGTGAACGTCGCATCGCCGGTGATACGGTGCTCCTTCGGGGCGATGGTTACGTCCAGCGAGTAGCTGGTGATCGTGACCTCGCTCTCGCGGCGCTGAGGGTGCGGGCGCGAGGAGCTGCCGGCGCCCGCGGGGCTGTTCGAGACGCGCCCGGTGCCTCGGCCGGCGGCCTGCCGGGTCTCGCGGCGGGCCTTCTCGAGGTCCTGAAGCTCCTGTCGGGCCTCCTTGCTCTCCGGGTCGAGCTGGGCGGCGCGCTTGAACGCCTCCTCGGCGTCCTTGGTCTTGCCCTGCTGCAAGGACTCCTGGCCGCGCTTGACCTGCTTCTTCGCCAGCGCCACGCGCTGAACGATCAAGGCGTTCCGCGCACCAAGCGCGAGCGCGATGCACGCCAGCGCAAGCAGGGCCCCGACCAGCGACCCACGCCGCCGGCCGTCGGCCGGTGAGCGGGACAGGAGGCGAACGGCCGCGATGACGCAGGCCAAAGCGCTGATGGCGTAGGCGAAGGTGAGTGCCGGCATCCCGAGGGCGACACCGTCGAGTGTAGGGTTCGAGCCCGGCCAGACGACCAGTAGATGGTTCAGCCTTCCGCCAGCCCGCACCTCTGTCTGGGCGTCCACGAGAGGGGGGAGAAGCGGCTGTCGATGGCGAATCTGACCGAGGGCACGGCTGAGACGGGGCGACGCGGGAGCCGTGGCCAGGTGTGGAGTCAGTACCGTAGTCTCAGGGCTGGCCGCCGTTCGTCGCATGAGCGACTCGCTCATGGGTGTGGTGGCGCTCACCCTGAGACTTGCGTTGCAGACTCCAGGTGCGCGGTCTGGCTCCCGCGCAGCGAACCGCAGGGGAGGGCGAGGCGCCATGGACACCGAGTCCGGGGTCTCACGGCTGACCAGGCGCGCTTGGTTGCGGCTGCTGCTCTGGGGGGCTGGTGGTCTGGCGGTCCTGGCCGGCTGTACCTCGCGGAGGAGCGCACCGCAGGCCTGGCGGCGGCCTAGCGGGCGGCCCGACCGGCACGAGCCCCTGCTCACGAAGTGGGCTCGCCTCGGTTGGCTCTGGGCCGAGTTGCGGGCGTACGAGAAGGGGCAGCGTGGCGGCCCGTTGGCGATCACGAAGCCCATGCAAGCCCTCTGGGGTGAACTCGAGGCCGCGCTCGACGCGTTGCCCGCGGGGCCCGAGCTGCGCGGCGTGTTCGAGCACCGGTGGAACTACGTCGCCCACTATGGCGCCGGAGGCAACTGGACATGCTACACCATGGGCAGCATCATGACGGGCACAGAGCTGGGTCGGGTCACGGCGAACCAGGTCTCCGAGTTGGAGCGGCTGGTGAGCGCCGGCCAGCTGAACGAGGCTGCCGCCCGGGCGGCGGCCCGTGTCCTCGGTGGGCAGGCGGAGCTTGTGGTCGGGCGGCGCCTGCTCTTCCGCAAGGGCGAGAAACCACCCCCCGACCCCGAGGCAGAGTTCCGCCGGCGTTCGGAGGCGCTCGTCCGTCGGTGCGCAGCGGGGGAGGTTGTGCCCGCGGGGGCGGCCCGTCTCGCAGGCGAGCGCCTCGTTGAGCTGACAGTGCATAAGCTCGGCTGGCTGGCTGGGGCACCGAAGGACGGCGAGGGCCGGGGCGAGCCGGTCGCGGGCACGCACGGGAGGCCTTGACGCGGGCCATGCGGCGGTATAGTCTGTCTGTACAGACAGATGGTGAGGCAAGCAACGTGGGGAAGCTGCAGACGGCCGAGAAGCGGAAGATCGGCGTACACGTGAGCCTCGACCTTGAGACCCTCGGCAGGCTCGACGCGGTCGCGAGCCAGCGCGGGATGGGCCGGTCGGAGCTGATCCGTTGCATGGTGGACGAGCTTCTGGAGAGGGAAGCCGAGGCCCGGTGGCTCGCCGAGGATGCGGCGGCGGAGCTGCAGCAGGAGCGCGTGCCGTGGGAGCAGGCCAAGCGGGAACTGGGCCTGTGAGCTACCGCGTCGAGATCACCCGTCGGGCGATGAAGGGCCTGGGGTCACTGCCAGGCAGCATCCGACGGGACATCGCCAGCCGGCTTGCGGCGCTAGCTGAGAACCCCCGTCCCGAGAGCGCAGAGAGCCTCAGACACCCTCCCCTCGCTGGCCTCTGGAAGCTGCGTTGCGGCGACTACCGGGTCGTCTACGACATCGACGACGCCGGGAGGTGCGTGGCTGTTCTGCGGGTCGGTCACCGGCACAACGTCTACAAGTGACCCCTCCCTCGTGCCGTTGGTGGCGCAGAGCTGAGGTTAGGCTTTGGACGGGCTGCTGGGAGGCAAATGGACTCCATCATCTTCGAGGCCACCCAGGCCTGCAACCACGACTGCCTGCACTGCTACAACGTGTGGAAGAGCGGGCGGCCCTACCCCCAGGGGCAGCTTGACACCCCGGAGACCCTCAAGCTCATCGATCGGATCATCAAGCAGACGCGCTGCAAGGTGTTCAGCTTCACCGGCGGGGAGCCGCTCCTGCGGCCGGACCTCCTGCCGCTTGTGGAGCGCGCTGCCCGGCACAATGTGCGGGTGAACCTGCTGACGAACGGGTCGCTGCTCACCGATCAGGTGATCCGGGACCTCATCAACGCAGGTGTCTCCCTGTTCGAGATCCCCCTGCTGAGCGCCGAACGTGAGACGCACGATGCGCTGACGCGGTCGGAGTCGTTCGACCGAGTGACCGAAGCGATCGCGGGGGTGAAGCTGGCCGGCGGGCAAGTCGTGACTGTGTTTGTTGTCACACTTCGCAATCACGACCACCTGCACGACATGCTGCGGATGTCGTTCGCCTTGAGCGCTGACGCGGTGATGGTGAACCGGTTCAACCCGGGCGGGACGGGCCTGGGACACCTGGGGGAGCTGCTGCCGACGCCGGAACAGGTTGCGGAGGCGCTCGCCGTGGCCGACCGGGACAGCGGGGCGTTCGGGCTGCCGATTGCGGTGTCGGTGCCGGTGCCGCCGTGTCTGGTGGATCACGCCCGCTACAAACGCCTGAGTTTCGGCTACTGCGCGGCGGCAACCGAAAGGGCGTACTACACGTTGGATGCTCTGGGGAATGTGAGGATGTGCAACCACAGCCCCCTGATCCTGGGGAACATCCGAGAGACTCACTTCAACCGTCTGATCCGGTCGGAGGCGGCGCGGCAGTTCGCCTGCGCCGTCCCCCCCGAGTGCGGCGGCTGCGCCCTCGCCAACGTGTGCCAGGGCAACTGCAAGGCCGCGGCGGAACAGGCTTACGGGAGCGCTCGCGCTCTCGAGCCCTTCGTCGCCGCGAACGAAACTCACCGCACGCTTGTTCGTCCCTAGCAGTGATGGTTTGCCGTAAGCCGTTGGCGGGAGGAATCGCGATGACCATGCACGACTTGACCGCCAAGACAAACCGGCTGATCGAGGAGATCGAGACGGTGATCGTGGGGAAGCGTCAGACCGTCCGCCTGACGGTCGCCGGGCTTCTCTGCGGGGGGCATATCCTGATCGAGGACATCCCCGGGGTGGGGAAGACGATGCTGGCGCGCTCGCTGGCCAGGGCGCTTGACTGCACCTTCCGGCGCATCCAGTTCACGCCGGATCTTCTCCCGGCCGATGTGATCGGTGTCTCGATCTACAACCAGGGGACGGCGCAGTTTGAGTTCCGTCCGGGCCCGGTGTTCGCGAACATCGTGCTCGCGGACGAGATCAACCGCGCGACACCCAAGGCGCAGTCGGCGCTGCTGGAGTGCATGGAGGAGTTCACCATCACGGTCGACGGCGTGACGCGCGAGATGCCGCAGCCGTTCTTCGTCATCGCGACGGACAACCCCATCGAGTATGAGGGCACCTACTCGCTGCCCGAAGCGCAGCTCGACCGGTTCCTCATGCGGGTGCGGCTGGGTTACCCCACCCCGATGGATGAGGTCGACATCCTGACCCGGCAGGTCAAGGTACACCCCATCCATCGCGTGCAGCCGGTGCTGACGGGGGAGGACCTGGTGGAGCTGCAGGCGGCGGTGCGCGATGTACACGTGGACGACTCCCTGAAGGAGTACGCGGTGAACTTGGTGGACCGCACCCGCTCGCACCCGAGCGTCGAGCTCGGGGCCAGCCCCCGGGGGTCGCTGGCGCTGATGCGCTGTGGGCAGGCTCTGGCGGCCATCTCGGGCCGGGGGTACGTAACGCCCGAGGACATCAAGAGCGTGGCGCACGCGGTGCTCGGCCACCGGGTCATCGTGAAGCCGGAGCAGCGCCTCCGCGGCATCGGCGCGGAGCAGATCGTCGGCGACGTCCTGCGCGCCGTCGACGTGCCGGTGCTCGTAGAGTCTGCGTAGGAATGGCGAGGCCAGAGACGCGGCCATGGACATGAGCGGCCAGCTGACCATCGGGAAACGCTTCGCCATCGTCTTCGGCGCGATGTTCATCTTCATCGTCGCCGTCCTGCTGCACGCCGAGTACCTGTACTACATGTCCTTTGCCTTGGCGCTGGCGCCGGCGCTGGCGTGGGTGGTCGGGTGGTGGTCGCTGCGCGATCTGACCGCCGAGCGACGCATGCCGGCGGTGGTGAAGGTTGGCGAGGCCTTCGCCATGCGCATCGCGCTGAGCAACGCCGGGGTCGCGCGGAAGCAGTTCCTGCTGGTGCGCGACGGCCTGCCCTCCGGCCTGGTGGCCGAGTCTCCACCCGAGCGGTGGCTTCCGGACCTGGTGCCGGGGGAGACCGCGGAGGTCGAGTACCCGGTCCTCGCCCGGAAGCGGGGTGTGTATCCGTTCGGGTGGGTGGACCTAGATTCGACGGACCCCCTGGGTATCTTCGGCTTCCATCGCGAGATCGAGGCCCCGGCCACGATCATCGTGCACCCGCGGCCCGTGGCTCTGCCGCCGGTCCGCCCGCCCGCCGCGGGAGTGACGGTGTCCGTGCGAGCGCGCCTGCGGAAGCGTGGCGAGGGCACCGACTTCGCGGGTCTACGGGAGTACGTTCCCGGCGACGACATGCGCCGAGTGCACTGGAAGAACTCGGCGAAGCGCGGGAAGCTCACGGTGGTGGAGTACGAGTCCGGCGAGGCGAACAGCATTGCGGTCGTGCTCGACCTCAGCCCCGAGTATCTGGCCGGCCACGATGAGGACAGCACGCTCGAATACGGCGTCACGCTGGCAGCATCGATTGCGGCTCAGTGCCTGCGCCGAGGCGCGGAGTTCTCCCTGCTCGCCGAGGGGGCCGAGGGCCACTCGCTGTGGTCGCTCACGGCGCCGTCGGAGGAGACGAGGGTGATGGACGCGCTCGCGCGAGTGCGCGCGGACGCGAAGGCCACGCTCGCGGACACACTGCTCGCGTTCGAGCAGTGGCTGCCGGCGGGGAGTGGCGTCGTGGTCATCAGCCCGGCCGTCGGACCCGAGGCCGCGGTGGCGGCCCGACGGCTCACGGCGCTGGGGCATGGTGTGCTCTGGGTCAGCCTGGTCGCACCCAGCTTCCTCCGTGAAGCCGATGACGCCGGGCCGACCGAGGCGGCGTATGCCGAGCTTGCGACCGCCCTGGCCGGGGCGCGGTGCGAGGTGAGACAGGTCCGTCGAGGGGATCACCTGGCCACGCGCATGGGGGTGAGAGCCCATGCCGCCTAGCGACGCTCTGGCCCACTCGGACTCCTGGTCGCGCTTCCGCCTCCTGCTGCCGTTCTACCTCGGCGTGGCGGGGATGGTCGGCGCATCGGCCATTGCCCTGTCAGGCGCCCTGAGCTCGCCGGATTTCACGGCGCGCCTGCAGGCGCTCGCCCTCGCCGGCGTAGCGGCGAGTCTGCTGGGAGCGTGCACCGGGCGCAACCCGTCGCTGCTGGGCGCCGTGGTGGCCGTCCTCGTCTTGCCGATGCTCGTGCTGGGCAATGCGGGCGCCGCAGTGACCGAGTTGTTCTTCCCCAGCGAGTCACTCTCGGACCACTCACTGCTTCTGCCCACGCTGGCGATGTGGGGGACCGCGGCCCTCAGCTTCGCGCTGGTGGACCGGAGCAACTCGATCTTCATCTTCGTCTGCGGGCTCGTCGTGTTCGGCTTGACGGGCACGGTCAACGTGAACGAGTCGCTGATCCTGTTGTTCTTTGTCTTCCTGTTCTCAACGTTCTTCGTGTGGGGCTACGGGAACCTGCTGTCGCAGCGAGAGCGCGGGGTCGACCTGGGGCAGCCGACCCCGCCGCGACCGGCCCGTTGGGCACACACGCAGCTCGGAGTGGGAGCGGCGATCACGGGGGGGGTGTTTGCGCTCGCAGTGATCGCGGGGTATCCGTCCTACCGGTACACGCCGGCGCTGTTCGCTGGGCCCTTTGCGCCGCGTTTCATGGGACGCGTGGCCGCGGCGATCGCGCGGAACTTCGCCGGCTTCGACCAGCGGTTCACCCTGAAGGGCGGACCGATCCATCTAAGCGACACGCCGGCGATGGAGGTCGAGTGCCAGGAGGCGGCGCTCTGGCGCGGCATGGTCTACGACTCCTACGACTCCAGTGGCTGGACCCACACCATCCCCGGTCCCCATATCGTCAGCGTCGTCCGCGAGCGCGGGCTGTTCGCCTCGCGAGCCCACATGGAGGCCTTGCGACCGCTGGGGAAACGAAAGGCGCTCCGGCAGCGATTCACGCTTGAGATCACGACCGGGAGCGTGATCCCTGCCGCGGCGGTGCCTGTCAGCTTCAGGTCCGAGGACGGCTTGGCCCTGGGGGTGCTGGATCCCCACGGGTGCCTCCGCTCCAATGCGGGCACCCGTGCGGGGATGACCTACGCGGTCGTATCCGAGAGGTCCGTCGCCGGCAAGCAGGAGCTGGCAGCGGCACCTGACCGTTACCCCAGCGAGATCGCCGAGAGGTCCCTGGGGGTGCCGGCGCTGTCCCGAAGCAAGCTGCAGGGCCTCGCGGACGAGATCACGGCGAACTGCCGGAATCCGTACGAGAAGGTGGAGGCGATTGAGGCCTACCTGTACGCGCACTGCCGCTACACGCTCGACGTGCCGCCGATCCCGGGAGATGCCGATGCGGTGGCGTACTTCCTGCAGGTGACGAAGAGGGGGGCCTGTGACCTCTACGCGAGTTCGCTCGCGGTGCTGCTGCGGCTTTCCGGTGTGCCGGCGCGAGTGGCTGTCGGCTTCGCCACGGGCCAGTACGACCCGGCGGTCGGCGCCTACCGCGTCCTCCAGTCGGATGCGCACGCGTGGACGGAGGTGTACTTCCCGACCATCGGCTGGGTCGAGTTCGACCCACCGTCCGAGCCCGCGCCGGAGGAGACGTCGTGGCTGGCGAAGCTCTTCCAGCCGGGCTGGGCTGGGCCCATGCTCCGCGATGCTGCGCGGAAAGTGGGCCTGACCGCGATCATCCTCCTGCTGGTCAACGCTCTGGTGGTGGCGGTCGTGGGAGCGTCGCCTACCGGGATGCTCCATGGCTGGCTGCGCCGGCGACGCTGGACGCACGACCCGAGACAGCAGGCGGCGCTGACGTATGAGCGGGCTTGCGCGGCGCTGCGTCAACGCGGCCTGTCGCGACAGGCCTGGCAGACGCCGGGCGAGTTGGTGCAGGCCGTCCGGGCCTCGGGCGCCCTCCGACAGCCCCAGGCCGTGGCCTCGCTGGAACGCTTCACCTCCCACTTCGAGCGGCTGCGGTACGGGGCGGCGGAGCCGAGCGACCAGGACCTGGCGCGGCTGGCGAAGCGCGCGGGGATCCTGGCGAGGAGAATCCGCCGGGCGAGGCGAAGACGGTGATGGCTGTGGCGTGTCTTGGGAGCGCCGGCTTTCAGCCGGCTGCTGTGGCAAGTGGTGATGCCGTTGTGGCGCAGCCGTCCACGGCTGCGGCCGTGTCCGCGAGGCCGGCAGGGATGCCGGCGCTCCCAAGACACGGCACGCCGGGCCCCTCTGGCCTTATTGCGAGGACCCTCCCCGCGCCGGTGAGCCATGCCCCTCAACCCTTCCGTCCAACTCACCCTCCTCTACGGCGACTCCCCGTTCCTGATCGAACGGGCCGCGGGTGAGCTGGTGGATGCCCTGCTGCCGGGGCAGGCCAGGACGTACGGCCTGACGGTGATCGACTTGGAGACGACGCCGGTCAGCCGGGTCGCAGTGCAGCTCGGGAGCGGCTCGCTGATGGCTGAGAAGAGGGTGGCGTTCCTCAGGGGCGTTGACGGCCTGAAGGCAGCGGAGCAGAGTGTCCTGGCTTCACTGCTTGACCCGGTACCGCCTGGCGTGTACGCAGTCCTGAGCTTCGCCGCCTCCCGTCAGGAAATCAACAAGGCCAAGGGCCCGCCGCTCGCGGCGAAGCTCCGGAAGCTGGTTGAGACCAAGGGGCAGTCGGCGGCGTACACCACGCCCAGGGAGCGTCAGCTCGAAGACTGGGCCGCGGGCGAAGCAGGCCGCCTGGGGAGACGTCTGGATCGGGCGGCCGCCAAGCGGCTGGTGGAGATGGTGGGGCGGGACCACGCCCGTCTCTTTGGCGAACTGCAGAAGCTCTGTTCCTATGTCGGCGACACGCCCCAGATCACGGCCCAGGACGTCTCCGATGCGGCCACTCGCAGCGCAGAGGTCTCGGTGTTCGACCTCGTGGACGCGATCGCTGAGGGGAACGCCCGCCGGGCGCTGTCGATCCTGCCCGGTCTCCTCCCGAGCCACAACGTGCAGTCGACCGCGATCCCCCTGCTCGGCATGATCGCGCGGCAGTTGCGCCTGGTGTGGCAAGCCGGGTACCTGGCGCAGGCCGGGGCGCCGATTGGGGGACGTCGCCGAGCTGAGGCCGAGGTCGTGGCGCTGCTCCCCGAGGAGCAGAACGTCCTGGTAGCGGCACGGGTGGGTTACGTGGCGGAGAAGCTGGCGCAACACGCGCGCAGTCTCGGCGACCGTGAGATCGCCGTGGCACTGCAGCAAGTGCTGCGCGCCGACCGGGCTCTGAAGGGGCAGGCTGATGAGCACATGGACCCGCGACTGGTGATGGAGCGGCTGGTGACGGAGCTCTGCCTGCTCGCGCGCCACGCAGCGAGGGGAGGCGGCGCGCGGTGAAGAGGGCGCGACCGCAGAGGGCGGAGGAGGCCCCTCCCGCCTGGCCGGAGTGGAAGGTCGCGTTCGGCGCCCTATGGCCGGCACTCATCGTCACCTTCTACCTTGCCCTGGTGGCCCTTCCCGTTCTGTTGCCGTTGGTGCTAAGATAGGGCCGGGGTTCCGGGCGCACTACCCCCTGCAGGGACCAGCCTTGTTTGCACTCCTTGTCGCGGTGGCCATTCTGATAGCGGCCTTCCTCCTCGGCGCCCAGGCACTCGCCTTGACGTGCCTCCGGCGCGAGACCGCCCTTCCCGTGCCTGAGCGCAGCCTGTTCGCCCTGGGGCTCGGCATCGTGCTGATGGCGTACGTGCTGCTCGCCGTCGGTCTGCTGGGCTTCCTGACGCGCCCGGTTGTGCTGGTGGCGGCCTTGGCTTGCGGCCTGGTTGGGCTTCGCCAGGTGCGCCTCTTGGCCGAGGCGCTGCGGGTCTTGCTCGGGGCCGTGCGGCGGGGCCTCCTGGGGCCGACCACGCGCCGGGCGGTCCATGCGTTCCTGGTGGTGTGGACTCTCCTCGTGTTGCTGGGCACGCTGGCGCCGCCGGGGGACTCGGACTGGGATGGGCTCAGCCAGCACCTGGCCACGCCGAAGATATACCTCCGCCACCACGCCATAGCGCCGATCTGGTTCGACCACCACTCCAACTTCCCGTTCACGCTGCAGATGCTGTTCACCGTGGCGATGGCGGCGGGAAGCCCCGAGGCGGCCAAGGTGATCCACCTCGTCTGCGGCATCGCGGCGGCGCTGGCGCTGATCGTGGCCGGTCGGCGGTTCCTCTCGCCTGCGGCGGGCGTCTGGGCGGCCTTTGCCCTGGTGACGGTGCCCCTGGTGGGGTGGTTGGGCACGGTGGCCTACGTGGACCTGGGGGGCGCCTTCTTCGCGGCGCTGACAGTGCTCGGCTTCCTGCTGTGGGACCGGACGCGCGCCTCCGCGCACCTCGTACTGGCCGCGCTGGCCGCGGGAGGAGGACTGGCGGTCAAGATGCAGGGCATCCAGCTCCTCCCGTTGGCCGCGTTGTGCGTGGTGGCGGCCGGGTGGCGCGCGCGCGCCGGCGCCGGCCGGCTGCTGCGGGATGCCGCGCTCTTCCTGGCGATCGGGGGCGGGTTGGCCGCGCCCTGGTACATCAAGAGCGCCGTCTGGACGGGGAACCCGGTGTACCCCTTCGCTTACGGCGTCTTCGGGGGGAAGTACTGGAGCAAGGCGCAGGCGGCGACCTACCAGGAACACCAATCGGGGTTCGGGGTCGGGCGCCTGCCGCCGGCTGCCGAGCGCGCGCGGATGGGCTTCCTCGCCCGCACGCTCTCGGGGCCACGGGCGCCGGTGAACCTACTGCTTGCGCCCTGGAACCTGGTGATGCGCCCCGGGGAGTTCGAGGTCGCCGGCTTCTCCCCCATTGCAGGGAGCGTGGGCCCGCTGTTCCTGGCCTTGCTGCCGCTCCTTCTGCTGGGTCGTCCCCCCAGGCCGGTGGTCTGGTGCCTGGCGTTCGTGGCGCCCTTGTGGCTGGGATGGTTGCTGCTCATGCAGTATGGGCGCTACCTCGCCCCCGCCCTGGCAGTCGCTGCCTTGCCGGTGGGGTACGTACTCGCCGACTCGTTCCCGTCGTCCGGCCTGGCCCGGGCCGTTCCGCGGGTTGTCGCGTGGGCGTGGGGCGTTGTTGCGCTCACCTACGTGGGGCTCATTGCAGTCGGTTCGGGCGCCTGGCGGGCGTCATTGGGACAGGTAGACCGTTCTGAGTACTTGGAGGCGACCTGCGAGTGCTTCCGGGTGGCGGAGTTCGTGAATGCCCGGACGCCCCCCGACGCGAAGGTCGCGCTCTACTCAGAGCCGCGCGGGTTCTACCTTGACCGCGAGTACCTGTGGGCCGAGTCGGGTCACAGCACCCTGATCGACTACGCCGGCATCCGCTCGGGAGACGACCTGCGGCGGGAGTTCCGCCGGCTCGGAATCACCCATCTTCTCTACCGGGAGCTGGGCCGAACCGGCCCGGTGCTCTCGCTGCCGCAGATTGGCGAGCCGTTGAAGGAGCTGCACCGGCGCGGTCTGGTGCAGCTGCTCGGCAGCCCACCGGCGGACCCAAGCTACACGTTGCTGGCCATCGACACCCGGGAGCACCCGCGGAGGGGCTCACAGCCTACCCTCAGACCCGTGGCCCAGCCGTAGAGGTTGTGTTCAGAAAGGCATTGTCGGGCTGGAAGCCCGACCTACGCGACGAACACCGCACGGCAAGAGGGAGATTCCTGCCCGTTTGAGCCGTTGCCGTTCGCGTACGACGGGCGTCCTCGCCCGTCGAACCCGTTGTTGAACACAACCTCTCCTTCGACGTTGCTCAGGACGGTGAGCCTGTCGAACCGCACGGCTGCGGACGTTCCGGTGTGAGGATGGCCTCCCATAGACGCCAATGGGCAGGAAACGCACTCGAAAGCGCCGGACGGAGGAGGTCGCGCCCGAGGCCGAGGCCCCGGGCATCGTTCGAGTGCGGCCGCGCCTGACCGTGGCCCTGCTGCTGGCTCTGATGGCATTCGCGCTCGGGCTGGTGCCGGCCCTGGTGACGCCCTGGAACCCGAGGGACCCGGGTGCGCAGGGGCGGACGCCGCCGGACGAGATCGCGCACATCCTGTATGTGCAAGACCTGGTGCGGGATCGGCGCCTGCCGCTCCTGCGGTCTGGCAGCGGTAACTACGAGGCCCATCAGCCGCCGCTCTACTACGTCCTGGCAATCCCGGCCCGGCAGCTCGGCGTGCTGGTAGACCCGCCCAGCGGGCGGGGGCTCGCAGGCATGACGTGGGGCGAGGTGCTGGCGCTGCGAGTCTGGTCGGTGGCGATCGCGGCGGGAGTTGTGGTGAGCTGCTACCTGGTAGGGTGCGCCGTCTTCCCCCACTCGCTGCTCCTTCAGATCGCGACGGCCGGGTTCGCATTGGTGCTGCCGGGGCACCTCGTCAGCCTGGCCGCGGTCACGAACGACGGGCTCGCGGAGCTGTTCTGCTCCCTGGCGCTATGGCAGTGCGTGGCGCTGGTGCGCTGGCCGGCGGAGGGGGTGGGGCGGTTCGGGTTGCTCGGGCTCTTGATCGGCGCCGCGCTTCTCACCAAGACGAGCTGCGTGTTCCTCGTGCCGGTGGCTCTTCTCGCCACCCTGCTGGGCTACTCACCGGTGGCCGGCAGGGGAGCAACGTGGGGACCCTTCGCGGTGCGTGCGGCGGTGACGGTGGGAGCGGCGGTGGCGCTGTGGGCGCCCTGGATAGCCCGCAACCTGTCGCATTATCCGGGCGACCCCCTCGTAACGCGCACCTTCGTGGCGGTGTTCGGCCAGGACCGACCGAGCCCCGTGTCGTTCCTGGCCGCAGGGATGTCTGTACCTGGCTACCTGAGAATGCTCCTGACGTGGACCTACTGCAGCTTCTGGGGGGTCTTCGGCCAGGCGGCGGTGTTCATGCCGGGGTGGTACTACCTGGTCGGCGCCGCGCTGACGGTTGCCGCGCTGACGGGGATCGTCGTCGGCGCCGCCGGGTGGAGGCAGGCGAGTCGGGAGGCGAGGTTGGTCTGGTCGATCCTGCTCGCGGCTGGTATACTGGTGGGGCTGCAGTTCGCGCATTTCCAAGTGGACTTCTTCCAGGCGCAGGCGCGCTACCTGTTCCCGGCGATAGCGCCCATCGCGTGCCTCTTCGTGGCGGGGTTGGGGCGGGTAGGCCTGCTGGCGGTTCGGCGTCATCCGCCTGAGAGCGCGAGGGCGCCAATGCTCATCGCGTCGGGCGCGGCAATGGCGATGCTTCTCGTGACGGCGTTCCTCGCAGTGATGGCAAGGGGACCGGTCGGGCCGCCCCCCTTGTGGATCGGGATGCCCTGGTGACCTGGTTCCCGGTGGTCAGGCGACCGGCCGACGCGGCGTATCGGAGGGCTGGGCCTCGCGTAGGTAGGGAAACCGGGACTGGACCCTTTCCGCCGCCGTCCGGGCGGAAAGGGGACTGTACCAGGATCCCCCGGCAGGAGGGCAAGCCGTGGAAGTGGTCATCTTCGTCGGCGGTCGAGGCACGCGGATGGGCAGCCGGGAGCGACTCGTCCCGAAGGCGCTCTACGAGCTGGGGGGCCGGCCGATCATCCGGCACGTGATGGAGCTCTACCAGGCCACCGGCCACCGGGATTTCGTGCTTACCCTCGGGCACCAGGGATCGGCCATCGTCGAGTACTTCGCCGAACGCCCCCTGTACCTTGACCAGGACGTGCGGCTGGAGGTCGGCGGGCAGGAGCGGCGGGTGAGCTACCTCGCCGGCGAGCCCCAGCCGGTGACGATCAAGTGCGTGCGCACGGGGCTCGAGACCGGGAAGGGCGAGCGGCTCCGGCGCGTCGCTCCCTACCTCCAGGGCAACACCTTCTTCGCCACCTACGGCGACGGCCTGGCCGACATCGACCTCGACGCGCTCCTCGCCTTCCACAAGGGGCACGGGAAGGTGGCGACCCTGACGGCCGTGCGGACCCGCTCCCAGTTCGGGCATGTTGCCATCGGCGACGGGGGAGCCATTGAGCGGATCGAGGAGAAGCCGCCGCTCCCGGGTTGGGTCAACGGCGGCTTCTTCGTGTTCGAGCGCCGGATCCTCGACTACCTGCAGCCGGGGGATGAGCTGGAACCGGATTGCTTCCCGCGCCTCGTCGCCGCGGGGGAGCTGGCTGCTTTCACCCACGAAGGCTTCTGGGCGTGCATGGACACCGACAAGGACTACGCCGCGTTGGATGCGCTGTGTCAGGGCGGACGACCGCCGTGGCGCCGGCAAACGGCAGGTGACAGGTGACAGGTCTCAGGTCACAGGGACGGCCAGAGAGACGGAAGGTGCCGGCCGCTCGAGACGCGGTCCGCGCCGCGCCGTCTGCCGCATCGTGGTGGTCCGGAAGGCGGGTTCTGGTGACCGGCGGCTACGGGTTCGTCGCCTCCCACATTCTGGAGCGGCTGGTCTCGGAAGGCGCGGAGTGCTCCACCATCGCCATCGAGCGACCGGCGGCCTCGTACCTGGCGATGTCGGGTGTCCAGGACGGGGTGAGCATCGCGTTCGGCAGCGTGGCGGACCTGGGCGTGGTAGAGCGGACCCTGGGCGAACATCAACCGGAGGTTGTCCTGCACCTGGCCGCGCACGCCATTGTGGGGACGGCGAGTCGGAGCCCGGTGACGGCCTTCGAGGCGAACGTGCGGGGCACGTATGTGCTGCTCGAGGGGTGCCGGCGAATGCGGGAAGGGGACGCGGGATGGCCGGCGGTAGTGGTTGTGGCGAGCAGCGACAAGGCCTACGGGGAGCAGCCCAGCCTGCCGTACACCGAGTCGCACCCGCTTCTCGGCCTGAACCCGTACGACGCCTCCAAGGCGTGCACGGACATCATCGCCCGGGCGTACCATCACTCGTACGGTCTGCCGGTGGCGGTGACGCGGTGCGCGAACATCTACGGGCCGGGAGACGCCAACTTCTCGCGGATCATCCCCTCGGTCATGCGCGACCTGGCCGCGGGCCGGCGGCCGCTCATCCGCAGCGATGGCTCACCGGTGAGAGACTACCTGTTCATCGCCGACGCGGTCGACGCCTACCTGGCTCTGGCCCAATCGGTGCTCGAGGGCCTGTCTGCGGGCGAAGCCTTCAACTTCGGCGCCGGTAACCCGGTAAGCGTCCTGCAACTGGTCGAGGAGATCGCGGAGGTGGTGGGGCGTCGCGATCTTGAGCCGGACGTCCGGGGAGTGGCCGCGGGCGAGATCAGCCGGCAGTACCTGGATTCCACCAAGGCGGCCACGAGGCTCGGCTGGCGCGCCCGCACTGACCGGCGGGAAGGGCTCCGCATCACCTGGGACTGGTTTGCCCGCATCCTGACCGCCGAGCCCACCCCCTAAATGGGAATCCGCGATATCGAATCTTGTGTCCCGCCTTGAGGAGGGGCCGAATACGAGGCGCGGCGTGTGCGCCGAGTATCCGGCCCGCCCCGCTGTTGAACGGATCGGGCCGGATAGCCCCTGCGGGGCTATTCGGCCCCTCCAGACGCCAACGGCTTACGACAACCGAGAATCGCGGATTCCTGTTTAGAGCACATGGAACTATCCATCATCATACCGGTCTATAACGAGAGAGACACGGTTCTCGAGCTTCTCGACCGTGTGCGTGCCGTCGAGATCCGGAGGGACATCATCATCGTCGACAACTGCTCGACGGACGGGACGCGGGAGATCGTGCAGGGCCTCTCCTTTCCCGATGTGCGAGCGATCTTCCAGCCGGCGAATCTCCAGAAGGGCAACTCGGTGAAGCGGGGCATCGCGGAGGCGCGAGGGGACTTCCTGGTCGTCCAGGACGCGGACCTGGAGTACGATCCCCAGGATCATGTCGCGATGCTCGCGGAGGCCCGCCGGGAGGACGTGCTGGCGGTCTTCGGATCGCGCGTCCTGGGCGCGAGCCTGCGAGGCGAGACGGTGCCCAGGACGGCCTTCAGCTTCGGGCGGGAGACGATCACGAGCCTGTTCCGTCTGCTCTACGGGAGTCGCTTGACCGACATTGCCACGTGCTACAAGATGATGCGAACCGACGTGGCCCGGACACTGGATCTGCAGTGCAACGGCTTTGACTTGGATTTCGAGATCGTCTGCAAGCTGACACGTCTCGCGGCCCGTCGGGGGCAGCGGATCGCGGAGGTCCCGATCCACTACATGCCGCGCACGGTCGAGGAGGGGAAGAAGATCACCTGGCGAGATGGTCTGACCAGCCTGGCCGCCATCTGGCGCTACCGGTCCTGGCAGCCCCACGAGGCCGGGGGTAAGGCACCGTGACCCGCGGGCCCTTCGTTCGGATTGCGCTCGGAGTGGTGGTGTTGGTGGGGATCGGGCTCTTCATCTACATTGTGCGCGCCACCTCGCGCCACGGTGGCCGTGTCGGTGCCCCGCGGTATGGCTATGGCTCGCTTGCTCAGCCCAAGGCCGGCGCTCGGTCGGGGGCCCTGCCGGCGGGGCTGGAGGTCACCGGGCCCGAGATCACCAGGCGCGACGACAAGGGGAACCCGATCTGGTCCGCGAGGTCGGCGGCCAAGTTCCGCTTCGATGGAGCATCGCGCTCGCTGACCGGGAGCGACATCGTGTGGCAGCTGAAGCGGGGATCGCAGACGGCGAGCGTCGCGGCGAAGCGCATGGAGGTCGGCGTGGAGAGCGGGGAGGTGCGGTTCGCCGACGGCATCACGCTCACGGCGGGGAAGGCCCGGCAGTTCGCGCTGAGGCGAGCGCGCCTGGAGCCGGGCACCTGGAAGGTGATCGGGGAAGGGGGCGTGCGGTGGGCGTGGGGGCGCTTCAGCGTGACGGCCAACACGTTGGTGGTCGACACTGTGCACCAGCGAATCTGCCTGCGCGGGGATGTGCACCTGGCGCAGGAGTAAGCGCCTGTCCTGAACCCCGTGGCGTCACGTAGGGAAACTGGGACTGGACCCTTTTCGCCGCCGTTCGGGCGAAAAGGGGACTGTACCAGTTTCCCCCTGATGGGGTGCACCCCTCGGGCGAGAAGGGGACTGTACCAGTCTCCCTACCTACACGAGACTCGGTGACTGCGGAGGCCTGACCGATGAAACGAACGGTTACGCTGGGCATGGCGGCGGTAAGCGTGGCGTTGCTAGTCTCCCTGGCCGGCGCCCTGGGCCAGAAGCTGCAGGTGCTGCACGGCAGCGTCGTGGACATCTACGCGGCCGAGGTCGTGGTCGACTGGCTGACGGGGGTGGCGACTCTCACCGGGAACGTTCGCGTTCAGATCAAGGGCGACTACGACGCCAACATGACTGCACCCAAGGTGACCGCTACGACCAGCCAGGAGAAGAACCAGGTGCTGTCGCTCGAAGCCCAAGGTCCGGTGACGATCGACGTCGTCACCAAGACGCCAGAGGGGAAGCAGTGGCGCGTGTCCGCGCGCTGCAGCGACTCGGCCACCTTCAGCGAGCAGACCATGATCGCCGTGCTCAAGGGCAACGCACACGCCGAGGCCACGGGACTACCCCGCCTGGAGGAGATGGAGAGCGCGAAATACGACGGCGATACGATGACCGTCGACCTGAAGAAGCACCTGCTCACCTTCACCGGCGATCAGGCCCACATCAACGCCGAGATGGCTCCGCAGGCCGCGACCCCCGAAGCAGGAGCGAAGCAGTAGCATGCCTCTGCGCACCGAGAACCTGGTGAAGACGTACCAGGGCCGCCGCGTGGTGAACCAGGTGAGCATCGAGGTCGGCCGCGGCGAGGTCGTCGGGTTGCTCGGGCCCAACGGCGCCGGGAAGACGACGACCTTCTACATGGTCCTCGGCCTCATCCGGCGCGACGGGGGACAGGTCTTCCTCGACGACCGGGACATCGGCGGCCTGCCGATGCACCGGCGCTGCCGGCTCGGGATCGGCTACCTGCCGCAGGAGCCGTCGGTCTTCCGGAAGCTCACGGTGCGCGAAAACCTCCTGCTGGTGCTGGAGGTGCAGGGGCTGGGGAGGGCCGAGCGAGAGGCGCGGGCCGAGGAGCTGATGGAGAAGCTGGGGATCGCCGGCAGGACGAACACCAAGGCGATGGTGCTGAGTGGCGGCGAGAGGCGCCGGGTGGAGATCGCTCGCACCCTCTGTTCGTCCCCCTCCTTCATCCTGCTCGACGAACCGTTTACCGGGATCGACCCCATCGCGATCGACGACATCCAGCAGATCATCCTGGGCCTGCGGGCCGAGGGGATCGGCATCCTGATCACCGACCACAACGTGCGCGAGACCCTGGGCATCACCGACCGGGCCTACATCCTGTTCGAGGGCCTCGTGCGGACGCAGGGGCGCTCGGTGGACATCCCGAACGACCCGATCGCCCGGAAGTACTACCTGGGCGATCGCTTCTCGATGGGCGGCGAATGGGCCCGGCCCGAGGACGTCGCCGGCAGCGCGAGCCCCACCGATGCATCGGAACAGCCGTGAGAAAGGCCTGCCCTCCGTGAAGCTTGTAGACCGCTACATCACGGGTGAGCTGCTGCGGGCCGTCCTCGGGGGAGTGGTGCTCTTCTGGGGCGTGCTGTTCTGCATCTACGAGCTCAACCACCTGATCAAGTTCCTGCTTAGAAGCGGGTTCCCCTCCGCGGTCGTTGGCAAGCTCTTCCTGTACTACCTGCCGCAGGACCTCGGGTGGGTGCTGCCCATCGCCGTGATCTTCGGCGTCATCCTGGCGATCGGCCGCCTGAGCGGCGACGGCGAGCTGATCGCGATGCACGCCGGGGGGATCTCGTTCCGGCGGATGCTCGTTCCGGTGGCGCTGATCGGGCTCTTGGGGGTGGGCTCGATGTACGTCATGACCGAGCTGCTCGGGCCGCCGGGGTTGTGGCGGGCGGACCAGCTCGTCCGGAAGTACGGATCGCCCGACGTGGAGACCAAGGACTTCACGTATGCCGTGAGGGAGAAGGGGCAGACCGTCCTGCGAGTGGACGCGGCCGAAGTCGACCTGCCGGCGCGAGCGCTGTACGGGGTCACGGTCACCAGGTACCGGGGCCGGCAGGTGTGGCAGGCGCTGACCGCCGACTCGGCCACGTGGAAGGGGGCGCATCTCGTTCTTCACGAGCCGCGTGTCGTGACCGGTCAGCTCGAGAGTGCGGCGAAGGGCCTGGACTTCGACGTGGGTGAGGTGCCTGTGGAGTTCGACCCCACGGTGCGGCGGCCGGAGGAGATGACGATCCCCGAAATGCGAGCGCGCGTGGCGGAACTCTACCGGCTCAAGGCCGATGTGCGACGCGAGATCCGCCCACTCGAACAGCGGATCGCCGTCCGCCGAGCCGATCCGTGGTGCGCGCTGGGGCTGGCGCTGGTGAGCGCGCCGCTCGGCATCCGGCGGGTGCGTACGACCACGGGCGTAAGCATCGGCCTCGCGGTGCTGGTGTTCATACCCTACTACTTCGTGTCGTTCACGCTGCAGGTCATCGGGAAGCACGGCGGAATACCCCCCGAGATCACGGCCTGGACGGCAAACGCCCTGCTGTTCATCGTGGCGGCAGGCTTGATCCTCGACAGCTCTCGCTAAGAGCCTGTCCTCAGACCCGTGGCGCAGCCCTCTCCTTCGACGTTGCTCAGGACGGTGAGCCTGTCGAACCGCAGGGCTGCGGACCTTTCGGTTGCAGGATGGGCGCGACTGGGTCTCGCGTAGGTAGGGAAACGGGACTGGACCATTTCTGCCGGTCGCATCGGCAGAAATGGGACTGTACCGTTTGCCCTGCCTACACAAGGCTCGGCAGGTCTACGTCAGACCACGCATCATGCACCTCTACCCGGTCGTCGTCATCCTGGCTGTGCTGGCTTTCGGCGGCATCGCCGCCTACCTGGGCGACGTCATCGGCTACCGGCTCGGCCGGAAGCGGCTAACGCTGTTTGGCCTGCGCCCCCGCACGACGGCGACGCTGGTGGGGATCGTGGCCGGCGTCCTGATCCCTGCAGTCACGGTCGCGGTGGGCGCCTGGCAGATTAAGGACGTGCGGGTGGCGCTGTTCCAGCTCGACGACATTCGGCACCAGGTGCAGAACCTGACGCAGGAGCGCGATACCCTCGGGCACGAGCGGAACGTCCTCGCGGCCGGCAAGCGAGCAGCGCAGCAGGAGGCGCGGAAAGCCGAGGCCGACGCGAGCGCAGCCGAATCGCAGCTGAGCCGGGTCGAGGGGTATCTCCAGAGCGCCGAGCGGAATCTGGCGGCGGCCGAGGCGGGGCTGAAGAGGCTCGAGACCACTAGCCAGCGGCTGACCGGGGAGCTGCAGAAGGTGCGGGCAGAACTCAAGCGCGCGACCAGCGACCTCGCCCGCGCCCATACCGTACTGGTTGGGCTGCAGGGCCAGAAAACCGAGCTTCAGGGGAAGGTCAAGGAGCTGCAGAACCGGACCGACGAGCTGTCCCATCGAGCGGAGACGCTGACCACGGAGCTACAGGACAAGATCGCGCAGGGCCAGGCCCTGCACGATCTGTTCGCCACCAGCCGGCCCATCTTCGAGCTGGGGACCGAAGTGGTGCGGGGCGTGGTGGAGCGGCCCAGGGACATCGAGTCCTTGAAGAACGCTCTGGCCGAGCTGCTCGCCATCGCGGACCTGACAGCGGAGAGCGGAGGGGCGGCGAAGGGCAGCAACAACCGGTTCGTGCGGGCTGTTGGGCCGACGCCGCTCGACGCCGAGCCGGGCAAGGACGGCTTCGTGCCCGAGGAACGCCTCCTGGGGGTCGTGGTGAACCAGCTCTGGCAAGCGGCGGAGGCCTCGCACGTCGTGCGCGTGATCGTCGTGCGGCGGACCTTCGTGAACCAGCAGGTCTACGTCGTGTTCTACGCCCAGCCGAATCGGCTCGTTTTCCGGAAAGGCGAGCCGATCGTGCAACGCGAGATCCCGCCGCGGCAGGACCAGGCGACAGCCTTCGAGCAGCTCTGGCGGCTGATCGCCGACCCCAAGCGGAGCGAGGTCCGCAAACAGGCGCAGGCGGCGGGCCTCCTGCCCGACCCCAACACCGAGCGCTTCGGAGAGATCAGTATCCGCGAGCTCTACGACGCCGCCGGAAAGTGCGCGGACCAGGACCGACCCATGGCTGTGCGCGTGCAGGCGGCGGCCGACACGTACACCGTCGGCCCGCTGTCGATTGACATCGCCGTCGAGGCGTCGAGCGGGGGGTAGGTGTGGGCGAACAGGGCCCGAGACAGACGGTCATCGCCATCGATCCCGGCCGTGCGAAGTGCGGGGTGGCGGTGGTCGCGCCGGACGGAACGTTGCTCGCCAAGTCGGTGGTTGACCTGGCGGATCTTACCCCCCTTCTCGAGCAGCTTCTGCCGGCCCACGAAGACTCCAGCCTCATCGTCGGCGATAGCACGGGCTCGCAGGGCGTCTGCCAGGCCCTGGAGGCCGCCTTCCCCCACCTTCGCCTGGAGCGGGTCCCCGAGTACCGCTCGACAGAGCGGGCCCTGGCCCGGTGGCGGGACACTGTCAGACCTCAGGGGTGGCGGAAGCTCCTCCCGCGTCCCTTCCGGTTCCCCAACGAACCCATCGACGACTTCGCGGCGTGGATACTGGCGGAGGACCACCTGGGCGAGACGTGAGCTGTACTTGCAGAACGCGGTGGGTCGTTCGGGACTGACACCATTCCGGGCGTCGTATGCCCGAAATGGCTGTCTGTCCCCCGTTTGCGGTGGCCTTCTGCAACTGCCTGGTGAGTGGGCAAGGGCGCCCTTCCGCTCCCCGGCGTCGGACCCCTCATCATCCCGGGCTGGTGTGGTGTCGGCGGCGCCATCTCTCGGGCGGCGGCGGACGCGCCGACGAGTGCCCCCCTCCCCTTCTCTCGCCCTTTCTGCTATAATGACGGCGGTCGCTTCCGCACGAATCGCAGCTATCGACGCAGCAACGGAGGGAGTCGCCGTGTCACAGCCATCCGCGATCCCCGATGAGCGGTTGGAACGGGAGCTGCTGGGAGTCGGGCTGGTCGTTGCGGGCCTGGTAGTGGGGGCGGGCCTGGTCCTGAGCGGGGAGGGACTGGGTGGGTATCTCCCCGCAGCCATTTCCTCCGCCTTGGGCTTCCTCGTTGGCTCCGGTGCATACGCCATTGCCCTTGGGCTCGTGGGCCTGGGCCTCCTGCTCCTGTTCGCCCAGGGGCGTACGCTCAACATGCGCGTGCTCGCAGGGCTGACCCTGGTGTTCGTCTGTTTCCTGGTCGCGCGCCATGCGGGCGTGCCGAAAGGGCAGGAGTTCGATCGCGGCGCGCTGTACGCCGGGGGAGGCATCGTGGGGGCCGGGCTATGGTGGGGCGCGATCAGGCTGTTCGGCCCGGTCTGCACGTGGATCGTGATGGCGGGTGTGCTGCTCGTGGCGTCGGTGTTGCTCGCGCAGGGCGGCGCGAGGTCGGCGTCCATGGGGATTGTGAGAGGGGCCGCCCTGGTCGGGAAGTGGCTGTGGGGGAGGCTTTGGCGGCCTGCTGTGCTGGCGGAGAAGGAGGATTCGCCGGCGGCCGAGCCCGCCAAGAGGCCCCAGCCCCGCGCAACGCCGGTGATCCCGCAGGTCATCGACCTGACGGTGGAGCCGCCGGAGGGCCTGCCGCCGGCGCAGGAGGGACGGCCCACGGAGACGGTCGATCCGGACCCCGAGGGCGAGGACGATCCCGCCCCGATGCCGGAGCCGGTGGTGGCGGAGGAGCCGAAGCCGCCGCCCCGGCCGAGGAAGGTCGAGCCTCCCAAGCCGGTGGCCGAGCCGGAGGGGGACCCGCCGGAGCCAGTGCCGGCTCGCCTGGCTCAGTTGCCGCTACTCAAGGAGCACGAGCTGTACCAGCCCCCGCCACTGTCGCTCATCGAGAGGCTGGCCACCGAACAGGCAGAGACGAAGGAAGAGCGGGATCAGGCGGGGGAGAACATCGCGCTTCTCGAGGATACGCTGGCCTCCTTCGGCATTCAGGCGAAGGTCCGGCATTACGTCCGTGGCCCGGCGGTCACCCGGTATGAGGTGGAGCCGGTTCGGGGAATCCGCGTCAGTCGCATCGCGCGGCTGGCCGATGATCTGGCGCTCGCCTTCGCGGCGATCGACGTGCGCGTCGAGGCGCCGATCCCCGGCAAGTCGCTGATCGGGATCGAGGTCCCCAACTCGGCGGTCGGAGTGGTTGGCCTGCGGGGAATCCTGGAGTCGGATGCGTACCGCAAGTCGCGGTCGCTGCTGGCGGTCGGCATTGGCAAGGACATCGCGGGCGGGCCGGTCATCGCCGATCTGGCCCGCATGCCCCACCTCCTGATCGCCGGCGCCACCAACTCCGGCAAGACCGTGTGCCTCCACTCGATCATCACCAGCCTGGTGATGCGAGCGCGGCCCGATGAGGTGAAGCTCATCCTGATCGACCCGAAGCGCGTCGAACTGATGCTCTATGATGGCATCCCGCACCTGATGGCGCCCGTCGTGCAGACCGCGCGGCAGGCGGCCGATGTCCTCCGGAAAGTCATCCGTGAGATGGAGCGCCGGTACGACGTGTTTGCCATGAAGGGTGTCGTAAACATCGGCGAGTACAACGAGTTCGCGAGGATGGAGAAGGAGGACGAGTCGGAGGACTTCGAGCCGCTCCCGTATGTGGTGCTCATCATCGACGAGCTGGCAGACCTCATGATGCAGGCGAGGGCGGAGTTCGAGCTCTCCATCTGCCGCCTCGCGCAGCTCGCGCGCGCAACGGGCATTCACCTGGTGATCGCCACCCAGCGGCCGTCGGTGAACGTCATCACGGGGACGATCAAGGCGAACATCGCTTCGCGGATCGCGCTCACCGTGGCCTCGATTCACGACTCAAGGACGATTATCGACGGCCAGGGAGCGGAGCGGCTGATCGGCTGCGGGGACATGCTGTACGCGCCGTTCGACGCCAGCAAGCCCCGCCGCGTGCAGGGGGCGTACATCCCCCGTAGTAACCTCGAAAAGCTGGTCGACTACCTCCGCGAGCAGGGCGAGCCCGACTACGAGATCATCCCGGAGGTGCGCGAGGACGAGGGCCGCTACGTCGATGACGCCGACCCGAGCGACGAGCTGTACGCCGCGGCCGTGGACCTGGTGGTCGCCAACCAGGAGGCGTCGGTCTCGATGCTGCAGCGACGCTTCAAGATCGGGTACGCGCGGGCGGGGCGTCTTATCGACATGATGGAGGAGCGGGGCGTGATCGGGCCATCGGAGGGGTCGAAGGCCCGGAAGGTCCTCGTGCCGCCCGGCTACCACGCGCACCTCGCGGGACAGGCGGTCTACGAGGACGAGGAGGGGCTACACGACACCGTGATGGTCGGGGAAGCTGAGGAGGAGGCATGAGCGCGGGTGCGCCACTGCCGCCCAGCCCGCTGGAGCTCGGCCTGCAGGCGTTGCGCGAAGGGCGGCCCGGCGACGCTTTGCACGCCTTCGAGCAAGCGTACCACATCAACCCCCACGACTACCGCCTCCACGAGGCCTGCGGCGAGCTGTACTTCGAACAGGGCGACATGAAGCGCGCCCGTGAGTACCTGCAGTACGCCATCCATCTTACCCCCAATGCTGCCGGCCCGCGCTATCGCCTCGCTCTGGTCGCCCTCCAGCAGGGGAGGACCCAAGAGGCGATGCAGCACCTGCAGAACGTGCTGGCCCTCGACCCTAACCACGAGGAGGCGCGCCGGGCGTTGGTGGCCGAGCAGGAGCGCAGCCGCATTGCGGCCCGGCTGCCGGTGTGGCTCGCCGACCGGCGGTTCGGCCAGGAGGCCATCCTCCATCCGCCGCGGCAGGTCGGCCCAGACGGGAAGGACCGCCCGGCGCCCCTGCGGGCGCCGTACCACTGCGTGAACTGCTATTTCCGGGCCGGGCAGCGGCCGGACCGCATGTACGCCTACCGGTACCAATGGTGGAACCTGGGGTTGGTGGGGCTGGTCTTCGGGGGGTGGCCGCTCTACCTGATCTGGACCATGCTCGCACGCGAGCGGCGCTTCAGCCTCGAGCCCCTGTACTGCGCGACCTGCAGCTCTCACCGACGGCTCCTCGCGACGGTCTGCTGGGTCCTGGTGGTGGTGGGCTCGATCTTCGGGGTCAGCGGCATCGCCGCGCTAGCGACGTGGCAGAGCCAGCCGGCGTCGCAGGGGCTGCTCATCTTCTCGCTGACGATGACGGTCTTGGCCCTGGGCTGTGGTGGGTCCGCCGCGTGGTCGTTCCGAGCGGGAGTCAGCCAGCGAGGCGTGCGGATGCGGGTGCTCAGCGAGGAGGAGGTGGGCGTCTCCTTCTGCAGCGGTCAGTACGCGTCGGCCTTCGAGGCGCTCAACGGCGCGTTCGTCGTCGACCGCGCCGGCCCCGATGCCCGCGCCGAAGCCGAGAGCTTTGTCCCCGCGGTGGTCGAAGAGCCCGCGGGTGCCGAACCGGCGGCGGCGCCCCCGACTCCGAGCCACCAACTGCCGCCGGCATCGCCCCCCACAGGATGACAGGATGAGACGAGCCCGATCGGTGGCCCTGGTATCCCTCGGCTGCCCGAAGAACCTGGTGGACTCCGAGGTGATGCTGGCCAAGCTGGAGGAGGCCGGCTACCGAATCGTCGAGGAGGCGAGTTCCGCTGATGCGGTCATCGTCAACACCTGCGCCTTCATCGACACCGCGCAGGCGGAGGCCGTCGAGGCGATACTGGATCTCGCCGACCTGAAGACCAGGGGCAAGTGCAAGGCCCTCATCTGCGCCGGGTGCCTCAGCCAGCGGTTCGGCCCGGATCTGTACACCGAGATGCCTGAGCTGGATGGCGTCGTCGGGCCGAATGACCTGGAGAAGATCGCGGATGTGCTGGGGCGTGCGCTGGATGGGGAGCATCCCATCGAGGTGAGCGCTACGGTGGCGCTCGAGCCGGGCCCGGCTCGGTGGCGGTCGGGGTCGCCCGTCTCGCGCTATGTGAAGATCGCGGACGGCTGCGACCACACCTGCTCCTTCTGCATCATCCCCGAGCTCCGCGGACCGTACCGCAGCCGCCCCCCAGACGCCATCGTGCAGGAGTGCCGGGCGATGGCCGAGGGGGGCACCAAGGAGATCTGCCTGGTCGCCCAGGACACCACCGCCTACGGCGCCGACCTGGGTTCGCACGAGTCGCTGCCCCGGCTCCTGCACAGCCTGCGAACGCTCCCGTTTGACGGCTGGATTCGGCTGCTCTACTTGCACCCGGATCGGGTCGATGAGGCGCTCATCCAGGCCATCGGCGAGCACATGACGGTGGTGAGCTACTTCGACATCCCTTTCCAGCACGTCGAGCCCCGCCTGCTGGCGAGCATGCACCGGGCAGGGAGCCCTGAGATCTACCTGCCATTGGTACAGCAGATCCGGCGGGTCATCCCCGGAGCCGCCCTGAGGAGCACGTTCCTGCTTGGCTACCCGGGAGAGACGGAGCGCGACTTCGAGCTGCTCCTGGAGTTCGCGCAAGAGGCCCGCCTTGACCGAGCAACCTGCTTCGCCTTCTCGCCGCAGGACGGTACGGAGGCCGGCGCTCTGCCCGACCGCGTGCCTCCTGACGTGACGGCCGAGCGCGTCGAGCGTTTCATGGCCGTGCAGGAGACGATCTCGCTGGACCGGAACCGGCAACTCGAGGGCCAGCGTCTGCGGGTCCTCATCGAGGACCACGGCCCGGAGCCCGGGGAGTGGGTCGGGCGGACCTACCGTGACGCCCCCGAGATCGACGGCCAGGTGTTCCTCGCCGGACAGGGCGCCGCGCAGAAGATGCGGGTCGGGCTCTTCGTCTGGGCCGTCATCGACGAGGCCCTGGTCCACGACCTGCGGGGACGCATCGCGTGAACCCGGGAGAAGGCCCTTGCGCGCCCAGGAGGGAAACCCCCGTCACTGGTCGAATTGGGGCCGGTCTCTGCCTTGAGCCAGGAGGATCACTCCGTGATCGTGAGACCTCGCGCTGTTTCCATCGTGCGTCTCATTGTGCCGGCGGTGCTCGGCGTCGCCGTGCTCGCCCTCATCATCCCGCGACACGATGCCGTGCGAGCCGCCGCTGAGAGGTACTTCTCACCCTATGCCGTAGCAGTGTCGCCCGACGGCAGAACCGCCTACGTGAGCGGGAAGACCGCCGATGAGGTTGCCGTCGTCGACCTGGCCAAAGGAACGGTTCAGGGGAAGCTCGCCGGCTTCAGGGAGCCCGAGGGGCTTGCCCTCTCGGCAGATGGGAAGACGCTCTATGTGGCGAGCTATGCCGCCGACACCGTCACTGCCGTCGACACCGCGAAGCGGAAGGCGGTGGGGAAGGTCGTGGTCGGGAAGCGGCCCACGGGAGTCACCCTGTCGCCGGACGGGAAGCGGCTTTACGTGTGCAACCGGTTCTCGAACGACGTCTCGGTGGTCGACCTGACGACGCTGAAGGAGCTGGGGCGCGTCCCGGTGATCCGCGAGCCGCGCTTCGCCGCCGTGACGCCGGACGGCCGGCTCCTGTTCGTGTCGAACCTGCTCCCGCTCGGGCGCAACGACGACCCCAAACTGGCGGCGGATGTCTCGATCATCGACACCGAGAAGCTCGCGCCGGTGGGGTCGGTCCACCTCCCCACGGGCTGCACTGAGGTCGGGCAGATCATCTGCTCCCCGGATGGCAAGTACGTGTACGTCGTGAGCCTCCTGGCGCGGTTCCTGGTGCCGCCGACCCAGATCTCGCGCGGCTGGATCAACACCAACGCCCTCAGCGTGATCGACGTGGAGAAGAGTGAGCTGCTGGCGACGGTCCTGCTCGATGAGCTCGACCGCGGCGCCGCCAACCCCTTCGGCGTGGTCCTCACGCCGGACGGGAAGACGCTGCTCATCAGCCTGAGCGGCACGCACCAGATCATGCGCGTAGACACCGAGAAGCTCCTGAAGGTCATCACGGACACGCCCGTGGAGAAGCGAGAGGAGCTGAGCCGGGACCTCACGCTCCTGTACCGGAATGGCGTGGAGGTGAAGTACGCGAGCGGCGGCCAGGGGCCGAAGGGAATCGCGCTGGTGCCGAACACCAGCGACCTCCTCGTGGCAAACTACTACTCCGACGCGCTGACTCGGATGAAGACCGACGAGGGGAAGGTCACCGCCACCATCCCGGTCGGAGCGCAGGGCGAGCCGGACGAGGTGCGGAAGGGCGAGGCACTCTTCCATGACGCGACGATCTGCTTCCAGTCGTGGCAGAGCTGCTCGAGCTGCCACCCTGATGTTCGGAGCGATGGCCTGCGCTGGGACCTGCTGAACGACGGCATGGGCAACCCGAAGAACGCGAAGTCCCTCCTCCTCTCCTGGTGCACCCCGCCGGTCATGGCCCACGGCGTGCGGGAGGGGATGGAGGAGGCGGTTGTCGCGGGCATCCGGTTCATCCTGTTCCGCGAGCCTGAGCCGGGCGAGGCGGAGGCGATTGGCGCGTTCCTGAAGGCCCTCAAGCCCGAGCCGAGTCCCTACCTGCTGGCGGGTGGGAAGCTGTCGCCAGCGGCCGAGAGAGGGAGGAAGCTGTTCGAGAGCCCGCGGACAGGGTGCGCCGTGTGCCATCCGGCGCCGCTCTACACCGACCTGAAGACATACGATGTGGGCACGCGAAGCGAGCTTGACAGCGGTGCCGAGTTCGACAACCCAACGCTCGTCGAGCTGTACCGGACAGGGCCCTACCTGCACGACGGGTGCGCAGTGACGCTGAATGAAGTGCTGCTGGACCGCAACCCCGAGGACAAGCACGGGAAGACAAAGGGCCTGAACGAGAAGGAGATCGACGACCTGGTGCAGTTCCTGCTGTCGCTGTAGACGGGAGCCGACGGGGACGGCCGGCGGACCTCGGGGGCGACCCGCCGGTTGTGTTCAACAAAGGCTTTGACGGGGGAGGACGCCCGTCCTACGCGAACGGCAATGGCTTGAACGGGCAGGAATCCCCCTTCTGCGGTGCGGTGTTCGTCGCGTAGGTCGGGCTTCCAGCCCGACAATGCCTTTCTGAACACAACCCATCGGGTCGCCCTCAACCGTCACACGGCGTCGTGGCGGGTGACGGCGTGTCGTAGCGCCGCCGCGATCCGGCGAGCGATGGCCGGGTACGTGTAGCGCTCGAGGACTGCCGCCCGTCCCGTCTGCCCTAGCCCGCGAGCAGCCTCGGGATCGCGGGCCAGCTTCCCCAGTTCAACCGCAAGCTTGCGCCAATCCCCCTCGGGGAACACCACGCCGCCGCCCGTCTCCTTGACCAGCTCCGGGATGTTGCCCGAGTCGGAGCCGACCACCGGCACACCGCAGGCCATCGCCTCGATGCTGACCCGGCCGAACTGCTCCTTCCAACTGCGCGTGGTGTGCGAGGGCAGGACGAGGACGTCCATGCAGTTGAGGTAGTCCGCCGCCTCACCGTGCGGCACGGCTCCCGTGAAGACAGCGCGCGCGCCGGACACGGAAGCCGTCCTTGCCTCCAGTTGCCGCCGCTGAGCCCCATCGCCCACGATGAGAAGACAGGGCCGTCCGGCCGCCTCCAGGCTGGCCCAGGCCTCGACAAGGTCCCTGACGCCCTTCTCGGGCGACAGGCGGCCCATGGTGCCCACCACCAGGCCCTCGAGGCCCAGCTTCGTCCGGAGTTCGCGCTGGTCTCGGGGGCGGAAGACCTCCGGGTCGACACCGTGCCCGATGACGTCGATAGCCGCGCCGAACCCCTTCTCCCTCAACACCTCCGCACACGCTGGCGCAATGGCGATGGCGCCATCGGCTTCCCGCAGCACCGTGCCCTCCGTCCACCGGAACGGCGGCGGGTACACCTTGGCGATGCTCTGGTTGGACTTGAACACGAATGCGGCCCGGGTCGTCTGGGCGATGCGCAGGGCCTGGTAGGCCGCGAGGCTGTGAGCATCCTCGTCGGCGTAGACCACATCCGGCAGGAAGGGCAGCGCCGGAAGCCAGAGCCCTGGGTAGTAGTGGAGGTTGATGTGCCCGCTGAACCTGACCTTCCGTTCAACGACCGGCGCCTGCAGCCTCTCGTGCCGAACGAAGGTCTTCCGCCCGCCGACCGACGCCCGCCAGGCGCGCGGGACGATCAGCGCCAGCTCCATGCCCTCCAGTCGCTCCATCTCGCAGTACGGCGCCTGGTTCTCTGGGATGACGGCTGCGTGGCTGATGACGAGAACGCGCATAGCGCTGTCACCTCCAGGGAAATGGGACTGGACCGTTTCTGCCGGCCTCATCGGCAGAAACGGGACTGTACCATTTCCCGGCATCGCCTGAGCAAGTCACCGGCCAGCAAATGGTACAGTCCCCTTTCCGTCAGTGAGGCCGACGGAAAGGGTCCAGTCCCATTTCCTATCCGGCAGACACCGGACTGCCCAGTTCGCTGCCTACCTGCGCGGTCGGCCGCGCGGTCGGTCGACGAGAGGACGACCCACCATCGCGGCGATACGCTCTACGAACGCCGGGTCACCACACGGAAGGCCCTTCACCGTGCGGCGCCGCAGCATCGCTAGCATCGCGTCCGGCTGATCCTCGTTCAGCCACGACGCCCAGTCGTCGACCTGATCGAGGAGTGGAAGGTCCGTCGACAGGGCCGGATCGCCCCGGAGCCCGCAGTGTGCCGCCGCGCTACTCCAGAGGTAGTGCTCTGCTCGCCCGACCAGCCCAGCGCGTACGGGGTTCCGCTCAACGTAGCGGACGGCCTCCCATAGGTGAGCGTCGTCGAGGACGCAGGAGAAGTAGCGGCCATGCCAGAGATGGCCCTGCCAACCTCGTTCCTCGTTGGCCTGCTGCGTGTAGCGCGTATGGAGGGCCGACAGGGCGCGCGCCATGGCGCTCTCCGTCGCGGGCACAGCCACCAGGTGGACGTGATTGGTCATCAGGCAGTAGGCCCACACCTTGAGCTGGTGGCGAGCCGAGGACTCGGCAAGCCCGGCGAGCCAGTAACGTCGGTCGGAATCGGTGAGGAAGACATCCTCACCGCGGTTACCGCGCTGCGTGATGTGGTGAGGGAGCCCCACGACTACGGGTCGCGCCGTGCGGGACATTGGGGGGGCCTCTTGCGGAAATGGGACTGTACCGTTTCTGCCGGCCTCACCGGCAGAAACGGGACTGTACCATTTCCGCCGGCAGGAACGGCCGGTGTGATCGTCCGCGGGGTGATGGTTCGCGCCCTGGCGTGGCCGAACCTGCCCCTTCCCGCCGGAAGGTGGCCTCGGTCCACGGCGGGAACGTCCCGCCCGTCATGCTTCGCTCTTCCGTGCCCCTAGCCCCCATCGCGATCCTCCTGGTGGTGGGTCTCCTCCTCCCGACGCCCCGTGCCGCCCAGAAGACCGAGCTTGTCATCTGGGGCGTCTGGAACCGCGAGGGGTGGCGGAAGTGCTTCGATGAGTTCGAGCGGCGGCATCCGGACATCAAGGTCGTGACCAGCGCCAGCGGCGGTCGCATGGACGAGCAGAAGCCGGTGTGCAGCATCGCCACGCCCCCCCGGGCACACCAACGAGGACGGCTCCCTACCTGCGAGAGCCCGGAGCCGTCTAACGCACCAGCCGGGGAACACCGGCGGCAGCTTTGCCTGCTTTCATGGGATACTCCGTGTACTCGCTGATGTACGCCTCCCGGATGGCTGCGGCGTCGAGTCCCTCAACCGGGATCCGCGGCGCCATGGACAGCGGCGTACTCCACATGGCCGCTGATGATCCGCTCACGCCGCCGCCCATAGGGTTCCATCCCTCCGCAGCGGCGGCTTCCTCCCCAGACAGGGCGTACCCCCGGCTATGCTCCTCGCCCAAAGCATCCGTGTAGTCCAGTACAACTGCTGTGAGGGCCCGATAGCGATGGCCCCACCGCACCAGTGCCCCCGCCGGTCGCCCACCCACCGCGGGCACGTCGATCCCGGCGAGGCTCTTGTCGCGCCTCGCGAGTTCGCCCACCCGGGCGCTGTCTGCCGTGGCCTCGAACACGACCCCCTCGGTGGCCCCTCTGGTCGTGGTAGACGACCAGTACTCCGTGATGGCGAGCATCTCGGGCCCCAGGCGCACCCGCCTGTCGGCGCTGTGGAAGCTGAAGCCTAGGTACGTCCCCACCGAGAACTCAGGGCTGCCCAGGTAGCCGCCGTGGTTCGTGACGACGACTCCGTCGGAGCCCCCTGCTGTATCGCGACGGACCTCGAGGTTGGGTTGCAGCTGAGCCTCCATGACGCGTGCCTCGCGCTCGAGCAGAGTGTTCGCGCGCCCCGCGAGCCCATTGGCCGTACCCGACACCCGCAAGCTGACAATTGCCACCACTACACTTGCCGCTGTAAGGCAGACCCACGCCAGGGTGGTGAAGTACACCTGGTAGTGCTCCAGCCACGCCCTCCCCCGGTCCCACCACCCGGCCCGAACGGGCGGAGCGGCGCCCAATGCGCCCTGCTGTGGGCTGGACACACGCGGCCCCCCCTTGGGAAGTTGCATGCCGCTCCCCCCGGCGCTAACGTCCTCGTCAGGCGGGCGAGATGGTCGCCGCCTGCTGCGGCCCCACGCAAGAGCCACGAGAACCGTGACCACGACCACCACGACGTCGGAGAACCGCAACCTCCCGGACATGGCCAGCCCGCACCCCCAGTGACAGACATCCGCTGACCATCGCATTCGATGGCGGACCCGGCCGGACCTGCCCGCCGAAGGTCCGCCGGCGCCATGACGCGAAGGGTTCTGCTGATGATACCCCACTTCCGCGTGCGCGCCTGGGCCCTGCCCCTCCTCGCAGCCTCGCTGCTTGTTCCCTGCGGCCTCGCGGGAGCCAGCGCGCCTGTCGAGCTCGTCATCTGGGGCGTCTGGAACCGCGAGGGGTGGCGGAAGTGTTTCGACGAGTTCGAGCGGCGGCACCCGGACATCAAGGTCGTGACCAGCGCCAGCGGCGGTCGCATGGACGAGCAGAAGCTCATGTGCGGGATCGCCGGCGGCGCGCCGCCGGATTGCATCAACCAGGACCGGTTCTCCATCGGCGGCTGGGCGGCGCGCGGCGCGTTCCTCCAGCTCGACGAGCTGATCGAGCGCGATCGCGACCAGCCGGACGGAGTGCGCCCGGAGGAGTTCTACCCGGCCTGCTGGCAGGAAGTGCTCTACCAGGGGCATGTCTACGCGATCCCGGTCAACACCGACGACCGCGCGCTATACTACAACGAGGACCTGCTGAAGCAGGCCGGGTATGTAGACTCCGCCGGCAAGCCGAAGCCACCCCGGACCTGGGACGAGCTGAAGGAGTACGCCGTCAAGCTCACCGAGCGCGACCCGAGCGGCAAGATCCTCCGCATCGGCTTCATCCCCAACTACGGCAACTCCTGGCTGTACCTGTACGCCTGGCAGAACGGCGGCGAGTTCATGAGCGCCGACGGGAAGCGCTGCACGCTGGATGCGCCGGCGAATGTCGAGGCCCTGCGGTACGTCGCGGAGGTCTACAAGGCCCTGGGCGGCGCTGAGGAGGTGAACGGGTTTGCGGAGAGCTTCCAGACCGGGGAGCTCGACCCGTTCGTCATCGGCAAGGTTGCGCTCGTGATCAACGGCAACTGGTATCTTGAGTCGATCGCCCGCTACAAGCCCAACATGCACTTCGGCGTCGTGCCCGCGCCGGTGCCGCGGGGGAAGGTGTACCTGACCTGGTCCGGCGGGTTCTCGTGGGCGATCCCGAAGGGCGCCCGGCACGTGGAGGAGGCCTGGGAGTTCGTCAAGTGGATGAACAGCGTGGAGGCGGGGCGGCTCGACAGCGCCGCGGAGTACAGCTACGCCCGCAGTTGGGGCCGCACCTACGTCCCGTGGATGTACGCGAACTCGCGCGTGAACGAGATGGCCTTCCGCGAGTTCGCCCCCAAGAAAGGCCGCCTGCGCGAGTACCTGCGCCTGTTCGTCGATCTGATGAAGGTCAGCCGCTTCCGGCCGGTCACACCCGTGGGGCAGGTGCTCTGGGACGAGCACTCACGGGCGATGGACCTGGCCATCCACGGGAAGAAGACGCCGGGGGAGGCGATGAAGGCTGGCACCGCGGCGGTGCAGGAGCAGCTTGACCTGCTCGCCCAGGCCGGCGGCGGCTCCGCGGTGAGCTGGCCGGCGGTCGTCCTGGGGTCGATGCTGGTCATTGGCCTGGCGGTCGCCGTGGGATGGCGGCGTCTGACTCGCGGCTTCCGCCGAAGCGCGGGCGGCAAGCGGGAGGCGGTGGCCGGGTACCTGTTCGCCTCCCCGTGGCTCATCGGCTTCCTGGTCTTCACCGGCGGACCGATCGTGGTCAGCCTCGTCCTGAGCTTCTGCCGGTACGATGTCCTCCACGAGCCCCGGTTCATCGGCGTGAGCAACTACCAGACGCTCCTCGTGCGCGACCCGCTGTTCTGGAAGTCGCTCGGGAACACCTGGTTCATGGTGCTCGGCGTGCCCATCGGCATGGCCGTGGGTCTGGGTGTGGCGATGCTGCTGAACTCGGCCGTGCGCGGGATGACGGTCTATCGCACGATCTACTACATGCCCGCGATCGTGCCGACCGTCGCCTCCAGCATCCTCTGGATGTGGGTGCTGAACCCGCAGCACGGGCTGATCAACCGGGGCATCTCGGCCGTGCTCCACGCCAGCGGTCCGAACTGGCTGACCGCCGCCGCGTGGTCGAAGCCCTCGATCATCCTGATGGGCCTCTGGGGAGCGGGGCAGGGGATGATCATCTGGCTCGCCGGGCTGAAGGGCATCCCGCAGCAGCTCTACGAGGCGGCGGAGATCGACGGCGCGGGGCCGCTGCGACGGTTCACCGCCGTCACGCTGCCGATGCTCACGCCGTACATCTTTTTCTCCACCATCATGGGGATCATCGGCACCTTCCAGATCTTCAACCAGGCGTACATCATGACCCAGGGCGGGCCGGTCGACTCGACCCTCTTCTACGTCTATGCGCTGTTCAATGAGGGGTTCCGGTACTTCAGGATGGGCTATGCGTCGGCTCTGGCGTGGGTGCTGTTCTGGATCATCCTGGCGCTCACGATGATCCAGCTCAAGCTCGCCCCGAGATGGGTGCACTACGAGAGCGAGGAGCCGTAACGGCAGGGGACGGCAACGGCGAGGCACGGCAAGTGAGTAGGCGCACGCGGACAATCATGGGGAAGTCGGGGCTGCACCTCGCCCTACTGGCGGGGTCGGTGCTGTTCGCCTTCCCGTTCGTGTGGCTGGTGACGACGACGTTCAAGGCGGATGAGGAAATCTTCTCGGAGCGGGTCAACTGGATCCCCAAGCTCCCCTTCTACTCGCGCTCGTCTCCCTACATCGACCAGCGCGCGTATGGACCCATGCGTCCTCCGACGCGTCTGGAGGGGGATGACTGGAGCCTCCTGCAACCTGCGCTCAAGGAATCCCTCTGGCGCCGGGCCCGAGAGGTGGCGCCGCCCGGCCTCAAGCTGCCTGCCGAGGCGGAGGAGCAGATGGCTCGCGGGTTGTGGGACCAGATACGCGACACGCTGTCCGGTCCCCTTCGGCTCCGAGACGGCACCGCCGCGGCCGCGGTTGACAAGGCTGTGACGACCGAGGCTGTGGCAACGGTGTGGACGACGGTGAACCGACAGCTCGCGATCGGCAAGCTGCGACTCCTGGACGAGCGGAACCAGGACCTGGCGGCCGGGGCGCGCGTTTCGTGGCGGGTCACTGGCGGAGAGATGGCAGAGCGGCCTGTCGCGCTCGACGGCGAGATGGGGCGTACGATCACCTACCGCGACGGGCCGCATGGGCCGCTTACACTGCGCTGTGAGGTCAGGGGGCGCACCGAGGGCACCCAACGCATTGCGCTCGGGTTCCATGACGACCGTTCGTGGCGGCACGTCGACGTGCTGCTGGCCACCAGCCGGGGCGCCTTCCGGTCGTCCAGGCCGTTCATCATGGGCAATGGCCAGTGGCAGGACCTGACCTGGAGCTTCACGCCGCCTCGGGATCGCCAGTCCCAGGAGATCCTGCTCGTCCCGGCCAAGACGACGGCGGTGGTGCCGACCCCTCCCCGCGACTGGCTCGTCCTGTTCGTCCAGGTCAGACCCACCTCTCCGCTCCAGGCCATGTTCGACAAGTTCGCCCGCAACTACCGGGAGGCGATCCGGTATGTGCCCTTCTGGACCTTCGCCCGGAACAGCGTCACGCTCGTGGTGCTCAACATCCTGGGGCAGCTCTTCGCGTGCAGCCTCGTCGCCTACGCGTTCTCGCGGATGCGCTGGCCGGGGCGGGACGTCATCTTCGTGGTTCTGCTCTGTACGATGATGCTGCCGGCGCAGGTGACGATGGTGCCGGTGTTCCTCATCGTGCGCAAGCTGCACTGGTACAATACCCTCACACCGCTCTGGCTGCCGTCGTTCTTCGGGAGCGCGTTCTTCATCTTCCTGCTGCGCCAGTTCTTCATGACCATTCCGCGCGACCTGGAGGATGCGGCGAAGATCGACGGGTGCTCGTACTTCGGCCTCTACTGGCGGATCATGCTGCCGCTCGTGCGCCCGGCGCTGGCGGCGGTGGCGATCTTCCAGTTCCTCGGCTCATGGAACGACTTCATGGGTCCGCTGATCTACATCAACGACCTCCGCCTGACCCCGCTCTCGCTCGGCCTGTTCCAGTTCCAGCAGGAACACACGGCGGAGTGGGGGATGCTGATGGCCGGCTCGCTGCTGATGACCCTCCCCGCCATCGCCATCTTCTTCTTCGCCCAGAAGCACTTCATCCAGGGCGTGACGCTGACGGGGCTGAAGGGGTGAGTCGCGCCGCGCGCGTGGGTTGACAGCGTGCGCCCCACGCTGCATACTGAGGCTGTTGCTGCGTCTTGTGCGAGCAGGGAAACCTGGTACAGTCCCCTTTTCGCCCGGACGGCGGCGAAAAGGGTCCAGTCCCGGTTTCCCTATCCGCGTGAGGGTTGATGGGTCGGGCCCAGCGGGACGACGGCGCGGAGGCGGTTCCAATGAAACCGGTCGAGGTCGTGACGGAAGGTGCGGTGACAGAGGACGGGCGGCTGATCGTCGAGGGGACGCTTGAGCTGCGGCCGGGGCGCGTCGAGGTCATCGTGCGGCAGATGGACGACGCGGTGCCGGGCACGCTGCTTGAGGTGCTGAAGCCCATCTGGGCGGAGTTGGACGCCCAAGGGGTGCAGGGGCGGACATTGGAGGAGGCCGTGGCCGATGTGCGCGCCCTGCGCGACGAATGGGCGGCACGCGAGCGGAGGTTGGAGGAGGTGCGGCGGGCGTGACGCTCACGGGGCTCAAGGGTTGAAGGGTGGAGGGCAATGCGCGCTGACGAAGAGGGGTATGTGTCCTCCGATCTGACCTGTTGGCCCACCCCGAACACAGGCGCAGAATCATCTTATCCTGTGGAGGCTACGGCGAGCGGATGAGACCCGACGTTGACTGGGCCAACCTGCGGGCGCTGCGGGGCGATCAGCGGCTCGCCTTTGAGGAGCTATGTTCGCAGCTTGCGCGCTATGAGGGGGTGCCCTCTGGAGCACGTTTCGTGCGGAAGGGGACTCCGGACGCAGGGCTGGAGTGCTTCTGGCAGCTTCCTGACGCGCGCGAGTGGGGGTGGCAAGCGAAGTGGTTCCCCGATGGGCTGGATGATCCGCAGTGGCAACAGCTGGATAGCTCGGTTCGGACTGCGCTGGAGAAGCACCCCAGCTTGGTGCGTTTGACGATCTGCCTTCGCGATGACCTTCCCGATGCCCGGGTCGGCGGCCGGACGTCAGCCCTGCAGAGATGGGAGGGGCACCGGGCCAAGTGGGACAGCTGGGCTTGTGAGCGGGGCGCCGAGGTTCAGTTCGACCGGTGGGGCTATTCCGAGATCGCGGTTCGCCTCTCGGATGACATGCACCGGGGGAGGCTGAGGTTCTGGTTCGACCGGGAGTTCCTGAGCGAGGACTGGTTCGAGCGGCAGGTCCGGGAGGCCGTGGCCGACGCAGCAGGCCGGTACATGCCCGGTCTGCATGTGGATGTGGCGGCGCTCGACGTTCTGGAGGCTCTGGGGGGGGCTCAGACGTTCTGGAACCGCCTGCGAGACCTCTCGGGGCGTATCCGGCGCGCCCACGCGAGCGCGAAGGGCTGCACGCCACCTGACGCGGCGAAGCTGCGACTCGCAGAACTCGAGGCGTCCGTCGCCCATGTGCTCGGGTGGTTCGCCTACCACCGGGCGTCGTGGACGGAGTCCGCCTCCATGGGCGAACTCGCCGCACACGTGCGGACCTGCGCGGCCGTCGCGTCGCAGTGCGCGACGGACCTGGCGACGATCGCACAGGAGGAGCGCGCCGAACGTGATGCGTCGGAGCGCCACCGCGCCGTGCCAGAGGCTCGGTCCTGGGAGTACCTGCCGTACCACCTGTCGAGGCTCCAGCGGGACCTGTGGGAACTCCAGGCGACCGTTGAGGGGGAATGTGGGCGCGCGGCGGACCGCGGGGCGCTGCTCCTTCCTGGCGACGCCGGCACGGGGAAGACGCACCTCCTGTGCCACGTCGCGGAGGATCGCATCGCACGCGGCCTGCCAACCGTGCTGTTGCATGCGGGGCAGTTCGCAGACGAGGAGCTGTGGGGCCAGATCGCAAGGTGGTTGCACCTCAATTGCGCGCGAGATGAACTCCTGGGGGCGCTGGAAGCCGCTGGGCAGGCAGCGGGCAGCCGCGCCGTTATCGCGGTCGACGCGGTCAACGAAGGCCCTGGCAAGTACCGGTGGTCGGGCCAGTTGGGCTCGATCCTGGCGGCGGTTGGCGAGTACCCATGGGTTGCCGTCGTCGTGAGTGTGCGGTCCTCTTACGAACAGCTCTGCATCCCGCCCCAGCTCGTCCAGAGCGGGAGGTTGGTGCGGGTGGAGCATCACGGGTTTGCGGGTCGGGAGGAGGAGGCAGCGCAGCGGTACTTCGCGCACTACCGGATCACAGCGCCGCGTGTGCCCATCCTCCATGCCGAGTATGCGAATCCGCTGTTCCTGAGGGTGGTCTGCCAAGGTCTCCAAAGTCAGGGGCGCCACCACATCGACCCCGGCCTCCACGGGGTCACGGCGGCTTTCGGGTTCTTCATCGAGGCGCTCGACGCGAAGCTCTCGCACGCGCTGCGGCTGGACTACGGGCCGGCCCGGCTGGTACAGAGAGCGGTTGAGGAACTGGCGGGCGCGATGGCCGACGTGGCGGCCCCGGCCCTCCCCCGAGCGGACGGGCAGGCCATCGTTGACCGACTGCTGCCCGGTCGCGGCTACGAGAGCAGCCTCTACCGTGGGCTGCTCGACGAGGGGCTCCTGTCGGAGGACGTGAGGTCCGGCGTTGATGCTGGTTCGGTGGTCGAGGTCGTGAGGTTCACTTACGAGCGCTTTGCGGACCACCTGATCGCGGCGCGCTTGCTCGACCGGCATCTCGACGCCGCCGATCCCGAGTCTTCGTTCAGGGGCGACCAGCCTCTGGGGGGGCTGGTGGCCGATAGTCCCGCGCTCTGGCGGAACTCGGGCCTCATCGAGGCGCTGGCGGTGCAGTTGCCGGAGCGTACCGGGCGGGAACTGCCGGAGCTCGCGCCCGGCGTGGCAGACGAGCACGTGGTGAAGGGAGCCGTCGTAGAGAGCCTGATCTGGCGGCAGCGGGAGGCCTTCTCCGAGGCGACGAGGACGTACATCAACGAGCGGGTGTTGCCGGACCCAAACTGGCATGATGAGGCCATGGACGGTCTTCTCACCGTGGCGTGCGATCCGGCACATCCGTACAACGCCGACCGACTGCATGCTAGCCTGTCCGCTCTCGGAATGGCTGACCGCGACGCGTGGTGGTCAACCTACCTCCACCGGCGCTATGACCAGGCAAGTGCCATGGATCGGCTGGTGAACTGGGCATGGCGGTACTCGGCAGGGGCGGACGTAGACGAGGAGGTTGCGTTCCTGGCCGGTACGGCTCTGGCATGGTGCCTAACCACCTCCCACCGGTTCCTGCGGGACCGTGCAACGAAGGCCCTGGTGGCTCTCCTGCAGCGGCGGACCGGCGTACTGCGAAGCCTGCTCGACCGCTTCCGGCATTGCGACGACCCCTACGTGACAGAGCGGCTGGCCGCAGTTGCCTATGGGTGCGCGATGCGTGCGGTGGGCACCGAGGGTCTCGTGGGTCTGGCAGCGGACGTCTACGACTGGCTCTTCGCGGGCGGGTCGCCGCCGCCGCACCTGCTGCTGCGGGACTATGGGCGGGGGGTGATAGAGCGGGCCGCCGCCTGTGGCGCGGCACCGCAGGTGGCCCTCGAGCGTATCCGGCCTCCGTACGCATTCAGCGATGATGCTTGGCTGGCGGCACTTCCGTCAGTTGAGGAACTCGAGGCCGCCTTGCCGGCCTTCGGGGACAGGCGCGACCCGGCCGTTTGCGCCGAACACGCCTTACACGAGTCTGTCGTGGGTCGGGGTGACTTCGCCCGCTACGTCATTGGCACGAACAGCGGGTACTTCCCCTGGTCCTCCCGGCGTAGAGGCGAACCCCGCATGCCGTCGTGGCGCGAGACCAAGGAGACCTTCGTCGGGTCGCTGACGACTCGGCAAAGCAAAGCCTGGGACTCCTTTCAGGGGGCGCGGTGGCTGCTGGAATTGTCGAGCAGCGATCGGCTTGCAGACCTGCTGGCCCCTCCAGTGGAGGCAGACGGGCCCAGCTTCGAGCTGCCGCCTCGGCCGGAACTTGAGGCGTTGGTCGCCGCACGCCAGCAGCGCCTCCGCGGAGCGCTGGGGAGGAGGAAGCTCAGGGTCTTCGAGGAGGACGTCCTCCCTCATCTGGACGACCGCCCGGCACGCGCGCCGCACGAGTTCGATCTCTCAGTCGTGCAGCGCTGGGTCTACCGTCGCGTCCACGAACTCGGCTGGACGCGAGAGCGCTTCGCTCCGTTTGACGACAGTGTCCCACACGGGGATGACCTCGGTCGCTCGCCGCGGAAGCCAGAGCGCATTGGCAAGAAGTACCAGTGGATCGCCTACCACGAGTTCCTGGCTCGGGCTTCCGACACCTTCGAGTACGCGCGCAGGCCCTGGTCGCCGGAGAACGAGCGCTACGAGGGGCCTTGGCAGCGGTATGAGCGCGATATCGACCCTTCATGCTTGCTGCGTCGGACGGGTGACGAGCCGTGGAGCATCCCGCCGCAGACCTGGTGGTTCCCGGTCGTGCACGGCCGTTGGCGCGACCAACCCGAGGATGTCGCGTGGCTGCGCGACGCGGAGGATTGCCCGAGCATCCCTGAGGTACTGGTCGTGACGGACGCGTGGGGGTGCGAGTGGGTTGTCGTTGATATGGTGCCCCATTGGCAGGAACCCGTCCCGCCGGATGAAGAGCGATTCGAGTTCCCTCGCCGGGAGATAGTCTGCGTGCTGCACGGCTACATTGTGCGCGAGAGCGACGCGCAGACCTTCGTCGAGTGGGCTCGTTCCGAACGATTCGTGAACCTCCGTCTGCCGGAGCCACCCGACCGCCACGAGGTCTTTCTGGGTGAGTTTCACTGGTCCCCTGCGTATGCGTGCTGCCGGGGCGCAGACGGGGCAGGGGACGAATGGATCACCCACTGGCACCAGCCACTGCCGTGTCCTGTTCTCGTGGCTTCTGAATCCTACTCCCGCGACGCGGCCGGGTACGACTGCTCCCTGGATGAAGCGGTCTCCCTTCGCCTGCCCGCGAGATGGGTGATTGAGCATCTTGGGCTTCGATGGCAGGCGGCGGGCGAGAGCAGTTTCATCGAGTCAGGCGGCACCGTGGTTGCCTTCGATCCCTCGGTAGATGCGGGGGGCCCGAGTGCCCTCCTTGTGCGCAAGGAGCCGTTGGTGGCCCGGCTCGGTGCCTCCGGGCACGAACTCGTGTGGGCAGTCTACGGGGAGCGGAACGTCATCAGCGGGAACGTGCCGCACGACGAGTGGAAGGGGCGCCTGGAACTGAACGGCGCGTATCGTCTGGCAGGCGGGCGCCCCACCGGGAACCTGACGGCGCGCTTTCTGTCGCGTGACAGCGAGGAGGCATCCGCCGAGCCCTGACTCGTTCGGCGTCCTCGGCGGAGGGCCAACGGTCTCGCGAAGCAAGATCCGGGGCACGCCATACTCGTTTCCCGCTCCGCAGAGCGGAGGGGACCCGGGCGCACCGTACCGATTCCACGCCCCTACCGCGGGGGCCCAGGCTCCCCACGCAGGGCGGCGACCTCGCGGCGAAGCACGGGGACGCCCCTCTCCAGCACACCCCAGACGATGTCGTGGTCCGTCAGCGAATGGCCGTGGACCAGTCGGTTGCGGAAGCTGATGATTCGCCGCGTATCGCTGATGGTTCGGCTGCGCTCACCATGCTGAGCCTGTCGAAGCACTGCCTGGGCCAATGGTGCGTCGAGGTTGAGTGCCTGCCGCAGCGCCTCGCCGACGATCATGAACTGGCGCTCCACGGGTGATCGCAGCATCCGGTCAGCCAGTTGGAGCCTGCCCAGAGAATCGCCGTGGTCGCTCCCAGGAACGGCATTCTCATCGTTTCGGAGTGCCGCAGACCGGCATGGCGACTATCCTGAGACCCCAACGTCCGCAGCCCTGGAGGTTGTGTTCAACAACGGCTTTGACGGGCGAGGACGCCCGTCCTACGCGAACGGCAACGGCTTGAGCGGGCAGGAATCTCCCTCTTGCCGTCCGGTGTTCGTCGCGTAGGTCGGGCTTCCAGCCCGACTCAACAACGGGCTTGACGGGCGAGGACGCCCGTCCTACGCGAACGGCAACGGCTTGAACGGGCAGGAATCTCCCTCTTGCCGTGCGGTGTTCGTCGCGTAGGTCGGGCTTCCAGCCCGACTCAACAACGGCTTTGACGGGCGAGGACGCCCGTCCTACGCGAACGGCAACGGCTCAAACGGGCAGGAATCTCCCTCTTGGCGTGCGGTGTTCGTCGCGTGGAAAACGGTACAGTCCCGTTTCCCCGATGAGGCCGGGGAAGCGGTCCAGTCCCATTTTCCCAGTCCCGTTTTCCACGGGAGCCGCCAAGTGGGCGGTGTTGGGCCTACGTGCGGAGGGTGTGCTTGGGGAGGCGGGCGAAGGTGGCGAGGTGGAGGCGGTGGAGCTCCTCTTCGGCGGCGCAGGGGTGATCGGTGAGGGCCCAGCGGACGAGGACCTGGCGGAGATCCTCCCGATCGCGAATCTTCCGGCCGGATGGGTGCGAGGAAATGCCCCGGACGAGTGCGTGCAGAACCCGCGTGCGGAGGTCGGAGGCCTTGCCGATGGTCAGCCGCTCCTCGCTGCCCTGGAGCCTGGCTTCGTAGACGCCCGGCTTGCCGCGGGGGAGGTCGAGGATCGCCAGGCCATGCTCCGTGAGATCCTCCCAGCGCTCCCACCGGGACCATTCCAGCACGATGGGCGGCAGCTCCAGGACCTGGGTCTCCTCCGGTCCGATCTCGAGGCTACGGTGCGGGAGGGCTTTCCGCAGGCCGGCGACCGTGCCCCTCGACCGGGGGCGTTGCGCGGTGGCGAACACCTTGAAGCCTAGCTGGCGGAATACGCGGCTGGCGACGTGGGGGAAGCAGTCCTTGCGGTTCAGGCCGCAAGCCACGGCGAGGGCCTGCATGACGGGGTAGAGCTGGCCGCCGATCTCCACGGCATGGACGCGGACGCGATCGGGCGGGACGTCGCGGAGGGCGGTCTCGACCTGTTCCCTCGTGGCGACCAGGCGGCGTCCGTTCACGGTGAAGCGGGACTCCATCGGAAGGCCTCCCATCGCAGGGGAAACTGGTACAGTGGGGCTGTTGAGAAACTCACTACCAACAGGGGACAGACACCATTTCGGCGGTGAGGCTACCGAAATGGTGTCAGTCCCAAAGGCCCACCTCCCCTTTCGCAACAGCCCCGCAGTCTCCTTTCCGGCTTTCCCACCGGGTCTGGCGGTCGGTTTGCCACGCGCAGGCGCTTGTGCTATAGTCGCGTCACTCGGGGTTCGTCGCGGCGCCCGGCCTCCGACGGGTCCCTAAGGCGAGCGTGCAACCGATGAGAGTCATGTACCTCGTGGGCGGGGTCCTTGGGCTGGTCTGCCTGCTGGAGGGCAGCGTGGCAGGCGCACCAACCGCGTCGCCTGCCAAGAAGGCTTTGCAGGGCGCAGAGTGGGAACTCCAGACCCTTGGCGTCATAGATCAGACGATGCTGCAGGGGCTCAGGGCCATGGCGAGGCGGCGGTCCGTCACGATGGCTGTCGTGGGCGAGGGGGGAGTCAGCCGGGCAGCGCTCGCCCCGGTGCTCGTCCAGGGGAACACGCTGGAGTACCGTGACGGCGCCTCCGACCCGAGTTCGAGCACGCACGACACGGGGCAACTCCGCGTTATCCTGGACCAGACTCTGAGACTGGGCGTGCAGTTGCACGTGCTGGTGTATCAGCCGCCGGACGACTACGCCGCTGTGGGCGAGGCCCTCGCCAGAGCGGGGCAAGCTGCAGACATCGTCGTATGCTTCCACTCCTTCTGGGACGGAGAGGCCGTCGCGCAACTGGCCGAAAGAGTCCGACAGACCTCGACAGCCCTGTTCGTGGCGCCTTACGGGGAGATCGGCGAGCCGCGCACGGGCACCTCCTGGCAGGCACACGCGGCCAAGCCCGGCGGAGGCGGCGTCCCCAACTTCGTCACCTGCATTCCGCTGGCGCGAAGCAGTCCCGGCGAGCTGCTGCGCCCCTCGACAAGGGATGCGGCCGACACCGAGACGATCAACTACGTGGCTCCCTCCTACTGCGCCAACGGCGCCGGCGGCACGTGTCCCGCGGCGGCGACGACCGCCGCGGTCAGCGCCTTCATCGTGGCGGCCAGTGCCCGCAAGCCGACGCCTGCCGATATCGCCAGGCTGCTACGCGACACGGCGACCGTCGACCGGGCTGCGCTGACGTCCGTCGCTGAGGTGGACGATCCTACGGTGGACCGGCTGGAGGCTGCGATCGCCCGGCTGGTCGATCCGGCGCAGAACGGAGGCCAACGCAAGCTCGAGGCCGCGGGGATCCTGAGCCTGCGTGGCATCTACCGGCGTCTGGTTGAGGACTCGGCACCAATCGCGGAATGAGTGTGGTGGGGCAGTTGCAGAATGCGGTGGGCCGTTGGCAGGGAAACCTGGTACCGTCCCCTTTCCGCCGGACGGCGGCGGAAAGGGTCCAGTCCCGGTTTCCCTGCCTGCACGAGGCTCAGTGAGACACGGCGGAAGGCGGTCGATGGAAAGGGCTCTCTCACTGACCGACGCTGAGCGACGCGCCGAGGAGTCCTACTGGGAGAACCTCCGGCGCAAATGCGGGTGGGAGCGCATGCGCCTCGCCTCGGACCTCTTCGAGGCACTGAAGGAGCTGTGCCAGTCCGGCATCCGGACGGAGCATCCGGACTGGATTCCTGAGCAAGTGGCCGCCGCGTTCAAACGGAGGCTTCGCCGGTGACGCAGCTCGACGTGGTCGGGAATCCAGTCGGGGGGGCCGTACTCATTCGGGACGTCGGAGAGGAGTATGGTGTCCCCCGATCTCCCCCGGCAGACCCGCTTCCTCCTCCCCCACCGGACGCAGCCGCGCACGCTATCTACTCCAACTGGAGGAGTCTCACCGCGTTCTCTCTGGCGACCTTGTTGAAGACCTCTTCGGTGATCTTCGCCGTATCCCGCCAGTCGAGGAGAAGATCAACGATGTCGATGGGCATGTCGGGGAAACAGATGTCCGTGCCGAAGAGCAGGCGGTCCTGGAACTCGGTCAGGAACTTCGGGCCATAGTCGGGGTCACGGGCCAACGCATTCCAGGGGGACGCGTCGGAAAGGTCGCCGTAGAGATTCGGATAGAGGCGGAGGAGCTTGGGCACAACGCCCTCCTCCTTGATCGGGCCGCTCGGGCGGCGCCCGACCTGGCCACCGTCGGGGCGGAACACGGAGCTCCTTGCGCCGGGCGTATCCAACCGCGCGATCTCCGCCCAGAACACCGGTCCGTGCCCGAGCATGATGAGGTTCGGGAACCGCTGCAAGGTGTGCTCCAGTTGCGGCAGCCCCGGGTCGTCGTACAGCCCGAAATCCCCGGTCAACTGATCCGAGCCGTCGAACGTCACCGGCAGCCCCACCTCCTGCGCGTGCTGGAACAGGTTCTGCACCATGGGGTCCATGACCGGCATGTTCGGCATCACTTCGCCGAGGCCTTTGCAGCCCTTGTCTTTGTAGTACCGCAGCAGGTCACCCAGCGGCGCATGGGACGAGTTCGTCAAGGCTCGCGGGTCGATGTTGCAGAAGGGGAGGAACCGGTCGGGGTGCTGCTCGACCATATCGAGGATGTCCTCGTTCGCTTGGGGGAGGTAGATCTCGGGGCTGACGATAGGCAGCAGCGCCCCCTTCTCGATCCCCAGGGCGTCGTAGCGCTCAAGCACCTGCTCGGGGGTAGAGAATGAATACACTGGCGGGAGCTTTCGGTACGCATGGGCATGGATGTCAATGAACACGTAGGCTTTCTCCCTTCGGTTTGGCGTCGCGGGCCCGCATGGGCGCGTCGATCCGCGAGGCGCATGCCGCTGTCGTTCGAGCCAGTCCCTGAGTCTGGGAGCCAGCTCGTCAGCCCTCGGGACCAGCATCGAACACCACCGTCAAGGTCTTGCCCGGTGGGATCACGACGCCGTCGTCGAAGATCACCCGGACGCCGGTACGCGTCTTCACCAGTCGGGCGGGTAGGTCCTCGCCCCCCACAGTGGCACGGACGGATCCCCCGCGGGCAGCGAGGTCGAGCGATCGCAGGGGGAGCGAACCGTAGCGCACCGTGACGGAGGCCTCGAGCCCCTTCCTCGCTGCCTTCTGGCGGTAGAGCCCCCAGCCCGAACCTGAGATCGGGGGACACGATACCCATTTCCTGCGCGGGCTGAAGGGCGGAGAGGGAGGCGGCACGCCGCGGGGCTGGGCGGGGCGGCTCTGGCTGCGCTACGTGTGTCCCGTGTGCTTGGGGAGGCGGGCGAAGGTGGCGAGGTGGAGGCGGTGGAGCTCCTCTTGGGCGGCGGAGGGGCGGTCGGTGAGGGCCCAGCGGACGAGGACGTGGCGGAGATCCTCCCGATCGCGAATCTTCCGGCCGGAGGGGTGCGAGGAAGTGCCCCGGACGAGTCCGTGCAGAACCCGCGTGCGGAGGTCGGAGGCCTTGCCGATGCTCAGCCGCTCCTCGCTGCCCCGCAGCTTGGCTTCGTAGACGCCGGGCTTCCTGAGGGGCAGGTCGAGGATCGCCACGCCGTGCTCGGTGACGTCCTCCCAGCACTCCCAGCGGGACCACCACAAGACCATCGGCGGTAGCTCGAGGACCTGCATGTCCTGCGGTCCGATCTCGGGGCTACGGTGCGGGAGGGCTTTCCGCAGGCCGGCGACCGTGCCCCTGGGCCTGGGGCGTTGCGCGGTGGCGAACACCTTGAAGCCTAGCTGGCGGAATACGCGGCTGGCGACCTGGGGGAAGCAGTCCATGCGGTTGAGGCCGCAGGCCACGGCAAGGGCCTGCCTGACGGGGTAGAGCTTGCCGCCGATCTCCACGGCATGGACGCAGACGCGATCGGGCGGGACGTCGCGGAGGGCGGTCTCGACCTGTTCCCTCATGGCGACAAGGCGGCGTCCGTTCACGGTGAAGCGGGACTCCATCCCAGGGCCTCCGATCCGAGCAGGTAGCGTCCTTGGAGCCTATCCTGAGGCCGGCACGGCCGCAGCCTTGGAAGGCTGCGCCACGGGGTTCAGGATAGGCCCTTCGGACCCGCTCTTGTTCGCGAGGTGGGTACGCCTTCCTGTTCGCCGTGGCGATCTTCCTCCGTGGCCAGAGCCCCTTCACCCAGGGGGTGACGCCGACGGGACACAGAGGTTACTGCGTCTCGCATGAGTTGGGAAACGTCGGAATGGCATAGACAGGCTGGGAAGCCTGTCCTACGCGGACTTCGGGTCTCGCAACTCGCTGAGTCCCGCGTAAGTAGAGAAACCTGGTACAGTCCACGCGGCGCCTGGACGACGGCGCCTTGGTCCAGTCCCGGTTTCCCTACTTACGCGAGGCTCTCAGTGGGCGAACCTCAGTAGGAAGCACGCAGCAAACGGGCCCCTGAAGCCCGGCGCTCCGATCGGTCGTCTGTGCCTCCCCGCCGCGGGGTGTCCGGCGGGTGCGCGCCGCATTCCTCGCACTCGACAGCTCGCACCTCGCTGACCAGGGGTCGGCCGACGCCGCAGGCGCTACTCGTAGACCTCCAGCTCGGCAATGGACATCTGCGTTCCGGGCTGATCGGGCCCATCCGGCTTCAGGCCACACACACGCACGTACCGGGCAGGCACCGGGTCGAAGGTGGCTTCGTAGGGCTTCCCGTCGTGGTCGGCCTTTGAGGCGACGGTCTGCCAGGTTGCGCCGTCGGTTGACACGCGGAACTCGAACTGCGTTGCGTAGGCACTCCCGAAGGTCACCTTGATGCGACGCACCTTGACGGTGTCGACGAGGTCGACCTCGTAGGTCCACGGCCACTCGCCGCCGGCGAGAGCGATGGTGTCGGGCCGGCCGTCGACGCCGAGCTTGGGGAAGCAGACGCCGCTGTTGACCTCGAGCGGGTGGGAGCCGTCGAGGCTGAGGAGCTTGGCCTGCTTGCGGTAGGCCAGGTTGCCCGGCGGGATGGGCGGACGCGACTTGCCGGTCGCCAACTCGTGTCGGACGGCCTTGAGCATCTCGACCTGCGAGCGGTCGAGGGAGCCGTCGCGGAACAGCAGTACGTCGATGGAGACCACGCCGCCGCGCTGGTTCACGTCGAAGACGTACTCGGCCAGGTCGCGCTTGGTGTACTGGCTGCCGGGCTGAGCCCAGCCGCTGCCCAGGTACGAGAGGATGTGCCACTGCTCGCCCTCGGTGAAGCGGCTGACGGGCGCGTCGAAGAAGCGATTCTGCTCGCCACAGGTGTAGTCCTCGTGGCGGCTGTAGGCGCACACCTGCGCCTCGACGCCAGGGTTGAAAGCGATGATGCGGTTGGGGTTACCGGCCTTGAGCGCCTGGGCGAAGATGCCAAGCTTCTCGTCGTCGTAGCCGATGAACCGGTAGCAGCCGTCGACCCACCAGCCGGCGACCTTGTTGCCGTAGCGCTCGCCGTACTCCTGGACGACGCTCGCCCACTTCCGCACGAAGTCGGTGGTTACCGGGCTCTGCCAGCCGAAGGCGGGAGCGGCCTTCTCGTCGGCGCGCGGCCCGTCGCCGGTCCAGTAGAGCATCAGGGGGATGTTCCGCCGGCTGAGCGACTGGTAGAGGTCCTCCACGAGATCGCGGGTGGCACAGGCTTCGCCCGGCTGGTAGCCGGTGATGCGGTCGTAGGTCGCGTTCGGAGCGATCATGTAGCGGGTGATCTGCATCACCGTGAAGATGACGTAGCCGGCCCCGACCTGGGCCATCGTGTCGGCAAAGCGCTCGGTGTCGAACTCCCGGACGCACTCATCCCATGGTGTCTCGCGGCCGAGGCTGTGGACCTGGTCGCGGGTGTTCTGGAGCCCCGTGAGGTAGTGGACGAAGACGCCGTAGCCGGCCTTCGGGAACCAGTCCGTGTTGGGGTTCATGGGCTCCCCCTGGGCGAGGGTGAACGAGAACATGGCTAGGGCGACTGCGGGCAACACGCGGGCCAGACAAGGTGGTGGGCGCATGGGGAAGGCCCTCTCTCCTGTCGATAGCGGAGATACACAAAGGCGATCAGCCGCTGAAGGGTGTCTTCGGGAGGGTGCGGGCGAAACGGCGGCTCTGCCACTCGGCCAGATAGGTGATGGCGCGACCGTAGGTCTTCAGAACCCCCTCCTCGAACCTCAACCTGGCGAAGGCCTTGGCACACTGCCATGCCGAGTAGAACCGCTTGTGAGCCTTCGAGGCCTCTTGCTGCAGCGCCGCCGCGGTCATCCGCAGGGGCTGGAAGACCACGTGGTGGCCATCGTAGAGGGACCAGTCGCGAACGAAGATCCGCTTGGCCCGTTCGAGCAGCTCGAACTGCCGAGTGCCGGGGAGAGGCGTCAGGATCATGAACTGCACGGAGTCGAGGGCGTGCTGGACGGCAAAGCGCACCGTGCGGCGAATGGAGGACTCATCGTCGGCGTCGGCCCCCAACACGAACATGCCGTGGACCTTGATCTTGTGCTCGTGCAGAATCCGCACGCTCTCCAGGACCTGCTCAGGGTTCAGGTGCTTGTTGTAGCTCTGCAGTGTCTCGGGGGAGATCGACTCGTAGCCGATGAACAGCCGGTCGCAGCCCGACGCCTGCATCAACGCCACAAGCTCACGGTCTTCGGTGACGTCCGCTCGCACCTGCGCCATCCAGCGCGGCGGGTGCGGCAGGCGCACCATGCCCTCCAGCATCTCCCTCGTCCGGCGGTGGTCGGCCGCGAAGTTGTCATCATAGAAGAAGACGACTCTGGGGTCCCGCTGCCTCAGCTCCTCCAGCACGAGTTCCGAACTCCGGAAGCGGTAGCGTCTCCCGAACATCGGGGCCACGGCACAGAACGTGCAGTCATAGGGACAGCCGCGTGAGGTCATGATGGGCGTGATGGCGGTGGGACGCCAGCCCCGGATGAGGCTCAGGTCGGGGAAGGGCAGCGAGTCGAGGTCCGCCACGCGGCAGAGCTTCCCGTCGCGCACCGTGTGATCGGGGAGGCGGAAGCAGGCATTCGCCACCTCGTGGGGCTGTGTCCCTGCCAGCATCTGCTCGACGACCTCGCCGATGACGCTCTCCGCTTCGCCGACCAGGCAGCAGTCAGCATGTTCGAGGGCCTCCGCGGGGCGGAAGGTGGCATGGACCCCGCCGATGAGGACCGGCTTCCCGTGTGCGCGCACCGCGTCCGCAATGCGGTACGCCTCGGGGGCGGTGCTGGTCGTGGTGGAAATGCCAACAAGGTCGGCCTCGAGGACGTCCGGCAAACGGACCCTGGTGAGGCCCTGGCAGTAGATGCGGACCTGGTGGCCAAGGTCACGGAGAACGGCGCCCAGGGACGGCAGACCCAGCCGGGGCAGCGCCGCGAAGCTGTAGACGTGGAAGCCAGGTGCTCGTGGCTCGATGAGCGCGATGGTCGCCATGCGTTGTCCTTCCAGAGCGAGCTTGAACTGCTCTCAGAAGCTGTTGCCAGTGGGGAAACCGGTACAGTCCCCTTTCCGCCTGGACGGCGGCGGAAAGAGTCCAGTCCCGGTTTCCCTGTTTGCACGAGACTCAGTAGCGCTCCAGCGTGGGCTCCAGCCAGACGCCCCAATCGCTCGTGCGGCCATCGCTGCCGTCCTCGGTTACGAACTGGAGGCCGTCCACACCGGAGATGTCCAGTTTCACCTCGCGCAGCCGGTGGTCCTTGACGACCTCCGATCGGAACAGCTCCCGACCATCCCCGCGGACGACGAAGGCGACCGAACCGTCGTTGCCATCCTGCAGGCCATAGCCCGCGCGGAGCGTGCTCCACTGGCGGCCGGCCTGCACCTCGTAGGTGGAGGGAGCATGGGCGTAGAGCCCCCGCTCGAAGAAGCGGCCGTCAACCTGCAGGAAGCACGACTGGTTCTCGGGCAGGACCTGATCGCGCAGCGGGCGCCCCCAGCCGACCACGGCCTCCCGGAACTCCAGGCTGGAGACGGGCACCGACTTCTCCGCCGGCGGGATCGAGGCCGGCGATCGAGGACGTGGGGGAGAGGAGAGGGTCAGGAGATGCGCCGCTTTGCGCTGGAACTCCGCATCGTCGGTGAAGGCGGACTGCATGCGAGTGACGACGCGGCGCAGGCTGTCGAGGTCGCCTCGGGAGAGGTCGCTCATGGCCTCCGCAATGAGGGCCGACTCCCCGAGCGCCCGCAGGTCCGGCACGCCGTTGGGGTCAACGCCGTAGCTGAAGGGGAACACGGTGCCCGTGCCATCGGCGTGACAGGCCCGCAGGCGCAGCTCGTACCGACCGGGCTTCAGATCCCCGATCTCCAGACGGAACTCTCCGCTCGGCGCGACCGCGGAGGTCCACCCGACGGCATCGTAGTCCGCGGCCTTCTGCAGGTCATCGTTGTAGCCCGCGATGCCGTAGGCTGCCGGCTGGGCCACCACGCGGCCGCGCAGGACGAGCTTGCCGTCGGCGAATGCGGGCTCGAGGGCCTCGAGGCGGCATGAAGGAGCCGTGCCGACTGCCTGACCTGCCCCCGTGAACAGGGGGTGCTTCGCCAGGACCATGGCGCTCACCGAGCTGAGGAAGGTTCCCCGCCCCTCGCCCCGCTGTTCCTCACCGTAGGTATGGTTCCCGTAGCCCATGAGCGAGTGCCCTCGGACCTGGTCGGCCTGTGTCTCGCAGTCGTGGGGAAGGCTGAAGCCGTGGCCAAGCTCGTGCGCGACGCCGCCGATGTAATGGCTGTTGAACGCGCCCACGGAGCAGGGCCCACCGTAGTACGCGCCAGGCTCCTTCGAGCCGAGCAGCCGGGGGTCGAGGCGCTCGTCATCGTAGACCAGCGCGAACCCTCCCGCGACCGACCCGCCGCCGCAGTAGGGCCCGACTTCGACCGCCTGACCGTTGCGCCAGTCGAGCAGCACCTGGAAGACCACCAAGACCTCGCGATCGGGGTCACGTCCTTCCTTTCTCAGCGCCTCCCCGACCTCGCCGACTACCGCGCCGCTGGCGTCGCGACCGTACTCACCGAGCGGCAGACGACCGTTGACGAGATGCACCACCAGGCGCCCGTTGGGATCACGCTCGAGGGGGAACGTGAGCGCGCCCCAGCCGCGCTGCTCCATCCCCTTCCGGTAGAAGTCCTGGACCTCGCGCATGAGCCGGTCGAGGCGCTCGACGTAGCCCGGGATCGGTTGGCGGTCCGCGGGGACGAAGTAGACGACCCGGAGGGGGCGCTCCTGCTCGGCCGCCCCCACTGGGTGGGCGCAGCCAAGCGCCAGGGCTGCGACCAGGGCGAGTGACCGGGCGTGGGTGAATGGGTGGACCATGCGGCACCTCTCTGGCGAGTCTCGTGTGAGTAGGGAAACCTGGTACAGTCCCCTTTCCGCCTGGACGGCGGCGGAAAGGGTCCAGTCCCGGTTCCCCTACCCACGCGAGGCTCCTGGCCACGTCAGGCGGGGCCGCTGCCGGTGAGCTGCTCCGTTTGCGGCTCCTGGTGCCGCCGTCGGAGCGAGGCGAGCAGGGCAACCAGGTCATAACCCCCGAAGATGATCACCATGACGGAGAGCACCGAGAAGACGGCGAGTCCGCCAAACCAGACGATGGTCCACAAGGCGACCCAGAAGTCCGTCATCGGTTACGCCTCCCTCTTTTGGTCCGGGTAGAGCAGCGAGAGGACGACGAAGGTGGCGCAGGTGAGGGGGACGATCAGGAGGCCGGGCCACTCCCCGTTTCCGGGCCAGTCGATGCGCAGCGCGTGGGCGACGGGCTTCAGGCCGATGACGTTGGCAAGGCTGACAACGAAGGCGCCATAGGCCCCCATGCAGCTCGCGCGTTTCCAGTACACGCCACCGACGAGTACGGCAAAGGCCCCGGTGAAGTAGATGGCCCCGGTTATCGCCATGTAGTCCCAGAGGTCCTCGCCGAGCGGGTACCACAGGCCCCACACGAGCAGGAAGACCGCCACGCCGCACATGATCATCCTCGCCAGGAAGATGCGCTGGCGGGAACTCAACGGCCGGCCACTCAGCGGCGCGACCACGTCCTGGGTGAGCACGGCGCTCCAGGTGTGGAGATAGGTGTTGTAGGTGGACATGGCCGCCGCGAGCATCCCGGCGGTGAGAATCCCGATGAAGCCGGCGGGCATCAGGTTGCTCAGCGCGATCGGCATCGCGCGCAGGGCGACGTTCTGGCTGACCTCGCCGTCCACGGGGAGGAAGATGGCGCGCAGGCGGGGGTCTTGAGCGAGGAACACCATCGCGCAGATGCCCCAGAAGTAGGGGATGAGGAAGCGGATCAGGAAGCCCACCGACCCCCATGAGTAGGTTCGGCGCACGACCTTCTCGTCCTCCGCCGATGTCGCCCGCATCACCGAGGTCTGCCACACACACGAGCTGATGAAGCCCAGGAAGAACATCCAGACGAGGTACCAGGGACCGATCTTGGGCGCGATGAACGGGTTGAAGCCCGCCGGGCCCTTGAGCCGCTGCACGCCGTCGACGATGTTGCTCCAGCCGAAGTGCACCATTAGCAGCACGGAGGTGACGACCAGGCCGATGGCCATGATCGTGTACTGGAGGTAGTCGGTGAACACGACCGAGATCATGCCCCCGACCATGGTGTAGAGCAGCACCAAGACGACGAGGATGGTCATGGCGATCTTCAGTTGAAGGTCGGAGTTCATCCCCATGACGCTGGTGACGAACATCGAGTCGGCCTTGAGGAACATCCCCATGTTCAGGATGCCGGAGGCGGCCAGGATCGCCCCGCCAACGACCCGCAGACCGTGGCTGTAGCGCCGCTGGTAGAACTCGGGGATGGTCATCACACCCATGTTCCGCAGCGGCACGACGATGAGCCCGGTCTGACCCACGATGAGGCCCGCGACGGCAGCCAGGACCGCGATGGCGAAGAAGGCGAAACCGCAGAGGAACCCCTTCTGCGCCGAGTACATGACGGTGACCAGCCCCAGCTCCGCCGCGACCATGGACGCCACGCCCAGGTACGTCCTCACCGATCGTCCGGCGACGACGTAGTCGTCCATGTCCTTGATGTACCTCATGGCCCACATGCCCAGAACCGTGGAGGCCACGAGGAAGACGACCACAATGGCCCAGTCGCCCGTCGAGAAGTTCGTGGAGATCTGGAGGTTCGCGAGAGGGTCCATGAGCCGATCCGCATCCTCAGGGGCGCGCTGTGTCGCCGAAGTAGGAACGGAGGCGGCCTTCCCCGCGCGGCGGGCGTCCTCCTGCACCCAGGCCTATCGAGCAGGTGTGAGCGCGGCAACGCCCGAAATGGTCGCGGCGATCCGAACGGGGCGTGGGGGCTCGTCGCCATGAGCGACCTGTTCATCAGCTACGGACATGCGGACGCGTCAGCCTTCGCCGAGAGGCTGAAGTCTGACCTCCAGGCAGCGGGGTACACTGTCTGGTGGGATAAGGAGGGTATCCGGTCTGGCCAGGCCTGGGATGCGCGGATCGAGGGCGCCATCGAGGAGTGCTCAGTGCTCCTGGCGGTCCTGACGCCGGGCTCGGTGCGGAAGGACAGCATCTGCCGCGATGAGATCACTTACGCGATGGTTCTGCCCCGGGCCGTGGTGGCCGCGAAGGCAGCGGAAGAAGTCAGACCGACACTGGCGCTCGTTCGTCGGAGTTGGGTCGACTTCACCCAGGACTACCACGACGGCTTGCGTCGTCTGCTTGCGTACCTGGACGGGAGCAAGGAGGCGCTGCTGCCACCCTCGCTGGAGGCACTGGGCGGCATCGAGCCGCTGGACTTCAGCCGGCGGCTGGCCGAGCTGACCCGCAGGTTTACAGGCCGGGAGTGGTTGGCGTTGGAGGTGGATCGGTGGCTGGCGCACTCGGCCAAGCGGGCCTTTGTGGTCGTCGGGGAACCGGGGATTGGGAAGAGCGCCATCGCGGCGTGGGTGGCGACGAGTCGGGACGAACGGGTGGCTGCGGTCCACTTCTGCGACAACCAGGACAGACGGACGCTCGACCCGCACCGTTTCGTGGCCTCGGTTGTCGCGCAGTTGCATGGGCGCATGCCGGAGTATGCGGAGCGGGTGGACGGACTGTGCCCCGGACAACGGCGGGAGACGGCGGGGCAGGCGTTCGTGGAACTGGTCGTAGAGCCGGCCCATCGGCTGGCAGCCCCCCGCTGGCCTCAGTTGATCGTGGTCGATTCCCTCGATGAGGCCTCAACGGCTGTGGGCGAGACGATCCTGGATGTGATCTGCGAGCATGCTCCGGCGCTTCCCGACTGGCTGAGGGTGCTGACGACGACTCGTCCAGAGCCGGCCGTCATCGACCGTATCCGGGCGCTGCAGTGTTTCGAGCTGGAGGCCAACCGACGGGAGAACCAAGAGGACCTACAGAGGTACGTCGGCGCCCGCGTTGCGGAGATTGCCCGGAAGCTGGGCTGCGTGCGGTCCGCCGTGGCCGCGCAGGTCGAGCGCGCGAGCGATGGCAACTTCCTGGTGGCCAAGCTGCTACTGGATGCGCTGGCCGAGGGCGACGTCGCCGCCGATGAGCTGCCGGCCGTCTCGCCCGGGCTGGGGTACTTCTACGGCCGCTTCTGCCGGAGCCGATTCCCGGATCCCCTGACATTCGACGGTCGGTATCGGCCCTTGGTCGCCACGCTGGCCGCCAGTCAGGAGCCGCTTGGACTGCCGACAGTCGCGGCAGCTCTCGAGTGCAGGCACCCCGAGGCGCTCGTGCGGCTGCGGGGAATCGGGCAGTTGGTCCGGGAGCGGGACGGTCGGTACAGCCTGTTCCACAAGTACCTCGTGGACTGGGTGACTGACAGCGCACAGGCGGGAGCCCACTGGTGCCCAGCGGCGCTCGGTCACGAACTGCTCGCCCGGGCGCTGTGGCAGGAATTCGCCGGCGATCCTCAGCGGCTGTCGGCCTACGGGGAGGCCCATCTCGCGACCCACCTCGCCGAACTCCAGTGGTGGTGGCATCTCGCGGCCTTGGTTGCGTCGGCGAGGCCAGGCTTGGTGAGCCGATGGGTGGAGCAGGGGGACGACCTGGGCCTGCGCATCCTGACGCGGCTTGTGGAGGAGGGTGGTCTCGAACCTGTGCACCAAGCCGCCCTTGCGACGCAGGTGGCCCGCATCCACACCCAGCGCGCGGAATACCGCGCGGCGGAGGACTGGCTGGGGTACGCCATCGCTCGAACATCGTGGCGTCGAGGGCGCCGGGCGCGAGCGGTGGCGTTCCACGAGCTGGGGAACCTGCATCTGTACCGGCAGGACTGGGCGAGCGCCAGGGCCGCCTACCGCCGCGCGCTGCGCCTGTGTACCTGGGGCGTCCCGATGTACCGCGATGAGGCTGCCGGCAATCGCCTCGCGCTGGCGGCGCTCGCGGCGCGACCCTATCGGTGGGCGGAGGTGGCCCGGCTGGCCCGGCGCGCTCGCCGCGAGGCCTGGGCCGCGGGGGCCGTCGAGTACGCTCTGGCCGCGGAGAGGCATCTGGCATTCGCGCTCGAGGAGCTGGGCAAGTTCGAGGAAGCGCAGGACTTGCTCGACAGGGCCCTGGAAGCCAGCGACCGGGAAGGTGCCCGTCTGGAACGGGCCAGGTTGCTGATCATCAAGGGCGGCCACTGCTACGCTCAGGCAACGCTCCGAGGGGAGGGGGCCGCCGAGGCGGCGGGGGTGCTGCAGCGTGCTCTAGACGAGGCCCAGGAGTTGCACGACCTGTACTCCGTACTGGACGCGAAGCTGTGTCTCGGGTGGTGTGCGCTCGCGGAAGGCCAGACCGAGGAGGCGCAACGGTACTTCGGGGATGTGGAAGCGGCCCTGCCGCGCGGCATCCACATCGAGCTCGAGGTCGGCGTGCTGGCTGGCCTCGCGGCGACGACTCATCAGAGGGGCGACCTCGAGGCCGCCGTGGGCCAGTACAACGAGGTCATCGCGGCAGCCCAGCCGATCCGCGCCTGGGGGTATGAGGACAGAGCGCTCGTTGGGCTGGGGGCGATCAGTTGGCACGCGGGCAACCGAGAGGAGGCAGAACGCTACTCGGAGAGGGCTCGCGACTGCGCGGCGCGCCATTCGCCGCGGGAACAGCAACTCGTGGCGGCTAGCATTCGCCTCTGCCAGACTGCGCCGAGCGTTGTCCCCCGCTAGCAGAAGGCTTCACTCATCACGGTAATCGGACGAGACCCCGGAGGATGACGCGCGGGACGAGATCGGCGCCCCGCCGGAGACCCTGTTCTCCATGGCTTCGAGCATCCGCCGGGCCTGCTGGGTGACCTCCGCGTCGCTGGCGCCGTATTCGGGCCCCAAAGCAGCGCGTCGCGTGCGGCGTACTGCGGCCGCCACAACGACAACCACAACCACCGCGGGGCCGAGGGCAATCCACAGCCACATCATCGCCGGTGTCACCTCCGGGAGAGACGACCTGCGGATCCGGCTGGCATGCCGATTGTACCACCTGAGACCGAGAGCCGCAAGAGCTGTCCGGCGCTGGCTGGGGTGCGACCGCAGATTGCAGGTAGCCGGCCTCTGGTAGCAGTGGTACTGGCAGCCCCGCTGCCAGTGTCCCCGCGCTCAACGAGAGCACTGGCAACACACGGCGGCTGCCGGTGCCACGTCGGAGGATCGCTACCCACGGGGAAAAGCCGCACCCCTGGCGCTGGCCATCTGGCGCTGGCCATCGTGCGCCGGCCCGGGTTGTTGACGCGGGGGTCTGGGAGGTGTACACTTACATCATGGTGTAGGTCGCCGGGAGGGTAGGGGAATGGGCCTGGTGCGAACGCAAGTCCAGTTCGACGAGGAGCAGCATCGGAAGCTGAAGGAGGAGGCCTTCCAGCGCGGGATCTCGGTGTCAGCTCTCCTACGGGAGATCGTGGACGGCCGGTTCGCGCCGCGGCCGCGGCGCAAGCGCGAGTTGAGGAAGCTGTGGGCCTTCATCGGCTCTGGGCGTAGCGACGCCAGCGATGTGTCGATCCATCACGACAACTACCTCTCGGGGCAGCGGAAGTGAGAGTCCTGGTGGACACCTCCGCCTACTACGCGTTGGCGGATAGGGCTGACATCAAGCACGAGGCGGCGAAGCGCGCTGTCCGGCAGCTTCTGGATGAAGGGTGGGAGCTCTGGACGACATCGTACGTCGTCCTGGAGGCGGCCGCTCTAGTGCAGTCACGCCTCGGCATGCGGCATCTCCGCCTCCTCCGGGAGGCTCTGACCGAGTCCACGGCGGTCGTGTGGGTGGACAGCGCGCTGCACGAGGCAGCATGGGATGAACTCGAGCGTCTTGGGAGGCGGGGCGTAAGCCTGGTCGACTGCTCGCTTGCGGTTGCGGCTCAACGCCACGGGATCGCCGACATCCTCGCATTCGACCCGGACTTCGAGCTGTGGGGGCTCCGTCTGCTCGGCTGACAGCCATCGTACGTAACGTTGACAAAGCCCTCTGGCCCCGCGTACAATCCCCACGCATAGAGATGCCGTTGAGTGCGTGCGGAAGGCGCAACCTGCCATGCGACCGGAGTTGCGGTCGGTCATCCTGGTCATCGTCCTCGCGGTGGCGCTGGTGGGGATGTGGTACCAGACGTTCAAGATCACTGGTGTGACCGCGCAGGTCGCGCCGGCGCAGGCTGAACGCATGGCGCCGCCGGCGCCGCCCAGGCTGACGCCGTTGGCGACGGAGACGGCGAACGTCGAGTTGTTCGGCCGAGCGCATCCGGCCTGGTCAGCGTTCTCCTCTTGACGTCAATCACGAACGGAGGTGCGGCCCGTCCGCCCGCTGTGGGAGGGCTTGGTCATGGAGCCCATTGCGATCATCGGTGGCGGTCTTGCCGGCTGCGAGGCTGCCTGGCAGCTAGCCCGGCGCGGCGCGGATGTCATCCTGTACGAGATGCGTCCCGTGGTGCCGACCGCGGCGCATAGGACCGACCTGCTCGCCGAGCTGGTCTGCAGCAACTCGCTGCGCTCGGACAGCCTCGACCGCGCGCAGGGCATTCTGAAGGCGGAGCTGCGGCTGCTCAAGTCGCTCATCATCGAGTGCGCCGACCGCCACCGCATCCCCGCCGGCAGTGCACTGGCGGTCGATCGGGACCTCTTCGCCGGCGCCATCACTGAGGCGATCACGAGCCACCCGCGGATCGAGCTGCGACGTGAAGAGGTGGCGTCGTTCCCCGAGGAGGGACCTACCATCGTGGCCTCGGGGCCGCTCACCTCGCCGGGCCTGGCCAAGGCGATCTACGCGATCACCGGCCAGAGCTACCTCTTCTTCTATGATGCCATCAGTCCCATCGTGGATGCCGAGTCCGTGAACATGGACAAGGCGTTCCTGGCCTCGCGGTACGAGAAGGGCGAAGCGGCGTACGTGAATTGCCCCATGACGGAGGAGGAGTACAACGCCTTCTTCGAGGCGCTCACGCAGGCGGAGATCAGCCTCCATGCGGACGTAGACCCGGACGAGCTGTTCGAGGGGTGCCTGCCGGTCGAGGTCATCGCGGCGCGCGGGCCCGAGGCGCTGCGGTTCGGCCCCATGAAGCCCGTGGGCCTCGTCGACCCACACACGAATCGGCGGCCCTACGCGGTGGTGCAGCTCCGGAGCGAGAACGCCGACTTCACGATGTACAACCTGGTCGGTTTCCAGACGTCGTTGACCTGGGGTGAGCAGGAGCGGGTGTTCGGCATGATTCCCGGTCTCGAGGAGGCCGAGTTCCTGCGATACGGCGCGGTCCACCGAAACACGTACATCAACTCGCCAGTGCTGCTGCAGCAGTCGCTCAACCTGAAGGCACGGCCGGACTTGTACTTCGCGGGCCAGATCACCGGTGTCGAGGGCTACGTCGAGTCCACAGCGGGTGGCCTGGTGGCGGCGCTCAACTGCCTGGCGAAGCTCCGCGGCGAGCTGCCCGTGGTCTTCCCGCGCGAGACGGTCATCGGCGCGCTCATGCACCACATCACGCACGCCGATCGCAAGCACTTCCAGCCCATGAACGCGAACTTCGGGCTTCTGCCTGCGGTCCCGAAAGACAAGAGCCGTGGGAAGCGCGACCGGCGCTTCGAGGTGGCGAAGCAGTGCGTCGGAGCGATGGCGGGAGCTATCGGGGCACGGGCATCCCTACTTGCACCGTCGTAGACCGTCAGTGACCCGCGAGCGAGGTCCGCGCGGCGGGGTAGCTCACACCACACATCACAGCACGCGGTGCGGCCATGGCGGAACAGCACCTCGACGCGTTCCTATCGTACCTAGCGAATGTGCGGCAGTGCTCCGTGCGGACGGTGGAGTGCTACTCCTGCGCCCTGCACCAGTTCTCCGACTTCCTGGCCTCGATGTGGGGCGAGGCGGGGCGCTTCGACTGGCAGCGGATCGACTACCCGGTCATTCGGAGGTACCTCGCGCACCTCTCCCGCGCGCGGTACATGGCGACGACGGTGTCGGCGAGGCTGGCGGCGCTGAAGGCGTTCTTCCGGTATCTGGCGCGGGAGGGTGTCGTGTCGCTGAACGTGGCGGCGCTCGCCCGGGCGCCGAAGAAGCCGAAGCGCCTGCCGTCGGTGTTGGATAGGACGGAGGTCGACAACCTCCTGGCCGCCCCCGACGCGTCGAGCCCTCTGGGCGTGCGCGACCGGGCGATCCTCGAGCTCCTGTACGCGAGCGGGATTCGCGTGGCCGAGGCCTGCGGTCTGGACGTCGACGACATCGACCTGGAGGCGCGGCGCGCGAGAGTCCTGGGGAAGCGGGACAAGGAGAGGGTTGCGCTCTTCGGCCGCCCGGCGGCAGCAGCGTTGAGGGAGTACATCGAGGGTGGTCGCCCACTGCTGCTCGGGAAGAACCGGCGTGCGGCGGGGGAGCAAGCGCTCTTCCTCAGCAGAACGGGGCGGAGGCTGGCGCCGAACGCCGTGCGACAGCTCGTACGACGGACCGTTCTGCGAGCACAGACGGGGCGCCCGGCGACGCCCCACTCATTCCGGCACACGTTCGCCACGCACCTGCTCGATGCCGGGGCCGATCTGCGGACGGTGCAGTCGCTCTTGGGCCACGAGAGCCTGAGCAGCACGCAAGTCTACACTCATGTGAGCCTGAGACACCTGCGGGACAGCTACCAGAAGGCGCACCCGCTGTCCGCCGAGGGAGGAACCGATGGGGAGTAGCCGAGGGGTCCCCGAAGTGCGCTCGACGACCGTGGTGGCCGTTCGCCGTGACGGGCAGCTCGCCCTGGGCGGCGACGGACAGGTTACGATCGGCGACGCGATCTTCAAAGCCAGCGCGCAGAAGGTGCGCCGCATGAAGGGGGACAAGGTGCTCGCGGGGTATGCGGGCGCCGCTGGCGACGCGATGGCGTTGTTCGAGAAGCTGGAGGGCAAGCTCGACGAGTTCGGCGGCAACCTGCAGCGAGCGTGCCTGGAGCTGGTCAAGGACTGGCGGATGGACCGGGCGCTCCGCCGTTTGGAAGCGATGCTGGTGGTGGGCGACCGCGAGAACCTCCTGGTCGTCGGTGGGACGGGTGATTTGATCCGGCCGGATGAAGACGCCGTCGCGATCGGTTCGGGCGGGGGGTACGCCTTGGCCGCCGCGCGGATGCTCCTGCGCCACACGGACTTGCCGGCGCCGGAGATCGTCCGGTTGGCGCTGCTGGCGGCGGCTGAGATCTGCGTGTACACCAACGACCAGATCACTGTTGAGGTGCTCTAGTGCTGGAGGGCGATCTGACGCCGAGGGAGATTGTCGAGGAACTCGACAAGTACATCATCGGGCAGGCCGCGGCCAAGCGCGCGGTGGCGATTGCGCTGCGGAACCGCTACCGGCGGCGCCAACTGGACGACGAGCTGCGGGATGAGGTCATCCCCAAGAACATCCTCATGATCGGCCCGACCGGCGTGGGGAAGACCGAGATCGCGCGCCGCCTGGCGAACCTGGCCAATGCACCCTTCATCAAGGTCGAAGCCACCAAGTTCACCGAGGTCGGGTATGTCGGGCGGGACGTGGATGGGATGGTGCGGGACCTTGTGGAGGTGGCGGTGCGAATGGTGGAGCAGGAGCGCTTCGAGGAGGTCCAGCCTCAGGCCGAGGAGGCCGCCGAACGCCGCCTGATCGAGCTGCTGGTCCGTGGCGGCGAGGCGAGCGCCGAGCCGACCCCGTCTCCGCTGGCTCAGATGGTAAGCGCCCTCGCCGGCGCGGGAACCCGTCCTGAAGCGGCGCAGGAGAGCGTGGTGGAGCGCGAGATGCGCGAGGCGAGGCGGCGCCAGGAGGAAGCGAACCGCCGCCTGACCGAGAAGCGCCTGCGGGCGGGGGAGCTCGAGGACGAGCTGGTGAACATCGAGGTCGAGGAGCAGGCGAATCGTACCTTGCAGATCTGGTCCTCGAGCGCCGGCATGGAGGAGATGGGCTTCAATCTCCAGGACATGCTGGGTGGGATGTTCGCCCCGAAGAAGACGAAGAAGCAGACGACGGTGGGGGAGGCCCGCCGCATCCTCGCCTATGAGGAAGCGGAGAAGATGGTCGATCCGCAGGAGGTGGCGCGAGAGGCGATCGCGCGGGCGGAGGACAGCGGCATCATCTTCCTCGACGAGCTCGACAAGGTGGCGGGCCGCGAGGGCGGGCATGGGCCCGACGTGTCGCGCGAGGGCGTGCAGCGCGACATACTCCCGATCGTCGAGGGCTCGACGGTGATGACGAAGTACGGCCCCTGCAACACGCAGCACGTCCTGTTCATCGCAGCGGGGGCCTTCCACGTAAGCAAGCCGTCGGACCTCATCCCGGAGCTGCAGGGCCGCTTTCCGCTGCGCGTCGAGCTGAGCAGTCTGAGCGAAGAGGACCTCCGCCGAATCCTGGTGGAGCCGAAGAACTCGCTGGCGACGCAGTACGCGGCGCTGCTCGCGACCGAGGGCATCGATCTGGAGTTCAAGCCGGACGCGATCGCCACCATCGCCCGCACCGCGCGGGAGGTGAACGACTCGTCCGAGAACATCGGCGCCCGACGCCTCTACACCTTGATGGAGCGCCTGCTCGAGGACCTCTCCTTCGAGGCCCCGGACATGGCCGACAAACATGTCGTGGTCGACGAGACGTACGTCCTCGGCAAGGTGTCCGGGATCGTCAAGGACCAGAACCTGTCGCGGTACATGCTGTGACGGCAGGAGACAGGGGCCAGGGGTCAGGGGTCGGAGGAATGGCGACGGCCGTCGGCTGCCCTTCGGTTCCCGCCCCGCTGTTCTCCTGGCTCCCGCCGTCCCCTGACCCCTGCCTTCCCCTCACCCCACCGGTTCCCCGGCCAGGCACTCCTCCAGGATGTCCATCTCGCGCCGCTCCAGGGCCGGGGCGCTGTAGAGCTTCAGGACGCCGAGGTAGACCGCCAGGGCGTAGACCAGGGCCAGGGGGACGCAGAAGGCATAGGCCAGGGGATTCCGCAGCAGCAGGGGGGTGGCGGCGGCGATGGCGATGGGTACAGCGACGAGCAGGGCGACCTGGAAAGCGAGGGTGCTGATCAGCCCGTTGAGGCAGCCGCGGCTGGAAGAGGAGGCGAAGGGGTTCTCCCCCCGACGCGCGATGCGGATCGGGAAGTGAATGGAGACCACGTTGCCCATTGCGGCCAGGACGATGGCGGCGGCGAGCAGGAAGGGGATGTACGTCGCGGCGAGGGAGGGGTTCTGGAGGAGGAAGCCCGCGACCAGCACCGCGAGGGTGGAGGCAACCCACGCCACGGCGACCGCCGCGAGGTTCTTGCCGACGAGGATCTCGGACCGCGGGCACGGGGTGACGAACAGGAGGCGCAGGCCCTCTCGGTCGATGCCGAAGGCGTTCTGGAACAGCGAGCTGAACCCAAAGAGCGCGAGAACCGCCACGAACAGGATCGCCGCGGGAGGGCTCAGGGCAGGTCCGCCATGGGACCGCGACAGCGACCCGCCAAGCACGAAGATCAGCGGGAAGATGGGCGCGATGAGCAAGGACTTGTACCGCGGCTCGCGCCAGTAGTAGCGGGCCTCCTTGATGGCGAGCGCCGCCACGGGGGTGGTGGCCAGTCGCTGGAGCGGCGAGAGCTCCCTCGCCGGCGCGCGGGTTCGCTCCGGTGCTCGCGAGGCGCCGATCTCCCCCGAGTGGAGCCGGCCGAGAACGGCCGTTCCCGCCGCGAGGGCGGCCAGCAGATAGCCAACCGACGCCCCCAGGTAGGCGGCGCACTGCGCCCAATGCGGCGAAGCGGCGGCCTCGATGGCGCGCGCCGTAACCCCCGCGGGGGTGAAGCAAAGGTATCGGGACGGCCCCCACGCCAGGAGCGCCGCATACGGGTCGTGTTGTGCGGCACCACGGAGGTACAGGTTCGGGGCGAGGTATGCCGACACGGCGATGAGCGGGGCCAGCAGCATGGCCCAGTCGCGCGCACGCCGGCTTCGCAGGACGTTGAGCAGCCCCCAGAGGATGGCCTGACTGAGCGCCAAGGTGTGGGCGAGGAAGACGACCAGGGCTACGACGGTGACGGCAACCGCGGTGACACTGGCGGAGTAGAAGAAGGCGATCGCCGCGAAGGCCGGGAGGACGATGAGTAGCGATGGATCAAGGAAGCAGGCCAGAGTCGTTCCGATGAAGATGGTCGCGCGCGAGACTGGGTAGATGAACAGCTTGGTGAGGTCGTAGGACTGGTTAAGGCTGAAGCCGACCAAGGGGAACAACAGCCAGAAGATCCACACACCGAAGAGGGTGAAGTGCAGGAGCTCGCGATCGCCGGCGGCGTCGAGCGTCCAGAACCCCATGGAGGCGAAAGCGAGTCCCAGGGAGCCGAGGGGCACCACGAAGGCGATGAGCCACACGATCCAGGCGACGACTGGCCACGCGCCCCGGCCCATGCGGAACATCAGCCGGAGCTTGAGGGCCACCAGAGGGCCTACGCGATCCAACTCAGATCGTCCTTCTCGGCCGGCGCGCCGACCAGGGCCAGGAACACATCCTCCAGGGTCGCGTCCGGGCCCAGGCCGGCGTACGCACGCAGCTCCGGGAGTGTGCCCAGGCCCCGGAAGACTCCCTGGTGGATGATGGCAATCCGCGTACAGAGCCGCTCGGCCAGATCGAGTATGTGCGACGAGAAGAAGATCGTCGTACCACGCTCGCGCAGCCTGGTGAGGACCTGTCTGATGCTTCGCGACGACACCGCATCGACCGAGCCGAAGGGTTCGTCCAGGAAGAGCACGCGCGGGTCATGGATCAGAGCGACCGCCATGCCCGTCTTCTTCTTCATGCCGCTGCTGTAGTCCACGATCATCTTGTCGGCATGCTCCTCCATCTCCATGAGCACGAGCAGCTCCTGAGTCCGGCTGCGCACGAGGTCCGGGGGCAAGCCGTACATGGTGCCGGCGAACTGGATGAACTCCCGGCCGGTGAGGCGCTCGTAGACGTTGGGCTCCTCCGGCAGCAGGCCGATGCTGGCCTTCACCGCCAAGGGATCGGTGGCGAGGTCGTGCCCGGCGATGATCACCCGGCCCCCATCGGGGCGCAGCAGGCCGACGAGCATCCGGATGGTCGTCGTCTTGCCGGCTCCATTAGGGCCCAGGAAGCCGAAGAACTCGCCCGGCAGGACGGTGAAGGTGAGGTTGTTCACCGCCACATGGTCCCCGAAACGCTTGGTCAGTCCGTACACCTGCACGCTCGGTTCGACGAGCTGAGGCCCGAGCCCCGGAGACTCCGCGGCGAGATCGAACGCGACGGCAGAGCTGGCTTCATCAGGTGGAGGACCGGCAGCAGCCGGCGCATCGTCCGGTGGGAGGGCCACGGTCATGCCTGCCGGTTCGGCAGGAAGCCCGGGAACTCCTGCAGGCGGGCCCCGGCCGCCACCTGGGCTAGGAGATGGTCGCCGTGTGGCTCGATACGAGAAGTTTGCATTCTGCTGGCAAGCAGTTGCAGCCCCGATGGTATGCTCGGAGTCAGTGGGAATGGGACTGCACGGCAACAGGGGCCCTGGGGCCCGGTCTGACACCTGCCATGGAAGCGAGCGTGCTGCCATGAACCGACCGGTAGACAAGCCGGGGCTCAGGGAATCGGCGTCCAGGAGGCGCCTCCCTAACCTTGCCAGGACCCCGATGAACGGGGCTGGACGGGTTGCCCAGAGCTCGCTGGCGGGGCATCTGCGGTCCTTCCTGGAAGCCGGCGCCCAGAGCGTGCGGGATAGCCGTGCCTGGCAGGTGGTGGCTGGTTCGTGGGTGGGGCGGGCCCTCCGCCGCCGGGCGGCCCTTGCGGCCAGTCGCAGCAGTCGTCCACGGAGACCAGGCCGCGGCGGGAGAGGCCTGGTGCCGCGCGGACTGGTCGTTCTGGTTGTGGTGTCGGCGGTCCTCACCTGGGCAACGCGGGACTCCGATCGAAGCCTCGCCACGGTCATCACGCCCTCCAAGGTGAACGCCCTCTACGCCGGAGGGAGTAGCCTCACGGATGAGCAGCTCACCCAACAGCGCATCGCGCGGAGGGTGTACCCCCTGTCGGTCATCCCCGGAGGCGCGTTCTCGGTTGACGAGTTGCGGGCCTACCTCAGGAAGGACCCGGTCGCGAGGAGGTCGTTCGACCGGATGGCGAAGCGGATGGGCGACCCGGACCTGATGTCGCACCTTGAGGTGAAGCAGCTCACGAGACCTGTGAAGATGTTCACGCAGTTGCGGCAGGGCGACAAGCTGTACTACAGCTCGACCCCGGTGACGGTGCGAGCGGGGGAGTCGGGCTTCGTCCACGAGACCTCCGGGGAGTTAGTGGCGCGGTCCCGGTGCGGCAACGTGATGGTCGCCACCGTGCCGGCGCGTGAGGCTCGTGTGCCGCCGCCGCCGGAAACTCCGCCGGAGCGACCCCGCGAGGTGCAGGTCGCGCCGGCCGTTGGTGTCCGCCCCATTGTGCCACCGCTCCCGCCCCCCGTACGCATGCCTGCGCCAAGGGTGCCGACGCCGACCATGGTTGCGGCGCTCCCGCCGACTTTGCCGCCGATCTTGATCCCGCCGACGCCCACCGCGGCACCGCCGGTCATCCCGCCTCTGCCGCCCGTCACACCACCTAGCCAGGCCGTGCCCGCCGCGGTGTTCGGCGGGGGTGGTGGTGCGGGAGCGGCGGCGTGGGGGGGGCTGATCGGTCTCATCCCGTGGTGCTGGGGCACGCACCACCACAAGGGCCAGGGCCCGGCACCGCCGCCGCTACCGCCACCACCGCCGCCACCGCCGCCTCCACCGCCTCCGCCGCCTCCGCCTCCGCCCATTCCGGAGCCGGCCACGATGCTCCTGATGGCCCTGGGTCTGGGCGGAGCAGTCTTGGCGGGTGGGGTGAGGTCGCGGAGAAGGAGCCAGTAACCAGGCGGCTGGCTCGGTAGGACCGTCGCTCGTCACAGCCATACGCTTACGGAGGGCCGCCGGCCTCAGGGCCGGCGGCCCTGATTCGTGGGGGCGCTCAGCAGGCCACAGGGGACCGAGGCTGTTCAGATGCCGAGCCGCGTAGGTTGGGGAACCTGGTACAGTCCCCTTTTCGCCTGGACGGCAGCGAAAAGGGTCCAGTCCCGGTTTCCCAACCTACACCAGACTCAGTGGGAATTCGGAGGACAAGATGCCCTGCCAGGGACGACACGATCTGCCAAGCGAACCGTACCGGCTAGTCGAATCGCTCCGCGGCGCCGAATGGCGTCCCGTCTCGCCCGGGCGGTCGAGTCCCCGCTGATCGAGGGCCGGAAGGCGTCGGGCCCGGTCATCTCTGACCGGGCCCGTCGACCGAGTCCGCCGTGGGACAGGGGTAGTGGCTATCGCGTGACGAACTCCTGGGTGAGGTAGTAGGTTCCGTCACTCGCGAGCGCCACTCCCACGGCCGACTCTGCCAGCCGTGGATCGAGGAGGTTGGCGGCGTGGCCGGGGCTCTTCAGCCAGGCGTCGACCACGGTGTCGCAGGGATTGCTGTAACCCTTGCAGAGCGCCACGTTCTCGCCGTAGCGAAGCCAGGCGATCCCGGCGGCGTCAAGCCGATCCCCGGGGCCGCACCCGTTGGCATCGGCGTGGGTCAGGACGTTGCGGCGAGCCATGTCCAGGCTGTGCTGCCGGGCCGGCGCCAGGAGGTCCGGAGTGAGGGCGACCGGCCGAAGGCCGCGTGCTTGACGCGCGGCGTTGATCTTCTGGAAGACGGCCTGCTCGAGCTGAGTGAGCACAGCTTGCTTGGCCGCCGCCGCCGAGCCGATCTTCGCGACACCGGCTGCGACGCCGGCCCCGGTGGTCTGAGCGCTAACGAGAGTGGGGAGATGGGCTATCAGGACGGAGACGGAGAGGGTGATGAAGGCGCGCGAGACCCACTTGCGGGGGCTTTCGGCCCGGTTTGCGGTCTCTCTCTGGCGGCGCATCTCTCGGTTCCCCCTCCGTCCTTCTGAAGCCCTTCATGCCACGGGGGGACCGAGAGGCGATGTACCAAGGCCCTAAACGGATGGAACGGTATTGTTGCACGCGGACGGGAGGAGATGCTCCCTGCCCGGGGAACCTCGCTTCACGCCAATCACGCCAGCGCCGACCCGTCGGTCCTGGCGCCGATACCGAGAGAAGAAGGGGGCTACGACGGACCATGGCCAAGCTGGCAATCGGAACCTGGGCGTATATGTTCGGGCCGTACGAGAAGAACCCGGTGCCGCTTGACGAGGTGCTCGCGACGCTCGGCAAGCTTGGCTTCGATGGCGTTGAGCTGGCGGGGTTCACGCCGCACGCCCACCCGGACGACTACCCCACGGCCGGCGATCGCGCCGCGCTGAAGCAGCAGATCGCGGACAGTGGCCTTGAGATCGCAGGCTTCGCCGCGAACCTCTACGCTAACCAGCCCGCGTCGAACGACCCGGCCGAGCGGGAGCGCTACCTTGACGTGTTCCGGACGAACGTGGAGTTCTGCGCCGACATCGGTTGCCCGTCCATCAGAATCGACACGGTCTCGCCGCCCCCCCTTATCCACCGGGCGACCTATGGGGAGGCGTGGGGAAACCTCGTGGGAACGTGGCAGAGGGCGGCCGACCTCGCGGCCGATGCAGGGCTGATGGTGGTATGGGAATTCGAACCGGGCTTCATGTTCAATAAGCCTTCGGAGGTGGCCAAGCTCCCGGACGATGTGGGTCGGGGCAATTTCACCGTCCTCTTCGACACCTGTCACGCACACATGTGCTCGGTGGTGGCGGCCCGGCAAGCGGAGCCGAAGGAGACCTTGGCCGGGGGAGCGGTGGAGTTCGCCGCGATGCTGAGGGGGAAGATCGGGCACATCCACCTGATCGACTCGGACGAGACGCTGCACGGCGACGAGACGTCAACCCACGCACCGTTCGGCACGGGTGTGCTGGACTTCGACGTCCTGCTCCCGGCGATCCTGAAGGCGGGGTACACGTCGCCCTGGTGGTCCATTGACCTCTGCTTCTGGCCCGAGGCGTGGGAGGTCACGGCGCAGTCGAAGGCGTTCGTGGACAAGCTGCGAGAGAAGTACGGGTAGGGGGACAGGGGAGAGGGTACCCACCGCGAGAGCAGAGAGGCGGCCCAACGGGCCGCCTCTCTGTGTATCTGCCATCGCGTCAGCAGGACGACACTCACGAGCCGACAACAACCCCCGCTAGGATCCGGGGATCCGATGTCAAGCTCGATGATTGCGACGCGCCGGGCCGGCTACCCGTATTCGCGACCGGTCTTCGCGCCGCCCTCCGGCATCTTCACCACGACCACATTCGCCGCCCGAGGCCCCTTGGGGTCCTCCTCCACATCGAACTCCACCTCGGCCCCCTCCACCAGCGTCCGATACCCCTCCCCCTGGACGGACGAGAAATGGACGAAGACATCCTCCCCGTCCGAGCGGGCGATGAAGCCGTAACCCTTCGCGTCATTGAACCACTTCACGGTACCTGTGGCCATTCTCTCACCGTCCGGTGCAGATGTGCCGACAGAGCCATCCCAGCAGTGGGATGTCCGTCATCGACCCGCGGTGGGCGACCGGTCAAAGAGCCGTCGCGCCACGCAGGGACAATCCGTCCACAGCAACTGACGTCTGAGCCGCAGTGCGCCCTAGGTGCAACGCAACCAGCCCCGGCGGCAGGAGCTACCGGCGGGGTGGCCGACCGCATCACAGTGTGCACTATATCACATTCCCGGCATATCGGTAAAGTGGCGGATTGACGAATCCTACCCATTCGGTCCGCCGGCGATGGTCACGATCTTCCATTCGTCGCCGCTCTTCACGGCGTAGGCTCGCACGGCGGAGTTCGTCTGGCCGAAGTCGGTGATGTCGAGCAGCCACGTTCCGTCGACGACGACCGCGGTCTTGCTGGCCTGCGTGCGCGTGACGTCGAGCTGCGACTGGTTGACGGTGACCATGCCCAGCACGCCCTGGAGCATCCCAATCAGCGCGGCCTTGGAGCTTGACCACCGGAGTTCCATGCTCGGGTCGACATAGCACAGGATGAAGTGGTCGTCGTCGAGGGCCTTCTGGAGTGGGTCGGTGTCCGCGGTCTTGGCGGCGGTCGTGAGGGCAGCCGCCCGGTCCACCACTGTCTTCACAACCTCCTCATCGAGGTTGGCCTCTTCGGGGGCCACCATGAGGGCACAGACCTGCCACTTGCCCATCTCGCGGAAGAGGACGGCGTCGAGGAACGCCTGCTGCAGAGGGGCCTGAGGCGGCAGCGTGAGCTTCGCGTTGGCGAAGGCGACCGTGAAGTGGACCTCCACCTTGAGGTCGCCAATCTGGAGCGTGTCCCCGAGCCCGGCGGCGGGCACCATCCCTTGAAGGTAGGCCAGTAGATCGTTCTTGGCGTAGCACTTGGCGTCCTCGCCCAGGGCCATCACACCGACGAACCCCGAGTCGGACATGAACGGACCGAGACCGGCCCAATCCGCCTTGGCGATGGCCCCGATCATCCCGTTGACGACCGCGGCGACGTCATCCTTGTCCGTCTGAGACGCTGCCGGATAGGCGCCCACGAGGACGACCACCGCTACCAGCAAGCCCCCGACGACCACGCTGCGGTGCATGGGTGTTCTCCTTAATATGCGGGTGAGTTCAGCGCCCGCCGAATGCCTGACTTGGTCCGAAGCCCCGGTGTGTGGGACTCCTGCATCCGGGGAAACCAGTACAGTCCCCTTTCCGCCCGGACGGCGGCGGAAAGGGTCCAGTCCCGGTTTCCCTGGTTACGCGAGACTCTCAGTAAGCTACGAGGCGCGCCGCTCGCGGGAGGCGCGGTACCGAAGATACTCCAGTGACACCATGATGGGCGGCGCTTCGCAGATGCTGGCGACCTTCTCCAGCGACCGGGCGAGCTGCCGCTCGTGGAACTCCTCCCGACCGGGCTCGCGGGCGCGGATGCGGACCTCAGCGTCGGCGACCATCCTCACGCATCGGATGAGGAACTTCGCCCGGTTGATGTTGAAGCGGCGTCCCTCCGTCGCACTATGGGTGAGCAGGATCTGCTCGTTGAGCTGGTCCCAACTGGCCGTGGCCGAGCGCACGCCCATGGCCTTGGCGTGAGCCTCTTCGGCAGCCTGTGCCCGGAGGCGCTCGCGCTCCGCGGCCCGCCGGTGGGCCTCGATGGTGGTGCCCTCGATCACCTTCAGATCGAGACGGCGGCCGATCTTCGCCTGGATGATCTCCTGGAGGCGGGCCTTGTTGATCCGCGTCTCAATGTGTCCGGCCATCTCCATCCGCTCGCTCGGCATGCCGAGGACGAGCGAGTCCGACTCCTCATCAAGTGCCAGAGGCACTGCGATGAGGGCGGCCTGCCAGAGAGGGCGGTTGATGGCGCCCTCGCGAAGGGTCTGGTTGACCGCTTCCCAGAGTTTGGTGATGTCGATCTGACCGGACATGCACTGCACCTCCAGGGCGCCTCACTGGCCGGTGGCACCGGCGACCCCGCCGCCAGGGCCACACGTGGTAGCGCCTGAGGTAGTTTCAAAGGCGCGTCTCTGTGGCATCGGCGTCCCGCCGATGGCCCACAGCACCCACGCGCGAGACGCGCGTGCCACGAACGTCGAGTTTTGAGACCGCCTCGCTTGACACACCGGCCCACAAGCCGATATGCTCGAAGCGGATTATAACACAACCGTTCTGTGCGGGCAATTGGCGCGGCAGGTGGGTTCGCTGTCATCCGGCTGGTGGCCTTCGTGCCCGCGCCGGGGAGTGCACATGCGAGGGGGACCGGCACCGAGACGGGACCGACGTTCGAGCCAGGCCCTGGCCGGCGCGCAGGGGGCGTACGCCCGCGCGCTCCTAAGAGGAACGGGCCTGGGGGAGAGCGACCTCGGCAAGCCGTTCGTCGGCATCGTGAACTCCTACTCCGAGCTCGTGCCCGGCCATGGGCACCTGCGCACGCTCGCCGAGTGGGTGAAGGAGGGTGTGCGAGCTGCGGGCGGCGTCCCGCGCGAGTTCAACACCATCGCTGCCTGCGATGGCATGGTGCAGGGCCCGGGCGGCCACTACGTGCTCCCCATGCGCGACGTGATCGCGGCCTCAGTGGAGCTCATGGGCCGCGCTCACGCCCTCGACGCCCTGGTGCTCATCGCCTCCTGCGACAAGATCGTGCCCGGCATGCTCATGGCGGCGGCACGGCTGGACCTGCCAGCGGTGGTCCTTCCCGGTGGGCCCATGCTGGCCTGCGCCGACCCGTCGCCGGGCGGCCTGCCGCCGGCGGTTCGCGTCGCGAGCGACATCAAGGAGGCGATCGGCGCGCGGATCAGCGGCCGCCTGACAGACGCGCAGCTCCGCGAGGTGGAGTCGGCCGTCTGCGCTTCGTTCGGCGCGTGCAACATGCTCGGCACCGCGATGACCATGTGCTGTCTGGCCGAGGCCCTCGGTCTGACGCTCTCGGGTGCTTCAACGTTGTCCGCGGTCGACCCGCAGCGGGCTGCTCTCTGCCGGGCGACCGGGGAGCTGGCGGCGCGCATGGCCGACACCGGCCCTTCCGCCGGCGAGATCATCACCAGGCGTTCGCTGGAAAACGCAGTGCGTGTGCTGGTCGCCTTTGGCGGCTCGACGAACGCGGTTCTCCATCTCTCGGCCCTAGCGGCCGAGGTCGGCGTGCCGCTCCCTCTCCGCCGCTTCGACGAGATCAGCCGCGAGACGCCGCTGCTCAGCCGGATGAAACCCGCGTCAGACACCACCCTGCTCGACTTCCACCGCGCGGGAGGGGTCCTCGCGCTGATGTCCCGGCTGGCGGACGCTCTGGACCCCGACGTGGTCACGGTGAACGGTCGGCTGGGAGACGCGCTCGCCGACCGGAGGGTGCTTGACGAGTCGATCATCGCGCCCCTCGACGCCCCGCTTGAGCCCGAAGGCGGCCTGGCGGTGCTGTCGGGGTCACTCGCGCCGGCAGGGGCCGTGTGCAAGCAGAGCGCCGTTCACCCAGCGATGCGGCAACATCGCGGCCCGGCACGCGTACTGGATTCAGAGGAGGCAGCGCGCGAGTACCTGGCGAGTGGCCGGGCGCGGCCGGGCGAGGTGCTTGTTATCCGCTACGAGGGTCCGCGCGGCGGGCCGGGGATGCGGGAGATGTCGATCCCGGCGGCCATGTTGGTGGGGATGGGCCTGGGGGACTCGGTGGCGATGGTCACCGATGGCCGGTTCTCGGGTGCAACGCGAGGGCCGTGCATCGGTCACGTGGCGCCGGAGGCAGCCGCCGGCGGGCCGATTGCCCTCGTCGAGGAGGGGGACGAGGTGGTGATCGATCTGCCCGCGAGGCGTCTGGACCTGGTGGCCCCTGAGGCGACTCTGGCGGAGCGGCGGGCTCGCCGGTCGCCCCCTCCGCCGAAGGTGCAGGGCGGCTTCATCGACGTGTACGCCAGCCTGGTTGGGCCAACCGAGGAAGGGGCCCGCCTGATCCCAGCCAAGAAGAACCGCACGGAGGGATGACACCGGATGGAGCCCTTCGCCGAGATGACCGGCTTCAACTCGACCAAGATCATCGGCACACTCGGCCCGGCCACCGAGACCCCGGAGATGGTCCGGGGCCTCGTCGAGGCGGGACTGGACCTCGTTCGGCTCAACATGTCGCACGGCACGCACGAATCGCACGCCGCGGGTCTGGCGGCCGTGCGGCAGGTGGGCCGGGAACTCGGTCGGGAGATCGGCGTCATCCTGGATCTCCAGGGCCCGCGGATTCGTGTCGGCGAGCTTCCTGAGGGAGGGGTCGAGCTCCGCGACGGCGCGGAGTGCGTCATCACCACCGAACCGGTGGCCGGCACGGCCGAGCGCTTCTCGACCACGTACGAGATGCTCGCGCAGGATGTGGAGGCCGGCGACCGGATTCTGCTCGACGACGGCCTGCTGGAGCTTGCGGTGGTCTCGGAGGCCGGTGGTGACGTCCGCTGCCGGGTGGTGCACGGAGGGACGCTGCTCGCCCACAAGGGGATGAACCTCCCGGGCGTCAAGGTGAGTGCGCCGGCCGTGTCGGCGAAGGATGAGGAGGACCTGGCCTTCGGCCTCGAGCAGGGGGTGGACTACGTGGCCCTCAGCTTCGTGCGAACTCCGGAGGATGTCAGGGGGCTGCGGGCGCGCATCCGCGCGCTGGGGCATGACACACCGATCATCAGCAAGGTCGAGAAGCCGGAGGCGATCGACCACCTCAAGGAGATCGTGAGGAAGTCCGATGCCATCATGGTCGCCCGAGGGGACCTGGCGGTGGAGACCTCGCCCGAGGAGGTGCCCCTGCTTCAGAAGAGCATGATCGACTGCTGCGCGGCGGCCCATCAACCGGTGATCATCGCGACCCAGATGCTCGACTCGATGCGCGAGAATCCACGACCGACGCGCGCGGAGGCCTCCGATGTTGCGAATGCCATCCTGGACGGGGCCGACGCCGTGATGCTCTCGGGCGAGACCGCGGTGGGGAAGTACCCGGTCGAGTCGGTGGCCATGATGCGCCGGATCGCTGCCGCGGCCGAGGGGTCGCTGTTCAGAGGGGAGCACCCGCTCGCCGAGTGGCACGGGGGGAAGTCACTGTCCTTCGGGGAGGCGATCTCGCGGGCGGCCGTGGAGGCGGCGGGCGAGACGGGGGCGAAGGCGCTCATCGCCTTCACGCAGTCGGGTCGAACCGCACGGCTGGCCTCGAAGTGCCGGCCGCGGGTGCCTATCATCGCCGCCACGCCCCTCGTGGCGACCGCTCGCCGGTGCACGCTGTACTGGGGCGTCGCCTCGATGATCGTCGGACCGGCAGAGTCCACGGACAACCAGATCGAGCTGGTCGACGCGCGGCTGCAGGAGTTGGGACTCGCTCAGGTGGGGGAGACGGTTGTCATCACGGCCGGCACTCCGATCGCGGTGCGCGGCACCACCAACACGATGAAGCTGCACGTGGTGGGTGGCCGGAAGTAGGGCGTTGTGGGGAGTGCGCCGGGCGAGACGCCCGGCCTACGCGACGGGTGTTGAAGGAGGCACACTGGTGAAGTTCGCCACGAAGTACCTGTCATTCCAGACGAGCAAGCGCCGCGACTACCTCAACATCACCCATGAGGTGGCGAGGGTGGTCGAGGAGAGCGGGATCAAGGAGGGCATGGTGCTCGTATCGGCCATGCACATCACGGCGGGTGTCTACGTGAACGACGCGGAGGCGGGGCTGCTCCAGGACATCGACGAGTGGGTGGAGGACCTCGCCCCGATGCGGGCGGACTACCGCCACCACAACACGGGGGAAGACAACGGGGACGCCCACCTCAAGAGCCTGCTCGTCCATCACCAGGTGATCGTGCCGATCACCGCGGGCGAGCTTGACCTCGGCCCGTGGCAGCAGGTCTACTACGCGGAGTTCGATGGCCGGCGGCGGAAGCGGGTCATCATCAAGGCCATGGGGGAGTAGGAGCGGACCTATGGGTCCGTCCACCATGGCATACGTGCGGGCCGTGAGGGAGGGGGACCAGGAATGAGCGGGCCGGGCGGGAAGGTGATCTGTCCCCACTGCGGCGCCGAGAACCCCGCGTCGCTGATCGTGACCACCTGCTCCAAGTGCCTGCGGCTGCTGACCGACGAGGCGACTGCACCCCCACCACCAGCCCCTCGGCGTGCGGTCCTACCCCCGCCAGCGCCAAGGCTGCCCCCGCTGAGCGTTGCCCCACCCATGGTGGCGGAGACGCGTGCGGTGACGCTGCCGCCCAAGATCGAGCCGGGCTCGGATGGGGCCTCAGTGGACGCGGGTACGGCGGGTCCGGCCGTCATGCTCGGCGTGCTGGTCGCCATGCTGATCGTGGGCCTCGCTGTGGGGTTGCTTACGGGGAAACTGGCGGGGAAGTCGCTCCTGGGACGCCCGGGAGGGCAGTCTGCCCGCGCGCCCATGGTCGTGCCCGCCGCGCCCCCGCCCTCGTTGCTTCACAGAGCAGCGTGGGCAGGTGACGTGGGCGAGGTGCGGAGACTGCTCTATCAGGGAGCGGGCGTGAACAGCCGCGGGCCGACGGATCAGGGCACGCCCGTTCACTGGGCCGCCAGCGCGGGACAAGAGGCCGTGGTCGTGCTCTTGCTCGATCGCGGCGCCGACGTGAACGCGCAGAGCGCACGCGGCGGAACGGCTCTGCACGCGGCCGCTCTCGGGGGCCACAGCAAGCTCGTGGCGTTGCTGATCAAGCGGGGGGCCAAGGTCAACACGAGGAGCCGCACCGGGTGGACTCCTCTCCACGCTGCGGCCTTCGGTGGGCAGGTCGAGGTGGGGAAGGCCTTGCTGGCGCGTGGGGCCACGGTCAACGCCTTGTCCAGCAACGGCCAGACACCTGGGACCGTCGCCAGCGAGCGGAAGCACGCAACCTTCGTGGCCCTGCTGCGGCAACACGGCGGCCTGACCAACCTCGGCTGGACGTCACTCCACGCGGCCGCCGCGCGGGGCGACGTGGTGGAGATCTGGCGGCTCCTCGCCGGAGGGACCAACGTCAACGTCCGCAATGCTGACGGCAAGGCACCCCTCCACGAGGCGGCCTTCTACGGCAAGCTCGAAGCCGCCCGCTTCCTGCTCGACCACGGCGCCGACCCCAACGCCAAGGGGAAGCTTGGTGAGACGCCTCTCGCGTTCGCAACCGGCCAGAAGCACCCCGACGTAGCCAAGCTGCTGAGGGACCGAGGGGCCAGGAGGTAAGGCTCCGTGGCGGAGCAGACGGGAAGCCGCTGGCCAGCCATCTTCCTCGACGACGGTGGCGTGATCAGCGACAACGCGGTGCGCGCGGCGCAGTGGCCGGGCCTGGTGGGCGCGTACCTGGCTCCGCGCCTGGGCGGCGCGGAGGAGGCGTGGGCCGAGGCGAACCGGACCATCTGCCCGGCGCTCTGGCAGGAATGGGGTGCGCGCCTCCAGGAAGATCCCACGGGGGACGCAGTTGCACTGCGGCGGTACTACGACGAGGAGTGGGTGAGGCGGATGTGCGCGTTCGTGGGGGTGTCTGCGCCTGCCTCGTCGGAGGCCTGTCTGCGGCTAGCGGACGACACGTCGACGTTCGTCATCCCACGAGTGGGCGGCGCTTTCCCGGGCGCCCCGGAAGCCATTCGCCAGCTGCACGGGCGGGGCTACGGGCTCCACACCGCCTCCGGTGAGGACTCCCGGGAGCTGGCGCTGTACCTCGAGGGGATTGGGGTCAAGGAGTGCTTCGGGGCGCTCTATGGGGCGGATCTCGTTGGGATTGCGAAGGCGGGCCCCGAGTACTACGCGCGCATCCTCAGTCACGCGGGAGCAGCGGCCGGGGACGCGCTGGTGGTCGATGATCGTGAGGACGCTCTCGACTGGGCAGCGGAAGCCGGCGCCCGGACGGTGCTGTGCGGCCCTGACGGGGCGCGGTCGCCGCGACACGGCCATGTGCGTTCACTCGCACAGCTCCCGGCTCTCCTACTGAGACTCGTGTGAGTAGGGAAACCTGGTACAGTCCCCTTCCCGCCGGGACGGTGACGCGTGCCAAAACACCATAAACGGGCGTCCCGGCCTCTGTCCTGTTGTGGTCCGTCTTCCGCGCCGCTTGGGTGGCGACCTTCGTGGCTCGGCGCTCGCCCAGCCACAGTGACCTCGGCTCGCAGCGCAACCCGGCCAAGGGGTCCACTCGATGGCCCGTCTTGGCGCGGCCGGGGGACTTTGCCGGCCCTGGCCGTCGCCCAGCGCGAGTCGGACCGGCCAGGTGTCACGTCCGGAGCCATGGCCACTCCCTCACGCTGATGGCGCCTCGGGCAGACCCGCCGTTGCGAGCGCTTGAGTATACGTTGGTTTGCTCGATCGCCCCCGCCTCGTGTGGCGCACGGGGTCGGAGGTCACACTCTTGAGGTCACCGATGTGAACCATACCAAACGACACGTAATGGCGCGTGTGGGTGCCTGTCCGCGAGGCCTGATCGCGACCGTGCTCTGGACGCATCAGCCGTCGCCGACAAGGGCGGGTGCGCCAACTGGCCCGCGTGCTCGGATGCTGCAGGGCGTGGGTGACGAAGGTATTGGGACCGACCCGAGCAGCCCAGGCGCAGTAGCTCTCGTGACCGGTGCGCCTCGCGCCCCTGAATGCCAGCCCGAGCCCGCCAATGGTCCCGCCAGCCAGGCCAGGTCTACCTCGCCCGCGAAGCTGTCGCGGCCTGATCCCGCCGGGCAGGAGCGGGCACCGAGGGCGGTCGCGTCAGCTCGCGTCCATGGCATAAGGGCGCCGTCACAGAGTCGCGCTGTTCCGCTGGTCAGGGTCGTCCCTCCCGCCCCTAGCCGCGTTCTCGGTCTCCGTTCGGCGGCGCCACGCCAACGCCGCATCGGCCCTGCGCTCGCGGTGAGAAGGTGCGCCTTTCGCTGGAAGCGCCGGCGGGATCCTACTGCAGCTTCACTTCACGGTATACTTCGTCAGCACCATCTTGGTCTCCAGAACGCCGGTTCTGCGTATTTCGGTGCGCACGATGCCCGTCCCATTGGCGAACCAGTAGGTGACCACGACGCCGGCCATGTCCGGCGCCGTATAGGTCTGCTCCACCTTGATGCAGTTGTGAAACGTGCCTGCCGGCACAGTCGTCGTCGCGCCCACCTTCGTTATCTTCCGCTTCGCCCCGATGGAGGGCAGATCCCAGGCAGTACCCACCTTGATCGGCGCTTTGAGGAGGTAGTAGGGAGTACCAGCGTTCGTAATCTGTACCAGCATGCCTGTGGCGGTATGGCGGCCGTACCAGGGCTCCTGCGAGGGTATGGGCGGCGTGTAGCCCCCGACGAACCACTTGGCGCCGTCCATGGTCTTCGTCCCGGTGATCGTGAAGCTGGAGGTGTAGGACAAGGCCCCATCCGCCCCGGTCTCCGGCGAGTTGAGGTCGGCAGCCCCACTGGTGTAGGTCGTGACCCGGATGGTCCATGAGTTGCCGACCGCCAGCGGGAAGTACACAGCGGAGGGCTTGGTCACGTCGGGGCCTGAGGCGCCGGCCACTTCTCCCTGCCCGGGCCCTCCGCCACACCCGCACAGCGCCGTTCCCAGAGCGCCCAGCAGTGTGATCCCAGCGAGACTGGCAAGACTCCGCATCGAGTGTTCCCTCCTTTGGGACATGCTTCGTGCCCTGTCCGTCTGGGCAGTTGTCGGTGTGTCGGTTCACCGTGCGCTGAGTATAACCTGCAGCGGGGATGGAGACCCATCATCAGCGAGGGGAATGGCGCGAGCCGGTTCGACCCGTGCTGGCAAGGGGTCGCGCGACCTGCGTCTTGGGTTCGGCCATGATGGGCGGAGGGACCGGCCGAGTCTTGGCTCTCTCCGCTATGACGGCGGCGGAAAGGGTGCAGTCCCGGTTTCCCTACGTACACGAGACCCAGTAACGGAGAACGTGTCAGACACGATCTGGGACATCGGAAACGGTGTCTGACACCGCCTTCCCGCTACTCGCCCACGATCCTCCTCTTCATCTCCCTTGCGTAGTGCAGGTAGTTCGCCCAGGATACGTCGTCCGGGATGCCGTGGTCGAGCTCCGGGATGTAACGGCCCTTCCGGACGGCGGGCCAGATGCGGTCGAGCTCGGCGTTGATGGCGTCGGGGTCCCTGGCGAGGGCGCGCTTGTCGATGCCACCCATGAGGGCGAGGTCGGGGAAGCGCTCGCGGTAGTCGTTGACATCCGTTCCGGCGGCAACCTCCATCGGCCAGAGGTAGTTCACCCCGGCTTCCATCATCGGCGGCACAATGTCGTCGGGCTTGCCGTCGGTATCCACTGACAAGAGCGGGATGTCGTGGTCGACGCAGAACTCCTTGATCCGCCGGTAGCACGGGCCCATGAACTCGCGCCAGTGCCTGGGGGAGATGAGCGGGCCTTGCCGGCCGCACATGTCCTCCCAGATGTGGAGGACATCGACGCGCACCTCCTTCACCACCTCGTTGAAGACCGCCAGGTAGACCTGGGTGAGGTGGTTCATTATGTCATGCACCAGCTCGGGGTCCTCGTAGAAGGCCAGGAGGCACTCCTCGTCACCGAGCAGCCAGCGCACGCCGCCGTAGATCGTGACATCGGGGAAGTGCCCAAGCTGGATCGGTATCTCGCGGGCCACCCAGTCGCGGCAGACCTCGCGCCAGTTGCCGGCGAGCCGGTCGGGATGGTGCGGATCGAGCCGCTCGACCTTGTACCTCTCCCAGTCGTCCCGAGTCTTGATGGGGAAGCTCAGGAACGAGGGCATCGACTCCCCGCGCTTGTAGTCGCGGCGGACGATTCCCCAGGGGTCGGTGAAGGTGACATAGTCCTCGTCCTCCTCGATCACCTCGCGCGGCACGGGCGGGCAGGGGCCGCAGTTCACCGGGACAATGGCGGGCGGGGACTCGGGGTCCATGAAGCTGCGGTGGTCGCGAATCTCCTCGGGCTTCCCTTCGCGAATCCACCGCTCCCAGGTCCGTCCCCAAGGCCCCCACAAGAGCCAAAAGGGCGGTCGATCGACGGGTTTGCCCAGGGCGCAGCTCAGGAATCTCTCGCGGTCGGTCATCGGGTCTCCGTCCTTTCGCAACCGGCTCTCGAATGGGGCGTGGTTCGTCTCGCGGGGCGAAGCACCTCCCGAGGCTGAAGGACTTCGACGCGCGGCAGCCCAACTAGCGAGTGGATTGCGGTCAGTGTCGGTCCCCGGGGGGTGTGCACGATGCTGATCGGCCTGGATTCGTATAGCTACCGGTATGCGGCGGGTTTGTGGGGTACGCAGATCGGGCCGCGGTTGAGCCCCGAGGCTTACCTCCATCGAGCCGAAGGGCTCGGGCTCGCGGGTGTGCAGTTCTGCGACCTCGGGCATTTCCCGAGTCTCGAGGAGTCCTACCTGTCCTCGGTGCGCGCGGAGGCGGAGAGGGCGGGGCTGTACGTTGAGCTGGGCACTGGAGGCACCGACCCGGGCCATCTGGGGGGGGCGCTGTGGGCGGCGGCGGCACTCGGTGCCACCGTTCTCCGAACCTTCGTCGGGCCGTTCCGCTGGGAGCCCGGCAACGACCCGCCCGATCTGATCCTCGCCGCGACCCGCAACCTTCAGCAGGCTGTCCCTCGGGCCGAGCGGCTCGGCGTGCGCATCGCGATCGAGAACCACATCGACCTGCTGGCTGAGGAACTCCTCTCGCTGCTGGAGGGTGTGCAGAGCGAGTACGTCGGCGTCTGTCTCGACACGGGGAATCCTTTCGGGCTGCTGGAGGACCCCCTGATGGTCGCGGAGGCGCTGGCCCCTCACACTCGCACCACTCACCTGAAGGAGTTCCGCGTCGCTCTGCAACATGATCGGCTCATTCTCCGCGGGGCGGCGCTCGGCGAGGGCGATGTGCCCAACGAACGGATCGTGGACATCCTGCGCCGGCGCAGCCCCCTCGGTGAGGCCCTCCACCTGAACGTCGAGACGGCCATCGAACGCGTGATGATCCCCGTTTCGCCGGAGGAGCTTTCGGCTGCGCAGGCGCGCCTGGGCCTTGAGCAGGCGTGGACCGAGGATCAGCTTGCTCTCCCTGAGGAGCGTGGAGCGACACCCTCGGAGATCCTGGCAGCCGAGCACGCGCAGGTTGAGGCCAGCGCCCGCTGGGCGCTGGCTCGTTGGGGAGGGGGCGACTCAGGAGCGAGGGGAGGCACATGCGGGCAATTCAGGTCGTAGCACCGGGCGAGGTGAGGATCGTCGAGTTGCCCAGCCCGTCGCCAGGGCCGGGGCAGGTACTGCTCCGCGTCCGGGCGAGCGCGATCTGCGCGGCGCACGAGCTGAAGGTGTTCGGCGGGCAGTACCCGCCCTCCATGTTCGGCGAGGGGTATCCGGCGCCACCGGGGTTCCCCGGCCACGAGGCCGCGGGCGAGATCGTGGCCATTGGCAGCGGAGTCACGGGGCTCGAGACCGGTCAGCTTGTGGCCACAACGGGCATCGGTGGCGCGGGCACTCACGCCGAACTGCTGCTCCGCCAGGCGGATTGTGTCGTCCCGATCCCGGCGGATGCCGATCCCGCCGCCGCGGCGCTGTGCGAGCCGCTCGGGTGCGTGTTGCACGCGGTCGAGCTGGCGGGGGACCTTACAGGGCGCACGGTTGCCGTCGCGGGCCTTGGGCCGACGGGGCTGATCGCGGTACAGCTTGTGCGACGCGCCGGGGCCGCGTCGGTGCTCGGCCTCGACCCCGTGGCGCAGCGGCGGGATCCGGCGGAGAGGCTGGGAGCAGACCGCACCCTCGACCCGACGGCCCCTGGCGCAGGGGGGGAGCTGGATCGCGCTGTCGAGGTGGTCGTCGAGTGCTCGGGCCATGCGCGATCGGTCGAGCAGTCCTTCCGGACTGCGGCGAGGCTGCTCGTCGTCTTCGGCTACACGAATGACCCGATACAGGTCGACCAGTCCGTCTGGTTCCACCGCGAGCTTGAGATCAGGAACGCGCGCATTCTCGGCGCAGACCCGATGGGTACCTTCCGGCGGGCTGTGGCGCTGTTCGCGGCGGGGGAGATCGACCTGGCCTCGCTGGTCTCGTGCCGTCGGCCGCTTGAGCGCTATGAAGAGGCCTTGGCTCTCCTCGCCGAACGCAAGGCGCTGAAGGTGGTGCTCGAACCGGCCCGGAGCTGAGGCATAGGAGTGACAAGGTCATGCTGGCTGCCTACCACGTTGCACCGAACCGGCTCGAGCTGCGGGAGGTTCCGTCGCCTGAGCTCGCGGAGGGCGAGGCGCTCATTCGCGTGAAGGCCTGTGCCTTCTGCGGCAGCGACAAGCACGACCTCGTCCATGCGTCCGGCGAGCCGAGGGTGCCGGGGCACGAGTTCGCGGGGGTGGTCGAGGAGGTGCGGGACGAGTCGCGGGTCGTCGTCGGCGACCCAGTGGTCGTCGACCCCATCATGCGCTGCGGAGAGTGCGACTACTGCCGCGACGGGCGGGACCACCTCTGCCGCAGCATGGCCGTCATCGGCTGCCAGACGGCGGGCGGGTTCGCCGAGCTCGTCAAGGCGCCGACCCGGAACCTTCACCCGATGCCCGACAGTGTCTCCTTCGAGGCAGCGACGCTGGCCGACCCTCTGGCGGTTGCCCTGCACGCAGTCGAACTGGCGCCGCCGGTGGCCGGGCAGCGGTGCCTCGTGCTCGGCGCAGGCACCATCGGGTTGCTGGTGGGGCAGGTGCTCGCACTGCACGGGGCGGGTGAGGTGCGGCTGGCCGACATCGAGGAGAGCCACCTGGAGCTGGCCCGGTATCTCGGCCGCTTCCAGACGGTGAACCTCGCGACGCAGCCAACGGATGCGCTGCTGACGGAGTGCGACCTCGCGGTCGAACTGGCAGGGGGCACGGCGCCGACGCTCGGCCTGGCCATCGCGTCGCTGCGGAAGGGAGGCGTGGCGCTCTGCGTGGCGCAGCGGCCTCCCTGCGATATCCCGTACCCGAGCCTCCTGTTCCGCGAGCTGAGGCTGCAGGGCGTGTTCGGGCAGAGGTCGCCGAACTTCGTCGAGGCCATTCACCTTCTCGGCACTCGGCGCATCGATGGCGAGGCCCTGATCACCGACCGTTTCCCGCTGGCTGATGTGCAAGATGCCTTCGACCGCTTCCTGGAACCCTCCTCAGTGAAGGTGGTCGTGTGCCCCTGAGTCGGCGGTCGCGGTCCTCGATCGGCCCCGCAAGTCGCCTTCCGTGTAGGAGCGGCTTCAGCCGCGATCCACGAACGTCCGCCATCGCTGAAGCCGCTCCTACAACACCGGGACCGAGCACTGCGAACGCCCACCCGGTCCGGCGCGTCCACCACTGCGTTCGTGGAGGTCAAGCCATGCCGCCGGTACGCTGTCTCGTGGCCGCCGTCCTCCTCGTCGGCGGGACGTACGCCGCGCTCGCCCAGTCGGGAGAGCCGATCGACATCAAGACCGGCATCACCGACCTTCTCGCCTCGCCGACGGGAACGGTCGGCTACCGGTACTTCGACGGCCGCGAGCAGGTTCTCGGCTACAAGTGGCAAGGCTTCGATGAGGCGTCGGGCGTCTACTTCGTGCCCGAGGCCGGTGACGACGGCCGGCCGCAGGTCTTCATGCACTGCCCCTGGCGTGGGGGAGCGGGCGTCGCGACCTTCGACGTGGCCCTCAGGCTGCCGAGCGTGCCGCGCATCCGCCTGGCGTTCGACATCGCCCTGCGCGCGACCGCCCGCGGCTCCGATGGCGTGACGTACCGGGTGCTCGCCGACGGAGAGGAGCTATTCGCAGAACACTGCACGGCCCGCGAGTGGGAGACGCACGAAGTGGACCTCTCGCCCTACGCCGGCAAGCTGGTGACGCTCCGGCTCGAAGTCGGCCCCGGCCCGGCGCAGAACACGACAGACGATTGGTCTCTCTGGAGCAACGTCCGCCTGCTCGCCGGCACAGGTGAGCAGATCGCCCAGGCCCTCGCGAAGCAGCGGGAGGAGCGCGAGGCCGAGCGCCGACGGATGCTCGAGCAGGCGGCGGCCGAGGCCGCTCTGGACCTGGCGGGAGCGACGACCCACCGCTCGACCTCGGTACGCCCGTCAGTGCTCGGCCAATGCGCGAACTCGGTGCGTCGGGAGAAGGGTGTCTTCGTGTTTGCGTGTCACGCTACGGACGAAGCCATCACCTACCGCTTCGACCCAGCGGCAGGCCTTGCGGGCGGCCTGACGGTCGAGGTAGACGGCAAGGCGTTGGCTCCCACCCCCTTCCTGGGCGGGCCGCTGGTGTGCTTCGGCGACCAGGCCCTGCAACTGGGCTCGCGCGCGCTCGCCACGGAGCTGGTTTCGGCGGAGGCGACCCCGGAGGGGGCTCGGCTGCGGTACGGCTTCGCCGAGCGCAAGGGCAAGGGGCGGGCCGTCCTCGAGCTGGTGCTGTCGGCCCATGGGAAGTCCCTCACGATCGAAGCGAAGCGGCTGGAGGGCACCTTCGGGGGCTTCGCGTGGCGACTGGAGGGTGTGCGGGAGGTGGCCTCTCCGTTCGCGCCGGCCGCGGTGGGTTGGGCGCCGGGGAATGGCCCATACGTGAGCGTGGTGACCGACTGGACGACCACCTCAGCCACGGTAACGAGTGGCTCGGGCACTGTCTACACGCCCCTCACGGACGGGCGGCGCAACGACCTCTATGACGTCTTCCACCTCACCGTGAGCCGCCACTTCCCGGAGGTCCTGCCGAACATCCCCAACCCTCCATCGCCCTTCCTCGACGAGCTGAGCCGGCGCGTGGTGCTCGACATGTGGGATGGCACCTTCGCCAACCACGAACAGTGGCTGAGGGACATGGCGCGGTATGGGGTCGACAGCTTCCTGATCATCAACCACGTGTGGCAGCGCGACGGCTACGATCACAGCTATCCGAACACGATGCCTGCCAATGCCGCGCTCGGTGGGGAGGAGGACCTGAATCGCCTCGCGCGCACCGCGATGTCGCTCGGGCACCGGTTCAACGTTCACGAGAACTACTACGACTACTACCCCAATGCCGAGGCCTTCCGGGAGGCGGACTGCGCTTTGGACCCGCAGGGCAACGAGATTCCGGGCTGGGACAACGGCCAGGTGCGCGCGGTGATCCTGAAGCCATCGAAGCTGATGGACTATGCCCGCGAGTTCAGCCCGCAGATCAGGGAGCGGTACGGCTGCAACTCGGCCTACCACGACATCATGCCCACCTGGAATGTGGACTACGACGCGCGCGTGCCGAACGCGGGGATGATCCGCGTTACGCGGGACACCTCGCGACAGCTCTTCGAGTTCGACCGGAAGCTGTATGGCGGGCCGGTCGTCTGCGAGGCGGTCCACGCCGAACAGTCGGGAGACTACGACGGCGGCTGCAACCACGGCATCGACACCTACCGCACGCCGGTCGCGGTAGCCTACGAGGTCCTGAAGGTGCACCCGGTGATGTCGAACCACGGCTTCGGCTACTACGAACGCTGGCTGCCGTGGGGCTATGGTCCCGGCTGGAACACCTATCTCATGACCGAGCGCGAGCGCGACAAGTACCGCGCGACCCAGATCGCCTTCGGCCGCACGGGGTTCATCGGGCAGCAGCTCATGCAGTCGCCCCACGCCGTGGTGAAGGAGTACTACCTCATGCAGGCGTTCGGCCGCGCGTACACCGGTCAGCTCGCGCGGCGAATCCGGTACGCGACGAAGGAGGGGGCGTGGCTCGACGTGGGCGCCGCGGCGGTGTTGGGGGAGCTCGGCCGCCTGGAGGTCGAGTATGAGGGCGGGCAGCGGGTGTGGGTGAACCTGTCCGGTGAGCCCTGGCGGATCGGCGGACGTACGCTGCCTCCGTCTTCGGCGGCTACCGAGGGCCCGCGCGCCAAGGCCGCCACCGCTCTGGTCGACGGCCAGATCGCCGACTTCGCGGCCTACGAGGGCACCCTCTATGCGGATGCGCGCAGTGACACGTACCTGCCGCCGGAGCCGCCGAAGCCGATCCGGCCATCAGTGGCCCTGCTGAAGTGGGTTGGCCAGGACCAGTTCGACCTGCAGATGCAGTGGGACGTGCAGCGGATGCCCGAGCGTGACTTCACGGTGTTCGCCCATTTCGTGGATCCCTCGCGGGGCGGGATCACGTTCCAGACCGATCACGCGCCGCCGAAGCCCACGTCCACGTGGCAGCCGGGGGAGACGGTGCAGGACGAGGTGGTGCGGATGACGATCCCGGAGTCGGCGGAGGCGCAGGCCTACGACATCATGACCGGGCTATACGACGCCAATGGGCGCGCGGCGCTTGTCTACGGCGCGACGGGCATGAGGGTCGGGCGCCTCGCGATCCAGCGGGAGAATGGGAGGATCGTGGGCGTGCAGCTTGAGGCGGCGCCGCCGGCGGCGGCTGAGCGGCTGAGCGATCCGGAGCCCTATCGCCAGGGGCTGAACGCGACGCGGAAGGTGCTCGACTTCGGTGAGGTAGCGACGAACGGGGCGGTGATCATCCGGCGGACGCCCGCGGGGCGGGAGTTGATCGCGGTGCCGCTTGGCGCCGAGTTCGAGGTCGGGCTCGCCGGCGAACGCCTGACGGTGACGTCCATCGGGGAGGACGGCAAGGCGCTCCCGGCACCGGGCATGCAGAGAAGGGAAGGGAAGTCGTGGTTCCGGACGGCCCGAGAAGCTGTGAGGTACGAGATCAGGTAGGCAAGGCCCAGAGGGTGTTCCGCGCCGGTTGCTTACGCACCGCCGAGTAGTGTGGGACGACAAGCGCGGGCGGGCCGTCCTCGGGCGCCGAAGTCGGTAGCTGTAGGATGAACTCCGCGCGATCGAAGCGGCTGTAGGCCACGTACGCCAGCTCGAAGCAGCTGATCGGCGACTCGGCCGTGGCGGCCAGGTCCGGGTACAGCACCGGCCCGGTGTCGACCTGGAAGATGGTCTGCAGGTCGTTGACGTTCATGGTCTTGATCGGGTACTCCAGCACGGCACGCCGCCCTGTCCGCTCGTCACAGAGTTCCGTCCGCCCGATCAGCGGACGGTTCGCGAGCGTGGCGGCCACGATGGTGGCATTGTCCTCGCACGCTTCCGCCTCGACGGTCGTGAGGTGGATCTTCACCTCGTCGAACCGCTCAGCGGACACCCCTGTCTCCTTGCCTCCCGGGCCGACGATCGGGAAGGTGCGGATGATCTGGTAGTCATGGTCCGAGAAGATGCAGCAGAAGTCGTAGTTGGGCTGCATGAACAGGTCATCCGGCGCGTACGTGTTCTCTGACTTGCACGAGGCGACCAGGAGGAACTGGGTGGTCGCGCCACTGGGGTCGGAGAGTTGGCAGTTGCACTCGACCTGGATGCGGGCGTTGTTCCCCCGTCCTGGGGTCACAAAGGTCACGAACGACCGCGAGAAGTCGATGGTCCGCACCGGATAGCCCCCTATCCCCGGGTCTGCAGTTCGTGTGGGAGCTTCGGAACACCTTCGATGCCCCGCTCAAGGACGTGCCGATCATCATGATGTCGGGAATCCACGAACAGGCCGAGCTGCGCTTCTACCCGGAGAGCGAGGACGGGACGTACGGGGCCGGCGAGTATCTCCCGGTGCAGGATTTCCTGGACAAGCCGGTCGACGTGAACAAGCTCCTGGAGGCCGTGAAGCGCCAGGTCGGGTGAGTGAAGGGAGCGCGGCTCGTGGGAGGGCGGGGCCATGCCTCCGCCCTCCTGCGGTTCTCGCGTGTACCATCTTGACTGCCGGGGTACACTCGGTGTAGGGTGTCTAGCGTACCGAAGGGAGGCGCATCGCTGAGAAGACGGGTAGTGGATCAGTTAGGAAAAACGACAAAAAGTGGTGTCCATCAGGAAACGGACTCGACCTGCAGCACTGTCTCACCCTCGCGATTGGCGGTGGACGCTGTGTGGCCTACTGGTTCCACCTCTTCCTCAGCGTCGCCCCGATGCCGCCCACAGCCAGGGCAAGCAGCGCGCAGGAGGCGGGTTCGGGGCCAGGGGAGCGCCGGCGGGCGCGATAGCGCGTCAGCGGCGGACGTGGGGGACAGGTTCTGAGGCGCCGTCACCCGCCGCGTATCCCGCAGGGCGTCAGCCCCCTGGCCTGCGCCTCCTGCAGCGTGCAAGAGGACACGCTCCGCGCGCTTCTGAGCCCTGAGCAGCTCGGCGAGCTATGATACCGCCGGCCCGAGGGTGAGAAGTAGACGACCTGCCCGCCGGCGTCGAGGCGTCCGGCAGTGGCGGCATACTCGAAGTCATCGGTCATGTGGAGTTCCACGACCGATGACTTTCGTGTTGGGTGGTGATCCGCATTTGCTCTCCTACCTGCGTTGTGGAAAGAGAAGCGGCCCCAACCGCGAAGGTTGGGGCCCCCGGTAAGGCGCGAAGCCACCCCCAGGGCTACGGGATGAACATGGACAACGGGAGCGCCAACCACAGCCCCCCAATCCAGGTAACGCCCACTGTGCCGCGCAGCCACTTGGCGTGCCCGTCGGCGAAGCCCACGTTGAAGCCGCCGTTGTGGCGGGCGTCGTCGATATAGCAACCTACTGAGTCTCGTATAAATAATGGAACCAAAGTTGGGGCTCGGTGTTCGTAGAGGCATGAACACGAGCCAACGGATCGAGCGGGAGCAGATGCGACGGCAGGCGGGACGGATGTTCGCTCGGGGCCTGCGCCAGAAGGATGTGGTGGTGCGGTTCGGGGTGGCGAGATCGACCGCAAGCAAGTGGTACCAGATGTGGCGTGAGGGTGGGATGGCGGCTTTGCGTCGTCGCAAGCCACCGGGGCGTCCGCGTCGCCTGTCGGAGGCGGAGATCGTGCAGTTGGGCGACCAACTCCGGAAGGGCCCGCAGGCGCAGGGCTATGCCACCGACCTCTGGACCTTGCCGCGCATCGCCCGGCTGATCGAAAAGCAGTTTGGCGTTCGCTATCACCCGGGTCATGTCTGGTGGCTCCTGCGTCGGATGGGCTGGACCTGCCAGAAGCCGGCGCGGCAAGCCAAGGAGCGCGATGAAGAGGCCATTCGCCGCTGGCGAAAGCAGCGCTGGCCGGCGCTAAAAAGGGGGCGCTGCGCCGAGGTCAACTGATCGTTTTTCTCGATGAAACGGGCTTTTCTCAGCGGCCGAGCGTGCGCCGCACGTGGGGTCCGCGCGGCCAGACGCCGGTGCTGAAGGAGCATCTGACCTGGAACAACCTGTCGGCCATCGGCGCGCTGGGGTTCCGCCCCGGTCATCCGCAGCTCCGCCTCTTCCTGAGTCTGCGACCGAAGGCGGTCAACAGCGAGGCGGTGATCGCCTTCTTGCGTTCGCTGCGTCGGCATGTGCGCGGCCCGGTGCTGCTGGTCTGGGACGGCTTGCCGGTCCATCGCAGCAAGGCCGTCCGGGCGTACGTGAAACGCCAGGCGCAGTGGCTGACCGTCGAGCGCCTGCCGGGGTACGCGCCGGAACTCAACCCGCTCGAAGACCTGTGGGCGAACCTCGACGCCTGCGAGCTGGCCAACTTCGCCCCGGACGATCTCGACCAACTCGCTCGCCAAGTCCGCCGGGGCCTCCGACGAGTCCGCCGGCGCAAGAAACTGCCCTGGGGCTTCCTGCAACATACTCGACTCGTTACCCGAAACGAGATTCCTTACTTACACGAGACTCAGTAAGTCATCCCCATTGGCATCGATGTTGCGGTCGTTGTCCATGATCTGCAGTACCTCGGCGGGACGCCCGATAGCGGCCTCTTTGATGCGGTTGAAACGGCAGTTGTAACCGTAGGATTGCATGGGGCTGCCGCCGGTCGGATTCCACGCCGCCTTGCATCCCTTCCATCCGCAGGCCCAGAAGCTGTCGCTCGGGCACCGGAGGATCTGGGTGTTCTTGATGTAGGGCTGGACCACCAAGAACCACGGGATGAAGAAGGTGCCGCCGCAGCCGGGAAGCTGAGCGATATCGCCGGTCAGGGTCCAGTTCGTCCCGCTGAGGCAGTTGCGAGCGGCCGGGTTCATCTCGTCGTAATCCTGAACGTACATCTTGATGGCGAGCATGAGCTCCTTGACGTTGCTCAGGCAGGACGCCTGCCGGGCCTTCTCACGGGCACGGGCGAAAACCGGGAAGAGGATCGCCGCCAGGATGGCGATGATCGCGATGACGACCAGTAACTCGATCAGTGTGAAGCCGTTTCTACGCATGGTCAGGACCTCCGAAGCTGGGATCACCTACTTGACGCGCAAGTTCGCCGTTGGAGCCACCCCCCCTTCTCTTCTGGCCTCGCCGCACTTCGGGCACTTCACCACGGCACCCCCTCGGCCTGGTCTCGCCGAGGGCAGAACTTCGGCGTGGGGGAGAGGAGGTCCTGCCGCGCCACCTACCTCTGCTTCCCGCGCGGTGCCGTCGCCTGCAGCAGTTGGATCAGCGCCGGCACCGCCCTCTGCGGAATGGCGAAGCCGCTCTTGGTCGCCTGGTCAAACAACCCAACCACCTCGTCCTGGTGGAACAGCCGCAGGTCAACGAGGTCCTGCCCACCGCGCCGCCCAACCCGCACCCGAATGGGACTGGCATCTGCCCGACGACCTTCAGCCCGCACAACGAGGGCAAGAACCAGCTCTTCGCGGACGGTCACGTGAAGTGGGCGAGGATGGCGGCCGAGCCTGCGAGCCACTGGACCATCGCGGCCGACCCGGACTAGGACCTCGCACCCCCGCCTCGACCCCTCCTGCTTCCCGAACCGCTCCGAGAGCAACTCGCCCAACACCACCGCCACCACCTCTGCCTCCAACTCCCCCGCCGTCTCCGCCCCCTCCGCGATCACCTGCAACTGCTTGACCAACTCCCCCGCCCGCGCTACAGTGCTTTTCGACACCGCCGACTCATCCCACCGTCCCTCCCGGTCGCCTCTCATCGTGCTAGCCTCCTACGCGGGCCTCGCCCGCGGGTGGTTGGCCCCACCCGAGGCTAGCACATTCCCTTGCTCTTGGCAACTGCCGACAATCTGCGGTCGCACCCTCCACGCCCGAGCGCCTTGACGAATCGGCTCTCCTCTGCTATCCTTGCCGCGGCGTTGAGCACGAATCCGCTGGCTTCAGGAGGACGGCTCATGCGACGCGGTTTCACTCTGATCGAGCTCCTGGTTGTCATCGCCATCATTGCCATTCTGGCCGCGATCCTCTTCCCCGTCTTCGCGAGGGCCAGGGAGAAGGCCCGCCAGGCGAGCTGCCAGTCGAACATCAAGCAGGCGATGCTTGGCATCATCATGTACCAGCAGGACTACGACGAGCGCAACGTCAACCTCTACGTTGTGCACCAGGGGGGCGGGCCTCCGTTCGAGTACGACGATGCGGTCCCACCGGACCTGGTTCCCAAAGCCTACTCCTGGCGCGCCGTCATCCAGCCCTACGTGAAGAACTGGCAGCTCCTCACCTGCCCGAGCTCGCCCGATCTCAACAACACGCAGCGCCAGGGATGCACCGACCGGTACTGGCGCGGCACGAGGGGCAGCTACGGCTACAACATGACCAACGTCAGCGGCCGCCCGGACGGCCAGTCCCTGAGCTGGTTCCAGAAGCCCGCCAACACGATCGCCTTGGCTGACGTCAACTGCTGTGGGAAAGCCTGTTTCGCGGTCAGTTGCTGCATCGGCGGCCGCCCGGGGAACCTCAGTGACTTCACCCAGGCCGACTTCGACGGCATGAGGTGGGATGGCATCGTCTCCACGCGCCACAACGAGGGGGCGAACTTCGCCTTCTACGATGGGCACGTCAAGTGGCGCAGGCAGGGCTCGACCGCCTTCAAGGAGTACTGCGGGGCCTACAGCGGTGCCTAGGCCTGCCACCGACCGCGAACACCAAGGTTGACCCACTGGGCGAGCCGACCCCTCAGGGTCGGCTCGCCGGCTTTCCGGCGCCGCCCTGACGGCGCCCAGTGCACCCCCGGCTGACGCGTGTGCTATAATGCCTCGAGCCGAGCGGAAGGAGGCGGTCAGGGCAATGGTGCGCGATGGGTCACGACTCTGGGCGGCAGCCCTCTTGGCCGCCGTCCCGACCGTGGTCGTTGCCTCACCTGGCTTGGCCCAGACGGCCCTGTCCGAAGGCCCCGGCCTCGCCGCGAGGTACCCGGGTGACGCCGGCATCGCCCGTGACCCGGAGGTCCTCTTCGCCGAGGACTTCGAGACAGGCACGATCGACGAGATCGGCAAGCGCTGGGGCGACCTCAGCAACCAGGACAACCGCGTGCTGGCACTCAGCGACGACGTCCCGCCTGCCAGCCTCGGCCGGCGCTCCCTCCAGATGACCGCCACCCTCGGGGAGAACACCGGCGGCCATCTCTACACCCGCCTCCCTCGCGGCGTGGACTGCGCCTTCGCCCGCTTCTACGTCAAGTTCCCCGCCGACGCCCCCTACATCCATCACTTCGTCCACCTCGGCGGCTACAACCCTCCCACGCCGTGGCCCCAGGGCGGGGCCGGTGAACGCCCGCGCGGCGATGACCGGGTGACGGTCGGCATCGAGCCCTACGGCGACTATGGCCGGTTCCCGCCGCCCGGCATCTGGAGCTTCTACTGCTACTGGCCCGAGATGAAGATCTCGGCCGATGGGCGCTACTGGGGGAACGGCCTTCGCCGCGCTCAACCTGCGCTGGTGCCCCGCGAGCGCTGGCAGTGTGTCGAGGTCATGCTCAAGCTGAACTCCGTCCCTGAGCGGGCGGACGGGGAGTTGGCCCTGTGGCTCGACGGCAAGCTCGTCGCCCACTTCGCCCGGGGAGCGCCCCGCGGCCAGTGGACCGGCCTCGGCTTCGCCCTCGTCGACCAGGGCGGCGAGCCCTCTGAGGGCTTCCGCTGGCGAACGAGCACCGACCTGAAGATCAACTTCCTCTGGCTGCTCCACTACGTCACCGAGAACGCCGGCCGTCAGAACAACGTCGCCAACCCCAACCCGGTCAGCCGCGTCTGGTTCGACGACATCGTGGTCGCAACGGGCTACGTGGGGCCGATCCGAAACCCGTAGCGGACGGAACCGTCTACCACTTCAGCATGACCACCCTCCGCTGGCTCATCCTCTGTCTCCTTATCCTCATCGCCGCCCTGCTCTTGCGCGTCGGCTTCTTCGCGTATGTGGTCTACACGCTGGTTGGGGTGCTGGTCGTGTCCCATCTGATGGGACAGTTCGCCCTCGATCGCGTCGAGCTTGAGCGGCACTGCAACCGGGTGCACGCCCGGATCGGCGACGATGCGACGATCACGGTCGAGGTGCGCAACCGTAAGGCCCTCCCGGTGCCCTGGCTCATCATGGAGGACCTGATCCCCGAGCGGCTCGACGCGGTAGGGGAGAGGGCGCTTGCCGCGCTCCTCCTGCCCCTTCAGCGACGCACGCTCAAGTACCGTGTACTGTGCCGGCATCGTGGGTATCATCAGTTGGGACCGACGCTGCTTGAGTCCGGCGACTTCTTCGGGCTGGTCCGCCGGTTTCGGAGCGGGATGCAGCGCAACTTCGTCACGGTCTACCCGCGCGTGGTGCCGATCGGGCACTGGGGCATTCGCACCCGGCGCCCCATCGGCGAGGTCCTGGTGCGCCAGCGGTTGCACGAGGACCCCACCCGTATGGCGGGCGTGCGGCACTACCAGCGCGGCGACCCGCTCAACCGCATCCACTGGAAGGCAACGGCGAAGACCGGCGCGCTGCACTCGCGAATCTACGAGCACTCGACGCTCATCGGCGCAAACATCGTCCTCGACTTCCACCGGGAGAGCTGGCAGGCCGCGGCGGCCAAACGCCCCCAGGGGCCCGCCTCGCCCCCAACCGACTGGTTCGAGGACTCGGAGTTCGCGGTCACCGTCGCGGCCTCACTCGCCGCCTTCGTCATCGAGCAGAAGCAGTGTGTCGGCTTCATCTCCAACGGCGGCGATGCTGCCGAGCGCGTTCGGCAGGAGATGTTGGCCGCGACCGCCGACAGCCGAACCGAGGCCGTTCTGCAAGCCCGCCAGGAGGAGGACGTCACGCGCCTGCGCCCGGTCGAGACGCCCCCCCAGAAGGGCGACGCCCAGTGGGCGCAGTTGATGGAGACCTTCGCCCATCTGGAGCTTCGGGATGCCCTCGATTGCGCGCAACTGATCACCAACGAGTACGAGGCCTGGCCGCGCGAGGCCGCTCTCCTGGTCATTGTCCCGGCGCTGCCGCCACGTCTGCTGCAGCAGATCGCCAGGCTGCGCGATGCCGGGTTCCTGGTTACGGTGTTCGTAGTGAGAAACGAGGAGGACTACGTCGTCGGCCGGGCGCGCCTCGCCGCCGAGCACATCGACGTCATCCACCTCCGCACCGAGCGCGACCTCGACCAGGTCGCCGTGCAGGCAGTGTAGCGGCTTCAGACATGCTGTTCGCGTGGGTCGGTCGCTCCGCGACCGACATGCCGTTCTTCGCAATCCCGTTACTGACGGCCCGCCATGCCTGACTCCGACTTCGCTTCGACAACCGACCGCTCCCCTCAGACCCGCCCGCCGTCGCGGGCGCCGATCGAGGGCGGGCCGCAGCCGTCTGTCGGGGGGCGGCCCTTGCCCTCGCTGCCGGGCCAGCCGCCGGCCGCCAACGGCGAGGACCCCGAGGTCTCGTCTCGTCCCCGTTTCGAGTGGCTGACCGAGGTCTTCATCCCCGTCGCAGTCTTCGGCCTGCTGGCCAGCTTCTTCTACTACCTGATCGACGTCCGGGCCGCCTCGGGCGACCCCGGGAGTAGCGGCCTCCGCTGGGTCTGCTTCTGGTTCCTCCTGGGCACGATCCTCACCACCCGCATGCGCACCCGCTACGGCGCGCACATCATCGCCCTTCCCTACATCATCGGTCTCGCGCTCGCCATCTGCCTCTTCGTCTTCCATCTCAGCATGTACTCGGGCGCGCTCGCCACCACCTCGGGGTGGGGCAGCCAGGCCTTCTCCCTCGTGTTCAACTACGCCCTGGTGGGGCTCATCTGGTGGATCGCCAGCCTCCTCACCCGCGCCACGACGGCTGAAGAGAGCTACCTGGGCGCGGACGACGAAGGCCTCATCACATCCATCCGGCGGAGGCCCAGACCGAAGCGCGGCAAGGCGGAGCCCACCCAGCCGCGCCACCCCGGCTGGGCGCTCATGTGGATGTCGCTCGCGGCGCTGATCACCTTTGGCCTCGGCCAGCAGGTAACGGCGGGCGCGTCGCCCGCCCATCGCACGCACGCCTTCCTCTGCATGGTCTCCTACTCGTTCTTCGCCCTGGTCCTGCTCGCCCTCACGTCCCTCTCGGCCATGCGCATGTCCGCGCGCCGCCGCAAGATCAAAGTGGCCAGTAGCATCACCCCGGCGTGGACCATTGCGAGCACGGTCATCGTGATCCTCATCCTCGCCATGGCCGCCGTCCTCCCGCGCATGCGAGTGTCGGAAAGGGTGGCCCGGGGCATCGCCCAGATCCCTCACGGCTTCCGCGAGCCGCCCGAGACGCCCTGGGAGAACGCCCCCGCCTACGGCGGCCGCAAGCCCCGCGCCGACCCCGGGGGGCGTCATCGCAGCAACGAAGAGACCGGCTCCCGGCCGGGCGCCGAGGGCAAGGGGCAGGCGGAGCACCCCGAGCAGGGCAAGAGCGGCTCGCCGACGCCCGTCGGCGGCCAGGGGGGCGAGGACTCCGGGAAGCCGCAGGAGGGGGGGGCGGGCACCAAGGGGGACACCAAGACCGATGCTGGCGGCCAGGCCGGCGAGCAAGGCAAGGCCGAGCAGGGAAAGACAGGCCAGGGTGGACAAGACAGCAAGGGGCCCCAGCAGCAGGGCGCCCAGCAGGCAGGAGCGCAGCAGCAGACGCCCTCCGAATCCGGCGGCAAGACGAGCGAAGCCCAGGGGCCTCGCCAGCAGGAGACGAACGCCGCGGGCGCCGGCACCGGCCAGAAGCCCTCGCGCCCCAGCGGGACCGGGGAGAAGCGCAGCGCCTCTGGGGGCATCGATCTGCTCAAGCAGCTCCTCCTGTGGTTGCTGATGCTGCTCGCCATCCTGTTGCTGCTGCTCCTGATCGCCTACCTCCTCTACCGCGCGTGGAAGGAGCGGAGGCGGCTGCCCTCTTTCAGCGCGTGGCTGTCATACCTCTGGACCGTGGCGGTGGAGTCCGTCCGGGAGACGTTGGCGCGCATCGGCGCCGCCCTGGCCCGAGCCTGGGAGCACCTCCTCGCTCTCCTCGGCTGGCGACCGCGCCTGAAGCTCGGCGCCGACGGTCTCCCGAAGGACCCCTTCGCCGACATCTTCGCCGAGCGGGGGCTCGCCGAGAGCCTCACGCCCGCGCAGGTGGTGCGCCATGTGTACGCCGGGTTCCAGGCCTTCATGGACGTGATCGGCTACCGTCGTCGCGACAACGAGACGCCCTACGAGTTCGCCCGCAACCTCCCGAGCTTCATCGGCGGCTTGCCGCGGGATGACGCCGACCGCATCACCTCGCTCTACGTCAAGGCGGCGTACTCGCCGGAGGAAGTGGGCGTCGACGAGGTCAGCGAGGTGCGGGATCTTTGGCAGCGTATGCAGGAACCGATCGACCAGGCTTTGGCCGCGCGCCGCAAGCCCGGCCGGCCCGCGCCGGCACCGGCGACGGCCTAGGAGCGGTCCTACAGCTCGTGGCGCAGCCCTCCAGGGCTGCGGCCGTATGCGACCAACCAAGGAGGTGTGCCCCCATGCGTCGCCTCGCCGTGGCTTTCGTAGCTCTGCTCTGCCTCACAACGTCTTCCTGGTCCGCGGGCGTCGAGCTCCGCCACAAGCTCCGGCCGGGCGAGACGCTCACCTACACGGTCGAGCTCTCCGGCAACGGCACCATTGCGGCCATGGGCATGACGCAGCCCATGGTCACCAAGGGCTCCCTGGTCTACACCCAGCGGGTCACCGGCGTCGATCCCCAGGGGAACATCGAGCTTCGCGTTACCTGCACCGAGCCCAAGATCGCCGCCAAGTGGGGAGACGAGGTGCTGCCGATTCGCCTGACCGTGCCGCCCATCATCGTAACCATGACCCCCACCGGCCAGATCGTCAGCAGCAAGGTCGAGCAGGTGCCCGATCAGGAAGCGCAGCAGGAGGCTGAGCCGCTCGACCTCGACGAGTCCCTCTTGCTGCTCGGGCCGCTCCTCGAGCAGTTCGGCCTGGGCGGCGGCAACCCCACCATGATGTCGCCGGGCGGCGACTTCCTCGACACGAGCAAGCTGTTCGGCACGCTCCGCAGCCCCGGGTTCCCCACCGAGCCGGTTGACGTCGGCTCGCAGTGGCACGAGATCGTGAAGATGGAGCTCGAGCGCAGCACGCCCATGGAGACGAAGTGCGACTCCACGCTCCTCGCCCTGCAGCCGGTGAACGGGGAGACCGTCGCCACGATCCGCGCCAGCTACGAGACGCCGCTCGACATCCCGCTGGAGGACCGGGTGGGGCTGTTCACCCTCTCGGGCAGCGACAAGGGTACCGTCACCTCGGAGTTCTCGGTCGACCGGGGGCGCGTCCTGAAGAGCGTCGGCCAGACGACCAGCACAATGAAGATGGAGGCCGCGCAGGCCGTCGGCCTTCTCGGCATCCCCGTCAGCGTCTCAATGACCAGTACCACAAAGTACGAGGTCACGCTGAAGTAGAAGCCGCACCATGTCTCTGGGAGCGCGAGCATCCTGCTCGCACCGGCCTACTGGCCACCTCTGCGAGCAAGCTGCTCGCGCTCCCAAGAACGGCACGACTTGCGCAGCCCCTCCCGTCGGTCGTCTCCGCTTACCCCTTACCGCTTACCCCTTACCGCCGTACCTCCTCACCAGCTCCGCATCCTCTCCCACCTGGTCGCTGTACTCGGGGTACATGCCGACTATGACGGCGTCGGTCGGCTTGATGTGGGCGAAGGTGAACCGAAACGCCTCCGCGACCTGCTCGGGGGTCTCGCACAGCCTCCCGGCGGCGAGGATCTTGAACGCGAGGCACGTCTTCGGCGTCTGCCGGATAACCTCGCACATGCGCGGCGGATCGGAGGTGAGGTAGACCTCGCGCACCGGAATCGGCACGTGCCCGAGCAGCCTCTCCAGCTCTTCCGCGGATCGGTGCCGCTCGTAGACGCACGCCATGTAGAAGTCCACGTCCCACCCCTTCTCCTCGATGGCCTCGATCACCGCCGGCATGTGCGTGGACACCCCGACCTGCACCCCCGCGTCCCGCACGCGCTTCAGGACGTCCTGTATGTCGTCCAGCCTGCCCGCCTTGAACAGGCTATCGGTGACTTCGCCGTGGTACGCAATGCCGACCGCGCCACCTTCCGCTAGCTCCGCGACCAGCCCCGGCCGATCCGGGTCATCGTGGGCCAGGCTGACGTAGTGCATCGCGCCTCCGGCCTCCACGAACGCCCGCCACCGGTGGATGTCGCCGCCGCCCGACTGCCACGCATTGACGCCGACCTCCTGGCATCGTCGGAGCAGTGCCGTCACGTTCCCCTCCGTGAAGTACGCCCTCATCTGCCGGTTCACGAAGGTCGACAGGTGCGAGCCCCCGTTGATCGGGTTCGCGCCCAGGATCAGCCGTGAGATGCTGACTGGGCCGAAGGGGACTTGGGGGAGGCAGCCTGCCTCGACGGCGCTACCGTCCGCAACCATGGTGCAACTCCCTGGTCCTGAGGGCATTGAACAGACGCGCCCTCCATTCGACGTCTCTCAGGCCAGAGCCTCCGTGCCAAGCGCGGACAACGCCCCGGGTGCGATTCTTTTTCGTCGGCAGTTCGCTTAGGCGACACGACGTTGGCGATTCCAGTAAGCATCCCACCGGCCGTTGAGGTCGAGGATACGGAGGTTGAGAGTGGCTTGGGCACCGCGTTGGG
>Ga0315289_10000048_pt1 | contig 191898 bp, 162 predicted proteins | sample YL17G11_40_MG_FD_203452 | JGI IMG/M metagenome (GOLD analysis project Ga0315289, IMG submission 203452) | Sediment microbial communities from Yellowstone Lake, YNP, Wyoming, USA - YL17G11_40 | ecosystem: Environmental > Aquatic > Freshwater > Lake > Sediment | place: USA: Wyoming | collected... | reverse complement strand
CGATCTCGCGAGTCTTACTGCCTCAGACTTGAACTCGTTTGTGTACTGTCTCCGATTCATTTGATGCTCCTCTTAGGTGTTGATTTTACCACCTAACGAGGTGCCCGGCAAATCGGGTACACTCCAGATTGAGGCCCCTGCCGGGGTCGTAGTCATAGTACACGTCGGTAGGCATAGGGAACTCGTCCCAATCTGCAGGCTATATAGATATAGCTTCCTTTCCCGTCCCACGCCCACAGCAGGTTCCCCCACTGCGCCATATCACTTATCAATCGGTGACCACGGCTTGCCGAAATAGCCGAAGCTGTCCTCCTCCGCTGGAGTCAGTTCGCAATTCCTCACTTTTCCTTCTTGAAGAGTTCTCTAACTCTCTCAGTTACGATAATGCTGCCAGGGGATTCCTCCAGGTAGAAGAAGTCACTTCCATCCCACTGACTCTCGTCGAATACTAAGCGCTTCCTGCCCATTATTGTGCGTCTTGTCTCGCCCGGTTCGCGTTTCCCATACTGCACGCCTGATTCCTTGGCAAGAATATGTCCGCCTTGCCCCACAGCGGTGAAGCCATAGTACTTAGGAAGCTCGACCTTGCCACCGGATACCTCTACGTCGTATGTCTCGTATCCAGTGAGGCCATGCTCTTTCAGGATATCCAGCACCCTTTGGGAGATCACGTAGACGTGAGCACTGTCGGTTCCCAGGAAGTCACACGGTCTGCCTCCCTTGGTTATCTTCAGAGACATCGTGCCTCGGAACCCACGCATGCCGTGCCAGTAGACCTCATCAGGCACATCAGACAGATCAGAGATTATTTCTGCCCAATAGCACTGGCTACTGTACCCGCTATACAACACGTAGAATTTGCCCTGCATGTATACTCCCCCTAGAAATGGACTTTGAATCCATACTTGCCACCCATTTGGTGGGCAAATGACCTTACCTCCGACCAAGAAGCTGACGGATGCTCCCTTAGGAATCCCTCCCAATCCGTCTGGTAAGCTCTGCTCCATTTCTGGTGAGCGGGGTTGCCCTTCACCCAGGCCCCCGAACTTGGGGTCGTGGATGTTGATGTTCGGGAACAGCCTACGGAAGTCCTTCCCCAACGCCTTCGGAAACACATGATGCGCCTCTGAGCACTCGGGCAACTGTTTGGTCATGACCGCAAGATTATGCGCGAAGTCTCCCTCTGAGAAAGGCCTATAACCCCGCCTGAGGATCTTGACGAGCTTTGCCGCTCTCGCCGCGTCGCACGACGTGCCCGTGGACGTGCCGCCGGAAAACATGGCGGCGATGCTAGAGGTGCTTCAGAACCAGCCCGCATGACGAGTTACCTCTGTATCCTGGTTCCTGCGCCTTTGAGCTGAGCCTCGACCTCCTCCAGCGTCGCCCAGTTGAGATCGCCGGGGATCGAGTGCTTAATCGCCGAATACGCAGCGCCGTAATCCACGCCCTTCTGAACATCGCCGGTAAGGTATCCGTAGATGAACCCGGCGGTGAACGAATCGCCGGCGCCTATCCGGTCAATCAGCTCGCACTCGTACTTCGCGCTCTCGTGGAACTGCTTATTCGCATACGCGAAGGCCGACCAGTCGTTCCGCAGAACCGAGAGGTCCTCCCGCAGCGTGATCGCCACCACCTCGAAGCCGAACCGCTCTTCCAGCTTCACGGCCACTTCCTGGTAGGTTTTCTCGCGTATGCCGAAGACGATGCCCGTGTCCTCCTCGGTTGTGATCAGGATGTCCACAAGCTCCATCATCGGGACAAGGCAGGCGTTGGCCTCTTCCGGAGTCCAGAGCTTCTTGCGGTAGTTGACATCGAAGCTCACCTTCGCGCCTGTTTGCTTCGCAGCCTTGATTGCTTCGAAGGTGGCCCCCGCACAACTCCTGCTCAGCGCGGGGGTAATGCCGCTCACATGGAAGATTCTGCATCCCCGGAGCGCCTTTTCCCAATCCACCTCGCCCGGTTCGAGTGTGCTCACGGCGGAATTCGCCCGGTCGTAGAGCACGCTGGATGCCCTGGGGCTCGCGCCGAACTCCAGGAAGTAGATGCCGACCCGCCCCGACTTGCTCCACACGACATTGGAGGTATCCACCCCATGCTCCCTGGCCTTGTTGCGCACCATCCTGCCGAGCGCATTGTCAGGCAGCTTGCTTACCCAGGCGGTTTCGAGGCCGAGCCTTGCCGCGCCGACCGCCACGTTCAGCTCGCCCCCGCCGACTTTCACATCGAACGAGCTCGCCTGCTCCAATCGGTGAAAATCCGGCGGCGAGAGCCGGATCATCGCCTCGCCTAACGTCACTACCTGTGCCATGTGCCGCCTCCGTGAGAATGGAGTAATGGAGTGCTGGAGTATTGGAGTTGTGGGTGCCCATTACTCCATTTATCCCCTGAATTCTCTCACTATCTGCCTGAACTTCCGCGCCCGATTCGCGATCTCGGCGAAGTTGCCTTCTTCCATCAGCTTCCTGTTGATCAAGTCGCCGCCGACGCCCAGCGCCGCCGCGCCGTTTTCCAGGTAATCCCTTGCAGTGTTCAGGTTGACGCCGCCGGTGGGCATGAACTTGATCTGCGGGAACGGGCCGTGCAAGTCTTTCAGATATGTCGGCCCCATCACGTTCGCGGGGAATATCTTCACCATATCGGCGCCGGCCTGCCAGGCGGTGGCGACCTCCGTCGGGGTAAGCGCGCCTGGAAACACTGGGACGCCTCTCGACTTCGCCATTTCGATGGTCGCAAGGTTGACGTTGGGGCTGACGATGAACCGCGCGCCTGCATCAACGGCATCCGCCGCCATCTCCGGCGTGAGGACGGTCCCCGCGCCGAGTATCACATCTTCGCTCACGCTCTCCGCCAGCCGCCTGATGATCTCGAGCGCATTCGGAACGGTGAAGGCAACCTCGATCACGTTAATACCGCCGTCGAGCGCGGCCTCGATCGCCTTCATGATCAGCTCGTCGGACGTGCCCCTAACGACCGCGACGATCCCGCATTCGATTATGCCGTCCAGCACCTGCTGCTTGTCTTTCATTTGGATCCCCCCAGAGCGCCGAGCCGCCTGAGCGGGCGCCCAGCTAAATGTACCGCGTCCGGGCGCTGTACGTCAAGGCGGTTGCGCCACGAGCGCGAAATTGCCTGCAGGAAACCTCCCTGTCCGTGTCAAAAGGTGCCACAGGTGCCATGATATGGAGTGACAGAGGATCATGTTTGCGCTCGGACTTGACATAGGGACTCAGGGGGCGAGGGCGCTTGTATGCGACGCCGAGGGCAAGGTAGTCGCCCAGGCCGAGGAGCCGTTCGCCAACCCGGAGTCAATCGAGCTTCTTCATCCGGGATACGTGGAGCAGCAGCCGTCCGACTGGTGGGACGCGGCATCCGCGTGCCTGCGCCAAGTCGCGGAGGCGCTCCGATGGGCTGGCTTTTCCCCAGAGGCGATAAAGGCGATCGCGGTGGACTCGACCTCCGGGACGATCGTGCCGCTCGACAGGCTGGGGATCGCTCTGCGCCCGGCGATCATGTACAACGATACCCGGGCGGTCAGGGAGGCGGAGCAATGCAACTCCGCAGGGAAGGAATTGACCGACAAGCTCGGCTATAAGTTCGCCTCGTCCTTCGCCCTGCCGAAGATTCTGTGGATCAAGCGGAACGAGCCGACGATATTTAAAGAAACCGCCTGCTTCGCCCACGCGGCTGATTACATCGTGAGCCGGCTCACCGGCAGCTTCCGCATGTCAGACACATCGAACGCGCTGAAGACCGGCTACGACCTGGTTGACCGCCGCTGGCCCAAGTTCATCGAGGCCGAGCTTGGCATCCCCACGGACAAGCTGCCTCAGATCACGACACCGGGACTTACCATCGGCGCGGTTACGGCCCAGTGCGCCGGGGAGACCGGCCTGGCGCCCGGGACTCCGGTTGTCGCCGGGGTGACCGACGGCACTGCGGGATTCCTGGCTTCCGGCGCTGTGAAGGTCGGCGACTGGAACAGCACAATCGGCACGACGCTCGTGCTCCGAGGCGTTTCGACCAAGCTGATCAAGGATCCCCAGGGCCGGATATACTGCCACGCGCATCCGCAGGGATACTGGCTGCCCGGCGGAGCGAGCAGCGTCGGCGCGGAGTGCCTGACAAAGCTCTTCCACGGCCGGAGCCTCGACGAACTGAACGCCTACGTGCCCCAGTACTCGCCGACCGCCCTCATTGTGTATCCCCTGGTTCGTACCGGCGAGCGGCTGCCGTTTGTGAACCCCGATGCGGAGGGCTTTATCATCGGCGAGCCGCGCGACAGCCGCGATTTATATACCGCGCACCTCGAAGGCGTCGGATTCGTCGAGCGCTGGTGCCTGGAATTGTTCGAGGAACTCGGAGCGGAGGTCGGCGATACGGTTTACACGACCGGCGGCGGAGCGAAAAGCCCCGAATGGATGCAGGTTCGCGCGAGTATCCTAAACCGCCGCGTGGTCAGGCCGCTGTCCACCGAGTGCGCGATGGGCGCCGCGGCTGTGGCCGCCTCCAACACGCTCTTCTCCGACCTCGAATCCGCCGTCCGCTCCATGGTGAAGCCCGGCGAGTCCCTCGAACCAGACCAGACGAAAGTCGGCGCCTACACCGAGCGATACCGCGCCTTCCGCGACGCATGTGCCCGCCGGGGTTATGGCTAGAGGAAGGCCCAACGGGCTCGAGTAGCGGTGCGCGAGGGCTCCAGGGTTCCAGGAGTCAAGGGATCCAGGGACCGGGGTGTCAGGCTTGAAGTTGGACACTTCCGCCGGGGCGGTTGGACCGTCTGGTGAAGTATACGTCGCTGGTACAGCGAACCACCGCATGCCGAGAGTCGTCTGGCGGTGAGGATCGTATATAAGGGCAACCTTTGGGCGAGTCCACGTATCTAAATGTACTGAAAGGGGGTACCCAGGATGGCATTGAGCTGGGAAAAGCTGGATGTATGGAAGAAGGGCGGCAAGTACGTAAGGGTGGGTCTGGTTCTGTTTCGTGCGAAGGTGCCGGGAGGCTGGTTGCTGAAGTCTCCAGGCGGAGACATGATTTTCTTTGAGGATCCGCAGCACGCATGGGAGATCTCCCCGGCATCGAAGTGGGAGAAACTGGAAGGGCGCAAGGTGCGCGGGTTCTTCGGGTATCGCTGGCACTTGTTCCGTACGCCGGTGCCGGGTGGCTGGTTGGTGATGTCGCCGCCTGGTGGCTCGTTTGGCGGGCCGAGGATCGCTTTCTACCCGGACCCTGACCACCAGTGGGACGGATCATCGCTGCCGTAATACATCCTGAAGCAGTACCGTTGCAGATGTCCCAGCAGTAGGGGCCGTACCAATTTGCACGAGCCGATGTTAAGAGAGCGCGCTAGAGAAGATCGAGACAGCACAGCTATACACCAACGCGCCAAACGCCGCAGGGGAATCCCCAAGGCCGGCGCGCGCCTTCTGCTGTCAGCCTTGCTCGTGGCGGTCGGCTACTCCACGCTCGTTGAACCCAGGCTGATGACGGTTACAGAGCATGAGGTCTCGATCAGCGGCCTGCCGCAGGCGTTCGACGGCTTGAAAATCGTTCAACTGACCGATCTCCACGTGGATATCTGGACGAGGCCGAAGCACGTTCGGCGCATCGTCAGGCGCGTTAATACCATGCACCCGGATGTTATAGTGTTGACGGGCGACTACGTGAGCAGGACGGAGGCCAACATCGGACCCGCAGGAGATGCACTCGCCGGCCTGAAATCTAAGTATGGAGCCTATGCAGTCCTGGGGAATCACGACTACTGGACGGATGCCAAGCTCATGGCGCGTGCGCTGCGGGAATCGGGCATTGACGTGCTGTTCGATGAGAAGCGCAGAATCTCCATCGGCCGGAGCAGCATCTGGTTGGTGGGCTTCGATGACGAGTGGGAAGGCAATCCCGATTACGAAAAGGCGCTGAACGGAATCTCGTCCAATGACATTTGTATAGCAATCGCACATAACCCCGATGCTGTGCTTTCTCTGGATGGGCGACCCGTCAATCTACTCCTTACGGGGCATACTCACGGTGGGCTGATAAACATTCCCGGGGTCGGGCCGCTCTGGTCCACGACCAAGCTGGGGCGGAAGTACTCGTCGGGGCTGTTCCGGTTCGGCGATACGAGGATGTACGTCTGCCGCGGCGTAGGAGCGGGTACCGGCTACCATATCAGGTTCCGCTGCCCCCCTGAAATCTCGGTCTTCACCCTTCGCCGCGCCGAGCCCTCCGGGCGGATTCCCCCTTCCTGTTTCGGGAAGGCCTGCCCTGAGTTTATCGAAGGGGGGCGCAGGGGGTTAGGTGAATCCCCAAATCCGGCACGCCTTTATCCATATCCATCGGCGTGAACCGGCGGTTAATCATTAATCCCAAATCCGAAATCCGCAATGCCCCGGTTTTCGAGTACGAGCAGGATACACGAGCTGCCGTTCCGCCTCCGGCGGATCCACATTGCTCCCCACCTTTTCCCCCTCATTCCTCCACTCGTTTGCATGCATTCAGGGACGCGGGCGGGCGCACGTTGACAGTGCGCGTCCGCAGTGGTATACTAAAGTGCGCATCGGAGTGCGGAATTCAGCGCGCTTGTAGCTCAGGGGATAGAGCGGAAGGTTGCGGACCTTTAGGTCGGGGGTTCGAATCCCTCCAAGCGCGCCAGTTGGCTTTTAGTCCCGGTTGGGACATGCAAAGGCTGCCCTTGTAGCTCAGTGGATAGAGCGCCTCCGTCCTAAGGAGGGCGTCGGGAGTTCGATTCTCTCCAAGGGCGCCATTTTTATATCTGGAGGCGGCTCGCGGAGAGGTGCGGGAGCGGTTTATCCGGGCGGTCTCGTCCCGCATTCTGCGGGATCCCGCCGTAGGCGGGAAAAACCGTCGTCCGCGCAAGGCGAGCATAGGTCTCCCGCCATGTACTATGTGTATGTCATCCGTAGCTCCTCGACGGGTCGCCACTACGTGGGCAGCTCAGGGGACTGGGAGGAAAGGCTTAGGCGGCATAACCTGGGGATGGTGCGCTCTACAAAGGCCTATCGGCCCTGGGAAGTTGTTCACATTGAGGCTTTTCCTGATCGCACTGCCGCGCGGAAGAGGGAACTGCAGATAAAGAGATACAAAGGCGGAGAGGCCCTTGCAAGGCTAATTTCCAGGTGAGGGTTAGCTTCCTCTACATAAGCTGGGCGCTGTGCTAGTGTTTGACTGAGGTGGAGAGGTGCGGGAGCGGTTTATCCGGGCGGTCTCGAAAACCGTTGTGGCGTTTGCGTCACCGTGGGTTCGAATCCCACCCTCTCCGCCATTTGAGTGTGAAAACGCCCCTCCGGCTGGTTTCAGCCGAGGGGCGTTTCTGTATACACGGCTGCTTCAGGGGACTCTATCCGCCGGCCTCCCCGGAGCTGCGCTTGATGATGCTCGCGATTCGTTTTACGTCTTCCTCGGATAGTTCCGTGCCCTCGCGGACGCAGAAACTGACGTCATCCGATTTGATTACGTAGTAGCCGCCCGGCGTTTCCTCCGGTCTCTCATAGCCGGCTGCGACGCGAAGCGCGTGCAGGTTGGGATTCCGGTCGGCATACCCCCGCACGAACTTCCCGATGATAGCCTCCGAAGGCACCTTGCCCGACACCATCTGAAGCAGGTATGCCTTGCTGATCTCGGTGCGAACGCTCGCCTGGCCGTAGCTGTCGTCGCCCATGATCCGGCGTACCAAGTCGCCGAACTGCTTGCTCACACGAGTTTCAACCGGCATCGCTTACACTCCCTGAAGTTAGCATATCACAACGCGCGGAAAAACTTGTAACTCCCCCTCAAAATGTGTTGACATCGAAGTAAACACCGATTATAATGAGCGCGGTGTTCGCTGCATAGCGACCACCAAATATTACCCAGGCAGGTGACCGATATTGACTCAATACGGTGAAATTGTTTTCGCTGAGCGCGTTAAGAGGCGCAGGAACCAGCGCGATGTTGCCAAGCGATTCGGTATTTATATCCAAACCCTCGTGGACATCGAGCACGGCCGGGTCGGCATTGACGAGCCTACCTATCGCAGGCTGCTCGGCGTAGTACAAGGCGAATCCGAGGCGACAGGCTGAAGCCGTTTCTGCCGCGCAATCGCATTGGGTGCGCCTGTTAAGCGCCGCCAATGCCGTGAAGCTATCAGATTCGACAAAAACTGGTTTTCTTGGGTGGGTAGTTGGAGACTAAGGCTGAAGCCGCAAGGGCGCCGGGGATCGGACGCAAGTTCGCTCGTCCGCCGTGGCGGACTGAACCTCCGGTATGCGGTTCGCTTGCCTAGAAAATATACGCTTTTCCCGAAAAATGCAACCGCCGAGGCGCGCATTGAACTCATCCCTGCCGGCAGACAGGACTCAGCCCTCTCCTCATCGAATAGCTCTTATGTGCCTGCCCTACAACCGTTTCGGACTGCCAGGCGTACATAGGATAGAAATGGACCGTCAATACCGAGCCACCGAGGGTGCTCTGCTCCTCTTCGCTTCACTAATTCTGCTGCTGGGGTTCGCTTTGCTCTTCGCGGCCAAGCTGCCGGAACTCAGGGCCGAGCGGACGGTGAACGTCAACACCGCCCCGCCGGACGAAATCGCCTCGGCCCTTGCGATGGAACGGGGCCTGGCGAAGCTGATCTGCGAGTACCGTGAGAAGTACGGGCCTTTCAGAAGCACGTCCGCCCTGAGCGGTGTCAAGCTGCTCGCGTGCGATCAGGCGGAGGCGCTCGCCGGGCGCGACTCACGGCTGCGAGTGAGAGACGGCGCTGCGGTGACCATCTCCTATTGGGCGTATGTGGCGTTCATGATCGCCGGCTTCTTCCTGCTCCACGCGGCGCTGAGGCGAAGAGCGCCGAACGCCGACCCGTTCATCCTCCCCTGCGTATTCGTCCTCGTCGGGCTCGGCGGACTCATCCTCTTCTCTATCAAAGATCCCCTGCGGGATACGTATGTCTTTCCGGCTCAAATGCTGGGCGTGCTCCTCGGCATCCCGGCGGCGATGATTCCGCTCTCGGCTAAATTCCGGTCTCTGCGCCCGTGGCGGTATACGTACCTGTACGCGCTTCTGGCGGTGTTCCTCACGCTGCTGCTTGCCCTGTTCGGCGCCGGGCCGGGCGGCGCGAAAATCAGCCTGTTCGGCTTCTCGCCCGTCGAGATCGTCAAGCTGGCCCTGGTTTTCTTCGTGGCAAGCTACCTGGCCGACCGGTGGGGCGTGCTGCTGGATCCGCCACGGCGGATCCGGCTTCCCCTGCTTCGCGACATCGGCCCACTTGCGGTGATGTATTTCCTCTCCCTCGCCACTTTTCTGCTGGTGCGCGACCTGGGGCCGATGCTCCTGCTGTTCGGCATGTTCGTCGTGATGCTTTATATCGCAACCGGCAAGCCGTCCTTTGTCGCTGCGGGTATTGTGCTGGTAGGGGCCACGGGCGCGCTGGCATATAAGCTCGGGCTCGGCGTCTTCGATGTGCGGGTGGATATGTGGCTCCATCCGTGGGCAAATCGCCACGCGAACGGAATGCAGCTCGGGCAGGCGCTCTGGGCCTTCGGAACCGGCGGCCTTTGGGGCAGCGGACTCGGCCTGGGACATCCGGCGTACATGCCCAGGGCCGGCTCCGACCTGGTCTTCGCGTCCCTGGGAGAGGAACTCGGGTTGATAGGATCCTTGGGCATACTCCTGCTCTGCGGCGTGATCGTCGTCCGGGGATTCAGAATCGCCCTGCACGCCCGGACGGACTTCGAGAGGCTTCTGGCCGCGGGAATGACGTCGCTCCTGGGGATACAAACATTGATAATCGTATTCGGCGTACTCGGCCTGACGCCGCTCACCGGTGTAACCTTTCCCTTCGTCAGCTATGGCAAATCATCGCTGATAGCGTCTTTCTTCATCGCCGGCCTCCTATTCAACATCTCCGCAGGCGGAAGCCGTGACGCCTCCGAGGTTCGCATCGAGACCCGGCGCGCGCTGTGCGGAGCCGCAACCGGGCTCCTGGTTCTCCTCCTTGGCGCAGCCGGAATCGGGCGGCTCGTCTGGATTCAGGGGATCAAGGCCGACCGGATTGCCGGAAACACAGTCACGACCCCCGATGCGGACGGCTTCACCCGGGCGCACATCAATCCCAGGCTGAAGTCAATCGAGGCGGGCATCCCGCGAGGGACGATCTACGACCGGAACGGGCGCCCGCTTGCGACTTCGAGGCCCTCGGAGTTGGCGGAGCTTGGCCTGTCCGAGGCTGCTGTCCGCCGTGGCGGACCCGGCGGCCGGTATTACCCGCATGAGGCGTCGCTCGCTCACCTTGTGGGCTATATTGACCCCCGGTGCGGTGGGCCTGTCGGCCTCGAAAAGAGGCGGAACAACGACCTCCGCGGGTTCGATGATTACTCGACGCTGCTCCCCATCTACCGGCGGAGTCACACGCCCTTCTGCCCCAGGATCGAGGGCAGGGGCATCAGGCTGACTATTGACGCCGAGCTCCAGTCCGCGGTGGAGAAGGCGCTGAAAAGGTACGCCGGATCCGTCCGCGACCGCAGGACCGGCGAGCGGAAGCAGAAAGGCGCCGCCGTCGTGATTGATGTATATACGGGCGAGGTGCTTGCGGCCGTCTCGATACCCGACTTCGACCCGAACAAGTTAACCCTGGGCGCCTGGAAGGCGTATAATAACGACAGGAGCGGCAGGGCGGTGTTGTTTAATCGGGCGCTCGACGGCGCGTACCCGCCCGGCTCGACTTTCAAGCTGGTGACGGCTGCCGCCGCTTTGGAGAATGGCTTTGGGGATTTCACGCATAGCTGCCGGCACCAGGAGCGTGCGGTTCGATGGCGCTCGGGCGGCTATACGTACTCCCGGAGGCGGATTACCGACTTCGAGGAGATGCGCCCCCACGGGCTGACCGGCCTGGCGAAGGCGATCCGGGCTTCGTGCAATATCTATTTCGCTCATCTCGGGCTCGAATTGGGCGCAGATAAGCTGTACGACATGACGCGCAAGTTCAGGCTGAGCCGGATCGCGCCGCCGAAGCGGCTTGCCGAGGACCTCCCCGATAATGCCTACGGCCAGGGAACGATCCAGGTCACTCCGCTCGAGATGGCTCAGGTAGTCGCCGCCATTGCGAACAACGGCGTGATGATGAAGCCCCAATTTGTGAAGGAGGTTTGCCGGGGCTGCCGCGTCGTTGAAACAATTGAGCCTGTAGAGTTGGGACACCCAATCAGCCCGGAGACCGCCGCCTTCCTGAGGAGGGCTATGGCGGATGTCACGACCATCGGCACCGGACGCGGGCTTTTCGATGGAGTGGGGGTTACCGTCGCAGGGAAGACCGGGAGCGCCGAGAACGATCAGGCGGACGGGATGCCGCACTCGTGGTTTGTGGGCTTCGCGCCGGTGGAGGATCCGAGGATCGCGTTTGCGGTTGTGATCGAGAACGGCGGGTACGGCCGGAGCGTCGCCGGCCCCGTGTGCCGCGAAATCGTGAAGGCGGCATTGTGATGGATTGACCTAACCCCCTGACCCCCCTTCGATAAACTCAGGGCAGGCCTTCCCGAAACGGGAAGGGGGGAACTTACACACCCCTCTCCACTTCGGAAAGGGGCCGGGGGAGAGGTTTGAGGAGCTGATCCGTATGGACATCTTCGAGAAACTGAACAAGGCATTTGGGAATTGGTACGAATCATGGTTCGGCGATGCGCTCAGCGACATCCGGCCGAAGGATGTCCTGCGCAAGATCATCGTCGCCATGGAAGACAGCCGGAAAGAGGGCCTGGACGATAGGATTTACGTCCCGAACAAATACATCCTGGAAATCGCATTTAAGAACGAGGAGGAGAAGGAGTACCTGCTCGCATTCCTGGACAAGGAGGAGCTGGAGTCCGCGCTTCGGAAGTACATGAGCCAGAACAAGTATTACGTGCGCGGGCCGCTCGATTTCACGATAGAGGAGATCGTCCCCGCCGAGGGCGAAGCCCGGCCGGAGAAGCTCAGGGTCAAGTGCAAGTGGGATATCCAGAAGGAGGCGCCGGTTCCCGCGCCCCAGGAAGCCGTTCCCGGCAAGCCATACGAGCCTTACGAGGAAGAGGAGTACACCGTCGCGGCAACGGATGTATACGACGCCGGCACAGTCGCCCCGCCATCCCTCAAAATCAGGCAGCCCGACGGCTCGACCCGGCAGTTCCTCCTGACGAAGCCGGTAGCGATCGTCGGCAGGTCGCGCCGCCTGAACAACGATCTGCTGATCGAGCGAGACGGCATGGTATCGAAGCGCCACGCCCGGATCTCCCTCGGCCCGGACGGGTTTACCATCACCGATTTGAACAGCACCAACGGGGTATGGGTGAACGACGAGCGGGTTTCGGACCCGCAGGGGCGGCCGCTCAGGAGCGGCGATGTCATCAGGCTCGGCGCGACGGAACTGGTATTCGAGGAAGCGGGCGCTCGCCCGGCGCCGGTTCCGTCCGGGGCCGACGCTTCGCACCCCCGGCTCGTGATCGGCGCGGAGGATTTCCCGCTCGCCTCGGAGGTGATTATCGGAAGGTCGCTGAGCGCCGATCTTCGGCTCGATCATTCGTCCGTTTCCCGGCGGCATGCGAAGATCAGCTCCCCTGATGGAAACGAGTTCTACATAGAGGACCTCGGGAGCGAGACAGGCATGCGGCTGAACGGCGTAAACATGCCGACGGGCTCGCCGGTGAGGCTCCATCACGGCGACAGAATCCAGGTCGGGGAGGTGGATCTGCGCTTTGAAGTGGATTGAAGGTTTGAGCTACGTACTCGGCGTGTTGAAATACCTCTTCCTGGCGGCTTTCTCGCTGTTTATCGTCTACATCATCAGCCTGCTGAGAAGGAGCGTGGATTAGGGGGCGATGCATCCACAAGCCGACGCCCAGGGTTGTCCCGAGTACGGGATCCCGCTCCGGCGGGAAAAACGCCTGGGCTAATTTGGGCGCGAATGCTTGTCCAAGTTCCAGCCCTCACCCTGTCCCGATTGGATCGGGACAGGGTGAGGGCCAGCAGCTAATCCTCCTCCAAGCGCCTGTACCAGGTCCGGTACAGGATGAGCGAGATCACGAGGACTATCCCGGCCGCGATGGAAGCCTCGCCGAACCGGTGTAGGACCAGGTACATCGGGAACATCCACATCGCAATGAGCCAGGGAATGCCGAGCACGACATTTCCGAAGTCGTGCAGGAACGGCGTCCGCTTCGGGAGAGCGCTGTCCGGCCCAAGGTCTCTCGCCACCGCTCCCCAGAACCCCGCGGGGCGCACCTCCGCGTAGAACTTCCTCAAAGTTTTGGAATCGGTCGGCTCGGTGAGCAGCATCACCGCGACGGTGATCGCCAGGACCAGCAGTACGATCGCTGGGAACGTGACGAAGAGCGGAAGGCCGGCGAAGTAGGGCACGAAAGCCTGAATCAGCGAGAGAAGCATCCCGGAGACCGCGCCGGCGGCGTATCCCCAGCCGTTCAAGCGCCACCAGTACCAGCGCAGGACGTTCGGAAGGAGCACGCCCGCCCCAAGTGAGGTCATGATCCAGGTGAACATCTGGTTGATTGACTTCGCGGCGAACCCGATTGTAATCCCCAGGATGATGAGCAGAGCGGACGATATATAGCTTGCGTAAATCAAATTTCGCTGGGACGCGCCGGGGTTGATGTACTTGTGATAGATGTCCTTCACGATGTAGCTCGCGCCGCCGTTCACCGTTGAGTTGAACGTCGCCAGGAAGCCGGACAGCAAAGCGGCGATGGCGAACCCCCTCAGGCCGGCGGGGAGCATCTGCTGGATCACCGACGGCAGGACCTTCTCCGGGTCGCTCTGCTGAGTGAGACCGACGATACCGAGAACCGCCAGCCCCATCGCCATCGGCCAGCGAACTGTGTGAATCACGCCCCAGAGAGCCCCGAGCTTCGACGCCTCCTTCGGGTTCTTCGCGGCCAGGAATCGCTGGAAATCGTAGAGCTGCTCCGGCCCGGACAGCGATAGGAGAAGCCCCTTCATCACCCAGATAATCAGCAGCGCGCCGAAGATCTTATACTCAGTCCCGGCCAGGTATGATAAATCCCATTTTGGGATCAGGCTGCCCCATTCGGGTCCTACCTTCGCGCTCAACATTGCCGGCGATACACGCGCGAACCCCAGATATGCGATAATGATCGCCCCGATGCTCAGCACCACCGTCTGGAATATCTCGACCATGACGACGCCGTGGAACCCGCCGACGATCACGTAGATTCCGGTGATGCCGATTATCAGGGCCGCGCATACATGCTCGTCGAACGGGAGATAGACGGAGCCGAACTTGCCCATGCCGGTCGCGCCGTATGCGAGGAATGCGGTAATCGTGAGGACGGCGTAGAGGGTATACGATGCGCGCGCGGCTTCACCGGCCTTGCCGCTCCCGAACCTGGTTTCCATCCATTCGGAGCCGGTCATCACCCCGGAGCGGCGAATCCATTTGCCCATGTAGGCCATGTAGAATACTGGGATGATGAACCCCCATATCCATTGGACCCACATGCCCTTCAGCCCGATGACGACGAAGAGGCTGACGATCCACATGGTGCCCGTGATGTCGAAATACGACGAGCTGCCGGACATCGCCAGCGCCCACCAGGGGAGCTGCCGCTCGCCGAGGAAGTAGCTGCCGATGTTTTTCGCCGCACGGCGTTTCATCACCGTGCCGAGCGCGACCACCACCGCCAGGTACGCGATTATGATGGCGATATCAACTGTGCTCAGCCTGACAGCCATAGGTCTCCTCCTTACTCGTACTCATACTCGTACTCATACTCGTACTCTCCGTAGTATTTCCCGCGGGGATGCTCAACTTCCTGCCTGGAACTCACCTCTGTCCGGGCGCGAATGAGGCGGCGGCAGCTGTGGTAAACTCCAAGTGGGGTCAACGAAGGCGGAGAGGAGCGCGGTCAAATGAGCAGGCTCAAGGATCTGGAGACCACCGCGAAGATCAAGCTGGCATTGATGACGAATCCGCATATCGGTGGCTTGGACATCGGCGTGGACACGGTGAACGGGATAGTGATGCTGTCCGGGGCGGTGCAAGATCGCAGCCAGAAGGACTTGGCGGAGGAGGTCGCCCGCGCCCACGGCGGCATTGACATCAAAAACGACATCGAGGTGCTTAGTAAGGCCGCGTAGGACGGTGCTGATTTCCCGGCGGGAACTGGTTCAAGGCGCTCTGCTCCTGCCACCTTGCTATGCGCATTTACACCTCCTGGGGCTTGTGATAAAATGCATAGAAAGCCCGGCCACGGAGGCACCCGGTGATCCCACTCCGAGACGAAAACCCTACGAGGACCGTACCCTACGTAGTTTACGGCCTGATAGCTTTGAATGTTGCCGCGTTTCTATATAACGGCACGCTGGGGCTGCATGCCAGTAATCCCCTGGCGGGTTTCGAATTGATCCCAGCCGAGCTGACGACCGGACGGGACATTGGGATGCCGACGCCAGTTCCGCCCTGGGTGACGATATTCACTTCCATGTTCCTGCACGCAAACTGGCTCCACGTCTTCGGCAATATGCTCTACCTGTGGATATTCGGAAACAACATAGAGGACGTGCTGGGGCATTTCAGGTTTCTGATATTTTACTTTGTGGCAGGCGCAGGAGCGGCTTTTGCGGAGGTTTTCATCAACCCGACGGCCAGAGTGCCGATGGTCGGAGCAAGCGGGGCCATCGCGGGACTGCTCGGAGCTTATTTGATACTGTTTCCAAGGGCCAGGATCATCACCCTGTTCTTCGTGCAAGTGATAGCGCTTCCCGCCTCGATAGTCCTGACCTACTGGATAGCCATCCAGGTATTCAACTCGCTGCTTCTCGGGAGCGGCATGGTTCCCGGGGGAGGAGTGGCATACGCCGCGCACATCGGCGGCTTTGGCATAGGCATGGCGATGATACTGATGTTCGGCGGACGGCGGCTGCTTCGCGGCCGACGGCCCGTGGAATACCGCAGGCGGTACTACTGGTCGTAACTCGTATATTCGGGGGTAACTCGTGCCAAGAAGTAACAATCAACGCCGCATACGGGCGGACTGGCTGCTCCTGGTTCTGCTGATCCCGGGTTTGTTGAGCGGACTGGCGCTTGGATCCCGCAGGCACAGCCTCGAGGCCGGCAACCGCTCCGTTGAAATGGTGCTCGACTACGCGGAGCTTCAGAGCCTCTCAGCGGCTTCCGGGATTCGGATGCCGATAATCCTCAAGCGCTTCGAGGCAGCCGGAGTGACGGGCGCCGCGATCAGCGAGGATCTGCTCGGCGATCTGGCGGCAACCAGCCAGGTCGCCTATATCCAGCGGGACTCCGATGCCGGGCCGCTCACCGCCATTCGCATATCGGATAAGCAGCTAGCCGCAAGGGTATTCCGCGCGCTGAATGCGCGCCTCACGCCGGGAACGGTTCTTGCGGGCCGCGAGAGCACATTCGCGGTCCGGGCTGCGCCGGCGACTTTGAATATGATGGGCATAGGCCTGCCGCCGGATGCAGTCGAACTGGTGCATGAATCCGGGCTTGATGTCGTGGCCCGCCTGCAGAACCATCCGGCGCTTACGGAGACGGCGGTCGAGGCCGCAATGGCCGAATTGAAGCGAACCAGCGTCACCAGGCTGATATGCGCGGGAGAAGATGTTTTCGGGTTCCGGGGACTTGTGCCGTATGCCGCCCGCTGCATCAAGTCCTCCGGCCTCGTTTTTGGGTCCATCGAGTTTGCAAAACAAAAAGGCGACGCGCGGATGTGCGAGGAGCTGGACTCGGAGTTCGTCCGCGTCCACAGCATCCCGCCTGCGGAGATGGCGGGAATGACGCCCCGGACGGCGGTAGAGCGCTTCGCGCGTGCGGTGAAGGAGCGGAATATCAGGCTTTGCTACGTTCGGCTGCCGGAGACATCGGGAGAGTCACCTGTCGAGAACGGCCTCGCATTCGTCTCCGCGATAAGCAGGGATATACGAACAGCCGGGTACGAAATGGGCGCCGCGCGGATATTCGGAACCATGTCCAGGCCGCCGCTGTTCCTGGCGCTGATGGCCCTGTCCGCCGCGGCAGGCGCCGTGCTGCTCCTATGCTCGCTGGTCAGCCTGTCAGCGGCATGGAGATACGGGCTGCTCGTTATCGGATTCGCTCTTGCAGCGGGGCTGGCGCTGATTGGCGAGATGGGACGCCAGCTTGTGGCGCTGGTATCCGCCCTTGTATTCCCCACGCTCGGGATAGCCGCGCTGATCGGGCCGCATTTCAATCGCCGGACGCAGGAAAAGTCAGCCGGGCCGAAGGCGGCCGCCCTGTTCATCGGCGCGTCGGCTGTCACACTCTGCGGCGCCCTCCTGGTGACGGGCCTGCTGGCCGACAGGCCCTACATGGTGAAGGTCAACCAGTTCGTCGGGATCAAGGCGGCGCATCTGCTGCCGATACTCGCCGTCATATTCATCATGGCCGCCGGGCTGCCTGTCCTCGGCAAGCCGTTCTCGAAGGTGTGGGAGGAAGCCGCAGCGAACATCCGCAAAGTTGTGAATCACCCGCTCTTCGCGTGGCACGCCCTGGCGGTGATCGTCGCCCTGGGAATCATCGGATTCGCCCTGCTGCGCACGGGCAATGACACCGGCGTCGGCGTCACGGGCATCGAGCTGAGGTTCCGATCGTTCCTCGACCGCCTGATGACGGTGCGCCCGAGGACGAAGGAGTTCCTGATCGGCCATCCGGCGCTGCTCGTGGGAACGGCGTTCCTCCTGACCCGCAGGAGAACGTGGGGATTGCCCCTCGTGGCTTTAGGCGCGCTTGGGCAGGTCTCGCTGCTGAACACATTCTGCCATATCCATACGCCGCTGGATGTCTCGATGCTCCGCGCGGCGAACGGCCTGGCGCTCGGCCTTCTGCTGGGCGTTGTGGTATGGTACATCGTGGATGCGCTGAGCCGCCCGAAGAAAACCAGCGCCGAACCCAAAGGCAAATCAACAACCAGTGACACAATCTAAACGGATACTGATATCGGGATACTACGGATTCTCGAACGCCGGGGACGAGGCGGTCCTCTCCGCCGTAATCGGCGGCTTGAGGGCAGCGGTCGGCGACGGCGTCGAAATCGCGGTGCTCTCTGCATCGCCGGAAGAGACTGCGAGCGCCCACGGGGTCAGCGCTGTTCCAAGAGCGTCGGTGCAGCATGTGACGAGCGCTTTGAAGTGGTGCGACCTGCTGATCAGCGGCGGCGGAAGCCTGATCCAGGATGCCACCAGCTTCCGCTCGCTGGCCTATTACCTGGCGGTCATCGCGCTGGCGAAGCTCTACCGGCGCAAGGTGATGATCCTCGGACAGGGAATCGGCCCTTTGCGGAGGATCATCTCGCGGCGGCTGGCCCGGAGGGTCCTGAACAAAGCCGATCTCATCACAGTGAGGGATTCCCAATCCGCGGGGCTGCTCGAGGATTTGGGGGTGCGCAAGCCGCCTATTCGAATCACTGCCGACCCGACTTTCCTGATCGAGCCGTGTGAATCGGAGGAAGCGATCCGGCTCATATCGGAGATCGGGCTGAGCGCAGATGACGATATAATCGCGGTGTCCCTTCGCAGGTGGCACACCCGCGGGATCGAGAGGTCGGCGGCGGAAGCCCTGGCGGTGCTGGCGCAGAAGCTGCCTGCAAAGCTCCTGCTGCTGACCATGCACATTCCGGAAGACGCCGTGCTCGCCAGGCAGGTACAGGAAGCGGTCGGCCTGCCGGAGCGGATTGTCGTACAGCCAAAGCCCTGGACGGCGGGCCGATTGCTCGGCGTACTCGGAAGGTGCCGCCTGGTCGTCGGGATGAGGCTTCATGCGCTGATATTCGCCGCCGCCGCCGGGGCGCCGTCCATTGGCATAGCTTACGACCCCAAGGTGGAACGTTTCCTAGCCGCGGCAAGTCAAGAAAGTATCTCTCTGGCGGAGGCGGCATCCGGCCTGCTGGCGGAGCGGGTGATAAATGCCTGGGAGGCCCGCGATGCGCTGGCATCCCGGCTCTCGGAAACGGTTCCCGCCATGAAAGACGCGGCGGCGGAAAACATCCGGCTGGCAGTGGAGCTGCTTAATTTGTAGATTGCTCTGCCACAAGCGCAGAGATCCAATCCGGGATTGTTGAAAAAGCCCTGAAGCCAGGATTTTTTAACAATCCCACATCCAATATCCAGCATCTGGATCACGCTTCGCGATCCACGAGTAAGAGTATGAGTGGAAAGCTATGAACAAGCGATTGCCGGAATGGCTCACGGTTAAGGCTCCAAAGCGCGGAGCCTATGAAGAGATGGCGGGCTACTTGAAGTCGCTGGGGCTTCACACCGTCTGCCAGAGTGCGAGCTGCCCGAACATCGGCGAGTGCTTCTCCAGGAGAACGGCGACCTTCATGATCCTGGGCGATACCTGCACGAGGAATTGCGGGTTCTGCGGCGTGCGTCACGGGATGCCGCTCCCCGTGGACCCCGATGAGCCTCAGCGCGTGGCGCAGGCGGCTGCGCAACTGGGGCTGAAGTACGTGGTGGTAACATCGGTCACACGCGATGACCTTGCCGACGGCGGGGCGAGCCGGTTCGCGGAGACCATTCGCCGCATAAAGGCCGCTATTCCAGACGCCAAAGCGGAAGTGCTCGTACCCGATTTCGGCGGCGAGGTAAGCGCCGTGAAGGCCGTCCTCGATGCCGGGCCGTTCGTGCTGAACCACAACGTGGAAACCGTGCCGCGCCTGTATCCGATAGTCCGCCCTGCGGCGGATTACCGTAGATCGCTGAAGCTCCTTGAAACCGCTAAGAAGGCTGAGCCGTCTATATATACGAAGTCCGGATTTATGGTTGGGCTGGGCGAATCGAAGGAGGAAGTAGAGGGAGTTCTGCAAGACCTGAGAAGCGCGGGCTGCGACATTGTCACTATCGGCCAGTATCTTCGACCTTCGAAGGCAAACCTCCCCGTAGTTGAGTACCTTCCCCCCGCCCAATTTGACGAGTACAAGGCGATCGGCGATGCTCTGGGGTTTCGATATGCGGCCTCAGGCCCCTTCGTCCGAAGCTCATATCATGCGGAGGACATCGCCGAAGTCTAAGGAATACTGATGCGCAAGGCCAGTTCGTCGCGGCGAATCACGCTACTAATCATAGTGCTTCCACTGCTGGCAATGGCGACAGGTTCATTTATATTCCTCGTCGGCATCGGCAGGGCGACCTTGCATCGCCTCCCGGAGGTAGTGAGGGCCGCTGCCTCAGAACGCATAAATGGCGACGTGAAGATCGGCAAGTTCGAGATACTCCCCCCGTGCGGGCTGAAGCTCAGCGATGTTGCCATCTCCGGAGATATTTCAGACAGGCCCATCGTCCGAGTCCCGACGGTAAAAATAACATTCGGCCTGACCGACATCGCGCTGGGAAAAAGGGACCCCATAGCGAGCATAAGGGCGATAGAGATTCTGAAGCCGGACGTATTCCTGGAGTGCACGCCGGAAGGACAGTGGAACATCGCCAACCTTCTAAAGCCCCAGCCTCCCGAACGGCCTTTCAAGCTCCGGGCCGGGATATATGTAAAATCCGGGCGGGTGACTATCTGCGACCGAGCGCCGAATCCAGCCCGCCCGATAGAGAACACTCTCACAGATATAAGTGCCAAAGTGGATCTATCCGAGATACCGGCAGCGAAGTATTCGGTACTGGGAAAGGGCGAGCCTAAAAAGCTCGGACGATTTGCCGCCAGGGGCTGGTATAACTTCGGCAATCATTCCTTCAACGCTGATTTCGATATACCTGGGGCAAGCGCGTCGTACCTGTCCAGCTATCCGAAGGGGACCGGCTTGAACGTCTCATCCGGCACGGCGCGAATCGGCTTGAGAGCATCCAGAGCCGGCAAGGACAAACCCTTCCAGTATGCCGGTGCGGTCCGATTGCGCTCGGTGGAAGCCCGGCTTCCACAAATCCGCAGCCCGGTCCGCAGCGTGGATGCGGACATACGCCTGCGAGGCGACACGGCGAGCATACGCCTTAACGGCAAGGTGGGCTCCTCGCCATTTTTCGTCTCCGGGCGCGTCTTCAATCTCTCGCGGCCTCGCCTTGCGCTGGAGGTTAAATCCGATAGCGCGAACTTTAGGGAGCTGGCAGACCTGGCCGGCTGCGCGAAGCGGCTTGGCGGGACTGTACTGCCGCAGAATGGCCGCTTTAGAGCGGTCGTTTCCGGACCCGCGAAATCGCCGGGCGTAGATTTCACCCTGGAAATCCCTTCGCTCTCACATCCCGAGATCGAATGTCGCTCGATTCTCGCAAAGGGTACTTACGCCGGCCGGCGGATCAGGATCCGGCAGGTGTTGGCGAGGATATACGGCGGGCTGGTCGAGTTGAGCGGCGACGTAGCCCTATCAGGAAGCTCTCGCGGCACGCTCGATGGCCGCGTTTCGGATATCCCGCTCGGCCGCATCCCAGCCCTGCGGGAACGCCAGTTTGCGGCAGCCTGCACCGGAAGATTGCAAGCATCGTGGAGACCGGGCGGCGTGCGCGTTGACTATGAGGGCATGCTAAGGGACGGCCGGTTCAAGGGAGTGCAGTTCGACAGCGCCAGGCTCTCCGCCGCCTATGCCGATAGCAAGATCGAGCTTAAGGAGCTAAGCGTGGAAGCGCTCGGCGGCACCGTTACTGCATCCGGGCAGGCGGCGCCCGGCGACTTGAAGCTTGAGGTCGCTGGATCGGACATCAATCTGGCATCCGTCAGGGAGATGTACTGGAGCGCGCCGACAGTGGGCCGGTTGAATTTTACCGGCAAGCTCACCGGAACCCTCGAATCGCCTGCTCTCAAAGCGGACATCGAGGCTCAGCGCGTGATGGTATCCGGCGTGGGAGCCCAGCGAATCGCCGGAAGCCTATCCGCCAGCCGCCAATCTGTCGAACTGGCTGATGTGGTCATCCACGACCCGCCGGGAACGGTCACCCTGAACGGCAAAATCGAAAACCCGCTTGCCAAGACATCTTCCTTAAACCTGCGCGTCAAGGCGGACTCACTCGATACAGACAGGCTGACTCAGGCCCTGGGAAATTCGGCGCTTTCCGACGGCGAGGTTTCAGGAGAACTGACGCTTTCCGGCGCGCTCCACGATCCAAAAGCGGAGGGCAGACTTCACATCGAGGGCGGGATGTGCTGCAGCGTGCCGATAGACTCGGCGGACGCGCAAATTGCGTGCAGCCTGAGCCACTTCCAGCTCGACGACTTCACCGTGCGCTCCAGGACATCCTGCCTGAGGGCAAGCGGCGAGATTTCGAAGAACCGCCGCATCTCCATCAATTTCAGCGGCGAGCAGGTCGGCCTGGACAGATTCGCCGGCCTGCTGCAGCCCTATGCCGTCGCCTCAGGAAACATGGCGGTCGTCGGCAGCATCAGCGGCAAGATGAAATCCCCGCATATGAAGGCGTCAGTTGAGTGCGATAAGCCGACAATCAACGGCCAGAAGTTCGAGCGTCTCAGCGGTCGGGTATCCTGGGAAAAGCCGGCTCTGGCCTTCTCGGATTTTAAGATCTCGGACGCAAGCGGGCAATACCTGATTCCGAAGTCCACCTACGACTCCGCCTCCAGGACGTGGACGCTCACCGCTCGAGCGCAGGACATTCGCGGGAAAACAGCTCTTGCGCTGCTGGACGGCAGTCCCGCTATCAAGCGGTTGTCCGATCGCAGCACGGGCCTGCCGCATTTCCTCGAGAAGCTGCCAAGGCCGCTCGACGGGATAGTCAACGGCAGCTTGTCCGGCGCCATTCATCTAACCAACGAAGGAGCGCAACCCGACCTGCGCGTTGAGGCGACCGCGGCCGATGTGGTGTTCGGTTCCAGTTCGATCCGGACCGTCCGAATGGAGGGATCGTGGCAGGACGGCGTCGTAAAGGTGGAGACGCTCGAAGCCTCGGATGGAGATACTAACGTATCCGCCACGGCCGGCTTCGGATCATCGGGCGAGCTGGCTTTGTCCATTGACGCGCACAGCCTCTCTATGGGCGTTCTCAAGCAGTGGGTGAAGCTGCCCGAAAACCTATCGGGCAAAGCCGACGTAACAATAGTTGCAAGCGGCAATATCAACGCGCCGGAGCTGGATGCGGCGATAGAGGTGGTGGAGCCTGGGATCGGCAGAGCTAAGTTCGACAGACTCCGCAGCAGGCTGTCCGCGAATCAAACGCACATTGAGGGCGCCGGTGTTAACAAGTCGCCGGCGCCGGGCAGAATTGATGTAGATGATTTAACCCTGATCCTGGGCGATTGCAGGCTCAGCGCGTCCGGCTACGTGCCGGTGGACTGGCGGCGGCTCAGCATCCCGATGGATGGCCCCGTGCTCCTCGAATCGCAGCTCGACCGCGGGAGCCTGGAATTGCTGTCAACGGTTGGCGGAATAAATGCGGAGACAAGACCCGACGGCGCATTTGAAGGGTTAATCAGATTAGGCGGCACAGTGCAATCTCCAAAGCTTGAGGGCAATCTTACATGGCGCGACGGGCGAGTCCGGATTTCGAGGATCGCCCAGCCATTGGAGGATATTGATGCGAGCCTGCGACTCACAGGCGATAAGCTATCAATCGAGAGGTTCACAGGCGCCTCGGCAGAGGGCGGCAGCTTCAGCATATCGGGTGAGGTGGCATTGGCAAACCTGAAACCGGTGCTGGACATGGAGATCAAGACGGACGGCCTCAGAATCTCGGGCGAGAACATCAGCAACGCTTACGGGGAAGAGATAAAGGCCCGCCTGAACAGCGATGTGAAGGTTGTCGGGAATTGGCAAAGCCCACTGGTGACAGGCAGCGTGGACACTCCGGAAGGTTCGATTCTGCTCCCTGCCAAGGGCAGAAAGACCTCCGAGCCTGACTCAGCGCGCCGTGTTGATCCGACATTCGATATTGCGGCATCCCTGGGCCCGGATGTGCAGTTCAGATCCGCACGGCTAAGGGGACCGCTTGTGGGACAGCTTGCTTTCAGGGGCTCTTTGAGCGCGCCGGTTCTGGAAGGCACGCTGGACATTAGCGGGGGCGACATCATTTTCCCGATGCGCGAGCTTAGAATACTGCCTGGAAGCACCGTCACGCTGCGCACGGCTCCGTCCCAGCGCCCGACGGCCGTCCTGGACATGCGGGCACAAACACGATTGACCGCAGCCTCCTTTTTGGGACAACAGAAGAGGTATAATGTAACTATGTCGGCCCAGGGTCCCCTGGACAAACTGAACCCGACGTTCAGCTCGTCGCCACCAGGACTGACCGACCAAACGATCATCGCCCTATTAACCGGGCAGGGGCAATTGGAGCAAATCTTCGCCCGGAACGGCAGCCGCAGCATCGGCCAGGAGCTCTCCGGTTTATTCTCCACGGCCATGATGCCAACCGTATTCGAGCCGATCGAGCAGGCATTCGAGAGCATCCTTGGCTTCGAGGAGTTTGCGCTGGAAATGGGATACAGAGAGCCAATCCAGTTGACTATCGGCGAGCACCTCTTCGATGGTTTCTACCTGGACTATACGGCGGCGCTTGGGGCGCGTCCGGATTACGCCGACAGCCTGTACGAGCTGAAGCTGTCTTATCGGTTCAGGCACGGCATCGAACTCGGCGTGACTACGGACGAAAACCATGCGCTCATGATCGGCGTCGAGGGCAAGTTGAGGTTCTAGCCGCCGGTTGCCGTGCAGCTTGGTGGAGGATAGTTGCCCCGACACGAAAAATGTTATACTACTATGTGTTCGGCGGCAGGGGTTCAAGGGTTGGATGCAGAACCGGCAAACCATGTACCGCAGGGAGATAGTGATGAGACCGCGGCAGCGAACGGTCGTCCCAGCTTCGAGACAGCTATCCGGCTATTTCACAAGAGAATATACAACCTTGCCTACCGGCTGCTCGGCGATTTTGACGAAGCGGCTGACCTGACCCAGGAAACGTTTGTTAAAGCCTATAAAGCATACTCCCGATTTCGCGGAACACCGGAAGCGGTATATCCCTGGCTGTGCCAGATAGCCGTCAATGGCTGCAAGGACAAGTTTAAGAAAAAGAGCCAAAGAGGCCAGCGTGAGATACTCTCGCTGGACGAGTCGGTCGAGATGGGAGACTCGACCATGGCCTTTCAGGTAGGAGATGAATCCGCGAACCCGGCAAGCATTTACGAGCGGCGGGAGCTGGAGGCGAAGATTCAGGAGGCGATACAGGCGCTTCCACCGGAGTTTCGCGTTGTCATCGTTCTCCGAGATATGCAGGGCCTGTCGTACAAAGAGATCGTTGACGCGACGGGGCTTACGATGGAAACCTTGAAAGGACGCCTGTTCAGGGGGCGTGCGATGCTCCGGCGGCGGTTATCTCCATATATAGGTATACGGGGTTGAATCGGCCACGCAGGGATCTGAGCGACGTCGAATGCGCAAGCTGTTAGAGAACCTACCGGCTTAGCCCCAAAAATTACGGAGAGGAAGGTATATCAATCATGCTATTCAACACGTGTAGCGTTAACACCTACAGTAGACTAGCTGCATTGTTGGCGATTGTTCTGTTGCTCCCAGGAGCGGCATTCGCTCAAGGGCAGCAGATCGCGGAGATTAAGATAGTCGGGAACGAGCGCATCTCGAACGACGCGATCCTCACGGCTATCGCCCTGAAGCCGGGGACGCAGTTCTCCGAGCAAATCGTGCAGGAAGCTAAGCAGGCAATTGAAAGCATGGGCTACTTCCAGCCCGGAGTTACGGTGGGCACGGAATCCACCGATGCCGGCATCCGGGTGATCTTCAACGTGGCAGAGAACCCGGTGGTAAAGGAAATCAAGATCACAGGAAACACTGCGATCAAAACTGAAAAGCTCCTAAGCCTCATGCGGACGTCGGTTGGCAGCGTCTTAAACAACGGCACTCTGGAAAAGGATTTGGACGCGCTGGAGAACTACTACTCGGAGCTCGGTTACGTGGCGACTATCACGGAGGAATGCGGCATTGATCCCCAAACGTGCGTGCTGAACATCCCTATTATGGAGGCTAGAATCGAGGCCATCAAGATTACCGGCAACAAGAAAACGAAAGACTACGTGATCCTCCGGGAGATGGAGCAGAAACCGGGCGATGTATATAACGAGAACGTCCTGAAGCGCGACCTGCAGCGAATATATGACCTTGGCGTATTCGAGCTCGAGGGCACCGCGCCGGAGCCCGGAACGACCCTGGGCAACGTGATCGTGGTGATCCCCGTGCAAGAAAAGAAAACCGGCCAACTCTCCATAGCGTTGGGCTACGACCAGCGGCGGGGGCTGCTGGGCCAGGCGAAGCTTTCTGAGATAAACTTCAAGGGCCGCGCTCAAACGGTTGACTTTCTCTGGGAGCAAACCGGCGACCACGGCTCCAGCCATGAGGTGGGCTTCTTCGAGCCCTGGCTGGACAGCAAGCACACGTCGCTCGGAGTCAATCTCTACAATAAGCTCATCTTCAGATTCGCTGGCAACTTTTTCGGCAGCGCAACAGGCGGGGATACGGATTATAATGAGCGGCGCAAGGGGGGAAGTATCACGCTCAGCAGACCCTTCGGCCGCATAAACAGGGGGTTCTTAACGCTTAGAAGCGAATCGGTAGGCACCCGCTTTCGGAACACCACATCTCAATCAACCCTCTCGCCGCTGATAGCCGATGGCACAGTCGCCAGCGGAACCCTTCGCTTTACGAACGATACGCGCGATTCGTCGGCGGATCCGTTCCTCGGCGCATATAACTCATACGCCGTCGAAATCGGGAACGCAGATTTCAAGATCGAGAAAGAGAACCCCGAAACCACGCTATTCACCAAGTACAGCTTTGATCTGAGGCGCTATTTCAGCAAGGGCGGCCTGCGTAAAGAGCTCGACGAGAAGCGGTGCCGGCTGGCGGTGAGATTGACGGCGGGCAGCCTGACGGGCGATCTACCCTTCTTCGAGCAATACTTCGTCGGCGGCGCCGAAACGCTGCGCGGCTTCAGGGAAGACAGATTCTGGGGAAAGAATATGCTCCTGGCGAGCGCGGAATACAGGTTCCCGCTGGCGCAGAGCCTTACGGGAGTGCTGTTCGTTGACTACGGCGACGCCTGGGGAGCCCCGGAATCTTTTCGCCTGCAGCCGATACCTGAAACGGATGCAAACGGGAATGTTATAGTGGACCCGATCACGAACGAGGTAGTCTACAAGAAAGACGCTCAGGGCAATATCATCAAAGGGGACATGATAGAGAACTTCCCGCAGCACGAGAAGTTCTCGCCCAACATCGGGTACGGCATCGGAATTCGTGTGACAACGCCTATCGGGCCGCTGCGCCTGGACTATGGCTTCAGCGAGGAAGGCTCCCGCGCGCACTTCAGCATCGCGCACGCGTTCTGACATTTCCTTGCTCCGCGGGAAGCCATCTGGTATAATCTAGCGATCTGGCGCGGCACGAAGCGGCTGCGCCCCGATCTCAAATCGAGAAATTGCTGAAAGGGGTTATCGGTAATCATGTTGAAACTTCGTGGAATCCTTGCGGTTATCATCTTTGGATTGTTTCTGAGCGCCCTTGCAAGCAGCCTGGCTCTCGCAGCCGACGCAAAGCCCATGACTTTCGGCTCTGTGGATGTCGAGAAGGCTTTCAACGGCTGTGAGAAGAAGACGCAGTTAGAACAGGATCTCGCAGGTCAGCTCGCGCAATTCAAACAATGGTATGAGCTAAAGAGCTCCAACAAGCTGCTCGCTCCCGAGGAGTTCAAACAGCTAGTGGACTTGAAGGCCAAGCCAAACCAGAATGAGGCCGATAAGAAGAATATCGAGGAGCTCCTCGCCCTTTCGAAACAGCGCGACGGGGCGTTCCAGGCCCTGCAGCAGAAGTCGAACCTCACAGATGCGGAGAAGACGCAGCTAGCCAGCTTACAGGAGCAGGTCAAGCAGTGCGATAGCTCGATAGCGGAAGAGGTGGGGAAGCGGGATGAGGAACTCGGCAAGAAGCGCGTCGAGCTAAGCAAACAGGTCATGCAGGAAGTCGAGGCTGCGGTAGCGGCTGTGGCCAAGGAAAAGGGCCTGGCGATGGTCTTCGCTAAGTCAGTTGGGGAGTACACATTTGTAGTTTACTCGAACGTGGACATCACCGACGAGGTGCTCAAGGGGCTGAACAAGAAGTAGGCTGTGATGCGCCTGATCCCATCAAGTTGCTGATGGGGCGGCGATGGGTTTTAGCCGTGTCGCGGTGGGAAAGTATGTGGAAATCGCTGAAAGAGCTAGCCGAACTGGTCGAAGGCGATTTAGAGGGCGATTCGAAGCTGCGGATCTCCGGCGTGGCTGATATCGCAGACGCGCAAGAAGGCGATATCGTATTCGCCGAGACGCCGAGGTTTCTCGAAGAAGCGCGGAAGTCTCAGGCTTCGGCGATCATCGCTTACAGGGACGCACGCAATTCAGGAAAGCCAACGATCGCGGTCGCCAATCCCAGGTATGCGTTCGCCCGGGTGCTGGAGGTATTCTCACCGCCTAAGACCCGCGAGAGCGGCATCCATCCGACGAGCATTGTCGGCCAGGGCGCCTCTATCGGCGATAATCCCTCCATCGGCTTTAACGTGTGCATCGGGCGAAATACCTCCATCGGCAGCGACGCCTGGATCTATCCCCTTGTTTTCATTGGCGACAATGTCCGCCTTGGTGACAACTGCATAATCTACCCGCTTGTCGCTATACATGATGGCGTGACGATCGGGAACGACGTTATCGTACACAGCGGCGCCGTGATCGGCGCCGATGGCTTTGGTTATACCAAGGTCGGAGGCGCGCACTACAAGATGCCCCAGATCGGGACTGTGGTTATAGGGGACGACGTCGAAATCGGCGCCAACGTCACCATAGACAGGGCGCGCACCGGGAAGACCGTGATAGGCCGGGGCACGAAGATTGACAATCTGGTTCACATAGCGCACAACGTGAAAATAGGCGAGAACTGCATTATAGTAGCTCAGGTCGGCATCTCCGGCAGCGTGGATATCGGCGACCGCGTTATCCTGGCAGGCCAGGCAGGACTGAAGGACCACATCACGGTTGGCGACGATACGGTTATCTACGCGAGAGCAGGAGTCATAGGCAATATCGGCTCCGGTGAGTTCGTATCCGGATATCCCGCCCGGCCGCACAAGGAGCAAATGAGAATTCAAGCCGCCCAGCAGAGGCTGCCTGCCCTGCTGCGACTCGTCAAGGACCTGGAGCGGCGCATCCGGGAACTGGAAGGCCGCTCTAAGGAATGACCTTGGCATGCCAACGTACTTTGAAAACCAGCGCAGCGATGAAGGGGCGCGGACTGCATACAGGTGAGGAATGCAGGGTAAACCTCATCCCGGCAGCGCCGAATACCGGCGTAGTCCTCGTGACTTCCAGGGGCGAAATACCGGCCCTCGTCCAGAACGTTTCGGAGACGCATAGAGCGACCAGCTTGCGCAGTGGAGATGCCGAGGTTCACACAGTGGAGCATCTGCTCGCAGCTCTCGCCGGGATGCTTGTGGACAATGTTCGGATCGAGGTCTCAGGCCCGGAGGTTCCAGTGGGCGACGGGAGCGCACTGCCCTTCGTCGAGCTGATCGAAAGCGCCGGGATAGAGGAGCAGACGGCCGAGGCAAAGATCATCCAGCCGGAGGAGCCGGTTTGGGTAGCCGAGGCCGGAAAGTACCTCCTGGCGGTGCCGGCGTCCGCGTTCAGGATCAGTGCCCTTATCTCGTTTCAGCACCAACTGATCGGGGAGCAAGTGATTAATTTTACCGTTGATCCAACCGTATTCAAACAGGAAATCGCGCCCGCCCGGACATTCTGTACCGCAGATGAAGTGGAGTCAATAGTCTCCCAGGGACTAGGAAAAGGGGGCGCTGAGGATAACGTAGTCGTCGTCCACGATGACCGCTACTCGACACCGCTTCGATTTCGCGATGAATTTGTACGGCACAAGGTGCTTGATTTAATCGGCGATCTCTCGCTTGTCGGCGGAAGGCTGCACGCCGATGTAATAGCCATAAAGACAAGCCACTCGCTGAACGTTGCTCTAGCGGACAGTATCGTGCAAAAAGGGTGGCAAGGAGGGTAATGTCATGCTGGATGTGAAGGAAATCCAATCCATACTTCCCCACCGGTATCCATTTCTATTGGTAGATCGGATACTGGAGCTCGAGCCTGGGAGGCGTGCGGTTGGATTGAAGAATGTGACGATAAACGAGGCGTTCTTCGAGGGGCATTTTCCGGGTCACGCGGTGATGCCGGGAGTCTTGGTGCTGGAGGCGATGGCCCAGGTAGGAGGCGTTCTGCTGCTGAGCATGACGGGCAACGAAGGCAAGCTCGCATACTTCGGCGGGATGGATAAGGTGCGCTTCCGCAAGCCGGTCATGCCCGGAGATACCCTGATCACCGAGGTCGAGTTGCTGAGGAACCGAGGGGGAATAGGCAAGGTAAAGGCGACTGGCCGGGTGGGCAGGCATATCGTCGCAGAGGGCGAATTCATATTCGCCCTGGTTAGCAGAAATAGGAAACCCGTGGAGGAGCCAGATGAGGTCCTTGCAGAGTCCGGCCGAACTCTCGTTGCAAAATGAGGCAGAGCTTGGTAGATCGGAGAAGGCGGTCATCCACGAGACGGCGGTAGTGCATCCGGCCGCCGAGCTGGGTGCCGGCGTGCAAATCGGCGCGTTCAGCATCATCGGCACCAACGTGACGATCGGCGACGGCACCGTGATCGAGCCGCACGTGATAATCGAGCCGTGGACGACGATAGGCAGCGATTGCCGCATATGCTCCGGCGCGATACTGGGCGGCAGGCCTCAGGACAGCAAGTTCAAGAGCGAGCGCAGCTACCTGACCATCGGCGACCGCAATATCATTCGCGAGTACGTGACCATCCATCGCGCCACCGGCGAGGAGAATGTGACCGTAGTGGGCAGCGAGAACATGCTCATGGCCTACTGCCACATCGGCCACAACTGCAACCTGGGCAACGGCATCATGATGGCGAACATGGTGGGCATCAGCGGCCATGTGATCATCGAGGACAAGGCTGTATTCGGCGGCATGGTGGGCGTGCACCAGTTCGTGCGGATCGGGTATCTCGCCATGGTGGGCGGCTATTCCAAGGTCGTGCAGGATATACCACCGTTTATGATGGCGGATGGGCGTCCGACTAAGGTGTACGACCTGAATGTCATCGGGCTGCGGCGCAATGGAGTCCCGCCGAAGACCAGATCGGGGCTCAAGCAGGCGTATAAGCTGCTGTACCGCTCGAACCTGAATCTGTCCCAGGCCATCGAGACCATAGAAAGCGAAGTTGAGCCCAGCCCGGAGCGCGATTATCTGCTCGAGTTCGTGCGGAACATCAAATTCGGATTCGCTGGCAGACAGCTCGAGCACCGGAGATAGATGACCGAGAGTGTGCCGAGCGTGGTAATCGTCGCCGGCGAGGCATCGGGAGACCTGCACGGGGCCTGTCTCGCCGCTAGGTTGAAGCAGATGCTTCCGAGCGCCGACATTTGTGGAGTCGGCGGCCGGCGCATGCGCGAGGCCGGCGTCACGCTTCTTTGCGACAGCTCCTCCTGGGGCGCCATCGGGATAACGGAAGCATTGAAGCTGGTACCCCGCCTGTCGTTCGAGCTCCGAAAGCTTCAATCTTACCTGAAAACGCACCCTCCTAATGTACTTATACTGATTGATTTCGGCGCGTTCAACGTCAGGCTGGGCGGGAGTCTCCCCAAGGGCGACACCAAGGTGCTGTACTACTTCCCGCCGGGCTCGTGGAACAGAAACGCGACCTACGAGCGGCTGAAAGGCATTCCCGACCGCGTAGTCACGCCGTTCCCGTGGTCTGCGGAGGCGCTGAACGAGCGCGGATTCCGGGCGGACTTCTTCGGCCACCCGCTGCTCGATGTTGTCAAGCCCGGCTTATCCCGAGATGTGTTTTGCAAGCGCTTCGGGCTCGACGGCAGCCGACCGATCGTCGTCCTGCTTCCCGGCAGCCGCACCCAGGAGATAATCTATAACCTGCCGGCGCTGGCGCTCGCCGCGGCGAGGCTGGCTGAACCCATGCCGGAGCTACAGTTCGCCATTCCCGTTGCGCCCTCGATAGGCTTGAAGGCGATTGCGGAGGAACTGGCGCGTATATCGTGGATCAAGGCAGAGCCTTACCACGCAGAAGGCGCTGCTGAATCGGGCATCGGCAGGAAATCGCGCCTGTTAATAGCCGGCCGCGTGCGCGCCCAGGCGCGCAGAGACCAATTTGCAGCGCCGACCTCCCCCGTCTGCATTAAGCTGTTGTCGGGGATGACCTACGATTTGCTGGCCTACTCCCGCGCGGCGGTTGTGGCGTCGGGCACGGCGACTGTCGAGGCGATGATACTTGGCTGCCCGATGGTAATTATCTATCGGGGCAGTCGCCTTACCACGCTGGAGTTCAGGCTGCGGTGTAGGAATGTGAAATTCATCGGGATGCCGAATATCATCCTGGACAGGGAGATTTGCCCTGAGCTGATAGCCGAGGACGCGTCTCCCAGCCGGATTTCGGAGCTTATGTTGAAGCTGATCGCGGACACTCCGGAGCGGAAGGAGATGCTGCGCGGCCTGGCGGAAGCGAAAGCCGTCCTTGGCAGCCCGGGCGCTACTGGAAAGACTGCCGGAGTAGTACTGGAGCTTCTAGGTATCAGCCCGACCGTTTGCAGCGCATAGAAACATCATGCAGAAGAAACAAGAGACCAAAACCAGGGACTTAGGAAAGCGGAATACCGAGAAATGCCTGCTGAGATACTACGCCGGGCACTGGGAACTGTTTGCGCTCGGGCTTGCATGTACATCTGTCATTGCAGGCATCCAGTACTGGTTCATACAACTTGTCGCGGATATCGGCGACGCCGCCATATCGAAGAACTCCAGATGGCTCGGGATCACAGCGCTGTCAATCGTCGGGATACACCTGGTCAAATGGGTCTTCTCGTATGGCCAGGCCTACTTTGTCTCCTCGGCGACGAACAAGATCGCTGTACGCCTCAGGAACGACCTGTACTCTCACCTTCAGAGCCTGTCTCTGAGCTTCTTCGAGCGAACCAGAGTGGGCCACCTTATGTCAAGGATGACAAACGACATCGGGCTCATACAGGGTTCGGCCAGCCACGTCATTCAAGTTATCTCCGCACCTCTCATTATCGGCGTGCTGACACTCAAGATTTGCAGAATGAACTGGCAGCTGGCTTTGATTTCGATGATCGCACTACCTATGATGTCCTATGCCATCATCAGGATCGGCCGGGGCATGCGGCGGCTCACCGAGCTTCTGCAGGTTAGACTCGCAGACGTCGCGGCGATCGTCCAGGAGACGCTTTCCGCGATACGTATTGTGAAGTCCTTCGGCATGGAGGAGTATGAGACATCGAGATTCGAGGATGAGAACACCAGGACTTACGGCGCAGCGATGCGGGCCGTCCGGCGCAGCGCCGCCATGTCTCCGACCCTTGAGTTGATCGGAGTGGCCGGTGTAGCCTTCGTGCTCTGGTACGGGGGCAGAATGGTTGGGACAGCCCCCGGCTTCACTTTCGGCGCTCTGATGGGTTTTCTCGTCGCACTGGACCGGATCGCTGCGTCAGCACGAGAAGTCGGACGTCTGAACGTGATCTACCATCAGACGATGGCCGGCGCTCAGAGGATCTTCGACGTCCTTGATGAGACACCTGAGGTCCGCGACGCCCCGGATGCGACGACCCTGCCCCCCATTCAGGGCCGCGTCGAGTTCGAGAATGTCTGCTTCTGCTATGACGGCAGAAAGCCCGTGCTTGAGCACATATCCTTCACGGTCGAGCCGGGCCAGCAGGTCGCGCTCGTCGGACCCAGCGGGGCGGGCAAATCCACGGTTGCCAATCTCATCCCCAGGTTCTATGACGTCACGACCGGCGCTGTATTCGTTGATGGGGTTGATGTGAGGGGGGTCACATTGAACTCGCTCCGCCGGCAGATTGCGATAGTGCCCCAGGAGACGATCCTCTTCAGCACCAGCGTCAGGGAAAACATCGCGTATGGCCGAATGGACGCGACTGAGGAGGAGATAATCGAGGCTGCAAAGGCCGCGAACGCTCACGATTTCATCCGGAAACTGCCCGAGGGATATGATACGCTTGTCGGCGAGCGCGGAACCAGGCTGTCCGGCGGCGAGAGACAGCGCGTGGCGATTGCCCGCGCGCTGCTTAAGAACCCGAAGCTGCTGATCCTCGACGAAGCAACATCCTCCCTGGATGTCGCTTCGGAGGCGGTCGTGCAGGAGGCGCTCGACCGGCTCATGCGCGACAGGACCACGCTCGTGATAGCGCACCGCCTGTCAACCATAGTCAACGCGGACAAAATTCTTGTGATAAAGCAGGGCCGCATTGTCGAGTCGGGAACGCATCAGGAGCTCCTCGCCCTGGGTGGGCTGTATGCGGAACTCTACGCCGTCCAGAGCAGGGGCGGCGCAGCGGAGTGATACCCGAATGGAGAGGTTTTGGCAAGAGCTGGAGTATAGGCTGATCTCATTCCTGGCGTGGGCCATGATTCACCTCATCGGCCACACGTGCCGACTTCGCGTGACCGGATACGAGCATGTGCGGGAGCTCGTCGAATCCGGGCGCGGCTTTATCATGGCGGTCTGGCACGGGCGCACGCTCCTGCCGGTGCATTACTGCCGCGGGATGGGCATCTGGGCTATAACCTCGCTGTCGAGAGACGGCGAAATCCAGACTCGCATAGTCGGAAGGCTTGGGTACAGGATAATCAGGGGCTCTTCGGGGCGAGGCGGCGTCAAGGCCGCGCTGTCCGCCGTCAAGAAGCTGCAAGAGGGTGGGATCCTCGCCGTTACGCCGGATGGTCCGAAGGGGCCGCCCAACGAGGTTCAGGAGGGCATAATCTTTCTGGCTCGGCACGCGCGCTGCCCGATCGTTCCCATCGGCGTGGGCGCTCGACCCAGGAGACTCATGCCGTCCTGGGACAGCTATGCGCTGCCGGTGCCTTTCGCCAGGTGCGCACTCATGTTCGGCGAACCTATATACCTCAACCATGGCGCCGAGCGGCCTCCCGAGGAGGTCATCAAGACCGCGCTGGACGATCTTCAGCGACAGGCGCAGCTCGCGGTCAAGGAAGGTTGCTAACCCGATTGGCAGGTTTCATTTACAATTTATTGCTCTTCATTTCGCTCCCAGGCGCCATCATCTATTACCTGTGGCGCATCTTCGTTGCCAGGAAGTCGAACGAATCCTGGCGTGAGAATCTGGGCGCTCTGCCGCGGCTTGCAGACCGTGCACTCGGAAAAAAGCTCATTTGGCTTCATGCTGTGTCGGTCGGCGAAGTAGTGGCCTCGCTGCCGATACAGGACGAGCTCCGGCGGCTGCTGCCGGACGCTGTTATCCTGGTCACGACAATCACTCAAACGGGCAGCGCCGTCGCCCGAAAATCCGCCAAGTCCGCGGATGCCGTTGCCTATCTGCCACTAGATTATCCAATGCTTGTGAACCGGGCGCTGAATCGCGTGAGGCCGGATGTCATCGTAATACTGGAGGCGGAGGTGTGGCCGAACTTCCTGGCGGCGGCGAAGCACAGGGGAATACCGATCGTCCTCGTGAACGGGCGCGTCTCCGACCGGAGCCTGCGTCGGAGCAGGAGATGGCGCTGGCTGCTATCGTGGGCCGTCTCGAACATCACTCACTGCTGCATGCAGACGCAGGTGGATGCCGAGCGTATTCGCGAGCTTGGCGCGCGCCTTGAGTCCATACGCGTATTCGGCAACACCAAGTTCGATCAGGAGGGCGCTCAACTGCCTGATGATGCGGTCAGGACGCTGAGGGTGGACCTCGGGCTGCCGGATGGCGCGCGTGTATTCGTGGCAGGCAGCGCCAATCCTGGCGAAGAAGAGCCGATCCTCGCGGCATTTCAGGATATGCGGAGGAGTGCGGAGGATTTGCGCCTGATCATCGCCCCACGGCAAATCGAACGCGGCGAAGAGATTCAGGCGCTCGTGGAAGCCCGGGGATTGGCCTGCGCCCGGCGCTCGAAGAGAGACGCGGTTCCGGCGGATTACGATGTGCTGGTTTTGGATACATTCGGCGAGCTGGCGGCGGTGTACGCGGTCGGGGAGATAGCATTCGTGGGCGGCACATTCATCACGAAGGGAGGGCACAGCCTGTTCCAGCCCATTTTGCAGGGAAAGCCGGTTCTCTTCGGCCCGTACATATTCAAGACCCGCGATATGGCTCAGATGGCTATTTCGGCCGGCGTCGGCTTTGAAGTCAAGGATGCGGCCGAGCTGGCGGAGCGGGGAAAGGCTCTGCTGTCGGATGCCGGACGCCTGTCGGAGATAGATGCCGCTTGCCGCCGACTCGTCTCGGAGAACCGGGGCGTGTCCGCCCGATGCGCGGCCCTGATCGCCGAGCTGCTCGACGCCCGAGCGGAGGCTGAGAGTGAGACCTAGCCCCGTCGTCGTCGGCTACCTGGAATCAACCATCTACGGCAAGCGGCGAGGCCCGATTGCCGGTGTCGTCAGGTTTCTGCTAGTATTACTGTCGGTGGCTTATGGGTCCGTCCTTCGGCTGTACCTTTGGCCTTTCGAGATCGGCCTCAGGAAGAAGCAGCGCCTCAGCCGGCCGGTAATCAGCGTCGGGAACATCACCGTCGGCGGCACGGGTAAAACCCCGACGGTGCAGTATCTTTGCAAGGGCATGGCGGGCCGCGGCTGGCGTCCGGCGGTTTTGAGCTACGGCTATGGAGGTTCGCTCGGCGGGCGATTTGGAGTAGTTTCCGATGAGGCAAATGTCCGATTGACGCCGGACCTGGCCGGCGATGAACCTGCGATGCTGGCGGGAAGCATGCCGGGGACGCCGGTGCTGGTTTGCAAAGACAGGGCCAGGAGCGGCCGCGCCGCGATCGGCGATCTGGGCGCCGATCTCCTGCTGCTCGACGATGGGTTTCAGGTGTGGAAGCTGCATCGGGACCTTGACATCGTTCTGGTCAGCATCGCTAACCCGCTCGATAATGGACGCACTCTGCCTGCGGGCCGGCTCCGCGAACCGCCGACCGCGCTGAGGCGTGCGGATTGCATAATAGCTGCCGGCGATTGCGATCCGGGTTCGCGGGAAAATATGCTTGCGGAGATTCGCGGGTATCTGCCCTCGGCGCCGGTCTACTTCGGCCGGTTCAGGCCGTGTGCGCTGGTTTCCCTGGTGGACGGCTCGGAGCTGCCGGTGGAAGCCGTTCGCGGGAAGAGGGTGCTGGCGCTGTCCGCGATCGCCAATCCCGCCTTATTCGAGGAGACGCTGGCGGCGGCGGGAGCCGCGATCGCCGGCAGGGAACGTCTGCCGGACCACCACCTGTATTCCGACGAGGATATCGAGCGCGTCGGCCGGAGCGCTGTGGAAAACGCCGTGGACTTCGTAGTCGCCACGGAGAAGGACGCCGTCAAGCTCCACGGGCGCCGGTTCGCAGTGCCGATTGCGGCGCTTCATATACGCCTGGAGCTGGACGACGAGCAGGGCTTTTGGGAGCTCGTCACTCGCAGGATCGGCAGCCCGCCGAAATCGAGACAGGATTGAGATGCCATCTGAACTTCTGGATTGCAAGCGAATATTGATCGTTAAGCTCAGCTCCATCGGGGACGTCGTAATGACCACGCCGGTGGCCAAGGCGCTCAGGAAGGCATATCCGGAGTCATACATAGCCTGGGTGGTGGAGGACAAGTCGAAGGACATGGTCATCGGCAACCCGTATCTGGACGAGGTACTGGTACTGGAGCGCAGTGCGAACTCGAAGTCGGCGATAGGTTGGGCAACCGGTTTCCTGGTCGGCCTGGCGAAACTGGCGCCGAAGTTGCGTGCTCGGAAGTTCGACTTGGCGATTGACTTCCAGGGCCTGCTGCGGAGCGCGCTCGTCGCTCGGATATCTGGAGCGCGCCGTCGAGTGGGCTACGATAACGCCAAAGAGGGAGCCACTCTGTTCTACGACCTCCACCTGCCATCGCACTGTCTCAGGGTACGAGGGCCTCAGCAGTACCTCAATATGCTCCAACTCCTGGACATAGTCTCCGAAGATCTGGACATGCTCGTGCCGATCGGTGATGGTGACCGCGAGTTCGCGCGAGCACTTCTGGCAAGTGCATCTCCGGACTGTGGGCCAGAGAGGTTTGCCTCCCTGTGTCCCGCAACGACCTGGAAACAGAAGCACTGGACAGAGGATGGATGGGCCCACCTGGCCGATGCCCTGATCTCCGATTACGGAATGCTGCCGGTGTTCGTCGGATCGAAAGCCGACCGTGAACTGGCAAACAGGATTCGAGGTATGATGCGGTTTGAAGCCGCTGACGCTACGGGCAAGACCACTCTCAAGCAGGCCGCAGCCATAATCGAGAAGAGCGACCTGGTGGTGGCTGTGGATACGGGTCTCATGCACATTGCGATGGCCCTGGATCGTCCGACGGTGGGATTGTTCGGACCCACCAGGTGGAGGCATCTCATGAAGAAGGAAACACTTGCTGTAGTGGCTAAGGAATTCCCGTGTATGCCCTGTCTGCGGCACCCGACCTGCAAGCATTTCGACTGTATGAAGTCAATAAGCCATGAGGACATTCTGGGAGCTGCTGAACCACTGCTGAGAGAAAAAAAGAGCCAACGGTCTGCAGACGACGAGTACACTGGGGGTGACTGTGCATAGCAGGCGACGGTCGTTCGCAACTGCCAGCGCTCGGTCACCATCAAAGCTATGTCTACACGAAGCAAAAAGGTAGTCTTTCTTTCGTACTACGGGCACCAGGCACGCCTGTTCGAGCCTATGGCAAACGCGCTGGCAGGTCGCGTCGAGGCAAAGCATTTGAAGGTTTATCCGCTGACGCTGGAGCGGGTTGCCACTTCGATGTTCTGCCAGCACAGCCTCGAACCCGACCAGATCGAGAGGATAACTCGTTACTACCGCCTGAAGAAGGTGCTGAAGCATCCCGATCTCGACACACCGCGATGGCGATCACGCTTGCGTCGCCGGGCCATCGAATGGTACAACCTCTTCAGGCGGAAGCTCGCTGGCGCCGAGCTGTTGGTGGTGTGGAACGGCTTCTCCATACCCCTGGGCTCCGCCGTAGCTGCCGCTAAGTCGCTCGGCTTGAAGACGGTCTTCTGCGAGAATGGCGTCCTCCCGAACTCGGTCGCGATGGATCCTCAAGGTATCAACTTCGCCAACAGCATCACTGGGAAACCCGTGGAGTTCTATCAGAGCATTACCGTGGACCCGCAGAAGGCCAAGGAGCTATTCCAGATGAATTTCCGGCAACGTCCGCTGCGCAAGGCCAACGGGGACGTCAGTGCAGACTGCGACGACGATAAGCCTCTCCCGCACCGCTACGTGCTCTTCGTCATGCAAGTACATGATGATACCCAGGTGGTGCTCTTCTCGCCACGCTTCCGCTGTCTGGAAGATGCCGTGACTTACACCTGGGACCGGCTGGAGGAGTACAACGCGCGTACCGGGGACACGCTGAAATTGGTTGTAAAGGAGCACCCCTCCGACTTCGGGCGGGCGGACTACTCGGCACTGCGCGCCTCCCTGCCGGACGCGTACTTCTTGCGTAAGAGGCCGGTAAGCGAGACCATTGCTAGTGCACAGGCAGTTATCACGCTCAACTCGTCGGTCGGTGTGGAAGGGCTGCTCTACCTACGGCCGGTGATCACGCTGGCAGATGCCTTCTACAACATCCCTGGGGTGGTCCATCACCTCAGGCCGCATGATGACCTCGCGGATGTGCTGGCAGATGCGATCGACAAGCCAGTCAACGTCGAACTCACAACTAGGTTCCTATACTTCCTGCGCTACGATTATCTTGTGCCGACCCCACGGCAGCCTGATGGCAGCGTGTCGTTTGAAGCGGCAGCCGAGCGCATTCTGGACATACTGGACGACCGACTGACCTGGTTAAAGTGAGCCGCTGCCAGATCAGTATCGAGGTACCTCAGATTGGGAGAACCTAGCCGAATAGCCTGCTTCCACATGAATCAGGTCGGAGATTTGCTCTTCTCGCTTCCGGCGCTCTACAATCTGCGGGCGGCGTTTCCCGAAGCGCACATCGCGAGCGTGGCCAGGCCGCACTGCAAAGAACTCCTCCTGCTTTCCGGCCTCGTGAACGAGGTTATCGAGCGCCCGCGGCGTCCCATCGGCTCGGGACTTCGGATCGCTGCTCGCCTGCGCCGACGGCGGCTCGACCTCGCGCTCATCTTCTCTACCTCGCTCGGCACGGCAATCCTGGCATTGCTCTCAGGAAGCCGCGCCAGAGTCGGTTTCGCACATTCACCAGCGGTGACGTTTCTCACCCAGCGCGTGCCATGGACGCCACCGCCGTCTACGCAGAATAACCTGCGGCTCCTGGAGGCAATCGGCTGTCCTGTGGCGAAAAGGGACTATGTGGGCCTGATCGAGCCCGGCCGGCCCGAGCGGCACGAGGCTGACGAGATACTGCGATCTACCGGCATCGCACCGGGCGAACAATTTGCTATCCTCGGCCCAGGCACGTCGAGCAGCCGCGAGATCAAACGCTGGTCGGATGAAGGATTCGCGCAGGTCGCGGACCGGCTTGCGGACGAATTCGGCATCAAGTCAGTCGTCGTCGGGCTGAGCGGTGGAAACCGCATACGCGCTCTCAGCGGAAATGCCATAGATTTGACCGGGAAGACCTCGCTGCCGGCGCTTGCAGCCGTGCTGGAAAGGGCCAGGATATTCGTGGGTGTGGACTCCGGTATGATGCACCTGGCGGCGGCGGTAGGAACCCCTGTTGTTGCGCTGTTTGGGCCGAGCGATCCCCGGATAACCGGCCCGCAGGGAGAGGGACACCACGTGGTCTGCGTTGATATGCCGTGCCGCCCATGTCTGCGAAGCGATTGCCCAATCGAGCGGCGGTGCATGCTCGATATAACGCCGGATATGGTTTTCAATGCACTGGCTGCGGTTGGCGCCAACAGGAATTGCGGGGCACAAGGTTGACTTCATGGTGTAAGGCAGTTGAGAGCTGGACATTTCCTATACTGAGGGGCATTTTGCCGGCAAACGGTAGCTGCTCAAGACCTCCACCTTGCCAGGGTCCAATCGCTGCGAATGACCATCGCAGGATGCAGAATGGAATTCGACTGTGGCGGGTTCCATAACGTGTCCGGGGAGCGACTATGGCCGAGCTAAGTAAAGAGCAAGAGATTCAGGAACATGCATACGCATTCCCTTATCACTACATCCCGCGGCTGGACAGGCGCGGCTTCTCCCAAGCCGTAACCCTTAAGTGGGGTTACGAGTACCTCTCTTATATCAGGTTCGTTATGAAACAAATGGAATCGCTGGAGTTTCAGTCGCTTCTGGACGTTGGATGCGGCGACGGAAAGTTCCTTTACGAGGTCTCGCGCCGTTTTCCACATAAAAGGTTAGTGGGATTGGACTACTCCGAACGAGCCATTAGATGCGCGACTGCCCTGAACCCGGACGGGAAGTATGTTTGCGGGGACATCGCAGATACCGCTCTGCTAAAGGAAAGATTCGGCTTGATTACCCTGATAGAAACCCTTGAACATGTGCCTCCGCACAGAGTCGAGCCGTTTGTCAGGGGACTCTACCACTGCTTGGAATCCGATGGCACCCTAATTGTCACTGTGCCAAGCGTCAACACTAAACTGAATGCTAAACACTATCAACATTTCGACCTGGAATCGCTGAGAAAAGCCATCGAGCCCTTCTTCACCATATCTGAGCACCACTTCATTAATAGAATATCGGCATGGAGTAGATTGGCAGAGAAGTTGTTGGTTAATCAGTTGTTTGTTCTCAACGAGCGGCACCTTGCGAATCTGATTTATGGCTCTTATGAGAAGTACCTTCTGAAAGCCAAAGAGAACAACACCAGAAGGATCTGTGCTCTGTGCAAGAAGAACAGTTAGACCAACGTCGTGGATCTTCTTAAGAAGCCTGATGGACCGGATGGCCCCGCGTGGAGGTCCAAGCCGCTGAGAGTCTTCTGAATCTGCGAGAAGCGAATCCGTGGATTGGTGGACCGATGCGTGTTCGCGGCGGAAGCTATCACGGACGATGCGAAGATGAGAATCCTGCATATTTTGAATAGGTCCTTTGGCTGCAGAGACGCCAGGGATATCGTCACGCTACGCACCTGCGATGCACTTGCCGCGCTGGGACATGAGGTCATCCTGCTTACGGGCCGAGGGAAGCTGGATTACCAGGCGGTACACGGCGTTTCGAGTAACGCAAGGCTCCGAATCATTCAACTCCCGGTAATGGACTTCAGGCTGGCGGGTATACGCATCTGCTCCAACTTGGTTTTTTTCGCAGCGGCCGCATCGGCACTGCGCCGTCTCACTAACTATGGTGAGTCTGTGATCTATACACGGGAGAGGCATCTCGTGCATATGCTGATACGGAGGAAGCGCCGACGCGGCGCAAGAATCGCCTACGATGCTCATGAGGTGCACAGCATATTCGGCCCGCCGGAGAAGTCGGCTGAGAACCGGAGGATCGAGTCTGCAGTGCTGAACTCAGCGGACGCCATCACCGCCGGAAGCAGGGCTCTGGCGGAGAAAATCCGAGACACGTATGGTGCGCACCTGAATATAGACGTCATACCGTTTGCTGCCCCCTCTGTACCGGACCAGATGCCACTGAGAAGCAGCATGGATGGCATATTCCGAGTTTTCTACATGGGTCAGCTGAGCAAAGACCGCGGGACAGACGATCTCATAGCTGCTATCAAGCTTGTCCCAGGGTGTGAAGCACATCTACTGGGCGGCGATGCAGACAGCGCCCTGGCCTTTCGTGGCCAGGCTGCGGAGACAGGCGTAACGGGCAGGGTGTTTTTCTATGGATTCGTTGATCCGGTCGAGATACCGAGGGTTGTCTCGAAGGCAGACGCATTCGTTATCCCCCCGAAAGCCGTGGGACGCATGCCGTATTCTGCCCATACGAAGGTATATGATTGCCTGGCTGGCGGGCGGCCGATTATCGCATCGGACCTTCCCTCAATCAGGGAAGTGCTCACCCACGAAGTGAACGCACTGCTTGTGGAGCCAGGCTCTTGCGAGTCAATTGCGGCCGCGATCATGCGTTTGAGGTCCGATCCCGGTTTGGCAGAAAGACTGGGAGCTCGCGCATTTGAGGATGCCCGTGTCTACACCTACGAAAACCGGGCTGCCAAGCTGCAAGAAGTATTTGAAAGGGTATTAGCATGAGGCCGTGCACCGTTCTCCACACAGAGGCGTCCACCGGCTGGGGCGGCCAGGAAATCCGGATACTCACCGAATCATTGGGAATGATCCGGCGCGGCCATAAGGTGATGCTCGCCTGCCAGCCGGCGTCCGTAATCTCGAAGCGCGCGCCGGAGCAGGGCATCGAGACATTTGCCATGCGACTCGGCGGGGCGTTCGACATCGCGGGCATACGGCGTCTCAGGGCGCTCATGCGAAAGCAAAGGGTGGACATAGTCGTTACTCACAGCTCGAAGGATAGCTGGTGCGCGGGCCTCGCGGCGAAGCTCTCCAGTGGAGTAAAGGTCATCAGAACCCGCCATCTCTCCATCCCGATCAGGCAGAGCTTCGAATCAAGGCTTCTCTACGGCACGCTCCCCGATGTCGTAGTCGCCACCGGTGAGGCGCTTCGCGAGCATATCATCGAGCGAGTGGGTCTCAGCCCCGACAGAGTAGTTTCCATCCCGACGGGAATTGACCTGGACAGGTTCAATCCTTTGAGGGTAAACGGATCGGGCGTGAGAGCCGAGCTGGGAATTTCGCCGGATGCGCCCCTGATCGGTACGGTCGGCATGCTGAGAGGAATGAAGGGACACAGCTATTTCCTGGAGGCGGCGCCGCGCATTTTGGAAAAACATCCACACGCCGGATTTCTCATCGTGGGCGACATCGCCTTTGCCAGCAGCATCAAGGAGCGGCTGGCCGCCCGGATCGCTGATCTCGGCATCGCCGATAAGGTCATCATGGCCGGCTACCGGGAGGACATCCCGGAGATACTGGCGGCGCTGGATGTCTTTGTCCTCTCGTCGGTTAGCAACGAGGGGACACCTCAGGCCATCACTCAGGCAATGGCGATGAAAAAGCCCGTGGTCGCCACCAACGTAGGCGCAATCCGCGAGCAGGTGATTGATGGCCGGACGGGATTCCTGGTTGAAAAGGCGAACCCGGACCAGCTAGCCGAAGCTGTGCTCGCCATCCTGGAAAACCCGGAACGCGCGAGGCAGATGGGCGGGAACGGCCGCAAATTGGTCGAAGAGAAGTTCAGCCTCGACGCTATGCTGGACGCAACCGAAGCCGTATACCGCCGACTGCTCGAATCGAAGTGAGCCTGTGCCCCCGGAGGACAGATGAACGTCGCGATAGTGATACAGGACTTGCGCATGCGGGGAGGAGCCGAGCGGCGCACCTCCGAGCTTGTGAAGGAACTGTCGGCCGCCGGGCACGAGGTCCATATCTACGCGAACCGCTGGGACCCCCAGTCGTGCGCAGGCGCGGTATTCCACCGCGTTCCGATGCTGAAGATTCACCGCGCCCTGAAGCCCCTCAGCTTCGCCTGGAGCTGCTCCCGCCTTCTCCCTCGCGGAAGGCACGACCTGGTGCATGCGCAGGCCAGAATACTCAAATGCGACGTGGTCACGCTCGGAGTCGGATGCCATAGGGCCTTCCTCGACGCATCGGCGATAGACCCGGAGAGATCGCGGGACAAATGGTTTCATCGCGCCGTTCTGCACATCGAGCAGAGGATGTTCACACCGGGCAACTACCGGCGGATCATCACCAACTCGGACAAGTGCAAGCGCGAGCTGGCTGAATACTACGGCGTCCCCGAGTCGGATGTGACTGTCGTATACAACGGCGTAGATCGGGAAGCCTTCTCGCCGGAAATGCGCGCCGGCCGACGAACAACCGCACGAACGGAACTGGGCTTGGACGCCAACGAGATAGCTATACTGCTCGTGGGGACAGGCTTCGAACGCAAGGGCCTGAAGACACTCATCCGGGCTGCGGGTATTCTCAACACGGAGAAACCAGCCTGCCGGATAAGGGTTCTCGTTGTTGGAAGCGGCAAGACAGACGAATACAAGGCCGGGGCAACCGAACTTGGCATCGCGGAGCGCCTGGTGTGGGTTGGCAGGGCCGACGATATCGCAAAGCACTACGCGGCTGCCGATATTTTCGTCCTGCCGACGACTTACGACCCGTTTGCCAACTGCACGATGGAGGCGCTTGCATGTGGCCTGCCGGTTGTGACGACCTATACAAACGGCGTCTCCGAAATCCTGAAAGATAAGGAGGATGCCTTCATCATTGAGCCGAACGATTCGATAGCCCTTGCCGAGCGGCTTCGCGAGTTAGTCGAGGATTCCGAACTCCGCGAGCAGTTCGGATCGGCCGGGCGCAGGGCAATCCAGCCGTATACCTGGCAAAGGACGGCTAAGGAAACCCTGGCCGTTTATAAGGCCGTCCTCGGAGGCGCTGACCAGCCATGACACGTACCTCGATCTCGGCGGTCATCATCACATTCAATGAAGAAACGAACATCCGCCGCTGCCTGGAAAGCATCAAATGGGCGGATGAGATCGTCGTCGTGGATTCCGGCAGTACGGATGCCACTCTGAAAATATGCAAGGAATATGGCTGCCGGGTGTTCAACCATGAATGGGAAGGGTACGCGCGGCAGAAAAACTTCGCCGTCGGGTCTGCCTCGGCGGACGACTGGATACTGAGCCTCGATGCCGATGAGGAAGTCACGCCGGAGCTGGCGGATGAGATCAGAGCCGCCCTGAATTCCGACGCCCCGGCGGACGCCTACTCGATGCCGAGAATGAACCTGTTCCTCGGGAAGTGGATGCGCCACGGCGGCTGGTACCCGGATCGGCAGGTTCGGCTGTTTAGGCGCGGGGCCGGCGAGTTCAAGGACGTGCCGCTGCACGAGCATATCGTGATGCGCGACAGCTCCGCGCGCATAGGCTCGCTTGCAAATCCGATCCTGCATTACACGTATCCGACGGCTCGGGACTTCATTGAGCGAATGAACCTGTACACGAGCATAGAAGCGGCGGCGATGGCTAAAGAGGGTCCGCCGCCCAAACATCTCCTGCTCTCGCTGGCGACGGCCTTTCCGCTGAAGTTCGCGGAGATGTATATCTACAAGGGCGGCTGGCGCGACGGCCTGCACGGATTCATCGCCGCCGTCCTGATGGCAGCCAGGGTGTTTCTCAGGCAAGTAAAAATTTGGGAGGCGTCCGCTTCGGCGGGCGAGAGAGATATTGGAACACGGAAGGCTCAGTAGGATTCTCGACTCCATGGTCGGCCGGCGAGCGCTGGTTGTCGGCGATGTCATGCTGGACGAGTACGTATGGGGCAACGTCAAGCGAATCTCGCCCGAGGCGCCGGTCATGGTTGTCGAGGTCGAGAGGGACAGCAGCAATCCTGGCGGCGCGGCGAACGTCGCCAAGAACATCCAGGCGCTCGGCGGCTGCTCGTCCATAGTCGGTGTTGTCGGCGACGACGACGCGGGCCGCGCGTTAGCCTCACATCTCTCGGAGATCGGCGTGGATGTGACCGGCCTTGTGACCGACGCCTCGAGGCCGACGACCCGGAAGACCAGGATAATCGCCCACAGCCAGCAGGTAGTCCGCGTCGACCGGGAAAGCCGAAGGAAACTAACCCGGCATGCGGTGAAGGCTATTGTGTCCCGCCTGATGGACCTTGTGGCCCATGCCGACATCGTTGTATTCTCGGACTACGACAAGGGAATGGCGGGGCGCGAAGTCGCGCAGAGCGTGATCGAGCTTGCCAGGGGACACGGGAAGCGTGTGGTGGTGAATCCCAAGCCCAGGAATGTGAAGCAGTTCAAGTCGGCCTCGGTCGTTTCGCTGAATCAGGCCGAGGTTGAAGCGGCGACGGGCATATTCATCGCGGATGACAGATGCCTGCATCGGGCGGCGAAGCGGCTGCTCAATGCTGTGCGGCCGGAGACGTTGCTCGTTACGCGCGGGCCGCTCGGGATGAGCCTGTACGGCCCGAACGGCGAAGCGGAAACCGTGGCCGCGCACATGGTGGAAGTTTACGACGTCGCAGGCGCGGGCGACACAGTTGTGAGCGTGCTTGCGCTCGCACTCGCGGCCGGAGCGACGGTGAGCGAGGCGGCGATTCTAGCCAACTGCGCGGGCAGCGCCGTCGTGCGGAAAGTCGGCGTCGCCACAGTGAGCCGGGACGAGATTGAAGTAATGATGAGTGAAGAGTGATAAGTGAGGAGTGGGTCAACCGATCACACATCACTAGTCACTCCTCACGAACGGAGTTTCGCAGGTGAAGACGAAGATTGTCAGGCGGTCGGTGCTGAAGGGGATCGCTGATAAGCTTAGACAAGAGGGGAAGACTATCGTCTTCACCAACGGCTGCTTCGACATCCTGCACATCGGCCATCTTCGCTATCTCCAGGAGGCGAAGAGCCTTGGCGATTGCCTGGTCGTCGGGCTGAACACCGACGACTCCGTCCGCCGGTTGAAGGGGCCGGGGCGCCCGTTTGTGCCGGAATTCGAGCGGGCTGAAATGCTGGCCGGGTTCGAATGCGTGGACTACGTAAGCCTGTTCTCCGAGCCGACGGCGATAAACCTCATCCGCGAGCTCAAGCCCGGCATCTACGTCAAGGGCGGCGATTACACCTCGCTGGACCAGATTCCGGAAGCGGAGACCGTGCAAACCTGCGGGGGCAAAATCGTGATCCTCCCCAAGGTCGAGGGCAGATCAACCACCGGGCTGGTGTCGCAGATCAGGACGCTTTCGGACGCCGAGGAGCCGCGCGCGGCCCGGCGGGACAAGGCGGTCGGCATCATCCCGGCGCGGCTCGCCGCAACGAGACTCCCGAACAAGCCTCTGCTCGACATCGCCGGGAAGCCCATGGTGCAGTGGGTTTACGAGCGTGCTTCCCGCGCCGCTCTGCTGAGCGAGGTCATGGTAGCCACGCCGGATGACGAAATCCGCCGCTGCGTGGAATCATTTGGCGGAAAGGCGATCATGACATCGCACGAGCACCGCTCCGGCACCGATCGGCTTGCGGAGGCCGCTCGAAGCCTCGACGCAGACGTGGTAGTAAATATCCAGGGTGACGAGCCGCTGGTCGAGCCGGATGCGATTGACGCTCTGGTCAAGGCGATGATCGAGGCTCCGGACGTGCCGATGGGCAGCCTGATGTGCCCGCTTGCAAACAGGCAGGAGGAGGAAGATCCTGCCGTGGTGAAGGTTGTGACGGATCGGCAGGGATTCGCGCTCTACTTCTCGCGGGCCAGGATTCCATATCCCAGGGATCCCGAGGCGGCTTCCGTGCGGAAGCACATAGGGATATACGCCTACCGCCGGCATTTCCTGGTCGCCTTCTCCCGCCTGGAGCCGACGCCGCTCGAGAAGGCTGAGTCCCTGGAGCAGCTCAGGGCGCTGGAGCGCGGCTACCGGATCAAGATGGTGGAAACGCCTTTCTCGCCTGTAAGCGTGGATACCCCCGAAGACCTCGAGCGGGTGAGGCGGATACTATCGAACGTCGAAAGTTAGGCATGTGAGGTTGCGATGACGAAGGAAGTCCAGATCGGCAGTGTAAAGATCGGTGGCGGAAATCCCCTCGGGCTGATCGCAGGCCCGTGCGTGATCGAGGGCAAAGAGATCTGCCACCAGATCGCCAGGGAGGCTAAGTCCATCTGTGACGAGCTGGGTATGCCGTACATCTTCAAGGCTTCCTTCGACAAGGCGAACCGGCTCTCCATCGCCTCACCGAGGGGCCCAGGCATGGAGAAAGGGCTGGAGATCCTCGCGGAGTTGCGGTCCGACCTCGGCGTGCCGGTGCTCACGGACGTACACGAGGTGTGCCAGGTGAAAGAAGCCGCCCAGGTCGTGGATATTCTGCAGATACCGGCGTTTCTCTGCCGGCAGACCGACCTCGTCCTCGCCGCCGCGAACACCGGCAAGCCCGTAAACATCAAAAAAGGCCAGTTCCTGGCCCCGCACGACATGCGGAATATCGTCGAGAAGGCGAAATCCACCGGCAACGAGCGGATACTGCTGACCGAGCGCGGGGTCTCATTCGGCTATGGAAATCTGATCGTTGACATGCGGAGCTTCGCGATCATGCGGGAGTTCGGCTTCCCGGTGGCATTCGATGCCACGCACAGCGTCCAGCGGCCGGGAGGACTGGGCACGGCTTCAAGCGGGGATCGAGAATATGTGCCGCATCTCGTCCGGGCGGCCTGTGCCGTCGGGATTGACGCGCTTTTCCTTGAGGTCCATCCAAGCCCGGCTTCGGCTCTGTCCGATGCCGCAACCATGCTGCCTTTGGATTCGCTGAAGTCGGTCCTAGCCCAGGCACAGGCCATTGATGCGCTGGTGAGAGGAGTAGCAAATGTCAAAGAAGATTAGAATCGGCATGATCGGGTGCGGTGGAATCGCACACGGCCACGTGAAGCGGCTTATGGAGATACCGGAGGCCCAAATAGTCGCGCTGAACGACACCAGCGACGCCAGCATCGCGCGCATGCACGAGAAGATTCCCGAAACGAAGAAGCTCCCGGTTTTCAAAGACTACCGGGAGATGCTGGACAAGGTGGAACTCGATGCCGTCGAGATTGCCACGCCGCACACGCTTCATTTCCAGCAGGCCATGGACTCCATTGACCGCGGTCTGCACGTCCTCCTTGAGAAGCCCATGGTGTGCACCGTTGACCATGCAAAGAAGCTGATCGCCAATGCCAAGGAGAAAGACCGCATCATCGTACTATCATATCAGAGGCACTATCAACCTCAGTTCCGCTACATGAAGAAGGTAATCGCGGAAGGCCGGCTCGGCCGGATCGCATTCATCTCCGCTCTCCAATGCCAGTGGTGGAAGAAGGCAACCGCGAATACCTGGCGGCAGGATCCTGCTCTCAGCGGCGGCGGCCAGTTGAACGACTCCGGCAGCCACCTGCTCGATATAATCCTGTGGACGACCGGCCTCGCCATTGATGAAGTGTATGGATACATTGATAACTGCGGGGTGCCCGTAGACATCAACTCAGCCCTCTCCCTGAAGTTCAAGAATGGCGCACAGGGCGCGGTCAGCGTCGTGGGCGATTCCGTCTGCCGCTGGTGGGAGGATATCACCATCTGGGGCGAGAAGGGCGTTCTGTTCTGCCGGAACGGCCAACTGAGCTACTGCGGCCCCGACGGCGAGGTTTCCCAACCGGAGAACATGCCGGAAGGCGGGAATCCCGACAAGAACCTGATTGACGCTATTCTCAGCCGTGACACTGTCTGGGCGCCGCCCGTATGCGGCCTGCGAGTTATAGAGCTGACCGAAGCCGCCTGGAAATCGGGCAAACTCGGCAAGCCGGTGAAGGTCGAGAGCCTCTAGTCCGAATTATCTTGTCATTCTTCATCCGCCGCGGCGGACTTAGAATGACGAGAATGCAGAGTGTGCGGCTTCCTTGACAGGCCCATACCCCTTTGCTATACTGGCCTCGATTCTGATAAATATCCCGAGAGGCTAATGGAGCGAACCCTTGTCCTAATCAAACCCGATGCGGTCAGCCGCGGCCTCGTCGGCGCGATCATTCGCAGGTTTGAGAGTCGAACGCTGAAGATAAAGGCCTTGAAGGTCATCAAGCCTTCCAAGGAACTGGTGGAACGCCACTACGAGGTCCATAGAGGGCGACCGTTCTTCGAGGACGCGGTGGGTTTCATGTCCTCCGGGCCGGTAGTGGCGATGGTGCTTGAAGGCGAGAACGCCATTGCGATAGTACGGCAGATGATAGGCGCGCTCGACCCATTGGAAGCTCAGCCCGGAACCATCCGAGCGGACTACACGTTCAGCACTAAAGAGAACCTCGTGCACGGCTCCGACTCCATCGAAAGCGCGGTGAAGGAGATTGAACTCTGGTTTGCCCCGGAAGAGATTTTGGATTAGCCTGTTGACAGCATCGGCAGCGCTGCTGCTGGTCAACACCGCTCTTTCCTTGGCAGCGAAGAGTCCGAAGCCCGAGCCCGACGTGGTGAAACTGCTCCCGAAAAGCGGCTATGTCAAGGGTTGGGAGGTTTATCCGGATACCCTCGTCTACGGCAGCGGCAAAGGCCTGACGGACATCTATAACGGCGGCTACGAGCTTTACACCAAGAATGGCGCGCTCGACGCCGCCCAGCAGATATACCGCTGCAAGAACGACACCGCCATCATCACCGTCCACCGCATGGAGTCAATCAGGGCCGGAACGCGATTCTTCCAGTATTGGAAGAAGTCGGACAAGAAGGAGCGAAGCTTCAGGCCCCTGAGAGTCCTGACCGACTGCTACGTATACACGGCCGACGGAGCGGCGAGCGGCTATCTCATCCGCAACAGGTACTTCGTGACCGCTTCGGTTTACATGAAGGGTGAGAGCGGCGGGTCCGCGGCCGAAGCATTCCTCAAAGACATCAGCGTCAAGATAGGAAAGTTGGTGCAGCCCGCCAAGCCGCGGAAATAGAATGGCCGATACGGGTCATACTTACGAGGAGAGAAGATGAGAAGGAAGGTTAGCAGAAGAGAATTTCTTAAAGGTGCGGCAGCCGGGATCGGCATATGCAGCGCTTCTGCCTTGCCGTTGGATGCCCTGGCAGCCCCGGTTCAGCGGAAGTCCCGCGTCGTCATAGCGAGCAGCCCGAATGTCTTCGCCGACCCGGAGACAAACCCGAACACTATCGAGAAGCTTGGTTTGGCGGCGGCTGGCGCCTGGGATACCTCGATTGACCAGCTCGTGTTGAACTCGATGCTCGGCCAGGCTTTGCAAAAGTTCACGGGGATGAGGGCGGACGCCGCGTGGAAAAGCCTGTTCAAGCCATCCGATGTCGTCGGCATAAAGGTGAACTGCCTTTATGGCAAGGGGGCATCCACTCGCCCGGAGGTAGTGGCCGCCGTGGTCGCCGGTCTCAAAGTCGCGGGCGTGAAAGAGGGAAATATCATAGTTTGGGATTCGAAGGACGCAGATTTGATAAAGGGCGGCTATCGGATCAACCGGGACGGCCCAGGCGTCAAGTGCTACGGCACGCAGGACGACTATGAGGAGACCCCAACGACGGTCGGCCAATTCAGCGGGCGGCTGAGCAAAATCCTCACTCAGCAGATCACGGCGCTGGTCAACGTGCCGATTTTGAAGGATCACGGCACGTCCGGGATCACGTGCGCAATGAAGAACCACTACGGGTCTCACCACAACCCGGGCGATCACCATGCGAACAACTGCGATCCGTATATAGCGGAGTTGAACTCCATCCCGGCAATCAGGAACAAGACCCGCCTGATCGTGTGTGAGGCGCTGAAGCCGCTTGCGGACGGCGGCCCGGCGATGAAGCGGAAATGCCTCTGGGATTATTGCTCGCTCATGGTTGGCGCCGATCCGGTGGCCCTCGACTACCAGGGCTGGCAGATAATCGAGGCTCGGCGGAAGGAAATCGGCATGAAGTCGCTGACAGAATCCCACCGCGAGCCGAAATGGATAGCAACAGCAGCCTCCCTAGGTGTGGGTGTGAACGACCCGGCGCGGATAGAGGTTATCCGCAAAGTCATGAGCGCGTAAAGCAAAATGGAGTGGTGGAGTATTGGAGTATTGGACTGACGCAACCCAGTATTCCAACACTCCTATACTCCATTACTCCTTCCCGCGATTCTCATAGGAGGACAAAGAATGGACAAGTTCACCCGCCGGGAGTTCCTGCGGCGGGCTGGTATGGTCGGCGCGGCTGCATGCGGCCTCAGCCTTGCCGGCGACGAGCTGCTCGAACTTCTGGAAGATGCTGAGGCGGCTGCGCGCCCGACGCTCTCGATTGCATCCGGCGGCAGCGCCGATGCGCTTGTAAAGAAGGCGATTGACGGCCTGGGGGGCATCAAGAAGTTCGTCAAGCGCGGAAACTCGGTTGTGATAAAGCCGAACCTCGCCTGGGCGCGGATTCCTCACGAGGCGGCGAATACCAATCCCCAGGTCATTTCGGCATTAATCGAGCTTTGCAAGCAGGCCGGTGCGGGCCGCATCACTGTGTTGGATCATGCGTGCGACAGCGCCGCCGTCACATTTAAGCTGAGCGGGGCGCAAAGCGCGGTTGCCGGGACCGGAGCGAGGCTCGTCTCCGCCGACAAGGAGTTCATGTACCGACGCATCAGCATCCCGAAGGGCAAAATCCTGAAGTCCGATAAATGCGCGCGCGAGGTCCTCGACGCCGACGTTTTCATTAGCGTCCCTATCGCAAAGGTTCACGATGCCACAACCATCACAGCCGGTATGAAGAACCTGATGGGCACGAACTGGAATCGCCAGGCATGGCACATGAGCGACGACCTCGAGCGGTGCATCGCCGACTATTCGTCGGCGGTGAAGCCCGACCTGATCGTGCTGGACGCCCTGCGCATCCTCCTGACCAGGGGTCCCAAAGGGCCTGGCAAGACGAAGGACATCGGCAAGATCGCTGCGTGCACCGACCCGGTGGCGATTGACGCCTATGCCGCGAACCTGCTGGGCGAGAACCCGCGCGATGTGAAGCACATCGCTTACGCAGCCGCGATGGGCCTCGGCCAAATAGACCTGAAAAAGGTGAACGTGAAGAAGGCCTGAGCAAAGGTTGTTCAAACTCATGCGCCAGCATCGCTGATTTGGCTCGTAAACCTATGGAAAATCTCTCTCTTTTGGACAAAGTTCCGCCGCAGAATCTCGAAGCTGAGCAGTCCACGCTCGGCTCGATGATGATTGACCGCAGCGCCCTGGAGAAAGGCATTGACATCCTCAGCGCGCAGGATTTCTACCGCGATGCCCACCAGATCCTTTTTGATGCGCTGACCTCCCTGGCGGAGAGAAGCGAGCCGGTTGATATAGTCACCGTGCAGGAGGAGCTTCGCAGCAGAGGGCAGCTCGACGCCGTCGGCGGCACGGAATACCTCATGGCCCTGATAGACAGCGTGCCCACGTCGGCGAACCTGGAGTACTACGCCCGCATAGTCGAGGAAAAGGCGATTCTCCGCCGCCTGATTGATGCGTGCGCGCAGATAGTCAGCCAATGCCACGGCCAGGTTGACGATGTTGACTCCGTAGTTGATCAGTCCGAGAGGATGATATTCCAGGTGGCTCAGAGGCGGATGGGCCAGTACTTCACGCCGCTCGGCACGCTGGCGCACAGGGGATTCGAGAGGATCGAGGAGCAGTATAAGGAGAAGATCGTCATCTCCGGTCTCCCCACCGGCTTCCGGGCTTTGGACAATATCACCTCAGGCCTTCAGTCGTCGGATCTAATCATCGTTGCTGGCAGGCCCTCCATGGGGAAGACCGCCTTCTGCCTCGACATTGCCAGGCACGTCGCCATCCATCAGAAGAAGCCGGTGGCGCTATTCAGCCTCGAGATGGCGAAGGAGCAGCTCGCCCTCCGCCTGATCTGCTCGGAATCCCGCGTGGATTCGCACCGCCTGCGCACGGGCTACCTTCAGGATAAGGAGTGGCCGCTTCTCGCGGAAGGCGTCGGCAGGCTGTACACAGCGCCTGTTTTCGTAGATGACAGCACGGACGTATCTGTGCTCCAGATGCGCGGAAAGTGCCGCCGCCTCAAGGCCGAGCACGGGCTGAGCCTCGTCATAATTGACTATCTGCAGCTCGTCCGGGCGCACCGCCATGCGGAGAACCGCAACCAGGAGATTTCGGAAATCGCGCGCTCCCTGAAGGGCCTGGCGAGGGAGCTTCAGGTGCCCGTGATAGCTCTCTCTCAGCTAAGCAGAGCAGTCGAGCACAGGCAGGTTCAGAAGCCCATTCTGGCCGACCTCCGGGAAAGCGGCTCGATAGAGGCGGAAGCGGACGTAGTAATGTTCCTATACCGCAAAGCCTATTACGATCGCAAAGAGATAGTTCTGGGTGAGGACGGAATTCCTGTTGACGAAACGGAGATCGGCGATACGAAGGCGGACAACACGGCGGAGATCATGATAGCGAAGCAGCGAAACGGCCCGACCGGCACCATCAGGCTGGCCTTCCTGCAGAAGTTTGCGTGTTTTGAAAACCTGGAAGAGCATCGGAAAGAGGTCGAATGAGAATTCTAATCGTTGGTTCGGGCGGGCGGGAGCACGCCCTTGCCTGGAAGGTTGCCCAAAGCCCGAGGGTCGGCAAAATCTACTGCGCCCCCGGAAACGCGGGCACAGCGCGTATAGGCGAGTGCGCGAACATCAAAGCGACGGACATCCCCGCGCTCCTGGCGTTTGCCAGGGACAAGGGCATTGATTTGGCGATTATCGGCCCTGAGTCGCCGCTGATCCTCGGCATAGCGGACGAGTTTCGCGCCGCCGGCATCCCGACTTTCGGCCCGAGCAAGGCCGCAGCCGCCATCGAGGGCAGCAAGGTATTCGCCAAGGAGCTTATGGCGAAGTACGGCATCCCGGCCGCCGAATTCCGCGTATTCGACGATCCTGATGAGGCGAGCGCGTATATCGAGGGGATTTGCGGCGGATCCGGCGAGTGCCCGATAGTCGTCAAAGCGGACGGCGAGGCGCTGGGTAAGGGCGTGTTCGTTTGCAGTACGAAGGACGAGGCCCTTCAGGCGATTAAGTCCATCATGGTGGACAGGGCCTTCGGCAAAGCCGGCGAGCGCGTCGTGATCGAGGAACGGCTCGAAGGCTGGGAAGCCTCCTTGATGGTCATCACGGATGGCGAGGCTATCGTTCCGCTGATGCCGGTTCAGGATTACAAGCGGATCTACGATGGTGACCGCGGGCCGAACACCGGCGGGATGGGATGCTATTCCCCCGTGCCAGCGGTGACGCCCGAGCTGTACGACCGGGTGCTCGATACCATCGTCAGGCCCACGGTTCGGGCGATGAAGGCGGAAGGCTGTCCATACACGGGGGTGCTCTACGCGGGCATTATACTTACCGCAAACGGCCCGAAGACGCTCGAATTCAACGCCAGATTCGGCGATCCGGAGACCCAGGTGGCGCTCCCGCTGCTTGGGACCGACCTGGTGGAGATAATCCAGGCGTCGCTGGCCGGGTCGCTCGACTCGCTTGAGATTAAATGCTATAATGGATGTGCGATCTGTGTGGTCGTCGCGTCGGGCGGCTACCCGGGGGATTACGAGACCGGGAAGCCGATCTCCGGCCTCGGCGAGGCCGGAGCCGTCGAAGGTGTGACCATATTCCATGCAGGGACGAGGCTCCAGGACGGCGGAGTGGTCACGAGCGGCGGCCGCGTGTGCGGAGTGACGGCGGTCGGAGATACGTTCAAGACGGCGATCAGGCGCGCGTACTCCGCGGCTTCAAAGATTGAGTTCGAGAACATCTATTATCGGAAGGATATAGGAGCAAGAGTGACGAGTGACGAGTGAGGAAAATGCCTCTACGTATCACTCCTCACTCATCACGATGGAGGAGCCAGGGCACAGTGAGTGGAAAAGTCGGCATCTTGATGGGAAGCGATTCGGACCTCCCGGTGATGCAGGAGGCTGCAGAAATACTACAAGACCTCGGCATAGAGCACGAGGTCAAAATTATCTCTGCGCACCGGAGTCCGCATCTCGCGATTGACTATGCAAAGGGTGCGGAGGACGCCGGTGTGGAGGTTATTATCGCCGGTGCCGGCGGCGCCGCGCATCTTCCGGGAGTCATCGCGGCCTTCACACCGGTTCCGGTGATCGGAGTGCCGATCAAAACCCCCGCGCTGGACGGCCTGGACTCGCTTCTTTCCATCGTGCAGATGCCTTCGGGGGTGCCGGTCGCAACCGTATCAATAAACGGCGCGCGAAATGCGGGCGTCCTCGCCGCCCAGATGCTCTCGGTAAAGTACCCTGAGCTGCGGCGGAAAATCAAGGACTTCAAGAGCCGCCTCGCCGAGGATGTAGAGGCAAAGAATGCTGAAACCAATAACTCCTTCTGAGGGGATGGCATGATAGATCGTTACTCGCTCCCTAAGATGAAGGCGATCTGGGAGCAGGAAAACAGATTTCAAAAGTGGCTCGACGTCGAGATCGCGGTCGCCGAGGGGCTGGCGGAGTACGGCTACATCCCGAAGGACGTCCCTGCGAAGATCAAGGCCGGCGCGAAGTTCACCGTCGAGCGCATCCTCGAAATCGAGGAGACCACCCAGCACGACGTGATGGCATTCGTGAAAGCCGTCACCGAGAACCTGGGCGAGGAAGGCAAATACGTCCACTACGGGATCACCTCCTACGATGTCGTTGACACCGCGCTGGGCCTCCTCATGCGGGAGTCCGCCGACCTGATTATCGCCGACCTGGAGCGATTGGCGGAGGTAGTCCGGGGCCGAGCCAGGGAGCACAAGCATACGCTTATGATCGGCCGAACCCACGGCATCCATGCCGAGCCGATCACTTTTGGGTTCAAGCTCGCGGGCTGGTACGCCCAAATTCTGCGCGACATCGAGCGAATGAAGGCCGCCCGCAAGGCGGTCGGCGTCGGCAAGGTCTCCGGCGCGGTCGGCATATACGCGAATATTGACCCCAGAGTCGAGCAATACGTGTGCGGCAAGTTGGCGTTGGAGCCGGCGGAGCACTCCACGCAGATCGTCGCGCGCGACCGGCACGCCCAGCTCCTGACGGCGCTGGCCATCATCGCCGGCTCGCTGGAGAACTTCGCCACCGAGCTGAGAAATCTCCAGCGAACCGAGATCCTGGAGGCGCAGGAGTACTTCGCCAAGGGGCAGAAAGGCTCGTCCGCGATGCCGCATAAGCGAAACCCCAGGCTCTCGGAGCAGGTCGCAGGGCTGGCTAGGGTCGTGCGCTCGAATGCGTTCCCGGCGCTTGAGAACATCGTCACCTGGCACGAGCGCGACCTCACCAATTCATCGGTGGAGCGAATCATCATCCCGGATAGCTGCATACTGGTGGATTACCTGCTGAGCACGTTCGCCCGGGTCGTCGAGCGGCTGATTATCTACCCGGAGAACATGATGCGCAATCTGGAGCTGATGGGCGGCCTCGTGTTCTCGGAGCGGGTGATGCTCAGGCTGGTGGAGAAAGGGCTGTCGCGCGAGGATGCGTACACCGCGGTCCAGGAGAACGCCGCGAAAGCCTGGGAGGGCCGGAGCTTCCGCGAGGCGCTCGAATCCGACCCGCGCGTGACCTCCGCCCTGAGCAAGGAGGAACTCGCAGAGATATTCGACTACCAGCGCCACATCCGAAACGTGGACGCGATATTCGAAAGGCTGGGGATTTGAGGAGGTACCAACATGAGCCTTGAGCGCATATCCGTTGATCCTGAGGTCTGCCATGGCAAAGCGTGTATCAAGGGTACGCGCGTGCCTGTTCACCTCATCCTGGAGATGATGGCCGCGGGTGAGGATGTTGACGGTATCATCGGGGCATATCCGTTCCTTTCGCGCGAAGACGTAGCGGCGGCGTTGGAATACGGCGCTGTGCTCGCGAAAGAGGAGATCGCAGAGGTTCCAGGAGAGGCTGCTTAAGTGCGTTTCTTGACTGACGAGAACATCCCACGTGACGTAGTTCGCATGCTGCGTGACCTCGGGCACGACGTTATGGACGTGAGGGAACAGGGTATGGGTGGCGCTGCCGATGCCGATATATCCGAAGCAGCCAAGTCGGGCGACCGTGTACTGGTAACGATGGATACCGACTTCGCGAACATACTGCAGTATCCGCCGCACGAATATGCGGGCGTGATAGTGTTGAGAGTTCCCAGGCCGACCCGCCGCCGGATTGCCGAGGCGCTGAGGGAGTTCCTAGCGGTTGTAAACGAAAAAGACATCGAGCATTCGCTGGTCATAGTTGGACCAGGCGCCTACCGGGTTCGCAAAGGGGTGAAAGGGAGATAGCAACCACACGCGGCCTGGAGGCCGACGCACACGAGAGATAACTCGCAGAGATATTCGACTACCAGCACCACATCCGAAACGTAGACTACATATTCGAACGGTTAGGGATTTAAGATGGGATTGTTCAAAAATGTTGGCTTCGCTTTGGATCCCTTACGTTGTATGGGAGGGCGAAGCTCCTGCTGAGCCGGGTGAATGCGGCTCGGGAGTCCGCCGCGGCGGATCGCCCTCCCGGATGCCCTTTTAACAATCCAGATGTAAGGTTGGAACTATGTGTAGTGAGCGGAATTGTCTGAACTTGTGTGACCACCCTCACGAAGAATGCGGCGTGTTTGGCGTATTCGCCGAGGGGGAGGATGTCGCCAGGCTGACGTACTTCGGCCTGTTCGGCCTCCAGCATCGAGGCCAGGAGAGCGCCGGGATCGCCGTGTCCGACGGGAGCAAGATGCGCTTCTTCAAGGACATGGGCCTGGTCACGCAGGTCTTCGATGAGACGATCCTGAAGGAACTGCGCGGCCATATAGCCGTCGGGCACACGAGATATTCCACTACCGGATCAAGCACGCTGCGGAACGCCCAGCCCGTCGTGTGCAACTCGCCGTACGGGAGCATCGCGGTATCTCACAACGGAAACCTGATCAACACCGCCGAGCTGCGAGCCGAGCTGGAAGCGGACGGCCAGGAGTTCGAATCAACCAGCGACAGCGAGATCATAGCCAGGCTGGTCGCCCGAAGTAGCGCGCGCACCGTGGAGCAGGCGATCATGGAGATGATGCACAAAGTGTACGGAGCCTATTCGCTGGTGATACTTACGGAAGACAAGCTAATAGGGCTGCGCGGCCCAAACGGCATCAGGCCGCTGTGCCTCGGTCGGCTGGACAGCAAGGGCTATGTCATGTCATCCGAAACCTGCGCTCTCAATCTGATAGCCGGCAAGTTCATGCGCGAGATCGAGCCGGGCGAGATGGTCGTGATTGACAGGTCCGGCCTCAAGGAAACCCAGGTGATGCCGACGGCCCGGCGCGCGCTCTGCGTATTCGAGTTCATATACTTCGCCAGGCCCGACAGCGTAATGTACGGCCACACAGTCCATATGGTTCGCAGGAAGCTGGGTCACGAGCTGGCGAAAGAGCATCCCGTCCCAAATGCGCACCTGGTCATGCCGATCCCCGACACAGGAACCCCGGCGGCTATCGGATTCGCGGAGGCGGCGCGAATACCCTACGGCGAGGGCGTTATCAAGAACCGCTATATCCAAAGGACGTTCATCCAGCCCGACCAGAGGATGCGCGAGCTTGGAGTGAAGATGAAGCTCTCGCCCCTGAGGGAGTCTCTCGCAGGTAAGCGCATTGTGATGGTTGACGACAGCATTGTGAGAGGCACGACCACCGCCCCGACGGTCAAGATGCTTCGGGACGCGGGAGCGGCTGAGGTCCATGTGCGCATCACCTCGCCGCAGATCAAGTACCCGTGCTTCTACGGGATTGATATGGTGACACAGAGCGAATTGATCGGCTCCAGGCTTCCCGCCGAAGAGGTATGCAGGTATATAGGGGCCACCACCCTGGGCCACTTGAGCATTCCGGGGTTGCTGAGGGCGCTCGGCATCAGGCGCGATAAGTTCTGCCTCGCCTGCTTCGATGGCAAGTACCCGATCGAAGTTCCGGAGGACGTCAGAGTCTCGAAATTCACTCTTGAAGGCGAAAAGGCTGACGAAGGCGGGGCGGGTGTGCTGAGCCGGAGGAACGGGCAAACGGGTATCCGCTAGGAGGGGACCGAGCATGGATAAGAGAGCGACTTACAAGGATGCAGGGGTAGATATAGAGGCCGGCATAGAGGCCCTTTTGCGGGTGAAAGACTACATTCGATCGACCTTCACCCCGGCCGTGCTGGCAGAGGTAGGTACTTTCGGCGGCATGTACCAACTTGGCTGCGAGGCTGGCAGCACGCCGGTTCTCGTATCTAGCATTGATGGCGTGGGCACGAAGCTCAAGATCGCCTTTATGATGAACAGACACGATACTGTGGGCCATGACCTCGTCAACCACTGCGTGAACGATATTGTCGTTCACGGAGCCAGACCCCTCTTTTTGCTCGACTACTTTGCGACTGGGCATCTGTCGCCTGCGGTAGTGGTCGAGGTCATCAAAGGGCTCGCGGAAGCCTGCAAGGAGCATAAATGCGCTCTCATCGGCGGCGAGACCGCGGAGATGCCGGGGCTTTACCTCGCCGGAGAGTATGACCTTGCCGGCTGCATAGTCGGCCTCGTGGATCGGAGCAAGGTAGTTGACGGCTCGAAGGTTCTCCCCGGCGACGTGCTGATCGGGATAGCTTCAAACGGTCTCCACACGAACGGTTACTCGCTCGTCAGGCACATCTTCTTCGAGAGAGCTAAGTGGCGGGTTGACCAGCACGTGCCGGAGCTGGGCGTGCCTCTGGGCGAGGAACTGCTGAAGCCGCACCGCAGCTATGCGCAGCCAGTGCATGCTCTGCTTGAGGAGTTCGATATCCACGGCATGGCACATATCACCGGCGGCGGGTTCTACGACAACATACCGAGGGCGCTTCCTGCCGACTGCCAGGCGGCCGTCGAGCGGCGAAGCTGGGAGGTCCCGCCGATTTTCCGCTTAATTCAGGAGATTGGCTCCATCGCCGAGCCGGAGATGTACCGAACGTTCAACATGGGCGTCGGCTATGTCCTGGTGGCGCCGAAGGAGCAGGCGACGGCGATTGTCGCGCGCCTGGCCGAGATGGGCGAGACGAGCTACATGATCGGCGAGGTGCGCAGAGGCAGCCGCGAGGTGCAGGTTCTGTGAGCCGAATCAACATAGCGGTCATGGTATCCGGGCATGGCCGAGGGAGCAATCTCCAGGCGATTATAGATGCCTGCAAGGAAGGCCGGATTGATGGACAGGTAGCCGTCGTCATCGGCACGAAGGCTGATGCTCCGGCTATGGATCGCGCGCGGAACGCAGGCATCCCGGCGGTCGAGGTCCGGCCCAAAGCCTTCGCAACCGATGTGGAGTACGCCGCCCGCCTCCTGGAGGTTCTGGCGGAGCACAAAGCCGATCTCATGTGCCTCGCCGGCTACATGCGCGTCCTACCTTCCGAAGTTGTGAGCGCCTATCGCTGGCGGATAATGAACATCCATCCGGCGCTGATCCCCCTGTTCTGCGGGAAGGGAATGTACGGCGAGCGCGTCCACCAGGCGGCCATTGACTGCGGGGTGAAAGTTTCCGGCTGCACGGTTCACTTTGTGGACGAGGAATACGATACCGGCCCGATCATCCTCCAGAAGGCCGTGCCGGTGGAGGAGGGGGACACACCGGACACCCTCGCGGCGCGGATACTCGTCCAGGAGCACAAGGCGTACCCCGAAGCGATCCAGCTCTTCGCGGAAGGCCGCCTCAGCGTCGAAGGCCGTCGAGTGCATGTGCTGGATCCTGGCTGTCAGCAGTCCACTCCGCGTGTGAAGGTGTGAGATGGGACCGGTGAGGCTTCTCGGATTGGCGCTCGTGCTGGGCGTTCTTGCCTGCCGTGCTCAGGGCATCGCTGTGCCCTCCGGTACAGTGGCGGGATTTGTGGTGGAGGAGTACAAAGTCGTTTCGAAGGATGCCGATACCCCAGACCATTACGGGTTCGCAGGCAGGATACCCCCACGTGTGAGAGAGAAGCGAGCAAGGTGGCGCGATGTCCTTCGTCGCGAGGAAGATCGCATATCATTGATCAGAAATGCGCTGGAACGCCTTGGATATGAGTTGGCGGAGTGGCCTGGGCCCGAAGGTCCGACTATGTATAGCCTTAGGAGAAAAGGCAAGGACGTGCTGCCCAATATCACGAGCCTTGAGAGCTTCTCCACAAACGAACGCGGAGACAGATTCCTGCTTCTCGTGGACTGCACGACCGGCACTGTGCTGTTTCGCGACGGGAAGGTGCGGAAATGGGATAGGTTCAAGATTCTGATTCCTCCCATCCTTGTCGGCACTTCCATGATGACTGTCGAGCAGGTAGGTGTCGGACCTGGAACGAAGCCCCACTGCAGCCGGTATACGTATGCCGTGAAGAGAGATGGGAAGACCGTATACGGTTTCTCTGTGGATGAGTTCAACCCGGCTGACACAATCCACCGTTTCACTTCTCATAGCGGCCAGTGGATACTGGAGTATGACAACAATCTCGTGGTCAACGGTACGAACGTGGGTCGCAGTAACGGCTACTCGAAGGTGTTCTGCTTCTCTTTCATCAAGGACAAGCCCTTCTATTTCTTCGAGAAGGACGGCAAGACACGGATGTCCTACGATGGCCGGGTGCTGCCGAACGAGTATGACGAAGTCATTCACTACCAGTGCTGTGAGCCCGCGAACTTCAACGTGCGTGCCAATGATAACATGGTCTGGTTCTACGCGCTCAGGGGTGGCTTCTGGTATTATGTAGAGGCTGGGGTGTTCAACTGATGTCTGGTCTGGCGGGTAGCGCTCCAGTTGCCGCCAGTTCTGCACATAGACGTGGAGGTTAGCCAATGCCAAAAATCAAGCGGGCGCTGATTAGCGTATCGGATAAGTCCGGGGTCGTCGAGTTCGCAAAAGCCCTGGTGGAGATGGGCGTGGAGATCATCTCAACCGGAGGCACCGCGAAGGCTCTCTTGAATGCCGGAATCAAAGTCACCGGCATTTCGGAGGTCACCGGCTTCCCGGAGATGATGGAGGGCCGGGTCAAGACTCTCCACCCGGCGGTTCACGGGGGTATCCTCGCCGACCGGTCGAAGCCCGATCACATGCGGCAGATCGAGGAGCACGGGATCGAGCCGATTGACCTGGTCGCGGTGAACCTCTATCCCTTCGCCCGGACGGTCGCAAAACCCGACGTCACCCTCGAAGATGCAATCGAGAACATAGACATCGGCGGGCCGTCAATGGTTCGCTCGGCCGCGAAGAACTTCGCCGGCGTCACGATTGTCGTGGACCCCGCCGATTATGACGCCGTTCTCCAGGAAATGCGCGAGAACGACGGCGAGACGACCTACGAGACGCGCGCCCGGCTTGCCGTGAAGGCTTTCACCCACACGGCGGCGTACGACACGATGATTTCCGGCTACCTCCGGGGCAAATTCATGCCCGCCGAGAAGTTCCCCGGCATGATTGACCTCCGGTTCGAGAAAGTGCAGGACCTCAGGTACGGCGAGAACCCGCACCAGAAGGGCGCGTTTTACAAAACGCCCGGCTACTCCGGAACCGGCATCGCGAGCGCGAAGCAGCTCTCCGGCAAGGAGCTTTCCTTCAACAACATTTGGGATGCAAACGCCGCCCTCGAGCTGGTCAAGGAGTTCGACGAGCCGGCCTGCGTCATAATCAAGCACGCGAACCCATGCGGCGCGGCGGTGGCGGACGATCTCTCCCAGGCATACCTCCGGGCGCTGGAAGGCGATCCCGTATCGGCATTCGGCGGCATCATCGCGTTTAATGGAGTCGTGACTGCCGAGGTCGCTGAAACCATCATGGGCGGCCAGGCTTTTTATGAGGTAATCATAGCGCCGAAGTTCGAAGCAGATGCGCTTCCCATTCTCACTGAGCGGAAAAAGTGGGGCGCGAACCTGCGTCTCCTGGAGATCGGCGATCTCAAGCGGCAGGAGGCCGTTGCAGGCATCGAGGCCAAGGACATGAAAAAGGTCACCGGCGGCCTGCTCGTCCAGGATAGGGATGTCCTGGAACCGAGCCGTTCCGAGCTGCGTACAGTTACAGAGAAGGCGCCCACGGATGCCCAGATCGAGGATATGCTCTTCGCCTGGAAGGTAGTCAAGCATGTGAAGTCGAATGCCATCGTCATCGCGAAGGGCAGGCAGGTTCTGGGCGTCGGTGCGGGCCAGATGAATCGCGTCAACTCCGTCAGGCTGGCGGTTGCCCGAGCGGGAGACAAGGCAAAGGGGGCGGTTCTCGCCTCGGATGCGTTCTTCCCATTCCCTGACGGGCCTCAGGAAGCGGGAGAGGCCGGAGTTGCAGCCATCATCCAGCCCGGCGGCTCGGTCAAAGATCAGGAGGTCGTTGATACCGCGAACAAGTACGGAATGGCCATGGTCTTCACCGGCATCAGGCACTTCAGGCATTGATGGGTTGGTGGCCCTCATCCCCGTCCCTTCTCCCAATGCTGGGAGAAGGGAGCAAATTCCCCTCGCCCAGTATTGGGAGAGGGGTGTCCGAAGGACAGGGTGAGGGCCGGCTGATTGCGAGTAAGGAGGAATACATGTGCGGCATAGTTGGTTTCATCGGTCGAAGGGACTGCGTAAGTACGCTGATTGATCAGCTTTCGAAGCTCGAATACCGCGGCTACGACTCGGCCGGGATTGCGGTTCTTCAGGACAATTCCCTGGTGCTGACGAGGACGGTCGGCAAGATTCGGGACCTGAGGGCGCTGCTGGATGGGCACAAGCTCAGCGGCGAGCTGGGTATAGCCCACACACGCTGGGCGACGCATGGCCCGCCATCAACCCGGAACGCCCATCCCCATACCGACTGCTCCGGTGACATAGCCGTAGCCCATAACGGGATTGTGGAAAACTACCTGGAGCTGCGGGAGGAGCTTCAGGCGAAAGGCCATGTCTTCAAGTCCGAAACGGATACCGAGGTCGTGCCGCATTTAATCGAGGAGTGCTTCGACGGCGACCTGGTTTCGGCGGTGCGAAAAGCGGTTTCCCGGCTGAGCGGCTCCTACGCGCTGGGCATTATATCCCGACACGCCCCTGGTTTGCTGATAGGGGTTCGCCAGGACAGCCCGCTGATCGTCGGCCTTGCTGGCGACGAGAAGTACCTCGCCTCGGATATCCCGGCGGTTCTCGGGTACACGCGCGAGGTGATAGCCCTGGAGGATGGCGACCTTGTGCAGATGTCCCTGGACGGCCTGGATATCTCCTCGATTGACGGCCGGCCGGTTTCGAGGTCGGTTTTCCAGATCACATGGGATGCGGCGGCTGCAGAGAAGGGCGGCTACGAGCATTTCATGCTGAAGGAGATACACGAAGATCCCACCGCCGTGCTCGATACGCTCCGCGGCCGCTTGACCCCGGAGGATTCGGTCAGCCTGGAGGAGATCAAGCTGTCCGAGGAGCAGATTCGGCAGTTCGACCGCGTCTTCATGGTCGCCTGCGGGACTGCGTACTATGCGGGCTGCGTCGGCAAGTACTTCTTCGAGGCGATCCTCGGCATGCCGGTGGATGTCGAGCTTGCCTCGGAGTTCCGGTATCGCGCGCCGATACTCAACAGCCGCAGCCTGGTCATCACCATCAGCCAGTCGGGTGAGACAGCGGATACACTTGCGGCTCTGCGGCTGGCGAAGTCGTCCGGCGCGGCTACTGTGGGCGTCGTCAACGTCGTGGGAAGTACTATGTGCCGCGAAGCCGACAACATTCTATACACTCGAGCAGGCCCGGAGATTTGCGTCGCGTCCACGAAGGCCTACGTCAGCCAGTTAGTGGCCCTGTACCTGCTGGGGCTGCTGCTCGCCCGCACGAGAGGCAGGATCGCTCCAGAGGAGGAGGCGGATTACGTTCGCGGTCTGCGCGAGCTTCCCGATTTGGCTACCAAGGCCCTCGGCACGGAGAAGGAGATCGAGGCGATCGCGGAGGAGCTGGCCGAGAAGGAGCATTTCTTCTATTTGGGCCGAGGCATCGACTTCGCCGTCTGCTTCGAAGGAGCGTTGAAGCTCAAGGAGATTTCGTACATCCATGCAGAGGCCTACGCCGCCGGCGAGATGAAGCACGGCCCGCTCGCGCTAATCACGCAGGGGATGCCGGTAATCAGCATCGTCACCCAGGATCACGTGCGCGAAAAGATGCTCTCGAACATAAAGGAGGTCCAGGCCCGGCGGGCGTGCGTATTCGCCGTCGCCAAGGAGGACGATCCCGAAACGCACCGGGTCGCCGACTACACGGTTCACATCCCCCGGACGCGGGAGATGTTCATGCCGGTGCTTGCGATCGTGCCGCTCCAGCTTTTTGCGTACTATGTGGCAAAGCGCCTCGGCCGCGAGATAGACCAGCCGCGCAACCTGGCGAAAAGCGTGACGGTGGAGTAGCCGGTTTTGCAGCCAACCACAGAGGCACGGAGGACACGGAGACGGGGAGAATGGGGGAATGGGAGAGAACGCCCAGCATCCAGCATCCAGCATCCAGCATCACGAACGCTTCTTGAAAGGCGGACGATGAAGAACATAATCAAAGCCGTCCTGCTCGACCTCGATGGGGTTATAGTTTTCACGGACAAATACCATTACCTCGGCTGGAAGAGGCTTGCAGACGAGCAGGGCTGGGAGTTCGACGAGACGATAAACCATAAGTGCCGCGGCGTTTCGAGGATGGCTTCGCTCCAGGTTATCCTCGATCACAATAACGTCAATCTGCCCGAAGCTGAGAAGATCGTCCTCGCCGACCGGAAGAACGTCTACTACATCGAGCTGCTGGAGCAGATAGGCGGGGACGATCTCTACCCCGGCGCCGTGGAGTTCCTGAAGGCGCTCAAGGCCGGGGATGTCAAGCTCGCTCTCTGCTCCGCGAGCAAGAATGCCGTGATGGTGCTGGAGCGGCTCGGCCTCGCGGACTTTTTCGATGCGGTTGTCACGGGCTACGACATCACGAAGACGAAGCCGGACCCTGAAATCTTCCTGCTCGCGGCGGAGAGATTGAACGTCCCGCCCCAGCACTGCCTGGTCTTCGAGGATGCCGCCTCGGGTGTGGAGGCCGCCCATCGCGGCGGGATGAAGTGCATCGGCGTCGGAACGCCCGACCGCCTTCCCGAAGCCCTTGAGACAATGGTCGGCTACGACGAGATTGATGTTGACGCCATGCTCGAAAGCGGCCACAAAAAGCGCATCCAGGCCGAGCCTTGGGCGGTGGCGGAAACCGGGATAAACCCCAAGAGAGCAGGGCACTGGGAGAGCCTGTTCGCTCTCACGAACGGATACATGGGCGTGCGCGGAACTTACGACGAAGATGAGCCGCAACTGGCATCCCGCTCGGCTCCCGGCACGTTCATCAACAGCATTTACGACTACCTCCCTTATCATCACCTGGTCGCGTGGAAGGGCCTTCCGACGCGGTGGCACGCCATGGCGAACATCGGCCATTGGACGACAATCAACCTGGAGGTGGAAGGGGAGCGGTTCAGCCTCTTCAGCGGGAAGGTTTCCGATTACCGCAGGGAGCTTGACCTGAGAAACGGCGTGGTTCGATCCTCGCTCACATGGGAGTCGCCCGGCGGGAAAAGGGTTCGCATCGAGAGCGCCAGGCTCGTGAGCATGGTCAGGCGTCACAGCGCCGCAGTGCGTTACGAGGTGATCCCACTTAACTTCAGCGGCTCAGTGATGCTCGAGTCGGTCATCGAGGGCAAGCATCGGGGCAACGTCTTCCCCGATTGCGCCACCGAGATCGTGGATAAGGGCTCTATCGAGGATCGCCATTACTTCCTGACCCGCACCGGGGAATCGGCCTTCACCATCGGCATGGCTTTCGGCCACAAGCTGAGCGCACCGGGAGAGGCCGAAAGGACAGCCCTCTTCGCCGACGACACTCTAATCTACACGCTGAATGTCCAGGCTGCCCAGGGCGAGAAGGTGATCCTTGAGAAGCATGCGTGCTTCTACACGTCGTTCGAGGAGGCCGCCGAGGATGTGCTCAGCCCGGCGCTCGCCGGGGTTGGCGCCGACCTTGGTGACGGATTTGACAGGCTCTACGAGGAGCAGTCGGCTTTCTGGAAGGGCTTCTGGGAGACGGCGGACATCGAAATCGGCGGGAACACGGCCGATCAGCAGGCGGTGCGCTTCACGCTTTTCCACCTGAGGCAGAGCCATCCCGAGGACGACCGGCGCTCGATTTCCGCGACCGGCATGACCAGCGATGGGTATTGGGGGCACGTCTTCTGGGATGCGGAACTCTACATATCGCCCATGTTCAACTACACGCAGCCTGAGCTGGTGCGTTCGCTCCTGATGTACCGCTACAACATCCTGGACAAGGCCCGCGAACATGCTGCCGAGATGGACGGCGTCGGCGCGCTCTGGGCGTGGAACTCGATCAACGGCGAGGAGTGCGGCGTCATCTACGAAGCGGCGACCGCCCAGTATCACATCAACCCCGACGTGATCTACGCCGTCTGGCGCTACTATATGCAAACCGGGGATACGGACTTCATGTACCGCTGCGGCGCCGAGATACTCTTCGAGACCGCCCGGTTCCTCGCCGACAGAGGTAAGTTCATCCCCGAGAGGGACAACAAATTCTGCATCAACGTCGTCTGCGGCCCGGATGAGTATGGCTGCGCGGTGGACAACAACTGCTATACCAACATGATGGCCCAGTTCCATCTCGATTTCGCCGCCGGGATTTACAAGGAAATGGGTGAGAAGCGCCCGGACCTGCTGGCAGCCTTGAAGGAGAAAATCCACCTGACCGATGACGAGCCTGAGATGTGGAAAAGGGCCGCCGACAACATGTACATCCCCTTCGACGAGCGGCTGGGCATCCACAAGCAGGACGACAGCTTCCTGTACAGGGATCCGGTGGATATGACCAAGATTCCGCTCTATACCGACATCCGCTGGCACTATCATCCGCTCAATCTCTGGCGGATGCAGGTGGCAAAGCAGGCGGACGTCGTTCTCCTCATGTTCACGCTGGGCGACAGGTTCAGCAAGGAGGTCAAGCGGGCGAACTACGAGTACTACGAGCCGCGGACGAACCACGGCTCCTCGCTCTCGCCAGCCATTCACTCGATTGCCGCTGCGGAGATCGGCAGGGTGGAGGAGGCGTATGACTACTTCCGGCTCTCCGCCCATATGGACTTGTCCGACTTCAAGAACAACGCGAGCAACGGGGTTCACGCGGCCTGCCTCGGCGGCGCCTGGATGGCCGTAATCAACGGCATGGCGGGGATGCGCGACTATGAGGACAGGCTGATATTCAACCCCGTGCTGCCTGAGGCATGGGAATACTACCGTTTCAAGGTCCATTATCGGGGCCGCCTGATTGGAGTTGATGTGCGGAAGGGTAAGGTGACCTACGAGCTGCTCTCCGGCGAGCCGGTTTCCTTCCATTCCGGCGGCCGAGAGATCGCACTGTCGAGGGAAGCTCCAAGGGCGGTTGTCGAGCCCTAGAGAACCCAGGGTTGTCCCAAATACGGGATCCCGCTCCAGCGGGAGAAACCCTGGGCTGGTCGTGGGCAAAGTCCTGCCGGACTCTAGCCCGGAGGGCTTTGCTCGAGGGTAGCCCAGGAATTTATTCCTGGGCGCTGTTTGCTGTTATGAGAGCAATCCTAATTCTGAACCCGACCGCCGGCCGAGCAAAACCGGCGGCGATTGAGAAGAATCTTAACCGCGAATTTCGCAAGCACGGCATATCCTGCGAGATTGCAGTCACTGCCAAGGCTGGCGATGGCTCGGCTCTCGCCCGAAAAGCCGCTGAGGAGGGGCGCGATGTGGTCATCGCGGCTGGCGGGGACGGCACCGTTAATGAAGTCGTGAACGGCCTGGCCGGCGCCGAAGTCGCTCTCGGCATAATCCCGATCGGGAGCGTCAATGTCCTCGCCAGGGAGCTGAAGATCCCCCTCGGTTTCCGAAAGGCCGTTCAAACCATCGCCGACGGGGTTGTAAAGAAAATTGACCTCGGCTGCGCCAACGGCCGGTATTTCACCCTGATGGCGGGCTTCGGCTTCGACGCAGAGGTGGTTGCGAACGTCCTTCAGCCGATCAAGGACATGATCGGGCCATCGGCATACGTGCTCAAAGGGCTGGAGACCCTTGCCCGATACCGCGCCACGAATATAACGCTGGAGATGCCGGAGGGGACGTATTCGACAAAGGCTTTCATCGTGATGGTCGCGAATGTGTCCACCTATGCGTACAACCTGAAGATCACGCCGCACGCGGCTCCCGACGACGGCCTGCTGGACGTCTGCGTTTTCGAGCGCCCGCTCAGCGATAAGATAGGCTTCATGCGCCAGATGGCGGAGGTATTCATCCGGCGCCATCTTTACCATAAGGCGGTGCGGTATTTCCGAACATCCAAAGTTACTGTAAAGTCCGATCCTGACGTCCTGGTTCAGTTGGACGGCGACGCATTCGGTGTTACCCCTGTCGAGGTCTCGATTGCCTCCTCGATCCTCCCCGTCATCGTGCCCGCGGGGTTGGAATAAAGAAAAGCCCCGGAGGGGATCCGGGGCTTTTTGTATGTTAGTATGGGCGGGAGAGATGCTAGAACCGCCTGACGTAGCTCATGCTGATGAATCTCGGCGCCACGCGGGCGGTCGGTTCGCCGGTTGTGTCACGGTCCAGCACGGCGCCCGTGTTGAACAGGTTGGCGATGCTTAAGCGAACCTCGCCCTGGGGCAGCCATCCGCCTTTGACCTCTTTGGAAATATTCAAGTCGAACGTGGTATGCGAGGCCACCCGGCGGGAGTTTAAAGTCTCGCCTTCCAACTGGTAGGGCAGGCCGCTGCCGTACTCGCTGGTCAGGCTGTACATCCAGCCGTTCTTCGTATAGCTCATCACCAGCGCTAGCGTATGCCGCTGATCCCAATCCACATACTGGGTGACGCCGGGCGTGATGAATTCCCGGTCGGTGCTGGTGTCAGCCTTCGCCTTCGAATAGGTATAGGACAGCCAGCCGGACCAATTCTTGCTCTGGCGCTTCTTGATTAGAACCTCCACGCCCTTGCTCGTCCCTTCGCCGAGATTATCATAAATGATCGGCGATAGGTCGGGATTGTCCGGGTCGAGCAGCGTGGTCTGGAGCAGGTCCCTGAACTTCCTGTAGAATGGCGTCACCTGGAGCGAGTAGTCGTCGCTCACCTGCCGCTCCCAGCCCAGATCGTACTGGGTGCACCGCTCCGGCCTCAGATCAGCGCTGGCGTAATACCAACCCCACTCGGGGTCGGTGTAGTTCCGCTCCATGGCCTGAGTGTAGACGAACTGAATCATTTTGCCGTAGGAGAACCTCAGGTTCGTTCGAGGATCCACAGCGTACGACAGGCCGAACCGCGGGCTGAACTGCGACTCGCTGGTGTCTTCGTTGACCTCTTTGTCGTACTTCATGCGGTCGTACCTGAAGCCGGCGTCTGCTCGCCACCGCGCGCCGAGGTTTGTCTGGTCCTGGATGTAAAGCCCGGTCTGCACCGTGTCTGTATTCGCAGTGTATTCGTAGGTGCCATACGCCGGGACCTTGGCCCAGTACCTGTTTTCGCTGGCTGTACGAAGAGCGCCGGCCTTCAGCAGGTGCCTTGGGGAAATCTGGTTCGTGTAGTCGAGCTGCAGCCCCATAGCCGCCGCTTCGTTGTCCCACCAGTAGCCGATATCTTCGGAAAGCGCGTCCACCTTCCCTCTGGTTCGGAAGTAGTACGGTCTAAGCGTGAAGAAGGAGGAGGCGTTGATGGTATGGTTCAAGGTCAGAGCCGCCAGCATGTGGCTTTGATGGGTGTGATCCCTCTCGTCGCCGGTGGGCTGTATGTCGCCAGGCCCGTAAGTCTCGGTGTGAATGTACGGGAACTGAAAATGTGCCGATCCCTCCGCCACCAACAGCGAAAGCTTGTCCTTCCTGCCGACAGAGTAGTTGAGCTTACTGAGCCAGTCGGAGCAGTCCACCTCGTTGTAGTCCTGGCCTTCGAGCTCGCTGCGCCACACATATGCGCCGACGTAATAGTCCAGGCCGTTCTCCAAAGCTCCGCCTACCTGCGGATAGACCCCCTTGAAGGATTGGGATCCGCCCAGAGTTTCGAAGGAAAGTCCCGGCGCGGTTCGGCCGGTCTTAACCACCTGGTTGAACACGCCGGAGATCGCGTTTCCATATTCCGGCCGGTAGCCGCCTGTGTAAATCTCCATTTTGTCCGTGCCGGCGGTCACGCAGTTAGTGCCGAAGCCGTTGGTCAGCGTTTCGGTGGTTGGAATCCCATCCAACACATAGCCGACCTGGTTCGCGCGGCCGCCGCGGATGTGTGGGTACCCGCTCTCATCCGCAATGATGCCCGGCTGCGTGATCACTATGCTCTGAATCTGGTAGAGCAAGTTCGGCTGGCTCCTGATGGTCTGCTCATGCGTGTTCTCTATAACGTACATCGTCGGCACGACGTCCCGCTGGATCATGGGGCGCGCTTCTGTGACCACGACCTCTCCTCCCACGGCTATGGATTGCTCCAGGGCAAAATCCACCGGGGCCGTCACGTCCATGAGCACCGAAACCTTTCCTACCTGGGCATCGGCATAGCCGACGAGGCTGGCGGTGACCTTATACTCGCCGGGTGGGACGTTCGTGATGACATAGTAACCGTTTTCATCGGTTACTGTAGTTAAATTCGTGCCCTTCACAATCACGTTCACGCTGGCGAGCTTCTCGCCGGTCGCCGAATCTGTGACCATCCCAGAGATTATACCGGTCGTACCGCCGTATGCCGGACCGACCAGTCCTACAGCCACTTGAAGCAAGAACGCAAGGGCAATAGCAGCGTGAAAGAACTTCTTCCTGTCCAATTCGCTTCCTCCTAACTTCAGAGCGTGTGCGCCGAGTCGGGGACTAAAGGGCGAATGTGCGCCTCTAGCACCACTTATGAATTTTCGGCGCTACACAGGAACTCTTTAGGTATTTTTAACAGGTAGCCCGAAACGACGCGGGCTCCACTTTTTGTTTTACTATTGACAAAGCCATCAAACTTGCATATAATCAAAGCAGACTGGCGTGTAACTGCAGTCCCCTTCACGACTAGTTTGGAAACAGTGGGCGTAGGGTCCGCCACCGGCGGATTGGCTGGTTTCCGCTTCTTTGCTACGGCGAGCCGTAGCTGTCTTTTGTGACTTGTGCGCTGCGAGCGCAAAGCCAGGATGGCCGCAGATCAAAGATTCACCCAAAGCGGCCGCCCCCGTGTTAGTAGACCAAAAGCTGTTTTGTGTTTAACCCGGCTGGAGACACGACTGTCCCGCCGCCGCAGGCTGTACTTGCTTCTTGCGTACGTTTTTGTTTCGGGAGGTCTTAGCCCCCGGGATGAGGTAGGAAAGTTCGCGTGCGAAAGGGCGATACTAGTGACAAAACAAAGAGTCTTGGTTGTCGATGATGACGAGAACACATGTGAGCTGATACGGCTGCAGCTCGAAATGGCAGGCTTCGACCCACTGTGTGCTTACAATGGCAGGGATGCGATCTCCATATCCAAAGAAAGCAGACCCTCGCTTATAGTCCTCGACCTGATGCTTCCTGAAGTAGATGGATTAGAGGTTTGTCGGGAGGTCAGACGATTTGCGAATATCCCGATCCTTATGTTAACGGCTAAGGCCGACGAATTCGACCGCGTTCTGGGCCTCGAAATGGGGGCCGATGACTATGTGACAAAGCCCTTCAGCCTCCGAGAGCTTATAGCAAGGGTTAAGGCGGTGCTGAGGCGAGCGACCTCCGGTCAGTCAGTTGACGACCAGCAAGTGGTTAGCGTGCCCGGCTTCTATTTGAACCCGCTGTCTCGCGAGGTGAGGATTGACGACAAGCGGATAGAGCTAACGCCGAAGGAATTCGACCTGCTTTGGCATCTAGCCAGAAGCAGAGACCGGGTTTTCACCAGAGAACAGTTGTTGAAGCAGGTTTGGGATTATGATGAATTTTTCGGCGATGAGCGCACCGTTGACCAACACGTGAAAAGACTGAGACGGAAAATCGAAGGTGAACACACGCCGTGTCGCATCACAACCATCTGGGGGGTCGGCTATAAGTTTGAATTTACGAATGGTGGATAGGCCTGAGTGTGGAATTTATGAAGTTTTGCGGGGCGGACCATTAAAAGAGAGGTCCGCCCCGTTGTTTCTATACACATTAGCGCCGATAATCCTGATAGGAACACGCCGTTCTGGGTAACATACCGGTGTCCTACCTTCGCATAGGGGCGGTATGTCGCTATAGTACATCTAAATAGTATTGACATGGAAAGGGTGGCGTGTTATGGTTGCATGCAGTGAACGGCTGGCGGCGTCGCCGGTCGCTACTTGGGAAGGGGTTTCCGGGCAAATGAATATCAGTGTGATAGGAACAGGCTATGTTGGGCTTGTCACCGGCGCGGTATTTGCGGATCTGGGCAACGAGGTCATCTGCGTGGATACCGATGCCGAAAAGATTAAGATGCTCAACGCAGGCAAGATGCCGATATACGAGCCTGGGCTTGAGGAGATGGTCCATCGGAGTATTGATGACAGCCGCATAGCGTTCACGACGGATTTGGGCCATGCGGTTCGGAGCAGCGAGGTCATCTTCATAGCGGTCGGCACGCCGCCCGGCCCGAATGGCGAGCCCGACCTGACGCACGTGATAGATGTTGCGCGCGGAATTGCACGCCACATTGATAAATACAAGGTCGTCGTCAATAAGAGCACCGTGCCCATCGGCACCGGCAATCTGGTGCGAGAGATGATAGAGAAGAACAAACAGCGTGACGCAGACTTCGACGTCGTATCGAATCCCGAGTTCCTGAGGGAGGGTTCGGCTATCAACGACACGCTGTACCCGGATAGAATTATCATCGGCGCGCCTTCTCAAACTGTCGCAATGAAGCTGCTGGAGCTGTATGCGCCTCTCGAACGGCCCATGCTAATTACCGACGTCACCAGCGCCGAGATCATCAAGTATGCCTCCAACGCCTTCCTTTCCGCCAAGATATCGTTTATCAACGCCATAGCGACGTTGTGCGAAGAGGCTGGCGGCGACGTGCTTCAGGTTGCAAAGGGGATGGGATACGACAGGCGGATCGGCGAGCACTTCCTCCAGGCGGGCCTCGGCTTCGGCGGGTCGTGCTTCGGCAAAGACCTGAAAGCCCTCATCCACACATGTTCCAAGCTGGGATGCGATGGTCGGCTTTTCGAATCCGCTCTCGCAATAAACGACACTCAGCCGGTGAGGTTCGTAAACCGGCTCAAGGCCGTGTTGGATAGCCTTGAAGGTCACAAGATCGCCGTCCTGGGTCTGGCCTTTAAGCCGAACACCGACGATATGCGAGATGCAAAGTCCATTGATGTCATAAGCCGGCTTCTTGCCGAGGGCGCCACGGTTCAGGCATACGATCCCATCGCCATGGACAACTGCAGGAAGATTTTCCCGCAGATCACATACTGCGAGAACCCTTATCAGGCGGCCGAAGGCGCCTCCGCTCTCCTTCTGGTCACTGAGTGGAACGAGTTCAGGTTCTTGAACTTCGAGAAGATTAAGGAAGCCATGAAGCGCCCGGTGATCTTCGACGGGCGAAACATGTATGATCCGCAGAGGATGCGCCGTCTCGGCTTCGACTACTACTGCATCGGGCGAGCTGCTAACCACGCTCGGCAAACTTAATCGTTCTCCCTTTGGTTCTGCTGAGCGACAGCCGATAATATAGCTTGCGAGCAGCCCGAGCAAAGCGGCTCGTTATTCGGAACGAGAGCAGCAGGTTAGTGGAGGTGTCGTTTACTTGCCAGGGACCGCCGAAGTCAGCAAGAACGAGCATTACAACCGTGGAATAGCGCTCTACGACCGCGGCCTTTATACCGAAGCGATTGCCGAGTTCGAGCAGGTGCTCAAGTCGGTATCCCAGGATGATGCTCCCGAACGGAAGCTGGCAACCTTCCACATGTGCGAGGCATACGCGAACCTTGGCCTTGCCCACCTTCGAAGGAATATGTACCACCGGGCCGAGGAAGAGCTGAAATTCGCCCTCATGATTCATCCCCAATACGCAGACCTCCATTATTACCTCGGCATCATCTACTACAGACAGGAAGGCTACGATGGCGCTGAGAAGCGGTTTCAGGAGGCGCTGGCCGTTAACCCGATGTTTGCAAGGGCGTTGATGTATCTGGGCATAACGCGTTTGACGATGGGAAATGAGGATGGACTGGCGAACATCGCCGAGGCTGTAGCAATCGAGCCGGCTTACGATGATGATAAGTACAAGCGTGCCCTCGCGCTGTGCGACGACGGCGATACCGAGCAGGCCCGCCAACTGCTGGAAGAAGTCGCCGAAACGGATGTTGACCACATCGGCTATTTGTTGGAGCGAGGGCTGAAGCTGATGAGCGAGGAGGAGTACCCGAAAGCCGCTACCGCATTTCAGCATGCGGTAGCCATCTGCCCTCATTACGCCGACCTGAGGCATTATCTCGGCCTGTGCTACATGCATCAGGATATGATCCAGGAAGCCGTCGGCCAGTTCAAAAAGGCGCTGGAGATAAACCCGGGCTTCTTCGCAGCTCGGGTGAATCTGGCAACGATGTATTATAGGGGCGGCATGACGGACCTCGCGGTCGAGGAGCTCGACCGCGTCCTTTGCCTTTCTCCTAACAACCCCGAAGCCGCGCGAATTCTCTCGGAATTGCGCGGCCGGGACAGCACGTCAAAGAGCCGAACGAAGCGTTAGCGAAGCCCTGCCGGACGCCATAACCCAAAGAGCCTCGCCCATATTCAGCCCAGTCCGCCGCGGCGGACTGGGCTGAATCATTTGCTGCGTCGGCCCGAAACCCCTTTCCTCTCCGCCGCGACGTTGACGCGGCTTCAGCCATCACCTATACTAATAGGGCTGATGGAAGCGGAATTCCAGGGAAACCGGTTCGAGGTTATTGGGAAAAGCACCGAAACGGCAGCCAGGCTGGGCAGGCTCTGCACCCCGCACGGTGTCGTGGAGACTCCCGTCTTCATACCAGTCGGAACCCAGGCCACTGTGAAGGCGGTGAGCCAGGAAGAGCTCCGCGAAATGGGCTTTCAGATAATCCTCGCGAACACTTACCATCTGTATCTGCGCCCGGGCCACGAGTTGATCGCGGGAGCGGGCGGCTTGCATCGGTTCATGAGCTGGGACAGAGCCATTATCACCGACAGCGGGGGCTTTCAAGTGTTCAGCCTGGCCGATTTGCGGCGCGTCGGTGAGGACGGCGTCGTATTCAAGTCGTTCATCGATGGCTCGAAGCACGTATTCACGCCCGAGCGGGTGATGGAGATTCAAGGCGCCCTCGGCGCGGACATTGCCATGGCTTTCGACGAGTGCCCACCGTATCCATGCGCATATGAGTATGCGAAGGACGCCGCCCGGCGCACCCATGACTGGGCCTTGCGATGTAAGGCTTCCACGAAGGAAGGGCAGATGCTGTTCGGGATCGTGCAGGGGAGCGCGTACCGGGACCTGCGCGAGTGGAGCGCGCGGTTTATCGCCTCCCTCGATCTGCCGGGAAATGCTATCGGGGGCGTTTCCGTCGGCGAGCCGAAGGCGCTGATGCGTGAGGTCGTCGAGTGGACCGCGCCCCTGCTGCCGGAGGAAAAGCCCCGCTACTTGATGGGTGTGGGCACGCCGGTGGACATCATCGAGTTCATCATGCTCGGGATGGATATGTTCGACTGCGTGCTGCCGACCCGCCTCGGCAGAAACGGGTCCATGTATACAACGTACGGCAGGATAAACATCAAGAACGCCGGGTTTGCGGGGGACTTTTCGCCTTTGGACCCTGAGTGCGATTGCTGGGTGTGCCGAAACTATACCAGAGCCTACATACGGCATTTGTACAAGGCGGAGGAAATCCTGGCGGCCCGCCTGGCGACTTACCATAACTTGTATTTCTACCAGCGCGTAATAAAAGGCATCCGGGCTGCGATAGCATCGGATAGCGTTGTTGCGTTCAGGCGGGAGTTTATGTCGAAGTACTCCGCCGGCGGCGCGCAGCAGCCTGCGTCCGCCGAGGCGGATGGGGAGATTGGAAGATGAATGAGATTACGCTGCGGAATATACGCCGCGACCCGCGAGTAAAGATGTATATCGAGAAGGCGAACGAGCAGATGGCCGCGGTCGGCTACACCGAGCACGGCTTTCGACACGCGGGCATCGTGGCGGGTGTGGCGCGGGGTATACCGCGCCAACTGAGCCTGACCGAGCGCGAGTCCGAGCTGGCCGCGATTGCCGGCTATCTCCATGACATAGGAAATGTCATCAACCGCGCCAATCACTGCGAAACAGGCGCCATGCTCGCACATAATATACTTACCTCGATGGGCATGGACCCGGAGGAAGTCGCTATCGTCATGGGGGCGATCGGCAACCATGAGGAGGAGAGCGGCTTTCCGATCAACTCCGTCGCGGCGGCTGTGATTATCGCGGACAAATCTGACGTACATTACTCGCGCGTCCAAAACCCAAACCCGATGATGTTCGACATCCATGACCGTGTCAACCATGCCGTGCAGAAGTCGTATCTGCGCGTGGATTCCGAGAGCAAGGTTATAAGCCTCGAACTCACGGTTAACGTTGAGTCGGCAAGTGTCATGGAGTACTTCGAGATCTTCCTGCTGCGGATGGTGATGTGCCGTCGCGCCGCGGACTGCCTGGGCTGTAAGTTCAAGCTGGTGATAAACGGTATTGACCTGTAACGGGTGCGGTTCGTGATGCATGACATCGGATACTCGATGCGGGTGCTTATCCGCTGTGGCTTCATCCAGCATCGTGCGCCGTTCACGCTCGTATCATTTGACAAGGTTTAAGCCGTTTCGTATAATGGCTCTGCCGCGCATATAGGCTGATGTGCGGGTTAAGCATGCACAGTGGCTGCGAGTGGGAGGTGGCTGCCTTGGCGAATAAGCCCGCCGTGACGCTGGAGATCAGCGCATTCACGATGCTCTTCGTCGTGGTACTGTTTGCAGCCTCGTGCCAGAGCTTGGTCCAAAGGTATGACCTCATCGGAGGCCCAAAGGTAAGGGTCACGCTGGCAGTACGGACCGACAAGCTGCCTTCTTGGGAGATGTGGGACGAAGCCAAGGCGGAGGCTACGGCGCGCGTACTCGAGAAACGGCTAAAATGTTTAGGAGTGCGCGGGCGCGTGCGGATTGATGGAGAGCGACGATTTATCGTCGAGTTCCCCGATACCAAGAACAAAGCGGAGACCATCCAGCAGCTTAAATCCACGGCTTCCGTGGAGTTTCGCCATTTCTATAACGTGCACTTCGCGGATGCTACGACATACCGCCCTGCCGCAGCCAAGTATGTGATGATGATGAGCGCCGAGGGCGGCAAAGACGTTTTCACTTTCACGGACGCCAAGGGAAACGTGGTTGACGAGGCGAAGGTTATCGCCGAGTCGAGGGTTATCCTGATGGGCAGCGACTTGAAGCCCGTATCTAAAATGGTAAGGTACCCCGGGGAGCGCGGACCGGCTGTGGCTGTAAAGTTCACCCCGGAGGGCACGAAGAAGCTAGTCGACTTCACACGGAGGAACGTGGGTGAAATCCTCGCCATCACCTTGGGCGACAGGATCCTCAGCGCTCCGAAGATCAACGAGCCGATTCTGCGAGGCGAGGCGATCATAACCGGCAGATCCACGCCCGGAGAAGCAGCGCGGCTCGCCGACTTCATAAATGCGGGCGCGCTGCCCGCTCCGCTCGAAGTCGTAAGGATCGAGTAGGTACACCGGTTGCCAATGCTGCTTCGATTGGGGCAAGGGCGTCGAATCTATACTTAACTTAGTAGCGCGAAAAATGCGCTTGTGGAGGATAGTACACATTGAAACATAGATGGGTTATCGCTCTAGTTCTGGCTTTACTGGCGTTTTCGACCTTCGTCGTCAGCTCGACTACGTGGCGCGGGAAGCAGTGGCGGCTGAAGCGCGGATTGGACTTGGCCGGCGGTGTCAGGGTCGTCCTTCAGGCGGAAACCGATAAGCTGCCGAGGGGCGAGGAATGGTCGAATAAGCATCTGAGCAGCGTCATCCGCATCGTTCGCGCCCGTGTGGATGCCTGGGGGGTATCTGAGCCGCTGATCCAGCCTAAAGGCGCCGACCAGGTGGTTGTGGAGCTCCCTGGTATCGAGCACAAGGAAGAAGCTATAGGGCAGCTCAAATCCACGGCTCGCATGGAGTTCCGGCACCTCTATAATGTGCACTACGCGGATGCGAAGACCTACCGTCCTGCCGCGGCCAGGTATGCGATGACCACTGGTGTTGTTGGCGGCAAGGATGGTTTTACCTTTACGAACGCCCAGGGGAATTCGGCTGATCAACTTAAGGTCATCGCCGAGTCCAGGCTCATCCTGACGGGCAACGACCTGAAGCCCGTGTCCAGAACGACAAAAGACTCGGATGGCTTTGGGCCTGCCGTGGCGCTCGAATTCACGCCGGAGGGTCGGAAGAGGTTCGCGGACTTCACGCGGAGGAACGTGGGTGAAATCCTCGCCATAATCCTGGACGACAAGATCCTGAGCGCTCCGAGGATCAACGAGCCGATTCTGCACGGTAGCGCAGTGATAAGCGGCAGGTTCACCGTTAAAGAAGCCACGCGGCTGGCCGACTTCATAAATGCAGGCGCGCTCCCCGTTCCGCTGAAGGTGGTGCAGATTCAGTCGGTTGAAGCCACCCTGGGCAGGGCTTCGGTCACGCAGAGCGTGGAGGCCGGCATCTGGGGCGTTCTCGCAGTCGTCGTCTTTATGGTTCTCTACTACTTGCTCCCCGGCCTTGTGGCGGATGTGGCGCTGGGCATATATGCCCTCCTCACACTCGCGGGCTTCAAGCTCTTCGGCGTGACCATGACGCTCCCGGGCATCGCGGCGTACATACTGTCCATCGGTATGGCGGTTGATGCCAACATTCTCATTTTCGAACGGTTAAAGGAAGAGCTTCGCAGCGGGAAGACACTTAGAGCCGCTATAGATGCCGGGTTCTCCCGGGCCTTCACCTCGATCTTCGATTCCAACATGTGCACGTTGATCACCTGCGTGATCCTGCGATGGTTTGGCACAGGGCCGATCCGCGGCTTTGCCCTCGTGCTGGGCATGGGCGTAGCTATCAGCATGTTCACCGCCATCACGGTGACCAGGACTGTCCTGCACCTCATCGTAAACACCCGGTTCGGGGAGAGCCCTGCGCTGTTCGGGCTGGGCCGCCAGTGGGTCACAGGCCGGTCGGGTAGGCAAGTGGATGTCGTCGGGCGCATGAAGGTCTGGTTCGCCCTGAGCGCTATAGTCCTCATCCCAGGGTTCTACTACTGGCTGGGCGCACACGGGCTGAAGGGCGGCATTGATTTCACCGGCGGGAGCTTAATGCAGGTGGAGTTTAAGCAGCCGGTGCAGACTACCACGATTGACGAAGTTCTCGCCGATATCGGCCTCCACGGAAGCCTGATACAGAGGTCAACTGATAAAACAAACACCGTCTTCATCCGCACGAAGGACATCCCAGAGCAGAAGTTTGCGGATGTCCAGGCTTCCTTAAGAAGTTTGGGCGGCGCAATTCAGGCGAGGGAGCAGGTAGGCCCAACCGTCAGCCGAGAGCTGACTACCAACGCGATCAAGGCAGTGCTTTTTGCGTCCCTCGGTATCGTGCTGTACCTGTCCGTGCGGTTTGCGATCGGGGGATTGGCATACGGCTTCAGATTCGGCGTATGCGCCATCCTCGCCACGCTGCATGATGTCGGCGTTATCATCGGTATTTTTGCGATGCTTGGCTACTTCTTCAACTGGGAGATAGATAGCTTATTCGTCACGGCGGTGCTGACCATTATAGGGTTCTCCACTCACGACACCATTGTTATCTTCGATAGAATCCGCGAGAACCTGCGGCATAGGGCTAAGGGGGAATCATTCGCAGGTCTGGCGAATAAGAGTATACTCCAGTCCTTCGCCAGGTCAATCAACACGTCCTTAACCGTAGTCCTAGCGTTGGTTGCCCTGCTGATCTTCGGCGCAGAGAATATCAGGCATTTTGTCGTCGCGCTGCTGATAGGTGTGATCACCGGAACATACTCGTCCATCTTCAACGCGAGCCAGTTGCTCGTTCTATGGCAGGGGCTGGTGGAAAAGCAACCGGCGGGCGTCCGCGCGGAGCCCGCTGTCTCGCGCGCCGCCAGGGCGCGTGAGCTCAAGCCGATAGCTGGAGACGAGGGCCCGGACGGCGGATCCGGCGTCGAGGGCCGGCTTGAACGCGCTCCGGTGGCAAGGCCGGCCGGAGGCAAGGCCAAGAAGCGCAAACGGCGGTTCTAAATTCCATGAGGGACTGGCTGATCTGAATCACGGAGGAGATGAGAGCCTGCGGCTGCGCTACGCAGGCTCTTCTGCAAACGGGGTGATGGAGTATTGGGCTCCATCACTCCAATGCTTCGTCCGAGGTCTTAATTATGAATTCCGAAGCTGCTCTAAAGCCGAGGGTCTGGCGGGTACTCAGTACGGATGCTGCTCTTGAAGAGGAGTTGGTCCGAACGCTTCCCGTGTCGCTGCCCTTCTGCCGCATCCTTCTGACGCGCGGGATCACGAGCATTCCGCAGGCGCAGCGCTTTCTCAGCCCCGATCTGGACGATTTATACGCCCCGAGCTTGATGGCCGATATGGACCGGGCGGTGCTGCGAACCAGGCAGGCCCTCGAGCGCAATGAGAGGATCATGGTCCATGGAGATTACGACGTGGATGGTGTCACAAGCGCCGCCTTAATGGTCAGGGTACTGCGAGTCCTGGGTGCCGATGTCAATTGGTACGTGCCCCACCGCCAGCGGGAAGGCTATGATATCGGGCGTCCGGCTGTCGAGACGGCGAAGGAGCGCGATGTCCGGCTGATAATCACCACTGATTGCGGGACATCTGCGGTGGAGGCGGTGGAGTATGCGCGCAGCATCGGAATTGACGTGATCGTGACGGATCACCATGAGCTGGGAACCGACCCGGCCCCCGCTTTTGCTCTGATAAATCCTCGCAGGCCCGATTGTCCCTATCCGTTCAAAGACTTGGCCGGGGTGGGAGTGGCGTTCAAGTTCGCCGAGGCGTTGGTTGGGGAGTGCGGATACGATACAGCCGCCTTCCGCAGGAGGTTCTGCGACCTCGCCGCCATAGGTACGGTCGCGGATGTGGTGCCGCTCCTCGATGAAAACCGGACGCTTGTCAAGTTCGGCATGGAAGAGCTTCTCAGAACCGGCAAGAAGGGCCTACAGGCGCTCCTCAAGGTTTCGGGCCTGGCCGGCCGCCCGATGACTAGCCACATACTTGCATTTACCATTGCGCCGCGGTTGAATGCCGCCGGCCGCGTGGATGACGCCTCCATAGCGCTCGACCTGCTTCTCGCTGCCGACGACCGTGAGGCGGCGAGGTTGGCCGAAACGCTCGAGGCCCGGAACAGAGAGAGGCAGGCGGAGCAGGAGAGGATAACCAGGGAGGCACTCGATCAGGTAATCAGCCAACGCATGGATGAGAAGGCTAAGGTTCTGGTGCTGTCTTCGAAGGGCTGGCATCCCGGCGTAGTGGGCATCGTGGCCAACAAGATCGCGGACCGATACAACAGGCCGACGATTCTGGTAGCGCTGGATGAAACCGGAGAGGCCGGAGTCGGCTCGGCCAGAAGCACTCCTGCGTTCGATTTGTTCGGAGCATTGATGCAGTGCCGGCACCTGCTGGAGCGGTGCGGAGGACATGCCCGCGCGGCCGGGCTTTCCATCGCTGCCGACAAACTCCCGGAGTTCGACGCGGCGATCAACCGTATCGCAGAGGGCATCCTCGCTGAGACCGACCTCGTGCCACAGTTGGAGATCGATGCCGGAATCGAGCTCGACGCCGTCACACGCGACTTCGCTTATGAGCTGCAACTTTTGGAGCCCTACGGCAACTGCAATCGGGCGCCGGTTTTCCTGAGCAGGCGCGCTCCGATCCTCGACAAGACCCGGATGGGAGCGAACCGCGATCACCTGAGGCTGAAACTGGGCGCGGGTTCCGGCAGGCCGGTCGAGTGTGTCGCGTTCGGCTGGGGTGGCAGCGACGAGGCGTTCCGGGTTGGAAGTTTACTCGACGTATGCTATAATATTCGAATAAACCAGTTCGCAGGCACGGAGACGGTACAGGCTATCCTGTGCGATGCGTGCGCATCTGATGAAGAGTTAAAAAAGGCACCCTCGCCATAAATGACGAGGCTAGATGGCTGAAAAGCAAGCTAAAGCATGCTGATAGGGTTCAGCGCCATAGCTTGCTTCGAGCATGCTTCATGAATGCGTTAGCCTGATGTTTTTCCCGCCTACTGCGGGATCCCGTCCACAGGCGGGAAGCATCAGGCGGGAATCGGCGGTTGCTATAGGCTTTTTGAACAATACCAAGTTCCAGGTTTCAGGTTTTCCCCATTCTCCGCTTGCTCCGAGTAGGATTAGGATAGGCAGCCAGGGAAGGCGGCTTTAGAAGCAAGAATGTTTTACAAGGAGATGCAGCCGATGACGATTGACAGTGTCATCGAGAAGGTGAAGGCATACAGCCCGGCTGCAGATACAGAACTGATTCGGCGGGCGTATGATCTCGCCGCTGGAGTCCATAAGGGCCAAAAACGTCTTTCCGGCGAGCCGTACATCAACCACCCCCTCGAAACTGCGAGCATACTCACCAGTCTGGAGATGGATGCAGAGAGCGTCGCCGCCGCTCTGCTGCACGATGTCATCGAAGACGGCCAGGTTTCGCTCGAACAGTTGGCCGCCAACTTCAGCAAAGAGATAGCCGAGCTGGTTGATGGCGTGACGAAGTTGAAGCTGGCGGATTTTGAGCCCCGCAGTCCCGATTTAGAGCAGGAAAGCCGCAAAAAGCGTCACCCGGAGCACAGCCGCAGCGCCGATAACCTTCGCAAGATATTCCTCGCCATGGCGAAGGACTTCCGCGTCATGGTCATCAAGCTGGCCGACCGCCTGCATAATATGCGCACGCTCTGGGCGCTGCCTCCCGAGCGGCAGTTGAAGGTTGCAGCAGAAACTTTGCAGATATACTCGCCTCTCGCACACCGTCTGGGAATATGGCAGGTCAAGTGGCAGCTCGAGGACCTGGCGTTTAAGCATCTCCACCCCCGCGAATACGAGCATATCGTCGAAAGGGTCTCGAAAACCAGGCGCGAACGCGAATCCGAGCTGAACCAGGCCACTGAAGTTATCGCAAACAGGTTCAGGCAGGAGAGGATAAGGGCCGAAATTCAGGGCCGCCCGAAGCACCTCTACAGCATCTACCAGAAGATGCTCAAACAGGAGCTGAATTTCGACGAGATTTATGATCTGACCGCCATTAGGATAATCGTCGGCACCGTCGCGGATTGCTACCACGCCCTCGGCGTCGTCCACGACCAGTGGATGCCGATACCGGAGCGCTTTGATGATTACATAGCCAAGCCCAAGTCGAACATGTATCAGTCGCTCCATACTAAGGTCATCGGGCCGGGAGGCGAGCCGCTCGAAATTCAAATACGCACATGGGAGATGCACAGGACCGCGGAATTCGGCGTGGCCGCCCATTGGCAGTACAAGGAGGGCAAGCCCGCCGACGAGCCATACGAGCGCAAGCTGGGATGGCTCCGGCAGCAGCTTTTCGACTGGCAGGCCGATTCCAAAGACGACATAGAGTTCCTGCGGGCCGTTACCGAAGACCTTTTCACGGATCAGGTATTCGTTTTCACCCCCAAGGGCGACGTCATAGACCTGCCGGCGGGTTCGACGCCCGTTGATTTCGCCTACAGAATCCACAGCGAGCTGGGCTTCCTGTGTGTCGGTGCGAAGGTAAACGGGCGGATAGTCCCACTGAACCATCAATTCAAGAACGGCGATATAGTCGAGATCATTACCAGGAAGGGCACTGCCCCCAGCCTCGACTGGCTGAATTTCGTCAAGACATCCACCGCTCGGAACCGGATCAAGGCATACTTCCGCAAGCTGCGCCGCGCGGAAAGCATGGCGAAAGGCCGTGAGATGCTCGAAAAGGAGATCGAGCGCCAGGGGCTCGATCCTGCCGAGCTGCTAAGGCCCGAGCATATCGAAAAGGTACTCGAGGGGCTGAATGTCCAGGCTGAGGAGGACCTGTTTGCGGCGGTCGGGTATGGCTCAATTCATGCGCTGACCGTCGTTCACAAGCTTATGGCTATCCGTCCGCCTTCCGAACATCTCGCGGTCAGCAGCAAGAAGCATGCAGGAGAAGCGAGGCTGGGGATAGTGGCAGGCGGCGTGGACAACGTGGCCATCCGGCGCTCGCGGTGCTGCACCCCGATCCCCGGTGATGAAGTCGTTGGCTACGTGACCAGGGGGCGGGGCATGACCCTGCACCGGAAAGGCTGCCCGAACGTCATAGCGTATGCCGTGAAGGAGCCCGACCGCCTTGTGGAAGTGGAGTGGCGGCAGTCCGACGGCGAGAGATTCCAGACGGGCATCAGGATTGACGCGCTCGACCGCGTGGGTCTGCTTAACGACATAGCCGCTGTGTTCAGCGAAACTAAGACAAACATCTTCTCGGCGAAGATCAAATCCTACCCAAACAAGACCGCCTCGTTCGATCTGGCGGTGGAAGTTGATGGTCTCGAGCACCTGAATGGTCTTATGACGCGGATCGGCAGGTTGAGTGACATCCTGGAGGTCCGCCGCACCAGCCTGTCCGGCGAGGGACACTAAACCAATTGCAAATTGAAGCTGTCGGGGTATGCCGATCCTGCGGCTGGCATCCAGCATCCAGTATCCAACATCTAGCATCCAGTATCACGCATTACACCCTGAGCCTACTACATGCGCGCTGTCATCCAGAGAGTTAGATCGGCTTCGGTGAGCGTCGAAAGGGAAACGGCTGGTCCTCCGAAGTCCCGAACGCTTTCGGGACGAAGGAGGATCGGGCGCGGCCTCGTCGTCCTGCTGGGCGTCGGGGTCAACGACACGGAGCGCGAGGCGGCCTGGCTGGCGGATAAGACCGCTAACCTGAGGATTTTCGAGGACGCCGAGGGTAAAATGAACCTGTCGGTGCTGGATATCGGCGGCCAGGCGTTGGTGGTTTCGCAATTCACGCTGTACGGCGATGCTCGGAAGGGAAGGCGGCCCAGCTTCACGGATGCCGCGCCGCCCGAAAAGGCGGATGAGCTGTATCGGCTGTACGTGGATTTGCTAAAAGAGCATGGCGTTGAGGTACAAACCGGCGAATTTCGTGCTAAAATGTTAGTGAGCATCGAAAACGACGGTCCAGTGACCCTTATCCTGGACACTGCACAGCCTGCATAGGCGCGAAATCGAAGGTGGCTGCACCTGTGTTTCCCGAATTTCCTTTTGCAAAGCTGAATAGTCGGCCGGTCCCCGTGACTGAGGATGAGGAGCGGCAGCCGGAGCCTACAACCGCCGACGGCAATAAGTATTTGGCGGACGTGCATATATCGAACGGCCGCATCCATCAGGCTATCACACGCTATAAGAAGGCCGCGCGCATGGACGGCGACCCATCGCACCGCACGGACCTGGGCGATGCGTACGCGTATGCGGGGCTGTCCTTAAAGGCCGTCGAGCAGTATCGCCGTGCGATCAAGTCGAACCCGAACCGCCCGGAACCCTACTTCAGCCTGGCCGAGATCTACGTCCGCTATGGCAGATGGCATGCGGCGGCGGCCCAGTATGCCAGGGCGGTCGCGCTCGCTCCGTCCAACCCGTTCTACCGCTACAAGCTCGGCCTGGCCTACAGTCGAACCGGCTGCGTGGCGGATGCGATCGGGGAGTTGGAGGAGGCTGTGGCGCTGCGGCCGGGGGACGGCTTCTATCGCTTCGAGCTGGCGGCCTTGTATGCGGATGTCCGCCGGGATGACGATGCAGTCGCCGAGATGGAGCGGGCGGTCGCGCTTTGCCCTGATGATGATTACTACACTGCGCGGCTCGGAATGCTCTATGCCAGGATCGGTCGGCTCGAACGCGCCACCGAAATGTACCGCGAGGCGATCCGCCTCAGCCCGCAGAAGCTTGCCTACCGATGTCTGCTCGCCGATATGTATTACTGGCTTGGCTACGAGACTCGCGCCGAGCGGCAGTATATGGAGGCGGCCGGGATTGATGACTACGAAGCCGATTTCGTTCACCGAGCGAGGCGCTTCATGCTCGGAGGCGCCTGGTAATGCAGGAACGACTCTACCTCCGCCGTTTCGTCGTGGGTCCCTTTGACACCAACTGCTACCTGGCTGCCGATTCAACCTCTCTCGAAGCCCTGATTATTGACCCCGGCGGCGATCCCGATGCCGTTGCCGAAGCCGTTCGTTCGGAAGGTTTGACAGTGCGGGCGATTGTCGCCACCCACGCTCATGCCGACCACACAGCCGCATGCGACGCGCTGCGCAGGCAATTCGGCTGCCCGGTCATGATCCACGAGCTTGATGCGCCGTTCCTGACCGATCCCGAGGCAAACTTGTCGGTATGGGCCGGGCATGGCAACCTGACCATCCCCAAGGCCGACCGCCTGCTGGGGGATGGGGACGAAATTAATATTGGGCAGCTAGTGTTTCGGGTGATGCACACTCCAGGACACACGCCGGGCGGCATCTGCCTTCTGGTAGATGGGGTCTTGTTCTCAGGAGACACTCTCTTTGCAGGCAGCATCGGCCGAACGGATTTCCCTGGCGGGTCATACGAGCGGCTGATCGAGTCAATTCAGGGCAGGCTATTCGCCCTCCCCGACGACACGGTGGTTTATCCCGGACACGGCCCGAAGACGACCATCGGGCGCGAGCGCCAAGGCGCCTAACCCCGCCTCCTGAGCAGAAACGCCGGGAAAAGAGCTCCCGGCGGCGGAAAAGAGAACCCACATTTATCGCTGAACAGATCGAACCGGCGGTTGACATTCCGGCTTCCGAGTTGTACCATCAAATAGATAGAGCCGCGGTCATCATCGAACAGGTGACGGAGTTTAACAGGTGAAAAAGCGCAAGCTGCTTGAGAAAGCAGTAACCAGCCCAAAAGACATACGGTTCTCTGAGATGGTCGGGCTGGTTAAAGCTTTTGGCTTTCGCCTATCGCGAGTCAGTGGCAGCCACCATATTTTTGTACACCCTGACGTGAAAGAGTTGGTCAACATCCAGAATGTTCGCGGCAAGGCCAAACCCTACCAGATTCGTCAGTTCCTTCAACTGGTGGAATGGTATAATCTTGAATTGGAGGAGTAACCATGAAGGATTATCACATCAATATCTTCTACAGCGAAGACGATGAGGGGTACATCGCGGACATTCCGGATTTGCGGGGATGCTCGGCGTTCGGCGGCACGCCTGCTGAGGCGCTCGCCGAGGTGCAGACCGCCAAGGCCGCCTGGCTTGAGGCGGCCCGCGCCGAGGGCAAGCCCATCCCAAAGCCCCGATACCGCCCGGCGATATACCAGTTGGCTTCCTGAGTGGGGCGTGAAGAGGCCGGAGGGAAAGACTGTCCGGCGGTGGATCAATGGCAGTGTGTCAGGGAACGGCCACTAAGAAGCATTGTATATGCTCTGGTCCCAGGCTGACTCTATAGACATCCACGTCACGTCGTGTTGTTTCTCATCGAAGGTAAGCCAAACCTCCACACGTATCTGCTTGGAAGCTGCTGCGCCTACCCGCTGCTCGTCGTAGTCAGCATTCCATACATAGGGGGCGTTTTCGGGGCTAATAGTGTAGAAATAGGCCTTCCTGACAAAGAAAATCACCGTACACTCGACTTCGGCCTGGACACATATCAGGAGATCGCTCTCTGACAGTCTGCGGACGTCCGTCACTTGGATATCCGAGACGCCGAGAACCTCGTGCACTGTTGGGTCCTCGTACTGAGGGGGAAACCCTAGGCTAGCCGCATACAAGAGCGCGCCCTGTAAGTGTGATGGGATGGCCTTTTGGACCTCCTTTGATAGGTTAAAACCTGGGTATTCCTCGCGGGATAACTGAGCCTTGACATTGTCTAGCTTCTCCAACCACGGCTTCACGTACTGGTCGACGAACGCATCCAGTTTTCTAATCACGCTCACTCTTTCCGGTGAGATATCATAGTCAGTCAGGTCAGCGCATAGATCGGAATGCAAGGCATCGTCGGACGTGCAGAAGTCCGCGACGTTGTCGGTAACAAACACCACTGGCTCGGTCGTATTCCTAGCAATGTCCCTTACAGTCTCCCATATGAGAGCGTCTCGGTAACCCCTGCCGTTTTCAGAAAACGGCTTGCGCCGCCGGAGAGCCCTTTCGACAAGCTCTTCGTGTGTAACATCCGGGTACGGACATATCTGAGCGTCAACTGAAAGCAATCGCTCTGTCAGAACGTCTTCGAAGTTACCTACGAGTTCGTCTATCCGTCGGTCAGAGATGGAACGACAAAGATTACTAATGCCAGCACGTTTGTTTAGGTCTCGAATCTCTTTGTCGATATTGTCTTTGCATTTCTTGAGCCACTCTCGATACTTGTTGACCGCTTCGTCGACGACAACCTGAGGCACATACAGCTTGTGCCCTGTGCGGACCAGCTCATTTAGCAGAGTATGGAACCCGCTACCTGACATGCGAAAATCCGCAACAAAAACATTGCTATCCAGCACCAGATTCACCTGGCTAAGATGTGTATCCGTTTCTCCCATTGTAGGTCCCTCAACGCCAATATCGCACCACCGGATCGAAGGTCAAAGAACACGGGCCATCGGCGCGTAGGCAATCTTTCACCACTTTATAAATTCTCCACACAACTTGCACTCTCCTCCATAGCGCTCCTCTTTGATAGGAGGCGATTTCCGAATCGCCTCCTCAATTTCGGTTCTGTTTGGGTAGGGGTTCGGAAACCCCTACCCATCGGCTGACTGCTGACGGCTGACGACTAATTCACCGATATCTGGCTCCCGGAGGAGTCCTTCGTGATCTCGATGCGGGTGGGGAAGGCGTCTTTCAGCTCGTCAATGTGGGTGATGACGAGTATCTTCTCGAAGTCGTCCCGGATGCTGTTTATCGCCTCGACCAGCTTCTCGCGCCCCTTGCCGTCCTGGGTTCCGAAGCCCTCGTCAATGATGAGCGTCTGAAGCCGCGCGCCCGCACGCCGTGCCAGCAGCTTCGAGAGCGCGATCCTCAGCGCAAAGTTGACACGGAACGCCTCGCCGCCGCTGTATAGCTCGTAGCTCCGGGTACCCATGTCGTCGCTCACCTTTATATCCAGCGTCTCGGCGGTCCCGCCGGTCTTCTTGTCCCGCACCGTCTCGATGCTCACCTGCATCGCGTTGTCGGTCATCCTGGCGAGCAGGCGATTCGCCTCCTCCTGGATTTCCGGGACCGCGTTCTCGATTATCAGGGCCTGTACGCCCTTCTTCCCGAAGGCGGCGACCAGCTCCGCGTATGCGGCCTTGTCCTTCTTCGCGGCTTCGAGGGCCTTGCGCTTCTCCGAGACCTCCTTACGGAGCGATTTGCAGCGCTCGACGGCCTGCTGGAGAGTCGCGATCCGGCCGGTGATCTCCCTGTCGGCCTCGCGCAGGGCCTGGAGTGAGGCTCCGAGAGTCGAAAGCTCCGAGGTCACCGCCGGGAGATCGCTCACGGAAGCGTCCAAATCCCGCACGGCCCGCTCGCACTCGGCGATGGACTTCTCCCGGCCTGCGATAAGCTCCGCGATCGCCTTAAGGTTCGCCTCATCCGCGGGAAGGCTCTCCTCGGCATGCTTCAGACCGGCGGCGAGGAACTCGAATTCCTCCAGGCCGGCAAGCTCCTCCCTTGCCCGGCGATGCTCGTCCGCGTTGTACTCCAGCGCGGCGGCCCCCACCTCGACATCCTTGAGCTTCGAGCGGATATCGCGGGCGAAATCGCCCGAATCGAGCTTCATTGCGACGCTCGCAAGCCCGGCGGCGACATCCGGCAACTGCTTCCTGTACTCCTCGATCTGGAACAGGAGCTGCTCAGCCTGCGCGAGCTGTTTGCGAACCTCCAGCCCCGCCTTGAGCCGCTCGTCAATGCCGGCGATCTCCTGCTGCGCCGCATCGCGCTTCCGCTTCGCCTCCGAGCCTTCCTTCTTCAACTCCTGAATCCCGCGGTCGGCCTCGGCTATCCGGCGCTTGTAGTCTGCGATGATGCTCTCGTGCTTCTCCTCATCCAACTCCGTCTGGCAGAGAGGGCATTTCGCGCCGGGCTGGGAGATCAGCCTCAGCTTCTCCTCCAGGTCGGGCTTTGTGGAGTTTACCAGTGCGTCGTGCTGAGCCTTCAATGCGCCCAAATGGTCCGACTGCTTGGCCACCGTGCCCTCAAGTTCCCTGCGTCGTATCTCCAGCCCGTCCAGCTTCACAATCTGGGCGCGCAGGCCCTCGGCGTCCTTCTCGATGCGGGATGCGCTCGCGATCTTGCTCTCAAGCTCCGACAGCTCCTTCGCCAGAGACTGCCGCTCCAGGTCGAGCTTATGCTTCTCGGCCAGAATCTGCTGATCCAAACCTGCTTTCTCATATTCGAGGGCGCGAAGCTCGTGCAGCCGGTTGTCGAGCTGCGTGACCAGGTCGCGAGTCGCGCGGAGCTTCTCCCAGCCGGCGAGGATTCGCTCCTTATCCTTAAGAATTTCCCTGTTCCTGGCGACGCGCTGCTCCTGCTCGGACTTCTGCGCCAGCAGATTCTCGACCTCCGACCGCCAGACGGACGACTGCTGCTTCATCTCACCTATCCGGCGGGAAGTGGCTTCCAGCTCCGCCTGGCGGGTCTGAAGCTCGCGCAGCTTGCCTTCCATCTGCGCGAGTTGAGCTTCAAGAGCCTCGCGCTCGGCCTGCGACGCGGCGAGCTGGGTTCGGTAGGCGTCCTCATTGGCAAGCTCGGCCTCGATCTGCTCTATCTCCCGGCCAAGCTCCTGGACTCGCTGCTCGGCGTCGTTCCGGCGCTCCTTCGCCTTCTGCTCCAGGGCGTCGTAGCGGCTGAGGTCGAGGATGTCCGCGAGGATTTTCTTGCGGTCGGCAACCGTCTGCTTCGTGAACTCATCCGCTCTGCCCTGCTGGATATAGGCGGAGTTGATGAAGGTCTTGTAGTCCATGCGGAGGATGCGCTCGATCACGCGGCCGGTGTCGCGTATCCCCTGTCCCGTGATTGGGTGAAACTCTATACATTGCGGATTGCGGATTGGGGATTGCGGATTTGGATTTTCGGCGATATAGATCTCCCAGATGTTGGTTGAGGTTCGCTTCCCCCTGGCGCGAATCACTCGATACAGGTCGCCGCCAAGCTGGAAGTCGAACACCACCCGCATCTCGTCCGCGCCCAGGCGGATAAGCTCGTCCGCCGAGGCCCTGGCCTCGCCCCAGAGCGCCCAGGTGATAGCGTCGAGCAGCGCGGACTTCCCGTGGCCGTTGTCGCCGCAGAGACACGCCAGGCGTATGCCCGTGAAATCGAGCGGCATCACCTGCTCGCCGTAGCTCATGAAATTCTTCAGTTCGAGTCGGACGGGAATCATGTTTTCCTCAGACCGCAGTGTGTGATGAGCGACGAGTGATGAGTGACCCAAGATACCAACCACTGACCACTGACGACTAGCTCACCCGTTCCTCGGCCAGCAGTTCCTCGATCAGCGGGCGGGCATAGTCCATCAACTCGGACTTGCGCTTCCGGTAGTCGTCCCTTGTATCGAAATACATCTCCAGGGCCTGCATCGGGTCCAGGGCCTCGTTCAGGAGGCGGCTGCGGACAGCCTGGGTGTCGCGAATCACGTCCTTAGTGATCGAGACCACCAGAAAGGCCGGTGACAGCGCTTCCCTGATCTCCGCCTCACGAACCAGCGAAAGCCTGTCCTGGGAGATATGATATAGCAGCTTCACGACCGCGTCCTGAATCTCGCTCCGCCTGATGGCATCGAGGATTTTGGCCGTTGGGTCGTCGGCATCCGCCTGCGGGCCGGAGCCTTCGGCGGAGGACTCTGCATCTACTTCTATCTCGACGAAGCGCCGGCCCGGGATGGCGATGAACTTGTAGGACGCGGAGCCCTTCGCCAGCTCGACGAGCACGAAGCCCTTCTCCTCATTCCGCTCGCTGAAATCTATCCGCTCGATGCCGCCGCAGTAGACTACCGGCGGCGTGCGTCTCTTGTTCAAGTCCTGAAACTTGTGGATATGCCCCATCGCCACATAGTCGAACGCGGGATTGGCGACCGAGCTGACCAGAACCTCCGGCTCGGCCACGTTCAGGTAAGCCGCTTGGGAGCTGACCTTCGCGTTCTTGATCCAGAAGTGCCCCAGGAGCACGGAAGGAATCTCCGGCTCGAGGTGCCTGGCGACATAGTCAACGTAGTCGCAGTACTTCTGAACCATCAGGTCGGTGGTTTCCTGGATCGTCCTGTTCCGGCACTCCTCCCTTGAGAGGACGTTGCTCCTGAGCAGGTAAGGCACACCGGCGATCTGAACCGAACCCGCGGCGGTCTCTATCCTGCAGACCTCAGGGCGGCTCAGGATGTGGATATTCTCAACCCCGAGAGTACGATAAATCTCAATGGCATTCGCCCGGCCCTTCGCGTTCGGGAGGTCGTGGTTGCCGGCGATCATCACGACGGGAACGCCCCCGTCAGTTAACCGGCGGATGCAGGAGGCAAACTCCCGCTGGTGGGTCTGGTTCGGGTCTCTCGACTTGTAAGCATCCCCCGCAAAGAGCGCGAGATGCACCCCGGCCTCCAGCGCCTTGTCAATGGCGAGGTCGAGCGCACGCCGAAAGTCGGCCAGCCGCGTGTTGAGGCCGGTTTCGGGATCAACCTTGCCGTAAGTCTCGATGCCGAAGTGGGCATCGGCGAGGTGCATGATCTTAATGGGTTTCACGAGAACCAAGCCTTAGCGTGATGAGTGACGAGTGATTGGTGGAGAGAAGGGTTTTCTCACGCATCACGGGTCGCTTGTGAAATTATAGCAGAAAACAGCATGGCTTTCCACAGCGAAAAACCCATGCGTGAATACTGCCTGTGCTAACCCAGTGTGCGAGCACTCGAGAGCGTTTACGCCGGGCGCGATGTGGGAACATTTCGGCTGAGACAACTGCGTATGGGGAGGCGTTCAGTTGGAGATACTGGTCTTGTTCGACAGCAAGGGTGGAAACGTATACGCGCTCGCAAAGGCGGTCGCGGAAGGCATTCAGGAAGTCGAGGGCATGCAGGCCCGGATGCGGCGTCCTAAGGAAACCACGCCGATGGAAGTTATCCGCTCGGATCGAACCTGGTCGGGGTTCTACGACTTCAAGACCAGAGAAATCCCTGAGGTTACCCTGGACGATCTGGTGGAGACGGAAGGATTGGCTCTGGGCAGCCCCACGAGATACGGGAACATGACTCCCGCGATGGCGAATTTCATCGAAAGCACTGGTCCGCTCTGGGCCAAAGGCGCGTTGACAGGCAAGGTCGCAGGCGTATTCACCAGCACGGGCGCGATGCACGGAGGAAATGAGCTTACGCTCATTACCATGATGATCCCTCTTATCCACCTTGGGTACATAATCGTGCCCCTCGGCTACACGGATCCAGGGGTCATGGAGACGACCAGGGGAGGGACGCCTTACGGGCCGACTTCGGTGACCGGCATGCCCGATTATAAAGGCCCGACCGATGTTGAACTGAAGCTCTGCCGGGCCTTCGGGAAACGCCTTGCTGAGATCACGAAGAAGCTGAGGGCGTGAGGGCTTTTGGCAGCACGCGAAAGGCGGTGTAGGAATTATGGCTGTTCGCGAGGAGCGCCTCATCCACACCAAAGAAGAATTGCTGGAGATGTACCGCCGGATGCTGTTGATCCGCGCCTTCGAGGAGAAGGCGGCCGAGATGTACACGAAGGGGAAGATCGGCGGCTTCCTGCACCTGTACTCAGGGCAGGAGGCGGTCGCAGTGGGTTTCATCTCCGTGCTGCGCGAGGATGACTATGTGGTCGGCGCATACCGCGAGCACGGCCAGTGCATCGCAAAGGGCGCTGAACCCAAGTACGTGATGGCGGAGTTGTACGGCAAGGCGACGGGCGTATCAAAGGGCAAGGGCGGCTCGATGCACATGTTCGATGTCAAGCGGGGCTTCCTGGGCGGGCACGGAATCGTGGGAGGCGGCATGCCGCTCGCAATCGGCGTGGGTTTCGCCATCAAGTACAGGAAGACGGATCAGGTCTGCGTCTGCTTCTTCGGCGACGGCGCGGTCAACGAGGGAGCGTTCCACGAGGCCTTGAATATGGTCGCGCTGTGGAATCTGCCGGTTATATACGTCCTGGAAAACAACATGTACGCGATGGGCACGGCGGTTTACCGGGCGTCATCCATCCCGGACCTAATCAGGCGCGCGAGCTGCTACGACATCGAGCGCGAGCAGGTTGACGGGATGGATGTGCTCGCAGTCAGGGAGGTCGCAGAACGAGCGGTCAGGAAGGCCAGAGAAGATAAGGAGCCGAGGTTCATCGAAGCGATCACCTATCGCTTCCGAGGGCATTCCATGGCGGACCCGGCAGCCTACCGCACCAAGGAGGAAGTCGAGGAGTGGCGGAAGCGCGATCCCATACCGTGCATGGAGCAATACTTGAAGGACAACCGCATGGTCACGGACGACGACATCAAGGCCATGCGCGCCGAGGTGGACGCCGAAATCCGGGAGGCGGTGGACTTCGCCGAATCCAGCCCGTTTCCCCCGCCTGATGCCCTGTACGAGGATATCTATGCATAATGACAACAGCCAGAGACTAGCCCTCACCCCCGTCCCCTCTCCCAAAATTGGGAGAGGGGACGGGGGTGAGGGCTAGAACCCGGACTGAGACTAAAAGCCGAGGGAGCAAAGCTTCAGATGGCACAGACGATAGCCTACAGAGAGGCATTGAACCAGGCGCTGCGTGAGGAGATGCGCCGCGACCCGGATGTATTCATCATCGGCGAAGAAGTGGCCGAGTACGGAGGGGCCTACAAGGTGACGGAGGGCCTGCTTCAGGAATTCGGGCCGGAGCGCGTGATTGATACACCGATATCCGAGGAGGCCATCGTGGGCACGGGAATCGGGGCGGCGATGATAGGACTCCGCCCGGTCGTGGAGCTGATGACAATCAACTTCTCACTCCTGGCGATGGATCAGATAGTCAACCACGGCGCGAAGCTCCGCTACATGTCGGGAGGGCAACTTCAGATTGCCGTGGTGATACGCGCTCCGCAAGGGGCGGGTCTTCAACTCGGGGCGCAGCATTCCCAGAACCTGGAATCCCTGTACGCCCATATTCCAGGCCTGAAGGTGGTGATACCGGCGACTCCGGCAGACGCAAAGGGACTGCTGAAAAGCTCGATCAGGGACAACAATCCGGTTATGTTCCTGGAGCATGAGATGCTTTATGCGAGCAAAGGGGAAGTCCCGGACGAGGAATACCTGCTCCCGCTCGGCGTCGCGGACGTTAAGAGAGCGGGCACGGACGTCAGCCTGCTCTCTTACTCGCGGATGCTGCTCCTCTGTATGAAAGCGGCGGAGCAGCTCGCCGGCGAGGGAATAGATGCAGAGGTAGTGGATATCCGCACCTTGAGGCCGCTGGACGCCGAAACGATAGTCGGCTCGGTGAAAAAGACCCATAAGGCGATAATCGTCGAGGAGGATTGGAGATTCGCCGGCATGGGCGCAGAGATCGCATCGAAGATTGTGGAGGGAGCATTCGATTACCTGGACGCGCCGGCGATGAGATTGGCCGCGGCGGAAGTACCGATGCCGTATTCAAAGCAGCTCGAGCAGTTGGCGCTTCCGTCGGCGGACGAGATAGTCTCCGCAGCCAGGCAGGTCACGGGCAGGAGACTAGAGACAGTAGACCGTAGACAGTAGACCTGAGAACGGCATGGGTCCAAGGACTGATCTCAATGCAGGCGCAAGGAGTTCCTGGACCCCTCGACCCCTGGATCCCTTTATTAAGCACGGAGGATAGCAAATGGCTGAGATTACCATGCCGAAGATGAGCGATACCATGTTGGAAGGCAAGGTCATCAGGTGGCTCAAGCACGAGGGCGATCAGGTGGCCGAGGGGGAGCCGATTGCCGAGATCGAGACGGACAAGGCGAACGTGGAGATGGAGGCATTCGAAGCCGGCGTGATGAAGCAAATCCTGGTGAAAGAAGGCGAGACCGTCCCGGTGGGCCAACCGATTGCTGTGCTGGAGACGCTGGAGGCAGAAGAGATGCCGCCGGTGACGGCTCCTCCGCCTTCCGAAGCCGCGCCAGCCATCGAGGAGAAGCCGCTCGCTCCTCCTGAAGCGGAACGGGTGAAGGCATCGCCTCTCGCGCGCAGGATGGCCGAGGAGAAAGGCATTGACTTATCCAGAATCCAGGGAACCGGGCCGGATGGGCGCATCACAGAATCGGACGTTGAGAACTACCTGAGGCAGACGCAGGCAGCCGCGGCTCCTCCGCCGGTTATCGAGGCGCCGTCCCCGCCTAAGCCGCCCGCAATCGAAGTTCCGACAGAGGAGCGCGAGCTGAGCCGGATGCGCAAGACGATCGCCGAACGCATGGCCCGAAGCAAGCAGACCATCCCGCATTTCTACGTGACCTCCGAGGTCGAGATGGACTGGGCATCCAGAATGCGGGACGAGCTGAACATGGACGAGAGCCAGGCCAGGGTTTCGTTCACCGACATGGTAATTAAGGCCTGCGCCCTGGCGCTGGCCGGGTTTCCGGAGGTCAATGCGTCGTACTCGGAGGATAAACTCCTGATGCACGAGGAAATCAATATCGGCCTGGCGGTGGCCCTCGAAGACGGCTTGATCGCTCCCGTCGTCCACAATGCCGATAAGAAGTCCCTGCGCCGGATCGCGTCCGAAACCAGGGAGCTGGCGCAGCGGGCGCGTGAGAATAACCTGCGCGCGACCGACTACACAGGCGGGACGTTCACCGTATCCAACCTGGGGATGTTCGATGTAGAGAGCTTCGCCGCCATCATAAACCCGCCCGAGAGCGCCTGCCTTGCCGTCGGGACGATCCGGGAGGTCCCCGTTGTCGTGGACGGACAGGTGGCCGTTTCGAAGCGCATGAAGGCGACGATCTCGGCGGATCACCGGGTGCTCGACGGGGCAGTGGCCGCAAAATTCCTCCAGGAGGTCAAGCGGAGACTCGAATCGCCGATAGGCTTGTTGTGATTGTAGATGCTGGATACTGGATGCTTGATGCTGGATTGGATGTGGGATCGTTCAAAAACGCTTGATGTAAAGCCGATAAGTCTACTGTGATGGGTGAGAGGGTTTTCAAGTTCCAGGTTACCAGTTGAAGAGGGTCTTGAAGTCGAGCTGGAAGATGAGGTCGTCGGTGGTGCAGTTGGCCGGTTTGGGGCCGGACCAATCGGTATACTTGCCGCTGAACGTGAGGAATTGATCGGAGCTTACCCGGTAGCTGTATTCCAGCCTGTATGTCCGGGCTGAGGTTTCGCCGGCCGAGGTCATTACTCTGTCGGATCCGAAAGACGCTTCGAGCGCCCCGAGTGAGGAAATCTTCCCCGCCACGCCGAGGCTGAGAGCCTTTCTTGCCGTGTTCCGGTACTGGTCGTCACGAGCCCGCCATTCGCCGATGAAGTTAAGCCTGTTTGTGAGGGCGGTGGTCAGCCTCAGTTGCTCCCCGGCGGTGGGTATGGGCTGGCTCAGGGTCGGGACGCCGCCGTTTGTGTAATGGTATTCCAGCTTGGTTGACGAACCGAGCCGCCAATCCGCATTGTAGGACCGAATCAACACCTGCGGGCCGGGTGCAGGATCCATAACCTTGTATGAAAGATCGAAATGCAAGGGCTTCTTCGGGTCCTGCGGGCTGGCGAGGCTGAACGATCTCGACATCGTTTTCTCGGCCACGTTTATACCTGCCGCATAGTTTATCGGGGTCAAGCCGGTCAGGTGCTCGTAGGCAAGTTTGGCGCCCATGACCTCGGACTCGAACCTGGCGCTCCCCGTGAGGACATAAGGCAGATCGTTGAGCTGCATCTCCGCGAAGGCGAATGTCCAGTTGGCTTTCTTGAAGATGCCGTAGTCTCTCTGCCCGCCGGGTGTCACGCTCAGCTCGCGGGTTCTTGCGACGTAATTCAGGTCTATCAGGCTCTCGCCGAATCTGCAGGCCAGGGTCGTATTGCCGAAGACTTTCCCACTCAGGCGGTATTCCTGGAAAGCCCGCTCGGCCGCGTTGGTCCTCAACACGGACCTCGTACCTGTGAAGTCCAGATTTGGAGAGAGCTTGGATTTCAGCGAGAGGGTATGCCAATCGGCAAAGCCGCCGCCGGTTTGTTCCAGTTTTTTCCAATCGGCCGCAAACGACGTCCGCCGCGTCGGGTCCGTTCCCACGTTGAAACCGAGCGTCTCCGAGGTCGTTTCCGCGCCTGCGTATCCAACGCTCTTGGTATCGTATAGGGCGCCGAATGACAGGAAGCCTATCTTGTGGTCCAGCGTGAGCTTCCGCCACAGGTAGCCGTAGGAGTAACCCGGGGCTCCGTATGCCAATTCGTAGCTATACAGGTTCAACCTCGGCCCGCGCGAGGGATTTATGATTATATTATTGATGAGCTGTCGTTGGGACGAGCTTCCCGCCGAGTGCTTCGCGTCGTAAATGTAGCTGCTAATGTAAACCGACTTGCTCGCCTGATAGCCCAGGGTCAGGTCGTAGCGCTTCATTCCCTGCTCAGCCGCCATGGTTATCCTGGTCGGATCGGCGAGGTCCATCACCCTATCGAATTCGGGATCGATATCCTGGAAGTTTCCGGTCAGGCTCAACTTCTTGCCGGCCAGTGAGAGGCCGTATTTCACCAAGCCGGCGTCTCCGGCGGTCACGCGGGCGAACGATGTGGACAGGCGCGCGCCCGACTTCAGTGTGAAATCGCCCGATAAGTTCATCCGCCGCATGCCGTACTCTTTGCCGAAGTTCATCCGCTCGATGGGCGCAAGCGTGGCGACTCTGGTGAAGTCCTCGTCAATGGATTGAAGCAATCCGGTAAGTTTGTAGTTCTTGCCCTGCAGAGAGAGGGTCTGGCGATCAATCTCGCCGGTCTCATCCCCGACAGTCAGGGATTGCACCGCAGCCGAGGCGCCGCCGATCTGGAAGCTGCCGCGCATGTTTCGGCGCTCGATGCCGGGTTCGTTCACTATATGCCGGAGATCGTCCGCCGCCACATTAGCGGCCTGGGCGTTCGGGTCGAACTGCTGGTAGATGCCGAGGGCTATCTTCATTTGCTCTGCGGGACTCAGGTCGCTCAGCCGATCGAAGCTCTCATCCATCTTGCTGTCGGCAGCCGAAAGCGTGAATTCCCTGCCGGCGAAGTTCAGGGCTCGGGAGACGAACTTGCCGCTTTCATCCTCGATCTCGTCCTGGTTCAACGCGTTCCAGGCCGACTTGGGGTCCATGCCCTTGAGCGGAGCGAAGTTGAACTGGATGTTGGTGCGCTCGATGCCTTGCTCTTGGTCCCTAGCCGGGTCTTCCATGCGGCCGAATTGCTCGGAGCCCTCGCCGGCCTTCTGGATGTTGGCGCTGAAGTTCAGCCACTTGCTGCCGAATTTGAGCGAGCGCGCATCAACGTCGCCACTTGCCTTGCTCAAGCCGAAGCCGACGATTGACCCCTTGCCCAGATCGTAGCCGAGATCGAACCCAAAGCGACCGGGCTTGCCGAGCTGATTGAGCGCCTCAGCCGGGGACATCTTCTGCTGACTCAACGCCGTAAGCCTGGTGAAGCCTTTGCCCGCGTCCTGGTAGTCGAGCTTGACGTTCAACCTGCCAAAGCGCCAGTCCAGGCCGCGCAGGGAAGCGCCATCTGCGTTTGTTTCCTGCGTCCATCCGGATACCGCGGCGCATAAAAACGTGAAGGCCAGCAGGCATCCGGCTAATATTGACTTTATCTTCTTCATTCGATATCACCTCGCTTTCGGCGCATTATGCCGAAGCGCGAGAATACCGGGCGTGAAGGTGTCAGCTTAGAACCAGATGCTTGCCAGCTCTACTGAATATTTCCTGCCTTCGGTACCCTCTGTGCGGCTGAGATACTTCCCTCTTCTGCTGGCGGCTATTTGAGCGCGGAATTTCTCAAGCGCTTCAGCCTGCCGCTTGAGCCTGGCCTCCAGGTCGCTTCTGATGGCTTCAACCTTGGTTTCCTCAGCCTTTGAAGCCTGCCCGGCGGCCAAACCAGCCTCTGTTGGCTCAGCCGCATCTGCGACCAAAGTCCCCTCATCAGAAGCGGTCTCGCTCGGCTCGGAGCTTTCCGTCTCGATGCCGGATTCGGGCTCGACAGCCGCCGGCCTCTCCGGAAGCTTCGGCGCCTTCGCTACTGTTTTCGTGCGCCACCGGTGCGTCTTCTTATGGAAGTGTGTAGCTCGCACCGGCTGCCCGATAGTTGCTGCGGGGCTCGCGGAACGTGCGGAGGGCGCTTCCACCCCTTGAACTCCGATGTCAGCGGGCTGACTGGTGACAAGCCTGCCCGCCGATGGCGGTGCAGATGCCGTCGGGGTGGGTGCGGTCTGCTTCGTGCCGGGGTGCGAGACCAGGATGCCGATCAGAACACCCGTGGCCGCCGCCCCTGCTGCTAACCAGCGAGCTTGCTGAGGCATTCGCCATGTAGCAAAGGCGGTGAGCAGCTTCGCCCGGAAGCCGGGCTGGTTCACCGTTGCCGTCTCGATCTGTGCCAGCAGGGAAGCAGGCGGCTCGATCTCGGCTGTAGTCCTGAGCATCCCCGCTGTGCGGCGAAGGGCCTCGAACTCGCGGGCGCAGGACGCGCAGGTTGCCAGATGCTTCTCAATCGCATCGGCATTCCTCGCCTCCGCCTCGCCATCCATGTACACAGAAAGCAGCGACAGAATCTTTTGGCAGCTCATTCCCATGACCTCCTTGCGGAATTGAACCATGCTTATCTAAACTATCCTCGCGCAAGGAAGTTACAAGAATTTTCCTGTTGAGAATACGGGATTTTACGGATTTGGGGTGGGCGAGTGGGAGATTGGGCGGTGCGACTGCTACTTGCCGATTTGCTGGCCGCCTATGAAAACCTTCGTGACATTAAGTTCCCGATCCAGTACTGTCAGGTCTGCGGCGAGGCCTACCTCGATTGCGCCTCGACGATTTGCGACTCCGATGGATTTGGCCGGGGTCAGGGTTGCCATCTCAACCGCGGCGCGAAGGCCGACGTGCTCCGCCGCGTTGCGAACGGCCTGATCGAGGGTTATCGTGCTGCCGGCAAGGATGCCGTCCGCCAGGCACGCGGCTCCATGGCGCACGTAAACCGTTTGCCCTGCGAGATCATACTCGCCGTCCGCCGCGGCGGATGCCCTCATAGCGTCGGAGACGAGCATCACGCGGCTGCAGCCCTTCGCCCTCACGAGCATCTTCGCCGCACCGGGATGGACGTGCAGGTTATCCCAAATAAGCTCGGCGAACAAACGGTCTTCGGCAAAGATCGCCCCGATGATGCCGGGCTCGTGATGGTGAAACCCCTTCATGCCGTTGTAAGTATGGGTCGCGCTCCTCACACCCATCTGCACGGCGCCCAGCATTTCTTCGTAGCTGGCCCCGGAGTGCCCGGCCGAGACCGTGATCCCCTTCGAGAGCAGGTGTGAGATCAACTCCGCGGCGCCTGGCAGCTCCGGCGCCAGGGTGACAACCTTGATGTATGCGAGGAAATCCCCCAGATTGTCCTCGAATTCCTCAACGCTGGGCTTTCGCATAAATTCCGGCGGCTGCGCTCCCTTGTGCTCGATGTTCAGGAACGGGCCTTCGATATGCGCGCCGAGAACCGCTGCTCCGGGCGTTCCGCGGTCCATCGCCTCTTTAACCGCATGCACTGCCTGGACGATTTGGGGCCATGGGGAAGTCATGATGGCGGGCAGGAAGGAGGTTACGCCATGGCGCGCGAGATGCGCCGATATCCCGCAGATCGCCTCGTAGGTTCCGTCAACGGCGTCGAACCCGTCCCCTCCGTGGACATGTATGTCAATAAACCCGGGGACCACCAGCCCCTCCGAGGCGTCAACGAAGCTTCCTCCCCTGGGTGAAGTCGCGTTCCGACGGATATTCGCTATGTCGCCTGCTTCGATTTCGAGCAGAATGTTTTCGAGTTCCGTTTCCGGAGTGATTACCCGCCCGCAGAAGATGCGCAAATCGGCTGCCATATCAAAAGTCACCTCTACATTCGTCCAATCGAGCCGTAGGAAAAGCAAACCACGCCGGCGGATTCCCACCCAAACTCTCCAGCTTGTTTGAGAGCCTTGTGGGGGTGCAGACGGCTTTACCCTGTCTCTGCAAAGACCTGACGCAGCTCGGCTTCCTTATCCGCGCTGACAAGGGCAATCACGGTATCCCCCTGCTTGAACTCCACGTCAATGTTCGGCAGAATCGCGTGGTCGTCCCGCACGACCGAGATCACCAATGCATTCTGTGGCAGCCTGACATTCGGTATCGTCTTGCCGACGACGGGCGACTCAGGGCCAAGATCAATCTCTACTATTTCGATATTCCCACGCTGGAGGGGCGCCAGCGGTATTACTTCGTCCGTCTCGATCTGCTGCTCTATCAGGTTGAAGATGATCTTCGTGCTGCTCACCGTGGAATCTATGCCGAGCCGATGGAAGATGTCCACGTTCTGCGGGTTATTGACGCGCGCGATCGTTCTTGGGACGTGGAACCTTCTCTTCGCCATCTGGCAGATGACCAGGTTGTCCTCATCGTCGCCCGTCGCCGCTACCACTACGTCCGCGCGCTCCATGCCGATCTCCCGCATGGTCCGAACCTCGCAGGCATCGCCCCTGACCGCGACTTCGCCGAGTTCCTCTGCCAGGTAAGCGGCGCGCGAACGATCCTTCTCGACCAGCAGCACCTCGTGCTCGGCGGCTATCAGAGCCCTTGTAAGGTAGTGTCCGACTTTGCCGCCACCGGCAACTATCACGTACATGTTCGCATCCCCGTTTCGGAAGCGGTAATACTAAACCGCTTAAATTTGAGCTCCTTCATCGGCCAGGGCGCAGTATTCCGATACCATACCCCATTCTTTACCTAGAAGGTAGTCTTTCATTAATCTCGCGCCGATCACCGTCGTGCAGATCGTCTCGATTCCAAGCTCCTGGTAGGCGTATGCGCGGATGGGATCGTAAATTCTGGCAATGGCCTTCGGCACGCGGAATTTCTCTTTTGCGATCTGGACGGACATGATGTTGGTGTTGTCGCCGTTAGTCACTGCTACAAAGGCGTCGGCGCGCTCTATGCCGGACCTTTTCAGCACATCCTCGTCAATTCCGTTCCCCAGTACCATGTCGCCCGTGAAATCCGGGCCGAGCCTGCGGAAAGCATCGTCGTTCTGATCTATGATGGCGACCTTGTGTCCATCCTTTGCCATTGACCTGGCCAGGGTAGAGCCTATGCGGCCGCATCCTAATATCACTACGTTCATGCTGTACCTCCGCCATTTTACATATGTTCAGCAGACTAATAAAGTCCGCGCGCAAATTCGTCAGGCCGTCACACCCCGACGGATGGCTTTTAACGCCGAGGCGGCCGGCATAGTTCCGCTTTTCAAGCAAGCATATAGCTGAACTTCCTGGGTGCTTGGAAAGTATATACCCGGCCTGCTCTAGGTGTCAACTCAACCGGAAACCATTTCCCGTCTTCTTGTGTGGCATCCGGCGCCGTGATATACTTACTCAGGAATGACAATGGACGATAACATCATCCTCCTGGCCCACGGCGCGGGCGGAAAGAAGAGCGCAGACCTGATCAGCAGCCTGTTTCTGCGATACTTTGGAAACCCGATCCTCGATCTCCTTGGGGATTCGGCCGTCCTTGAGAGTGGTGGGCAAAGGCTGGCCTTCACTACCGATTCGTTCGTCGTGGATCCGCTCTTTTTCCCCGGTGGAGACATCGGGAAGCTGGCCGTCTGCGGCGCTGTGAACGACCTTGCGGCCGCCGGGGCCAGGCCGCTCGCTTTGAGCGCGGCCTTCATCCTGGAAGAGGGCCTGGACTTCGAGACTTTGGAGCGCGTCACGGCCTCGATGAGCGATGCAGCCGCGGATGTGGGTGTTTCCATCGTCGCGGGCGATACCAAGGTGGTCACGCGCGGCTCGGCCGACCGGATGTTTATCACAACCTCGGGGATAGGCTTGCTCCCGGACGGAATTGAGCTTCCTTCGCCGGAGAGGGCGGCTCCTGGCGATGTGGTAATCCTGAGCGGCACGATCGCCGATCACGGAATGGCCGTAATGGCCTGCCGCGAAGGCATCCGCTTTTCTTCGGAAATCCAGAGCGACTGCGCCCCGCTTCACGGTCTGGTCGCTGCAGTCCTCGAAGCTGCGCCAAGCGTCCACTGCCTGCGCGACCCGACCCGTGGGGGATTAGCAGCCGTCCTGAATGAACTCGCCGCACGGTCCGGCGTGTGCATAGAAATCGAGGAGTCGAGCATGCCCGTGAGTGAGGACGTCCGCGTCGCCTGCGAGCTTTTGGGGATAGACCCGCTTCACGTCGCCAATGAGGGAAAGATGATTGCAATCGTTCCGCAGGGAGAAGCGGAGAAGGCCCTGGGGGCTATGCGGCGTCACCCCCGCGGCTCCAGGGCGGCAGTGATCGGGCGCGTCCAGGCGGCTCCTGCCGGGCGAGTGCATCTCCGTACTGTCATGGGAAGCCTGCGCATCCTCGACGTACCGGCGGGCGATCTTCTACCCAGAATATGCTAAGCACTGTGGAGAGATAGGGATGGCGGCTCGGCCCGTAGATGAGAGGATATACAAGGAGGAGCTTTCCCCGCGGCTCCCGGCGGAGATAATTGACTGCCACGTGCATATCGGACTGCCGGAGCACATCGGCCCTGTCAGCCCGGAGCGCCGTGCGGCCATTTGGGCGCTCGAGGTTGCCGACCACCAATCCTGGGAGCAGTTGAGGGACAACTACCGGCTTCTTTTCCCAAATCAGAAGGTCTCGGCGCTCGTTTTCGGCGGCGCTTACCGTGAGGTCGCTACCGAGCGGAACAACGACTACGTCCTGACGGGCGTCTCCGATCCGATCAACAGCGCCCGCGGCCTGATCGTGACCCGCCCGGAATGGGATACCTCTATGGTGGAGAGCGCGCGCTCCCGTGGATTCCTGGGGGTAAAGCCTTACCCTGATCTGGCGCCACAGGGGACGAACGAGGTCGGCATCTACGATTTCCTGCCGCGCGCTCACCTCGCGGTTCTCGACAAATTCGGCGGAATCCTGATGCTCCACCTTCCCCGGAGCGGACGTATCGGCGATGCCGACAACATAAGGGAAGTCCTCGAAATCTACGAATCATACCCCTCCATCAAGCTGATACTGGCCCACATAGGGAGAGCCTACTGCCTTCCCACGGCCGAGCGGGGGCTTCCACGCCTCATTGATGCGGAGCGGATTTACTTCGACACGGCTGCGAATCTGAACGCAGACGTATTCCAATACGCGCTGGAGACGGTAGGCCCGGATCGGCTGCTGTACGGAAGCGATCTCCCCATCACGCTGATGCGGGGAGTGCGCGAACACATCGGCGACAAATACGTCAACTATACCGACGGCCCGTATTCCTGGAACACCAACCGGAGAAGCCCTGAGGAGGAGGCGAACTACACGTACTACCTGTATGAGGAGTTGAGGGCTTTGATCCGCGCCGTGGAGCGCGCGGGCCTCGGCTCCGACGCGCTGGAGAAGATCCTCTATTCAAACAGCGCCGGGCTTCTGAACTACGATACAGGTTCACGCTGAGCCCTGCGGGAGGCTGTGAGTGATAGCAAGCGCCTACTCGCAGGGGAGAGTGGGGAAAAGGGAGAATGGGAGAGGACGCCCAACGTCGAACTGCGGTCTGTTCCCGATATGGGGAGGTTGAACTGTGTTTATTCGAGAGGCGGGAGCGTTCTTGCCGCTGGTCTTGGTGTGCATGACGCTTCCGGTTTGGGGTGATTCCGTGGAGATTAAGATAGCCACGCAGGCGGGCCCAAAGGCGCGAATCGTCGTCGCCTCCGAGGACCCGCTCATGCAGCGAACCGGCGCCTGGTGCCGGGATTTCCTGTCGGAGCGGGGGTTCGCGGTCGAGCCGAAGCCGGACTGTGAACCCGGCAAGGGCGGATCGCCCGCGTGGGTGCTGGAGGTCAAGGGCGATTGCCCGATCGCCCATTCGCTTGGAATCAATACTGCTCCGCTTGACGCCGCTCGCGCGGACGCCTACATCCTGACTGTGCTAAAAAGGGGCAGCCGGCCTCTGGTTTCCGTTGTCGGCAGAAACGTTCAAGGCGCGCGCTCCGGCGTTGCCCGTCTGGTTGCAGTGATGGCCGACCACGGCGAATATCTCTCCACGCCGAAGACCTCTGAGTTCCGCACGCCGTTCTTCCCGATCCGGCGGATAATGATTTCCCCGACCGGCCGCATTGCACAGGGGAACGCCGCTGGTAAGCCCTGGGTTGACACGCTTTGGACCCGCTGGAGCGACGAACGCATCCGGCAATACGCGGAGCAGCTTTGGCTGATGGGGTTCAATTCGGTCGAGCTTTGCGAGCTGCGCGGCTACCGCGCGACCTACAGCGACGAGCAGTTGAAAAACGAGATCACGCCCAAGCTGCGGGTGTTCATGAAGGCCGCCCGCGACAACGGCATGGAGGTCAGCCAGTTCATTTGGGGGCAGAGTTTGTTCGCGGAGGGGACCAATTTCTGCTGGAACTCGCCTGCGGAGCGGCCGGTCATGGAGAAGGAGTTCGGGAGGCTGGCGCAAACCTACGGCGACCTGGTAGATCACATAGTCGTGCATGTAGGCGATCCCGGAGGGTGCGACCGCAACGGCTGCGACCCGTACAAGACCACTCAGCAAATCGCGACCTGCCTGCTCGGTGAGTATCGCAAAGTCAATCCGAAGGTGACCGCGACGCTGAGCGCCTGGTCGAACTTCGGCTTCTGGAACGGTGCTCCGGGGGTCAAGTTCCTCGACGAAAGCTACTCGCCGAAGGAGATCGGCATCGCCCTGCACCGGTGGTACGATCGGGACAAGGCGAAGCTTGTCCGCGATTCCGGCAGGGATGTGGATATATGGAGCTGGTACATGAGCGATTTCGAGCTGCAACTGAATATGTCGCTCTTCATGCGCCGGCTCAACAAGTATTTCTCCGCGCTGCCCGATCGGGCTTCGGGGGATATCCGTGCGATCTCGACGGAGATTTGCTTCCACGGCTGGCCGCACATCATTAACGCATATGTGAGCGCCCAGAAGATGTGGTCGCCCAGGAGAAGCCTGCAGGACATCGAGAGGGAGTTCTGCGCCGGCATGTTCGGAGACAAGAACGCCGATGCCATGGTGCAGGTGTATCAGGCATGCGAGCGGCGCGTCCGCCCGGAGTGCTATTTTGCATTCATCCCCGCGTGGGACTATGCGCGTGTGGTCCTCGGCACACCGCAGTTCAGTAAGCAGTGCCGCGCCGCCCTGGAGGCAGGCGGGATGGTGGCTCTCGACCCGAAGCGCCCGCCCGGATTCACCACGGCTACCGATCCTGCGGCGCTGAAGGATTACCTGGTGCGCAGCCTCTCCCTGATAAGCATCTTTTCGGAGGCGCAGGAGAAAGTCGAGCGTGCGAAAACGGCCGGCGCGAGCCGGGAGGAGCTGCAGAAGATCGCCGACGATGCCGAATCGAGGGCCGAGCCATTCAAAATTGACCCGGACTACCGCTGCCTCTCAGCCGAGTTGAAAAAGTCCGTGCAGGCGGAACCGCGCCGATAACGAAAGGGAATGCTGAGCCTTGAAGCTATCCGGAGTTTTTGAAGGGGAGTGAATATGGGCAAGTACGATCCGACACCGTATCAAATCGATCTGAATGAGTGGCCGAAGCTGGTGACCTCGGAGCTTCCCGGCCCGAAGAGCAGGGAACTGCACGCCCGCGCCGGCGAGCACATACGCGGCCTGTCGGGCCAGGTTCGCTTGTTTCCCGTCGTTTTCGAGAAGGGCTTCGGATGCACTCTCCAGGATGTTGACGGCAACAGGTACATAGACTTTTCGAGCGGCATCTACGTCACGACGCTGGGCCACTGCCATCCGAAGGTCTCGGAGGCGGTGGCGAAGGCCGCGCACACGCTGATGAACGCGCACGACTTCACCACCCCGATTAAGGTGAAGCTGCTCGAAAAGATGATGGAGGTGCTTCCCGGTGACCTGAAGGGCGTTCAGCTATACGACAGTGGGACGACCGCTGTCGAGGCCGGCCTCCGCACCTGCCGCGCGGCAACCGGCAAATATGAGTTCATCTCGTGCTTTGGGGATTTCCATGGCAAGACGGCGCACGCTGTGAGCCTGGCGACCACCAACAAGCTCTACGGTCCCGGCCGCGCGCCGGGGTTCTACATGGTTCCTCGCCCGGATACCTACCGCCCCTGGTGGACGCGGACGGACGGCTCTCTGGACACCGAGAAGTACCTGGAGTTCTACGACGCTTTCATAAGGGATGGCACATCGGGCCAGGTAGCGGCCTTCGTGCTCGAGCCGATTCAGGGCTGGGCCGGATCCATCATGCCGCCGGACGACTTCTTCCCCAAGCTCAGCAAATTCTGCAAGGAGCGGGGCATTCTGCTCTTTGCGGATGAGGTTTTGACGAGCACGGGCCGCACCGGCAAGTACCTGTGTATGGAGCACTGGGGCGTCGTGCCGGATGTGGTAACGCTCGGCAAGGGATTCGGCAATGGCTTCCCTGTAACTGCGATGATCGTTCGTGAAGAGTACGCCGATGCCGTGGACAAGATCAGCGCGAGCACGAGTTACGGCGGGAATCCGATGGCCTGCGCCGCAGCGTTGGCCTCCATCGAAGTTATCCAGGAGGAAGGCCTGCTCGATCACGCCCTGGAGCTTGAGGCGCTGTTCCGCAGGAAGATGGCCGACTGGACGACCAGGTACGCCATCGTCGGGGACACACGGGTGAAGGGTTGCTTGATGGGCGTGGAGCTTGTCAAGGATAAGAAGACCAAGGAGCCTTTCAATGAGGCGGGGAAGCTGGTTTACCAGACCGCCTTCCGCAAGGGCCTGGCGTGGATTCCCGCGGGTCACATCCTGCGCATGAGCCCGCCGATCATCATGCCTGACGAGGTCGCTGAAAAGGCGATGGACATCATCGAAGAATCCATCGCCGAGGTACAGAAAGAGCTGGGCTATTGATAACTGGAGTAATGGAGTATTGGAGTAATGGGGTGATGGGTACCCAATACTCCATCACTCCAAGAAGGAAAGGGTATGGTCAAGCCGCGAATCGGGCTACTGCCGCTGTATCTCGAGCTGTATGACAGAGCGATGCCGGACATTCGCCCCCGGATTGATGCCTTTTATGCAGCTATCGTTTCCAAGCTGAGGGGTAAGGGCATGGACGTCGTCACCGCTCCGATCTGCCGGCTGAAGGGCGAGTTCGACGCCGCGGTCCGCTCGTTTGAGGACGCGGCGGCGGATGCCGTCGTGACGCTGCATCTGGCCTATTCGCCCTCTCTGGAGTCGGCGGATGCGCTTGCGAGGACCGGGCTGCCTGTCATAGTCCTGGATACCACGCCCGGTTACGGGTACGGGCCTCGGCAGGACCCCGCGGAGCTTATGTTCAATCACGGTATCCACGGCGTGCAGGACATGTGCAACCTGCTTATCCGCAGCGGGAAGCCGTTCCAGATCGAGGCCGGCCACTGGGAGAAATCGGATGTGCTCGACCGCATCGCGGCATGGGCGCGCGCGGCCTATGTCGCCGGGCGAATGCGGGGCGCCAGGGTTGGATTGATCGGCAGGCCGTTCCAGGGGATGGGCGATTTTGTGTTTCCGGAGGATGTCCTGCGCGCCAAGATTGGCGCGGAAACCGTGCCGTGCGACTTCGCAGCTCTCCGCTCGCTCATCCCCGCCGGCGACAACGAGGAGGTTGAGGCCGAGATGGCGGCCGACCGCGAGAGATTCTCGGCGGAGAGTCTGGACCCGGACGCACACCGGGCCGCCACGCGCGCCTGCCTTGCGGTTCGCAGGTGGATGGAGAGGGAACGCCTCACTGCGTTTACCATGAATTTCAACGATATCAACCGGTCCACCGGGCTGCCGACTGTGCCGTTTCTGGAGGCGAGCAAGGCCATGGCGCGCGGTCAGGGCTATGCCGGTGAGGGCGACGCGCTCACCGCCGCGCTGGTGGGCGCGCTCGCTTCCGCATACCCGGATACGACCTTCACCGAGATGTTTTGCCCCGACTGGGAGAATGAGAGCATCTATCTCAGCCACATGGGCGAGATGAACGCCGATCTGGTGGACGGCCGGGCTGTCCTGATCGCCAAAGATATGCCCTGGCTCGAAGTGGAAACGCCTGTGCTCGCGGTTGGAAGGCTTCGCGGAGGCAGGGCTGCGGTTGTCAACCTTGCTCCTGGGCCTGAGGATGCCTACACGCTTATAGTAGCCCCCGTTACGATGCTGGATGTCGAGGGCGAGGACAGGATGGCCGACTCGGTCCGCGGCTGGTTACGCCCGGAGATGTCGATCGCCGATTTTCTGGAGGAGTACAGCCGCCTTGGGGGCACGCATCACTCCGCGCTGGTTTACGGCGACGTGGCGGAGGATATGGTTCGCTTCGGCGGGATTATGGGCTGGAATGTGGCGGTGCTGGGATAGCTATGGGATCTATCTACCTCGGCATAGATATCGGGACGGCTTCCGCTAAATGCCTCGCCATCGGCGGGGACGGCGAGACCCTGGCGCTCGCACAGCATCCGTATCCAATGGCGCATCCACGGCAGGGATGGGCGGAGCAGGACCCGGAGGACTACTGGCGCGCCCTCGTGGATGTGGTGAATCGCTGCGTCGCCGACTGCAGGGGTAAAGGCGATGTGGCGGCCCTTGCCATGAGCACACAGGGCGATACCTTGATTGTGACGGACGAATTCGGCTCGCCCTTGGCCCCGGCGATGAGCTGGATGGACAGCAGAGCGGAGGCGGAATGCCGCGAGTTGCTCGCTGAAACCGGCCCGTCGTTCTGGTATAGGGAAACCGGCCAGCCCTTGACGCCGGTCAGCTCGGCGTGCAAAATCCGCTGGATCGCCAAAAACGCCCCGGAGCTCCGATGGAACGCCCGCTTCTGCTGGGTCGCGGATTACCTGGCGAAGAAGTTGTGCGGAGAGTTCGCCGCCGATGTGCCGAGCGCATCGTGGACGCCCCTGTTTTCGCCGGTGGAGCGGAATTGGTCGAAAGACGTGCTCGACCTGCTCGGCATCCCCGCTGAGAGCCTTCCCGCGACGAAGGAATCGGGAACCGTAATCGGGAACTTGCTCCCGGAGGCGGCTGAGGAGCTTCATCTCGGCTCGCATACCAGGCTGGCGGCCGGAGCCTTCGACCAGGCTGCGGCGGCCCACGGAGCCGGGGCAAGCGCGGGCGGTCGAAGCGTCCTCTCGTGCGGAACGGCCTGGGTGCTCTATTCGGTATCGGCGAACCCAATACGAGATGAGCGCGAGCGGCTCTGCATCTGCTGCCACACCAGCCCTTCCGAATGGGGGTTGGTGCTGCCGTTCGCCGGCGGCTCTGCCTATGACTGGCTGAACCGGGTATTGGGCGCATCCGATGGAGCCGGGAGCCAGTCCGAGCCGCTGATTTTCATTCCGCACCTGTACGGCGGGCTTTCTCCCGACTGGCGCGGAGAATCGAGGGGGAGTCTCCTCGGCCTGACGATGTCGCACACGCGCGAGGATATCCGGCTTGCGCTCATGCGGGGGATCGCCTTCGAGGCCCGGCGCAACCTGGAGGCTGCCGAGCCGCTCTGCGGCGGGATAGAGTCCGTCCGCATGGTCGGCGGCGCAGGCAGGAGCGAATTCTGGCCTCAGATGATCGCGAACGTCCTGAGTCGGCTGGTGGAAGTCTCCGAGTGCGTGGAGTCCGCCTGCTATGGCGCGGCGAAATTGGCGGCATCCGGCAGCCGGCTGGGTTTGGCCGCCGATTCCACGCGCACATTCGTCCCGATTGCGGGCGACGTCGAGTTGGAGGAGCGGCTTTACAGAACGTACTTGCGCTCCTACGAGGCGCTGCTGTCGCTGTATTGCGTTTAGGGGCATATTCGAGGAGAAGAATTGGAAAGGACGAGGCATTGACTGGCAAAGAAATCCGACTAAACAGGCTTTTCTCGAACGGCGAGAACGCCGTGGTGATCGCGGTTGACCACGGGGAGTTCGACGGGCCGCTGCCGGGGATGATAAACCTGCCGGAGGTCGTCGGGAAGATAGACCCGTGTGTTTCGGCGATACTCCTGTCCCCGGGAATGCTGCCGCACTGCGGTCACGCCTTCAGTTACAAGGGAGCGCCGATGGCGATGGTGCGCCTCAACTGGAGTACGGTATATGCGTTCCACTGGGGCTATAACGACGCCGAGACGGTGGAGGCGGTGAGCGCCTATGACGCCGTCTCCGCGGGCGCGGACATCGCGCTTGTTTCGCTGACCCTCAAGACGGGAAGCGAAGCCCGTGACGCCGCGAATGTGGAGCTGTTCTGCGAGCTTGTCAACGAGGCAAAGGACCTCGGCATCCTGGTCGTTGGCGAGTTCTTCCCGGCTTACTCGGACAAGCTCTCCAAGGAGGATATGCACGAGCTGGTATACCGCTCCTGCCGCATAGTGGCCGAGCTGGGCGCGGACCTGATAAAGACCTTCTACACCCACAAGTTCAGCGAGGTAACCGAGTCGTGCCCCATTCCGATACTGGGCCTTGGGGCTGAGAAGATGCCGACGCAGATCCAGGCGCTCGAACTTGCGGAGCGAATAGTCCAGGGCGGCGGCAAAGGCGTCGTATTCGGGCGAAATGCGATTCAGGTCCCCGATCCGGCGGCGTTCCAGAAGGCGCTGTGCGACGTAGTCAGGAAGGGCGTTGCCGCGAGCGCAGCCGCGAAGCACCACGGCCTCCGGGACTAGAGCGCCAGACCACGGCCGAGCTTTACTCCCGGTGCATTGAGCCGCGTCCTATCCCGGCGAGCACCGCGATGGTCACCGCGAGCTTGAATGCGGTGTACCACGGGATATCCCGCGCAACCAGTCCTTCCTTAACCGCACCCGGAAAGATGTCGGGAATCGTCCATGCCCAGACCAGCTTTATCAGGAACAGCGTGAGCACGAGAACCAGCGCGATAACAACAAGCACGCCGGGCACAAGTGCAGCCATGCAGGCTTTCCTCATGAGTGCACCTCCTTGTTAGTCGGCTGTTTGCTCCCGTTCCACATGGCTGTAGGGAGTTCCTTCTCGGCTGGCGTCCGCGGGAGGAAAAGCCTGCGCCCGGCCGTAAACAACCGGTCTGATGTGAAGGAAAGCCCGGTGAACCAGGCTCCATTTTCGCAGGTGCAGATCGAGCGCCGTTTACGGTGCTTTTGGATGGATGTTAGCCCTGTCCTTTAGGGCGGGGTACGGATGTCTCCCTGGAGGAAAACCAGCGTCGAGGCTCTAATAGTTCCACGTAGTTTAACCGGCGCCGGCGGCGTATCGAGTCGCAGCGCGCCGGATATCCCATTGGGCATGGAGGAATAAGATTTGAGAAGATTGGCCTCGATTCCATTCGCATTGTCGGTCGTCCTTATGGCGCTGTCCGCAAGCGCCGACGTAGCACTCATCGCACCCGATGGTAAAGTGGGCTTCCGGATTCCGTATGCAGTCACCATAGCCCCTGGAACGATCTTCTACGAAACCAGCGCAGGACGGAGTCATCTGACCGGCAGTCCGTCACCGTCGAGCGCATCCGAAAATAAAGCCGAGTGGCAGTGGAAAATGAGCGATGGGCGGCTGTTGAGCATCAGCTTCGAGCCAAGTAAAAACGGCTATACAATGAAACTTAGCGCGTCGCCGAACGAGGGCATCTTCAAGTGGGGATTCGCGCTCAAGGCATCCGCCGCGGCGGACGGCGAGTACTTCACCGGCCTGATGGAGCGGGTCGTGGATGGGGACGACAACGAGTCCTGGAAACCGGGCATCACCCAGGCTCTCGATCTACGCGGGCAAAAAGTGGAAATGCTCGTGAAGCCGACTACCGCTATCTACGCCCCGTTTTTCCTGTCAAGCAGCGGCTACGGCCTTGCCGTAAACAGCACGTGGCCCGGGCTGCTTGATTTCTGCGCCGAGTCTCCAAACCTGGTGCAGGTCAGCTTTGAGGGGCCGTCGCTCCAATGCCGTTTCTATATCAGCAAGGACCCCGCGGCAATCGTCAGGGCGCATGCGATGGAGTCCGGCCCGCCGTTCATGCCGCCGGAATGGGCGTTTACCCCCTGGCGGTGGCGGGACGAGCACTCGAACTTGCCTGCCTACTACGACAGCACGAAGGTGGATGCTCCCTACAACAGCCAGGTGGTCGAGGATATCCTCATGATGGAGGCGCTCGGTATACCGTGCGGCGTCTACTGGCTCGACCGGCCCTGGGCGGTCGGCCGCAGGGGCTATGATGATTTCAACTGGGATGAAGGCCACTTCCCTAAACATATCGAGATGACCCGATGGCTCGATAGTAAGAACATCCGTCTCATGATCTGGATCGCGCCGTGGGTGATGGGGAATATGCACATGGAGGCCCGCGCCAGGAACTACGACCTGCCGGGCCAGATAGACAACAACGACCGCGTGACGCTCATTGATTTCACCAACCCCGAGGCGACGAAGTGGTGGCAGCAGCCGTTGAAGAAGCTGCTGAAAGACGGCATGGCGGGGTTCAAGCTCGATCGTGCGGAGGAGCAAGTGCCGTGCGATACCGCGATCACGGTGCATGACGGCCGCACCACGCGCGAGCTTCATAACGACTACCCTCATCTTTACATCAAGGCTGTCCACCAAGCTGCCAGGGAAGTGCGCGGCGACGACTTCGTGCTGATGCCGAGGGCCGCATTCGCCGGCAGCACGCGGTATGGAGTTTTCTGGGGCGGCGATGCCGCCAGCACGGACCTGGGCCTGCGCGCGTCCATCGTTGCCGTGCAGCGATGCGCGGTTATGGGCTACCCGTTCTGGGGGAGCGACACCGGCGGCTACCGTGGACGTTACGAGCCGCTGGATCGCGAAGTCACCGCCCGGTGGCTGGCGTTCAGCGCATTCTGCCCGATTATGGAGGTCGGCCCGACCAGGAATCGCAGCCTCTGGGACATGCCGACCGAGCCGCGTTACGATGTCGAGCTGATCGCCATCTGGCGGCTGTACGCTGAGGTTCACAGCAGGCTCGCGGATTACAGCTACAAGCATGCTAAGGAAGCGCACGCTTCGGGAATGCCCATCGTGCGCCCCTTGTTCCTGACATTCCCGGATCAGAAAGAGGCATGGAGGGACTGGCAGACGTATCTATACGGCGGCGACATTCTCGTTTCCCCGATCTGGAAAAAAGGCATAACCCAGCACACGCTCTATCTGCCCGCCGGCGAGGGCTGGATAGATGCGTGGGAGCCGGCGAAGGAATACGAAGGCGGCAGGTACTTCACGGTGGATGCGCCCCTATACAGGATGCCGATATTCATTCGGAAGGGCTCCAAGGTCAATTTGGGCGATCTGCAGGCCCTTTACAAGGACTCGCTCGCCCGAGCCGAGAGGAAACCCGACCTGGCCCGGTTGCAGAAGACGGTGAGATAGGAGCGAGGCTCGGTTCGACCAGGGCCCAGGAATGAATTCCTGGGCTGAATATGAGCAAAACCCTCCGGGTTAGAGAGTCCGGCAGGACTTTGTCCGCCTCAGGCGGACCCAGGCGTTTTCCCGCCGGAGCGGGATCCCGTAATCGGGACAACCCTGGGCCTCGGGCGGGGACCGCCCGGCCGTAAACGACCGGTCTGACACGAGAAGAAAAGCCTGGTGAACCAGGCTCATTTGTGCAAGTGCGGCTGCAGCGCCGTTTACGGTGCTTTTGGATAGATGTTAGCCCCGTCCTTTAAGGCGGGGCGTGTGGAGGTACAACCAATGAGCGAAAACCAGGACAGATACCGCGAGATACCCGCGTATATCGGCAACGGGCTGCTGAGGCGTTATCACGACAATCCGATTATCACGGCTGAGGATATCCCCGGCGGCGCGGCATGCGTCTTCAACAGCGGCTTTGCGGCCTACGAGGGCAGGGTCGTCGGACTCGTCCACGCATGGGACCGCGAGTGGGTGCCGCGGTTCTTCATCGGTTGGAGCGACGACGGCATACATTTCGAAATCGAGCCGAAAAACGTGATCGTGCCGCCGGACGAATACCCATACGTGCCGCACGAAGGCATTTTCGACGCCCGCATCACGCCGCTCGACGGCGTGTACTATATCACCTACAACGTCGCGTCGAGGCTAGGCGGGCGAATCATGCTGGCCCGAACTGCCGATTTCAAGTCAATCGAGACCATCGGCTTTATCGCCGGGCCGGATCACAGGAACTGCGCTCTCTTCCCGGAGAAAATCAAGGGCGACTACGTCCGGCTCGAACGGCCTCAGGGCGTTTCGGAGGGCGACATCTACATCGGCTACTCGCCGGACATGATCCACTGGGGCCGCACGAAGCTCCTGCTGGAGAAGTATCACCGGTATTGGGAGAGCATAAAGGTCGGCCCGGCGGCGCCGCCCGTCAAAACCGACAAGGGATGGCTCACCATCTACCACGGCTGCCGCAAGGGGATGAATGGCTACATATACATGATGGGCTGCGTGCTCCTCGACCTGGAAGACCCCAGCCGCATCATAGGCAAGATCAACGAGCCTGTAATGTCCCCTGAGGAGTACTACGAGCGGGTCGGAATCGTCGGCAACGTCGTATTCCCTACGGCGGCGATTCCCAGGGGCGAGGACGAGCTTTGGGTTTACTACGGCGCAGCCGACACGTGCATCGGACTCGCGTTCGGCAGCGTACCAGAGCTGGTTGACTTGTGCCTGAAGAACCCATTCCCCGGCCAGAAGCCCTGCAGGTAGGCGCTTGGCGCTGCTCCCGGGTTCACTCGCGTTTCATCTCCCAGGCCGCTGGGTAAAGTCGCACCAGACCTGCCGGAGGCGCCTGAAGTGGCGGTCGGAGCCGGCTGATGCAGGAATGAAGCCCTTTCCCGTTTAACGTGCATGCGGCGGATCCGAGAATCCTCCTTGCCTGCATACCGCGAGCTCGAAAGGAGGTTGCGAGGTGAGACTGGAAGTTGATGAAAGCCTTTGTATAGGCGATGGGATTTGCGTAGACATTTGCCCGGAGGTCTTCGAGATGGGTGAGGACGATCTGGCCCATGTGATTAACGAGGACCCGGGTTCCGAGCTTCACGAACAGGTAAGGGAAGCGGTGGACGCCTGCCCCACGGGTGCTATAATACTTCACGAGGAATAAATTTCTTAAAAAATTCAAAAAACTTGCAAGCAATTGCTTGACAAACCACCACTCATAGACTATAGTAATGGTAGAAAACCTTCTTTCAACTCTTCCTTCTCACGTGCTCTGTCCCGGAAGCATAGGACAGGGCACTTTTTTTGTCATTTTTTTGCTGGGGGTTTCCAGGCTTCACAGGATCGGCAGGTATCTCTCGATTTCCCACTGGGTTACCTGGGTGCGGAATTCGTCCCACTCGATTTTCTTCAGCTCCAGGAACCGCTCGAATACGTGATCGCCGAGCGCCTGGCGCACCAGCTCGCTCTTTTCCGTTTCCGCCAGGGCTTCGGCTAGGCTTGCCGGAAGGCATTCGATGCCCAGCTCCCGCTTTTCTCTCTCCGTCAGCTCATAAAGATTCTTCTCCATCGGCTTAGGCAGTTCGTAGTTATTCTCGATTCCGGCGAGACCTGCCGCAAGCATCACGCTGAACGCCAGGTATGGGTTGCACGCTGGGTCCGGGCAGCGGAGTTCCACCCTGGCCGCTGATTCCTTTCCCGGCTTGAAGGCGGGCACGCGGACCAGCGCGGATCGGTTTCGGTGCGACCAGGCTATGTAAACAGGGGCTTCGTAGCCGGGCACCAGCCGCTTGTAAGAGTTTACCCACTGCGCCAGTATCGAGCAAATCTCGCGCGAATGCCTCAGGAGACCTGCGATGTATGCCTTCGCTATGTCGGATATGTTGTTCTCGTCGTTCGGATCGTAGAATGCGTTCCTGTCGCCGCGAAAGAGCGACTGGTGCGTGTGCATGCCGCTTCCGGCTTTGCCGAACATCGGCTTTGGCATGAACGTCGCATATACATCGTTCTGGGCGGCGACCTCCTTGACCACCAGCCTGTACGTCATCGCCCTGTCGGCCATTGTAAGGGCGTCCGAATAGCGCAGGTCAATCTCGTGCTGGCTCGGCGCGACTTCGTGGTGGCTGAACTCAACCGGAATGCCCATCGCCTTCAGGTTCGCGATAGTGTCTTTCCGGAGGTTGCTGCCGGCATCCAACGGCGTGAGGTCGAAGTACCCACCGTAATCAATTATATCGGTGCCCCGGCTGTTCTTGAAGTAGAAGAACTCGAGCTCCGGCCCGACGTAGAAGGTAAAGCCCCTTTGCTTCGCAATCTCGCAGTTCCGCTTCAATATATAGCGCGGATCGCCCTCGTAAGGCGAGCCGTCCGGGTTCTTTATGTCGCAAAACATCCGCGCGACGCCGTTCTCTCGCGGTCGCCAGGGGAGCATGCAAAACGTGCTCGGGTCCGGCAGGGCAAACATATCACCCTCCTGGATATCCTGATAGCCTGTGACAGATGAGCCGTCGAACGGCATCCCCTCATCCAGAGCGCGTTCGACTGCCTCTGTGGTGATTGCCACGCTCTTGAGCATTCCGAAAATGTCGGTAAACCAGAGCCTGATAAATTCGACGCCGTTTTCGTGGACCTGTCGGAGGACGTTTTCTTTCGCCTGGCTGTCCATGTTGGTCTCCTTTTCCATCGGGGTCACCGATCGCGCCGAGAAGGGCGCCTTGCTGCGAAGTTCGATCCCAATATCGGCATCTGGGCGTACCTTGAGGCGACCCAGCCTCAAACCGCGGAGCCAGCCCGACAGTAGTGTATTCGTTTCGCTGTGGAGTTGTCAAGCTGCGATGGGGGTGGAACACTACGCGTTGAGTGGGTCGTCTAAGAGTTGCAGGACCGTTTTTCATACAGTCTGGTTGACAACCGGGCTATCGCCCGGTACAATCAAAGAGTAAAGCGGCGAGCGTCTTCGGGTCGCAGAACTTGCAAGCCTGCATCATACGATCATAATTCCCCAGCCGGCTCGCCGGAGGAGGCAGTGGAATGTTTTGCACAATAGAGAAGCATAAGCTCTGGTTAATCCCTTTGTGTTTCCTCATGGCAGGGATTGCGTCAATCTGCTGTTGGCAGCAGCTTCAGGCTCAGGCGCCGATGCCGACCGGGCCTGCACCGGGCGTCGCCGGACCTCCGGGAACGCCTGGCGCGCCGGCCGCCGCCCTCACGGCTGTCCCAGCGGCTCCTCAGCCCAGCGAGCCGACCTTTGGCATCGGCAGTGTGCTGCCGAAGGCGGTGAAGGTTATGAGGATCAAAAACTGGGACGGCCAGGTGACCGAGCTTCTGCGCTTCAAGTATAAGACGATGGACAACAGAGTCATCACCGTGCATCTGCCGGCGGTTTACAAAAAGGAGAAGATGACGAGGGCAGGCTGGGATACCCTCTTCTGTGTATTCGCCATGGATCAGGAAGCGCAGATCGATGCTATAGAAAGAAACAGGCCTCCCGACGTATCGGCCTACATGGGCGAGTTCATGGCCGAAATCAGGGGAGAGGTGCCCGAGGGCACCTATAGCAGCCCTGCAGACAAGGCGGCCGGCATAGCTCGCTCCGGTCTCCCATCAATGGGAATGCAGTTGCCTCCAATGCCGCTGCCTCTTATCGGCATGCCCTAAAGCAAGCCCTGAACTATGCGACCGGCTCGAAGCCCGTTTCAATCCGCCCCGGCGGATTGAAACGGGCTTTTCTACATAGTAAAGAATCTTTCCCGCCTTCCTATAATAACATTAGGAGTTCCAGCGCGTTAGGGAAGTTAGCGCGTAGCTCGGTGTGGGCCAGTGTGACACTGCGTATGTATAAGGCAGGGCGTTGGAGTTGGGTTGTTCATCAGCCGAACCTGAGGTCGGGGGTTCTGGGGCGAACGCGCTTCTGGCACGGATCCGGGAGTCGCTTTGCTCTCCTCATATTAATAGGCTCCTCGCTTGGTCCGTAGTCCTCCTCGCGTTTGTTGTGGCGCTGCGGGCAGTATTTGGCCGTGTGGCAATTTGGCAAAGCGCCAGCGGACACGTTCTGCTTGAGACTTCCGGCGTCTTGCTCGCCTGCGGGATAATCTACTGCCTGTGGGTGCAGTACTGCTTGTTGGGCGAGCGATGGATTCTCCTGGTGACAATTGCCTTTGGCGGATTGGTTCTCGGCGGGCTGTTCCACACTTTATCCTTGGCGTTTGCTTTAGGCGGCTCCAGCGCTTTGCAAAAGCTGGCGCCTTGGTGCGCTGCCGGCTGTAAAGCGGCTTCCGCCTGCGCGCTCGTCTTTGCCGCGCGGAGCACAGCCGTTTATACCAAGCAAGACTGCCGCAAGATCGGCCTGCGCACACTGGTCGGCCTATTCGCGCTGCCAGGCTGCCTCATCGCCCTCGCTCTCAAGGTGATGAAAGCGTGGCCCCAGATAAATGATGCATTATCTGGAATCCCAGCGGTGATAATGCATCACCTCATGGGGTGGGAATACCATTCCCTGCTGGCGAACTTGCTTTTCCTCGCGATCCTCTTGGCGGCGTTCATAGCATTTTCTCGGCGGTATTTCCGTGAAGAAGATGCATTCAGCGATGGGGTAATTAAGTACTTGCTGCTATCCGTGATTGGGCAGACGGCGAGCCTGATTTCGACCGACGCTTACGGCTTGTGCTGGTGGGCCTCGCACTTGTTCGGAATCGCCGCCCTGCTGGTTCTACTCGTAAAGCTGGGAGCGGAATTCGGGGCCTCGTACGCCAATGCTCACGCGCGTATAGAGCACCTCGAAGCTGTGCACTATATGTCCTCTCGCCTCAGCAATACCCTGGACTTGCGCGTGGTGCTCCTGGCGTTGGTGTCCGATACCGCCGGCATGTTGTCGGCTCGCTTCGCTTCCGTCATGCTGGCGGATGATACAGGTGAAGCCCTGACCACTGTTGTAACCCACGGCTTGCCTGAGGATTTGTTGAGCCCAATCGAGCCCCAGATGGCTGAAGGCAGTGGGCGCCCGGCATTCTACTCCGGCCACACAGCCAGAGCATTCAGGGAGAAACGCGTATGTGTTGTTGATGATGTTTACACCGATATTGAGTTCGTCCCATGGCGCCTGCTCGCTCAATGCGATGGGTATACTGTCTCTGTACCCCTTGTTTACCAGGAGGTGCCATTAGGTGTGATGAACTTGTTCTTCGACAGGTATATCCCGCTGAACGACGAGCGAATCAGGCTGTTCCAAACGCTGGCGTCGTCAGCCACCGCCGCGATAGTGAACGCACAGCTCTATAGTAAGGGTGTCCGCGGCCAGTCGGAAGAAGTCCCTTGGCTTCACAGCATCCGCCTCGCATCCTGAACATCTGCGCGTCCGCCGCGGGTATCCGCGCTCCAGAGCCCTTCGGATTAACCTCATCTGCCAATGTACTGGTCAGCGAAGTTGATAGCCTGGAGGTAGAACGGCAGCGCCACATAAAGCCCAACTGTAAATACAACTGCCGACCCTACAGCCACCGTCCGAGAAGACGCCAGCAGGCTTGTCAGGAAGTGCCCGCCGAAGCCCATGGTGCATACACGCCTGCTCACGATCCACCCGCGTAGCATGGAGAAAACCAGAATCAGCGCCAGACCGACAATCAGGAGAGCGGCCAGCATGCTGAACTTCCAAAAGCCATCAAACGGCAGCCATCCCAGCAACGAGGTTAGCGGGACCAACGGGATTGCCACTAGGGCTGCCCTTATGGCATCCGTGCGGATCGGCAATCCGGCTCTTGATCGGCGTAGAATGCAGATCACAGCCCTCGCGAACAGGCCAACGGTTACCAACAAGAGACCCACAACGGCTATGATTGCCGCCCTTGCCACTCCACTTGGGCCAGGCGCGGGGACTCGCTCAACGAGCCAGCCTTGGAGTACGTCTTCTAAAGCGGGGTGCCCGATACGCGCGAGTGACAGAATGATGGCTGCTAGCAGGGTAAGGAGTAGAATCCATAGGACGGCGGCGGTTCCCGCGCCCCAACATGCGGCACCGGCGTTCCCGCGGGTGAACATTCTTACCAGTGGCTTGAGCGCCAAGCTTAGGATACTGAATCCTACGGCCCAGTAGAGAGCCAGCGACAGGTAGAACACTCCGGAGGGGAACCGGTAGAGGGCAAACACGCCGCCCGACACACCACGTCGTCGGCTTCCAAGCAGTTCCTGCTCCGCTGCCAGCAGTGCCGCACGCATTTCGCTTACCTGGTCTCGTGGAACCCCGTGGGACAGCATGTACTTTTCAAACCTCGGCAGTTGAAGCTTAAGCCTGAGCCTGAGCCTGAAACGCAGTTCGTCGTGCCGGGCCCGCTGGGCTGCCCGGAGTTCCTCGTACGAAACTTGCGGGCCCGCCAGCCGCATAATCTCGAAACCCACCCACTTTTGGAAGGCATCCCCGGAGTTCGTAAATAGAAGCCGGCCCGTCCGGAAGTTTGCGAGATCCAGACGTAGCGCATCCGCAGATCGGCCTCCAGCCTCCGCTGTGCGTGCCTCTCGAGCAATCCAGTCACTCAGCCTCGAAAAGATATCGACGAAGCGCGTGCTGACATAGACCAGCGCCGCGTGCCGGGCTTCGAGTCGCGCCATTCCTTGAGCTTGGTTGATCCTCGCAAGCGCCCGCGTTGCCTGTCCTATATAGGGATCGAATCTCCGCTTGTGGGAAGCAGCCAAAAAGTGCTCTATAGTTGCCGCCTTGTTTCCTTGGACTGCACTGGCGCTTGCCCCGGAATAATAGAAGAAAGCATTGTCCGGATCGTTCTCCATACCCCATCGGGCATGTTCCAGCACGACCTCAACTAGTTTCTTTTCCCAAGGATCGGCAGGCCATCTGGGCTGTTGCCCTGGATTTGCATACAACCAGGGTTGTGCCCCCATTGCCGTGCGTATGATGCCGGCGTGCAGGCCCGGATCCGACGGCCTGAGCGCCAGTGCGCGTTCGTAGTATTCAACGCCTACCTCCCCGCCACATTCGCCCGCCCCCTGGAGAAGCATCACATCATCCTTGTGGCGAGCCACGATACGCGATATCTTATCGCCCTGATCACAGCTCCAGGGAGGTGTTCCCACGTAGGATCTGAAAACAGGCCGCCCTGCCATGACCACAATGTCGCGGGTCCACGGCATCAAGAGCGCCAGCGCCAGCGCCGCCGCAAGGATGATGGTAAGATTCCTCTTTAGCCCCAGACGCATTTGTCAATACCTCCTTCACTACGCCGGACAGCATCAGGGAATGGTGGGTAGATATCCGATATGTCCATTCCGGCCTGGGCCGCCTGCCTTTGCAGGATGAGTAACTCGATCCGGCTGGTCGCATGGCTCTGCGGGAGACTGAGCACGCAGCACATCACCAGGCCTGAGAAGATGAGCGCCGCTGCAACACGGCGGGCCGGGGCCTCGAACCAGTCGCACAAGCGGTCGAACCAGCCCCGCCGATTCAGCTCAGCCAGGACACGTTCATCGAACGACGGCGACGGCTCCGGCGCCTCCGCCATATCCAGGAGTTCCCTGGCGAAACCGACGCACTTTACCTCTGCGCGACACTCAGCGCAGGACGCAACATGCGCCTCCAGGGCTGATGTGTCGACTCCGGCATCCCAATCATCAAATCGGGCGGAGATTGCCGCCCTTGCATCCCTACATTTCATCGCCTATCTCCTGTATCCAGATCCGCCGGAAAGAGCGCCGGGCCTCCGATATGTGGTACTTCACCGTGCCCTCGGCGATTCCCATGACCTCTGCTATCTCCGCATACGACAGTTCATCTATCTCGCGCAGCACGAGCGCTGCTCTCTGCTGGGCGGGCAGGCGTGCCAGCACCGCCCAGACCGTCACACTTCTGATAGCTGCTTCCTCCGTCGTCCCCTCCCGCGCGATGGTTTCGACGATCTCGGACGCTGTTTCCCGTGAACCGGGTAATCGCTGCCTGCTCGCGCAGAGGTTCAGGATTATCCTGTAGAGCCAGGTGGAGAACTTTCCCTCACCACGGTAGGCATGCAACGATCGAAACACAGAGATAAAAGCTTCCTGTGCCACGTCCTCCGCATCCTCCATCGAGCGGAGCATCGCGTAAGCTGTTCGGACAGCTTGCCGGCGATACCGAGCCAGCAGACGGCAAAACGCATAGCGATCGCCTTGACGCGCCCGCTCCACCAACTGGTCATCGGTTTCCTGTGTCTCCAGTTGCATGACCGCCTGCTGCTTCATCATCTCCAAGTGTATGACGCATCTTGCATACTAAAAGGTTTGGTTGCAAAGTGCAAGCGCGACACAGTCCGGCACTAACTGGAGCCCCCGATAATGTCATTGACAATCCCGCTGGCTTTGTCTAATATACGACCCAGATATTGATTGGAGGGTTGCGGTATGATAGAGGATATTGTTAGGGCAAGCCGGAGCTACCGACGGTTTTATGAGGAGAAACGGATCGAACCGGAGGTCCTGAGGGAGCTGGTGGACCTCGCGCGGCTCTCCCCATCTGCGGCTAACCTTCAGCCGTTGAAGTATATCGTTTCGGCTGACCCTGAGTCGAACAGCCGGGTCTTCCCTGCATTGGCCTGGGCGGGGTATTTAACCGATTGGCCCGGCCCGGCGGATGGCGAGCGTCCGAGCGCATACATTATCGTCCTCGGTGACACTAAAATCACCAAGAACTTCGGCTGCGACCACGGGATCGCGGCGCAGAGCATCATGCTCGGCGCTGCGGAGAAGGGCTTGGGCGGCTGTATGATCGGCTCTATTGACCGCCAGAGGCTGCGGGAGGCGTTGCGCATCCACGACCGGTTTGAAATCCTGCTTGTGCTGGCGCTGGGCTACCCGAGGGAGAAAGTTGTGCTGGAAGACGTCGGCCCGGATGGCGACATAAGGTATTACCGCGACTCCGAGGGAGTCCACCATGTACCAAAGCGCTGCCTAGGGGAGGTAATCCTGGTATGTTAGCTCCTCGGTACTGCTAAAGTTTCAATAAAATTTCAATTAAAGTTCAATATTCAGAAGAAGGAATTCTTAGTTAGAAGGAGTATTAAGACTGTAGGGGATAGATTCAATAGTTAGATACTTACCTGGGAATGTTTTCGTAGCGTAGCTACGTCAGGGATGATCCTTAGAGGATACAGGTAAGGGAGAGTATCTACCGTATTCCTATGCTCCCTCGAAAGTCGGCCGCGCGGATATTACCTCACTGTTGCTGACCTCCGCGTGTTGCCCCGCTTGGTGGGGTACCTATAGTTCCTCCGATGGTATAGTAACCGCGTTTTAGTATAGAGTAACTCCAGAAGTGAAGGTGTAGCCTGCTACAACCTTGGCTGATCCCTGGTTGAATTATCATCTCCGCCATCCGCGGCATACTTGCGGCCTGGCGGCTGAGGTACTTTAGGAAAGGAGGTGGAGGACGCGGGTTATACAGTTATCATTCACTGGGCAAAGTCAGGTTTTATCAAGTTCTAGATGATGAAGGAGAAAGGGGCAAGGATGATGTATTTACGCAAACTCTGCTTTGTGGCAGTGTTATTGCTTATGTCGGCCCAGTGCTTCGCTGCTGGAAGCATCGCCGGAAACGTAACCGACACCGAGGATAACAGAGGCCAGTACGAGTCCGAGATCTTCGCTTGCAAGACCGGAACCAGCACCAACTCCGCCTACTATCGCCTCGACACCGCCGGCTACTACAACCTGACGGACCTGTCGGCGGGCACCTACTCGCTCGGCCTGAGCGACAACTTCCACTTCATGCCGAGGTTGAGGAGCTTCGTCCCCGTGACGGATGGCCAGGTGAACTCCGGCAGCTTCAAGATGAAGTCAACTTACCAGTTGCACGGCGGCTACATGAGCACGGGCAGCCCGCAATGCAAAGAAATCCGGCAGACGTTCGTAGCCACGGGGGACGTAGTGAAGATAACCGCGTGGGTTGTGGAGTCTGACATTACCGTGCATTGCTCGATACACAACGCATCCACGGGCGCGCAGATCGGCCCGACCAAGGATCTCGGCGTGGACGACAGAGGAACGGCCAAGTGGCTTCACGGCCAGGTTCCGCTCACCGTGGGTACCACGTACTATGTCAAGCTGATCAGGAATGGTACCGACACATTCTGCGTGATGATTGACGACGACAACCCATATTCGGGCGGCTGCGCATACTACGATGGAGTTGCTCAGTCCAGCATTGATATCGGCATGGTGATCGAGAGCGACGACGCCGGCCTCTCGACCATGTACCAGAGGTCGAGAAACAACAGCGGGCAGTCCGGCACCGAGATAGGCCAGACGTTCAAGGCTATCGGCTCGAACGTCACCATCGCGACCATTTTCGCGACCTCGTATGAGGGAAGCGGTGGCACAAACGTGGCCTTCAGCATCCTGAGCGGCGGTCCGACCGGCGCTCAGATCGGCCCGACGAAGACCGTGAAAGTGCGCGACTACCGCCCGATGGGACAGTGGGTTGCGATCACATGGGAGCCGGGAGAAGTGCCGGTGACGTCAGGCCAGACTTACTACCTGAAGATGGCTACCGCGGCGGGGTTCTATATATTCACCTGCACGAATAACAATTACCCCGACGGCTGCATGTACCTGAACGGGATCGCGAGGACCAGCGACGACGTACTCGCCACGATCATGGGCGAGACATCGTTGAACAGCTCGCTCGGCACCCTGTCGGGTACTGTGACGAACTCGAGCGGGTCTCCCCTCAGTGGCGCGACGATACTCACTGTACCGTTCAATTACACGACTACCAGTGGCACGAGCGGTACCTATTCCCTGAACGCGACCCCCGATCCTTACTACGTGAAGTGCACGAAACCGTACTATCAGCAGGGGACTGTTAACTTAACACTAACCCCTGGTGGGACGACGACGCAGAACTTCTCGCTGACCTATACCGGCAGCCTGCTGCAGAACACCAACTTCGAGTACGGCTTCAGCAGCGGGGTTGCCAATAGCTGGACCAGCTATATAGTGTCCGGCACGCCTTCGTTCCTGAAAGAGACGTACTTCATACACGGCGGCACGGCCTCCCAGAGATGGTGGACTAGCTGGTACGCCCACGACGCGGGCATCCGCCAGCAGGTGGCGGCGACGAGCGGCACTTCCTATACTCTCACCGCATGGACCTGGAGGAGGGATACGACCGGCGGCGGTAAGGAAGCCTCCAAGATCGGGATAGATCCTTACGGCGGCACGGATCCCGGCTCCGCAAATGTGGTGTGGAGCACCACCAGCACCGCTATGGACACGTGGGTACAGCAGAGCGTCGTCGCGACCGCTCAGTCCGGCACGATCACGATATTCATCCGCGGTACGGCTACTACGACCGGCGAGGCGATGATCACCTGCGTGGACGACTGCATACTTGTGTCTAACGCCAGCACGGGCGCGATCAGCGGCACCGTTAAGGACAACCTCGGCGTTGGGATAGTCGGAGCTACTGTGTCTACCAACACCGGCGGTTACTCCACGACGTCGGGCGCCGGCGGCGTATACACGCTGTCGAACGTCGTCCCAGCCACCTACAACGTGACGGCGTCGAAGACCGGCTATACCCCGCAGACCGTGAACAATGTCGTGGTAACGGCCGGGCAGACGACTACCTGCAACTTCACCCTGACACCGACCGTCGGCGCGATCAGCGGCACGGTTAAGGACACCAGCGGCGTTGGGATAGTCGGGGCAACGGTAGCCACGAACACCGGCGGCTACACTACCACATCAGGCACAGGCGGCGCATACACGCTGTCGAACGTGGCGCCGGCCACCTACAACGTGACGGCGTCGAAGACCGGCTATAACCCGCAGACTGTGAACGGCGTCGTGGTAACGGCCGGGCAGACGACTACCTGTAACTTCACCCTGACGCAGATCCTGGTCGCAGAGGACTTCTCGTCCATGCCGACCTGGAGCTCGTCCTACGACGCCACATGGGGCAGCGCGGCCACATGGTCCATCGTTGCGGGCGGGCAGTCCGGCAACTTCCTGCAGGCTGCTCGGAGCTCTCAGGGCTCGTCGGTCAAGGCGAAGGTCTACACTGTTCCGACCAGCGCGAGCATAACGATCTCCGCCTACATGAAGTGCCCGAGCTACACCGCCAACGAGTACTGGATGGAATGCGGCTACCGGTTCGGCAGTCGCACAGCGCAGGACTTCGATGCGAATCCGAGTTTATGGACGATGATCAAGAAGTTCTCCAAGAGCGGCACGAACGGGAACGGCAACGTGTGGACGAATTACTCCGTCGCAGCGAGCACAGGAACCAACACGCAAATCACGATCGGCTACAAGCTCGGCTCGCAGAGCGGCGCAGGACCAACCGTTGGTTGGGACACCTTCAGAATCATCCGATAGACTGACTGGTTCTGACTGGGTTGTACGGGACTCAGCGCCGTGTGCGCTGAGTCCCGTACAACCCCTTCGGGAATGATAGTGTGTCCCGGAGCTTCCCGAAGGTCAGGTACACATCTTCCGATAGGGTGTCGGGATATCTCTATCAGAGAGCCCGCCGCCGCCGCTTAGAGTTCGTGGTTAGATACGCAGAGCAGCCCAGTCCGCTACGGCAGGCTGGGACTGCTCATAACAAGCGGAAATGGGACATGGAGTCTACTACTCCAATACTCCAGTAGTCCAACGCTCAATTGCCTTGCTTCTCTTCGCCGAGTAGTGAGTATACCGAGAGGCGTATGAGGAGGTGATGCCGTGCAGTTGTGAAAAATCCCTGCGGCGTACTGGCAGCCGGCAGGGAGAAAGACCATGGTTGTTAGCCAGCAAGCAACGACACTTAGTCGGAAAGGGGAAAGATGATGTATTTGCGCAAACTCTGCTTTGTGGCGGTACTATTGCTGGTGTCGGCCCAGTGCTTCGCCGCGGGAAGCATCGCCGGAAACATAATTGACCAGAAGGACAAGGGTCAGTATGAGTCCGAGATCTTCGCGTGCAAGACCGGGACGAGCACCAATTCGGCCTACTACCGCCTCGACACCGCCGGCTACTACAACCTGACGAGCCTGTCGGCGGGCACCTACTCGCTCGGCCTGAGCGACAACTTCCACTTCATGCCGAGGTTGAGGAGCTTTGTCCCCGTGACGGATGGGAAGGTGACCCCTGGGAGCTTCACGATAAGGTCAACCTACTTCAATCACGGCGACTACTATTCCGGTGGCAGCCCACAGTACGCTGAATTCCGCCAGACGTTCGTAGCCACAGGGCACCCGGTGAAGATAACCGCGTGGGTTATAGAGTCTGGCTTTACCGTGCATGCCTCGTTCCACGACGCATCCACGGGCGCGCAGATCGGCCCGACCAAGGATCTCGGCGTGGATGACAGAGGAACGGCCAAGTGGCTTCACGGCCAGGTTCCGCTCACGGTGGGCACCACGTACTATGTCAAGCTGATCAGGAACGGCATCAACACGTTCAGCATGAAGTATAAGAGCGGCAACCCATATTCGGGCGGCTGCTTATACTATGGTAGTGTCGCGCAGCCCGACCTTGACATGTCCCTGGTGATCGAGAGCGACGACGCCGGTCTCTCGACCATGTACCAGAGGTCAATCAACAACAGCGGGTCGTCCAGCTCGCACCTGGGTCAGACGTTCAAGGCCATCGGCTCGAACATCACGGTTGTGACACTCTTCGCGACCGCGGATGTCAGCGAAGGCAGGGACGTGGCCTTCAGCATCCTGAGCGGCGGCCCGACCGGCGCCCAGATCGGCCCGACCAAGACCGTGAAAGTGCGCGACTACCGCCCGATGGGGCAGTGGGTTGCGGTCACATGGGAGCCGGGCGAGGTGCCGGTGACCTCGGGCCAGACCTACTACCTGAAGATGACCTCTACCAATCTCTACATCTTCACCGCCACGACTAATCCCTATCCGGATGGCTGCTTTTATGTGGCCGGGAGTCCGGTATCGAACACCGACATGCTCGCCACGATCATGGGTGAGACCACTGCGAACAGCTCGCTCGGCACCCTTTCGGGTACTGTGACGAACTCGGGCGGGTCTCCCCTCAGTGGCGCGACGATAGCCACGACGCCGTTCGGCTACACAGCTACCAGCGGCACGAGCGGTACCTATTCCCTGAGCGCGACTGCCGATCCTTACTACGTGAAGTGCACGAAACCGTACTATCAGCAGGGGACTGTTAACTTAACACTAACCCCTGGTGGGACGACGACGCAGAACTTCTCGCTGGCCTATACCGGCAGCCTGCTGCAGAACACCAACTTCGAGTACGGCTTCACCAGCGGGGTTGCGAATAGCTGGACCAGCTATGTGGTGTCCGGCTCGCCTTCGTTCCTGAAAGAGACGTACTTCATACACGGCGGCACGGCCTCCCAGAGATGGTGGACTAGCTGGTACGCCCACGACGCGGGCATCTACCAGCAGGTGGCGGCGACGAGCGGCACCGGCTATACCCTCACCGCATGGACCTGGAGGAGGGATTCGACCGGCGGCGGTAAGGAAGCCTCCAAGATCGGGATAGATCCTTACGGCGGCACGAGTCCTACCTCCGCAAATGTGGTGTGGAGCACCACCAGCACCGCTATGGACACGTGGGTACAGCAGAGCGTCGTGGCAACCGCTCAGTCCAGCACGATCACGATATTCATCCGCGGCACAGCCACTGCGACAGGCGAGGCGATGATCACCTGCGTGGACGACTGTGCGCTTGTGGCTGCCAGCAGCACGGGCGCGATCAGCGGCACCGTTAAGACCACCGGCGGCGTCGGGATAGTCGGAGCTACGGTGTATACGAACATCGGCGGCTATACCACTACGTCAGGTACCGGCGGCGCATACACGCTGTCCAGTGTGGTTCCCGCTACGTACAGCGTAACGGCCAAGAAGATTCCCGACTACTACTGGCAGACCGTGAGCAACGTCGTGGTCAACCCCGCGCAGACGACTACCTGCAACTTCACCCTGCTCACGAACAAGCTGACGAATCCAGGGATTGAATCCGGCAGCATGACCGGTTGGACTAACTACAACGACGGGCTGGTGGCCAAATCGGGGAGCGGCTACGGCGGCATCACACCGCGTACCGGCAGTTGGTGGTGCTACAACGCTGCCAGCTGGACCGATCCCAAGACTGGTGGATCGTATCAGCGCGTTGCGGTAACCTCCGGGAAGCTCCTGACAGCCGTGGTCTACACCGCGATATACGGTGAAGCCGGCGGCGCGGCGCACTCCTGGTCGCGCGTCGGGATCGATCCCGCTGGTGGAACCGATCCTGCATCGGCCAACGTACAGTGGTGCTCGTGGGTCAATAACCCGACCGACCTGACCTGGTCGTGGGTACTGCTAACGAAGACCGCGACTGCTACCGCCAGCTATGGCACCTTCTTCATGGATTACAAGCAGGATCCGACTGGCGGCGGCGGTGCGTACCAGTGGCAGGTAAACGGCTTCGACGATGCCATATTCGTCTGCGCGCAGTAACTGCCATTGAGCCTTCTCCCGGCCTCGGGCGGATGGAGTGTATCCGCGTGAGGTATAGGTAAAGAAGGCAGCGTACGACTGTTCATAGGGCCTGCCCATCAGGGCAGGCCCTTCTTCTCCTCCGGTCAACCCCGATATTGAAGTGACTTCAATTAAGGCCCTGCCTGGCGGCAGCCCAAGCGCTTTCCCAAGCCAACGGTTAATTTTTTGAAAATTCGGGTAAAAACCCCTTGACAGATGGGAATCTTTCTGGTATATTATAAGAAATAGGCAAACTTAAGTTTCCATCTGGAGGCAGCGCACGGTGGGTAGAAGATTGTTCCAATGGGAAATCAGCCCTCAGCAAACCCTGGCCGGGGCGAGCGTCGTAAATCGCGCGGAGCTGTCCCTCCTGCTTGTCGCTGCATGCATCCTTCTGTTCGTGATAGGAATTTGGTTGAGGAATGTCGCAGTCGGGAGCGCTCCTCCTACGATGGTTACGGCCACAGTCCGGCCAGGCGATACGCTGTGGAGGCTTGCCGCGAAGTACGGCGACCCGGACCAGTATATTCTCGAACGTGTGAGTGCGCTGGCAAAAGCGAACGGCCTGGAGAAGAACCGGATGCTTCGCGAGGGGCAGACCCTCGTGATACCGGTCGGCGGCAAGAGCGCAAAATTGTACTACGGGGGCAAATATGCAAGCAGACGGATTGCAGACTAAGTCGGTGCAGATCGCGACCGCTGTTTTCCACCCTAAAGTTGGTCCGGCGGGGATCGGCGTAATAGCAGCCAATGCGCCGGCAACGGACATCAGCAGCATACACGAGCAAGCGCTTGGGAGCCCCGAATACCTTCACTTCCTGGCGGTTCTGCGCGCGCTTCAGCTAGGCAAGCAGATCCGCGCCGGCAACATCTCGATCCTCTGCCCGGATGAGCGCATTGTAAAGCTGATCAACCGGGAGACGCCCCTCGAGCCGGGCAGCCCGCTGGCGCCTCTTTACATGAGAATCAGGGCGCTGATGCACACCTACCGGCTCGCGGAGGTGCGGGCCGTGCCCAGGTCCAGGGTTGAGGCGGCTCGCAAGCTGGCCGCCGCCGCAAGCAGGATGCCCGCACGCAAGACCGAGCCGCAGGGGAAGCTGTTTGCGGCAGTCGGATAGAGCCGGCGTCCTAAAAGGACACGATGTCCGCTTGCCTGCGCACCCGCAGCACGGGTATCACATTGCTGCCGGAGGTCCTCCTCGAGCTGATGCCGGTCACTATCACATATGCGTTCCAGGCCGGCGGATCAACCGTGTTCCCGGTTGCCAGGCTGCTGTAGCTTACCCAGAGTCCCGTGTAACCGGACCCATCTTGCAATCCACAGCCGTCGTCCACATAGAAACGCCTTGTTGTTGTGTCAAGGTATGTGACCCGGCCCCAGACCTCGATAAGAAGGCCTGTGTTGAGGGCGCCGACGCCGCCGGTTACGCCCGGATTATACTCATTCAAAGAGCCGCCGCCTACTTCCCGCGTCAGCATACCGAGGGGGTCGGGAACAGTCGCTGTTGTAGATACAGTAGCGACCGTGGAGCAGTTTATGGCCCTCTCTCCCACCGAGGTTGTCAGCGTTCCCGTGACATTGACGAGACTTCCATAGGCAGCCGTTTTGCTGGGGGCGTACACTTTGATGCCTGCAGCCCTGTTCGGCTCCTCTATGTAAAACGTGGAAGCAAGCTGGTCGGTGCCCGCTGTTACGATCTGCTTTTTGAGGGAGACGGATGTGTTGTTGGGAAACATTTTTATTGAAGATATCGAGGTCGGAGGCTCGACCGCATAGCTCCATGAGTCAATTACCCCGCCGGAGTCGTTTTTGGCCGTGCACTGGACGTTATAGCCATTGATCTCGACGACCACATAGTGGTACTGCGCAATCGTCCCCGGCACCCCGGTTGAGATCGGCGCGCCGCACGTTCCGTTGATAACCTGGTATATGCTGCCTTGCTTCGAGCGCGCGTATAAGTGCTCGTGGCCGCAGAAGTACATGCCCACGTCGTTGTTGCTCATGATATTCCAGAAGTCGTCACGCTCGCTTGGGTACGCATCCAGCGAGCCCCCGATATGCGGCCCTACCGGATACGCCGGCTCGTGTGCCATCACGAAGACATGCGGCTGCCTGGTAGCCGCAAGGTCGCTCGCGAGCCAGGTTCTTTGAACCTTGTGTACCTCCCCGTAGTGATTGCTGTTGAGGGAGGCGAAGTGTGCATTTTGGTAATCGAAGGAATAGACAATCTCCTCATGCCCCGCCGGGCCGTTCAGCGGCTGGTCTACCTTTGTGCGCAGGATGTTTTCTGCTGCGGCCGTTTGAATCTCGTGGTTTCCAGGGCAGTAGTACCAGGGGCAATTGAGGTTGTTTATCACCCCCAGCCAGGTGTCCATCTGGGAGCTGAGTTTGGAGTCGGTGGCTGACCCGGTGACCGCATCCCCCTGGAAGATCACGAAATCCACATTCTCGGCGTTTATAAGGTTGACGATGTTCGCAAATACCGTCGTGTTCACGCCGTTATCGGATCCGCGGCTGTCTGCCATGGACGCGAACTTCCACCCAAACGACGGACAGGCCGCTGCCGAGAGAAGCGCGACTACCAGCGCCACAACGGATAATCTGCGGAGCATGTTGTAATCCCTTCCTTGCACGCTAATCGTTACTTAATGGTTTGACGACGGGCAGCCATTCCCCTGTTAGTAATTGTACCAGAATTTGCGCCGTTCTTGTGTAATGGTTTGAGCCGATTGCCGCCGCAGCGGCTGCATAAGGTGGAGGCACGGTAGTCGTCCTCCCTCTTAACGCTTGGGAGCCGGCTCGTTTCGACCAACTTCGCTGGGGGTATCCCGAAGGGAGGAGACATCGAGAGTTGCGAAGAAGGAATACCACTTCAAGGCGCGAAAGGGGTATTGGTTGAGCTTGCTTTGGCATGCTTCCCGGCCCAGCCTCGCTATCTGCGGCGTTTGTGAGGTTCCAAATGGCAACCCGCGAGGGGATCCAGCTCCACAAGGCCGTATTGTACGATAAGCTGCCGAACAATCGGGCGAGATGCAACGTCTGCCAGCGCAGGTGCAACATCGCCGAAGACAAGATGGGCGTATGCCTTACCCGGCTGAACAAGGGCGGAGACATATACTCGACCATCTACGGTGTTGTCTCCTCCATGGCCGCGGATCCGATCGAGAAGAAGCCGGTGTACCACTATTTCCCCGGCTCGAAGTGCTTCTCGCTCGGCAGCTTCGGATGCAATTTCCGCTGCGTCTTTTGCCAGAACTGGGAAATCTCCTACGCCGATGGGGTCGAGGTTCCCGCCGTAGCGGGCCGTCATATCTCCCCGGAGGAGGCCGTCCGGCTCGCGAAGCAGTATGGCTGCCCCGGCATCTCCTGGACTTACAATGAGCCGGCGATCTGGTTGGAATATACCCTCGACTGCGCGAAAATCGCGAAGGAGCAGGGCCTGTACACCGTATACGTAACAAACGGCTACATCACCCCGGAGGGCCTGGATGTCATAGGTCCGTATCTCGACGTTTATCGGGTGGACATCAAGAGCTTCTCGGACGAGTTCTACCGCAAACTCATCAACGTCCCGAGGGTTCAGGGCATCCTCGACGTCGCCAGGCTGGCAAAGGACAAATGGAAGATGCACGTCGAGGCGGTGACGAACATCATCCCCACGTGGAACGACGCTCCGGACAATCTCCGCTCGATCGCCCGCTGGGTCAGGGAAAACCTCGGCGAGCTGACGCCGTGGCACATTACCCGCTTCTTCCCTTGCGCCGAGCTGACGGACGTCCCGCCGACGCCGCTTGAAACGCTGGAATCGGCCCGAAAGATCGGCATCGAGGAAGGGCTGAGGTTTGTATACATCGGGAACGTCGCGGCCCTGGACGACCAAAACACGTATTGCCCGGCATGCCACACGCTCTCGATTTCGAGATTCGGCTACTCCACGCGGGTCGAGGCGGTTACAAAGCAGGGCACCTGCGCCAACTGCGGGACGGATCTGGGCATTGTAGCAGACAGTAGACAGTAGACCGTAGACCCGGAGAGGCTTTTTCGGCCTGCGGTCTGCGGTCTGCATCTACCGTTTACGGTCTGATCGGAGATCACTATGATATTCGAAAACCGCTTAGAGGCAGGCCGAAGACTTGCGGCCCGGCTCGAGTGCTACAGAGGGCCGGATACAATCGTGCTCGCGATCCCGCGCGGCGGAGTCGTGGTAGGCTGCCAGGTAGCCTCCGCGCTGGGTGTGCCGCTCGATGTCGTCATACCCCGGAAGATCGGCGCGCCGGGCCAGCCGGAGCTTGCGATCGGCGCCATCGGGGACGATGTCAGCGCCCTTGATGAGGACACGATACGCTATCTGGGCGTCTCGGAGGCGTACATTCGGGACGAGATCGAGCGTCAAAGACGTGAGATCGAGCGGAGATGGCGTCTTTATCACGGTGACCGGCCGTTTCCTAATGTCGAGGGGAAAACGGTCATCTTGGTTGATGACGGAGTCGCCACCGGATACACCACCATTGCGGCGGCCCGGACGATACGCAAGAAGAACCCCGCAAAGCTGGTGCTCGCGGTGCCTGTCGCGCCACCTGAGTCCGTCGCACGGCTGAGGCCTGAGGTAGATGAGCTTGTGGTGCTGGAAACTCCGGAACCGTTCTTTTCCGTAGGCTCTTGGTACTACGAGTTCGAGCAGACGACGGACGAGGAAGTGATTGATCTGCTGCGCCGCGCGGAGGAAAGCACAGGCGCTTGAAGGGCGGGACCCGCGCCGTTCCCTCGGTTTGGAACCTACGTTCGCCGGGTAACACGTTCTCTGGCATTTTAATTGGAACGGGATAGCGAGGAGGAAGAAATGTTGCCGGAGAACCTGCTGCGTGAGGATGCGCCGCTTACTGCTGACGAATGGACCCGGATAGACGAAACGGTCGTCCAGGTGGCTAGAAACCGCCTGGTAGCCAGGAGATTCATCAATGTGTTCGGGCCGCTCGGCGCGGGTGTGCAGTGCATTCAGGAGGATACCTTCGCTGGCGCCGATGTGGGCGGCGTGAGCTTGCTGGGCGAGGAGGAAATCCATCCTGTGCATGCCGAAGCCCGAAACTTCATGCCGGTGCCGCTCATCTTCAAGGATTTCCAGATTCACTGGCGCGATATCGAGACCAGTCGCGGCCTCGGGACACCGCTCGATACCAGCGCGGCTGCGGCCGCCGCGAATTTCGTCGCCTACGGCGAGGACAATTTGATCTTGAACGGCAACGAGAAGCTGGGATTCGAGGGCCTGATGAACGCCAAGTGGCGAAACACCGTGCCCTTGCTGAACTGGGATGAGGCCGGGCAGGCATTTCAGAACGTCGTAGACGCCACCAGAAAGCTGCTGGATTCCGGCTTCTACGGGCCTTTTGCGATGGCGGTCAGCCCCGGCATGTTCGCGAAGATGCAGAGGGTTTACGGCAATACGGGAGTCCTCGAGATAAACCAGGTGCGTGAGCTGATAACCGCAGGAGTTTTTCAGACTCCCGTCCTGCCGGACAACGGCGCCTTGGTGGTCTCCACCGGGGCGGAAAACCTCGATATTGCGATTGCCCAGGACCTGATTACCGCTTATCTTGGCCCTGAGAAGATGAATCATCCGTTCCGCGTACTGGAGGCATTGGTTCTGCGGATCAAGCGGCCGGAAGCGATTTGCACGTTCGAGCCACAGGGAGAGGGGAAAGCAAAGTCGAAATCGAGTTGACCCATGGAGCCGCCGTCCAGGGTCGGCCGGCGGTCGTTCTGGATACTAACCTCTTCGTCGCTGCCTACTGGAACAGACACAGTGCGTCTGCCGACATACTCAGGGCATGCCTGGAAGGTCGCGTTCGCCTATACTATACCCGGCAGATTCGCAAAGAGCTATACCTAATCCTTAGAAACATCAGCGCTCCCGAGCCTTACAGGCGCCGTGTGGACGACATACTGGGGCTGGGGACGGAGATTCCGGCACCCGGCGGGCTTTCTGTGATAGCTGAGGATCCGGAGGACGACAAGTTCCTCGAGTGCGTCCAACTCGCGCGGGCGGATTATCTGGTCACCAGTGACGACCACCTGCTCCGGCTCAAGCAATTCAACGGCACGAGGATCGTGAAGCCGTCCGAGCTCCGAAGGGTTCTCTCGGCGTCCGGAGGCGCCTCGTACAAATAGGTCGCTATCTCCCGATGGGTAAGGGTTTCCGAACCCCTACCTATCAAGCAATTTTGGATAATCCCCTGTGGAATATATACCGGCGCCGTATCAGCGATGGGAGAGCGAGCCTCATGGACGATGAGCTATTCCGCGATAGAACAGATGCCGGGCGGCGGCTTGCAGAGCGCCTGCTGAGGTACGAAAGCAGGGGCACGGTGGTGCTCGCCATCCCTCGCGGAGGAGTCCCGGTGGGCTTCGAGGTCGCCAGGCGACTGAAGGCGCAATTCGATGTCGTGATCCCTCGCAAGATTCCGATTCCCTGGAGCCCCGAGGCGGGGTTCGGCGCAATTACCGCCGATGGAACCATGGTCTTGAACGAGCATATGGTCCGGAGCCTTGGCTTGGAGGAGGAAGAAATCGAGCAGGCGGCTGAGGAAGTCCGCTGGGAGATCGTGCGCCGAACAAAGGAGTACCGGGGCGACAGACCCCCGCCAGACGTCGAGGGTAGGCCGGTAATCCTGGTGGACGACGGGCTGGCTTCGGGGTATACGATGCTCGCGGCGATCGAGTCATTGAGGAAACATTCGCCATCGAGTATCGTTGTGGCTGTGCCGGTGGCCTCCAGCGGGGCGGCGCGAATTGTAAGCCCCAAGGCTGACAAGCTGGTAGCCCTCGTTGTCAGCCATCGCCTTCCGTTCGCGGTGGCGAGTTTTTACATGAAATGGCGTGACCTCACCGATGAAGACGTGCTCATCTATCTGAAGCAAGCTGAAGACGCGGGGATGATGCGCGATACGTAATGCGTATTGCGTGATGCGTGAGGGAGAGAACCTCTACACGCGTCGAATGGAATGCTACCTGCGCGTCTATCCTGCCTTGCGCGCCGCTTCCGGTTGAGCAGCCGCCCTTGGCCGTGCCAGCTTTTCTCTCGCCCTCTTTTTTATGCGCCCATCCGTGAGTTCTTCTATGGTCTGCTTCTTTCCTATAGCGATCGGCATGTCCATCTCCCCTTCTTGCTACCCTATACCGGGCATAAGTGTTTTTGCCCGATATTCGCGATATTAAACTCGCACGGTCTCCGGCCACGCGCCGGCTCGATCGCGGTGGAAAGCGCGGATCGCCCGGAAAGGGATTGAGGGATTCGAGTGATAACGGCTGGGAGAAGAAACCAGGAGGGGATAGATTGCCGAGTCGAATACTCGTTCAGATCAGCAGGCAGAGGAGCAGCTTGCTGATCGCCTCCGCGAGTATGATCCCGATCACGAACGAGGCGACGGCTTTGCCACCCCGGAGCCGGCTGGCCTCCCTGTAGCCCAGATAGAGGATCACGATTGCCCAGATTACAAAGGCTAGCACAGCAAACCCGCCGATTATCAGCCCCGGCGTGAGGAGATCCTGCGGGCGCACGACGATTTCTTCTCCCCGGAGGCTGACTGCTTTTAACATAGCCCTTCCGAGCACGGGCCGCGAGAAAACAATCGCCGCCAGGATGTACGGGAAGCGGCCGAGCCCCACCGCAGCCAGATGCGCGCCTAAGCCGCTGTTTCCGCCGAAAATCTTCGCGCCTGCGAATAAGAAAAGTCCCAGGCTAAGCCAGGCGATCAGGGATTCCCCAAAAATCAGCAGGCCCGATGGCGGCTTTGGGATGACGTGCATATCCAGCGCGCCATCCAGGTGCACTCCACCCCACCATGCCACGATGGCGAGAACGATGACGACAATCATCGCCGCGGCAAAGCCCTTCCCTTTGCCCAAAACCGCCAGCGGATTGTAGAGAATCCTCCCGTCCATGATGCAGCCTCCTTGTTTGCCAACCTCCTTAGCTCGGAGGTCAGGTGTTTGCGCTATTTCTTCCCGGCCAAGTCCTGCATGAAGCGTTTCGGGTTGGCTGGGCTGATCACATAGTTTTGCTTTGCGCTTATGAGCACCGCATCTCTGGGACTCGTTGCGAACAGCGAGAAAGCGCCAAGCTCCTTGTCCTGGAAGCGCCCTGCGTACCCGAATACCCAGGCCACAGCCACCGATGCCGGAGCGACGGATTTTAATTTTATGTGCCGGATGTCTTTTATCTCGGATTTCCGAATTGTGATCTTGGGAAACGGCCACGACCGGACTATGGATACCGAGTCGTCCCTGATTTCATACCGCATCGGTTTTGCAAGCCATCCGGTGAGGAGAATCAGTCCGATGGCGCCTGCGACGGCATACAGGGTGATGGCGGCAGGCGCAGGCAGCGAAGTTATGCCACCCGCCAGCGCGAGCAGCAGAAGCACCAGAACGGTTAGAGAGGTGGTGACTATCCAAACTGTGCCGTCGGCGCCGGCTGGGAAATACTTTTTCATACAATACACCTCCTGCAATAGCGCTGGCCCTAGGAGGCCAAGTCGGTTACAACGTACACCACTGCCGAGTATTTGTCAATAAGGAGGCAACAGTCGGTGCACCCACACTTGCAAAACCTGGAATCACGGGTTTATAATGCAACGGATTTCCCGGTCGGGGTCAGGACGTGGAGGTTCTAAATGCTTAACTGGCTCAGGCGAGTTCTCCTGGGCAGTCCACTGCCTTCGTGGCGGGCCGTGCACGAGCGGCTGCCGAAGATCCTGGCGCTGCCCGTCTTTTCGTCCGACGCCATTTCGTCGGTGGCGTATGCGAGCGAAGAGATACTGCTGGCGCTGGTCCTCGCCGGCACGGCTGTGGCCACGCAGACTGCCCTGTCTGTCTACATAGCCTTGGCCATAATTGCTCTGCTGGCGATAGTGGCGACCTCGTATCGGCAGACGATCTTTTCTTATCCATCAGGCGGCGGCTCATACATTGTGGCTAAGGACAACCTGGGCACGGTTCCCGGCCTCGTCGCCGGCGCCTCGCTGATGATAGATTACGTGCTCACGGTGGCTGTGAGCGTTTCTTCCGGGGTGGCCGCTGTACTCTCCTTTGTCCCTCAATACCAACAGTATCGGGTGGAAATAATAATAGCCGTTATCGCCTTTATCGCGCTGGCGAATCTGCGGGGCGCTCGCGAGACGGGCGCACTTTTCGCTCTGCCCACGTACACTTTTATCGGGAGCGCCCTTGTCGTCATCGGCATCGGGTTCTTCCGCTTCCTACAGAACCCTGGATTCACGATACCCCCGCCGCCGGCGGGCACGGTTCCTGTCGTGAGCCATCCCGCGGCAGGCTTTGTGTTCTACTTTCTGATCCTGCGGGCATTTGCGGGCGGCTGCTCTGCAATGACCGGTACGGAGGCCATTAGCAACGGCATCCCGTCGTTTCGCCCGCCGGAATCGAAAAACGCCGCCGCCACGCTCGTAATGATGGCCGCTCTACTCGGAACGCTATTCCTCGGCATCGGCTACATCGCCTGGAGGGCGCATGTCATCCCGATGGAACAGACCGCTCCCGGTTATCAGACGGTTTGCTCGCAAATTGCCGGGGCGCTCTTCGGCAAGAGCTGGTTCTATTATCTTTTCCAGGCTGCCACTGCGGGGATATTGGCTATTGCCGCAAATACGAGCTTTGCAGGCTTCCCCAGGCTGGCTTCTATAATGGCGCGCGATCGCTTCCTGCCGCGCCAGCTCTACAACCTGGGCGACCGACTGGTCTTCTCAAACGGCATCGCCCTTCTCGCGCTGCTGGCCGCGGCTCTGGTCATACTCTTCAAGGGGGTAGTGAACTCCCTGATCCCGCTTTACGCGATAGGTGTTTTCCTATCGTTCACGCTCTCCCAGGCCGGGATGGTGGTCCACTTCGTGCGCCTCAAGGCGCCCGGATGGCGCTACAGGGCCGCCATCAGCGCTACAGGAGCCACGGTTACCGCAGTCGTGGTGCTCGTGCAGGCTAGCACCAAGGCTACGCAAGGAGCATGGATCGTAATTGTGCTCATCCCGATTCTGGTTGGCATATTATCGAAGATTCACTCCCACTACGTTCAACTGGGGAACCAGCTCCGGCTGACGCCGGAAGACGAATTCGTCCCCGTGCGCAACACGGTGCTCGTGCTGACGCCGTCGCTGCACAAGGGCGTACTCCCCGCGCTGGAGTATGCGAAGGGCTTGTCCGCCGATGTGCGGGCGGTCCATGTCGAGGTTGACCCGGCGGACACGAAGCTGCTGGAGGAGCGATGGGAGCGCTGGGGCGGCGGAATTCCGCTGGTGATCCTCGAATCGCCGTACAGGTCGCTGATAGGCCCCCTGCTGCAATACCTCGACGAGGTCAAGCGAGAGCGCGAAAAATGCATGATTACGGTGGTAATTCCGGAGTTTGTTCCCGCGAAATGGTGGCATAAGATAATGCACAACCAATCGGGATTATTGCTCAAGCTCGTGCTGCTCTTCGAGAAGGGCGTTATTACGACGAATGTTCGGTACTATCTCGAGAGGTAGCGGCGGAAGGAGGCGATATGATAATCGAGACAAGGGGCGATGTGATAAAACTAAAGGGCGCTCTGGTGGAAAACCAGTGGACGGCGCTCAAGTCCGCCGTGACGCTGCTTCTTATTGACCATCCCAGAGGCGTGATAATAGACGGCGGCGGTCTCACGGAGGTCTCAGAGGCCGGGGCGCACACATTCCTGGATGCGAGCAACTTTATCCAGGCTCAGAGCGCGCGAGTTGTGGTAGCCGGCCTCCCGGAGGACATCCTCGCGCGGATCAGGAAGATCCCCGGCGTCAGGTCTCAGCTCGTTATTGCCTCCACCGTGGAAGAAGCGCGAGCTTCCCTGGAATCAGGGGGAGTGGCGATTGCCCGAGGGAAGCGAGCCGTGCCCGTCGTCCTGGCGCCGCTGATAGGAGCCTGGCGTCGCGCCATCCAGTTTGCAGCCACGCAGGCAGCATCCCGGCGCGCGGAACTGCACCTCCTCTACGTGCTCCAAGTCCCGCGAACCCTGCCGCTCGGCGTGCCTATGCCCGACATGGAGCAGGAAGCCCGAGAAGCCCTGGCGGAAGCCGAAGCAGCTTTGAAGCGAAGAGGGGTTACGGTGCGCAGGCTTACCGTGCGGACGAGGGATGTCGTCGAGGGTGTCGTAAAGTATGCTGCAGACACCAAACCCGAACTCCTCGTGGTGGCTTACTCCAAAGGTGATATGGCGAGGGAAGCCGGGCGCTTCACCGCAATTGACAGCTTCTGCCACGAGGCGCTGTGCGACGTAGCGATTTTCTGCGTGGCCGAGTAGCGCCGGTCTTCGCAGGCCGCACGCAGGGAGAGCGGTCTCAGGTCGGCTGAATACTGGATGCTGGATGTTACGCCTTCCGCACCTCGAAGTGGGTTGCTGTCTCCAGCGCCCGGATTACCGAGCAGAAGTCTTCCTCCGGGTTGCAGCACGACTTCGCGGTACCGAATAGCTCCTTCACCGACGCCGTTACCGGCAGCGGGATGCCTAAACCGTAGGCCGCCGACATGATTAGGCTCAAATCCTTGTGCATCAGCTTCAGTGAGAAATTGGTCGTGAAGTCCCGGTCGAGAATGCACGATCCCTTCCACTCGTAGAATTTGCTCCCGATTACGCCGGAGTTGATCGTGTCGAGTATCAATTTCGGATCGAGGCCCGCCTTCGCACCGAGGATCAGCGTCTCCGATAGCGCCGTGGTCATGTGCGAGACTACCAGGTTGAAGCACAGCTTCAGATATGTGCCCATGCCGGTCGCTCCGGCGTGGATTATCTTCTTGCTCAGCCTTTCCAGTATGGGCCGCACCTGGGCGAGGGCGCCATCGTCGCCGCCGACCATCAGGATAAGCTCGCCTTCCTCGGCAGCCTTTTTGCTCCCGGCGACCGGCGAGTCCAGGAAGCGCGCGCCCTTCTTCCGGGCAGCTTCGGCCAGCCTCTGCGATGTGGCCGGATCCACCGTGCTGCAATCTATCAGCACAACTCCTTCCCTGAGTCCTGCTACTACCCCGTCAAGGCTGAACGCCGCTTCCTCCACCGCCGCGGGGTCGGCAAGCATCATTATGATGACGTCGCTGCTCTCCGCCGCCTGCCTCGGAGTATCCGCAACCGACGCGCCTACAGCGGCGAGCTCCTCCGCCTTGCTTCGCGTCCGATTCCAAACCGTGAGAGGATAGCCTGCCTTCGCCAGGTTCATGGCCATCCCGCAGCCCATGATGCCGAGGCCCAGGAAGCTCAATCTCTTCATTCCGCATGTACCTCCGTTGCCTTGTTCGTTCAGTATCATCTTATTCCTGGAGCTGGCGGATACCTCTCTTATATAGCGTTATATCGTCGAGAACCTGCTTGTGCAGGTGGTCTCCTACCGGCAGTGGCCGGTGCCATTCTGTCGAGCACTTTTGGCCTGCGTTTGTTGACTAATGGCACTTTTTGTGGTGTATTTACTTACGGCTTCAACACTTGCCGAGAGGCTGAGTTTGATGCCGTGGAAAGGATACTAGTTTTACCGGAAGAATGACTACTCCTTTTAGCGGGGAGTGTCTCCTTTGGGAAAGAATGTCATGGCAAAGCGGACTGTCTTAGTAGTGTGGGCGGTTGCTATTCTCCTCTGTTTGGTCTCCACTGGTGTGGCCTGTACCCATTTACAGATTTGGTCGGCGCGGGTTTGCCGTTCGACGTCCGCACGTACAGCAGATTCATCAGCATGGATATGTCCCCCCTATGACATCATCATCTTGACGGGAAACACGTCGCCCTTGCCCGTTGGGAATGTGGCGGCGCAGTGCGAGCAGTTGATGGCCGCCGGGAAGAAGATATTTATTAACGGCTACCAACCCTATCTGTGCTTCGCTGAATCGGGCCAACTTATCGAAAATCTGTATTATGCCGACCGGCTGTTCGGCGCTGCCAAGGGGGTGAGCAAGGTTGTCACCGGAACTCCAGTGCTGCCTGCGTCGCTCGAGAGAGACCCGATGATCACCGCCATTGGCATTAAGGACTACCCCTTGTCATGCTTTGTGCTGCCGAATCCGGCGCCCGTGCAAGTGACCTTGGGTGGCCAGATCATTGCTTTCTTGGGACCAACCGGCGGCGCTCTTCGCGGAGGCCCCGAATACGAGTACAACATCCTCGACTACGGCAAGCTCGTCAATTACCTCAGGTACGGCGACCCCATGATAGTGGGATTCGCAAACGACAGAATCGAAGGTCTGCCCGTCGTCTCCTGGGAAGTTCACTGCCATGCGCCCTACAGCGCATCCGCCCGCAATGCGGTCATCGGCCTGGCGGAGCGCTATAGCATACCGCTGGATTGCCTGCTCACACTCTGCGGTGTCACTCCGGAAGCGGCCACTTGGTGGGAGTCCGTGACCAGCCCTCTGATCGCTAAGGGTTCGCACTCCCGAACTCATCCGGGTGTCTGGGCCGATGTTTCTGATGTGCTATACGAAACCACGCAGGCTGTCGAGGATCAGAAGTTGTTGATTCCAAGCACGATCGACTGCTTCAACTTCTCTGGGGATATGAGTCCGACTGCCGCGCAGATGGATCAGATCTATGCGGCTGGCATGCTCTTTGGTGGCTTTGGCATATTTCCCCGGCAATGTCCCCCCGGAAGGCTATTGCATCAAATACCAGTGGATACCCACGAATCCGTGGTGGCTTAACCAACTGGCGGCGTGCGAGCATACTCCAACATGGCCTTCTCAGAACGTGGAGAGCGACAATGCGGTGTGTAATTATGGCAGGGATTTTCGAGAAGCCGTCGCTACGGAATTTAAGCAAAACGTGAAATACGGAGTTTATACCTACGGCCATATCCACATCTGGCCGGCGAGTGTATCTACATTACGCTTGTGCCTGAGGTCACCAGCACCGTGCAGGTGCAGTGGAGTCTGGTTCCGCCCGTTGCCCCGGTAGTGAGCAGTCCAAGCGCCTACATATCCAATGCATCGGAGATAGCGTGGACCGAGCCTGTGCATCCGGGCGGGATAGCGGAGTATCAGTATGCTGTGGGGACCTCCTCTGGCGGCACTGAGGCGCAGGATTGGACTTCGGCAGGCACTTCGGCCTCGGCTGTGTTGAGCCAGGCTCAACTGACGCATGGTGGAACTTACTATGTGGCCGCGAAAGCCCGATATTCCGAGGGTAGCTGGAGCGAGCCGGGTATATCGCAGCCGCTGACGGCGGATTTGACTCCGCCTACGTGTCCTGGGGTGACGGACGATGGTGAATCGCAGGAATCAACGAGCCACATTCACGCCGTATGGTCGTCCGATGATCCGGAGTCTGGGGTGGTGGAGTACTCGTATGCTATTGGCGCCTCGCCTGGGGCTGGCGATGTGAAGGACTGGACGCCGACTACCTCGACCGAGGTTGATGTAACGGAGTTGGATCTGACAAGGGGCATGACCTACTACGTTTCTGTCAAGGCGCGAAACGCTGCGAACCTATGGAGCGGGGTTGGCAGCTCCGATGGGATACTAATCCAGCCCGAAGCGATTACCATCGGCGCTGCACGCTGTTTCAGCAACGGGGGTGCGGCGAGGTTATCCGGTGACGTGGTCACCGCGGTATTCACCGGGGAGTTTTACATCGAGAGCCTGGACAGGTCAGCCGGCATTAAGGTAGTTTCCTCGGAGGATGTTTCGGAAGGCGATGTTATGGACCTCTACGGCACGATTGGGCGGAACGACGTGGAGCGTGTATTTACACCAACATCGGTCTCCGTCATCGGCAGCGACTCGGTAAAGGCGCTATACATGTGCAATCGCGCCGTCGGAGGGGCTGGCGACGCCCTCGTGCCGGGAGTTTCGGGGGCGGTTGGCCTGAACAACGTTGGCCTGTTGGTCAAAACGTCCGGCAAGGTAACGTTCGTCGGATCCGGTTATATCTACATTAATGATGGGTCGAATCTTATGGGGAAATCCGGACGGAAGGGCGTCAAAGTATCGCCGGCCGAGACCGGCAACTTGCGAGCGGGCTCCACAGTCGTCGTCACAGGCATCAGCACGCTGGAGACGGATGGCATCACATACTGGCCGCTGATTCGCACGAGAAGGGGTTCCGACGTAGTCGTTTGCGTTTACTAAGCCGCCTTACTCTTTCTTCCTCCGAATTCCCACGCTTTCTGCAGCGGCCTCACAATCTTTCCAATAATCTAGGGTGAGCCTCTGGCTCGGTCGTGGATGGCTTTGCTGCATCAGGCCGCCGCCCTGGAGCTTGCTTGGGGATTTGCATTGTGCTACAATTAGCCTATAAGCCTCCACAGGGAGGAGAAAAGGATGCCAACTTTAGCACGACGGTATCGTGCGATTCGCGAGATAGCGGCGTATTGCAGTACGCCGGGGGACCTGTACACTACTCTCCAGCGGGTCCTATCCACAGCACAATCGGTCCTGCTTCAAGTATCGCTCGAACTGTTGCTTCTGACAAACGGTGGCGAGCGCCGGCACATTCGGCCGGATAATCTTTCCCCGAGAAGCAAGGCGAAGCGCATCTCGTTGGATGATGCTGCAGCCGACCAATTGGTCGAGCAGATGCCTACCTGCGCTCAATCATATACCTTTGTCCTGTCGGATGGCGGGTCTTCTGTGCAAACCTGGGTTGTGCCTCTTAATGGGGCTCCCGGCGTGTTTGGGGCGCTCGTCTGCGATGGGGAAGCTCTCTGCGCGGCGGATAAGGACTTTTTGGATATTGTGGCTCAACAAATCTCCGTTTGTCTCTCTGCGAAGCCGGCTACATCTGATATGGATGCAGCATCTGATCAGGCGCGAAAGCGCGTGGAGGGGCTTTCCGCGATTTACGAAATCAGCCAGGCTCTCGACACCGCGCCGATTGATGAATTGCTCGGGCTGATCACGGAAAAGGCCGCGGTCATCACGGATGCCCAGGCTTGTTCCCTCATGCTGAAGGATCCCCAGAAGGACGAGCTGGTAATCAAGGCTAGCTATGGGCTTTCAGAGCAGGTCGTTGAGGAAGCTCGGGTGCCCTTTGGCGAAGGAGTAGCCGGCAGGGTCGCTCAGCTCGGAGAGCCGATGCTGATCGCCAATCTCCAGTCAGATCCCAGATTTGCGAGCACGAAGTTCACCCCCAGGCCGGAAATCGTTTCGTCCATATGCGTTCCTCTCAAGGACGAAGAGGGGCTTGTGCAGGGGGTATTGAGCATACATCGCAAATCGCCTGCCGCTGTATTCACCGAGGACGATGTCAAAGTTTTCAGCGTGTTTGCAAGCCAGGCGGCGATTGCGATATCCAATGCCCACCTCTACAGAAGTCTGAGAGACAGGGTCCGGGAGCTTTCCACGCTATACGAGGCAAGCCGCGAGCTCAGTTGCGCGTACAGTGTTGAAGATGCAGCCCATGCGTTGGTTCGGGTAGCGGTTCAAATGACCGAAGGCGTCTCGGCGATGGTCATGCTCCTGGACAATGAGCGAGGTGGAAAGTTGCAGGCTGCATCGGGAGTTTCCGCCAAGCTGCGCAAGGCCCTGGCCGGGTGTATCGACGCCGATGCGGCGGCGTGGATGCGCTATCTACGCGAGCCTCTGAGTTTCTCCCTCGGTAGCCGGCGGCCCTGGCCGGCCCATATGCGGTGCCTCGCTGACGCCCTCGAAAGCGGCTTCTCTTGGGTGAATATAGTGCCGCTCGTGGCCGAGGACAGCGCTATCGGGCTGCTGATTCTTGGTGACAAGGACGGCAGGCTGCCGGAGCAAAGCAGGGTTCGTCTCCTCTCCATTGTCGCGTCGCAGGCGGCTACCATCATCAAGAACGCCAGCCGATATGAAGAGCAGATGGACCAGAAAGTGCTGGAGATTTCCGCGCTCTATCAGCTATCCGAGCGCATCAGCACGGCCGGCAACCTCAAGGAGGCGCTGGACTCGATTCTCGACATAGTCCGGAACATCGTCTGGTACGACGAGAGCTTCATCTCCACTGTGGACTACGAGCGGAACGTGATGACTGTGCAGGCGTGCCGCGGCAGGAAAGCCAGCCGGCTGCGGGGTGCTGAACTTTCCTTTAGCGAGGACAGCCTCAGCAGTTGGGCGATACACGAGCGGAAGGCTTTGCTATCTCCAGATATCGGTAAGGATCCAAGGTTCGGGTCTGCTTCCCTGGCCATGCGAGGCGGCAGAGTGCGCTCGCTTATGGCGATTCCGCTCATCGTGCACGACGAAGTGGTCGGCGTGCTTAACGTCCATGCCTACGTGCCCAACCTGTATTCCGAGGAAAAGGTCCGAATTCTCTCCATAATTGCCTCGCAGGCTGCTGCGCTCTATAAGGAGCTTGAAGCGCTCAGCGCCCTTGCGAATTACACGGACAACATCCTGAGAAGCATAGCTGCAGGAGTCCTCACCCTTGGCAAGGATGGCAGGATACTCACCTGGAACAAAGCTGCGGAGGATGTCATCGGGATTCCTGCAAGCCAGGCGGTAGGCCAGCACTTCTCGGAGATTGTGGAGGTCATGGGCATCACGGAGGCGGATAAGCAGCGAATACTCTCCGCGATTTGCACGGTGTTGGAAACGGGCCAGAAGTACCTTGGGTACAAGCAGGAATACCACCCTGTCGAGGGTGAGCCGCTGTATGTAAATATGAACATTGCTCAACTCCGCAACCATGTCGGTGGGATATTGGGCCTGGTAATAATCTTTGAGGATGTCACAAAAGAGATCCAAATGGAAAGCGAAATGCGCAGGATTTCCGAGCTCGCGTCGATCGGCCAGCTTGCCGCGAGTATCGCCCACGAGCTGCGGAACCCCCTCAGCTCTATCAAGGGAGCGGCCCAGTATCTGCGTAACGAATATGCGGACCACCAAGGGGTGCGCGAGTTCCTGGACATCATCGTGGACGAGGTTAACGTCCTGAACAAGGTCACCACGGAGTTCTTGGACTTTGCGCGTCCCCTGAAGCTGAATCTGAGGGAAACCGATGTTAACGATGTGATTTTCCGAACCATCCAGTTCATGCAGCTTGATATAAACAGGCAGGGCATCCAGGTTACTCAGGATCTGTCTTACGACATCCCCCGGATCATGGCGGATGACAAGCAGCTCGAGCAGGTTCTCCGCAATCTAGTCTTGAACGCGCTACAGGCTATGCCCAATGGTGGAAAGCTCGTTTTGAGCTCTCAAGCAGCAGAAGAGGGGGTTAAGGTAATCTTGGCCGACAGCGGTGTTGGTATACCGCAGGAGCAAATAGACCGAATATTCGTCCCGTTCTTCACTACTAAAACCAAGGGCACGGGGCTCGGTCTCTCTGTAGTGCAGAAGATTGTGGATAACCATGGTGGCAAAATCGCAGTCGAGAGTGTCGTCGGCGAGGGAACTACTTTTGAGTTGTACCTGCCCGTTTGCAGCGACAGGGCCAGAGCTGCTATTATTCAAGCAGAGGGCGCAGCTGAAAGAGGCGAAGCCGATCTCTTAAGGCGCGCGCAGCCGAGCTAACACGACCCAACTGAGGAAGAGGGTGCTATGGAGGACAAGAAATCTATTCTCATAGTGGATGACGAGCCGAATATACGTCGCGTGCTAGGCGCGGTCTTTGCCAAGGCGGGCTATGAGGTCTTTACGGCTGAGAACGGCAGGAAGGCTCTCGATGTAATCTCCGCAGAGCTGTCCATTGATGTGATGCTTTGCGACCTCATAATGCCGGACCTGAACGGCGTCGAAGTACTGAGGTCGGCAAAGGAGATGAACCCGCAGTTATCGGTGGTTATGATAACCGCGCACGGGACGATACGGACGGCCGTGGATGCGATGAAGCTGGGCGCGTTCGACTACATAACCAAGCCCTTCGATATGGATGAAATCAAGCTCATTGTGAAGAACGCGCTCGAGAGAAGCCGGCTCCTTGCGGAAAACATTCAGTTAAAACAGGAACTCCAATCGCGCTACCGGTTCGATGGGATCGTCGGCGACAGCCGGAAGATGCAGGAAGTTTTCAAGATTGTCGAGCGCGTGGCAAGCAGCAATGCTACTGTGCTCGTCAGGGGCGAGAGCGGCACTGGGAAGGAGCTCATCGCGCGTGCAGTTCATTATAACAGCCCGCGGCGTGACAAGCCGTTCATCGCGGTCTCATGCGCGGCGCTTCCGGAAACCCTGCTTGAGAGCGAGTTGTTCGGTTACGAAAAAGGCGCCTTCACAGGTGCGGTGGGCCAAAAAGCCGGGCGATTCGAGCTGGCGCACCGGGGCACGCTCTTCCTCGACGAAATCCCGGACATCTCGCCGGCGATGCAGGTCAAAATGCTTCGCGTGCTCCAGGAGCGCGAATTTGAACGGGTAGGCGGCACGAAGCCTGTGCGTGTGGACGTGCGTCTTCTCGCCGCGACAAACAGGGACCTCGAGCAGGCCGTGGCAAACGGCGAGTTCCGCCCGGATCTCTATTACCGCCTTCAGGTGATACAAATATTCCTGCCGCCTCTCCGCGAGCGCAGGGAGGATATCCCCGCTCTCATGGAGCACTTCATCGAGAAGTTCAACAAGGAAAACGGCAAAAACATCAAGTTTGTAAGCCCTGAGGCTATGGATCTGCTGATGAAATACAACTGGCCTGGGAACATCCGCGAGCTGGAGAATGCCGTCGAGCGGGGGGTCGTGCTTGCGGATGCGGATTCGGACCTGATAACACCGGATCTGCTCCCAATATCGGTTCAAGCTACTGCAGATACGAGCTAAATGCGCCTTTTCAAAAGCTTTTCCTGCTCCGTTTTGCAGCCCGGTACTCTTTGTGAGGCCGGGCTGTGCTGTTATCCACTGGACGTAGGCCCGCTCGTTGTCCTTCCGGGCGCAAAAAAAGTCTGCTGTCGGCTCTGCTGGCATCAGCAATGGCATGGATTGTGCAGTAGTAATAATTGAGTGGTGTTGCTGGGGACACCCGGGGTCGGGCGATGCCTGAACGCATGGTCACGTCAGGCGAATCGTGATAGTACGGTCGGATTTCGTCTTCAGGAGCTTGGGGGATGGTTGAGAAACGAAGCATTCTTATCGCTGATGATGAGGTAAATCTGTGCAAGATACTGGATGCCGAGCTTAGAAAAGCCGGCTATTCAGTTACTACTGTGCATAATGGCGCCCAAGCTGTCGAACAAGCACTGTCTACCGACTTCCAAATCATTATACTCGACGTCCGGATGCCTGTACTGGATGGCCTGAGCGCGCTCCGCGAAATCCGCAAGTTCCGAAAAGACGTCCCCGTTGTAGTCATGACCGCTTATGAGAGCCATGACACTATGGCCAGTGCGCTGGCTATGGGAGCCACCGCCTGCATGAACAAGCCGTTCGACCTTGAGAGCCTGGTCGCGCTCGTGAAAGCCACACTTGATGAGGGAAACGGCCAGAAATCCGTCAACTGGTCCGGATCGGTTCGGACAGTCTTGTTTAACAGAAACCAGCCGATTCTGTTGGAAGTGCATGACGGCGAATACGCCGGCCAATACCAAAGCAGGATTGAAGACAAGGATGACCAGACGCTGACTGTGCTCTGCCCATGCGATAAGGGAATGTACATGGTCCCCAGGGCGGGAACCGGATTATCAATAGGCTTCGCTGGCGAGGACGCCTTCTACAGCTTCGAGACTACGGTGTTGGTCAGCCGCGAGAATCAGAAGCCCGCGATCGTTGTTGGCAAGCCCGCGGTGATTTACCGAGTCCAGCGTCGAAAACACCCTCGTATGCTGGTCAGAATGCCCGTGGATTTGGCCCTGGTTGATAAGGATGACAACGGTGGCGAGCCCGGCCCGGTCTTTCGGGTGCATACTGAGAATGTCGGCGCCGGCGGCCTGAAAATAGTATCGAATGACAAGCTGCCCGATGGCAGCGAAGTTGACGTTCAGGTATCGGACATCCCTGGACTGGGATGGCTGCTCGGCAGGGGTAAGATAACCCGCGCTCGGAAAGTCTCTCTCGATGACTCCTATGAATGGGAATACGGAATTCAATTCACCAAGTTGAATGACGACGCTCGCCAGGCGCTCAGAAGCCTGGTGGAGTCGGGACAACTGGCCTAGAATGCCTTTAGGATTGTGATCGGCGTTGCGCAAAGGCCCGGGAACCTCCTCCCGGGCCTTTGCATTTGGTCCACCGGGCGCGATTTGCCAACTTCCCCGTGCCTGTGTTATCATAAGCGCGCTTTATGGCTGGTGTGTTGAGCGCACACCGCTTGTCGGGCAAGGGAGTTCCGAAGTGATCAGGGTAGGCATAATCGGGGTATCAGGATACGGCGGTGGAGAGCTGGTACGCATTCTGGCCGGCCATCCCGAAGTTGGATTGGCGTACTTGTGCTCGGAGACCTACAAGGGCCGGGACATCAGCGCCGCGCTGCCGAATGTGCGCGGCTTTCTCGAGGCCGAATGTGAAGGATACGATCCCGCGCAGATTGCCGAGCGATGCGACATCCTCTTCATGGTGCATGACAACGGCTGGGCCATGAAGGAGGCAGGCCGCTTTCTGGACGCAGGGCTGAAGGTGATTGATCTAAGCGCCGATTTTCGTCTGCGGACCAAGGGCCTGTACGAGGAATGGTACAAGCTGTCCCACGGGTCGCCCGAGCTGATCGAGCGGGCGGCGTATGGGCTTCCGGAGCTGTATGCGGGAGAAATCGCGAAAGCGCAGTTGGTCGCGAATCCGGGATGCTACCCCGTTGGTGCGATTCTGGCGCTGGCGCCTCTGCTCGAGGAGAAGCTGATAGATCCGGACACGATCGTCGTAGATTCAAAGTCGGGTGTCTCCGGCGCAGGACGGTCTTCTTTTAAGCTCGATTACCACTTCCCTGAGCTAAATGAAAGCGTGAAGGCGTACAATGTGGGAGTTCACCGGCACACGCCTGAAATAGAGCAGGAGTTGTCCCGGCTCGCCGGCCAGCCGGTGACTATCTCATTCACACCGCACTTGATTCCGGTGACGCGGGGGATTCTGACCACTGCTTACTCCGGGCTTATAGGCGGCGGCTGGAACACTGAAGAGCTGGTGCAGATGTACCGGGAGTTCTACAAGTCGGCGCCGTTCGTGGTCGTGCTCGATGCGGGCGAATATCCCGCGACGAAGAGCGCCTTCGGCTCGAATTTCTGCCATATCGGGCTGAAGGTTGATCCGCGAACGAACCGAGTGGTCGTCCTGTCCGCGATTGACAACCTGGTGAAAGGCGCCGCTGGAACGGCGGTCCAGAATATGAACCTGATGTGCGGCTTCGATGAGAGGACCGGGCTTGACAAGCCGGGGGTGTTCCCATAATGGAGGCGGCTTCCGGTGCGATTACCTATCCGCAGGGGTTTCTGGCGGCCGGCGTCCGTGCGGGCATCAAGGAAACGGGTGAGGACATCGCCCTGATATTCTCCGAGCGCCCTGCGTCTGCGGCGGGGGTCTTCACGTCGAACGTCGTTCAGGCGGCTCCCGTCGTACTGAGCCGTTCGAGGCTCCCTCGGAGGACCGCTCGCGCCGTGGTTGTGAACAGCGGCAATGCGAACGCATGTACCGGCGAGCAGGGCTTGCGCGACGCCCACACAATGGCCGCCGAGACCGCCCGGCTGCTGGGGATTGCGGAGGCCGACATCCTTGTGGCATCCACGGGCATTATAGGTCGCCGGCTGCCGATGGACAAGGTCAGCGCTGGGATCAGCGAGGCGGTTCAGTCGCTGAGCCGCGATGGGGGAGCGAGTGCAGCGCGGGCGATAATGACCACCGATACCCGCCCGAAGGAGGCGTCGGCAGAAATCTCGCTCGGTGAGTCGAAGGCCGGAATCGGCGGCATGGCGAAGGGCGCGGGCATGATCTGCCCGAATCTGGCGACTATGCTGGCGTTCATCACAACCGATGCCGCCGTCAGCCCTGAGATGCTCCAAGCCTGCCTTTTGCGGTCGGCCGAAGTCTCCTTCAACTGCCTGACGGTTGACGGCGATTCGAGCACGAACGATGCGGTAATCATCCTTGCCAACGGCGCGGCGGGGAATGCCCCGATTGATTCGGAAGGGCCGGACCTGGGCGCGTTTCAGGAGGCGCTCGACGCCGTGACTACTTCCCTGGCAAAGCAGATCGCGAGGGACGGCGAAGGTGCCACCAAGCTCATCGAGGTTACCGTGAAGGGCGCGCGCTCATTTGAGAATGCGCGGCGGATTGCCAAAGCGGTGGCGAACTCGCCGCTTGTGAAGACCGCCATGTTCGGCTGCGATCCGAACTGGGGGCGAATCCTCGCGGCAGCGGGCAACGCGGGCGTGGACTTCGATCCGAAGGCGGTGAGCCTATTCCTGGGGCCTATGTTGCTCCTGCGACGCGGCGAGCCGGTTGACTTTCCCCAGGCCGAGGCGCGCGAGCTTCTTTGTAAGCCCGATGTCGGCGTCCTGCTGGAGGTAGGTCCCGGTTCGGCCTCCGCGACCGTCTGGACATGCGATTTTTCTTATGATTATGTGAAAATAAACGCGGAGTACCATACGTGAAAATCTCATACTCATACTCTCCCGGGTGTTTCAAGTACGAGTACGAGTATGAGTATGAGTAAGAGGGGACACCGATGAAAGACAAAGCTGAGCAGGCGGAAATCCTGGTGCAGGCCCTTCCCTACATCCGGCAGTACTACGGGAAGACGGTTGTCATCAAATACGGCGGCAATGCCATGACGGACAAGGCGCTGAGGGAAAGCGTCACGAAGGACGTCGTCCTGCTGCGCTACGTCGGGATGCAGCCGGTCCTCGTCCACGGCGGCGGCCCCGAGATAACCGAGGTCATGAAGAAAGTCGGCAAGGAGCCGGTCTTTGTCGGTGGGCTGCGCGTCACTGACGCGGAGACTATGGAGATAGTCGAGATGGTCCTCGCCGGTAAGACGAACAAGGGCATAGTATCGTTGATTAACCGGCAGGGCGGGAAGGCAATCGGCCTGAGCGGGAAGGACGGCAATCTACTCGTGGCTCGGAAGGCTATGCCGGGCGGCGCCGACTTAGGGCAGGTCGGCGAGATAATCGAGATCAATACGGAGGTCATTTATACGCTGGTCCGGGAAGGCTATATCCCCGTCATCTGCTCGGTCGCTGTGGGAAAGGACGGCGAATCCTATAACGTGAATGCCGATCACGCGGCCGGGAAGCTCGCCTCTGCTCTGGAAGCATCAAAGCTCATCGCGCTCACGGATGTTCCAGGGGTCTACCGCGACTTCAACGACAAATCCAGCCTGATTTCAATACTGTCATCCGATGAAGCCGAAGAGCTTATACGCTCAGGGAAAATAGACAAGGGAATGATCCCGAAGGTCGAAGCTTGCATTCTCGCGCTTCGGGGTGGAGTCGAGAAGGCCCATATCATAAACGGCACGATACCCCACGCCCTGCTGATGGAGATATTTACGGATAAGGGCATCGGTACGATGGTGGTTTGACATTCTCGGATTGACATCAGCTAGGCCAAAGAGTTAGAATGGGTCTGCGAGAGTTTCCGGGAAACGGGCATGAAAACGCCGGTTCTGATAACAAGCGAGTATCGGCCTGATATGGAGGGAGAGACAGAGCCTTCACTCTGTCTCTTTGTCGTTTAGCGGTATGGAGGAACTGCAAGACATGGCGGTAACCACCGGGCGGGAGGCCGACACCCAGGCTGTGATTCGGATGTATGCCGACTACGTGATGCGCACGTATAACAGGCAGTCGGTCGTCTTCGTTCGCGGCGAAGGCATGAAGCTCTGGGATGCCGACGGTAGGGAGTATCTCGACTTTTTAGCGGGAATTGCCGTCAACGGGCTGGGTCATTGCCACCCGGCGCTGGTGGAGGCGATCAGTCGGCAGGCGGCGGAGCTGATGCACGTCTGCAACCTGTATCATGTTCCCCAGCAAGCGGCTCTGGCAAAGCGCCTGGTGGAGCTATCCGGCCTTGGTAAGGCTTTCTTTTGCAATAGCGGGGCTGAGGCGAACGAGGCTGCGATCAAGCTTGCGCGGAAGTGGGCCAAGCAGAACGCCGGCCCGGAGAAGTTCGAAATCATCACCGCCGAGGGTTCGTTCCATGGGCGAACGCTGGCCGCCGTCACCGCCACCGGACAGCCCAAATACCATCACGGATTCGAGCCACTGGTGCCGGGTTTCAAATATATTCCCTTCAACGACCTATCGGCGCTGGAAGCCGCGGTGACGGACCAAACGTGCGCGATCATGCTTGAGCCGATTCAGGGCGAGAGCGGCGTGCGGCCGGCGAGCAAGGAGTACCTGAAGGGCGTTCGCGAGCTGTGCGACGAGCGCAGGCTGCTGTTGATTCTCGATGAGGTGCAGACCGGGCTTGGGCGCACGGGAAAGTGGTTCGGCCACGAGCATTACGGCATCAAGCCGGATATAATGACGCTTGCGAAGACATTGGGCGGCGGTTTCCCGATCGGGGCGTGTCTGGCTGCTGGCAGCGTCGCGGAAGCCTTTGAGCCGGGCAGCCACGCGACAACCTTCGGCGGCAACCCGCTGGCCTGTGCAGCCGCGCTTGCGACGCTGGATGTTATGGAGCGGGAGAAGTTGATCGAGAATGCCGCAGATACGGGCGCATATTTCCGCAGGGCGCTTGAGGAGTTGAGGGAGCAGCGGCGTGACATAGTCGAAGTGCGCGGCGTCGGCCTCATGCTGGCGATCGAGCTAAACCGCGATGATGCTCCGGCGGTTGCCGCCTGCTGTCTGCGGAAGGGGCTGATAATCAACCCGGTCGGCCAAAGCATAATAAGATCCCTGCCGCCGCTGATTGTGCAGAAGGAGCATGTGGACTCCGCAGTCCGGATTCTCGGCGAAGCGCTGTCAGGGACGGCTGGGTAATCGCCTTTGGGAGGGCATCCTCTGAGAGAAAAGGTGGCTGATATGTGGAAGCAACTCACCCAGAAAGCGAGAAAAGCGATATTTCTGGCTCAGGAGGAGGCGGGCAGGCTCGGATACAGTCACGTAGGGTCCGAGCACTTGCTGCTCGCGCTTGTCCGGGAGGAGGACTGCGTCGCCGCCCGAATCCTTGAGCGGCTCGGCGTTGACCTCGGAACGATACGCGTCGAGGTAATGGAGCAGTTGTCCCGAGGGTCGGAGCCCTTAGGGGAGGAGATGCAGCTCACCGCCGAGGCCAAGGAAGCCATTGATCTCGCGTTTAATGAAGGTAAGCAGATGAATGACGAGTGGGTCGGTACGGAGCACCTGCTCCTCGGCCTCGCCCGGAGCGCCAGGGGCATGGCCTCACAGGTGCTGAGCGGGCTGGGTGTGGATGTTTCCCAGATTCGCAGCCAGCTTCGGAACTTGCAGGCGGGTACGCTTCCCTTTGACCGGGTTGAGGGCAACGGTCCTAAACCCATGTCGGTTTCGGTTGACTAGGCGCGGGCGTGATCTGCGCAAGTTCCATCGGGGGTATCAAATGTGGCAAAGGTTCACAGAGAGGGCGCGCAAGGCCGTCTTCTATGCGCAAGAGGAAGCTGGGAGGTGGGACGAACGGTTCGTTACCACCGAGCATCTCCTTCTCGGTTTGATTAAGGATGACGACAGCATGGCTGTTCGCGTCCTCGAGGCGATGGACATCAACACCAGGCTGGTCCGGCTGGAATCGGAAAGGCACATGAAGAAAGGCAATGACCCGATGTGCCAGGACATGCAGTTGACGCCGCGCGCGAAGCGCGTGATTGATATGGCTTACGACGAAGCACGGCAGATGAATAGCAACTACATCGGCACTGAGCAGCTGCTCCTGGGTGTGATCCGCGAAGGCGAAGGGCCGGCCGCGCGCATCCTGGCTAAGTTCGGCGCCAATCTTGAACGAACGCGTCAGGTGATTGGGGCGCTTCAAACGGGCGGCGCGGCAAGCGCAGGGAAACTGGATGTCTCGAAAAGCGCGCTGAGGGGCAGGGACCTCTTATCAATACGCGATCTGAGCAGCGAGGATATCTGGGAAATATTCAGGACGGCACGCATGCTGAAATCGCACACGCTCCGGGAGCAAGTCGAGTTCCCGCTGCTGGCAGGGAAGACCCTCGCAATGATTTTCGAGAAGCCGTCCCTTCGGACGAGGGTGACCTTCGAAACCGGGATGACGCAGCTCGGCGGGCATGCTATCTATCTCCAGCCTTCCGATATCCGGCTGGGGGAGCGCGAGACGGTCGCTGATGCCGCTCGCAATCTCGAGCGCTGGGTCCAGGGCATTATGGCAAGGACTTTCAAGCACAAGACGGTGGCCGATCTGGCCAAGTATGCAAACATCCCAGTCATAAACGGGCTGTCCGACCTCGAGCATCCCTGTCAGGCCCTGGCCGATTTCTTCACCATATATGAGAAGAAGGGCAACCTGGCGGGGCTCAAGCTCGCGTTCGTCGGCGATGGATGCAACACCTGCCACAGCCTGATGCTGCTCGCCGCGAAGGTCGGCGCGAACGTGGCCGTCGGCTGCCCCGAAGGCTACGAGCCGGATACGGCGATATTAACCAGCGCCCGCAGGGATGCGAAGGAGACGAGCGCGTCCATTTCAATCGTGAACGATCCCTTCGAGGCTGTGCAGGGCGCGAACGTAATTTACACAGACGTCTGGGCGAGCATGGGCTTGGAGGACGAGCGCGAGAAGCGCATGCCGATCTTCCAGCCGTTCCAGGTCAACCAGAAGCTGGTGGATGCGGCGGCGGACGACGTAATAGTCATGCACTGCCTGCCCGCACACCGCGGCGAGGAAATCACAGACGAAGTAATGGACGGCCCGCGGTCGGTCGTCTTCGATGAGGCCGAAAACCGCCTCCACGTGCAGAAGGCAATTCTAGCCATGCTGCTCTAGGGTGTGGGAAGACTGTAGACCATAGACAGGAAGGGCTTCTCCGGGTCTACAGTCTCTTGTCTACGGTCTCTACCGAAAGGAGCAATCCTACGAATGAAGAAAATAGTGCTCTCCTACTCCGGGGGTTTGGATACCTCGGTCTGCATACCGATGGTGAGGGAGTTCTACGGCTACGATCACGTGGTCACTGTCACGGTTGATGTCGGCCAGCCGCCTGAGGACATAAAGGAGGCGGAGGCGAAAGCCCGCGCACTCGGGACCGAGCATTACACGATTGATGCGAAGTCGGAGTTCGCATCGGATTACATATTCCCCGCCATCAAGGCCAACGGTGACTACCAGGGCTATCCGATCAGCACGTCCATTGCACGGCCACTGATCGCCTTGAAAGCCGCGGAAGTCGCGAAGAAAGTCGGCGCAGACGCCTTCTGCCATGGCTGCACCGGCAAGGGAAACGATCAGTTCCGGTTCGAGTTCGTCTGGCGGATGCTTGCGCCCGATCTGCCGATTGTCGCTCCGATGCGGGAGAGGAACCTCACCCGAACCGAGGAGATCGAGTATGCGAAACAGCACGGCGTTCCCGTCGGCCAGAGCGCGGAGAAGATATGGAGCATTGACGAGAACCTCTGGGGTCGCTCCATAGAAGGCGGCCTGCTCGAGCAGCCCGACTTCATCCCGCCTGAGGAGATTTACCAGTGGACGAAAGGCCCGCAGGACAGCCCGAACACCCCAACAATCATCGAAATAGGCTTTGAGAAGGGCGTTCCGGTTTCGCTGGACGGCAAGCGAACGGACGGCGTCGCGCTGATTCGGACGCTTAACAAAGTCGCCGGCGGGAACGGCGTCGGGCGCATTGATATTATGGAGGACCGCATACTCGGCTTGAAGGTGCGGGAGAACTACGAGTGCCCGGCGGCCGTGACGCTCTTGACCGCACATAAGGCGCTCGAGGCGCTCGTATGCACGCGCGAGGAGACGAAGTTCAAGTCCATCGTGGATCGGGAGTGGGGCGAGCTTGCCTACAAGGGGCTGTGGTTCGACCCGCTGAAGGAGGATTTAGAAGCATTCATCAACAAGATACAGGAGCGGGTAACCGGCGCGGTGAAAATGCAGCTTTTCAAGGGCACGGCGAAGGTCGTAGGCCGCAGCAGCCCGTTCGCGCTCTACTCGGAGGAGCTGGCCTCGTTCGACTCAAAAGCCTTCGACCAGAGCGAGATGGCCGGCGCTGTGAAGGTCCACGGCCTCCAATCTCGGATGTACCGGCTGCTGAAGAAAGGGAAATGATGTCCAAACGCAAGCTCTGGGGTGGCCGTTTCAGCAAGGAGACGGCCGATCTTGTGGATCAATTCAACGCGTCTATCGGCTTCGATGCCTGCCTTTGGGAGTACGACATCGAGGGCAGCGTCGCCCACGCGCGTATGCTCGGCAAATGCGGCATTATTTCCGAGGCTGATGCCCAGGCAATTGTTGATGGGCTGAAGGGCATAGCGGATGACATCCGCGCCGGCAAGGTCAAGTTCGACGTCGCTGCCGAGGACATCCACATGAACATCGAGAAGCTGCTCCACGAGCGCATCGGCGAGGCGGCCGGAAAGCTCCACACCGCCCGGAGCAGGAACGACCAGGTCGCTCTCGACCTGCGCATGTACGTAAAGACCCGGATTGAGTTTATTGATAAAGTCATAGGCGAGCTTCAACTTTCGTTGATACGCAAAGCTGAGAAGCATGTCGAGACGGTGATGCCGGGGTATACGCATCTCCAGCACGCCCAGCCGGTGACCCTCGCGCACCACCTGCTCGCGTATGTCTGGATGCTTCAGAGGGACAGGGAGCGGTTTGCCGACTGCTACCGGCGCACGGACGTGCTTCCGCTCGGCTCTGGAGCGCTCGCGGGAACTTCCTTCCCGGTTGACCGCGAATACGTGGCGAAGCTGCTCGGATTCTCGCGCATCAGCGAAAACAGTATGGATGCGGTGTCCGACAGGGATTTCGTCGTGGAGTTCCTGAGCGCCGCCTCGATCCTGGGAATGCACATGTCCCGCTTCGCCGAGGAAATTGTGCTCTGGAATACGAAGGAATTTGGATTTGTCGAGCTCGACGACTCCGTGGCGACCGGGAGCAGTATGATGCCGCAGAAGAAGAACCCGGATGTGGCTGAGCTCGTTCGCGCGAAGGCCGGGCGCCTGTATGGAAACCTGCTGGCGCTGCTGACGGTGCTCAAGGGCCTGCCGCTGACCTATAACAAAGACCTCCAGGAGGACAAGGAACCCCTTTTCGATACCGCCGATACAATTCTCCAATGCCTGGCCATAATGCGGCTGTTGATCGAGACCACGGAGTTCCGGGCGGACGTGATGGCGCGCGCCCTAGAAGGTGGCTTTTCGCACTCCACGGACATCGCCGACTACCTTGTGAAGTACGGCGTGCCGTTTCGCACGGCGCACGAGGTCGTAGGCCGCCTGGTGAAGTATTGCATCGAAAAGGGCAAGTCGCCCGGCGAGCTCACCCGGGACGAGCTCCTGCGCTTCTCGGATAAATTTGCAGAGATAGACGTGCCTGAGGAAGCCAAGAAGAGCGTCGAGGCGCGGGATGTCCCCGGAGGCGCCTCGACCGGTCGGGTGAAGGAACAGATCGAGGCGGCGGAGCGCGCGGTGGCGAAGCGACTTCTGTAGGCTACTTCCTTAGCTGCTTGACCATCTTAACGGTGGTTTCACCGTCGCCGCAGCTAATCTTCAGTTCGTCCATGACCTGGTCTATCAGGTACAGACCAAGTCCCCCTTCGGGCAGCATCTCGACCGGCGGTTTCTGCGTGCCGCCATCTCTGCTGAATGCTGTTCCCGTGTTGCATACCTCAATCTCCAGTCGGTCCAGCTCGATCCGATACAGGACGCGCACTACGGACTTGTCCGGCCCGCTGAACTTGACGGCATTAGAGCACGCTTCGCCAACAGCCAGCTTCAAATCTTCTACCTGCTCATCCGTCAGTGCCAGGCGGCTTGCGATTGCTTCCACGGCCTTTCGAGAGATGGTGATAAACTCGGGGGAGCACGGTATTTCTAATTTTATAACATCGGATTTTACCACGGGATTGTGATTCTCTATACTCCTTTCAGAGCTACTATGGCGATATCGTCCGGCGGTCTGCTGGTGCGTCTGCTGGTTGCAAGTTTGTGTATATTGTTGGCAAGCTCCTGAGCAGTCTTTGACGGCCGTTCCATCAGGGCGCTCTCGAGTTTTGATAGCCCGGTATCACCATCCGATGAAAGGGCGGTGGTCAGGCCGTCTGTGTACAGCAATAAGATATCGCCCACTTTTATAGACGTCCTTCGCTCGAAAAAAGTTGCATTGGGCAGCACGCCCAGGAGAATGCCGGGCGTGCTAATATACTCTATCCTTCCGGTATGCGCTCTCAGCAGCAGGCCCGGCTCGTGTCCCGCCAGGCTGTACAACAGGGTTTTACTCTCGGTATCCAGGATTGCGTAGAACATGCTGATGAACGCTTCCGGCTCGGTATTGTCGTAGATCAGGCGGTTCATCTTGTGCAGTAATTCGGCGGGCGAGGCTATATGTTCGGCGGTGGCGCGAAGCGAGTGCTTGCACATTGCGATGTGTCTGGCGGCGGACACATCCTTTCCCGCGACGTCGGCTATCACTATTGCGAATCTATGTCTATCGAGCTCGATCAGGTCGTAGTAATCGCCGCCGACCTGGTATGCCGGGGCGTATTTGCAGCCGACTTCGAATCCGGGTATCGGCTCAATTGCACTGGGAGACAGCAGCCTCTGAGTGAGGTTTGCAATGCCCAACTGGCGTTCGTAGAGACGGGCGTTTTCGATTGCTATTGCAGCCAACTCCGCCATTCCGATCAGCAGCTTGACCGTCTCCCGTGGGAATCCCCGCGGTTCATGCCGGTATGCTGTAAGGAACCCAACCCTTTTCCGCTTGATAGTGAGGGGCACGGTGACGGCGGAGCGCAGCCCGAGTTTCTCGGCTGCTGGCGGGTGTCTGTATAAATGGTGAGCGCTCAGGTCGGGGATCACCAGCGGGCGCATTCTGGAGGGGGACAGCTTCCCTGCGATCATCATCAGCTCTGCATAGTCCGATTCGGTGCCGTCCGGAATGCCATAGCCGCACGCGACATTAAGCCGTCCGGTCTCGTTATCGTAGAGAAGCAGGCCGCACACGTCGGACACTATCAACGCGCGCAGCCGGTTCATTATCATATTTAAGACGGCGTCTAACTCCAGTGTCGAGGTAATCGTTCGTGCAATTTCGTACATGTCGCGCAGGTAGCGCGTCTGAGCCTTCGTCGCTTCATGCAGTTTTAGGTTCTCGATTGTCATAACCAGCGGTTGCGCTATATGTGATGTGGCGAAAGCCAGGTCCGCGTCGTTGAAAATTCGGCCGGCCCGGCTTCTGTTGATATTCAGCACACCCAGCAGCGATCTTCTGCCTCGCAGAGGCACGGACATGGCGGAGACTATCTCCGGACGTGGGATCGCGCCTGGATACTCCTGCGCATCGGCGGCTCCGTGCAGCAGGACGGGCTTTTGGCTGGCTATCACATGCGCGTATACCGTGTCCTTGACGCGATGCAGCTCTCGGCTGATGCTTTCGCTGAGGCCATACGTTGCGGCCACACGGCATCCCCTTGCCTCGTGGAGTATTATCGAGCCGCTGTCCGCTTGCATGAGGGTCAGTGCCTCGCGAAGCGTCCTGTTTAGCAGCTCATCGAGATCGGTAGAGGTCCATAGCGCTTCTCTCAGTCGTACCAGGAGCGGTCCTATTTGGGGCGGTGTGCGTTCTTCATCTGCTTGCTTCAAGCGGGAAACAGCCGCGACGTGGTTGGCGATCGTGTTCATCACTTCTAATTCCCAGATGGTAAACGAGACGGGGGAGCAGCACATGTAAAGGAGTACGGCCAGGGTTTCCCCCTGGGCTACGACAGGTATGCATGCCAATGAGCGCACGTGCTCCAGGGCGTATATGCCCGCGCTGGGCGTTGATAGCGAAGGTAAATCGTCTACTACCTTTAGGCTTTGGTTGATTGCGGCCCAGTCTAGGATGTCGTCGCCGGATAGAAGATGGCAGTTCTCTAAAAATGGATGCGAGACATTCCTGAAGGCCAGGGGGAAATATGACTTGCCTGGGGCTGGGCAGCAGAGCAGCACTGACTTATCCACGCGGAGATGCTTGACGGGAAGCTCGACTGCTGCATCCACTACGCGCGCGAGATTGCCCTCAGCAGTATCCTGGGACAGATGTTGTAGGAATCCCAAGAGCTCCAGAGCGCTCTTCGATCCGGGACTTATAGCGCCGACCAGTTGCTCGCGACGATCCATCCATGCACCTCGCGAAAGGCAACTCTGTTAGGTGGATGGTTTGCCCTGTATCTCCCGCACGTGCTCCAGGGCCTCTTCCACCGAAGGGTATAGGATCATGAGATCGGGCATCTTCGTAAGCCCGCCGATGCTGAGCTTGCGCGTCGTGCGCAAATTGCAATTTGCGAGCGAAAGGTGTCCATCTATCGCCGACAAGCGCTTTGCTGCAAAGATAATCCCCGACATGCCGCTGCTATCCATGAAGTCTGCGGCGGACATATCCACGATTATAGTCTTGTGCCCTTGCTGGATAAGTTCAGATATTACAGAGCGGAACTCGGGCGTGCTGTAATGATCGAGGTCGCCGATTATCTGAACCACTGGCACGCTGCCGCGCATCATGACATTAAACTGTGTATCTGCGTCCATACTCTGATCGTTTCCTGAAGCGCTAGTCCTTATCTACCGAGTCTGCTGGTGGGAAGGGGAGCGTGGTCTTCTGCGGGAGAGGTTTTTGCCAGCCCTGTGTATTATGGCAAGTCCTTACCCATTTGTCAATGGCTGAATAGTGAAAATTGTCGGCGCTGTAAAGGTGGCCCATTGGGAATTCGCTGCGTGTTCGCATGTGAACCCGGGATACGTTGGGGCAACATCCCTGATAGTTTAGTTTACCTGCGCGCAGCCGCGGGTATGAAAATCGGGCAAGAATCGGTGGTGCTTGGTTCCCTGACTTGGTGTAATGGCCTTGGCAATTTGAGCATATAAGGAGGTAAAGCCGGTGGCGGATGAGCAGGTGCGCCTGATTAATGCCCAAGACCAGGCAAATCAGTACATGCATCGGGTCGAGGAGGCTGTGGCGGCGGAAGGCCCCGACGAAATGAGACAGCATATCCAGGAAGCGATGGCCTTCGGACAAAATGCTCTGGATCACCTCGACGAGGCTTTGACCATGACCGAAGATCCGGATGTGGCAGACCGCGTTGAGGAAGCCATGCACCATCTGGGGTTGTCTATGGATCAGGGGGATCAAGCTTTAGACGCCTCGGAAGAAGATATAGAGGATTTCATCTCCGAGGTGCGCAGGCACGCGCGACAGTCCGCAGCATACCTCGGCGAAGCGATGGCGGCAGCCATGTAGCATCGGCTGGCAAAGGCGCTCCAGGCTTAAAAGTCTTACACGACGCTTGGTACGGCCTGCGCTGGTTGCTTCTGGTCAGGGCCGGTGTGCCAGCCTGAGCCAAAATTCGACATTCCCGCCGCTCCCCAGATAAGGCGAGCGGGCGTGTCCCATCACAACCAGTTCCTCAGGACGGCAGGAGTAGACCGCCGCCAGCACCTCCTGTATGCGTTCCTCGGGAAGTACTCCCTTGGTCAGCCACCTTCTGGGAGCCTCGTATTGCGGTTTGATTAGGGAGAGTGCTTCACCGCCCGGCTTTAGCATGCGGGCTATGGCGGGCAGCGCTTTTTCCTGCTTTGTCCATCCGAGGTCGCTCACGACAAGGTCGAGCGGCTCCGGAGGAGCCCAGTAAAGCGCGTTAGTCCTTTCGCACACGACCACGCGGTTATCGGTGCGAAGTTTCCATGCCAGGAGACCGTAGGCGGTATCAACGGCGTACACTCGTGCTGCTCCGGACTGGAGCAGGCAATCTGTGAATCCGCCCACATGGCATCCGAGATCTGCGATTACCAGGCCGCGGACCTCGATCTTGAAATGCTCCAGGGCGAATTGAAGTTTCAGCCCGCCCTTTCCGACAAACGGACAGTCCTTCGGGCGGTTTGATTTGGCCCGCTTCATCCGGTCTCCTTGCGGCTGCTCCGAGCGCCCGATGCGGCTCCTGCTCGTCGCCGGTCCGCGCTTCTCATCGAGTATATCACATTGCGAGTCGGAACCGAAGGCGGTATGCGCTGCGAAGCCGAACCAGGGAAGTTTGTTTGGTCGGTGCGCGCGCTATGCGATCGCGGCAGGGCTGACCCGCCATAGCACGCCCGTGTTCCTAAGCGTGCGAATCGTGCCATCCGGTGCGGTATCGAGGATTCCCAGGTCGAGGATATATGCTGCCTCGCCGGTTCGGTCGAACTTCACGGCGATCGGGTGCTCGAAGCTGCCGCTCCGATATGCCGATGCAGGCCCCGGATGCCGGTTGGTGATGAAATCATCCACCGCTCCGGTTGCCACATCTATGGTGACTATCTTGAAGCCTTCATGCAACGCCACGAACGCCGTATCCGGCGAGCCGAACAGCGGACTCCGCGCAAAGTCGAATTTCGCCATGCCCGAACCCGCCGGCAGCCGCGCGACGGGCTTCCCGGCCAATGGAGGGCGCTCTTTAAGCAGGAACTCCGGCTGCCCGGCGTCCTGGGGTTTGAATTTTGGATCGGTAACCGGCTCGCCGCCGGTGTAATCAGGCCAGCCGTACCAGCCGCCTTCGACCGCCTGCCACATATACTCCCGTCCGTCGGCGATTCTGCGGCTGCTGCGAGCCTCCATGCCTGCATCGGTGCAGAAAATCCTGCCGTCGGGATGCACCGACAGTCCGAAGGGCCGCCGGAGTCCCCAGGCGAATAGCTCGAATTCGCCGCCGTCCGGGGCTATGCGCCATATCGCCCCGCTGCACCTGATGTCTCCCTTTATCCGTTCGCCCTCTCTGGTTGCTGTGCCGAAGGGCTTGAATGCCCCGGTCGAAGCCGTGCCGGGTCCGGATGGATTTAGGCTCTCGAAGTTTCTCCCGGTCAGGGCGATGTCGGCTCCGGGGATGTCGCACAGTTCCGGGTGGCCGGCAAGCCAGGCGTTATCCGGTCCCACTATGCCTGCATTGGTGCGCGTTCCCTGCGCGAAGTAGAGCCGTTCCGAGTGGGCGACCACAATATCGGAGCTTGGATGATCCCCGCCGCCGGGTAGGCCATCTACCAGAACCTCCCGAGCGCCGTCCTCATAAACCCTGTGGACCCGGCTGGATCGGCCGTGCTCCACGGCATAGAATGCGCCCCGGTAGTACACCAGCCCGGTTATCGAGCCTGAAAATCCGCTCGCAATAACCTCAACCGAGCCATCCGGCCGCACGCAGACAATCCGCCCTGGTTCGTAAGCCGATGCCGTGGGCGATCCCATCTCTCCAACGAAGATATTGCCCGCCTCATCGAAATCCAGGCTCGATGGATTATTCAGCCCTGTGGCCGCGACTTCCACGCGGAAGCCGGCGGGGACGGCGAGCGCATCCGGGTTCACATGCCGCTCCAGGAACAATCTTTCCGCCGCTCTGGACATGCTATGACGCCTCCGACGGAGTCTGTGTCATTTCTGCGGTACCCTTGGAGCGCCGATCCGAAACGCACTCCGGGAGCAGGGTTTAGAACCGGAGTAGCCGGGGCAAATCTGGCGGTGGAAAGCAAATCGGAATGCCATTCCCTGTTTCGGAAAGGAGATCGGAGGTATGAAACTCGAAAACAAATGCGCGGTTGTAACCGGCGCCCGCAGAGGCATAGGTCGAGGAATCGCCCTGGCAATGGCCTCGGAAGGCGCGGCCGTGGTGGTCAGCGATGTTGACTTAAGTGACTGCGAGAAGGTCGTGTTCGAGATCGAGGCCCAAGGCGGCCAGGCTCTGGCCGTGGAGTGTGACGTGACCTCGAAGCAGCAGACAAATGATATGATCGCCCGGGCAGTCAGCGCGTTCGGTAAGGTTGATATCCTGGTGAATAACGCCGGTATTGCGGAATTCAAGCCATTCCTGGAGCTGGCGGCCGAGGATTGGGATAGGACTCTGAACGTCAACCTGAGGGGGCAGTTTCTATGCGCCCAGGCTGCGGCCCGGGACATGATCGAGCGGAAATGGGGCCGCATCATAAACATAGCTTCTGTAGCTTCGGGCCAGATCGGAATCGGTTTCCCGAATCTCACTCATTACACCGCCTCCAAGGGCGGGGTAATTGCTTTCACAGAGGCTCTCGCGGTCGAGCTATCCCCACACGGCATCAACGTCAACGCGATCGGTCCCGGGATCATCGGCACGGAGATGGTCAGGCCGCTTGAGGAGGCAGGAACCCTCGAAGCGCTGGTTAGGATGCGCGTGCCGAAGGGTCGTGTAGGCACGCCGGAGGACATCGGCTACCTGGCGGTCTTCCTGGCGTCCGAGGAATCGGATTACATCACCGGAGCTACCATCTTCATAGACGGCGGCTGGCTGGCAACCTAAATCCAACGCAAGGCTTTGGGTTCCAGGTTGAGAAGCCAACCAACCTGAAACCTGAAACCTCTTGTGCTAGATAGGACCGCTGGCAGGACTTTATCTCCGCCGGATCGAACACCTTACTTGTGATGATGTCCATACCCGTTATCCCTTATGGGGTGAGGCGCACACAAGCTGTCTCGCTTTCTGCTGAGTCCTGCAGTAAGCGAGGTAATTTGCAATCTGAAATTATTGTATCGGGGCACTTTCTATGTCGTTGACATTACCCATCGTTCAGGTAACTGCGAGAACGCTTCCCGAGGCCTGGGAGCAGGCTGTTTTGCAAACCTGGGAGCGGGGAGCGAGCATCCCCACGCAGTACGATAAGCCTGCAGATCCGGCCAGCCGCGATGCCACCGCTGTAATCGTCGTCACCGACCCAATGGCCGAACCGCGAATCCATCGAGCGTTTCCGGGAGGCATTGTGGAGCTCGAGTGCTACCGGCAGGAGGTCGTTGACGGCATCCACGACCACTGGGTGGATCCGGCCGCGGGCAAATGGGAGTACACGTACCACGAGCGATTAGCGGCCTATTCCGTTCCCGGTCTCTCTAAACCTGTGAACCAGCTTGACTACGTAGTCAATGCGCTGGCGGAAGCGCCCCACACCAGAAGGGCACAGGCGATCACCTGGAAGCCCTGGGAGGATGCGGGGATTTCCGATCCGGCGTGCCTGCAAAGGCTCTGGTTCCGCGTATTCGGCGATGAACTCGTGATGAACATACACATGCGGTCGAACGATGCTTTCAAGGCCGCTTTTATGAATATGTATGCCTTCACCGACCTGCAGCGCGTGGTGGCCGAGCGGCTTTCGGCAAAGCTGGGCAGGGATATACGCGTCGGCCAGTACACGCACATCGCCGACTCGTTCCATATCTATGGTGCATATTTCGAGGAGTTCCAGGGCTTCTTGAATACATTGAAGGCCCGGACCTTCGAGCAGAGGACTTACAGGACGGAGGACGTCCAGGAGATCATTGACGAGGCGCGCGAGCAGATCGCCGGGTCGCTGGAGGCCGAAGCGGCGTCGGGGAGGAAAGGGCTGTGAAGCATGGAGTATTGGAGTAATGGAGTGGTGGAGTGTTGGGACCCAGTACTCCTTCCGTAGAGTCGGTCGCTAGCAAGGTCTGTCACGGAGGCGGAGAGCCATGTTATTTCCTAAAGCGAAAATGGGCCATACCTCGACGTACCAGGGCAATAAGTCCGAGGAAGGTTGGCTGATCCTGAACATCGGCAACGTGGAGTTGGAGGGCGTCAGCAAGATTTTCATTGACCTGCGGGACTTGGAGGAAGTCAAGGAGCGCGCCGCGAAGGAATCTGAGGCGCTGGGTGAGGCGAAGCGCCTCCTCGGCGGCGAGTGAGGGAAGTACAAAGTACCAAGTATAGAGACAAAGCCTTGGGGCAAACCACTAAACACTAAACACCCAAGCACTACCATGCCGATTACCAGAACACAATTTGCTCTCATGCTCCATGCGGTTCCCCATCTCGGTCCGAAGGGTGTCGCGCGCCTGATGTCGGAGCTCCCGCCCGGCCTGCCGGACGCGGTGATTGAGCTCGACGGCATCCGTGCGTGGCGCGTCTCCGCCGACACCCTTCAGCGCGAGTACAAGCTTCACCCGGAGGCAGCGCACTGCCTTGCCCAGGAGAAGGATCAACTCCTTTCCGCCAGCGCCGAAATTGCCTCCTCAGCCGGAAGGCTCGGCATCCGCGTGATGACCAGCCTCGACCCGGATTACCCGTCGTTGCTCAGGGAGTACGAGAGCGTTCCTCCGCCGATTGTATACGCATTCGGCAATCTCGGCCTGCTTCGGGAGCGGAAGTTCGCCGTGGTCAGCTCGTCCGGCATCGGAGCGCACAGCATCGAGGTTGTGAGGGAGCTGGCCGGGATGCTTTCCGACGAGGGCCTGGCCGCCGTCACGAGCCACAACACGCACCCGTACCAGATCGCGGGGCTTGCCGCCAAGAGCAGGAATGCGCCGGTAATCCTGGTGCTCGACCGCGGCATCCTGAGCGCCTTTCCGCAGGGGCTGGGCTATGAGCCGGTGGCGCAGGCGCGCATCTGGAACCTGCGCTTCGACCCGGAGCGTGACCTCGTCATATCCAGGTTCCGGCTGTACGATCCCTGGATCGGCGCAAACGGACGCGAGCGCGATAGAATGGTTTTCGCCCTGGCAGACGTTGTGGTCGCTGTCGAGGTACGGCCCGGCGGAGTGATGGAGAGCGAGTGCCTCCGCGCGCACAAGAAGGGCAGGGAGGTTTACGTGTATAAACCTGATGGTGGAGCGCTTCCCGGCGGCAACCAGGCTCTCCTGGAGAAGGGCTGCCCGCCGATCCCCGCCGCCTGGGCCAAATCGCTCCTGACAACGCTGGATTTGCCCGAACAGGCTACTGATGATTTGGAAGGAGAGGTTTGATGCAAGTACCCATGACCTCCATCGGAGGAGTTGAAGTTTCGAGGATCGTGTGCGGGTCGAATCCATTCCTGGGGTTCTCGCATTTCAGCGCCGCGAGGGATAATTGGATGCGGAGGTACTTCGACGACGCGCGCATCGTGGAAGTCATGGCGAAGTGCGTCGAGTTCGGCGTGAACTGCGTCATAAGTGGGCCGGAGCCCCGCATGTACGAGGCTATTAACGAGGTCGAGCGGCAGACCGGCCGCCGCATGGTCTGGATGTGCACTCCGGGGATAGCAGGAACCGGCCCGTCCGACGGCATCAAGTGGTGCGCCGACCACGGCGTTCAAATCTGTATGCCGCATATGAGCTGGACCGACGCCCGCTTGAACATCGCCAAGCGCGAGATCGAGGGCCTCGCGCCGTACCTGGAGCAGATGCGCAGCCTGGGGATGGCGACCGGCCTCAGCACCCATCGGCCGGAGATTATTACTGTTGGCGACGCGGCGGGCTACGATCTGGATACGTATGTCCAGCCGTTCAACGTCGCGGGCTTCCTCTGCCCGGTCGAAACCGACTGGGTCGCGCGCGTCATTCGCGGCACCCCGAAGCCGGTTATCTGCATCAAGCCTCTCGCGGCCGGGCGCGTCATGCCCGAGCCGGGCTTGGGCTTCGTCTTCCGAAACTGCAAGCCGAACGATACGGTCGCGATTGGATTTATGAGTCCCGAAGAGGTCGAAGAGGACATTAAGATTGCGATGGCCGTGATGCAGGGCCGGCAGGCCGAAGTCGAGCTGACCAAATCCCGGAGCAAGCGGCTGCTTGATGCGAAGTAGCCGGCCGCGGCGCCGCAAGAACGCGGAAATCCGAAATTCGAAACAAATCCAAATGATTCAATACCCAAATCCCAAATGGAAGTGTGCTTCGCTTGCCGCGCTTCTGGCGGTCCTCAGCCTCCTGGGTTCCGGTGCATGGGCGCGCAAGCCCGATGGCGCGCTCGGCCTTATCCGCTATCCCATTTCTACGAATCCGACACTGGCTTTGCCCGGCGGCAATTTCACGCTAAGGCTGAGCAGCGAGAAGCCGGTATGCGATGTTCGTGTCGAGCTTTTCACCAAGGGCGCGACTATCAACATCTTCGACAGCGCGCCGGGCGAGTCGTTCAAGCCGGAGGATCGCCGGACCTTCGGCTGTCCATTCGAGAGGCTGCCGTTCAAACACAGGGAGATGAACTGGGGATGGAGGCCGCGAGTCACCGTCCGGGACCTGGCGCGCATACCGATCAAGCTGCCGGACGATCTGCCGGAAGGCTTCTACGGCCTGCGGGTGACATGCAGCGCCGGAAGCGACACCAGCGAGCGCGCAGTCAGAATCTTCAGGGAGTGGCCCGCGAAGTACGAAATCTGCCACATCACCGATGTCCACATCGGCAAAAATGACGTACCCGCCGCTGGCAGAGTCTTCCTCAAAATCGCTCAGCGCGTCAGTCGGCAGAAGCCCGCCTTTGTCCTTTTAACCGGTGACAATGTTGACAGCGCGATGCCGGATCAGTTTCACCTCTTTCTGGCGGTCGTGGACCGGTTCGAGGCGCCAACCTTCGTCATCCCGGGCAACCATGATGCCTTCGGCCGTATCCGCGAGGGGAAGGCGGATGCGCTGACCTTCTTCGGCGATACCTGCTATTCGTTCGATTTCGGCGAGGACCATTACCTCGGCATGGACGGCGCAACCCCCAAGCTCGACAAGGAGCAGATGAAGTTTATCGAGGACGACCTGGCAGGCGTCCCTCCAGGCAGATTCAAATGCGTTTTTAACCATGCGGTTGCATTTCAGGACGCCAGGAAGTACCCGTGGCTTCTGAGCGCGTTCGAGAAATACGACGTTAACCTCTATCTGTGCGGCCATAAGGACACGGGACTGATAGAGGTTTTGACGGGGACGCTGTCCGTCCGGACGGAGCCCGCATTCAGGTGCGGTTCCTACAACACGATCGCAATCGAGAATCACCAGGTCAAATTCGCCCGGCCCGGCCTCGGCTAGTGCAAGTTGGAGTTTCGAGTTCCGAGCGCTCGCATATCGCCGTGAAACCCATTCCAACCAGGCTGCGCATGAGGAGATGCTTGTTTGAAGCGGTGGTCAACTTCTGCTATAATTCTTGCACTACTGATCGAGTTAGGAACATTACTTGATGGTTAAAGCCCATTCTACACACGTGTGCCAGCAATGCGGATATAGCTCCCCGAAGTGGCTCGGCCGATGTCCCGACTGCAACCAGTGGAATACCTTTGTCGAGGAGGTTGCCGCCCCCAAAGCGGCCCGCTCCAGGCGGGGAGTAGCCGCCGTGTATAACCCGCCGAAGCCGATTTCTGAAATCACAATTGGCGAGCACCACCGCCGGTCGTCGGGGATCGGCGAGTTCGACCGCGTCCTCGGCGGCGGCATTGTTCCCGGCTCCGTCGTGCTCATCGGCGGCGATCCCGGTATCGGGAAGTCCACGCTTCTTACCCAGGTGGCGAGCAATCTGGGCCTGGACAGCCAGGTCACCCTTTACATATCCGGTGAGGAGTCGCCGGAGCAGATCAGGCTCCGCGCCGACCGAATGGGCGTGGTCACGGATAAGCTCTATCTCGTTTCGGAGACGGACATCGAGCAGATCGAGGCGTGCATCAGCTCCTTGAAGCCCGGCGCAGTGATCGTAGATTCCATCCAGACGATGTACGACCCGTCACTGGAATCTGCGCCCGCCACCGTGAGCCAGGTTCGCTCCTGCACCGCGGTTCTCACCCGGATTGCGAAAAGCACGAAAACCCCCATTTTCATCGTAGGACACGTGACTAAGGAGGGCGCCATCGCCGGGCCCAGGGTGCTCGAGCATATGGTGGATACGGTGCTCTACTTCGAGGGCGACCGGCATCAGACGTATAGAATCCTGCGGGCCGTGAAGAATAGATTCGGCCCGACGGACGAGTTGGGAATCTTCGAGATGCGCGACCAGGGCCTGCTGGAAGTTCCGAATCCCTCGGAGATTCTGCTTTCGGAGCGGTCAACCGCGGCCCCGGGATCGGTTGTCGCCGCCACCATCGAGGGCACCCGCCCGCTTCTGGTCGAAGTTCAGGCGCTGGTGGCTCCGTCGTACTTCTCGGCGCCGAGGCGGATGGCCACCGGCGTTGATTACAACCGCACCATGCTCATACTGGCGGTACTTGAGAAGCGAATCGGCCTCAGCCTGGCTAATCAGGATGTGTATGTGAACGTCGCCGGCGGAGTGAGAATCGTCGAGCCGGCGGTTGACCTGGCGATCGCGGTCGCGGTGGCGTCAAACCTCAAGGACAGGCCGGTTGATGCCAGTACGGTGGTAATCGGCGAAGTTGGACTGGCTGGAGAGGTGCGCGGCGTGAGCCAGATAGAGAAACGGATTAAGGAAGCGGCCAGGCTCGGCTTCGAGCGCGCCATCGTGCCGATGCACAGCGTTCAGAAGGCCAGCAAGCACCGGGGCATCCGCGCGGTGGGCGTGGAAACGGCCTTCCGGGCGGTCGAGGCCGCCATCGGCGAGTTCCGCCGCAGTAAAGCAAGAGCGGGAGAACGGAAGAATCCATGACTCCAATACTCCACCACTCCATTACTCCTTTGGGATTTGCGGGTAAGAGTAAACGTGTTGGAATCGGCGGGATCAAGGATACGACGCTTCATCTTTTGGGCAAGATAGAGGTTTACCGGGAGCGGCGGAATGCCGTGATTCTGGCGCATAACTACCAGCTCGGCGAGATTCAGGACGCAGCGGATTTCGTCGGGGATTCGCTGGAGCTTAGCCGGAAAGCCGCCGAAACCACGGCGGATACCATCGTTTTCTGCGGCGTACACTTCATGGCTGAAACGGCCAAGATCCTGTCCCCGCAGAAGACCGTTCTCCTGCCCGACCTGGAGGCCGGATGCCCGATGGCCGATATGCTGACGGTCGAGCAGCTTCGCGAGTTCAAGGCGCAATACCCGGGACGGCCGGTTGTCGCATACGTGAACACGTCCGCCGCGGTAAAGGCCGAGGTGGACATCTGCTGTACCTCCGCGAACGCCGTCAAAGTGGTGGAGTCCGTCGGCGCGGATGAGGTGCTTTTCGTCCCGGACAAGTGCCTCGCGGATTACATCGCCTCCAAGACCTCGAAGAAGATCATCCCATATCCGGGTTTCTGCCCGACGCACGTCCGCATTCTGCCCGAGGACATCCTGAAGCAGAAGGCGCTCCATCCGGACGCGCTCGTAATCGTCCATCCCGAGTGCACGCGGGCTGTCATCCAACTCGCGGACGGTGTCTTCAGCACATCAGGCATGCTGCGCTTTGCGAGGGAAAGCCCGGCCCCGGAGTTCATCATCGGCACCGAAGAAGGCATCCTGCACCGCCTCTGGAAGGAGAATCCCAACAAGAAGTTCTACTCTCCGACCGAGCACGCCGTTTGCCCGAACATGAAGCTGATAACCCTCGAAAAGCTGGTGTGGTCCCTGGAGGACATGCGGTATCCAATCGAGCTTCCATCGGATATAATAGACAGGGCGCGGGGCGCGATCCGGCGCATGCTCGAAATCGTGTGATATGAGATTAAATCAAATCGAGGTTGAAGAAATCGTCAAGCGGGCGCTGGCCGAAGACATCGGCTCGGGCGACATAACCACGTCGCTGACCGTACCGCCTGGGTCCGTCTGCCGTGCGCAGATCATCGCAAAGGAAGAGGGCGTCATCGCCGGGCTCGATGTCGCCGCACTGGTATTCGCACAAGTGGCCGAGCGGTATTCCGATAAAGAGCCCGTGTTCCGCTCCGGCGTCGCCGACGGCGCTTCCGTGCGTCCAGGCGATATCGCAGCCGAGATCGCCAGCCCCACGGCGGTTATTCTTACCGGCGAGCGGACCGCCTTGAACTTCCTACAGCGGATGTCGGGCATCGCAACCAAAACAGCCCGCCTCGTTGAACTGGTCAAGCACACCGGCGCGAGGGTAGCGGATACGAGGAAAACGACTCCCGGCCTGCGCATCCTGGAGAAGTATGCCGTTCGAATTGGCGGCGGCCGGAACCACAGGTTCGGCCTGTACGATGCCGTTTTAATAAAGGACAACCACATCCGGGCCGCCGGCGGAATCAGGGAAGCCATCCAGGCGGCAAAGTCCGGCGCGCCGCACGGCATTAAAATCGAGGTCGAGGCGGATACCATCGAGCAGGTCAAGCTGGCCCTCGAAGCAGGCGCGGGAATGATCCTGCTGGACAACATGGATCTCGCCACGCTGAAGCAGGCGGTTGCTCTTTGCAAGGGGAAAGCCGTCACGGAGGCATCGGGCGGTGTAACGGAGGAAAACATTGCGGCGATCGCCGAGACGGGCGTGGATATGATCTCCGTCGGCGCGCTCACGCACTCCGCCGACGCCCTCGACCTCAGCCTGGAGATTGTATAGGGTGCGAGAAGAGCAACCGGATATCTGCAGTCAGCAGCCAGAGAATTCCCTCTCCCGCTCGCGGGAGAGGGCTAGAGCGAGGGCCAATCCGCAATCCGCAATCCACAATCCGAAATGGATCGTCCACCGCCTGGAATCAGTCACCTCAACAAACGACGTTGCGGCGCGCATGGCCCGCGAGGGAGCGCCTGAGGGAACTATTGTCGTCGCCCGAGAGCAGACCGCCGGCAGGGGCAGGCACGGCAGGAGCTGGTCTTCTCCGCCCGGCGGCCTCTACCTTAGCATCATCTTTCGTCCCCATCTGCCGTTCGAGGACCTCTGGCAGATGGCATTCCTCGCGGCGGTGGCATCGGCGGAGGCCGTCGGACAGGTGTCCGGCCTTCCCGCGCGGATCAAATGGCCGAACGATGTCCTGCTGAACGCCCGGAAGGTCTGCGGCATCCTGATCGAGGCACCGAAGCCAGCCGCTAGCAAATCCGAAATCCGTCCCGCCTTACGGACGGGATCCCGCCAAAGGCGGGAAAATCCGAAATCCGAAATTTCCAGCCCTGTCGTCGTCGGCATCGGGATCAACGTAAACAATCAGGAGTTCGATCCGGAGATCTCCCAGACGGCAACCTCGATCGCCCTGGAAGTTGGACGTCCCGTTGCAGTTGAGGAGGTCGAGGAGGCGCTGCTTCCCCGCCTGGATGCGCGTTACAGCCGGTACGTCGCCGGTGGCTTTGGCCCGATACTCAGGGAATGGCGAAACCTCGACTGCACGGCGGGCAGAGAAGTCGCAGTAAGCACCGCCGAGGGCGTAGTAGAGGGCAGGGCGGTGGAGATTGATCCGCGCGGCGCCCTCGTCATCGAGCACGAGGATGGAACCCGAACCTGCGTAGCAGCAGGTGACGTAATAATACGTAATACGTGATGCGTGATACGTGACCCATAAAAGCAGTTACCCCACCCGGCCCTTTACGAGCAAGAGGCATTGCTTCCCTGGACCCCTTAGCCCCTGGACCCCTTTCCTCAATGAGCCGTTGCGGAAGCGCATCCGATATGCTATAATTCTACGATAATCACAGCGGGTGCTTAGCGCGAATCGGAGCCGGGCGATCTTCCCGATGTGTAACCAAACGGCCGGCTGGCGCGTCTACTTGGTGTGGGAGCGGCGGCCAAATGGACCTACAGGAGGATTGGCTGTTTGATAGATACCAGCGATTTCAGAAATGGGTTATCAATCATCTACGATGGTGAAATTTATACGATAGTGGAGTTCCAGCACGTAAAGCCGGGTAAGGGAGGCGCGTTCGTCCGCAGCAAGCTAAAGAACGTTCGCACCGGCGCCGTCATAGACAAAACCTGGCGAGCTGGGGAGAAGATGGAGCAGGCTGTCCTGGAGCGCCGACCTATGCAGTATCTATACAGCATGGATGGCGAGTACTACTTGATGGACATGGAAACCTACGACCAGGTCGCCGTGGGCGGGTCTACATTCGGCGATGCCATCAGGTACCTGAAGGAGAGCCAGGAAGTCACTACTCTTATGCACGAAGGCAAAGTGATTGGAGTAGAGCTTCCCTTCACAGTAGAGCTCCAGGTTACCGATACCGACCCCGGCGTCCGGGGCGATACAGCGTCCGGCGGCTCGAAGCCGGCTACACTGGAAACCGGCGCAGTCGTGCAAGTTCCTTTTTTTATCAGTATCGGCGATGTAATTAAGGTAGACACCCGCACCGATGCGTACCTTGAGCGAGTGAAGTAAGACTCCCTAAACAGGGTCAGAGGATACAAAAGGAGGAATACAGTGGCTCGAGCCGGTTCAGGCGGCCGCAGATCCAGAGGGGCGTTCCTCGATGCAATAGATACCTTGACGAGGCTGGGCCTGCAAGCTGGCGTCGTGGTATTCGTTTTTGTGTCCGCGTATCTGCTCTGGGGCGTGGTTTCGGGTTCTCTGGCACGCATTTATAATCTGCCGCAGGCGGACCAGGCCCGCATATGGGCGAACTTGATGTTCGCTTGGAGAGCGCTTACCATCAGCGGTCTGGTTCTGATATTCAGCGCCGCGATAAGATACCATGCAGACGAGAGCACAGGCTATGCACTGTTAATCGGCGGCGCTGCCTTGTATTGGGGAATACCCATGCTGATCGGCTCCTCCGCCCAGGTAGGGAGGGTGATCGGGGCCGCGGGTCTGCCTCTCGGTTGTACCGTCAATCAGTTTCAGCTTGTGGGCATGGTCGCCTTGGTAGTGGCCGCCCCTCTCATACTGGTGGATTTCTGGTACAAGCTGCGCGGAGTTCGGCGGCCTGCCACCAGGGGCGCAGTAACCATCCCAAAGGAGGGGGAGCTTCCCGGTAGCCGCATCTACTTATTCTGCTGGCAAATGCCCTACTGCCGCGATTACCTGCGTAGGTTCTGCAGGGCGTACGAGCAGCGGAAGTCCTGCTGGCGCATGAAAAGCGGCTGTTACTGCGATGAGGACATGATCCTTCGCGTGATGAAAAGAGGCAGTACCAGCAAGGTCGCAGGCTTCGACCAGAGATACTCAGAAGTATACGGCGGCAAGTCCAAGAATCTCACAGCAGCCCAAAAGCGTCGGAGGTGCAGGGAGTGTTTTCTATATGCCGAGCACCAAAAACAGAAATATCGGATGCTCAGTCCGCTCGTTTTCCCGGCGGCAGTTGTTCTCATGTGGATGTATCTCAGGCCGGTGAAAACATTTCTGCAAGTCGCGCTTGACAAAGCCGATTACCTCATAACAAGCTTGTCGATGCACGCGACGGCGGGGCAGGCTGTGGCCAACCCGTGGGCGAACACGCCTGCGGCTTCCGAAACTGTGCAGTGGATTTTCCTGGTCTGCCTTTGTATGATTCTGATAACGGGCATGCTGCGCGGCCTGGAATACTGCATTTTTGATCTGCAAGTCTAATTGGAGATCCCTGATTCATGGACATCGGCGAGATAGAACAGTTGGTGGGCATCATCCGCGATGCGAGAATATCCGAGCTGGCGGTGTCGTCCGGCGGCGTCAGGATTCGGCTGCGGAAGCAGTTGACCGGGATTGCCGCCGCGCCCGCACACGCCGCTCCACCTGCGGAAACCCCCGCGCCGGCGGTCGAACCGGAGCCTGCCGAAGAGCCGACAACCGCTGCTGCGTATATTACTGCGCCCATGGTCGGCATATTCCACAGCATAGATAGTGCGGGAGCCGTCGGCGCTTCTGTGAAGGCCGGACAAGCCGTGGGCGCGATTGAGTCCATGAAGCTGATGAATGATATAATGTCCGAGTACGACGGGATGATCACCGCGGTTCTTGTCGAGGACGGCGCGCCCGTGGAGTATGGACAGCGCCTGTTCCAAATCGAACTGGCGCATCCGGGAGGAGAACATGCTGCGCAATAACCGTGGACAAATCTTCACCCTCGTCGAGATTTTGGTAGTGGTTGCGATAATTGCGGGAGTCGGCCTGATGCTCGCGCGTGGTTACCTCGGAGGCGGGGCGGGCGGACCTGGTAAAGCCCCTACGCCGAAAGAGCGTGCCTTGGGCGTAGATTGTATGAACAACTTGCAGCAGATTCGGAATGCGATTGAGATGTACCGTCAGGCGAACGAAGAGAAAATGCCAATGTCTCTGGCTCAGCTCGAATCGAGCGGCGTCGGCAGCTCGATAACGAAATGCTCCGTTTCCGGGACGCCGTATAGCTACGATCCGGCCACAGGCCGCGTATGGTGCGCCACGCCGGGGCACGAACGGTACTAGGGAAGTACAAAGACGCCGGGAACGAAGCACAAGCGGGAAGATTACTTCTGGAGTGCTAGATGTTCAAGAAAATACTGATCGCAAACCGCGGTGAGATCGCGGTGCGCGTGATCCGCGCCTGCCGGGAGATGAAGATATCCACCGTCGCGGTGTACTCCCAGGCCGACGCGGATTCTTTGCATGTCAGGCTGGCCGATGAAGCCGTCTGTATAGGTCCGCCTGCCAACAAGGACAGCTATCTGAATGCGCCGAACATCATCAGCGCCGCCGTCATCACCGGCGCGGAGGCGATACATCCGGGGTACGGATACTTCTCGGAGGTTCCGAGCTTCGCGGAAGCTTGCGAGGTGTGCAAGATCAATTTCATAGGTCCTAAGTCGTCATCAATCGAGAAGATGGGTGATAAAGCAAAGGCCCGGGAGATCGTGCAGTCCGCGGGCGTTTCAGTGATCCCGGGCACCAGGGGCGTTCTCAAGAACGAGCAAGAGGCATACAGGACAGCGGCGAAGATGGGCTATCCCGTGCTTATCAAAGCGGCTGCGGGTGGAGGAGGCCGGGGAATACGCCTCGTCCAGAATGAAGAGGAGCTCGGCAAGGTTCTGAAAATCGCCCAGACGGAGGCTGAGTCGGCGTTCGGCAGCCCGGAAGTCTACATGGAGAAGTCCATCGAGGAGCCCCGGCACATCGAGGTGCAAATCCTGGCTGATGAGCACGGCCATATCGTCCACCTTGGCGAGCGCGAGTGCTCCATCCAGAACGGCCGGCATCAGAAGATGCTCGAGGAGGCGCCGTCCGTCGCGCTAACGCCGGCTCTGCGGGCGAAAATAGGCGAGGCCGCAATTCGCGCCGCAAAGGCCGCCGGTTATGTGAACGCCGGAACCGTCGAGTTCCTGCTCGATTCGAAGGGGAACTTCTACTTCATGGAGATGAACACGCGCGTCCAAGTGGAGCATCCGGTTACCGAGGCGGTCACCGGCGTGGATGTAGTGAAGGAGCAAATTCGTATCGCTGCGGGCGAGAAGCTGCGTTTCAGCCAGAAGGATGTGAATATCCAGGGCCACGCTATCGAGTGCCGCATCACCGCCGAGGATCCCGACAAAGGCTTCGCGCCGAGCTCCGGCAGGATAGATGGGCTGGTGCTGCCGGGCGGCCTTGGCGTCCGGGTGGATACTCATATCTATCCCGGCTATGTCGTCCCACCGTATTACGATTCGCTGCTGGCTAAATTGATCGTCTGGGGAAGCGACCGCAGCGAGGCAATCAACTGTATGACGCGCTGCTTGTCGGAATTCTCCATCGAAGGCCTGAAGACCAACATACCTTTCCATTTGAAGATAATGTCGAACGCCTTCTACCGCCGGGGTGAACTGTCAACCAGCTTCATCCAGCGGCGGATGGGGAACGGATCCGGATAGCCGATTCCGGTTTCCGCATTGCGGGGGAACTTCAAATCCACCACGGCGGAGACATCGAACACTCGACATCCAACGTGGAACCTGAAACCTGGAACTTGAAACTTGAAACTTGGAACTCGAAACCCGGATGACTTACTCATCACCAGCAACCAGGATCTATCAACCAGCATGGGCACAAAGAGCAGACGAGCAGCGAGAGAACTCGCCCTGAATGTTCTATACCAGGTGGATGTCGCGAAGATCCCGTCGGAGGAGGCTTTGGAGACTGCCCTGGAAAATACGGGCTTGGAGGAGGCCACCGCCGAGTTCGCCACTGCGCTGGTCCGCGGGACTCTCGAGCATATAGAGAGCATAGATCAGACTATCGGGAGGCTGTCTGTGGGCTGGGATACGCAGCGCCAGCCCGCCGTGGACCGGAATATCCTGCGGATGGCGATGTACGAGATACTGTATCTCGATGACATACCGGTTAGCGTCACGATAAACGAGGCTGTAGAGCTGGCGAAGAAGTTCAGCGCCGAGGAATCCAGCAGGTTCATCAACGGCGTGCTCGGCACGCTGGTGCGGGAATGTGGATTGCCCGAGAGGAAGGACATGGCGGCACAGATACTTGATGGTTTGGCAACCGCGAAGCAGATTCGGGAAGAAATTAAGGCCGACGTGGAGCGCTTCATCGCCGAAACAGGCGTGACGCCGCATCTGGCGGTTATCATAGTCGGCGAAGACCCTGCTTCCAAGGTTTACGTGAGCATGAAAAAGAAAGCCTGCATCGCCGCGGGTATGCTCTCGACCGTGCACGAGCTGCCGGAGAATTCGGTCCAGGAAGAAATCATTGACATCATTCGCCAGTTGAACGCCGATCCCAGCGTCCACGGTATCATGGTGCAGCACCCCGTCCCCAAGCACCTCGACGAGCTGGAGATACTCGCCGCAGTGGCGCGCGGGAAGGACGTGGACGGCATCAGCCGCGAGAGCCTGGGCAGCCTGGTGACGGGCAATCCGCTCTTCATAGCCGCGACCCCCGCGGGCATCATCGAGCTTCTCGACCGCTACAGCATCCCCATCGAGGGGAAACATGCCGTTGTCGTCGGACGGAGCATCATCCTGGGCAAGCCGGTGGCCCTGTATCTGCTGAACCGCCATGCCACAGTCACAATCTGCCACACCCGGACGCGCGATCTGGCTGCGATCACCCGCCAGGCGGACATCCTGGTGGCCGCAGCGGGCAAGCCGGAGATGATCACCGGCGATATGCTCAAAGAGGGTGTCATCGTCATTGATGCGGGCTATAACAAGGTCGAAGGGCGCGACAGGGACGTCGGCGATGTGGAGTTCGAGTCCGCGGCGCAGAAGGCCTCGTGGATCACCCCGGTGCCCGGGGGCGTCGGCCCGATGACAATCGCCATGCTGCTCAAGAATACGCTCAAGGCCGCCAAGCAAGCCGCCGGCGTCGCGTAGGGGCGAGGCGTGCCTCGCCCTCATTTCCCCACAGGAATAATGTAGAGCGGCGTTTCGTTCTCCGGCGTGCCCAGCGCCTTCCTGACTTGGTCATCGTCGAATGCGCCCATCCCCACCGCCGAGAGATTGAGGGCAACCGCCTGCAGGAGCACGTTCTGCCCCACATGGCCGACCTCTATGTGCGCGTACCTTGGCGCCCTCTCGCCGTATTTCCGCGCAGTTACCGCGTAATCACCCGATATCACCATCGAGATGGGCGCTTCCCTTATCGGCGACTGACTGAGTGAGGCTGCGCAAAGGCCGTCCCGCCGGTCGCCTTTCGCCACCAGCGCCAGTTTGTGCCCCTTGGGTATGTACCGGTATACGCCCGGAGACAGGCCCTTCACATCACCGGCGACCAGGTACACCGTCAGTGGATACAGCGCCCCTGCGGACGGCGCTGTTCTGAAGCCGCGTGCAGGATCCGTGATTCCCTGCGCGGACCAGAGAAGCTGCGAAACCTGTGCCAGCGTGAGCGGCTCATCCGTGTATGACCTGACCGACCTTCTCTTTTTAATCGCCGCTTCGAGGTTCATCTTGCCATCGAGAGAGGGTGCGGGCAGCTTGATGACGACCTCTCCCTGCACGGCTCCGGAATTCTCGGTCCGGCACGAGAGAGTTGAGAAGATGCACGCAATAACGGCCGCAGAAATCGCGAGCAGAACTTGCTTCTTCATACGCCACCTCCGGGAAAATGGAATCGGTGCCTGATCATACAGGGAAAAGGGCGATAGGCGCAAGCAAAAAGGGCGAGGTAACCTCGCCCCTGCCGCAAACATCAGCGTACTTCGCCGGTTCGACTAACCACGCCTGTCAACGAGCGGTGAATATCTTGAATGAGGCAGAGACGCTAAACGAGTTGAAATCAATCCCTTCGAACTTGTTCATTAGCTCGTAACGAGCCTCCAACGATAAGCGCTCCCGGAATATCACACCTACGGTGGCATTCGCATTGACTCCCCAGCCCTTCTTGTCTGCTCCGGCGCTCGGTGCATGAACATCGCAGTAATAAGGGCCGACATGCACTCCCACATAGGTCTGCTTTTTCTTGGCATCGCCAAACCCGCGCAGCAATCCTGCTGAGAGGGGAATTATTGTCACCTTATCCGTGAATAGAAGCCTGTCCTTCGACATCGAGTAGTAAGAAGCATCGAACGAGGGCCGCCAGCGCTCCTGGAGATCCTTCGGCAAAGGCCGGATGCCGTATCTCACCCAGTTATCCCCAAAGATATCCCTGGTTCGCGAACTGGTGGAGTTGTACAGGCCGATCATCAGCCCGTAGTTGGTGCGCGGCCTCTTGGCCTTCTGCACAGGTGTTTCCTCCGTGGCTGGCTGATTCTCTGCGCCGGTTGACTGGGCTACCAGATACACGGCACCCAGCTTGTCAACGGCAGAACCTGGCTGATCCTCCGCGTAGCTTGCCCCGGCCGTCACAATTGCAATTAGAAACAACAATACACACAACCGCTTCATGTCCTGACCACCCTCCCAGTAAATGCGATGTCATGCCCAAGCCCTAGTTTACCACCGTGAGCGCCAAAAATCAAGCGCTTTTGATAGCAGCCAGGGCGGCCGAGGGAACAACCGAATCCCCATCTAGGGGCAATCCCCCGTGGTTGCCCCTACAGAACGCGGCATCATTGCACAGCACGCCGCCGAATGTGGTCTTGAAGGGCGAGGGTCCTCTGCTACTCTGCGAAGTATCGCTACGTAGCACGAGCCGAGCCGCATTCGCCCGGCTCAGCAGGCCTTCGCCCTCCCGGGACGGGCTTGGGTTTGGGCATTCCCGCTCGGGCTCAAATGCCTAAACAGCGATAGAAGCAGGGAACTATGGGCTACGTCTTTGGAGTGCGGCCCGCCTCAGGCGGACCCCACTCCACATGGGCTTCAGCGGTTGGCTGGCAAAGCAACGAAACGATGCGTGTAGAGATACTCATTGTGGACATTTCCCAAGGCCGGCACTACAATATAGATGGGATATAAGCCTACTAGAAAGGATGGTTAGCATGGTGAAGGTCTTTGTGCATTACAGAGACGGTACAGGAGAGTGGGTGAATATCGGCGATAACCATTTCACTAGGGTGCCGTGTGTTGGCGAGTTCCTGCAGGTAGAGAGCAACACTAATACGCTTTACAAGGTTGTGAAAGTACTCCATTGCGATGCATCCCAGGGCGAATTCGAGGCAGAGGTAGTATGCACCCCAGATGCCACAGAGGTTGAGTTTTTCGGGGATGTGTAGCGGCAGTAGGTAGTACAGGTATATTGATGTTTTGGGATTTGGGCAAAGTTGCCCGTACCGGGCAGAGATTCGGAAATCGCCACCCGTCCGTTTGGAACCCGGCATCAGCCTGTGGTAGGGGCGGGGTTACCCCGCCCCTACCATCGTTTATTAACCGATTGCCTTGTAGGGGCGAGGTAACCTCGCCCCTACCGGGGGCGTTACGTCCGGATGTTCGATGGGTTTTCGGAATCGAACGGCCACTGTGTCGGGTTGTCCTCGATATACCGCCGGATTGCGTCCAGCGATTTCTGGCTGCGGATGATATGTTCGTAGTAGTTGCGCTGCCAGACGCGAAAGCTTGGTGTTCCGCGTAGCCGGTTGATGCGTTTTGCGGATTGATATTTGAAATAGGCGACAATATGTCCTAGCGCAGGTGTCACAATTCTGGTGTAGGGGCAGGGTTCCCCTGCCCGGTCAGGACGTAGGGATTCATTCGGGCGGGGAGACCCCGCCCCTACACCCGGATCCACCAGCACTACGATCCCATGCATATGATTCGGCATTATCACAAATGCGTCTAATTCTACATGGACGTAATGCCTTGGCAAATCATCCCAACAGGCTTGGACAATCGCTCCAAAGGGGCTCGGGTGCATAATCCCATCCTCGATCTCACCGAACAGGCATTCATGGCCTCGTATACAGATGGTGATGAAATAAGCCCCGGCCTGGGAATAGTCGTAGTCCTTAAGCCGAATGGAACGGCGGTGATGCCTCTCCGGGTCGTATGGCATTGTATCTCACATTCGGGCGAGGTAACCGCGCCCCCGCTGTTGTTTATGAAACCGATTCCATTGTAGGGGCGGGGAGACCCCGCCCCTACAGACACGCCGCGCGGGTGAACGTGATCTCGCCCTGCGGGGCGTCTATCTTGATGCGGTCGCCGTCGTGGAACTCGCCCTCCAGGATTCGCATCGCCAGCGGGTCCTGGATGCGCCGCTGGATCGTCCTCTTCAGCGGCCGGGCGCCGTATACCGGATCGAAGCCTTCGACCGCCAGCTCGTGCTTCGCCTTGTCGGTCAGCTCGATGGTGATCTTCCGGTCCGCCAGCCGCTTCTTCAGGTGCTCGATCTGGATGTCCACGATCCGCTTGATCTGCTCCGCGCCCAGCGAGTTGAAGATGATGATCTCGTCAATCCGGTTCAGGAACTCGGGCCGGAACTGCGCCCGGAGCGCCTCCATCACCCGGCTGCGCATCTCGGAGTCGTTGATCCCCATCAGCTCCTGAATCCACTGCGAGCCGACGTTCGAGGTCATGATGACGACTGTGTTCTTGAAATCCACCGTGCGCCCCTGGCCGTCGGTCATGCGCCCTTCATCCAATATCTGGAGCAGCGCGTTGAAGACATCCGGGTGCGCCTTCTCGGTCTCGTCGAATAGAATCACGCTGTACGGACGACGCCGGACGGCCTCGGTGAGCTGCCCGCCTTCCTCGAAGCCGACGTATCCGGGCGGCGCGCCGATCATCCGCGCGACGGAGTGCTTCTCCATATACTCGGACATGTCGAGCCGGATCAGCGCCCGCTCGTCGTCGAACAGGAACTCCGCCAGCGCCCTTGCAAGCTCCGTCTTGCCCACGCCGGTCGGGCCCATGAAGATGAAGCTACCGATCGGCCGGTTCGGATCCTGAAGGCCGACGCGCGCTCGGCGAACCGCGTTCGAGACCGCCGCAACGGCTTGATCCTGGCCGACAACGCGCATCTTCAGCCGCTCCTCCATGTGGATCAGCTTCTGAAGCTCGCCCTCGAGCATCCTGGAGACGGGGATGCCGGTCCACTTGCTCACAACCTCGGCGATGTCCTCCTCGTCCACTTCCTCTTTGAGCATCTTGCGGTCTTTCTGGATCTCCGCCAGCTTCGCGGTCTGCCCTTCAAGCTCCTTCTGGAGGTTCAGAAGCGTGCCGTAGCGCAGTTCGGCGGCCTTCTGGAGGTCGGCGGCGCGCTCGGCGGCCTGCTCCTCGATCTTCGCCTGCTCGATCTGCTGCTTGATCTGCTGGATTCGCTGGACGACTTCCTTCTCGTTCTGCCAGTGGGCCTTCATCTCTCCCGATTCTCGGGACAGTTCGGCAAGCTCCTTCTCCAGCTTTTCGAGGCGCTCCTTCGCGGTTCGCCGCGGCGGAGCGGTCTCTTTCGGTTCGACGGAGCTCACCGCGGGCTTCAGGGCCTCGCGCTCGATCTCGAGCTGCCGAATCCGGCGCTCGATGACATCTATCTCCGTCGGCATGCTGTCAATCTCGATCCGCAGCCTGGATGCGGCCTCATCTATCAAATCAATCGCCTTGTCCGGGAGGAATCGGTCGGCGATATACCTGTTCGAGAGAACCGCCGCCGCCACGAGCGCGGAGTCGTTGATTTTCACGCCGTGATGGACTTCGTACCGCTCCTTCAGGCCTCGGAGAATCGCAATCGTGTCGTCAACATTCGGCTCGCCGACAAGGATCGGCTGGAATCTGCGCTCCAGGGCGGCGTCCTTCTCGATGTGCTTGCGATACTCGTCGAGGGTGGTCGCGCCAACGCACCTGAGCTCGCCGCGCGCGAGCATCGGCTTCAGCATGTTCGAGGCGTCGATCGCACCCTCCGCGCCGCCCGCGCCCACGACCGCGTGCAGCTCGTCTATAAAGAGGATAATCCGCCCCTCGGCCTCGGCGATCTCGCGCAGGACAGCCTTCATGCGGTCCTCGAACTCGCCCCGGTACTTCGTGCCGGCGACCATGCCCCCGAGATCGAGGGCCACGATCCGCTTGTCCTTCAGGGTTTCGGGGATATCACCGCTGACGATGCGCTGGGCCAGGCCTTCCACGATGGCGGTCTTGCCCACTCCCGGCTCGCCGATCAGGACGGGGTTGTTCTTCGTCCTGCGGGAGAGGACCTGCACGACGCGGCGGATTTCGTCGTCCCGGCCGATGACCGGGTCGAGCTTGCCTTTCCGCGCAAGCTCGGTGAGGTCGCGCCCATAGCGTTCGAGCGCCTGGTACTTATCCTCCGGGTTCTGGTCGGTGACGCGCGCGCTGCCGCGGACGTCCGCCAGCGCCTTGTAGATATTGTCCCTGGTCGCGCCGAGATTGCGGAGAATGCTCCCCGCCTCGCCCTGGGATTCGGAGATCACCACAAGCAGGTGCTCGGTGCTGACGTACTCATCCTTCAGGCGCTGGGCCTCGTCCCAGGCTTTGTCGAGGACGGTCTTGAAGACGGGCGACATATAGAGCTGGCTGGTGACTCCGTGAACCTTCGGCATCCGTTCCAGGGCGGCCTCCACCTGGGCCTGAACGTTCCTGGGATTCACGCCGACCTTCTGGAGGACGGGCGTGACGACTCCTTCCTCCTGTTTGAGGAGAGCGAGCAGCAGGTGCTCCGCGCCGATCTCCTGGTGGCCGTTCTCGTCGGCGATATTCTGCGCCTCCATAATGGCTTCCTGAGCCTTTATCGTAAACTTGTCCAGTCTCATGGGCATCACTCCCAAATCAGTGGCTTGTCCGCCGTAGCCTACTACTCTGCGAAGTCCCGATGAATCGGGACGTAGCACGAGTTGGCGAAGGCGGATCAGTCGTCAGTGGTCAGTATTTGCGTTTACGCATCACGTAACTAACTCCGCACTCATCATACCACTTGATAGCAGTGTTGTCAAGTAGCTTTTAGCGGAGTTTGCCAGTGCAAGCGGTTCATAAGCGAGCGATGCCCAGGGGTTCTTCCGCACGAGAACTAAAAAGTATCACACCCAATTTACCCTTGCTTGGTCGAGTCAAGATTAGTGTGTAAATTCAAGTTTGGGATTCTCCTCCCAGTCGTTGTTTCTTTGGTAGAACAGGCCATAGAGCAACCTCTCGCAGCTGTCTTTGTTGGCGAATCCTGCCCAGCCG